>Ga0206101_1000008_pt1 | contig 225014 bp, 171 predicted proteins | sample 1B0metagenome_FD_148613 | JGI IMG/M metagenome (GOLD analysis project Ga0206101, IMG submission 148613) | Enriched microbial communities from leaf-cutter ant dump, University of Wisconsin, Madison, United States - 1B0 | ecosystem: Environmental > Terrestrial > Nest > Insects nest > Nest dump... | reverse complement strand
GAGTAGAGCGAGGTCTTCTACAATCGTCAGCGTCTGCACTCAGCACTCGGCTATCGTAGTCTGGTCGAGTTCGAGACGCTGACACAAATCTCCGAGTCAGCCTGTCCACCATAATGGGGCAAGAGCACTGGCAGGTTGCTGCACACTGGGCACCGCGACTGCTCGATACACTGATATGAAATTTGCTCTAGCGCCCTAAAGATCAAGCCGTATCTTTACAGACTTCCTTAGCTCGACTTTATCCAATGGATAGAGTTTAAGGTGCGAACCCAGCAGGATTTCGCAGCACCTCAGGGTTTTACTGATATCGTGCGAGATCGCGACATACGGGAAACTCCGGAAGCTGCGTATTCTGCTTGATTTCATAACATTTCTATCATCGCCATGGATAAAGTCGAGGTGAGGATCAGAGGCTAATCCGATGTCTGCGAATAGCCATAAATAGCAGTTTCGTTCAAACTTGCCATGCTCTCCTACATCATCCGTCAGCTCGTCTACTCCATCCTGATCGTCTTCGGTGTCGTTACCGTTACGTTTGTGCTGATCCGTGTGCTTCCGGCCGGAGATCCTGCGAGGCTTGTGGCAGGGCAGCGAACCGACCTTCAGACGCTGGAGTCCATTCGCCGTGCATGGAAGCTCGACCGCCCGATCTACGAGCAGTATCTGGACTACCTTGGCAAGGTGGCCCAGGGAGATCTGGGACGAAGCTTTGCATCAAACCTTGTAGTCCTGGATACAATACTGGATCACTTCCCTCCTACTGCACTGCTCGCGTTTACGGCACTCCTTATTGCGACGCTGGCCGGAATCGCGATCGGCGTGATCTCGGCGTGGAAGCCATATACGGCGTTCGATAATACCGCTATGGTAACGGCCCTGCTCGGTATCTCGGTGCCGGTGTTCGTGCTCGGCCTTACGCTCGCCGTCGTCTTCAGCAGGTGGCTCCAGTGGTTCCCGGGCGCGGGATACATCACATCCCGGGGCTATCTCGATCTCTCCTTCCTTGTTCTGCCGATGCTGGCCCTTGCGGCGCGTCCACTGTCGATCATCGCCAGGATTACGCGTAGTTCAATGCTGGATGTTCTGAGCCAGGACTACATACGCACCGCACAGGCCAAGGGACTCCACTCGGGCGTCGTCATATTGAGGCACGCGCTGCGTAATGCGCTTAACCCGGTCGTTACGACGATCTCGGCCTGGATGGCCGGAACACTTGCAGGCACCTTCTTCATCGAGCAGATCTTCAACTGGCCCGGAATCGGCAGCCTGGCGTTCAATGCGGTTATGCAGCTCGATTTTCCTATGATTCAGGGAACTGTGCTATTTACCGCCGTCATCTTCGTTATCGTGAACTTCGTCGTCGATATCATCTATTCACTTCTCGATCCCAAGGTGCGTCTGAGCTGAACCTTGCATCCCGTGCCGGGAATGCGATCCGCGGAAACGGCTGCCATCCGTCCGGACACGCTTCGTGGCAGGGCTTCCGCCGCGACATCGGCGATACTTTAACCGGATGCGGCAAACTGATGGCCGGTCAGGCCGCATCAACCATTGCTTTTTCTCCCGCAAGGTTCTATCCTTGCAGGTTATATGCTCACTGCGGCCGTCGTGCGACGGCCCGATCGTATCTCTCCAACGTCCGCGTATGTCCCAGTCCTTAACCGATCTCCCTCCGATCAATCATGGCCAGGAAGGCCCGTCGCAGGAGGAACAGAGGGATGCCAGGCCTCGTTCGCTGTGGTGGTATTCGTGGCGCCGGTTGCGAAAGAACAAGCTGGCAATGGTCGGCCTGGGTATCATTACGGTCCTGGTGCTGGTCGCCATCTTTGCCGATATACTGGCACCCGCCGACCCGAACAGGCAGATTCTGGAGTACGTCAAGAAGCCGACGGGATTCCGCGGCAATGTGCTCGTGGCGCAGTCCCAGGGAGGAGCGTACGAGGAGCAGTATATTGTCATCACCTCGTATTCGATTCAGGGAGATTCGGTGCAGTACGTGGACGCGCTGGGACGGTCGAACATGATCGCGCAATCGCGGCTGATAGGGAATGCCGAGGAGGAATGGCATCAGGAACCGCTGTATCTGCTCGGCACTGATGATCTGGGACGCGATGTGCTGAGCCGGCTTATCTACGGCGCCCGTGTTTCGCTGTCGGTGGGACTGGTTGCTGAAATGCTGTCGCTGATCATCGGAGTGGTGCTTGGCGCATTCGCGGGATACTTCCGCGGCTGGGTCGATGCCGTGGTGATGTACTGCGCCAATGTCATCTGGAGCTTCCCTTTCATCCTCCTGGTGATCGCCCTTTCGATCGCCTGGCAGAGCCTCTGGGGGGAGTTCGTCGGACTTGTGGAGCCGGTCTTTCCCGGTATCCGCGACGCCAACGCGGGATTCTGGCAGGCATTCATCGCCATCGGCGTCGCCAACTGGGTGGATACGGCACGCATCGTACGCGGCCAGTTCTTCTCGCTGCGAGAGACGGAGTATGTGGAGGCGACAAGAGCCGTCGGGTTCGGGCCGTGGCGCACAATCTTCCGGCATATCCTTCCCAACTCGCTCGGCCCCATCACCGTCATCACCACCGCCGGGTTCGCGAGCGCCATCATCGCGGAGGCATCGCTTGCGTATATCGGAATGGGAGTGCAGATTCCAATGGCGTCGTGGGGGCAGATGATCAAGGACGGCTATGGGAATATCGCAGCGAGCACCAACTACGGTCTCGGCCTCTATCCTTCGATCGCCATCGCCCTGGCTGTCTTCGGCTTCAACATGCTCGGCGACGGGCTGCGCGATGCTCTGGACCCGAAGTTGAAGCGCTGATTCGGGGACCGGAGGCCGCGATTGCCCCAGCTTCGCGGGCTTCATACGCTTCACGCTCCGGGACGAACCGCGACGGCATGCCGGCGGCGGATGCGCTGCATCGAAACGAGTCTAATTTTCCAGCGAACATTCATGGCAAAACTTCTCGAAGTAAAGAATCTTCGTACCTACTTCTACACCGACGACGGTGTGGCCCGTTCGGTTGACGGCGTGAGCTACGAGGTTGACAAGGGGGAAACGCTCGGCGTGGTGGGTGAATCCGGCTGCGGCAAGTCGGTCACGGCTCTTTCGATCATGCGCCTGATCCCCGATCCTCCGGGGAAGATCGTCAGCGGTGAAATCCTGTATGAAGGAACGAATCTCGTCGATCTCTCCGAGGATCGCATGCGCGACATCCGCGGCAACGAGATTTCGATGATCTTCCAGGAGCCGATGACGTCGCTGAACCCCGTCTTCACGGTCGGCCGCCAGATAGATGAAGCGGTGATACTTCACCAGAAGGTGTCCGCGGCGGAGGCGCGCAATCGCTCCATCGAGATGCTGAAGCTGGTGGGCATTCCCGCCCCCGAACAGCGCTACAAGGAGTACCCGCATCAGCTCTCCGGCGGTATGCGGCAGCGCGTGATGATCGCAATGGCGCTCTCATGCAACCCGGGCCTGCTCATCGCCGATGAACCGACGACCGCACTGGATGTGACGGTGCAGGCACAGATCCTGGAGCTCATCAACAGGCTGCAGGAGGAGTTCGGTATGGGGGTGATAATGATCACCCACGATCTCGGCGTGATCGCGGAGGTCTCGGATCGTGTGGCGGTGATGTATGCCGCCAAGATCGTGGAGTACGCGACGGCCGATGAAATCTTCTACAATCCCCGGCATCCGTATACGATCGGCCTGCTCAAGTCGATTCCCAGGCTGGGTGATGAGAAAGAACGGCTCGCGACAATCGAAGGGACCGTTCCGGCACCGACCAACTTCCCCGTCGGCTGCCATTTCTGCACCCGCTGCGCCTATGCCGATGCGCTCTGCTGGAATGACGAGCCGCCGCTCGTAGAGATCGAGACGGGACACTCGGTCGCCTGCTGGCATATCGACCGGGTTCAGGCCGGGGAACGGCGCGATATTCCCGCGACCGGAACGTGATGGAATGAATAAGTCCCTGGTGTGATTGACGATCCTGTTATAATTTCTCTCCGTGTCGGTCGTTCTCATCTTACATGATGCGGAGAGAAATTATGAAGTTCGCGACGATGCTTGTGGTTCTCCTGGCGATCGCCTGCATCCGTGCGACAGCCCAGGTGACGGGAGAGCCCGCAGGATCGCCGCCGAAGCCCGTTACGGGAACTTCATCCATTCCCGACGATACGCTCTTCATCTTCCAGCCGGCCCGCCCACTCATCGACAGCGTCGGAATCTCGGCGGAATATCACGACGCACTCGGGTTCGATGTCCTCTTCAGCAACAGCGGATTCGGCGTCGGTGGCTTCTACCAGCACAACTATTCCACGAAACTCTCCGGGTTCATCAACCTCGGTATCACAGGCTCGCGCAGCGGTGATGAGTTCGAGGAATATGACTCCTATGCCAACGACTGGCGCGTTCCCGGCAAGATCAACCGCCTCTATACCTTCCCGCTGACGCTCGGCGTGCGCTACAGGCTGCTCGATGAAGTACTCGTCGATAACTTCCGGCCATACGTCAATGCAGGCGTCGGCCCGACAATGATCGTGGCGCTTCCCTACGCGTACGAATTCTTCAAGAGCTTCGGGCACGCCAGAGCATACTTCACCGGGGGCGGGTTCGTAGGCATAGGCGCCGAGATCGGCGGCAGCAAGCCGCTGCTGGGGGTGAACCTCCGGTATTTCTATATCCCGATCCGTCCAGGCGTCGAGAGCCTCCGCAACAATCCCATCACGGATTTCGGCGGGCTCTTCCTGACGATGAATGTCGGGTTCATCCGATGACGCTGCCCGGCCGATGTCTTCATCACGGGCAGTCTGCCGCGCACATCTTCCGTCATCACGCGCCGTTCACCTACCCCGCCTCTCCGCCGCCGCCAGGATATCATCCTTGATCTCGAACAGATAGGCACGGGCAGCGTCGTATTCGTTCGGAATGCGTCCATCGAGGATCGCATCCTCAATAGCCTCCTTCAGCATGCCGACGGCACGCGACGGCGGAATACCGCAGATTTCCATGATCTCCTCCCCGCGCACCGGCGACTGGAACGCACGCAGACGATCCTTCTCCTCCACCTCCCTGATCCGCTCTATCACCCTGTCATAGTTCTCCAGATACCGCTTCACACGCTTCGGGTCACGGCTGGTGATGTCGGCGCGGCAGAGCGTGAAGAGATCGTCAAGCTGCTCCCCCGCATCCACGACCAGCCGGCGGATGGCTGAATCCGTAACGCCCTCCTCCACCAGCACCATCGGCCTGTGGTGCAGCCGGACCAGGTTCGCCACATATTCCCTCTCCTTCATCGGCAGCTTCATGCGCCGGAAGATGCGATCCTGCCATCGCGCGCCAACCTCCTCATGCCCGTGAAACGTCCAGCCCGTCCCCTCCCGGAAACGCTTGGTTACGGGCTTCGCTATGTCGTGCATCAGCGCGGCGAAACGCAGCCAGACGTTGTCCGTGACCGCCGATATGTTGTCCACCACCTTCAGCGTGTGCCAGAATACATCTTTGTGTGCATAGGCAACCGCGCCGGTCTTCACCAGATCGACCCCCTCCAGCCGGTGAACCTCCGGGAAGATCAGCTTCATCAGCCCCGTCTTCTGAAGAAGCGCCAGACCGATGCTCGGCTTCGGAGCTGCCAGCGTCTTCAGGAACTCCTCGCTGACGCGCTCCTGCGAAATAATGTTAATACGATCGTGCAGATCGCAGATGGCATCGAAGGAAGCCTGTTCCAGATCGAATCCAAGCTGCGCCGAGAAGCGCGCGGCGCGCATCATCCGAAGCGGGTCCTCGGAGTAGGTGGTGTTCGGAGCGAGCGGCGTGCGCAGCAGTTTTCGGCGCAGATCGTCCTGTCCGCCGAAGAGATCGATAATTGTCCCGGTCTCCTCACCACCGATCCTGACTGCCATCGCATTGACGGTAAAGTCGCGTCGGCGGAGGTCGTCCGTCAACGTCCCCTCGGTGACGATCGGCTTACGGGAATCGGGAAGATATTCCTCCTTCCGCGTCCCGACGAACTCCAGCTTGTACCTATCGACCGGCACCATCGCGGTGCCGAAGCGCTCGAAGACGACGGCATGGGTGCCGAATTCACGTGCGACGGCCCGTGCGAATTCCACCCCGCTCCCCTCCACGGTGAAATCGAGATCGCTCCCCGCATGGCCCAGCAGCAGATCGCGTACGTAGCCGCCAACCAGGTAGATGTTCCGTTGCTCCGACTGCGCTATATCGCCGACGGCATGGATAAGGGGATGCGGTATTTCGATTCTCGTCTTCACAGGCTATTGCATGATTCGTCCCCGGCCGTTCGCTCGGGGTCGGGAAAAGGTCCAGGTGGAAAGCTGCCTGTCCGCGGATGCGATCAGCCTCGCACGGTGCTCCGATTGATCTCGCGGATGATCTCCTCGGCCACGCGCAGCGCCTCCGCCCCTTCATGCCCCGTCACCGGGGGGGGGGTGCCATTGCGTATCGCCTGCATGAACTCCCGCAGCTCCTGCGCCAGCGCATTGACCTCGGGAGTGGCAAGTTTTTCAAAGGTGATCGTCCGCTGCTTCGTTCCCTGCCCGATCGCTCCAAGCAGCATGGTGGCCGGCCCCACGCCTTCCATGCCATCGCTGATTCGGAACACCTCCACGGATGGCTGGGCGAAATCGATCGAGATATAGGCATCGCGCTGGAAGAGGCGCATCTTCCGCATCTGCCGCTGCGAGATACGGCTGGCCGTCAGGTTCGCAACGCAGCCGCTGGCGAACTCCAGCCGGGCGTTGGCGATGTCAATGGTATCGCTCACCACGGAGACGCCGCTGGCACGGACCTCGCACACCTTGCTCCGCGTGAGCGCCAGCACGAGATCGATGTCGTGGATCATCAGATCGAGGACTACGGCGACATCCGTGGCGCGCGGACGGAACTGCGCAAGCCGGTGCGACTCGATAAACATCGGCTCCAGATGATGATCGCGCAGCGCGGCAAACGCCGGATTGAACCGCTCGATATGCCCCACCTGCAGCACCAGCCGCTGCTCCTCCGCACGCCGGATGATCTCCTCCGCCTCTCCATATCCCGCCGTGATCGGCTTTTCGATGAAGATGTGGCGCCCGGCGTCGAGCACTGCATGCGCGATGTCCGCATGGCTGGAGGTCGGCGTCACGATGCTGACGGCATCAACCTGCGCCAGCAGATCGCCAAGCGTCCTGAAGGCCGTGGTTCCATGCTCGGCCGCCACTGCGGCTGCGCGCGCCTGGTCCTGATCGAACACTCCCGCAAGGTCGGCCCCTTCGATTCCGCTCCACAGCCGTGCATGGGTCGCCCCCAGATGCCCGACCCCGATCACTCCAACACGCAAGGCTCGATTACTCTGGCTCATGAATCAGCGCAATGTTCCGGAAATATCCACGGCGGCGCCGATGATCTTATCGTAGCCGCCACTGGTGATATCACGATAGTAGACAAAGGCATAGAAGGGATGGGTCGCCGCCGTAAGATTTCCCTCCAGCAGCGTCGCGTCGGCATCGCGCAGCACACCGGCCTCGGCGTCCCATTCCCCCACCACATATTCGTACTCGTGGAACGCGCGCGGGATAAGCCCGCGGGCCACATAGAACCTGCTGTCCTCGTCGTAGTGCATCTGCCACTCCGGCTCGGGCAGCCAGTTATTGAACGTGCCAACCACGAAGATATCCTCCTTGACGCTGTACCCCTTCAGATCGAGCCGGAACTCGAAGTCAACATAATCGGCGTCGCTGAGGGGGACGTAGCGTTCCGCGATCACGCCGTTGTTGTCGTAGGCGTTGAACTCGCGCCGTGGAAGATCGCTCAGCGGCGTGCTAAGCACGGCCCCGGTGGAGGGATAGTAGAGCAGATCACTCAGGTCCAGCAGCCGGTGCTCGTTGCCGGCCGGAAGATTTGAATAGACGGCAACGGTCTTGCCGGAGAATGATGGATACCATTCGATCCACGGGACGCCGGGCACCTTCGCATTGAAGGCGCTGTCATCGCTGGCGACGATCGGCGAATACCATGCCCCCTTGCGGTAGAGATCGACGCCGATGATCTGGCTGCCGAACATATCGATCTCGGGCTCCGTCTCCACCCGCACCTTCAGGCCATGCTGTACGGATTCGGTCTGCGCGCTCTCATAGAAATCGGAGTAGACGGCAACATCCACCTCCGCCTCCGACTGCACTACGAAGAACCGCCCCTCGGCAAGCACTCTTGAGCGATTGTAGTAATCGACGATCTGCGCCCGGTAATTTCCCGAGGCAGTGATCTCTATCCGGTCGTCCCTGGATGGAAATGCGACGCTGAGCATGTAGTCGTAACGCGTCACACCGATGGGAGCGCGTTCGACAAAGAGATTGGTCGTCTGAAGACGGATGGGGTCCTGGATGAAGACATTCTGCGTCGGCACCCAGTTATGATCGCAGTGGATAAGCTGCAGCATGACATCCGGCGGCGTCTCCGTCTGCATCTCGAACTCGATCGTCAGTTGATCGTTCCCTATGCCCGACGCCAACTGCCCGTTCTCCTTCGCAATACGCAGGATCGGCGGGCTGGTGATATCTCCCGTCCCGTGAACCCGCAGGTTGAGCACGCGAGGCACATTCACCGCAAGCGAATCCCTCCCCGCCGCATCCAGCCGGCGCAGCGCGTTGCAGGAGCCGAGAATGACCGCCGCCAGCGTGAGGAGCATCACGGAAATCGCGGCTGAAGCACGCAGGGAACTACGGGCGGGCATGCACCCACTCCGAACCATCGCCGAATACTTCCTTCTTCCAGATCGGCACATGCTTCTTCAACTCCTCGATCACGTAACGGCAGCCGTCGAACGCGGCAGCGCGGTGCGGCGAGGCCACCACCACCACCACGGCGGCATCGCCAACGCCGAGCGTCCCAATGCGATGATGCACCACGACGTTCAGCAGACCGTGACCCGCGGCCGCCTCCTCCGCTATCCTCCGCATCTCCCCCTCCGCCATCGGAACGTATGCCTCGTACTCAAGCTGCAGCACCTCGCTTCCCGGGCGGGCCGGGCTGGAATTGCGTGCCGTGCCGACAAACACGGCCACAGCCCCTGCTCCGTCGGCCGAAGCCGATGCGATCAGCGCCCCCGCATCGAGAGGAGCGTCGGTAACGATACTTTCTATCATCCGCTATCCTCCGGCAACAGGTGGAATGATGGCGATCTCGGTGGCGCCGGATATGACTTCATTGCCGGAGACATAGCACATGTCGAGGGCGATACGAGAGACGGGACGACATTCCGCCAGGCGTGGATAACGCTCAATAAGCGTCTCCCAGAGCCGGTCTACGGTCATGCCATCCTCCAGCGCGATCTCCTCAGCGCCAAGCCCCGTGCAGTCGCGCGCCGGGCCGAAATAGAGAATCTTCATGCTCATCCTCAAAACGAGGTGATAAGATACGGAAGATGAAGAAGTGACGTACTGCACGAATGAATCGGGCAGCCGCAAGCGGATTCGGCGATGCGACATTCCGCAGCACGTCGGCAGGAAAATCCAGCATTACCCGACATGATGCAGCAGAAAATCGGAAAGGATATGTGTCACAGAGGACCTATGGAGCAGTCTCGCGACCATGAGAGCCGGTGGCGCTTCGGATGTACCCCTCCCTCCCCCCTCCTCCATGCATCAGCGCATCGCCAGGTCGTCGAGGCCGATGAAGCTCCCGCTGTCCTGTGCAGGGAATGGTTCCGCGAGCCGCCGCCCGACTATTCTTCGCCCGTATACGTTCCCGGATAGCCTGGGTCCACCCGCTGTATCAGCCGTTCAACCTGTACGTTCAGCCCTAGAAGCGCCTCGTTCATCTCCAGCATGAAGGGGGAATCGAGATTGCTGCTATGATGGTCGCTGTCAATATATACCTGCAGAGCCGCGGCCAGCCGGGCGATATTCCGCGCCAGATCTGTAAGGTGCCCCTGGCTCAATTCGTACTGCGTTTCGTGATGCGCCATACTATTATTTTCCCGTCTCTGTTTCTTTTGATGTCGTCATATGGCAGATGATATTCACCGTCCGCCGGCGCAATACCGCTGGATACATGGCACTGCAGCGGGAAGGCTCGCCATCATGCCATGCCCGCGCAGCGGCATCCATCTCGCGCACGATATCGGCGCTCTCCGGGCCGCCGGCGTCAGCGTCGTCGTTTCGCTGCTCGAACCTGATGAGGAGCGGAGGCTTGGCCTCGCCGATGAATCCGGGGAATGCCGCCGTCACGACATGGACTATCTGTCGTTTCCCGTTCCGGATTTTGGGGTTCCGGCCGATGAGGATGGGGCGTTCGCGCTGGCCGGGTCGCTGGCATTGCGCATCGCTCGCGGGGAGACGATCGTTATCCACTGTCGCGGCGGCATCGGCAGATCCTCGATGATTGCCGCCGCCGTCATGATCCGTGGCGGCATCTGCCTGCATGATGCGCTCGCGTCGATCGCCGCCGCACGCGGCCGTCATGTGCCCGAGACCGGGGCGCAGAAGGATTGGATAGAACACTTCTCGACGCTCCACGGTGCCTCCTGCCGGATCTGAGCCGGCGCATCCTACCCTCCGGCGCCGGCCTCCACGTTCTGGCGCGCCGGGCGCGTAGCGCGGACCGTTGCATCAACCTTGATGACGAGCACAAGTGCGATGCAGGGAATCCCGGCGAGACCGATCAGGAGCGCGGCAAGGAGATAGCCGCCGGCTGTATCGCCGGTCGCAGCCTGATAGATCCCCATCTGGATCAGGATGAACATCGCGAGCTGCGCCGCCGCGGTCCGGTACAGTCCCGCGCGCAGCACACGCATCACGGCATCGCGACGCTCCGGAGAGAGATCCTGGAACCTCTCCCTGCCGGGAAGATTGACGAGATGCGGATACCGGTCCATCAATCGCGCGATAATATACAGCAGCACCGTCATCCCCGCAGCCACCAGCGGCAGCGAAAGCCATGAGAGCAATGTCCGCGCCTCCCATCCATCCACCTTCCCATCCAGCCCCATATGTACCGGAATCTGCGCGGGCAGATTGTCGTATACGGCGATGCTTCCCACTACCAGGCCTGCAAGGAGGATGCCGTTGATCATATGAGCCAGTCGATTCATCATGTCTGTATCTCCGGACGTTTCGGAACGCATTCGACGGGAATGTCCCGGCGAGTTTGCGGCACAGTATTGGACGTCTCGCAGCATGCAACATACGACGCAGCACCAGCCGATGCCGCCGCGACGTATATTGCCACGGCATTCCGGCAACGAATCCGAAACCGGACTGCACTTCCGGAAACGAATGTCCAGGAGAACCAGCGGATGAAGCTCGCAACTGTTCTGCTCTGCCTCGTACATCTTTCGGCGGGAACGCTCATGGCCCAGCCGATCGCGACGACTGTTACAGTAAATACCACCGCGGGACGCTCGGCCATCAGCCCTCTCATCTATGGCATCAATGCATACGTATATGATACGGAATGGGGAGCCGGCCCGTGGAAAACCGGACTTGAAAATCACGCGCCGGATCTGAACGTCACGGCACGCCGTCTCGGCGGCAATACGATGACGAGCTACAACTGGGAGAACGGATACTCAAATTCCGGCAACGACGACAATCATTCAAATAATTCCTTCCAGTCCTTCATCACCGGCGCGGGGGAACCGCCCTATGCGTCTGGCGAGGCGCTGATCACCTTCCACGATCACTCGCGCATGTTGAACGCGTATTCCCTGCTGCAGCTTCCGGCCGCGGGCTATGTCGCTGCGGATGACGACGGCCCGGTCCCGGCGGCGGATGCGGCCCCGTCGGCACGATGGAGACAGGTCGTCTTCGACAAGCCCGGTTCCCCCGGTTCGCTCGTCACCACGCCCGATCCGGGAGATCAGCAGGTGTACGTCGATGAAGAGATGCATCTCCTCATCGACAGGTTCGGAACCGCGGGGAGCGGGAATGGCATCGGAGGTTATGAACTGGATAACGAGCCCGGCCTGTGGCATCATTACGCGGAGAGCGATGGCAACGATGGCACACATTCACGGCTACACCCGCAGCTTACGACATGCACGGAAATGCTGGAGCGGGACGCGGCGCTGGCGGCCACCATCAGGCGTATGGACCCCACCGCCGAGACGTACGGCCCGGCCATGTGGGGATATCCTGAATTCTACAGCCTCTGGAGCATCTACGATGCACAGGCAGGCACTATGCGCCAGCCCGCTGACTGGGGAACCTACAACGTGGAGCCGTATCTGACGAATAACACCGGCGACGCCTACCGCTACAACAGGATGACATGGGTCAATGCATATCTCGCCGGCATGAAGGCCGCCTCGGACAAGGCGGGCATGCGGCTGCTGGATGCATTTTCCGTACACTACTATCCTGCCGATGCCGCCACCGATGCCGATCGCGTGCAGGCGCCACGCAGCCTGTGGGACCCTTCGTTCGTCGAGGAAAGCTGGATTACCATGCCGGGCAACGGGTTCACCGACGGGCGGGGGTTGCAGCTTATTCCGAAACTTCGCCGGGCGATCGACGATTTCTATCCCGGAACGAAACTCGCGATCACGGAATATTCATTCGGCGGGCGCCATCATATCAGCGGAGGTATCGCCCAGGCCGATGCCCTGGGAATTTTCGGACGCGAAGGAGTTTATTTCGCCACCTATTTTTTCACCGTCGATGATTATATCGCCGCGGCGTTCAGGCTGTACCGGAATTATGATGGCAGCAACGGTACATTTGGCGATATTTCGGTGTCCGGCACAACATCCGATAATGATAATAATGCAACATATGCTTCGCTCGATGCGCAGGGACGGCTGCATCTGATCCTCATCAACAGGAATGATACGCGCCCGCTTGAGACATCAGTGGCGATAACCTCGCCAGAAGGCTGGCGGTATGCGGAGCACTACATGTTCGACGCATCGGGCTCCACCATCCGGCGCTCCGACGATATGCCGATCGACGGCAGGAACTTCAGCATCATGCTGCCGCCGCTCAGCGTGCACCATCTTGTGCTTCAGCCCGCGGCATCGTCGGTCGGAGAAGAAAACACGAGCGCCACGGATTTGATGGTCGTTGCCGAACCGAATCCATCGGCCGGCTCGATCCGGCTCCTCGTACGATACCCCGGTGCAGGATTCGCGACGCTGAAGCTCTATGACCTGCTGGGCAACGAAGTAGCGGCGCCTGTTCGTGGATATCGTGAAGCAGGGACCGAAACGATACTGCTGGACGCATTGAACATCCCGGCGGGACATTACATGGCCGTGGTCACATCCGGCGGGAAACACGCATCGGCGCGGGTCGTATCGGTACGATGATCCGCATGGATTACCCTGATGTTCAAGCATGCCAGGCGTGTAGCCCAGGGGATTTCAGCCCGCCCTGCCGGCGTCATCGGGCATCCTCCCGGATCGCATCTCCCACTCCGCCTGCATCGACATGAAGAGCGCCGCCCGGTCCTGCGGGCCAAGCGCCCTCGACGGAAGCGCCATCAGAAACCGGGCGACAGTGCTCTGGAAGTCGAACAATGGATTCAGCGTCTTGAGAATTCCCTCGAACAGCAGCAGCGATACGATGGTCATCATGAAGGTGGTAGCCCCCCGGATGCCGAACCTGCGCTGGACGGCGAACAGTTCCGTGACGAAGCGCGCAACCTCGAATTCCCGGATATTGCGCCCCGCGAACCGGTTTACCATTTCCTTCATAGCCTGCGTGAATGCCGGAATATCCAGCGCCGGAGGGAGCGCGAGTGCGGTCTCGATCACAAGTTCGGCGCAACGTTCGCCATGATCGGTAGCCATAGCGAGAAAGAATTCGCGGAAACGCTCCCGGTCCGTACGATCGAGCTCCGCAACCAGCCCGAAGTCGAGAAGAACAATAGTTCCATCGCTGCGGACAACTACATTGCCCGGATGGAGATCGGCATGGATGAATCCATCGATGAAGATCATGTCGCACAATGCCTCCATCCCGGCCCTGGAGACGGTCTCCCGCTGTGGCTGCGACAGCCGCAGCGCATCGACCGGGGCAAGATCGGCGATGAATTCCATCGTGATCACGTCGTCGGTGCAGAGTTCAGGCACGGGCTCGGGGATCACCAGCCAGGGACGGGCGCCGAGATTTTTCCGGAACCGCTCGTTGCTCTTTACCTCCCGCCGGAAATCGATCTGCCCCATGACCGCCAGCTCGATCTCTGCGACGACCTCGCGCAGCGGAATGCTCCGGCACCACGGCGTGCGTTCGAGCAGCGATACGATACTGCGAAGAAGCGCAAAGTCGCGCGCCATCGTCACGACGAGTCCCGGCCGCCGCACCTTTACCGCGACGGCTTCGCCGTTATGAAGCCAGCCACGATGCACCTGCGCGATACTCCCGGCCGCGACGGCATCGCGCTCGAACCTGGAGAAGTTCCGTTCCAGAGGAGCGCCAAGGCTCATCTCGATGATCGCGACGACCGCATCCGGAGCAACCGGTGCAACATGGTCACGCACACGGGCAAGAGACCGTGCGACCGGCTCACCGATCAGATCAGGACGGGAGCTGAGAAGTTGCGCGAACTTGATGAACGTCGGTCCCATCCGCTCGCACATCCTGGCCAGCCCCTCGCCGGACGTTCCGGAACCACCATGCACCGGACGGCGCAGGTTCGATAGGCGACGAACAGGCCATCGCAGCATCTCCGCGGCAGCGATTGCCGCAAGCGTGATTGCGCGAGCAAGGATGGAGCGACGCGTGGGAGCAATCGATCCCGATCGTGCATCACTGAAATACTCGCGAAGGACTTCGCCGGCAGGTTCGGTAATCATGGCCTCTATCCCTGCCTCCGCATGTTTTTCAGGAATGTGATGCTCGGAGCGAAGAAATATTCCCCTCCGCGCAGGGTGACAACCTGGCTGAACTGAAACTCCCTGCGTTCACCCCCTCCCCACTGCACGGGCCAGGAAAGCGCGGCGCATGCACCCTGCCCGATAACCGGATCGCATCCGGACATGTGCGGAGACCCGGGATCGGCCAGGCCATTTGCAGCCCGCTGGATCCGCTCGAACTGCCGCTCGATAGTATTCTGAAAGCACATGAACAGCAGGCCGACGCCCTGCCGGGGTCGGGCAAACCCCGAACCACCGGGATGGAGATCGGGACGGATGCCGTACGTCATGCCACAGCGGGCAATCGACGGCATATCCTGCGGGATGACATCCGGGGATGCAGCGGAACCGGGCCGTTCATCCGGATCGCGCGATTCACTGCGGGGATTGGTCCGCCGCACGTGCGCATGAAAGGGACACCGGCTGCCGGAGGGATCGCCCTCATAGCTGAAGTCATCTCGTGGCGGCGCCACTCCCTGCATCTGTTCATACTCCACAACCGGCGTCCCATCCCGGAACCTGCCCACTGCAAGCGCCCCCGCAAGCTCCGGATCGACTTCAAGCGCCGAAGCCAGCGCGACGACGTTTCTCTCCCACTCCTGCACGTTCTGCTCCAGCTTCCGGAATACCAGAAAGCTCCCGAAATGCCCGGCCGCACCGGATTCCTCGCGCAGTAATGCACCCGGGCGGGCCAGCATCCGTGGCGAAAGACCATCGCCATGCGTGTAGGGAGCCCACGACGGACGGGTGATGCCGTCGATATAGCCGAAATGTTCGATGATATGTCCATCCCGCGTCAGCCGGCCTCCACGCTCCTCAGCCTCGACAATCAGGCCGTGCGCCCAGGCCTCCTCCTTCAGACGGGCGACATCCCGGCTCAGCGCCACCGCATCGTCATCGGCAGCGATCAGCAATGCGTCGAGTCTCCGGCGATACCCGGCATGCCAGTCGGCGACGGAAGGATCGGCGAGCAGCGATCCACGCTCCTTCATGCCGGCCCTGAACGCCGGATCATCCGGCATAACGGCAGCCAGCCCCAACCGCTGGTATCCTGATGCACTGAGCAGTATCGACCGGAACGGCCCGGTCCGTCCGTTCGACTCCTCGCGCCACGCCGTGGTAATCCCGCGTGCTGCCAGACCGGCGATCCAGATTCGCACATCCCATGAGCGCCCCGGGCGAAACGAGAACATGATGTGCTGCGCATGCGGCCGCGCGTGTACTCTGAGAACATTTCCCTGAAGATCATTCAGAAATGCCGTGTGGTCCATCCCCGCCCCCGGTTTCACCGCCACGGCTGCTCCCGGCTCCCCACTGCCATCCGCCGGCGACCCGGCCGCGGGCATGTCATATGCATTATCCAGGTTCATAGTTCAATAGTGATTGAGTGACCGATCCGGACCGCCGGCGGGCGATTCTAGCACACCCACCGGCGGCCGGAATTACTCCGGGTGGATACTCCGTTTCTCATCCATGCCACGCACTGAAGACAGAGGCGGCATTCCAATGCTTCAATCGCCCATTGAAACGATGATCAGCGTACGAAGGGGATGCTTGGCTGCGGTCCCGGCGGCGTGCGGTTGACGACGGTTCCTTCCAGGTTGGTGTACATCTCCATGCCATTGAGCTCGATCACATCATCCCCATCCACATCCACAAGCACCGAACGGAACTCGCCGAAGAACCAGCCGTTGGAATAGGGGTCACGGACGATCTGCAGAAGGTTGTTCAGCGGCGTATCGGGATGATCGACGACGATGGTGTTCATGCGCGAAGGCCCGAAGAACAGCCCGCGAACCGACTGCACGAAGGGATAGGGAATCGACGGATGCGTCACGATATGCGTCTCGGCATGGCGGCTCAACTGGGTCTCCACGTCGATCACGCCTTCCGACTTATCACCAATATGCCCCGAGAGGTAGAGCGGCTGGGGGCCGGCAGACGTGTAGTAGTGGACGTAGGCATTCCCGCCGATCGACCGGGACAATCCTCCGAAATGATATCCCTGCACGTGATCCAGACCGTTGCCGGTGGGATCGGTACAGACCTTCTGGATGATGAGGTTATCATAGAACGACTCCGCTCCGACAGCGGCGGTCAGATCGCCGACGAGCTGCCGCTGGGCGATGGGACCGGCCGCGAAATAGTACCAGTCGTACTCCGACTCCGAACCGGTTCCCGTACTGAGGGAACTCAACTGCAGAGAATTCCCGTAGCCATAGTTGCCGAGCTTCGACGAGTTCCTGCTGGCGGACGGGTAGTCGCCCTGGGAACCCTGCAGCCCGCTCATGAGCGAACCCGTTCCTCCTCCGCTCGATGGCCTGCGCACCCGGAACTGCACCATCCCGTGGATGGTGAGCGGCAGCGTCACATTGTAGCCGAATTCCGAAGTAATGACGCGAACGGGACGGGGATCGACCCAGTCGGTCCTCCCCTGGGATTCGTAGATGAGGCTCTGCTTCCAGCTATGCACATTGCCGTCGTCTGTGGAACGAAGGCACTGCGCCAGAAGCTCGGTCTCCCCCAGCTTGAGAAGTCCCCACGACGCCGAACGCCTGAGCACCGCCTCGTTCGCCTCGGCGGCGATGGTGTAGAGCAGATCAGGGAACCCGGTGAGACGGTTCTCCGGAGTCTCGCGATACACCAGTTCCCACATCGCCCGGTCGCGCTGGTCTATCTGGGCAGTCGAGTCAACGATGCCCATGAGCTCCTGCGATGAGTTGGTGATCAGAGGTATCACAGCCTGGTCGTGAGGGAATGGCCCCATGTCCGCCGTTCTGTCAACGCCGGCACATAATTGATTCAGCCTTGTCTGCATGTGTTCTCCTTGCTTATGAATGATTCGAGTGTAGTGGTGTCGAACATGCCCGGCTGTGACACTCTGGCGCTTTACCGCCATTTCCGCCGACATCTGCGAAGCAGGATGCAATGCGTGCCGGATATTCAAGCGCTCCCCATTCCCGTGATGGCCGCAGCCGCCTCACAGGCGTGGTCGGAAAATGCCACTATCATTACGGCGGTGAGTTCCGTTCACAATCCGCCCATGCGCTGCATTCAGGAACAACCGGTGCCGAACGAATGTCCAACTGGATTCCACTCGATGGTCGTGGTGGACGCTAAGCGGGACGATTTTTCGTCAGATTTCCATCATCTCCGCGCCTCCCGCTTCACTACAGTGAAAGCGATGGCGCTCCTATCACCGGGCATGCACTACATACACCCAGCCGGATATGTACGGACGGTCCAAAGTTCCGCCGACAGAAATACGCTGCAACAAAAAGGAAATAGCGGTGTATCCGGGCAGCATACCGGGGGGGGATGCCATGCTGCCCTGTTAATCCGATAAGCGCCGGAATTTTCGGCCGCGACCGATAAGCGCTCCGGAACTACGTCACCGGATGTTCTTCGCGGACTGCCCCGAAGAGAAACGGCATGCACTCATTATCGAAGCACGACGAAATTCGTGCGGGATATGATCGCAATACCAGTCCACATGGGCACGGCATCGTTAGCGACGGAGGCAACGATACAGCTTGCGCGTCAGACAGGCCCATGTCACGTCACGGACGATATTCGATCATGTCATCATGCTGGGAGCTTGTGGATAAGGCATCCGGTGAACGGGCATAATATAAGAAGATCCGGCGCCATGTCAACGCTCGGGACAGGTACATCTTTGTGTACCCCCATCCCCCCCGGATAAGACATGGCCGATAATCGGTGCGCTGTTCAATTTATCGTCATTTTTCCACGTGCGCGCATGGGATACGGACCAGGAAAATGCAACGATACCATCCATTCTCTTCGCAGATCCCTTTAAGCACCTGACGAATTGAAACGTCGCATGTCGTTAGGGTACAGGTCGGTTCCTGATCCGTGGTCAGTAGTCCGTCATCCGTTGCAGGAATGCACAGGCCAGTAGAGATTCAAGTGCCGCAAAACGATATATAGCAGGACTGGACTGGATTAAACCAGCACGGCTGGCAGAGGCGGACATACCTGATCGAAGTGTTGACGACACGGCGCCGCCGCTGCCGAAAAGTCTCCACCTGGTAACTGTCACGGGCTATGAAATCTTACAGCCCGGCGCCCCGTTCCGCAACGACACAGGAGCGGGATGGCGATATACAGGAAGTCACCTACAGCACGTTCAGGCGGCGGGCGCATCATCGCGAACCGTAGCGCGGCATGAGAATTCCACCCATCGCCATCCCTGCAACAAGACCGCTGATATGCGCAGCATTGTCGATGTTGCTCCCCGGTGCAAATCCGATAACGATGTTGATGCCGGCAAAGAGGACAAGCACGGCCACGAAGCCCGAATCGAACTGCCAGGACACCACTTTTGCCAGCGCCAGTATCAGCACGGTCCCGTACAGTCCGAAGATCGCCCCCGAAGCTCCGACACTTATTGCCGCACCGTTGAACCAGATGCTGGCGAGTCCGGAAAGAATTCCCGAGACCAGATAGATGAGCAGCACCCGCCACCACCCGATAATCTTCTCAAGGAATGGTCCTGCAAGTGCCAGTCCGAACATATTTACCAGCATATGCAGTGTACTGCCATGAACGAACATGGACGTCAGAAGCCGCCACCACTCCCCTCCGGTCGTCAGAGGACCGAAATTCGCCCCCCACGTGAGAAGCTCCTTCGCCGGAAAGGACCGGAATACTTCCAGCCCCGTGCACACCATGATGATGAGCATGGCAATATTGGCACCGGCGAGAAGCGGAGTAGCGACATACCCCTTCCGGGGTAGAAGAGCCTCGAATACTTCGGAAAACTCCCTGCGGAAAGCCGCTGCGCCGACTGCGACGGGGATATGCGATCGCTGCAGCTCATCTTCCTTGAGCGAAGGAAAGGCAATGAACAGGAACATCACCAGGGCGCTGATACCGAATGCCGCCACAGCGGCGGTGAGGGCGCCACCTCCCCGCGCCTCGAACGGTTCATCGACAGGCAGCAGCACCGGGACCTCATCCCCCGAGCGATAGCGGCTGCACGCCGCAACTGCTTTCATATAGCCATCACGGTCTTCAGTGACGCCGACCTGTTCGAGGTAGACGAACTGCCGAAGATCGGCCGCGTCGAAACGGGCATAGCTCTCATGGCTGAACTGGCGCCACTTTTCCCTTTTCTCTTCCTCCGACGTCCTGTTGCTGATGGTCCACATATAGTCAACGCCCATCCATGCCGCAACATTCGAGTCGAGTGTGTCGGAGGGGACATCGAATATCGGAACGGCGAAATACAAACGATACTCCAGGTCCTCATCATATTTCCCGGCAGGCACCGCATCAGCATGGACGCCGACGATATTTTTGTCGATGTGGTAATCCTGTATCGAATAATATCGGCTCGGCGGGTGCTCTGCAATCCCGGCAATGCTGCCGAGCGCTGTCAGTTCTCCCGTGGCGATGACAAGATATCGTTGCGCCAGGATGGCGGGCGCCATTATCAGGAGCATCGCCATGAACCTGTAGGAGCCAGCCGTGCTATCCCTCTCGAAATCAAGCAGTTTAATGCGTGGTTTCAGAAAGATCATGGCAGCCACACCTGACACGATGAAGGGAAACCACAACATGACGAGCAGCTCGGGAATCGAGAAGATGAGCCCCGTGCAGACAACCAGCAGCCAGTTCAGAAGGGTACAGACGGCGGTCACCCCGAGCGATAACAGAAGAAACGGGGCATAGATCAGCCGGAGTTTCCCTGCAAAGGGAGAGATGCTCATACGCACAGGATAAATTCCAGGGATGCCGAAGGAGATGCGATACACGTCAGCAAATAGTTACGGAATCGCCGATGCTACGCCCGGCCGGGCGGCCAAGGTTACGCGAACGTGCGCCCCGTCAGCCACCGCCCCGTGGTGCAGGCCGCGATTCACCCGGCCGGAGCAACCACATAGTCGAGTTCATATGAATGCTTCCCATCGGTGATGATGATACGCATAGTTCCCGAAAGTCCCTCCAGATCACCTGTACCGGAGTCGGGCACTACCGTGATCGACTGCTGCGGTTCGCCGCGCTTCATGCTGCTGCTGTGCTGGAGCACGAAGCTGCCGCTGCGGCCGTGCAGCGTGCCCGTCACGCGTTCGATGGCGACGTACCCGGCGGAGCCCTTCACCTCGGTCATCGCCGCAAGCATCTCTCCCCTGCTCGTCGCTTCGAGATCGCCGGTGAACTGCTTGTCGATCGTCATCCGCCCGAGCGATGGATCCTCGGTCGGCTGTGGTGTAAGTTTTACTGCGAATTGTCCTTCCGCTCGTACCGTCATAGCTTTACTCGATAAGTTCCGATTGCATATGGATGTAACAGCCGGATCACCGCCGTCCGCAGGCTGCCGGCCTCAGGGCGCAACATACCATATCCAAGGTCCAGAGCAATTTTTTCGGGTGCACCGAGCATGGAGCGTGCCCCCCGGCACGCCGCGAGGCAGGTTCCACGAACATTCTCTTCACCCTCCCACAGCACATCCGCACCAGCAGCACCCCTCGGCATATGCCACCGGTTTCCCGACATTTCACTCCCGGACGTTCCAAAGAAAAGCCCCCGCACCCTCCCCAAGGAGGAATGCGAGGGCCGATACGTCCACACGCGGAAGCGCTTACCGTACCAGAGGCACCATCCGGCTGATTGCGCCGTCCGGTGTGCGGAGCCGTATCATGTACTGGCCAACCGGGAACCTGCGCCGGCACCGTCGGTTCCACCCGCCCCGGCACCTCTGTAGCAGGCGTCGGGGTGTACGGGCTCGGCGCCTGGATGGAAACGCTGAACCCGCGGTGTACCGTTCACTGTTTGTTGTGGCTGGTACGTTGCAATGTCACGATGCGGCCTATTGGGAGACACAGAAGAAAGATCAGGACAGACCCGGAGAACCCCGGCGCTCGGTCCAATCGAATCGCGGTGGCAAAGATATCCGCCGGTGGAAACGGCGTCAATGACTCCACAGGGAGTATTTATGGAGTAGTCCCCGCGCGAATGCAGACAGGACAAGGGCTGGCAGGCGATGGAATTGCCTGCCGCATCTCTCGGAAAGAGGTTCGGGAGACATTTACGACCGGAGATGGCCCGGAACTCCGCCCACTGATGGGCCTGGTCCGGGACCGTCCGGAAGGGGGATGAAATGGAAGAAGGTGCAGGAGAGGCGATACGTAGCGGAATGCGGGCGTGGGAGTATCTCCCCACCAACAGCATCGGGAAGACTTTCACGCATATTCAGGCAGGCATGAGCGCAAGGATCACCATTTCCGTACCGGGTTTGTCAGGAATTAATATAATTCCTGACAAGCGGGCAGGACATAGCTACGGTTATCGGGGAACCGAACTCCTCGACATCATTCTGCGAAATTTTTCCCTCCGCATTTTTCTCCTCGCTACGCCCGGCAGTTACGGCATTCCGCCCCGGTCTACCCCAATTATACTCCCCCACTGCTATTGACAGAGCAGCAGTGCCAGGATAAATTCGTCGGCGTCCCGTTCCCCTTGCATATCGGCCGCTTCAGCAATTGCGCAAATTGCAACTGCAGCAGAAAATCGAGCGTACCCGGCGTCACATGCCTCGTCCGCCGCTGCGACAGATCCGCATGGGTCATGCCGTAGCAGGCGCGACAGGCACCGGAATTTCCACATTAACCAATTGTCCAGGAGATCATGAATAATCTCAGCCGCAAATCCATACTTCACCTGCTGGCCGTGATCGCCATTGCGATCGCGGGCGTATCGACCGCGAGTGCCAACAAACTGCCCAAAGGCGTATATCTTATGGGATGCTACCACGGCGAATACGGCATCTGGAATATCCTCGGCAACAAGGTAGCGGATCTGGCCGGGCCATGCCCACCGTGGGGTTATCTCAGACGCATCTTCATCACTAACCTCCCCGCACCGCCGCCGCCGTCGCTCTCTCCGGCAAACGACCCGGCCTGGGGAGGAAAGCCGGCATCGTATTGGATCGGGGTCATCAAGAGTTCTACTCCGACGGCTCCCGGCACGGGAACGGTTCTGGACAATGCAACGCTTCAGCAAACCGAAACCATGCCCACGCTGCAGTTCGATGTAGCGCATTATGACCAGCTTCAATAACGGCCATACTGGAACAGGCCGGCGGAGAATACCCCCGCCGGCTTGTCGTTCCGTCGGGCATGGCAGGCAGCAATTATCGGTTTACGGTACATACTCATAATGCCACGGCTCGTACGGCACAAGCAACGGACCCTCGAAGCTGCCTCCCGCCGCCAGAATCGCATCGCATAATTTCGCCGTCCAGCCCGCCCCGTCCCATACCGTCGCGATCGTTCGCGTCGATGCGCCGGCAATGATCCGCCGTCCCTTTCCGATCCGGAAATCGAATGCACGAAGCTGTCCGTGCTGCGACAACCCCGGCACGGCCACCGTCGGGTGCTGTTTCGGTTCAAATGCACGGATGAACCCGATGAAGCGCTGCAACGCGCCGGCGCTTTCCGCCCCCTCCTCCGCGATGATCGAATCGGCGATGAACGCCAGCGATGTATCCATCGCCTCGGCGGATGCCAGCCCTATCGACCGTACCCGGTTCCACTTTCCGATCTGATCGCCCAGGCTGCGGATCTCCATGCCGACCTGAAGCTGATACCCCGGATTCATCGAATCGAATGCCCTCTTCACACCGGCGATCGCCTCCTGCGCACGCCTGTATTCCCGCGATGCGCGATAGGCACGCGCCTCCTCCGTACTCCACGCCCACTTCCGTTCAATCTCCTCGTGGCTCCTGTGCAGATAGTATTTCATCGCCAGCAGCCGGCGGCGTGCATCGGGTATCCGCTCCAGCGTTCCCCGCACCATTTCGGGCATGCCCGCGGCGATGCTGTCCATGTAGCGTCCGAGGACGCGGCGCGGCGATGGAGGCCCGTCGGCATGCATCTCCACCGGCAGGATGTACATCATCAGCAGACAGAGCACCGGAACCCGCATGGAAATATTGCGCCTTGTATCGATTGTTCCTCTCACAATGAACGACTCCGTATTGGAAGGCCGGACGCTGGGTGTGCCGGCATGCCCGATATCAGGAATATGCACCGCTGTTACATGATGCCGACGCCTGCTCCCGCGATGAATCATCAACTGCACTACCTGGTGAAAAGAACAGGTTCCGTACACAGGATTGGTTCATTCCCCCGGACGCATTAAGTTCGCGCGCGGATGGATCGCGATCGCTCCGGCGTTGACCCCGGCTATCGTGCTAACTCCGGATGTGATGCCACCATACCCCGGCATCCATCGCTCCGGCCTTCCTCCAACCCGGACGCGACAATAATGAAGAACTATGCGATCTTTTCGGGATCGGCGAATCCGGCGCTGGCCGCCGCAATAGCCGAGGGACTCAACGTGCCGCTCACCCCCTGCTCGGTGGAGCGTTTTCCCGATGGCGAGATATCGGTGCAGCTTGAAGAGACCGTGCGCCGCAGAGAGGTCTTCATCATCCAGCCGACATCTCCGCCGGTGAACGACCGCCTGGTGGAACTGCTGGCGTTCGCCGACGCCTGCCGCCGGGCGGACGCCGCGCACGTCACCGCCATCATTCCCTACTTCGGATATGGCCGCTCCGACCGCCGCGCCGGACGACGCGAGCCGATCATGGCCACGATGGTCGCCGGTCTGATGCAGGCCGCCGGCATCGGGCACGTCGTGACGATGGACATCCACACGCCGCAGATCGAGGGATTCTTCAGCATTCCCGTGGATGACCTGACGGCCACGCCGACGTTCGCGGATGCGCTCTGCAGGGATCTTCCGGAACATGCCGTCGTGGTTGCTCCGGATCTCGGTGCGGTGAAGCGGGCCACGGCCTACAGCGACCGGCTGGGGCGCCCGACCGTGATCCTGAACAAGCGGCGCCGGAGCGGCTCGGAGGTGGAGGTGTCGCAGGTGATCGGCGATGTACGAGGGCGATCGTGCATCATCGTCGATGACATGATCTCCACCGGCGGCACGATCGTGCAGGCGATACAGGCGCTGCATGACGAGGGGGCCGATCCCGATATCACTGTCGTCGCAACGCATGGGGTATTCACCGAAGGCGCGCGGAAACGGCTTACGGATGCCGGCGCGGGACGGGTGATCGTCAGCGATACGATCCCGGTGGATGCGGCGGCGTGGCCGGAACTGCACACCGTGTCGGTGGCGCCGCTCATCGCAACGGCGCTGCAGCGGCTGGCGGCCGGGGAATCGTTGAGGAGCCTGTTCTAGTCACCGGAACGAGGTGCCGGAGATCTCCCGACTACGCTTCGGGGACCGGTCCGCCGTCAGTGGTTCGTCGAAAACATTCCCCCGGATGGTTTCACGTTCCGGCGTGGAGCTATGGCACCATCTCCGTCATCTGTCCCGGCACCACTACCTGTATCACACCCGCATACGCGCACATGAGCTTCGAGGTGTTGTTCAGCACGGGAAAGTTGCCGAGCAGCACCGTGGGGGCGCCGGGCACCCAGGGGGCCGGAATAACCGGCACGCAGGGCATGGGCGTGAGCGCCCCCATCGCAGCGGCGGTGGCGGAGGCGACGGTCGGATTTGCGAGCGAACTGCACATGCCGAACGGCAGGATGTTCACCATCGGTTTGTTGTCCATGATGGTGGCCGCCGGCATGTTGCTCGTGATGCACTGGTTTGCCGGCAGCACCATCAGCGTGCTCGGTGCCGCGCCGAAGCTGCACTGAAGAGTTGCGCCGTTGCAGACGTGAAGGGACATGATTAACCTCGATGTGTTACACACCAGTTACTCATCCACCTACCTGTATCGACGAGATCAACTGAAGCTCCACAGGTAGTAATTGAGATTTAATGTCTTGTTTTCGGATCGGCTATAGACAATTGAATTCAATCCGTTGAGCACCTTTACGATCCCTTTCTTCCCAGTGACCTTGAATTCTCCGACATTGGGATCGAACACGTATACGATGTCGCTTTTACCGAACAGGGCAAAGCTTCTGTAGATGCCGATCGCATGCCCGATATTGACCTTCTTTCCGATCAGTTCATTTTTCTTTTTCTTGATCTGCGTTCCACCGATCGAAAGGAGAAAATATCGTGAGTTGGTCGCGAGGACCTGTTCAGCGATGGAATAACGATCGTCGGCGAAGCCCTGGTTCGGCGATTTCAACGATTCCCCCTCCTTGAAGGCCAGCCCGGACTCCTTCAACTGGCTCAGGGTTCCGTTATCCATCTTGCTGCGGCTCTCGTTTTCAGATTCGTATATGAGCTGTGCAACCTTGCCTGTCTGAATCTTCTTGTGATCCGAGAGCAGCCCTTTTTCCTCGGACACCTTTTTCTCCTCGGCCCAGTAATCCTTCCACTCCTTTATCGACTTCAGCCAATTGATGACCAGCCCTTGACAAATTCCTCTATTAATATCCAGCCTGGTGAACTGCGCGAGTCTTCCCTGTGACATTTCGTACGTCCCTTCGCCGTCGCCGGAGATGTGGTTACATACTGCCTGATAGCTCATAATGCCCCCGATCGATTATAGGGTTCACCGATTTCTACCGCGTGGTGCCGACATCACGGCTCTCCATGACCAGCACCCCTTCCTACTCCGCGGCAGCATAGGAGTGTCAGAAAATTTCCCTGTATGCACACATAGTGGTACGCCCGGCCGTGCTTCGCCTGGTTAGGGGTCGTTATCAGTATGAACGAAGCTTCCTCCCGCCACGGCCAACTATCCACCAGCAACCACCGGCCCACGTATTCTCTCGTCGATATCTATCGCATCAGACGAATGTCGGCAGACCGCCATTCTGCATCAGCAGTGCGGCCTTCCGAATCGCCTCCGCGGTCTCCGATTTCATGAATTCAACCATATGCTTTTCCGTGGGCCGGCGACCTGTTCGACGGTAATAGGTCAGCAGCACACGCTGCGCGGCGCTGGCACGATCGGCCGTCGGGACTTCGCCTAGATCGAACTTGAGCACCTCGCCGGTCGTCTCCCAGTATTTCTTCTGCGCCTTCCGGAGAAACTGCGGAATCGAATTACTCGGACTATATGAGAATTTCGTGCAGACGAAGAATTGCATATCGTCATGCTCATGCACCTTCCTGTAGTACCTGACGCCACGGACCAGATAAATCTTTGAATGCGATTCCTCCATCGCCTCGTTGTACAGCGTATCGAAGACTCCTCCCTGTGCGTTGCCGCCAAATGCCTGCGGGCACCCGCCGCAGTACCAGGGGCGGTGGTCATAGGGATTGTAGCTTTCCTTGATACCAAGGTAGCCGAGACCGTCGGAGTCAACGGGTATGACGTAGTATTTCGGCATGATTCATCTCTCAGCGGTGAAGATGTCGGGTTTGAGTATGTATCAGGAAATTCTCTGAAATCGTAATGCACCGGAACAGAAGGTTACTTCAGCATCATCAGCGTCCCGCTCTCCGCATCCTCGCACAGATACGCTGCAACCGGACCGAACACGAAGTTTCGTTCTTCTTCATTGCAGGTCGGCAGGTAGACGCCGAGCACGCGCGGATCGTAGAACCGGAAATAGAGCCGCCGACCGTTCGTATCCTTCACGATCAGAAAGCGGCGGAAATGATTACGCAGTTGCGGCAGGCTTGCGTCGCTCAGGACGAAAATTCCCCAGTGGCGCAGCCAGCCGTAACGGAGCACCCAGTCGGTAAATGGCTCCTCCTCGCGCAGCCGTACCAGGTATGGAGCCGCCTCCGCCAGCACCGGGGAGATTTTTCCAGCGTAGAGACAGACGTACTCCGGCACGTCGGTCAGCAGCCGCTGAAGCAGTCCGGGAATCGATGCGCCGTCGAGCACTGCATAGACGCTGTGGCCATGATCGGCGAAAATCCGCTGTCGCAGCGCAGGCACCGCCGCATCATCGGCGATGGGCCAGCTCATTTCGGACACGCTCATGCTGCGGCCTCCGTCGGTTCGGCCTGCGCGGCCTCCTGTTCCTGTTTCCTCTTCTCGCATTCCTCGCAGAAGGGAGTGCCATCCTCCGCAGCCTGCTTCAGTGTCTCGGCCTGTGCAGCCTCCGCCTCGGCTTTCGCGGGTTCGTCGCTCGCGGGCGGTTCCTCCGCCTGCGCCTGAGCTGCCGGGGCCGGCTCCGCCGCCTGCGTACTGCCGCCACTTGAGGAGGAACTGGAGCCGCCACCGGCGGAACTGCTCTCTCCACCGCCGCCCGATGAACTGCCCCCTCCGCTCGATGAGCCGCCGCCTCCCGACGATGATGATGAGGATGACGAAGCGCCGCTCTGCGATCCGCCCCCTGATGCCTGCGTGGTTCCTCCCGGTTCGGCATCGTCCGCCTCCTTCGGTTCGGTCACGGCCTTCGGGTCCTTCGGAGAGCCGGGAGCAGTGGGGGAGCAGCCCGAGCCCGAGCCGGCCGAGCCGCCGCTGTTGATCAGCACCGGGTTTCCGGAGATCGTCACCCCCGCCGGTCCCACCACGATGAATCCCCCTCCCGCCTTGAGCGTCACGCTCATGCCCGCCTCGATCACCACGTTCATTCCCCCCTTCAGATGAATTTCCTGCCCCGCATCCACGCCGTGGTTCATTCCCGACTTCTGATAGAGATTCTGCCCGGCATTCAGCGATACGTTGCCGTCCACTTTCTGGTTCTGGTCCCCCGTCACCGTCAGGTGCATCGCGCCTGCAATCTTCAGCTTGTCATCCTTCGCTATCGTCACATCGCGCTCACCATCGATCTTCGCAACATCATCCTTGGCCAGCGTCAGGTGCCGCTCGCCGTCGATCTTCGATATGTCATCCTTCGTCACCAGCGTGTGACGCTCCTCGCTCACCTTGTTGTACTGGTTCTTCGTGACGATGATGTGATGATCGTTGCCGTACCACTCCTTCGCGTCGTTCTTCACCCTGAGATCGAAATCCTTTTCGCCGTGGATAAAGATCTGTTCGGACCCCTTCTTGTCCTCGAACCGCAGCTCGTTGAATCCCTCCCCTCCCTTCGATGAATTCGTCTTGATCGTCGTCTTCGTCTGCTCGTCGGGGAGCGTGTAGGGGACGGTCTGCGCGCCGTTGAAGAGCGTGCCGATGATGATGGGACGGTCGGGATCGCCGTCGAGGAAGCTCACCAGCACCTCGGTGCCGACGCGCGGAACCGATACGGTGCCCCACGCCTTTCCGGCCCAGGGATGCGCCACGCGTATCCAGCAGGAGCTGTTTTCATCCTGCGTGCTGCGCGAATCCCAGGGGAAACTCACCTTCACCCGGCCGTACTTGTCCGTCCATATCTCCTCGCCGCTCTTCCCCACGATAGTCGCAAGCTGATAGCCATGGATTGCAGGCTTCACGGTGACGGGTTCGGGGCGGAACTGGACATCGGCGGGGAATGCAACGAAGGTATTGCGATACTCCTTCTGCGCCGCATGTATCGTCACCGACCGCAGGACGTAATCGCCGTTCATCGCCGCACGGAAATGCCCCGTGAGGGTGAACTTGCAGCCGGCGATGAAATCGCGGCAGTTGCCGGCGCCACGCAGCATCTTCATCGCCAGCTCATGAAGCTCTATGCGGATTTTTGCGCGCTTCTCGCCGTCATCCTTTTTCATGTAACCGCCGGGATATTCCATCAGCGACGGCTTGCCGGCCAGATCCTCGGTGGTCCCCTCCACGGTCACCTGCAGATCGGTCGCCGGCGTCTCGAAATTGTAGTCGGTCATCCGGTACTCGCGCGTCACAACCTGCTCCTCCAGGGTGCAGGTATCGATGGCGTCCTCCTCATCCCAGCTTGCGCCGAACTGGCTGAAATGCACGGCAGCATCGAGCCCCGGACAGGCGGCGTGGGCGTCCATGTCATCCGCCAGCACCAGCGTGTGCTTCCCCTCCTCGTGCGTGAAGAAGTAGAAGATCCCCTCGTCCTCCATCAGCCGCGAAACGAAGTCGAAGTGGGTTTCGTGGTACTGCACGCAATATTCCCGCTTCGCATAGGTCGCCGTCAGCGAATCCTTGAAATCGGTGTGGCCGAGATCGGAGAAAATCTCCTTGATGATTTCCGGAACGGATTTATTCTGGAAAATCCGGCAGTCGGAGCTCCGCGTCAGAAGCCAGAGCCAGGGAACGACATCGGCAGTATAGACGATTTGATTATCGCCGGAAATCCGTTGCGAAAGGCGCGCGACGATCCCGTTGCGATAATGCTTCGTCTCATCCTCATGCGTGATGCCGACAGTGATGGATTTTCCCAGGATCTGCATGAAATCGACGTTCAGATCGTGTGATCCCATCTCCACCGTGAAACGGTACGGCGCCGAAATGTGCTCCTCTCCGTCAAGGGAGAGCACCTCGAACGTATCGCTCGCCAGCGGCGTCGTTACGGTGAGATAGAGGGCGACATCGGACGATGGCATTGCAGACGATCCCGACAATTGTTAGTGGTTAACCGATAGGTGCCCACGCATGGGAAATGCTACAGACCGAATCCCATAGCAAGGCTCAATAATTGAAGGTCGGTCTCTGGGTTGATGTACTGATTTCTCTGCAACGTCCATCCATTGGCCGATGCGGTCCCGACATATTGCGTCAGCAGCGCGGCCTGCCGTGTCACCTTGTTGATATCAGGCGGCGCAGGCTGAATACACCCCTCATCGAAATTATCGTTCGATGTCATAGTTCCGAATGCGTGCCCCTGACTTGTAATGTATCAGTTCACCGACGGCTGTGCATGCGCGTTGGTCATCTCCGATATTCCCGCCGGCACCGGTGGCGTGAACAGGTATTCGAAATTCCCCACCGTATCGACGCTTACGCGCACGCTCCAGAAGGGACTCTCCGATGCCATGCGTTCCAGCACGCGCTCGGACAGCTCCGGAAGAAGAGTCTGCGTAAGGATATGATCGATATTGCGCGCGCCGCTCTCCACCTCGGTGCATCGGTCGGCGATGGCGGAGATGAGTCCATCGTCGAAGGTGAGCTCGGCGCGGTGGTTCTCATGGAAGCGTGTCTGGATCTTGCGCAGCTTCAGGCGCACGATCGAACGGATCTCCTGCTCGCCGAGCGGCAGGTAGGGAACCACCACCATCCGTCCCAGCAGCGCGGGCTTGAAGTGCCGCAGCAGCGCGGGACGCACCAGCTCCACCAGTTTCTCCTGATCCACCGGCCCGGGATGCTCCCGGCAGTAGGCCACGATCTCGTCGCTGCCAACGTTCGAGGTCAGCAGCATCACGGTGTTCTTGAAATCCACCTCGGCCCCCTCGCCATCCTCCAGCCGTCCCTTGTCGAAGACCTGATAGAACAGCTCCATCACATCGGCGTGGGCCTTCTCCACCTCGTCCAGCAGCACGACGCTGTAGGGATTGCGCCGCACCGCCTCGGTCAGCACGCCTCCCTGGCCGTAGCCGACGTAGCCGGGGGGAGAGCCCTTCAGCGCAGAGACGGTATGCGCCTCCTGGTACTCCGACATGTTCACCGTCACCATGTTCCGCTCGCCGCCGTAGAGGAGATCGGCCAGCGTGATCGCGGTCTCGGTCTTGCCGACGCCGCTCGGCCCGACGAGCAGGAAGACGCCGACGGGCTTGCCGGGATCATCGAGCTCGGCGCGCGAGGTGCGTATGCGGCGGCTTACGGCATCCAGCGTATGCGTCTGCCCGACGATCCGCTCGGCCATACGCTCCTTCAGCGTGAGCACGGCACGTATCTCGTCGGTCAGCATTCTGCCGACGGGGATGCCGGTCCAGCCGGAGATGACGGTGGCCACCACGTCCTTGTCCACGGTGGCGTGCACCATCGGCTCTCCCGCCTGAAGTTCCTCCAGGGCATCGCGCAGCGTATCCAGTTCGGCGGTAAGCTCGGCCACCTCGCGTTCATCCATCCCCCCCGCTTCCGGCTCTTCGATGCGGCTGCGCAGATCGTTGATATCCGCCGCCATCGACAGTTCCTGCTCCCAGCGCGCCTCCAGCTTCCGACGCTGTGCGGCGCTCTGCTCCAGCTCGCGCTCAAGTTCGATGATCCTGGCGGCATGCCCGCGGCTGGAAAGCTGCTCGCGCCGGAGCACACCAAGTTCAAGATCGAGACGCGAGATCCGCGCCAGCACCCGCTCCAGCGACGGCGGGCAGGCGTTCTGACCGATGGCGACGCGCGCGCACGCGGTATCGAGCACGCTTACGGCCTTGTCGGGAAGCTGACGGCCGGTGATGTAGCGATTGGAGAGGCGCACCGCCTCGCGCACTGCCTCATCAAGGATCTTGACGCCGTGATGCCGCTCCAGCACGGTGATGACACCGCGCAGCATATCGACGGCCCGCGCCTCGTCCGGCTCATCGACCTTCACCACCTGGAACCGGCGGGTGAGCGCAGGGTCCTTCTCGAAATACTTCTTGTACTCGGACCATGTGGTCGCCGCGATGGTCCGCAGTTCGCCGCGGGCAAGCGCGGGCTTCAGCAGATTGGCGGCATCACCCTGCCCCGCCGAGCCGCCGGCGCCGATCATGGTGTGCGCCTCGTCGATGAAGAGGATCACCGGACGCGGCGAGCCCTTCACCTCGGAGATCACGGACTTCAGGCGGTTCTCGAATTCTCCCCGCACACCGGCCCCGGCCTGCAGCAGTCCCAGGTCGAGCGTACGCAGGGAGACGTTGCGCAGCGCCGGGGGCACATCCCCCTTCACTATCCGCAGCGCAAGCCCCTCGACAACGGCGGTCTTTCCAACGCCGGCCTCGCCGGTAAGGATGGGGTTGTTCTGGCGGCGGCGCGTGAGGATGTCGATGATCTGCCTGATCTCCCCTTCGCGGCCGAGGATCGGGTCGGTCTTCCCCGCCCGCGCCTGCTCCGTCAGATCGTGCGTGTACTGGTCCAGAGCGGTCGTGCCGGAACTGGAGGCGCCTCCGGGAATGGCCGCCGCGGACGAGTGACTGCCCTGCGCGTCCGTATGCGCCTCCTCCCCGGAACCAGCGATGATGTCGCGAATCTCCAGGCGGAGACGATCACGCGAGATACGAGCGAGCGCCGGAACCGATTCCACCAGCAGCCCGCGCAGAGCTGCGCTCTCCAGCAGCGCCATCAGAAGCGCCCCCGAGCGAATCCGCGCGGCGCCGAGATGGAGCGTGGCGATCATCCATGCATCACGCAGCAACTCCGTGATATGCGGGGAGAGCGCCGGCGTCTGGCTGTTGCCGCGCTTCAGCCGCTCGATGGCATCGGTCAGGTCACGTATCAGCCCGCTGCGATCCACGTCGTACTGGCGCAGTATACGCTCGATATCCGCATCCTGAAGCTCGATGAGTTTCAGGAGGAGATGCTCGATCTCCACATTGTAGTTGGTCTGCGCCACGCAGAGTCCGGCCGCCCCCTCCAGCGCTCTGCGGCACTGCGGGTTCAACCGTTCGATCATGGCCTTCAGTTCAAATTCCATCGGTCGCTCCTTCGTCTGTTCCGTTCATCAGCGATCCGGCGTGGCGTTATACGCACGGTTCGGATGCCGTCGTCCTTTCGTTCAACCTGCAGCCAGGAGGTCCAGCCGAGCCTTGCTCCGCGGTCTGTTCCGAGCCGCAGCGGCGGGATCGTCGGACGTTCGACCGTCAGTTGCAGCCCGAACTCATGTCCATCGCCGGCGTAGAACCACACCAGCGAGCAGAGCGCGGCGAAGGCACGGCCGGTGGGAATGAAGTCAAGCAGGCGCTCGTACGTGAGCGGTCCAAGCTCCAGTTCAAATCGTCCCTGCTGGTCCCAGACCCGCCCGCCCAGTGCGGCGTCGTTCCCCAGGACATGCTGGCGGCCGCGGCGGCCGATCGCCGTGCGGTCATCATCATCCAGCCGCAGCCACCGCCCCACCATCTGGCGCGCACGGAACGGGAGCGCGAAGTAATCGCGGAGGATGGTCAGCAGCCCGGCCATCGAGTGCGGCCGTTCGGCGAGGATGCCCGCGTAGTAGAGCAGCGCGCGATCGGGGATCTGCATGCGCCCCTTTAATCCGGCGGTCTCCAGCCCGATGAAGCTGTAGAGAAACGGGGCCAGGTGATTCTGATCCGGCGACCGCACCTCCAGACCGATCCGGTGCAGCCTGCGCACGCGGTACATCAGCGAGATCAGCCGGTGGTTGAAGATGTCGAGGAAATCGCGCAGCGCCGTATCCTTCTTCCAGATCCGGTGCAGCACCATTTCCGTATACGGCACGGGGAGCGGCGCCAGGGCACCGGCGAGGCCGAAGAAGTTCACCACCATCTCGGCCGGTCGGCCATTCGCGGCAGGCTGTACATCCGCCACCTCGCTTGCCGGAAACGCCATGCTCACATTCGAGCGGAAGCGCACCACCTCGGTGGCCGGATCACCCGGATCGCCCACCTGCCGCTTCTCGGGATAGATCTGCTCCAGCAGGCGCACGGCCTGGTAGAAGTCGAACCGGTATCCCTCATCGAACAGCCACTGTTCTACAGAATACTTTGTTCGCCAACCATAGGTGGCCATTGCTTCACGATGTTTTCATGCTGCAGAGTGCGGGCGCTCAACTGTGTGAAGGAGTTGAGCGATGCGTACAGTGCGAAGAAATGATTGAGCACGGAGGCGAAGAGGAACCAGCTTGTGCCAGCATACTTCTCCTCGTCGAACACGAGAGTGATGCCGGTTCCCTGGCAGAACCCCCGCCACGATTCCCGCCCGGTGCGGCGTGTGACGCGCCGGGTGCGCATCTCCCGGATGCCGGAGATCTGCAGGTGATGCGAGGGGTCATCCTGGTTTGCGTAGAGCAGCAGGATTTCGTGCAGGGCACGCAGGCTCTCGCGCCCCTCCGTAAGCGAGAGATAGTTCAGGGACAGATGGGAAACGAGACGCCAGTACGCCATGCCGCTCAGTGGCGAATCGAGCTGGCGCGTAGGCTTGCGCAGCGCCTCGATACCCGCAATCGGCGCCGCATCCTCCATGTGAAGCTCGGCCCCGGCCGGAAGCTGGCCTGCAGCATGGCGGTTCGTGCAGAGCATGTGCGCGAAAACCGTCCGCATCGGAGGCAGGCTGGGCTTGAACTCCAGGTCCACGAACGAGAGATACACGTTGGTCCCGGGGATATCCTTGCGCTCGCTCGGAACACGGCGCGCGTACCAGTAGGCGCTCGCGGTCTGCGCGCTGCTCCGGTGATTGTAGGAAAAGAACGGCTCCATCACGACGGCCCCCTCGTCAGGATCGGAGGATGCCGAAACGCGCTGGATGGTATAAATCTCGGTCGTGGCCTCGCGCCGCATGTCGGGCTCCAGAAGGTACTCGCTCTGCAGGTGCGACAGCCGGATCGGTTCGGAAGTCTTGTTGAACAGATTGATGACCGGCGTGCAGCCGAGCGCGAACGTCTCCGGGCTCACCACCGGCTTTCCGGGCATGGGCCGGTCGAAGAAGAAATAGACATCGAAGTGCCGCTCCGATCCATGCAGATGCAGGTGATCGAGATCGAAGAAGAGGAACTTCTCCGGGAAGACGAAATATTCCTGCAGCAGACGGTACTGTGGATGCGCCGCGCGGGGATAGGGAAACAGCTCCTCGTGCTCTCCGAACCCGACCGGACGCAGGGCATCGCGCGGGAGCAGTGTCGGACGCGACGCCCCCTGCGGGAGAATGGCGACCGCCACTCCCTGATCGAAGAGGAAGCGATAGAGCAGATGCACCAGCATCGGCTCGCCGTTCAGGTAGAACCGCAGGCGTCGCAGATCCACCTCGCCGAGCGTCCCCTTGCGCCGTGCGATACGCAGGCGGATCGCCGACGCCGCCGGAAACGAGAGTCCCATCGACTCGAAGCGCTCGGCGGTCTCATAGGCGGCCTCGGTTATCTCCACCGGCCAGAGCGCCACCGGGTAGCAGGTGCGGAACCGGAGAGTGGCCCCCTGATGCGCGCGTGCCAGCAGCGGGGTGTTCTTCGGAATGGTATATCCGGAATTCAGAACGCCCTGGGTCGGATCGGCCTCGAAGCGGGCCACCGTCATCGAGGGAACGGGATTGGTGTAATGCGGATACAGGATATTCAGGATCGCCGTCGGGATTTCCGGGAACTGGCTCTCCATGTTGTATCTGATCCGCGCGGTCAGGAAGGAGAACGATTCTATCAACCGCTCTACATAGGGATCGGTGCAGCCATCATGACTCAGTTCGAGACGTCCGGCGACCTTCGGGTAGCGGCGCGCGAATTCCGTTCCCATCTTCCGCAGATGGGAAAGTTCCTGTTCATACAGTCGGAGTAAGACTTCCTGTTCACTCATCGGCATGTACCTCGATCAATGCATCCCTGTGTCGGATAACCATGGGGAAGGATATCGGCTCGTGCACGGAGCCAGCCACCAGCGTCGCCTCGATCCGCGCAGCCAGGGCATGCGGCCGGGACGGGGCATCCACATGAACGCGGACATTGCGCAGACGGGGCTCGAACGTCGCGATGCTTGTCTCGATCATATACGCCAGCCGCCGGCGGTTCTCCTGATTCGCCGGATGAAACGCCGTATAGTCGGCCACGCCGTACTCCAGAACCGTGCGGGTTCGGGACGGATCCATGCGCGCGGGATCGAGGCGCGTATTCAGCAGCCGCACAAGCTCCTGCCGCACGGAGGCCATTAATTCCTCGCGCGTCAGCACACGCAGCGGCCGCATTTCCGTCGCTGCCTCCGGCTCATCATCGACAAGCCGGTCCAGAAGAGATGCACGGGCTTCAGCGTTATTCTTCATGGTACTGATACATCGCCACCAGGTGATACGGAATGAAGCGAACCCGGGCGCCGCCGTAGCAATCCCGGCGCCGGTCCGTGGTCAGCAGCCAATCACCCACAGCAGGAGCACCGGATTCCCCTCCGGACAGACCCGGTCTGCCATGTACCCCTACCATCCCCACCGCCACCTGTCACTTCCTGACTTTTGCCTTTTGAATTTTTACTTTTGACTTTCCGTATCCGGGAGGCGGCGCAGAAAATCCACGCCGCCCCCGAATCCCGGGTATGTCACTCCACCTTATTGGTCTTCAGGTCATGGATCGCCGGCTTGTGTCCGGCACCCGCACCGGTCTTTTCATCGGCGGGATCGTACTGATAGGTGATCTTGCCGTACGCCAGCGAGATATTCTCGACCGGGATATCACCGGCGCCAGCGGAGATGGAGAAGTTGGAGATGACGACATCCTCCAGTTCCATCCGCATGAACTCCACCTCCTTGCCGACGCCCCCCGAGCGGAACTGCTGGAAGGTCATCTTTGTGAAATGCTGGCCGGACCAGCAATGCTTCAGCAGGTCGAGCGTGGAGATATCCGTGTACTTCGTGAACGAGAGATCGGAATGGTTCGCCCGCTCCACGGTGCCGCTGCCGGCGGTGCTCCGGACAGGCGACGTGGGCTGGTTGAAGGAATGGCTCCACCCGAGCACTTCGATCTGATCGGCATGCTTTTCATCGGTGGATTCCCCCTTCACATCCGGCCCCTCGATCTTCAGATAGATGTTCGTTGCCATTATCTTCTATCCTGTTGTGTTCTATGAGAGTTGGAAGATTTCTGTGTTGTCCGCCCTGGCCGTTCGGCAGGGCGGATGCTGACGCCGCATACCGTCGATGGCATTACGCCGCCGGCGGAGGAAGCTCCGCGACCAGACGGATCGACGCCGTAAGCTCGTCCAACTGGAAGTGAGGCCGGAGAAACGCCACCGCCTTGTAGACGCCGGGCCGCCCCGGAACCTCGGCCACATCCACACGCGCTTCGCGCAGCGGATAGCGGGCCTTCAGTTCCTGGCCGGAATCGTCGCTCAGCAGCACATAGTTCTTGATCCATGTATTCAGGTAGGTCTCCACGTTCGCCCGCGTCAGGAAGCTGCCCACCTTGTCGCGCACGATCACCTTCAGATAATGCGCGAACCGCGAGGCGGCCAGGATGTACGGAAGCTGCGAGGAGATTCTGGCGTTCGCCGTAGCCTGCGGCGTGTTGTACACCTTCGGATTATTCGTTGTCTGCCCGCCGAAGAAGGCCGCGACGGCGTCGTTCTTGCGGTAGCAGAGCGTGATGAATCCAAGGTCGTTCAGTTCCTTTTCGCGGCGGTCGGTGATGGCGATCTCGGTGGGGCACTTCGCCGCGATCTCGCCGTCGTCGGTCTTGAAGGTGTGGATGTCCAGACCTTCCACGAGGCCGCCCCCCTCCACGCCGCGGATTGCACCGCACCATCTGTACTTGGCAAAGGCGGTAGTGATGCGCACGCCGAGCGCATAGGCCGAATTCCCCCAGAGATAGCGCCGGTGATCACGGCCCGTCACATCCTCAACGAAGTTGAACTCCTCCACCGGCTTGGTGTCCGGGCCATACGGCAGGCGCATCAGGATGTGGGGCAGAGTGAGCGTGACATAGCGTGAATCCTCGCTGTTGCGGAAGGCGCGCCACTTTATCAGCTCGCTGCTCTCGAAGATCTTCGCCAGATCGCGCGGCCCGCCGAGCTCCGTGAAGCTTCCCATGTCGAAGAGCTTCGGTCCGGCGGCGGCGATAAACGGTGCATGCGCGGCGGCGGCCACATTGGAGAGGCGCTCCAGCAGCTCGATATCCTGCGGATGCCGGCCGAACTCGAAGTCGCCGATCAGCATACCGTACGGATGACCGCCGAACGTGCCGTACTCCTCCTCATAGACCTTCTTGAAGAGATTGCTCTGATCGAATTCGCTCGCCTTCGTCAGATCGTTCAGCAGCTCCTTCTGCGTGATCGGCAGCAGGCGAAGCTTCATCGACGTGCCCGTCTCGGTGTTGGAGACCAGATAGTGGAGACCACGCCATGCCCCCTCCAGCCGCTGGAACTCGGGATCATGCATGATCTCGTTGAGCTGGCGGCTCAGCAGTTCGTCGATCTGGGCAACGCGGGTGTTGATCATCACCGCGGTGTCCTTGCTCGTGGTCATGCTCTCGTCAAGGATCTGATTGACGAACTCGCCGATCAGATCGGTGGCGTAGGGACGCTGGCTTTCATCACGCGCCATCTTTCCCTGCACGATGATCCTGTCGAGCAGAGTCATATCGGCGACCTCAGTCCCTTCAGCTCCGTTCGTTACCTCGGTTTCACTCGCCATTGTCATTTCCTCCTATCGTTTCTTTCAGTTCGTTCAATCCTTCGGTGTTGCCGATGATCTCCTGAAGGAGCGCATCCAGCTCGTCATTGCCGTCGAGCTTCGCCAGCAGGTCGGTCAGACGCTGGCGCGCCTCGTACAGCTTGCGCAGCGGCTCCACCTGCTTGACGATGTTGATGGGGTTGAAGTCGTCCATGGTGTTGAACTTCAGCGACGCGTTGATCATCGCGTCGGTGTCGTCGGTCAGCTTGTTCGGCACGCGGAGCGCAAGGCCGGGGCCGATAGCGGTCATAACGTCGTTGAAGTTGTCCCGGTCGATGTTCACGAACTTGCGATCCTTCACCGGCGGCAGCGGATTTTCCGGCTTGCCCGCCAGATCGCTGAGGATACCGACCACGAACGGCAGCTCCTTCATCTCGATGGCGTTGCCGATCTCCACATCGTAGGTGATCTGCACGCGTGGCGGCCGTACCCGGCTCAGCTTGTGTTGTGTGCTCTCTGCCATACTTGTTCCTCTTTTACGGTGTATGCGAATGGACATGATGCCCACGCCTGAACCGGGACCTAACCCCGGTGGCAACCGGTACATTCATGTTCTTGTCATCGTTCTGTCCATGCGGCTGAACGCTCCTGCCGCCGGCATCCGGCGTCATCACCGGCGTTCACTTCTCGCCGAGGCCCAGCAGCGCATAAATCTTCTGAAGATCATCCTTCCCCGCCATCAGCTCGTGCAGGAGCGTTGGGAGCGGCATGCTTCCCCAGGCGACAGCCCGCTTTAGCAGGTAGGGTGTCGGGCTGTGCGGTTCTATCTTCATCAGGTACTCCGCTATCGCGGCAAGCGTGGCGTATGCTTCGCTGCGGCTCCGGAATTCCCCGGAGCGCTCGGGAGCCGTGGGGCGTACGGCAGCCCTTTCCTCCTCGGCCTCGTCCACGATCTCCGGTCCCGCCTCGTCCGGCGCGCCATCGGCATCGTTCGCCTCAATGCCGCGCTGGCGCAGCGTGGCGCCGATGGTGGCGCGAATGCCCGCGAGTACGCCGCTGAATCGCGCGAGGCTCGGCGCCTGATCGCCACACTTGTCGCGAAGGACGTTCCGGAGCTCGTCCAGCGCCCCGGAACTTCCCTCCAGGTCCTCGTACAGCTTCCCCACCACGGCATCCGGCGTGAGCATCATGCTGCCGTCGAACAGCGCCATCGTGACCGCCCCTTCACGCTCTGCATCCTTCAGGATTTTCTGATCCTTCACCGCCAGATTTTCCAGACGCCGCGCCGCTTCCAGATCCGCCCAGGTATACACGCTCTTCTCCTCTCCCGTCGGCGCGGTGATCGGTATCGACTTCAGCCGCAGCGAGAGCTTGTCGTTCATCCACTCGAACGGGAGCAGGCGGTATTCGATATCGCCCCCCTCGATCGCCGGGAACATGTCGTCCCAGAAATCCCCGCTCAGCCTGCGAAGCAGATCGAGGCCGTATCTGACGCCGGCGAATCCATCGAGCGCCATAGATGCTTCCAGCAGCCACATTGCGATCTGGAAATCCTTGCTCCGCCGCGAGAGCGCCTCCACGCAGAGATCGCGCACACGTCCCCACTCGGCCCGCTTGGGAGCCACCTCCCATATTCCCTGCGGGAGATTGGGATCATCCTCGCGCCGCGCCTCGCGGATCACGTCGTACGTCCCCTCGAACTCCAGCGACGTCCCGGCGGGCGATTCCCCCGGAATCGGGGCCAGCAGCAGATCGAGGTCCTGTTCGTTCAGCATACCGATGGCTGTTGTTGAATGTTGATGGATAGCGGTTGGTCGTCAGCAGAAAGGAAAAAAATCGTTTCCTCCTGCCAACTGCCATCTACCCGGCCACTATCAACCTTGTATCCTTGCAGTTTCTCTAATTGCTTCGGTTAGCGGCCAGTAGTTAGCAGAAAGGACAATGTTGTCCTGTCGCCAATTACCATCCGCCGGCCACTACAACCCTGCATATATATAAATTCCCCGATCGTCCCGGTTAGTGGTTAGCCGTCAGTAGCTGTTTACCGGTAGAAGGAATTTCCTTCCTGCCGCCAACTACCAACCACCGTACATCTACTTCCTTTCCCTTGGCAGATCCGGCGCCGGCGTCGTCGGGAACACCGGCATCTGTACATGTTCCCGCCGCGAACTCCCCACCACGCCGATGCGCATGAAGACACGGGCCTCCTCCGGAGGAGGGGTGGTATATGTCGTCACCGAGCTTGCGGTAGCCACACGCGGAATCGTATTGACCGTGAATTCCAGCACATGTGGAGGCGAATTTCTCTCCACATGACCCACCGGGGCGCGATGTACGCTCAGCAGATGAATCAGAGACCAGGTGGAATTATTGAAACCGTAATTGACGGCCCGGCCATCGACCTGGGCAAGGCCGAGGAAGACGTCGTGCGGGATCACCGGCGACTGATCCGCCCATCGGAGCTGGAAGTTGATCCTGTCGCCGACACGCCACGTCGTTCGCCAGGGGCGCGAGCCGTTCCGCACATATTCCTCGATATCCATCGCCGTCTCCCCCACCTCCAGCGTCCAGCCGATGATGTCCTTCCCGCCGGCCTCCTTGACCTGGTTCACGCGGAATTCGATGTCGAGCGAGAAATGCGCCTGCTGTTCCGAATCGGCGTCGATGATCGGCGAAAGGAAATTGCGCACGCGCAGAAGCGAGTCGATGAAGTCGTAGACCCTCCGCTCCTCCGGTCTCGCATCGGCGCGCCCCCAGTATTTCCTGACCTGATCGTAGCGGGCAATGAAGGCATCCAGGCGCTCGAAATATTCGTCGAGTTCGTCGATCATCACCGAGCTGATGCGCTTCGATTCATATGCGGTGAAGTCGGTGAAGGGATAGCGCCCGAGCAGTGTCGTGTTGAAGGTGGAGCGCAGATCGTTGTAGGCTGCGATGGCGCCGTGAAGGACGCGGCTGGAGAACATCGTGTCCAGTGTGCTGCGGAGATACTCTCTACGGCGAAGGAAATAATTGTTCGTGCCGCGCTTGACAAGTTTCTCGCGGAAATTGCTCTCGTTGATATTATTCAGATCGAGGAAGAGCGCCTCCAGCACGGCCACCGAGTTTCCGGGAACACCCCTGGCGTATTTCTGCAACTCGACCAGAATTTTCCGCCACTCCTCTATTTCACCTCCGCGCGACGGCATACCGATGCTTCCAAGGAAATCCAGCGCGGGCTGTGCTCCCTGCTGCGCCAGATCCTCCACATATGCCCGGTCGGCGGCAAGCTTCTCGGCGATCGCCGGCTCCTCGTCCAGATCGAGCAGAAGCGAGCTGAGAGGACGGTCGAGCGGCTGTGTGAGATCGAGCCAGCGCTGCACGCCATGATTATTGATCGCGTAGATATCATGGTTTGATTCGCGGGCATCGGTGAGCGAGCTGAAAATTCCCTGGCACTGGTTCCACAGCACCCCCAGCAGTTCACCGCGCAGCGTGAAATTCGGGCGATCGTACAGGTTGAGCAGCCGCACCAGATTCGTCGATGCATTCTGCAGGCTCTTCACCTCGCGCCGGACCGACTCCGGACTCGGCGGATTCGTCTCGATATGCCGCGCCCCTTCGATGATATCGATCGAACTCGCCTCGAAGCAGGTGCGCGCGGCGGTCGTCACTATCGCCTGCATCTCCTTCGGAAATTCCGGAAGGTTCTCGTCGGTGAAGGCATTGAATTCATCGAAGAGCTTCACGGCCTTTTCCAGCTCGTCGGCGTTCCATATCAACTGCCGCGAAAATCCCTGGCGGTAGGCAAGCGAGCCGCGGCTGCGGGCACGCATGAAGGGGCGGGCAAGCAACGACTCGATCGCAGCCTTCAGCGAGTCCAGCGTCGGCGAGGGAACGAACGCCGCGGTAAGCGGCTCCATCGGAACCACGGGACCGGAAATGATCTCGCTGTTGAGGCTTCTGATCTCCTCCTTCACCGTTATGAACCGGGCGCGGCACGAGTCGAAGAATCGTTCCGTCAATTGGGAGTCGGTGCGCATCGTGGCAAAGAACGGCGATATGTCCAGATCATGCAGCAGCACGGTCAGATCCGCTCCGGGCTCGAACTCCGGCTGCGAAAGCCATGCGAGCGAGCTGTCCTGAAGCGCGGCGTTCAACGTTCCGATATTTTTCGCAAGCGTGCCAAGACGCGCGGCGGCGACGAAGCCGTTCGTTCCCCCGCGCGCCAGTGCATGCAGGCTGTCGCGGACCGCACGCCCATTGATCAGGATCACATTATTGCTGAAAAGCTTGTCGAGCAGACGCTGGAGCATGAAATCCACCACCGGTCGCAGCGTATCGCGATGTTCCGCATGGACGAACTGGCGTGCGTTGACAGCTTCAAGAGATACGGCGAAATGTCTCGCACGGCTCACGAAATTCTCGGGGAGTTTCCGCTCGAAGAGATATTCCACCAGCGCGGCGACATCATCCACCCTTCGCGTATGCTTCAGATTATTGTACAACCCGGCATGTTTCTGCAGCACGATCAGTTCATCAGCGAATGCGCGCAGCGTGCGGAATTCAAACGAATCGTCAGTGTCGAGTCCGTACTGTTCGTGCAGATACGGCTGGCGGCGCTGAGCATAGTTTCGCAGTTCACCCACCTTGTTGACAAGCTGCTGGTACATCGCCCGCATTATTTCCTGGTCGAAGGCGTAGGCGAACGCCAGATCCACGCTATCGTGCAGAGCGCTGAACCAGGAGCTTGGGAAGAGCGGGGAGACCGTCCTGCACTGCTCCGCACGGATGATGCCATCCAGCAGGTGCTGCGCATAGACCACATCCTCCGCCGTCGGGTGCACGCTTTCCAGCCTGTTGTTGTTGAGATCGTGACGGATGGTATCGAGCGTGGAATAGAGCGTATCGGTCGATGCGCGCAGGACGGGATACTCCACATATGCCGCCACAAATCCCAGCACGATCACCAGCAGCGACATGATCTGCAGCGCGAGCACCATACGATTTTTTGCAAATCCGATGCGCGCAAGCGGCTGGGCGATGGAGAATTCAGGAAATATTTTTCTGTAGAACAGGCGATCGGCGAAAAAGATCCTGCGGTCGGCCGGTTCAGGCTCCGGCAGTTCGGCGGAAGCATCGGGATCGGCATCTACGGGAAGAACACCCGCATCCTCTCCGGCATTCGACGCGCCATTGCCGTTCGTATGTCCGTTGCCATTCCGCGCACCCGTTTCGGCCGGCCCCTCGGGCAGAGGAGGACCAAAGGGAGGATAGAACGGAACCGAAGGAATTGCAGGCTCGGGAGCGCCATCCCGGGGAGGGTCGGCAGGCGGCGGCACCGAAGGAATTGCGGCGCCATCGCCCGCAACGTAGAGCCCCCGCAACTGTAGCCTGGCATGCGTTCCATTCGGCGCGAATATCGGCTCCAGCCAGGCGCGCAGGGTTGGGGCCATCGACCGCAGTTCCGACGGAAAGAGGAAGAGCCCGTCTCCATCGGCCCCCTCGGGAAGCTCCGCGAACATTTCCAGCCGCACCGGCGCCACCGATGCGCCCAGGAAATTGAATGCGTCGTCGATCCATGTCTCGTTGTAGGGAACGTCGATGGCATCGGGATTCGACCAGCCGAATATCTCGCCGCGCCGGTCCTCGGGAAGCATGCGACAGAAATCGGCGAAGCCGGTGACGCGGTCGCATTTGGTGATGATCGGATACACCGGTACGGACATACCCAGCCGCGATGCGATGGCGCGCAGCTTCTGTGCAATGACCTCTCCCTTGGCCGCAGCGGCCGCTTCGTCCAGCCTCCCACTTCCCACAAGATCCGTGGCGGGAATGGCGAGTATCACGCCGTCGATCGGCCTGCGCAGACGATAGCGGCGCAGCAGTTTCATAATCGCCGGCCACCCATCACGCTCCACCGCGGCGGGTTCGGGCGTCTCTTCCTCTTCCTGCTCATTATCGGGATCAGGTTCGGCCGGAGGATTGAGTATCAGGGCGCCATCGAGGTCCATCACCGCACCATTTGCGGAACACCACCAGGCGCAGTAGCGCGCGCCGACATAGGTGGCCGCCTGCTCCGCCGACCACGGTTCCAGTCCGGAGGCGCCAAGCAGCGTCGTCTTGCCGCTCCCCTTTTCGCCGATCATCAGGAACCAGGGATAGGCATAGAATTCATCATCCTTCGGAAAGACATCGCGGAAGCGGCCGATCTCGTGGCGGAAGAAGATCCGCAGATCACGAACCGAGCGATCGCGGCGGCGGCGCTTGATACGGAGCTTCCATGAGCGGGCCTTCTTTTTTCCCTTCTGCTCCTTCTTCTTCGGCGGCGGCGGCGCCCATCCGGGCTTCAGATTCGGGACCGGAGCGGGACGCCGTCGAATCCTCCTCAGCACCGGCGCCTGCCAGATGGTCGATGCCACGGGCATGGAGATACCCGATGGCCGGCCGGCCGATCCGGAAAATCCGATAGTGAGTATGCCCGCGTTATTCTTCATCACCAGTTATCCTCTCGTGGACGACTCCAGAATGCGGAGACGATATTCGCCGGCCCGCACCGCCACGGAACGGACCGGCGTATCGTACGCCTTTCGCATGATGGATCGGAAAAACTTCTTCAGCCCTGTGCATCAGGGAAGAATGTCGCGCACCACCTTCCATACATCAGGCGTCAGCATCAGTTTCCATACGACATGTTGAAGTCCAAGTCCGATCAGCACCAGCCCGACCAGACGGTACACCCAGCGCCGCACCGGCGCGAGAAGCTTCGCCTCCCCTTCAAGATGCTGGTAGGCACCCGGGAACATCGGGCGATCGGTGTGCAGCGGCCGCAGGTCGAGCGCGATGTTGTAGTAGAGAAGCCGGCGGTAGCGTTCGAGCTCGCTTCTGTGGGTGGTCCCGCGGAATTTCCCCTGGAAGCCCAGGGATAGCGCCATCAGATAGACCTTCAGAAGTTCGCGCCGCCCGGCATCGAGCGCGGAGGCGACGAGGCGTTCGATGCGCTGGAAGAACTGCTCGCCCGCCACGTGGGTCCCGTAGAATCGCGTTTCCAGCAGGTTCAGGTTCCAGGCAAAGCGCCCCGGCCAGTCGGAGTGCAGGAAAATTTCATCGGCCAGCGCCGCCATCACATACCGGGCCTCGTCGAAGAGCATCACGTAATCGCCGCCGACGAACGCGGCATGCCGCTGCTGGCGTTCCAGCATCTCCGCCAGATGGACGCTCGCCATGTACGCATGATCCCCCTCCAGCGTGGTCGCGACGATGGCATCATCGAAGGCATACGCCGGCTCGATACCGACGGAGCGCTTCATGCGGATCACCTCGTCGTAGAATTCGCCGAACTGCCGCAGGAGCATCGATTCGCCCGCCTCCACCGCTCCCGTTACATGATATTCCGGCTCGTCCGTCATTTCGGCCCCTTCAGTTGCTGCTTTCGCACGAACAGTGATATCTCCGCGATATCGCTGCTGCGCTCCCCGAGATTCAGGATCTGAAGCTCCTCTTCCGGGATGATGAAATCCCGGTCGGGTTCGATTTCGTAAAACAACAGTCCGCGCGTGGCGAGATTTTTTTCGACAGGATATCTGTTCCGCGCGGCCCCGCGAATTCTTCTGTTGCGCAGCGAGGTCATCACCGACTGCGATCCGATCAACGCTTCATCCATCCATCTGGTGGCATCCTGTTCGCTGACGCGCGGCCCCCCCTTGATACCCACGAGCAACGGGCCGTCGAGCCATGCCGGCTCCATCATCCGGTGAAAGATTCCATTGCGCAGCGTGAAGGCAAGCACGGTGAAATCATCCCATGTTCCCTCCTCCACAATCGCCAGAATAAGGTCGCGCAGACCGCGGAACGTCTGCCAGAGATCGTTGTGATCGTATTCGGGAATGCGCGGCGGGACCATCGCCGCGCCGAGCGTCGCCACATGTCCCACCACCATGCAGAGCGCCAGGTAGAGCATGTAGGGATGCGATGCGCCGGTATTGAGAACTCCTTCGAGGAACGGAAGCGGTTCGACGAGGCTTTGAATTCTGGACTGTTTTTCAAGCACCTCGGAGGGGCCCATATCGAAGTAATGGTCCCGGATTTCATTCGCCATTGCGAGCGATTTTTCCCGCAGGCAGCCCGTGACGTCGTTGCAGAACCTTCCGATCTCCGATGTCGGCTCGACGCGCAACATCGGCGGAACGAATTCCTCGCTGACGAATATTTCGTTGCGGCAGGCGACGCGGATCAGCGGAAACGTCACATAGCGCGAGGAGGGAACGCTGGCAGGAAAGAGGGTCATTTTCGGTCGCAGGCGGGGAATTTCCAGTCCATCCTCCCCGGTATTTTCATCGATCACCCCGGTCGTCACCACGGAGCGATAGCGTGCCAGTTCATCATCCACCTCCACCGCGCCGGCGCGCCGCGCGGGAACCGCCAGGTACACGGTCATGGGCCGATCGATCATCTGGTCGCGGTAGGCGCCGAGATCTATCTCCAGATCCTGAAGCTCCTCGCCGTTCAGCAGCACCACGAGCCCGTCGGGCATGACGGCCTCCAGCTCCAGCACCCGGAAGAATCCGCCCACGAACAGCGATCTGTCGTAGTCGTATCTGCGGACACCCCAGTGGAACGGGGAGATCATCATGGAATGATAGCCGAGCAGCGCCTCGTTGCGGATCGACATCTGCTGGAAATGCTGCGGCGCCAGCAGCATGCCTTCATGCCACTGTATCGCCTCCGGCAGATTCCGTGCGTCAGGTCGCGTGGTACTCGCCATAGATCTACATTCTCTCCAGGCCTGCCCGGTGATTTTCGTTGAACTTCGATTGCGCGGCCGGTATACATGAGGTGGACCAACCGGGACCTGCCAGTGCTATCGCTCCCGCGCGCAGTATCCGGCCATCCCGGATGATCCCGCAGGCGATCTCATCTCCGGTTCTGCTCCCAGGGACCCGCCGGACTGCCACGGCAGCAGCATAAGATACACGGTCCCTGAATAATGTGAACCTGATTCTCTTCCAGTCGATGAGGAATCGACCGCATCGCTACTTTCGTAGACCGATGTTCGTCAGAAGGATGGAACGGTGAGTATACCCGACGCACAGCGTGGGACACCATCAACTGGCGGCAGTGAACTTAGTGCGTAGTCAAGTGAGGCTGAGTACTCAAAAACTACTCACATGAATGTCTGAATTCCGGAACATCGAGAACGGATTGCATAGTGGTGACGATAATCTGACGAGATCGGAGACCGCGACGAGGGAAATCAGCCGACGGAGGCAGGCTCGGGTCCGGGAACGGGCAGATCCCGTCCGCGAAGATCGATGCCGAAGTGCACGCGCAGGGCATCCAGAGCCTCCTCCGGCCCGGCGAAATCGATATCGATCCGCTCGTCGCCAACCATTCGGCGCAGCCTGCGGGCCGTCACCGTGATCCGCCCCTCGGGGGCCAGACGGGAGCAGAACCAGCGGCGCGGGAAGGGAGAATCCGGAGAAAGCTGGTGGAAATCGCACATTCCGGCGAAATCGGAGAGTCTGCGAGGGCGGAGCGTGAACCTGTGCAGCGGCACCCAGCGGCCGTCAGTATGGTGAAGAAGCGTACGGAGCCCCGCCGCATTTTCGATGCGGTAGCGTCCCGATCGCTGCGTCTGCTCCTCCGGCTCATCCAGCAGGAGCGGCTCAGCGAAGGCATCGCCGAAGCCTACATCCACCAGCCATCTCCGTTCATGATGCACCAGCAGCGTCATATGATCGAACTCCGGCCCGAAGTTCTCTCCGTCGTACGTGCCCGCTGAGAGGAGCGTTACATTATAACCGAGCGCGCGCAGCAGCAGGGCGAATCCGCAGTTCAGTTCATAGCAGAAGCCTCCGCGGCGCCCGCGGACGATTTTGGAATAGATCCGTTCCTCCTCCAGAATGATGGGGCGCCCGAGATGAATGTCGAGATTTTCGAAGGGAACGGCGGCGAGATGGGTGAGATGGAGCGCGCGCAGGGTCGCCTCGTCGGGCGCAAGGCTTCCCTCGTAGCTGATCCTGCGGAGATACGCATCAGGGTCGAACCAGGGAAATTCGGCCGGTTCGGGATGAACGGTCAGTTCATCGACGAGCATCGGATGGGCGGTGCCGGCAGCGGCGGCATCCACCGGGGAATCATATGCGGCATCTCCCTCATCCTTATCCGCTGCGTGCCGGGACGAGGCATCACCTGCCGACAGCCCGGCATCGCGGGCGCCGGAGACGAGCGAGATGAGCCATTCGGGAAGTCGCCACCTCCCTTTCGGCATAGCCCCCCCCGTTGTATCGTCATCGTTTATCATGCACACCTCTCCATAATAGCCCATGCGGAGGGACAGTTTCAATAGCAGATAGCGAGAAGATCACACGGCTTCGTATATTCGCGCGCTCCGACAACCAACGCAGCACGATTCCGGTGATCGACATGACCCGTCACTTTGGCCCACATCCTTCGTCTCCACGATCCCCCCTGTTCATCACGCTTCTGCTCATTGTTTCCATGACTTCGTCATCATGCGGCATCGGCATCTGCATGCGGAAACTGTTCTGCGAAACGCTCGATATCGAGGTTGCCATGCAGGACGTCGCGAACAACGAGTATCCGCTGGCGATGGACGTGGTGTATGTCTACGACGAGGAAATGTTCACCGAAGTGCTGCAGATGACCGCGCATCAGTGGTTCGGATCACGGGCGGCGCTGCGCTCGGGACTGAAGTCCGAGAAGTTCGAATCGTGGAGCTGGGAATGGACGCCGGGACAGGACACCATCATTCACCTGCCGCTCAGGACGTCCGTGGTCGGCGCGGTCGTCTTCGCGAACTATTTCGCGGCGGGACAGCATCGCGTGCGCATCGAGCCGTTCCAGGATATCCGGATCAATTTCGCCTTCGACAGCATGAAGGTCCAGCCGATGTAGCCGGCGCATACGCCGCCGGGGAGCGAAATTCCCGGCGGAAGATCACCATCCGTCACCCGGCCGCGAACGCACCTATCGCCCGAACGTCCGTATCACGCTGAGCACCGTCCGGCCGGAACCGCACGACAGCACGCAGTAATATGCGCCGGAGGGCACATCTCCCTCCCAGTACAGTATGTGCTCGCCCGCCGCAAGCGGTCCATCGGCGAGCCTCGCGACCTCCTCGCCCAATGCATTGAACATCGCCAGCGTGACAGGCCCTTCCTCCGGCAGCGAGAACCGTATGGAGACCGGACCGGAAGCGGGGTTCGGAACCGCGGTGAGGTTCGCTGCCCCACGCATCTCCGCCGATGGCCTGTCGATGGACGCCGCCTTCTTCGCCATCCGGTAGACGCCGTTGCTCTGCGTGCCGGCGAAGATATACCGGCTGTTTTCGGTAAACGCCCGAACGTCGTTGTCGCCAAGTCCGGCCGCCTCCCAGGTGATGCCGCCATCGTGAGAGGCGAACGCTCCGGCGTCGCTGCCGGCCCAGATCGATCCGGCCTCGTCCAGATACAGCGCGCGGACCTCGGCGGCCTCCGTGATCACCGGGCTCACATGCGCCCAGCTTCCTCCCCCATCCGTCGAGCGGTAGATGCCCCCCTTCGTCCCGATAACCACCGCTCCTCCCTGCATGGCGACCACCGCATTGGCGAAGAAGGTTGCGGAGAACCCTCCACTGGCCGCGCTCCACGACGCGCCGTCATCACCGCTGCGGAAGACGCCGCCGTTCGTGGCGGTATAGAGCATGCCGTCGGGTGCAACGGACATTCCCTTCACGAAGAGATTTCCCAGCCCGCTGCTGCGCGCGCTCCATGATGCGCCGCCGTTCGTGCTCCAGTAGATCCCCTCGCCGAACGTTCCGGCGTACAGAGCGCCGGAGGAACTCTTCACGAGCGCGTAGATGAAGATCGTCGGGGTGATCTCCGGAGATATCTGCTTCCAGCTCGTGCCGCCGTCGGTGGTGCGGAAGACGCCGGCGTTCGTGCCGACGAGAACGTGGTCGTCGGACTCGGGGAGTATCGAGCTGACGAACTGCGGCAGCCCGAACGAGCGATTCAGCCAGGTATCGCCGTTGTTGCGGCTGACCATGAAGCCGTAGCTCAGGCTCCCCGTCTGTACCTCGTCGTCATCGGCCGCCGCCAGCGAGAGTATCGACTTGCCGACCGCGATATTCGTTCTGCTCCATGCTCCCGTGCTTCTGCCGCGATAGACCACATCCCCGGTGGCCGTGTAGATATCTCCGCTGTTCGTGAAGGCAAGATCGGTCATGTAGTTCATCGAAGCGACGGGCTGCCAGTTCCGGCCATTGTCGTACGAGATCTGCAGCTTGCCGTACGCCGTGAACATCCAGATCTGGCCGGTCGGCGAGACCCCGAGCAGCCGAACCCCGTCGAAGAAATCGGGAGAGCCGGGCTTCGTCGGCTCCTCGTTCCAGGTAACGCCGGCATCGGTCGAACGGATCATGCTGTCGTTGAAGGTCAGAAGCAGGTCGCTATTGGGACAGATCACGAAACTTCTGGCCAGCCCGGGCATCGTGCGCACGACCTGCCAGGTGGTTCCGCCGTCGGTGGACCTGCTGATATCAACGTAGGATTCATCGATGTTCTGGAGATGGCCCGTCACCATGAATATGGCGCCATTCTCCTCGCGGAATCCCAGGATGTGGAAGAATGCCACCATCCCCTGCGGCAGTGCGATCTCGGTCCATGAGCCGCCGCCGTCGTCGGAGCGGTAGAGACGCTTGTCCGCCGCGATGATCAGCTCGTCGTTCGCAGTGACATGCAGCGCCATGATGTTCTTCGCGCCGTCGGGTCCGGCCACGTTCCATGTACGACCGTGGTCGGTTGAACGATAGAGTCCCGATCCATCGATTCTGCCCTGCGCGAAGTCCGTCCCGGCAAAAACATTCCCCCGGCTGTCGATCGCTATCGAGGTGACGTTGCGATTCCCCCTCATCCCCTCGTTCGCGGCAAACCATGTGGCGCCGCCGTCGGTGGTGCGGGCCATGCCCCCATCGGAGAGCGCGACGTAGACATTACCCTGGTCATCGGCGGCGACGCGGCGCGAATCTCCGGTTGTGGCTCCCGTAAGCTGCCAGCGGCCGCCAGCATCGTCGGAACGGAAGAGAATGTCGTTGAACGCCGCGTAGATACGGCCATCCGCGCCGCATGCGATTGGAGCAACCTCCACCGCGCCGTGCGAGAAATCGGGGGCAAGCGTATCGATCTTCCAGCCACTCCCCTGTCGGCCGATGCGGATGAGCCGGGCGGTATTGAATTCCGGATGGATGAGAAGCGCGCCATCGCTGGTAACTGCGGCATTGCCGTAGCCACCGTGAAAATCAGTCGGCATGGCGCTCCACGTAGCTCCCTTGTCGCTTGAATGGTACACGCGCGTCCTGATGCCGTTGTAGTCCGCCGCGACACCCCAAACGTCGCCCCCCGGCACTGGCAGAACATCAGTGGCACCGACCGGCGGGTTGGAGAGAACCGGGCTCCAGGTGGAACCATGATCGGTAGAGCGATAGATATTCCCCTTCGCAACAAGCAGCGAGCCATCGGCGGCTACGGCAACCGAGCTTGCCGGATCGAGGGAGGGATCGGCGACAACACGACTCCAGGTGCCGCCACCATCGGTGGAGCGAAAGATGCCGCCGTCGTTGCCGGTGGTCACCGCATAGAGATTTCCCGCCACGTCACCGGCAAGCTTCCGGATGTTCTCGTACTGGTCGGCCGGCGTACCGAGGTTCGTCCAGGAGTCACCGCCATCGGTGGAACGGTAGAGCGCGGACGGCGATACGACCGCCGGAAGGATATAGGCATAGATCGCACCATCGGGCGCCTGATAGAGAGAAGTGGCCGAGCCGGCCGGGAGGCCGTTGCGCAGGACCGTCCAGGAACTGCCGTGATCGGTGGAACGAAGCAGCCGGTTGTGCCGGCCGGAGGCGATGATGACCGCGCCATCGGCGGTTACGAGTATATGCGAAGGAGAGGCGCCGTATGGGCCATTCGTCGGAGCGAACTGCTCCTGCGCCGGCAGAACCATGGGAATGAGCAGCGCGATGGCAAGAAGCACCGCACGGACGGAGATACGAATGTTCATGGCATTGGAATTTGCGCGAGCATCCGGCGCAACCGCACATGCATGCAGTCAAGGACAACGGCAGCCTGCACGGGGTGCATCGTATTTGCTCACGACGTTGCTCGTGATACTCTCAATCAATCAGATCGACCACAATGCCACAAGGTATCGGCAATCCTCGGTGGTCCGGTCGGAGTCGGAAGTTTGCGAAAGGCCTGAAGCCAAATTACCGGCATGCCACCGCAGATGCAATGTCTGTATAGCCATTGCCACTACTAGAAAAACCCGGGCATGCATTCATGGCGGTGTAATGCCGGATAATGCCGGAACCCTGCAAGCCCGGATCATGCGCCGGATAATGGGAACCCGGGCTCGCGCCGGACGTTGCGGGCCTGCCACAGATGCCGCCGGTCGTGTGCGGCGAGAAAACCGAACCACTGGCCGAGGCTCAGCCGCAGCGGCCTGCGAAATGGCGAGGTAATGGTGATTCCGGCGAGGTCGAGGCCATCCGCGCGCATCAGTTCCAGACCGATCTGTTCGTGAAGCTTGTTGAATGTGGTGATGACCTCCCACGGATCATGCTCGGACGCGGACGCAAGATCGACCGGCACCGGCACCTTCAGCCGATACGGCGGCTCAAGCATCCGGAGGAAGAAGTTGCCCGATCGACTGTGGCGGAACGGCCCCTCCGCGAAGATACCGGTATCGAGCGCATCCTCGATCCGCCGGTGCATCACCGGGAGCATCCGTTCGGCTACGACGTTCAGATGCGCCAGGCACCCGGTGATCGACCAGCGCGCCGGACCCGGCCGCCAGTTCAACCGGCCGCGATCGAGCCCGGAAACGAGCCCGGTCGCATCTGCGACGATCGCCCGGAACTCGCGCTCATACTGCTGAAGTTCAGCAGCCTGGATGGTGGATTTCGTTGCAGAAGATATCATTCGGTATGACAGGATGGAGCGAATGTGACGCGGGGATGAAGGCCGGCGCCGGATCAACGCCGCAAGCCGTCCCAATTTACGCACCCGCCGCGATAGAGATCGTAGAAAAGGAAAGGGCCTGCATTGAACAGGCCCTTTCGACATTCGCGCTATGAACCGAGAAGGCAGCCGGCATTCGCTGGCACTGCATCACGGTGTGATGATCAGCTTCGAGGGGGAATCGATCGATACGAGCTGCACCTCGAACGTAAGGTCAAGTCCGGCGAGAGGATGATTGGCGTCGATGGTGATGCTCGATTCATCGGTATCCACCACGAGCACCGGAAGCGCCATGCCCCCTTCCTGCTGCATGTACAGTTCCTGTCCTACCTCGGGTTTCAGCTCCGGAGGAAGCTGGCTACGATCGACCCGGAAGACCAGTTCCTCACGCCGATCGCCATATGCCTCGCCCTTTCCAATCGTCGCGGTCTTCGATTCTCCCTGGGCCATGCCGATCACCATCTGCTCGAACCCCGGGATAACCTGCGCCTCGCCTATCGTGAATTCCAGCGGCTCGCGCCCGCTCGACGAATCGAAGATCGTTCCATCATCGAGCCTGCCGGTGTAGTGAATCTTAACGACATCGCCGTTCTTTGCCACCGCCATTGCATACTCCTTGCTTCTGATTGATAGATATCGTCCGGCATGTATCACTGACGATGATCGTGCCATGAAGGACGTTCCATCAATCATCAACGATAGAGACCTGAAGCGATAATCTGATAAAGCTACGGATAAGTTCCCACGCATGAAGCGAAATAGTACGGACGGCATCCGGGGCGGTCATGAAATCATCGATTGTTGCGCACCATGCGGGATATCATGATTGAATATTGCCATACAAGAGGTACATTGCGCCCCGTCGATACAGGGGCTGCACGCCAGCCCCTTATGCTTCCGCGCCGACCCCATCGCTCATGCGGCGGGGCCATCAATCGGTTATCCGCACGATGATGCATGGCGATGGCTTCCATACCGTGCACGATCCGCGGTCGGCATGCGATTTGATGATATCGTGACGTTCGCGGGTGTTCGTACGGCCTTCACTTCACCTCCCCTCCGATCGGCGCTGCGAACCGCCGATACGATGCCGCCGGTCCGGTGATGATCCGGCAGCAGGCGCCGCCGGGCTCCTCCGGCGCACCGGATTCCCGATGGGTTACTGCACACATATGCGCCGATCGCCCGGGCATCATGAACCATCGGAATTGCATGGGAATGCCCCGGCAGTTGCACACGCTGGAGCGCCACATGTGCCGCCGAGCCCTGCCGCCGTACATTCGACTACCTGGAAATGAAGCATGTGATGAATCGATTCGTGCGCGGGACAGCCCTTTCCTGTCTGATTCTCCTGACCCTCTGCGTAAATGCCCCGGCCCAGAGCATCAGCGTCTCCGTCCCCGTCATCATGCTGAACGAACAGTCGTGGTCGGCCGATATCAGGGTGAAGAATCTGTCGCCCGCGCCGGTGAGCATCATCTCGGCGATCGCATTCACCGTTGTCCGCTCCGACGCCGATGGGCGGGTCTATCTCGATTCCGCCGAGACATGGGAGGAAATGTCCCGTTCCTGCGCCGCCTGGCTGAAGATTTCCCCGCGTGAACTGATCCTTCCGGCCAGTAGCTGGCGTACGCTTCGCGTAAGCATCGCCTCTCCCGGCTCGCTTTCGGAGGGAGAGTTCTGGGGCAGTCTGATCATCAGGAGCGCAAGCGGCGGTCATGTGGAGACAGCGGCGAGAACAGACACCAGCATCATCCCCCCGCCAATCGACAACGGCGAACTGAGCATCCCCATCGTGGTGCGCAAGGGTACGGTACGGACAGGCATGGAGATCCGCGGCATCACCGCCATACAGCAGGGTACGGTCGCGGCCGCCTCCCGCGATTCCGCATGGAACAACGTCGGCACGACAATCCTGGTCGATGCACGACGGCTGGGCAACGGCGCCTATCGCGGAACGATGATGGCATCGATACGACGGGAGGACAGGACCGAGGTGGCGACGAGCCGGCGGCAGTTCTCGCTGTTCTGGGACCGGCGGCTGCGCTTCGATTTCCCGCGCCTCAAGGATGGCCTCTACGTGCTGGCGCTGGAGTCGCGCACGGAGACGCAGGCGGATGATCCGGAGCTTCCCCTCCCATCCCCTCCCGTACACAAGGACGTGCGCATCCACGTCCACGGCAGCGACGTCCGGGTCATCGGCTTCTGAACGGCCACCGGATGCGATACGGGGCGTGACATCCCGATGACGCACGCCCCGAATTCATACAGCGCGAATGGATGCCCGTCAGATCATGCCGGGTTCCAGAACAGCAACCACGCCACTCGACTTCAGCATCTCGTGCTCCTCCGGGTCCCAGTCCGAGAAGTCCCCCTTGCGGCGAAAGGGAATGAAGCCGGCCTCGCGGATGTTATGCTCCATCGAGTCCGCGTTCATGCGATAGGTGGTCCCCGAGGCGGAGACGACATTCTCCTCGAACATGACCGAGCCGTAGTCGTCGGCGCCATAGTAGAGCGCAGTCTGGCCGATGTCCGGACCCTGCGTCACCCAGGAACACATGATGTGCTGGATGTTGTCGAAGAAGATGCGGGAGATCGCCTGGATGCGCAGATAGGTGGCTCCGGACTGATCGTACGATTTCAGCTTCTGTCCCTCTCCCTTCTGGTACGGCCACGTGATGAAGACCATGAAGGGATTCACCTCGTCCTGAAGCTGACGGATCTTCGCCATGTGCGCGAACTTGTCGCGGGTGTTCTCCCCCATGCCGTAGAGCATCGTCACGGACGCCTTCATGCCGATCTTCCCCACCTGCCGCATCACCTCCAGCCAGATTGCAGAACGGCTCTTCTTGTAGGAGACGCGCTTGCGGACGCGGTCCACCAGGATCTCCGCCCCGGCGCCGGCGAGCGTATCGAGCCCGGCATCGCGGAGTTCGCGCAGCACATGCTCTATCTGCTCCGGCGTCTTGTCGGGACAGAGCCCCAGTATCTCATCGGCCGAAAGGTTGTTGAGCTGGATCTGCGGCCATTCGCTCTTCATCCATCGGAAGAGGTTCGTGAAATATTCCAGCGGAAGATCGGGGTTCACTCCTCCCTGCAGAAGCACCTGAACGCCGCCGGCATCGGCCAGTTCGTTCATCTTGCAGCGAATCTCCTCGCGTGTGAGCACGTAGCCCTCATCGTGCCCCTTCCGCTTCGGATCGTTGCTCCGGTAGAAGCCGCAGAAGTTGCAGTCAACGTTGCAGACGTTGGTGTAGTTGATGTTGCGCGCGATGATGTAGGAGACGCGCTCGCCAGGATTCATGCGGGTCCGGATGCTGTGCGCCACCTCGCCAAGCTCCACAAGACTGGCCTGCTCGTACAGACGCTCGGCGTCGTGCAGCGAGATACGGCGCCCACCGTCGGCGCGGGCGAGGATGCGATCGATGCCGTACGTCTTGCTGTACGGCACCACCTCCGGTGTGAACAGGCCGAAGGAATTCGCCTGCGAACCGCCGGCGGCATCCAGACTGGCGAATTCGACGCGGGCATCGGGGAGCAGGCGCAGGTTCCCGGCCAGCCGGAAGAACTCCTGCATACCGTACCACGCCGATTTGTTCAGGTTGAATTGAATACGCTCGTCGAGATAATCCGACACTTCATTCTTCGGCATCTCGTGGCTTTCCGCCCATTCCTCGATGATGCCATGCTTGCGCGCCTGTCCGTCCCAGAACCTCCTGTTGATCCGCTCCACCAGTTCCGGCGTCAGCACGCCCGGCTGCGCGGCCCAGACGGCGAAGACGAACGGCTCGCCCGTCAGACGTTTCCATGCGTCGGCGAGATCGTGGCGGTACTTGAAGCGCTTCGACTCCTTGAAGGCAATGTCGGCGATCAGCAGGCCGGCATCGTTCCCCTTCACGTGCGCCGGTATCTCATGCCCGGACAGGCGGACGAAGGGAATGGAACCCTTGCCGACGGAGTCAAGGAAGACTTTTGCAAGGATGACCGAGGTACGACTGGCGTCGTCAACATAGAGGCGCTCGATACGGTCGAGCGGCGCCTCGCTGACGATCACCACCGACTCCACGCGCCCGTTCGCGCCGATACAGGGTCCGGGAACCACCTCCAGCCCGCCGATCTCCGCCAGCGCGGCAACGGGAAGCAGGGCGATATCCGCCTCCTGCTCCATCATCCGGCGTGCTCCTTCGCTCGGGATCACATACTCGAAGCTGAAGAAGTCATCCTCCGCCATCTCCACCGTCAGCGGAAGGGAATTGAGGAAATCGGCCGCGACCACGCGAAGCTTCTTTCTGGACGGCGTGTGTGTTTCCATCTCTATGCTCCTGTCCTGAACGCCTGAAGGACCGGGAACCGCTCGCCGGGACCGGACAACAGGCGGGCCTCGGCGTCTTGCGTTCCATCGCAACGGGCGCTTCTAGTTGAATATGCTGTTCAGATCGAATCTCTACACCGTCATCGCCTGGGCGGCACCGGCGAACGCGGCATCCACGGGAGTCGGGAGCCAGCGGGCCTCGGCGAGCCGGCTCCGGAGCTTTTCAATGGACGGAGTAAGACGCCCTGTCGCCACCGAACCATCGAACACCGGGAGATCACCATGTTCCACCGCCGGATAATCGGTTGCGTGCACATCATCACCGGCGATCAGCGTATCGATCATATCCGCCCCGTAACTGAGCGCCACCACTGCAATCTCCAGCGTCACCAGCGACGGGATGGCAAGGATATGCGGGATATTGTCGAAGTACAGCCGGCTCACGGCGATCGCGCGCATGGTCTGTGCAGCGGTCGGCGCGGCAAGATAGAACTCCTTCACGCCGCGGTTATGCACCGCCATCGGCGCGAACGCGGCGAACCCGCCCGTCTCATCCTGGAGCGCGCGCAGCGCTTCGGCATGCGAGGCGTACTCGTCCGTGCGATCGACGGTGGAGTAGGTCATGGCGGCGATCGTCTTCAGGCCGAGGCCATGCGCCGTGCGATGCACGGCGAGCCATTCCTGCGGCGAGATGACGCCGGCCGCATGATTGAAGCGGAAGTCGCGGTCGAACAGTTCCGCCTCCTCGCCGGTGACAAGGAACCCGCATGCACCACGGAGGGACTCGATCACCTGCGCATGGGAAAGACCGTCGTATCCGGCAAGCCGGGCGATGAAGCCGGCGGAGACCGCGGCCGTGGCCGGAACCCGCGCGCGGCTGAACTGCGCCATCCGCTCCTTCCACAACGCCAGCGATTCGCCGCCGCGCCAGGTGCACCGGATCAGCAGTTCGGAGGCATCCTCCGGAACAATGGTATCGAGTTCGGCCACGAACAACCCCGGATCCTCGCCGGCATACTCGGCGATATACGCCGGGCGGTAGAAGCCCCGCGTTCCGAAACGACGCTCGCGCGGAACACGCGCCAGCTTCGCCAGGGCGGTCATATCCCTGACCTGGAAAAGATCGCGGCAATCCGCCGTCGAGATCCTTTCTCCCCGCTCGGTAAGCGAGCGAACGCGATGTACGAGTTTGGACATGATAATTGGTTTGTTATGTCCCCGGCGGAAGCAGCACCAGGTACACTTATTACATCTAATGGTCGCTGATCCATCATCAGATGTCTGCCGGAGCGACCTGTCACTTCATGCACGGCACCATCCCACAACACTCGCAGCAGAATCCGGCCCCGCCCGGCACGGAGGTTCGGGGTCCCCCCGCCTTCCTCCTTCACTTTTGCCTTTTGCCTTTTGACCTTTGACTTCTCTTCCATCTACTCTCCCCACCTCCTGCTCAGCCTCAGATCGATCCGCAACTGGTTCAGCAGTTTCTGCACCACGAAGTCGATGAGATCATCGAACGTGCGCTGGCCGCCGTAGAAGCCTGGCATGGCGGCGACCACCGAGACCCCCAGTTCGGCGAGCACGAGCAGATTCCGCAGATGGATGGCGGAGAGCGGTGTCTCGCGCGGGACGATGATGAGCTGCCTCCGCTCCTTCAGCATCACCCCCGCCGCATGATGCATCAGGTTCTGATCGATGCCGTGGGCGATCGACGCGGCCGTACTCATCGAGCAGGGGACGATGACCATCTCGGCGGGACAGTTCGAGCCCGAGGCGAACGGGGCGTCGTAGTTCTGGTTGTTCCAGACGATCACCCGCTCCCCCTGTTCCTGCGTCGCCCCCGGAAGCCGCCACGGCCCTGATTGTGGCGCATCCAGTCCAACCTCCTGGGCCAGCACCTGCGCTGCCGCGCCGGACATCACCACATTCACCTGTTCATAGTAGTCCGGCAGGATGCCGAGCAGGCGGATCGCATAGACGGCCCCGCTCCCTCCGGAGATGCCGACGGTGATCGCCCTGCGTCTTCCGGCATTCGGGACATCATTTCCGGCGGCGTCTCCGCTCATTCCACCTCGCCGATGTAGAGGAAGGCGATGCCGCCGAAGAGCCCCTTCCACGCTGCGCGGCGAAACCCCGCCCGGCGCATCAGATCGACGAAGCCTTCGCGGCAGGGAAATTCCGCTGCCGTCCTGTTCAGGTAGCTGTACGCCGTGCGGTTGCCCGTGACGATCCCGCCGATCACGGGAAGCACATAGTTGCTGTAGAAGCGATAGAGCATGCCGAAGATACCACGTGGCTGGCCGAACTCCAGCACCATCACGCGCCCCCCCGGCTTCACCACGCGCCGCATTTCCGAAAGCGCCTTCACCGGATCGTCCACATTGCGGATGCCGAAGGAAATGGAGCTTACGTCGAAGGAATCATCGGCGAAGCGGAGGTGCATGGCGTCGCCTACCTCGAACGAGAGATTGGGCGTATGATTCTTTTCGCGGCGTCGCGCCTGCTCGATCATATCGGGACAGAAGTCGGCGCCGATGACCTTCCCCTGCGGCCCCACCTCGCGACTGAACAGAAGCGCGATATCGCCGGTACCGGTCGCGAGGTCGAGAACGCTTCCGCCGCGTGGTGCGCCGGCGCTCCGGACCATGATGCGCTTCCAGAGCCGGTGCGTCCCGAACGAAAGGACATCATTCCCGAGATCGTAGCTCCCGGAGATATCGGAGAACATCAGGCGGACTTGTTCGGACATACTACTCATCGAAATATAGGAGTCGGCGCGGGATTATCCAGCCCCGCCCGCCGTTGCCGGATGACGTATTGGGCCGGCCATGATTGAGAACAGCCGGCATGCGCGGGCAATCGTATCGTTATTCCCCCCCGAGTTGCGCATCGCCGGAGGGTATTGTCCCTATTTTCCCTCCCCCCGACCTCGCATGCGATTCCAGCAGAACGCCACGGCGCAGCGAGGAGCCATCCCCTCTGAGCGCATCCGGCAGGCCATATTCGCTCCATCGTGCGGACACCTTCTCGATCACATCCCCCGTCATCTCCAGCTCCTTCGGCCACTCGCGCGGGAATCCCTCGCTCTTCCATTTCCGCGTGGCGTCTATGCCGACCTTGCTGCCGAGCCCGGTAATATCCGACGCATGATCCAGCACATCGATGGGGCCGCGGACGAACTGCATGTCGCGTTCCGGATCGACGTTCGCGCCGACGTGGAACATCACGGTGTCGGTGTTCTGCACATCCACGTCGGCATCCACCACCACGATGTACTTGGTCAGGGACATCTGGCCGAGCCCCCAGAGCGCATACATCACCTTGCGGGCATGATAGGGATATTCCTTGCGGATGGAGACGAAGCAGAAGTTATGGAAGACGCCGAAGATCGGAAGGTTCATATCCACGATCTCCGGAACTGTTTTCTTCAGGATGTTCAGGAAGATGCGCTCGGTGGCCTTGCCGAGGAAGTAGTCCTCCTTCGGCGGCTGCCCCACGATCGTGGTCCAGTAGACCGGCCGTTTTCGCATGGTCATCGTGGTGACATGGAAGGTGGGATATTCATCCTTGAGGGTGTAGAAGCCTGTATGATCGCCGAACGGCCCCTCGATACGGACATCCTCCAGATCGATGTACCCTTCCAGCACGATATCGGCCTCGGCAGGAACCTTCAGATCGCTCTCCAGGGCCTTCACCAGCTCCACCGGCTCCTCGCGCAGGAAGCCCGCCAGCAGCCACTCGTCAAGCTCCGGCGGCATCGGGGCGGTGGCGGCATAGGTGCCTACCGATGCGCCGCCGATAGCGACCGCACAGGGAACGCGCGTGATGCCGCGCTCCAGGTACATCCGGAGATGACGCGCGGTATCGTGGTGGGTCTGGGAATGGAGGAATGTCGTGGTGCGGTCGATCACCTGCATCCGGTACATCCCCAGGTTCTGCACGCCCGTTTCGGGGTTCTTCGTGACGACCTGCGGCAGCGTGATGAACCGCCCGCCATCCTCCGGCCAGCACTTGATGACGGGAAGCACTCCGAGATCGACCTCATCCCCGCGCAGCACCACCTCCTGGCATGGCGCGGTGCGAACGCTCCTCGGCGGGAACTTCCGCACCTGCGCCACATGCGGGAGCATCTTCAGCGATTCCTTCAGCGATGTGGGGGGCTTGATCTCGATGAGCGATGTTATCCTTTCGGAGATATCATCCAGCGATTCCACCCCCAGCGCCATGCACATCCGGCGGTACGAGCCGTAGGCATTGATGAGCAGCGGCATGCGCGAGCCTCTGACGTTCTCGAACAGAAGCGCCGGACCATACTGCCGCATGACGCGCGCGGAGATCTCGGAGATTTCAAGATCCGGATCGACCTCCGTCGTGATCCGCACCAGCTCCCCCGCCCGCTCCAGGGCCTCGATGAATTCCCAGGTAGAGTTATATCCTCGCATTGCGCTCCACGTTACGCATTCAAAACATGTGTCCGGCAAAGATACGTCCGCGGCCCCCGCCGCCGGGCCTCCGGAGTACCGATTGATACAGATGGTGGATGGATTGGTAGCTGGTAGTTGGTGGAAGGAAGAACCGCGGCTCATGTGGAACACCGCGAAGCGGCCGCCGAGCCCACCACGCAGGGTATGGCATGCATGATGCCGCCGGCCCGCCGCCTCGCCCCGCACGATAACACCTGCATCAATTCCCGCATGACTTCAAGCAGATCCCCGCAACTATCCAACTGGAACGCCCCGCTCCCGCAGGCAGAACGGAGCGTCCGATGATCTGATCTGAGGCGCCGAACACCTCTACTTCAATTCATACGAGGTCAGCGTGGAGACCGAGCCCCCCTTGTAGATGTTGCTGGGTCCAAGGAACTCCGTCGGGCTGATGATGAAGTCGTACGTCGAGAAGTAGCCGATCTTCGGAATGAACGACCACTTCACCTTCACCCTGTTCAGCAGCGAGCCGATCACCACGTTGATCGTCGTCTCCACCTTCTGCGCCGTCAGTGTCTCTCCGTTTACCGTTACCATTTCGGTACCGGCATGCTCGGAAACGGCGTTCACCGTCATCGGCACCTTGACGCTGCCGGCGCCATAGTTCTGCACATGCGCCAGCGTGTCGTTCTTCGAGCTCTTGCTGACGAACGGAACGGTGAACCATTCCGTGATGAAGGGGAAATCATGCCACTCGTCGCCGGCCAGCCTGAAGAAGTTGGTCTTCACGTTCACCGAGATGTCGCCGTTCGATTCGTAGTGGTAGTACATGGTGTCGGTTCCATTGGCGAAGCCGTAGACGCCGCTCCTTGCGCCAACGCTGAGGCTGGCCGAAACAAGCGTATCGGTCCGGGTGGTTTGGGAGCCGACCGGATTTCCATCCTTGTCCTGGTTCTGCCGGGAATAGGTGTAGGTGCTCCCCACCTTCGGCGCGACAGTCTGATCACCGCCGTTGTTGTTATCGTCGGGGCCGGTGGAGTCCTCGCTGCAGCCACCGAGAAGGGCGCCGCCGATTGCGACGAGACAGAGAGCTGCGCGGAGACGCGATGTAGTCTGCTTCATACGGAGTTCTTGTGGATATACCTGGATGATTCGCAATGATGCGCAGCCAAACCGCTACAGGAGGCGGCGCCGATTCGGCTCCGATGTTAAGGAACCGGCGGCTTTTATCATGAGATAATTTTCATCCCTCCCACGATTCCGCAGGCGCGGCAGCCGGCGCACATCAGGCGCCCCCGGCCGGCCGATCATCTCTGGCTGCACGTTCTTCACCTCCCCCGGCACCGGCCTTCATTCGTATGTTTGCAGGCCAGTTCAATTATCTACGAGAGCAGACCGGATGAAACGTATCGGAGTATTCACAAGCGGCGGCGATTCCCCGGGCATGAACGCATGCATCCGAGCCATCACACGCTATGCCATCTCCAGGGGAATGGAGGTCTATGGCATCTGCCACGGCTACCAGGGAATGCTGGAGGGAATAATCAGTCCGCTGGACCGGGATTCCGTGAGCGGAATCATCGGACGTGGCGGGACGATCCTCGGCACCGCACGCTCGAAGGAATTCCACGAGAGGGAAGGGCGCCGGAAGGCGTTCGACAATCTCCAGCGCCACGGCATCGAGGGGCTGGTGGCGTGCGGCGGGGACGGCACGTTCCGCGGGGGAACGATCTTCTTTGAGGAGTTCGGTATCCCGATGGTGGGGACGCCGGGGACGATCGACAACGACCTGTACGGCACGGATTACACCATCGGCTACGATACCGCGGTCAACACCGCAATGGAGGCTGTGGACAAGATCCGGGACACCGCCGAAAGTCATAACCGGACGTTCTTCGTGGAGGTCATGGGCCGTCATTCCGGATTCATCGCCGTGGATGTGGGGCTGGCCACCGGCGCCGAATTCATCGCCATCCCCGAGACGCCGACCAACTTCCAGGCGCTCTGCGACTACATGGAGAAATTCGCCCGGCCGAAGCGCCACATCTTCATCATCAGCGAAGGGGATGAATACGGCGGCGCGATGAAGTTCGCGGAGGATTTCAAGCGGCGCTTCGACGCAGATACCCGCGTGACGATCCTTGGCCACGTCCAGCGCGGAGGTTCGCCGACGCTGCGCGATCGCATCCTCGCCACCCGTCTGGGCGTGGCGGCGGTGCAGGCTCTGCTGGATGGCGAGACATCGGTGATGGCGGGCGAGATCAGGGGAGACATTGTGCTGACGCCGATGCGCGAGACATGGGAGAAGCGCTCCAGGGTTCAGACCGCGCTGGCGGATCTGGTGGAACTGCTGCGATAGGACGTCAGGCGGCGTGAGGTGTGAAATGATCCGTCCGTGCCGGTGAGGAGACGGAACGATCATCAACGGCGAGGCCCTCCGAATGGAGGGCCTCGTTATCATTATCATTGCAGGTCGATTTCCTGGAGATTTACTTCACGGCATCGGAGTTAGCCGGCTGAAACATGGAGCGTCAGGGCAGGCACACACCGCCGCCGAGCACCAGACGCCCGATTGCACGATGAGGATGGTCCGGGACGATCGAAGTGCCCACGCCGACCGTGGCAAACCAGTCACCGATCTCCGCGCGGACATTGAGCTGGTACTGCTCTGGTGAAAGACACAGAGGATTCCCGAGTGTAATGGCTTCCGCTGCAAGCTCCGGCGGCCGGGCACTCCGCACCCATGCGCATTCTGCATGAGATCCGTCTACGGCGACTGGCGGATGGTGACAAACGACGACGGGGGTGCGATATCTGTCTCACCCCCATCCATGACATTCCGGATGCCCCTGCTTCGCGTGCGCTCCGGCTTCTATCGTCGTCGCGGCTGCGACTCCGTGCCGGCCCCCTGCTCCTCGTCCCCCAGCACCCGCATCTCCACACGGCGGTTGCGGGCGCGCCCTTCCTCCGTTCCGTTGTCCGCCAGCGGCTGCTCCTCGCCATACCCCTTCGCCACGATCCGCGCCGAGTCGATCCCGCCGTCGATGAAATATCGCTTCACGGCCTCCGCCCGATCCTGCGAAAGCGTTCTGTTGTATGCGGCGACGCCCACGGAATCGGTATGTCCGGCAATCTCCACGCGCAGCGTCGGATTATCGCGCAGAAATTCGATGCCGCGATTCAGATCGGGCTTCGATTCATTCTTCAGTTCCGCCTTGTCAAAATCGAAGAAGACGAGCAGACGGGTAGTGCCGCCGCTGGTACGATAAAGCTCGATATCCTTGCGGAGATCGCGGCCCTCCGCGTTCGGACGTATCGAATATTCGTCGGAATAGAAAATATAATCCGGCGCCTCGGCGGTGATGGAGTAGCGGCGGCCGCGCGTCAGGATCACGAAATATTCGCCGCTCCTGTCATCCGTGCGATAATTCGCCACCACCTCCCCGGAACTGAGATCGGTAACGGTGATATCGGCCGCAACCGGGCGCCTGGTGCTGATGTCGATCACCCGCCCGGCAACCGTCACAAGCGCCTCCGGAGGAAATGGATTCGGAAATACGGTATAGATATCGAGGTTGCCGCTGCGGCTGGAGGAGACGTAACTGTTTTCCGAATTCGGAATGGAGACGAAGAAATATTCATCGAACTCGGAGTTGATCGGCCGTCCGGCATTCGCCACGCTGTCCCAGCGGGTCCCGGTCGGATCGGGATGGGTGGCGACGAATATATCGAACCCGCCCGCGCCTCCATGCCCCTTGCTGGAAAAGAAGAGCGTCTTCAGATCCGGAGCGATCGTCGGGGCCAGATCATCCTCCGGCGTGTTCACCGGCTCTCCGAGATTCACCGGCTCCGACCATCCGGCGGCGGTGCGCCGCGAGACGTAAATATCGGTTCCTCCAAGTCCTCCCGGCCGGTCGCTCGCGAAATAGAGAGTGCGGCCGTCCGGCGTAAGCGCCGGATGCGAATCCCAGTCCTTGCTGTTCACCACCGGGCCGAGATTGCGGATACGCCGCCATTCCCCCTGGACCAGCTCCGCCACATAAAGGTCGGTGCGTCCCTGCCCCGCCTCCTCCTTCACATCCCATCTGTAGGCGGCGAAGATCATGTAGTTGCCATCCGGCGTCAGTGTGGCGGTTCCCACATGCTCGCCGCGCGAGAGCGCGAATCCCGTGGCATTCGGCAGCCCCCAGCCCGCAGAATTTCGCAGCGCCATCCAGATACGCTGGCTCCCGGCCCCTCCGTACGGTCCGGAGCTGGCCGACGTGTAGATCAGCAGTTCTCCTCCGCGCAGCGACACCGGGGCGAAATCATCCTCCAGGGAATTGATCGCCAGCGGCTGCACCTGGAGCTCCGAACGATAGGGAATCTGCTGCGGCACACCCGGAGGCTGTGCCGCAGCGCGGACGATGCCGAGGATGAGGATTGTCAGGGCTGTTGCAATGATTCGCATTGTCTTAGGCATAACGTGGCTCCCGCCGCTACAGATGAACGCGAATACCGACCATCGCCTGCAGCGAGTTGATCCGCATCTGGCGGTTGATCGGCACCGTGACGCTGTTTCCCTCCGGATGCGCTGCATTGACCATCCGCAGCATCTCATCTTCCTTCAGTACGTCGGTCAGTCCCACATCGAATCCGAGCTGGGGGACGATATCGATCTTGGAGGTAAGGTTGATAAGATACCCGAGACCGAACTTCAGCGAAAAGCGCGCACGCGCATTGTCCACATCCGTCAGACTGCCGGTGACGACACGGGTGGTATCATCACCGGGAACCAGATAGTAGCACGGGGAATCATCTATGATTTCGTTGGTCTCCTCGATCCTCCGTGTGATCGGAAACGAGAACGCCGGCCCGGCAACGAAGAAAAGGTTGTCGAACTTGTAATGAGGAAGCAGCGCCACCGACAGGTAGTCCACGCGCACGGTGTATTCCTTGTGCACCTCCATCCGATCCCGCTGCAGATTGCCGCTGATCGGATCGACCAGGATACATGTGTCGATCATGGTGCTGGAATTCCCCGCGATGCGGGCATCGTACGCCACCTGCGCCGTAAGGCCGAATCCCGACGAGAATTCGCGCCCGATGCTCAGACCGATATACGGGCCGGCTCCACCGGCCGTGCGATAGATTGCCGTCTCCTGTTCGTAGCTTGTGAGAAGCGGGCGCACATAGGGATTGCCGTCGAGAAAGGTGAGGTTGATCCCGCCGTCGAACTCCACGAACATCGAACTGCTCCCTTCGCTTCGCGGACGAAGAACATCCTCCCGGGGAGGATCGGCACGTAGGGAATGGACCGCCATCAGAACAAGCAGCAGGAGCGGAGCGATTCGCTTCATGGAATTCCTGGTTGTTATATGAACGAATACACGATGCCGGAACAATCGCTTTGCCAAAAAAGATGATATTGCGGATGGGCGCCGGGCAATGCATCTCGTGCAGATAACGGAGATTTCCCCGGTGAGGTTAGTCCTGGATGGACATCCGGCGCGCGAGCCCGGGAATCGGGAGGGAAATGCAGCGCCGGGAGGGCACATACGGCACGACCGCCGCCCCGAACCGGCCGGATCGGGACGGCAGCCGTCATGTACAATGGTTTCACAGGAACACCGCGGATGGAGCGGCCACGCGACCTCCATTAATTGCGCCGTTCCCGCGGGCGCGGCACGGCCATCAGCCGCGCCGTCAGTATGCATTGACGCAGCGATGACAGGGACGGAAACGCTCTTGCTCCGCCTGTTCAAGCCTGTCCGGTTCGAATCGAACGCCGCGACTTTCGTCGAGGATCTCGTCGATCTCGCAGGCACCGCGCGCCCGTTCAAGGTCGTGCACAACCATGTTCCCTTCGTCGCCAAGGAAACGTTGACCACGTTTGGTATGAGTTGAGCGTGCCATAGTTTCATCCTGTTGGTGTTACTACGGTTGATTCGTCCTCCATAAAATACTTCACAATTGTAAAAAACGCATACAGTCCGAGATGCCGCAGATTTCATCCTTTCGCCCCTACCGGTACTCCCCGAAGGCCGTCCCCGATCCGGGGGCGGTGATCGCTCCGCCGTACGACGTGATATCGCCGCAGAAGCGGGAGTCGCTTATCGCGCGCGATCCCCATAACGTCATCCAGCTCATTCTTCCGGAGGGGGATGAGACGTCGCGCTACGAACATGCCGGGCGGCTCTTCAACGAGTGGATCTCCTCCGGCGTGCTGGCGCGCGAGGAGATGCCGGGACTCTATCCCTACGCGCAGATCTTCGTTCATCCCGTTACCGGCGCGAAGATCGAACGTCGCGGGTTCATCGCGGTCGTACGGCTCGCCCCCTTCTCCGAGGGGACGATTCTGCCGCACGAGCGGACGCTGAGCGGGCCCAAGGCGGATCGCCTGCAACTCATGCTCACCACCGCGGCGAATCTGGAACCCATCTTCGGCGTCTACCGCGATCCGGATGGGACATCCAGCGAACGTCTTGAAGCGATCGGCCGTGACGAGGCGCCGGTCCTTGAGGCAACGGACAGCGATGGCGTTGGGCACCGGCTCTGGCGCCTGACGGATGATGAGCGGATACAGGGGTTCATGAACGATTTGAAGGGAACTACGGTCTTCATCGTCGATGGACACCATCGATACGAAACCGCGTTGAACTATCAGCGGATCATGCGCGAGCGCACTCCGGAACTTCCGGCTGAAGCGCCGCTCGATTTCATCATGATGTTCCTTGCCCCCACGAGCGATCCGGGACTCGTCATTCTTCCCACGCATCGCGTGATCCACTCGCTCCCCGCGTTCGACTTCGACGATCTGGCCGCGCGCCTGCGCGGGCATTTCGACGTGAGCGTTCCCTCCGGCATCGACGAAGGGCTGCGGGAGCTTGCCGAGCATGCCGCCCGCCCGAGTTTTCTGCTGCTGAGCGGAGAGCGCCGCCTGCTCGCCTCGCTTCGCGAAGACGCACGCCCCGATGACCTGGTCGATCCGGAACTGCCGCCGGCACTGAAGGAGCTTGACGTGACGCTGCTGCACGACCATATCCTCCAGCGCCTGCTCGGCATCACGCCGGAGGCGCAGGTCGAGCAGCGGAATATCATCTATGTGAAGAGCACCGAGGATGCGGTGGAGGCGGCGAAACGTCCCGGGGTACAGCTTGTGGTTATGATGAACGCAACGCGGCTGGAGCAGGTGGAGGGGGTGGCGGAATCGGGATCGGTGATGCCGCAGAAAAGCACGTACTTCCATCCCAAGCTGGCGAGCGGGCTGCTGTTCAATCGACTGGATCAGAGCATCTGACGGATATATGCTTCTGGACATGGACTTCCTCCGCGGCTCTGCCTGTGAACTACAGGCACCGACCGCGGACGCGATCCGACGGGCCATACAACACACCGCCCTCCGGTCCATCATCATGATGATCCGGAGGGCGGTTTATTATGCTTCGATTCGCTCCGGCGGCCCGCATTGCGGCCGGCGCACCGGAGGAGAATCCGCTACCTCTTCAGTTCGAGCGCAATAAGCCCGGTGGAGCCATTGGCCGACTTCACCTGCAGCAGCATGACACTGCCGGGGGACATATCCTCCACCATCTTCCGGAACTCGGACGGCGACTTCACCGCCTTGCGGTTCACGCTGAGGATCACATCTCCCTGGCGCAGCCCCTGCGTCATCGCCTCGCCGTAGAGATCCACCTTGCCGACCAGCACCCCCTCGTCAACGGCAAGGCGGCGCTTCGTCTGCGAGTCGAGCGGGCGAACTTCGAGTCCGAGATTCGAGAGCCTCATATTACGCTCGGTGTCCCGCTCAAGTTCGCGGCCGTTGCGGTTCGAGACGCTCTCGCTCATGGTCTCGATCTCCTCGCGCGGCTTCAGCCGGACAGTGCGCTCGAAGGTGCTGCCATCACGGTAGACCTTCAGCTTGACATCCTGTCCCGCGCGCTTCTGTGCGATCTGGCTCTGCAGATGATTGGGCGTATTGACGGGAATATCATCAATCTCAAGAATCACATCACCCGACTTCAGTCCGGCGCGCTCGCCGGCGCCATTCTTCAGCACATCGCCGATCAGGACGCCTTCGGGACGATCCAGGTGCAATGCCTTCGCCATCGTCGAGCTGACGGGGCTGATGGTCACGCCGATATAGCCCCGATTGATATGGCCGTCGTCGATCAGATCCTCCGCCACCGAGCGCGCAAGGTCGATCGGAATCGCGAATCCATATCCCTGATAGTATCCCGTACGGGTGGCGATGGCGCTGTTGATACCAACCAGCGTTCCCTTCAGATCGAACAGGCCGCCACCGGAGTTGCCCGGATTGATTGCCGCATCGGTCTGAATGAAGTCCTCGACGCCGTAGCGATCGCTGTTCAGATTGAGCTGGCCACGGCCGAGCGCCGAGACGATGCCCTGCGTCACCGTGGAGTTCAGCCCCAGCGGGTTGCCGACGGCGATCACGATCTGTCCGACCTGCACTTCATTGCTGTTGCCGAAGGCCGCGGCAGGAAGATCCCTCGCATTGATCTTGATCACCGCGAGATCCGTCAGCGAATCGCGGCCGATCAGCTCGGCATCGAAGCGGCGGCCGTCGGTAAGTTCGACGACGATGCTGCCGGTGCCGGCTTCCACCACGTGATTATTGGTAAGAATATATCCATCGCTGCTGATGATGACCCCGGAACCCGAGCCGCGCTGCGGCGTAGGGGGGCTGAACTGGCGGAACATCTCGAACGGATCGTTGAAGTCGTCCTCGCTGAAACGATCCGACGATGATGCCTTCGACGTAACGTCGATGCTCACCACCTGTGATGTCACCGCCTTGCTGACGGCGACGAACGCGTCGTTGAGAGTCTTGACTTCGCTGGACAGCGCCACCGGCGGGGCATCGGCGCCGAGCTTCACATCATTGGGACCGGCAAATCCGGCCGGGGTCCTGTTCCAATCCGTAGCCAACAACACGCCGATGGCGACACACAGAGCCATCAGCGCGCCGATACTGAAAAGCTGCTTTCTTGACATTCTCTATTCTCCTCGCTGTAAGGACTGCATGTTGTTCCGTCGCCTTGAAATCGATGGGGAGCAAGGCGGGCTCCGTACGAGGTATCGGATGTTAAGCTATAATCATTCCATAGTTACGTGATATTCGCCCCCAGGTTGCACCAGCCGGCTCATACAGAGCATGGACGGAGCCGATCCGGTTGCAGAACATTCAGGTCGCCGGGGGAGGAGCACCGTCCAGCAGCTTCGCCGAGACACTGCGCACCTTGAGCCTTTTCAACCCCTCCACATGATACCGGATGAATGCCGTCAGCATGTCGAGCAGTTCGGCGCCCGCAGCCGTGGCAGGCGACATACCGGCGAGATCATCCGCAGCGGCAGCGCAGAGGCGGCGCAGCAGCCCGAATGCCTCCGGCGACAGCGACCGGCCCCCGGCGGCGTTCCGATGCTCGGCGCAGAGTGGAGCTCCCAGGGATAGACTGTAGGGAATGGTTCCTTCGGTTGGCACGGGCTCGTCGCAGACACCGCATTCATTCGTTCGGATCGCATAACCGAGGAGGTTCGACAATCGGATCAGGAACCAGAGATATGCCGATGATTCATCGACATCCTCTCTGTTCAGCATTTTAAGCGTCGCCACAAGCGCCTCGAACAGCGCTTCGTTGCGATCCTCGTCATGCATCGCGGCGTTGATGATCTCCACGACGGCCATGCCGGCCGTCATCCGCTCCAGACTTCCTGTTAAGACGCCGAATCGTGCGAGTGGTTCCGCCGTGGAAAGATTCTGGAGTTCCCGCCCCTCCTTTCTATAGATCACAACCGAGAGATAGCCCATCGGCTGTAGATTCGGTCCGTAGCTGCTCTTCGGCCGCACGACTCCGCGCGCCACGACGCTCATCTTGCCGTACTCGCGCGTGTAGAGCGTCACGATCCTGCTCGATTCGCGAAACCGCCGTGCGTGCAGGACCACGGCTTCGGTCTTTACGATCACGGATCACCTGCTCCGGCGTCTGTCGTACCGGCAGCGCTCGACGCGCACGGGGCGGAGCCGCCGCAGCCTCTCGGATGCGAGTATCGTCATGATGGCAGCCGCTCCCGCGGCGATGAGAAGAATCTCGTTCATGTATCGTTCCGTCTGACTATGATCGTGAAGCGTTCCCGCATGACCCCCGGGAAGCGTCGGCAGCGCCGGTATGCGGCACTGCCCTACGGGGCAATGGCGCATGCGGTCGCATTCCCCATTCCATGCCCCTCCGCCAAAATATTCGGAGTATACGACGCGCCATCCGGCGGCATAGTTTATCGCATGGGAACGACAATGGCACCCCTGCGAAGTAACGCCGGAAGCTATCTCCTCCTCCGCCGCCGGAACAGCATGCCGTCGGCAATGAGATGGCTCAGATACCCGGCGACCGCCCCCAGATAGTACGGCAGCCCGTCCGTCGTCGGGGCCTTGGCAAAGTACATCGGACCGGCGAGGATGGGAAGCGGAATGAGCATCATTGCCCAGACAGTGTGGGTCCATCCCCTGTGGCGGCTCAGGATCGGCAGAAGCGCCAGGAACCCGAGCAGCGCAGCCTCCTCGTAATGCCCCGAAAGAAGCAGCACGACATCCAGCAGGAAGAAGAGCCGGTAGAACAGGAGCTGCCCCTTGCTCTTGATATCGATGTCGGGAAAGAGGGCGAAGATAACGGCGAGCCAGATGATGATGATTCCCTTGAGCACCTTCTCCTCCAGGGGCATCGCCTCGGCCACGGCCGTGTAGCTGAGCCCGAAGACCAGCAGAACGCCGAAGATGATCGCGGCGGAGATATGCCCTCTGTATCCAGACATCGGCACGAACTTACGGAAAGGACGCCGCACAGCGTAGACATGGCGCCCTGGAATGATCCGGCATACGATCATCCGGCATACGACCGGCTCATCCCGGAAATCGCATCCCTCTCTCCTGCACGGCCCGCGGCGCGGAAGATGCCGGCATCTCATCCATCATCCTCTCCAATGTTCTCATCAACCTCCCATGCAATAACGGATACTTGACGCGATATCCCTCCGCATTGCATCTTTGCAGCATCCGGCGCCCGGCCGCGAGCGCCCTCTCCCCTATTCGCCAGCGGCATCCATGCCTCTGAAGACCATACAGAATGATAGAAGACAGCCTCAAGCCGCTCAAACTCACCCTCAAGGAACTGGTGGACCATTACGAAGGCTTTCTCGGCGAGTGCGAACGCAAAAGCCCCGAAACCCGCGGCACCTACCAGCGGGCACTCCGCGATTTCCTCAAATGGTTCCCCGTTGACAAACGCTTCCTCTTCCGCGTGCGCGACGTGGAGCGCTACAAGCGCTACCTGGTGGAGCGCAAGGGATTGGAGAACGTTTCCGTGGCGACCTACATGACTGCGCTACGGAGATTCTGCCAGTACCTGATCGATATCAAAGTGCTGGAAGGGAATCCCGCCCGGCGGGTCGTCGGCGGACGGCGTCCCTCACGGCATTCACGAACGTATCTTACCTACGACGAGATCGACATGCTCCTGCAATCGGTTGACCGCTCGAACCTCCAGGGGCTGCGCGATTTCGCCATCATCCGCATCATGCTCGGCTGCGCGCTCTCCGAACGCGAATGCCTCCTTGCCGATGTCGGTGATATCGTCCAGCAGCTCCCGGGAGAATGGAAGATCAATGTGCAGGGAAAGGGACGTTCGGTGAAGGATGAGGTGGTGACGATACCGGCGGCCACGATGGAGACGATCGACGCATACCTGGGCCGCCGCTTCGGCTCCGAGGAACGCAGCCCCTCCGCCCCGCTGTTCGCAAGCATGAGCAACCGCACCTTCGGACAGCGGATGACGGCGCGTGGCATCCGGGAGGCGGTGAACCGCTGGCTGAAGGCGAGCGGCGTGAAGGGAGATCGGGACAGGAGGCTGACGCCATTTTCGCTCCGCCATACCGCCGGGCTTATCATGGTAGATAATGGCGCCACCGTGGAAGAGGTGATGCGGCGCATGCGGATAGAATGGCAGCCGACGGCACAGCTCTATTTCAAAATCCGCGGAAGGCTGGGCACGAACGCGGACGAGGTCCAATCAGACAATCCCTCCTGATCCATGATCAACATCTATGTCGCCGATCCAACGGCGGGCATCAAGAACATCGACCTCGAACAGCTCCGTGAAACCCTGGCGATGCCGGCCTCGGATGCGCCGATCACCTGGACCGACCTGGACAATCCGACTCCCGGGGAGGAGGATCTCATCCTCGCGAAGGTCTTCGAGTTCCATCCACTCGCCATCAGCGACTGCACGCGCGAGCGCATCACGCCCGGCCGCGGCGACCACCTACCGAAGGTGGAAGACTATGGGCGCTATCTCTTCTCGATCATCAATCCGATCGAGATGGTTCCGGAATCGGCCGACGCGGCGTCCGAGGAGATAGAGCTGGGAACGCGGCAGATCAACGTATTCCTCGGCGAAAGCTTCATCGTCACGCACCACTACGAGCCATCTCCGGCGATCGACAAGGTCGTACAAACGTGCAAGCGAAATCCCGTCAACATCGAGCGCGGTCCGGACTACGTCTACCACCTGATCCTCGACGACATCGTCGATCAGCTTACGCCGATCCTCGACAGGTTCGACGAGCACATCGACACGCTGGAGGACGACATCTTCGCGCGCTCCAACGGCAACACACTGGCCCGCATCCTGAATCTGAAGCGGCAGGTGTTCGGCCTACGCCGGATCACGACGTATCAGCGGGAGATGGTCTTCCGGCTCTCTCGCGGCGAGTTCGCGCTCATCACCGACGACGAGATCGCCTACTACCGGAATGTATTCGATCATCTCGTGCGGGCGGCGGATCTGGCGGAGTCCTACCGCGACGTACTGACCGGCATGCTTGATGCCTACCTTTCGATGACTTCCAACCGGCTGAACGAGGTGATGAAGGTGCTGGCGATCATCTCCACGTTCTTCCTCCCTCTTACGTTCGTGGCCGGCGTCTACGGTATGAACTTCGACCCCGACGCCTCGCCGTGGAACATGCCGGAGCTGCGCTGGTTCTTCGGCTACCCGTTCGCGCTCGGCATCATGGCGGTGATGGCGATCATGATGTTCCTCTTCTTCAAGAAGAAGAAGTGGCTGTAGACCAGCCATGGCCAGGCCCCTCTGGAGAATTCCTTCCGCATATTGGAAGCCGGCGAACGCGACGCCCGGCATGCGTCCGCGTCCGGATTCACGGCCCCATGCTACCACCCATAGCCAAGATCGAGCGTGATGACCGGCGACGCCCGGAACGCATCCTCGATCACCGGATCAGCCTGCTGCCTGCCGAAGATCACGCGCCCGCCAAATGCCAGCCCGACCGCGAAGACGCCCTCCGGGAACCACTGCCATCCCACCATCGCCGAGAGAAGAACGCCCGTGCGGGACGATCGCTCCTCGTCAACCAGATCGCCCATCTGAATGCCGATGCTCGGGCTGTAGTAGAAGCGCGCGATAGCCTTGCGGGCGGGGTAGTATCTGTAGGAGAGGCCGAAGCCGTAGCCGGTGATCCGCTCATCGCCGACAAGATGGTAGAGATAGCCGACGTAGGCGCCGAGAGCATTGCTGCTGTCGAGCGCGCGATAATAGCTGACGTTCAGGTAGTCCAGCGCAAGCCCGCCGAAATTGACCATGACCGCGTTCTGCGGAATCACCGCGAGCGGCGTGTACGTCGTGGTCTTCTGCGCGCGTGCCGGAACCCCTGCCGCGAGCATCAGGACCATGCCGAGAGATAACAGTCGGTTCATGACGGGCAACATAGCAAGATTCGCGCCCGTGATGAACTGCCGCGCCAACTTCGCTTCCGGCAGTCTGCCCTGTCCCCATCAACGACGAAAGCCAGTCGATATCGACTGGCTTTCCTGTCGGAGCGGCGGGATTTGAACCCACGACCCCTTCCACCCCAAGGAAGTGCGCTACCGGGCTGCGCCACGCTCCGAATCAAAGATTTCAAGTATCCGCAACCGGCGGCTGCGGCCCTGCCGGTCACATTCAAATGTTTATCAATCCGCCGCGAGCCGATCGCGAAGCTCGACGAGCGAATCACGAAGAGCGCTGAGAGCCTCCTTCAGCGAAGGCCCCTCGGCACGGGCCGGGCCGCCATTCAGCTCGGCAAGTTTATCCTTCTGCAGTGTCCCGTTCTCCGAAAACAGCCCCTTCATCACCTGCCGCGCCCCCTCGATCGTATAGCGATCATCGCGCGTAAGCCGCTTGATCAGCTTCACGATCTCTATATCCTTCTCGGTATAGATCCTGTTGCCCGCACGGTTCTTCTGAGGACGCAGTTGCTCAAACTCCGATTCCCAGTAGCGGAGCACGTATTGTTCGAGCCCTAGCATTCTACTGACCTCGCTGATCGAGTAGTAGAGTTTCTTGATCTGCAGGTCCTTCATGAGCCTTGCATGCTGTTCAAGGGGAGCGCAACATACGTAAAACATCCCTCTAGTTGCAAGCAGAGATCGCGAATAGCTCAACCAGAACATGAGAGCGCCTCCGGTTGTGGTGCGCCGGTGGGCATTGCCCCATTTGTTGATTGCGGGGTAGCCGGTCGCCCGTGGCAGGGATATTCACGGCAGACCGGATTTCTACTCCACCACCGAACCGGCTCCCGTCGTGGCGCGTCCGATGGAATAGTAGGCGAAGCCGCGGGCGGCTACTTCATCAGTATTGAAGAGATTCCGGCCGTCAAAGATCACCCTGTTCTTCAGGCATTCCCCCAGACGCTCGAAATCGGGGTTCCTGAACTCATTCCACTCGGTCATGATCGCCAGCGCGTCGGCGTTGCGGACGGTTTCGTACATGCTGGCGCCGTAGCTGATGCGATTCCCGTACCTGCGCCGCGTCCCCTCCATCGCCTCCGGATCATACGCCACAATCTCGGCACCGGCGTCGAGAAGCTGGTCGATGATTCTGAAGGCCGGCGACTCGCGCACATCGTCGGTGTTCGCCTTGTACGCCAGCCCCCAGATCGCGATCCTTCGCCCGGCAAGCCCGCCATTGAAACAGGACCGGATCTTCTCGAAGAAATGCACCGCCTGCAGCTTGTTCACCTCCTCGACGGACTGAATGACGCGCAGTTCGAGATCATTATCAGCAGCGGTCTTGAGGATGGCACGGACGTCCTTCGGGAAGCAGCTTCCGCCGTAGCCGACGCTGGGATAGAGGTATTTCTTGCCGATACGCGAATCGGAGCCGATGGCGGCGCGCACATCATCGATATTCGCCCCGACGCGCTCGCAGAAATTCGCGATCTCGTTGATGAACGAGATGCGCATCGCCACAAAGGAATTCGCCGCATATTTCGCAAGCTCGGCGCTTCGCTCGGAGATGACGAAGATCGGGTTGCCGCTGCGCACGTACGGCTCGTACAGCTCGCGCATTACCGTTTCGGCGCGTTCGGAACTGGTGCCGATCACCACGCGTTCGGGACGCATGAAATCCTCCACGGCGTATCCCTCGCGCAGAAATTCCGGGTTGGATACCACATCGAACGCGGCATCCGGCGCACCGGCCAGGATGGCATCGCGCACGCGCTCGCTGGTGCCCACCGGCACCGTGCTCTTGTCAACGACCACCTTGTAGCCGGTTTCGGGATGGGCGCCCAGGATCTCCCCGAGCTTCCCGGCGACGCCGAGTATGTATTGCAGATCGGCCGAGCCATCCTCATCGGGAGGAGTCGGAAGACAGAGAAAGATCACATCGGATTTCAGGACCGCGCTTTCCAGGTCGAGCGTGAATCTGATGCGGCGCTCGCGGATGTTGCGCTCCAGCAGCAGGTCCAGCCCCGGCTCGTAGATCGGCACATCTCCGGCTTCCAGCATTTCGATCTTGCGCGGATCGATGTCCACGCAGTGGACATGATTGCCCCCTTCTGCGAAGCAGACGCCGGTCACCAGGCCAACATAGCCGGTGCCGACAACAGCGATGGTATACGGCATAATGTGCTAGGAACGTTGAACTCGGAGATGCCGCCGGATGCGCGGCGGAAGACAAACTAGAGGCTGGCAGGTATGCCGGCCATCATAAAAGTTGTAAAAAGGGGTTGTTGGATAGTGGCCGGCAGCCCCGGCGCGAACCTCACCGGGTGATCGTCCACGCGACGCGGTGAGATCGCCACGTCGCTTCGCTCCCCGCGATGGGGATGGGGGATCATACCCGACCACTTCCACACAGCCTTCTAGCCGACGCCCCGCCTTCCTCCGATCCTGCGCAGATGTTCCGGGTCGCGCGCGGCCTCCTCAAGCCGCATCAGCACTTCGTGAAGCGGGATGCCGCGCTCCTGCGCGATACGGCGGCACTCCTCGTATTCGGGAGCGATGCGGATGCCGTCGGGCGACTCGATCTTCTTCATGCGCACCGTACCGAACTCGGTCGGGATCAGCACCTCCTCGCGCGGGAGCTTCCGCCGGCTCATCTCGCGATAACGGACGCCGATGGTGGTGGTTTCCTGGTAGATCACCTTGGTTACCTCGTCCACGGCGCCGGAAGGCGCCAGCACCGTCAGGAGCATTCCCGGTCTCCCCTTCTTCATGATGACCGGCGTCAGGAATGCCTCGGACGCGCCGGAGCCGAGCAGCCGCTCGATCAGATAGGGATAGACCTGCGGGTTCATGTCGTCGATATTCGCCTCCACCCCGGTAACGGTGTCGCGCTCCTCCGCGCCCACCAGCTCGCCGATCACCACGCGCAGCAGGTTCGGACGGTCCGGCAGCTCACGCGTCCCCGCGCCAAAGCCGATCCGCTCCACCTGCATCTGCTGCACCGCAAGCGTCCCATGCGAAAGCGCCTTGATGATCCCCGCCCCGGTCGGCGTCGTCAGCTCGAACGGAACGTCCGTAAGCATGACCGGATACCCCTTCAGAATCTCCAGCGTGGCGGGGGCGGGAAGCGGCATGATGCCATGCTGCGTGCGGATCATCCCCCCCGTTCCCAACGGAACCGGAGCGGAGTAGACTTCATCGATACCAAGATGATCCAGGCAGAGCGCCACAGCCACCACGTCGGCGATCGAATCAAGCGCGCCAACCTCGTGGAAATGCACATCCTCGGGCGTCGTATTGTGAATGCGCGCCTCGGCGATGGCGATCTCCCGGAATATCCTCAACGCACGATCCTTCACCCCCGCCGGAAGGCCGCTGCCGCGAATCATCCCCGCGATGGCCTCATGCGAGCCGTGGTCATGATCGTGGCCATGATGGACATGCCCGTGATGAGGCCTGTGTTCATGGTCGTGATGATGGCCGGCTCCCGGGCCGCCGCCATGCTCATGATGGGCATGGTCGTGGCCGTGATGGGCGTGTGCATGCCCGTGATCGTGGTGATGCCCGGGATCATGACCATGCTCATGATGGGCATGCGTGTGGTGATGCCCGGGATCGTCATGATGAGGCCCTTCCTCTCCGGCGGCCGCGCGCTCCACCGGCGCACCGTCGGGCGCCAGAACATCGAACTTGGTCGCATATATCTGGCTGCGGACGATGGGGCGAACGGAAGTCTGGAGCCGGTCGGGACCGAGCCCGAGCAGCGCGATCCCCTCCTGTACCACGCGCAGCGGCACACCCGCATCGAGCAGTGCGCCGACCACCATGTCGCCGCTGATTCCGGAGAAACAATCGAAATAGGCGATCTTCATCGGCGTGCTCCCGGTATGGTAGTGGCGCCGGCCGACCGGCAATCGGCGGGTTCCGGAGATCGCAGGACCGGGCGCACGGAAGCGTCACGGGACGACCCGGGGTCGGTTGAATGAAGAGCTTGCATGATGATCACCAGCGTGGACATGATCCGCGAAGTTTCCGAAGCAAGGGGAGCAAAGATAGAGATTTGAGATGAGAGCGGAGCGCCATGAATCATACACGCCGGCGATCAACGTAGAAGGCCGCGGCGGGCAAGCGATCCAATGATCCTTCCGGTGGCTCCGGTCCTCGATTCGACGAATGCCCGCACGTGGTTTCCAGTCTCCTCGCGAGCCCCCGGATCATCGATCAGGCGGGCCACATGCCCGGCAAGCTCATTCCCGCTCCGGACGACGACCAGCCCCCCCGCATCCCGAAGCGCCGCTGCATCGCGCGAGCGGTCAACGCCCGGCCCGCTGAAGACGGGCATGCCGTACGCAGCCGGCTCCAGCACGCTGTGAACGCCGTCGCCGAAGCCGCCGCCGACATAGGCCATTGCCCCGATCCTATATAACGCCGAGAGGATGCCCGTCCTGTCGATGACGATCACGCATGCCCGCTCCGGCGCGCGCTCCTGTTCCACCTGCGAGAGCGTCACCGCGCCGGGAAACGATCGCAGAAGGCCGCCGACGTGATCGGGCGTAGGCTCGTGCGGCACGATCACGAGCAGAAGATCATCCCGCTCCCCCACGCTCTTCAGAAGCTCCTCGTCCGGGGGCCAGGTGCTGCCGGCGACCATGACGGCACGTCCGGCGATCAGCCCCGGGGTAAATGCCGGCAGATCAGCCGCGGCACGGGCGCGGGCTATCACGCGGTCGTAACGCGTATCGCCGCTCACCTCCGGCTCGCACCCCGGAACCAGCCGGCGAAACGCCGCCGCATCATCCTCACCGACGGCATGTATCAGCGCCGGCAGTGCATAGAGCATGCGGAAGAAGCCGCGGATCAGCGGATAGAACCGGGCGGAGCCATCGCGGAGAACACCACATGCGAGCACGATCGGAATGCCGCGCCGCCGGGCCTCCAGCAGAAACTCCGGCCAGAGATCATAGCGGATGACGATGATCAGATCGGGCGCGATACGGTCGAGGAATGCACGCATTTCGCCGCGCCGGTCGCGCGGTAGATGGCAGGCGCCGTCGAGCGCGGCATATCCCCTCTGCTGTTCGTACCCGCTCGGTGAGAAGAAGGAGGCCGTGATACAATAGCCGGGATCACTGGCGCGGAGCGCATCGATCAGTGGCTTCGCCTGCTCGAACTCCCCCACCGATGCGGCATGGAAGTGTATACGGAACCTCCCGTCCGCCGCGGCGCCTTCAAGCTGCCGACACCATTCGCGGCTTCCGGCCAGCCCGCGACGAACCTTCGGCGAGAATGCTCCCGCCAGCCGCATTGCGGCCATGAAGAGCGGATGGAGAAGGAAGCGATAGAGTGTGATCCACACGGCAGAAAATCGTTCTAACTCGCGCAGCGCCGCAACGATCGCAATGGGGATGCGATCCGCATGGCAGAAAGCCGTTCTGCCGCACCGGAGCGCGGCGATGGAATATTCCCGGACCGGGCATGGAAATTCGGCCCGGGGAGATGCACCGGAGCCGGCCGCACCGGAGCGGTGCGGTGCGCATCCGAAGGCATGCGCGGGTCACATCCAGATCTCGTGCTTCGTCTGGCGCGTCATCAGGCTGTAGGTGGCCTCGTGCGGGTCCTTTCCCTCGAAGAGTACCTGGTACACCTCGTTGATGATCGGCGTCTCCACCTCGTGCCGCGCGGCGAGCTGCCGTGCGGATTCCGTGGTGGTGACCCCTTCGGCCACCATGTCCATCCCGGCGATCACATCGGCGAGCGATCGGCCGCGGCCGATCTGCTCCCCCACATGGCGGTTGCGGCTGTGACGGCTGGTGCAGGTTACTACAAGATCCCCCAGCCCCGAAAGCCCGCTGAAGGTCTGCGGATTCGCTCCGAGCGCCGCACCGAGCCGCGTGATCTCGGCAAGCCCGCGCGTGATGAGTGCGGCCTTGGTATTGTCGCCGAAGCTGAGCCCGTCCAGAATGCCGGCGCAGAGGGCGATCACATTCTTCAGGGCGCCCCCCAGCTCCACCCCCACAAGATCCTCGGTGGCGTAGACACGAAGGGTATCGGAGGTGAAGAGATCCTGGACACGCCCGGCGCTCTCAAGCATGGAGCTGGAGGCCACAACAAGCGTCGGAATTCCGCGGGCCACCTCCTCCGCATGGCTGGGACCGGAGAGCGCCACAAAACTGCCGGGCCGCACATTGTGCGTCTGCTCCATCAGTTCGCTGATGCGGAGAAGCCCGCCACGCTCGATTCCCTTCGAGACGCTCACGACAAGGCGGCCATCGAAGGCGCCGGCGGGAAGCCCGGCGACGGTGGAGCGGATGCACTGCGTCGGCGTCGCGATTACGATCACGGGGGCCACGGCCGCATCGGCCGGAGCATCGACGACGGCTATGGATGCTGGAAGGGAGGTTCCGGGAAGGTAGCGACGGTTTTCACGGTCGCGGCGGAGCCGTTCGCGCTGTTCCTCGCCGTGCGCCCAGAGCAGAACGTCATGGCCCATCCCCGCCAGATGAACCGCCAGAGTCGTTCCCCAGCTCCCGGCGCCGATGAATCCTACGGTCATGGCGTTCAATTACCTGTGGAAGATGCGGAGTCGATTGAAACGATTCTCCCGCCCCTCGGCGAGGCGTCGGATATTTGAGCGGTGGGTAAAGATGATCAGGGCCGCCAGGCCGATGCAGAAGAAGATCAGCGTATGGTAGCCCTCGATATCCACATGGAAGATATTGTAGCGGACCACCATCGTGGTGGGAAGCGAAACCGCCGCCAGGATGGAGCCGAGCGAGACGTAGCCCGAGGCGAAGACCACCAGCAGAAAGATGCCGATGGCGACCGCAAGCTCCACCGGCGCGATGCCGATGAGCATACCGAGCGCGGTATTGATCCCCTTGCCGCCGCGGAAGCCGGCGAACGCCGTCCAGATATGACCGATCACCGCCGATACGCCGGCGATGGTCTTCACGACCGTGATATCCTCGAACCCGGTGGCATTCGGGAACGGAAGGACGCCGTTGAATATCTTCACGGCGATCACCACCGCGGCCACTCCCTTCAGAATATCAAGCACCTGAACGACGACACCAGCCTTCCAGCCGAGAACCCTGAATGTGTTGGTACTTCCCATATTCCCGCTCCCTTTCTGCCGGATGTCGAATCCGAAGAATACCTTGCTGATGACCACAGCCGAAGGTATAGAACCGAGAAGGTAGCTGACCAGGATGATGAGAAGAATTTCCATGAATCGTCGAAAAGTCGTTTCGTGGAGCCGGTAGTATGTTGATGTCCTTCCGCCTGAACCTCTGCTCCGGCTCGCTTCAAGGGGGGCAAGAACGACGCCATAAGATACCGAACTGCACCGACCGGGCAATCACGATTGTAAAAGTTTATCCTTCCGCCTCGGAGAAAATCGCCCGTCGGCTATAAATTTGGTGGAACTGCATTCAAGGAACTGCCGCCGGAGTCTGACGGCGGTACGACGGTTGTAGTGCAGCAGGGTTCCCGGGCATGGCGCTTCCGGAATCACACTCGCTGAAGTGAGCCATCCCTTCATTGAATTGCCAACAAGATCATGCCAACAGGTGACCAGCAGGATGTCCATGCAGCAACCCGGGCACGTCTCCGGGAGATCGATGAGGAACTGGCGCAGCTTCAGGAGCAGCGCTCCCGGTTGAAGGCACAGTGGGAGCTCGAAAAAAGCCTGATAAGCTCCATCAGAGCGATGAAGAGCCAGATCGAGGATCTGAAGACCGAGGCGGCCGGTTATGAACGCCAGGGTGATCTGGGGAAGGTCGCCGAAATACGCTATGGCAGGATCACCGAACTGGAGAAACAGATTGCGGATACCAACCGGCAGCTTGAAGAGGCGCAGCGGAACAACCGGCTGCTGAAGGAGGAGGTGGACGCCGATGACATCGCCGAGGTGGTGTCGAAATGGACCGGCATCCCCGTCTCGCGGATGATGGAGAGCGAACGCACCAAGCTTGTGCGAATGGAGGATCGCCTGCATGAACGGGTGATCGGACAGGACGAGGCCGTATCGGCGGTGGCCAATGCGATCCGCCGCTCGCGCGCCGGCCTTCAGGACCAGAACAGGCCCATCGGCTCCTTCATCTTCCTCGGCACCACCGGCGTCGGCAAGACGGAGCTTGCACGCGCACTGGCCGAGTTCCTCTTCGACGACGAGCATGCGATGGTGCGCATCGACATGTCGGAGTATATGGAGAAGTTCGCGGTCTCCCGCCTGATCGGCGCGCCGCCGGGCTATGTGGGCTATGAAGAAGGGGGACAGCTTACCGAGGCGGTGCGCCGCCGGCCATATTCGGTGGTCCTGCTCGACGAGATCGAGAAGGCTCATCCGGAGGTGTTCAATCTTCTGCTACAGGTGCTGGATGAGGGCCGGCTGACCGACAGCAAGGGGCATGTGGTGAGCTTCAGGAACACCATCATCATCATGACCTCGAACCTGGGCTCGCATCTCATCCAGGAGCGTCTGACGCAGATGACCGAGGAGAACCGCGAGGCGATCATGGGCGAGCTGCGCGTAAAGCTTGTAGAGATGCTGCGCCAGCAGCTCCGCCCGGAGTTTCTGAACCGGATCGACGACATCATCATCTTCAAGCCGCTGACGCAGGAGGAGATCCGCAGCATCGTGGACATCCAGGTGGATCGCGTGGCGCGAATGGTTCATGCAAACAATATCGGCTTCGAGATCACCGACGACGCCAAGGACTGGGTCGCGAAACTGGGCTATGACATCGTCTACGGCGCGCGCCCGCTGCGGCGCGTGATCCAGCGGTATCTGATCAACCCCCTCTCGACGATGCTGCTGGAGGGACAGTTCATCTCCGGTGATACCATCCGGGTGGTGCTGGACCAGCAGGGACTGATCGACTTCGAGAAGGTATAACGTGATGCGAACGATGCCGGGCCGGCGCGGCGGGCCGGCCCGGCGGGCCGGCATCATGCTCCCGCGGGGACGCTACAGCCTGATCTTCGTCGCGAGCCTGAGCGCCAGATCGAGCCGGCTGCGGTCCGAGAGAAATGCGCTCGTGGCCTCCGACGTTGCAAGATCGACCATCAGCCAGCGGAAGGGACGGAAACCGACGCCGACGGCCATCGCCACGCCGAGATTGCCGCCGAACTGGAAGCCGGTGCGAAGTATCAGTCCGGGGTGCAGCCTCCACTCCCCGCCTATCGAAAGGCGCGGGTCCCTGTCGCTGCCGATCGCGTGGTTCAGCGGAATCGCCGCCTCGATGCTGGCGAGGAGATCACCGGTTACGGCCGGGAAGAACGCCGTGAGATCCGCGCCGAACCCCATGCGCACCTGCCGCGGAAGCTCCGAGCGGAATGCGCCGATCGTGTCGAGCTTCGCTTCGTAACGGTAGATGACATCGTTCGATATTCCCCCGCCCGCGTCGTTCAGCGTGTCCAGGATATCGGGATATCTCCGCTCGCGATTTCTCCCGTTCCAGAGCAGCGATCCCATGCCGTCGATGGCCAGCCCGAACGTCAGCGCGTCACGCACCTCGTCATCGGTACGGCGGATGATCTCGGCATCCAGTGGATTTCCGATGATCTCCTCCTGCGGGTCCTTCAGCTTGCGAAGGATCACGAGCGATAGCCCGAATCCCCCCTCCCACCCATCCGCGGCGGCGGCCTTCCTGTCGAACAGTCCTGAGCCGAGAATGGCATCCGAAGGATTGAAGGTGCTGTCCACCGGCTCCGAACTGCGGAACGTGTAGTACCCCTCCACCTGGATGGTGCGATAGCCGGCGTCGGCGGACGACGGAATCACGGTGGTGCGCGCCCAGCTTCCGGGGTCAACGTCGTAATGCACGATCCCCTCCATGTATCCCAGGCTCATGCCGATGCCGAACGAGGGGAACCAGAAATCCTGCGCCGCGGGGTCATCGTTATGGCGTTCGAAGGCCGTGGAGAGCGTTACGGTCAGGTCGCGGGTCCACTCGCCGCCGATGTCCGGATTGGCGAACATCTGATTGCCCGCGAAGACATCGCCGCTGCCGAGAACGCCGGTGCGGAAGTTCTCCGGGAAGTCCATGCGGGCTCTGACGCGATGGCCGTAGCGTATGCCCAGCGCCCCCACCCCTGGAGCACGGATGCGCAGCGCGAACAGATCGACGGCGGCATCGGCGGAAAGCCTCCCCGGCTCAAGCAGGCCCGCCAGCCGGTGGCGGTCGTCGTCGGTGAAGATGCCGCTGTCCTTCCTGTCGAAGACGAAGTCCAGATCCGACGAGCTGAGATAGGTGGAGCCGGCGGAGGCTCCCAGAGGAAAGAGCGCCAGATCTATCTCCACATCCTGCAGGCTGTCGTAGACTCCCATCGCATTGAGACCGAGCGCACCGATATTGGAATTGATGGCCGACAGCCCGCGGGCGGTGGCTACCGATGCGCGCGCCATCCCGATGGCCACCGGATCGGCGCGCTGCTGGGCGGGGAGAGCCGGGGCGGCCAGATGGGCCAGGCAGCACAGCATCAGGCCGCCGAGCCATCTCATGCCGGGCGCTGGCAGCTGCCGGAACGGGCCATTCTCATGATCTCTCGCTGCTTGCATTATCTGGGTCGTAGGGATAAAAAATGGTTACACCACGCCTTCCGGCCGTCACTATCTTGGCTCGATCGAAGTCACTGGTCACGATGCCGCCATCTCCCCGGTAGAAGGACCATTCATTCGGCGTCAATCGCTCGTCCATCGCCTTTTCGTTCCCGGACGCTCATCGACGCCGGTTCCGCACAGGATCAATCTATGCATCTGCGCACATTCATCCCTGTATTGTCGCTCATGTTCCCATTCGTGGCGCTGCTCGCGCAGGAGCCACGGACCGCCTCGGTGGCGGGCGTGCTCACGGACAGGGCATCCGGCGAATTCATCAGCGGCGCCACGGTGATACTTCATACCGACAGCGCAGTGACCTCGGGCCGGGGGATCAGGGGAGCCATCTCCAACAAGTATGGATTCTTTTCGATCGCGGATGTTACACCCGGCGCCTATTTTCTTACGGTCCGCACCATCGGCTACGAGCGCATCATGCGAACCGTACGGATAGAGGAAACAGGGGCATCCGTCCGTATCGACCTGCAACTGAAGGCGCGTGATATCCGCACCCAGGAGGTGGTGGTGCAGGCCGATCGCGAGCCCTCGCCGACCAACTCCATCAGCAGCGTCGATGTTCGCCCGGAGTTCATACAGCAGCTTCCGGCGCTTGGAGGCGAAGTGGATATCTTCCGCACCCTGCAACTCCTGCCCGGCGTCAAGGCCGTCAGCGAAATATCGAGCGGACTGTACGTCCGTGGAGGGTCCCCCGATCAGAACCTTACGCTTCTGGACGGCGTGATCGTCTATAATCCCTCGCATCTCGGGGGCTTCCTCAGCACCTTCAATTCGGATGCTGTTCGTGACATCAGGCTGATCAAGGGGGCCTTCCCGGCCGAGTACGGGGGGCGTCTCTCCAGCGTTCTCGACATGACGATGCGCGAGGGAACCAGGGAGAAGATCTCGGGGACCGCCGGGGTCAGCCTCATAAACTCACGTCTGACCGTGGAGGGGCCGATCAACGACGACGCCACCTTCATGCTCTCGGGGCGGCGGATGTACCTCGATCTGATGATGATGGCGCTGGACGAGGAGATGCGGGAGGAGACGCCGACCTACTACTTCTACGATCTGAACGGCAAGGTGAACGTCCGGCTGTCCGAAAGCGATCACCTCTTTCTGAGCGGATATTTCGGTCGCGACGTGCTGGAAGGTCCCCCCGAACCCGACATGAATTTCGACATCAGTTGGGGAAATTCCACGGCGAATCTGCGGTGGATGCACATCGTGTCGCCGCAACTCTTCACCAATTTTTCAGCAATCTACACCGACTACAAGTTTTCCACGCTGATCGTGGACGAAGAGGCGGCCGGATCGCGCGACGCAAGCTTCAAGTCCATCTCCGGCATCCGCGATTTCATGCTGCGCGGCGAGGCCCAGTACTTCCCAACGGAGAACCATGTCATCAAGCTGGGAACGGAGATCACCGAACACCGCTTCCGCGCCGATGCAACGGCAAAGCTGGAGGAGTTCGCGGCGCTGGAACAGACGCCGACCATCCTGACATCCCTCGACGCCTCGGTCTACGCACAGGACGAATGGCGCATCACTCCCCTCCTCTCCGCGAATATCGGAGCACGACTCTACTATTTTGAACGGGGAGAATATTTCCGCGTGGAGCCGCGGCTGTCGCTGGCGTACGCTCTCTCGGACCAGATCTCGCTCAAGGGAGCATTTTCCCTGGGGAACCAGTTCCTCCATCTCATCACGCGCAACGACCTTACACTCCCCACGGACGTATGGTTCCCCTCGACAGAGCGCGTAAAGCCCGCCGAGGCGCTTCAGGGAGTTCTCGGGGTGGAAAGTTATCTCTTCGACCGGCAGTATCTGTTCACAATCGAGGGATATTACAAAAAGATGAGGAACCTGCTGGAATATCGTGATACAGCCTCCTTCTCGCTGCTGGTGCCGCTGGAGGAATCGTTCACGGCCGGCGACGGCGAGGCCTATGGCGTGGAGATATTCCTGAACAGGCGGATCGGCGCATTTACCGGATGGATAGGCTACACGCTTTCCTGGACCACACGATTCTTCCCGGAGCTGAACCAGGGACGTGCCTTCTATCCGCGCTACGATCGGCGTCATGATGCATCTGTGGTGCTCACCTATCGCCTGGGCGATTCATGGGAGATGGGGGCAAGCTGGGTCTTTGGGACGGGCCAGGGATATACCATGCCGACAGGCCGCTATGAATTCGGATCGCTCGCCGATCCGTCCTCCAGTGGCAGCTATTATTACGACGATCGCTACGACTACACCGAGCGTAATGGATACCGGCTGCCGCCATTCCACAAGCTCGACCTGAATTTCACTCATATATTCTCCTGGTTCGATCTGCCGTGGCAGTTCTCCATCAATATCTACAACGCCTACAACCGGCGGAACGTATTCGCGCAGTACGTTACCGAGAAGTACAACGAGGAGACCGATGAATATGAAACCAAGCTTCAGCGCGTTACCCTGTTCCCGATCATTCCCACGTTCGGTCTGAGCTTCAAATTCTAGAGGCTATGATTTTCCCACGTTTTTCACTGATGATGAATATTCGGCGGCATATCCTTCTTGCGGCGCTATGCGCATGCGCACAGGCACTGGCGTTCACCGGCTGCGAGGAGGTGGTGGACCCGAACGGCCTTCCCTATGTGGAGCGGCTGGTGGTGCATGGGACGATCTCCCCCGGCATTCCGGTGGACAGCATTTTCATACGGCGCACGCTTCCGCTCGACATTCCGTACGACTCCCGGCGGGCGATCGTACCGGATGCCGCCGGCTACATCGAGACCGATGGCGAGCGATTTCCCCTCGTCAGCAAGGGGGAGGGGCGATATGCGGTTCCGGATCTTGTGCCCCAAAGCGGCAGGCGGTACACGCTCGTCGCCGACTGGCACGGGAAGCATATCACGGCCTCGACCACGGTCCCGTCTGCGCCGGCAATCGACACCGTCTACGCGCATGAGGCGTCCGGTTATCCCGGCCAGCCGACGGTACACGACTCGGTGGTCGCCATCGTGAGCCCCCGCGCGAACGAAGTGTATGCGCTGGAGGCGTACGACAGTTTCAACCAGGGTTATGAATATTCGCGCGTGATCGATCTGGAGTACGACGGCATCGTTGAACAATCATCGTCCACCAAATCCGATGGCCGCGTACATCTGATCTATCACGGCTATCCGGTACATCTTCAGAGAGGCGTCGCCAGAATCATCGTCCATGCGTTCGACGCACCGTTCCATGATTTCTTCTACAGCTACTATCGCCGTTTCCACAGCGATGATTTCCTTGAAATCGATAATGGGCAGGTTTACTGGAATGTCGAGGGGGATGGCATCGGTATGTTCATCGGAAAGGCGATATCGTCGCGGACGCTGAAGTAGCTCTGCATGCGAACGCCGGTAACACCGAAGCGGCGCATGCGTGTGATTCCAGGAAGGCATGCGTTCAGAAATTCCGGAGATGATAATGCTACCTCGCAGACTTGCGATTCTATCACTGCTGGCACTTGCACTGCTCCCGGGTTGCGGCGGCGACGGGAACAGAGAATTGGGGGGCGGGGACATGGGCCAGACGAGCCCTCCCGCACCGCCGGCACTCGATGAGAACGGGCCCGAGGCTCCGCCGCAGGGAGGGAACCAGCAGGAGAATCTTCCCGAGCCGGCGGAACGAAAGATCATCCGCAACGGCTCGATGTCGATCGAGGTGCAGTCCGTTGACAGCGCAGACGCCACGCTTGCGCGCATCGCCACAGCCGCCGGGGGCTACGTTGCCAGTACGTCGCGTATCCGCTCAAGCGGCAACGCCCGCAGCGGCGCCACCGAGATCCGCATTCCCTCCGATCATTTCCAGACGGCCCTGGCGCAGATACGCTCGCTCGGCAACGTGCAGTCCGAGTCGATCACCGCCACCGACGTCACGGCGGAGTTCATCGATCTGGGGGCGCGCCTGAAAACCCAGCAGGAACTGGAGGCGCGGCTGCTCGGGCTGCTGCAGGATCGTGGCGGGAAACTGTCCGATATCATCGAGATAGAGTCGAAGCTGGCGCAGGTCCGCGCCACTATCGAGGAGCTCCAGGGGAGGCTCCGGTTTCTTCAACGCCAGGTGAGCTATTCCACGTTCACGGTCACGATGATGGAGCCGGGCGCGGTGGGCGTGGGTTCCACCGAGACGTTCGGCGGAAAAATGGGGCGGGCATTCAGCCGGGGAATCGACGGGCTGGTGGATGTGATGGCGATCCTGATCACGGCGGTCCTGGCACTGCTGCCGCTTGCGGCGCTCGTCGCTGTCCTGTACTACCTCGTCGTGCGCCCCTGGCGCCGCCGCCGCAACGAAGAGAAGGCGAAGCAGAAAAAGGGGACGGATGAGAGCAGGGGCGCCTGATGGAGCGTATGGCGCGTCCCGGTACACTATGTAGCGCTGAACACGATGCGGTGACAGAGAAGGATGCGTCGCACTCCAATCCGTCCGCCGGGCTACCGCAGGCCGGCCGTCAGGCGAATTGCCAGATCCACCCGCTCGCCGCTGATGATGCCGTTCAGCTCACCCGAGCCGATATCAACGCTCAACCAGTCCGTCGGCTGCCAGCCGATGCCGAGACCGATGCCGAACCCGCTGATGCCGCCGGCTGAGAAGCCGCCACGCAGCGCGAAATCATCGCTCACTCCCCAATCCGCACCGATCGCGAGCCGCGGATCGACGGTATTTCCCGGAACGCTGTTCAGTGGCACCTCCCCCTCGATATCCAGCACCAGCGGCGTGCTCATATCATCCGTAAATGCATTGACGTTCATGGCCAGTCCGGCTCTGAAAACGGCCGGCAGCGCGGTGGAATATTCGGCCGTCCGCTGCAACGTTCCCTGGTACTGCTGAAATCGTTCATTATCCAGCGCGGCATTCCTCAGCGTATCATTGATGCCGGACTCGACGCGCAGGTAGTTGTCGCCATCCCATGTGATGCGTCCGAGATTCTGCACCGCCATACCGAAGAAGATCGCGTCATGAGCCGTAACCACGGCATCGGCGCCACGGCGCATACGGGTATAGAGGACACCGCTGACGCCGATATCGGCGCCGAAGCCGATGCCGGCGGTGGACGGGAAAAGGCCGAGCTCAAACTGCGAGACCGCATCGGCGGGATCAAATTCGCCCGGCTGCGACGAGCGGATGGCATAGCCTCCCTGAATTACATAGCTCCGCGTCCCCCCTATCGTCTTCTGGTCCACCGTAATCAGGCTGTTATCATCGACGCCGAACTGGGCGATTCCCTGCAGCAGCTTCACCGTCGCTCCAAGGCCGATCTGCCGAAACCAGGGATCGGCTCCGCCATCACCGAACGCGGTGCCATAGGAAAGCCCGAGCTCGGAGATCCAGGAGCCGCCGATTCCGCGGTTGATGAAGCGGTACTGCTCGGCAAGCAGTTCCCCCGTTTCCAGCACCCGCTTGAATTCATCGGGAAAATTCAGGCGCACGTAGATCCGCTGTCCGTAATACAGGCCGAACGTTCCGGCATCGGTCCGATAACGAGCCTCCACGAGATTATTGGCGCCGTTCGCAAAGAGCCGCTCATCCTGGAGAAGCTCGGCGAGGCGGCGGCGATCGTCCTGCTCGGGCCATCCGACGGAACGTCCGAAGATCTGTTCGAAATCGCTGGAGGAGAAGTAGGTGGAGCCGATGGTTCCGCCGAAGTTATAGACAGAGAAAAGAAGCCTGTCGAGCTGGAGGTTGGATCGGGCGGTGCCGGACTCGATGGGACGAAGGTGGAGTCCTCCGGGATTGGCGACGAGGGCGCCGAGCCCGCGCACGCTGGCGACCGAGGCACGGGCCTTTCCCATCGCTTCGGGATCAAGCCGGTCCTGCGCCGCAAGCGGCATCATTCGGAATCCGACAAGGAGCGGCAGGAGAAGGCCCCGCAGGAGCCGTATCATCGTTTCAGTCATGACAGCCTGGTGGGGTCCGCGAAGATGATGGAGCCGGACGGCTCTCCACGATGGGCAAGGGCGGCACAACGACCGCCCTTGTTCAATTTGCCGGTCCGTGGGGACATGAAAACGGGCGGGGCTACTCGACTTCGCTCAGAGTCGTGTACTTCGGCGAGCCCTTGGCCATATCGAGAATCCGTGCGAAAAGATCCTTTGCCTCCTCGTCGTCCGAATCATCGAATGCATCGTACGCCGCCTGGTCACTGAAGGTGAACATCTCGGTAAAGGAATCTCCCTCCTTACCGTGATTCTCGTTTTCGTATACCGCATAGTGAATGCCGCTGTTTCCCGCGAAACGGCTGCGCAGGAGATTCGTCGTGGAGAGGTACTCCTCGCGCCTGTCCGGCTGCAGTTCGACGTTCACCAGAAGAATGACTTTTGACATGAGAGTATCCGAAATACTTGAGGAACTTGATAGCTTTCGCACAAGGACGGCAAAGCTACACAAGAATCGTGAATGATACAGGGAGAATGTTGCATCAGGTTGTCCATATTTCCCGTGTTTCACCGACGAACTGCCATCGTGGCGGTTACCTCCTTCGGATACCGGCGTGCGGCCGGCATGTCAGCATGCCATCCGCGGCCAATGACCCCGGGGACGACATCCGGCAGACATCCGGCCTCGCGATAATGTGACGGCACGGCCCACATCGACGTAACCAGTTCGCGCCGCCTACTGTTCCTGATGCTGAATCCCGAGCACCCTGTACTCCACGGCGATGCAGCGGTTGGCCACCACATCCAGCCCCGCCTCCTCCGCGCGTGTCTCGGCCTCGGCGTTCGTTATTCCGAGCTGAAGCCAGACGGCACCGGCGCCCGCCGCGATGGCATCCTCCACCACCTCCGGCACCGCCTCGGGCCGGCGGAAGACATCCACGATATCGACGCGCTCGGGAAGGCTGGCGACGCTGGGGTAGCACCGTTCCCCGAACACCGTTTCCAGCCTGGGATTCACCGGGTAGACCTTGTAGCCCTGCTGTTGAAGGAACAATGCGATGCGATGGCTGTCGCGCCACGGTTTGTCGGAGCAGCCGACCACCGCAACCGTGCGCGCCTGTTCGAGAATCTCCTTTGGAGAACGCATGTTCGTACCTCTATTTCCGGGGAAAGTTCCTGCGGGAACAGGCCTGCACGGGCGCCCGGAACGGTCGGGCACCCGTATGCGACACCATCATTCGATGATCATGACCTTCACCACGGCCTGATCCGCTGCGGTACGAAGCCGCAAGAAATATGCCCCGGGAACGAGCCCGGAGGGCAATGGGATCGTTACACGGGCAAGGTGCGCCCCGGGTCCGGAAACATGGAACTCCGAGACCATCCGCCCGTCGGCCGCGAGCAGCTCCGCCTTCGCTCCATCAGCCGGCATCTCGCGGATATCGAGCGACAACCCTCCCCCCGAGACGGCCACCGGCTGCGGAAGCACGGCGAGCACGGCAAAACCTGTCGCCTTGCTGTGGGCGCCGGCGATGTTTTCCAGGATGCGATAGCACTCGCCGTTCACGTAGGTGATGCTGTCCCCCAGAATAGTTCCGTACGGGGCGGGGAGCGTCAGCGTCGAATTCCCTTCGCTATCCCCCGGCAGCATGACACTCCAGGACGAGGCCTGATTGCTGTTGACTGCGAACGTTTCGTGGTTCAGCCTGAGGTTGAATGTTTCCACAAGGCTCGTCCCGCGCGCCCGGAACCTGAGCAGACAGAGCGTATCTCCGGGGGCGTAGGCGCGCGCGAAGTCCGTCCGCAGCTCCATCCTGAACGCACCTGACAGGACTGTAAAGGATGAGCCGGTCGGATGTACCGCGCGCGGCTCGAAGCCGAGATAGTCGGCCTCGCCGTAATAGTCGCCCTCCACGGCGATGGAGGTCACCGCCTGGCCGTCGAACGAACTGGCGGCGATCATGGCCGCCACGAACTCCTCGCGCGGCTCCACGCTCCACGGCATCGTGACCCGCAGATGTACCACCGGCAGCGCAATGGGAATGGTTACGGAATGCCGGAACAGGGTGTCGGGATGCGTGCTGTTCATCGCCACTGCATCCCGGATCACCAGAGCTCCCGAAAATGGGCTCGCGGGATCACCTACCATCAGCATGATGGTCGTATCCGGAGTCCCGCCAAGATCTCCCATCGAATTGCCGGCAAGCCCCAGATTGTCGGCGTCAACCAGGCGTATCGAACCGAGCCCGCGATCGTACTGCCTGCTGTCGCTGATGACCGCGACAAGCTGGCGGCGATCGCCCGTCATCGTCCCGGTAAAGATCGGCCGGTAGATATCCGGCTGCAACGGATAATAGTAGCAGCCGGTACTCCGGTTGTCGTACAGGTCGATCGCTTCCAGGCAGATGCTGTCCACCGTCGAAAATTCCAGAGTATCGATCACCCTGACGCGGAACTGCATCGTCCTGTCCCCCTGCGAAAACGTGATCGGGGTCAGCAGCTCCATGTTCCGGCTCAGATCCAGCACATTTACCTGGGCAAGCCCGCGGTCGTAGCGGTATGGCTCCGTATCAACGTAATGGATGTCGTTCACCTCGACATCGACAACCGATCCATTGGAGCCGGCGACCGGGCGGAAGATGATGTTCGGCGCCATCGTGTCCGGGATCTTGGCATACATCAGGCGAACGGTCGTGGAATGCCCCTGCGGCGTCTGCGCATACACCAGATCACGGAACTCCAGTACGATCTCCCCATCCTGCTCGGTGTCGATCACCTCGACGTCGAACGTCACCGAACCCTGCCCCGGCAGGATGGTGGGCGCAATGAATTGCATGTTCGTGCTGGAGAGCGCGACGACGCTCCCCATTCCCCTGTCCCATGCACGCACGTCCGTCCCTACCAGATTCCACGTTGCGATGGGATCGCGCGGATCGGCGCCGGGAATGGGAGTCACATCCACCACCGGGGGGAGCGTATCGGGAAGCGTACAGTAGTTGACCTCGATCGTATCGGCGTTGCCGGCGAAGTCGGTTACACGCACCGCGGCGTAGGCATCGACCAGGGAATCGGTCACAGTCAGGCGGAAGCTGGCCCGGGGCTCGAACGGGGCGATCGGCAGATTTGCCCGGTCGGGATTGATCTCGATCGGATCAAAATTCAGCAGCGGCGGGATCACCTCGATCGCGCCGAAGCCCACATCTCCCGCATCCGGCGTCTGGTTCAGATAATCGCTCAGGTAGTACGTATAGACGCGCGCATTGCACTCTGGCCCGAGCGAACCGGCCATGAGAATGCTGTCGATCTGCGGCTTGAAAATGTCCGGACGCGGGCTGTAGCATACCGTATCACGCGATACGTTGCCGTGGCAGTCGTACACCGCAAAAGAGATGCAGGCAGGCCGGGTCGTATCGATGACCTCCGCGGCGATATCGACGTTGACGTTCGTGTCGCATCGCTTGAAGGGGTTGGCCGCGTAGCTCAGACGGAAGTTGTCACCGGAGCCCGGATCGACTACGATCCGGTCAAGCCCCGTATCGTAGTCGAAGCCAGGATGCCGGTCGAACGTCCGGAAGGTCCATGTCGGCAGAGGATTTCGCGTATTCGCGAGCCGCACTATCGGAGGCGGCAGCGTATCCTCCGGTGGCACGACGGGATCATACCATCCGCTGATCGCGATTCGCGGCTGGCACCTGTCACGCAGGAGACGCGGCTGCCCCCCGGCCGTGCCGACGAGATACCGGAAATCGAGCGGCACCTGCACCAGAACATCACGAATGCCAGGCACCACATTGAGCCTCCATGAAAGCATTCCGGTGCCATGCGGCTGCAACTGCACCGACTGCGTCGCGGCGCTGGAGGGATCGAGCGTGAGCCGCCCCGTGTAGCTCGGATAGCCGATCGGCTGGTTCAGTGTAACCTTGTATGTCCGTATCACCTCCGACGTATTGGTTACCCACATCGACACATCGAACTGCGACGGCGTGAATGGCCCGTTCTCCACATCCTGCACGACCACACGTTCGGTCTTGATGTCGATAAAGATGTCGTTGTCGCGACAGTGATAGAGATTGTTCCCGCTCCGGTCCGTAACGCCGAACGCCGTGCGCACCGTACCGCTTCCCACGAGGTTCGACCAGCGGAGCGCCGTCGCACAATCACCGATCGCCGGGACGACATCTGATCCCGTGATGCTCCACGACCGCTCCCTGAAGACCGGCCACGTTCCGACGGCGAACAGTTCCGGCGTGGTCAGTGGAAGGCCGCCGTGGGAATATCCGCGGAGTCTGTGGATCGAAAGCACAGTGTTCAGCAGCCGGCCGGACTGGTAGGTGAAATCCCCGGCGTGATAGAATTCCGGGATCTCGCTCAGCGGTGGCTCGAACCGCCTTCCGGGGCCGCCGACCGGGAAATACCCGCTGCTGGTGAGGATCGACGCGCGGTCGCTGCTGCCGCCCGCGCTCTGTGCATCGCTGTTGTAGGTATCCAGCATCAGGAAGATGCCGAGCTTGCCCGGACGGAAGGGATCGCAGGAATAGCTGAATTCGACGATGACATCCCCACCGTCGTCGTAGATGGTCCGCGGACGTTCGGTGAAGAGCCGCTGGGTGATCCTGAATCCGTGAACATCCTTCCAGACGACCGCCACCGTGTCGGGCGATGCCACGTAGATGCTGTCGAACGGCAGATACGGGATGGGATCGCCTGTGGCGTCATCCAGTGGCTGCTCGCTGTTCGATGGCTTGGCATTCGTGTACTGGTAGAGATAGGAGTCGGACTGGATACGGAAGACGACGCACGAGGTGGTGCTGTAGAGAAGCTTGACCAGCCCCTTCGCGGGATCGTTCGCCTCGATGAAGAATCTTCCGCCGCCGGTCAGCGAATTCGGATTTCCAACCATGTAGGCGTTGACAAAACGGTTGCCCACATGTACATAATTCTGTGCGAAAGCAGCCGTACATGGCAGTACTATGACGCAGACAGCCACCAGCAGGCGCCGGGTCAGAGGGGCGGCGAACCGGTCATTCAGAATGGAGTAGCAGTCGGCCATAACGAGGGTAACATAGGTTGAACGTATCAGGCTACCATTGATGTATAGAATTGTTATACGCTACATATAGTAACGCGGCACGCGATTGCAACGTCTCAATGCACTGCATTCACGGTGAGCGCATGTCTCTCGGGATATTACCATGACGATCGCAATCGCGACGACAGTGGCCTGGGAGCCGGACCGGTATGGATACGACGAAGCCCGCGGCGAGCCACGGGCACGTTTCATGAGCCTTCCCCCGCCATTCCGCTGTCCGGGCGGTCCCGGCAATCACTCCGTCAGATCTATCCGGAGCCCTACAAGAAATTGAAATGTATTGAGCTTCAGCTCAGGATTCTCGAATACAGGAGTAAGCGGAAGAGTGTAGAGCAGACGCGGACCCAGCTTCATGCGGCGTCCGAGAGGGAACTCGGCGCCGACATAGAATGCGGCATCAAGAGCGAACGCAGAGGCATCCGGACGGTCCTCCTCGGGAAACACCTTGGTATAGGGATCGGACGACTCCTCCTCCGGATAATATACTTCCGAGATTCCAAGCTCGCTGATATTAACGGTTTTCGAGAGGATAGTCTTGGTGTACTGCGTACTGGCTCCCAGCAGAAGGCCCGCATTGATCCCCGCGCCGGCATACAGGGCCTTGGTGAAATAGAGCTTCGCCGAGGGAAGAAGGAACACGTAGGAGAAGCTGGCAGTCCCCTCGTTCTCGAAATCGACGGTGACATCGGGATGGATGCCGTTATCGCTGCGGACCGATACATTCTCGCGGGAGTTGTAGGTGCTTCTCACGCTTCGTCCCTGATAGCCCAGCAGAGCCTCGAACCGCAGAGTCCCAGGAATGAGGGGATAGTCATACGCGGCAGCGATCAGTGGATTCAGACGTGCCCCTTCCGTAAAACGACCGCATCCGGCCAGATATTCGCCGCTCTGCCATACCGAGGAGAATCCGACCTCCACGCCGATCCGCTGAAACTCGGTACGGAACTCCAGCGGATTGTCCTCACCCTGGGCCTGAAGAGGTTCTCCGCCGCAGATCAGCATCGCGAAGACCACAAGTGCAACGGCCACGAAAGGGCCACGGAAGAGCGTCGTAACAGGAACCATAGGAAAGAATGAATGCTTGAATACATACACCGGACTCTTCGTGGAACAGGGTGTGGAGCAACCGGATATCACACGGCCTCCATTATCCCACGGCCGGCACGCGAAGCCGACGAGAATTTACAGATATTCTTTTGTGCGGGCGAGGAATTCATGCAAGGTTCTTCAGCTACCTTTGATGGATCTGACCGTTTGAATGACCCGAATCGGACATGGATGTTACAGCCGGAACCATAAGCGAAATGGCAGAAGAAGAAACGCATGGCGATACGCTCTTCCACGGGGCACGCGGACTTGCGGTGAAAACTCTGACGCGCGTGGAGCAGAGCGGTGCCTATCTGGACAAGCTTCTCAACTACGAACTGAGCGGAAGCGGCCTCGGCGATCTCGATCGCCGGCTTCTTACCGAGCTGACCACCGGCGTGCTTCGCTGGCAGGCCCGGTTGGACTGGGTGCTGACCGGATTCTATCATGGCGAATTCTCCAAGTGCATACCCGTGGTGAAGAACGCGCTGCGGGTGGCGCTCTACCAGATACTCTTCCTGGACCGCATCCCCCATTCGGCGGCCGTCAACGAGTCGGTGGAGATCGTCAAGCGCCTGAAGGGCCTCCGCTCGGCGAGCGTAGTGAACGGCGTCCTGCGCAGCGTGATCCGGAAACTCGATGCGATCACCTATCCCGAACCCGACGGCGACCCCGCCCGCTATCTCTCCATTATGTTCTCCCACCCTCTGTGGATGGTCCGGCGCTGGGTGGCCCGCTACGGCGCGGAACAGACCGAGCGCCTCCTTGCGGCGAACAATGCCCGGCCCGGCGTGGCGCTTCGCGTGAATCCCCTCCGCGGTTCCGTGGACGATGTGATGCGGCACCTCGCCGAGCGCGGCCTGCATCCCGTACGTTCAGCGAACATCGAAACGATGGTGCATGTGGAGGGGCTCGCCGGCATCGGCGCCGATCCGCTCTTCCGCGAGGGGCGGTACACCATTCAGGACGAGGGGGCGGCGCTCGCCTCGATGCTCGCGGAGGTGCGCCCCGGAATGCGGGTGGTGGATCTGTGCGCGGCCCCCGGCGGCAAGAGCACTGCAATGGCCGAGAGAATGCAGGGCCTGGGAGAGATCGTCGCGGTGGACAAGTATGATTCGAAGCTGAAGCTGATCGATACGGCCGCCCGGCGGCTTGGCTTTGAAGATGTGATCAGGACGGCGGCGGGAGACGCCCGGAAGATCGCGCTGGAACCGGCCGATGTTGTGCTGGTAGATGCCCCCTGCTCCGGCCTCGGAGTGCTCGCCAAGAAACCGGACATCAAATGGAAGCGCGAACCCGATGACATCGACGCCATGACGAAGCTGCAGCGCGAGATCCTGGAGAATGCGGCGCGCATGGTGAAGCCGGGAGGCCATCTGGTCTATTCCACCTGTACGATCGAACCGGCGGAGAACGAGGATGTGGTGCGCGCGTTCCTTGCCAGTCACCCGGAGTTCGAGCTTGTGCCCGCATCGGAGGTGCTGCCGGCTTCCGTGGTGGATGATGACGGCTTTCTACGGACGCTCCCCCACCTGCACGGCATGGATGGAACATTCGGCGCCAGAATGCGGCGGACGTGAGGACCAGGCCCGCTCCACAGCGGGCCTTCCGGCTACGGGAATCATGATGCTCCGGCATGATTACAGTGCGGCGCCCACCTGCGCGGCCGGATTGGTTCCTCATGTTCATCTGCCGGCCCCGGTTCAACGCCCGGCTTCCGCCCGGCGATCGGCAACATCGCGAAAGCGCAGGAGATCGGGCATCACCACCTCGCCGGGCATGTCCCGGGTGAAGAAGATTCCTTCCGGTTTCTGCGTCGCGTCCGGATAATTTTCTTCCTGGAAATTCCCGTGAATTTTTCGCCGGCGCATACATCACCACCAATCGTTGCCATCACACTGCCATTCAGCATGCATTTCCACACATAGCCTTCACCACCAGCGCCCGGCAGGTATATGACGAAAAGACTCGTCTATCACATTTTCCCGCCACAGGCTTTTGCGGAGGAATTTTTCCGTCACAGCCGGCACATCCGGAATAACTTCAGCAAAGCAATGTAGAAGAAGTTTTCACACGAGATACTTCGTAACATTGTAGTGTTGTCCCCCTGGCAGCATTCCGGAAAACACAAGCCATCGACGTTTCAATTCTCCCCCCTTCACCGAACGGCGCGAAGTTCCAGCCGCTGAACCGGCGTGCCAAACTTCGGCCGCCGGGAACTGCCGCGCTCATGCCGCACAGCCAGTCGTAGCAGCCGATCAGCACGACGCATGATGCGGAGCTTTGCCAGACCGCACACCCACGGCATTTCCGGGAACTGCGGATCAACGGCACCATAACAGTCACGACTCCCATGAGTTTCTCACGATAGCCCCCGATCCCCCGAGAGTTATTCCGTGCGCGGTACCATCTCAACTCCAGGTATCCCGAAGTGATACTACTGCTCGAAGGTTGCGGAGCGATCATTCAAGGAAACTCGACATCATCAATATCCATTACAGGAGAATCCAATGCACGTGAAGACCATTCTTCGCTCTCTCGCCCTCGCCGCGGTCGGCTTCGCCGTCTCGCAGGCAGCATTCGCCCAGGGAGACCTTCAGGAGCCGATCGGCACCATCGACACCTGTAATCTCATCGCGCAGAAGGTTCTGGATTACAACGGCAATCCGATCCAGAGCAGCGGCGCGGGCACGGCCAACTTCCAGACGGTTCGCAATTCACCGGAAGGCGAGGTGCCGAAGTCAACCGGACTGCTACCGGTGTCGATCGTCACGAAGACGCAGAGCCCACAGCTCGGCATCATCACGATCCAGAACGACCAGACGCGCTCGCAGCCGCTGACAGTGGCCCAGAGCAACCAGGCAAGCTCGGACTTCCCGGCCTCGCTCAATATCCAGTTCTTCGCCACGGCGACGGTGGAGTCGCTGCCGGGGGTGGTGTTCGTCAGCGACCGGCCGATCCAGCTCGTGAATCCGAGCGTAACGCAGCTCCATCCGCTCCAGGGTGAACTGCGTCAGGTTGGATCGAACGTGTTTTATTCGCGCGAGAACCCGAAGCTCCGCTTCGGCCTGCATGACGCCCGCCTTGAAGTGACCGGTCACGATCTGCAGTAATCCTTTTGTCTCTCCGGCCGGGGCATGCACGTCGCGGCCGGAGAGAAATTCTCCCCGGCTGGAAATTCACCCGCCACAGATACCGCTGTCTCACTCCTGTCCGCGCCACATCATTCCCAGGACCCGCCGCCGACATCCGGTTCCACGCCACCGGCCGCGTCCATCCGGAAGGACGCCACAATCGCTGGTGCATGGCAAATCGCCAAGACTTTTTCCCCGCGCCGATCGTACATTAGCACGGTCAATAATCTGCGCAGGATCATTTCAGTCTCTTCATGAAGTCGTACAACCGTTCGCTCATCCCGTTGTTCATCATCGCAGCACTCATGTTCGGCTGCGACGCCAGCGAGGACCCCAATCTGCTCAACCCGCCGCTCCCGGACAGCACGCGCATCCGCGTGGTCAATCTGCTTCCGGAGGGGGATGTTGATGTGGCCGCTCCGGGCGTCTCATTCGCGGAAGGGGTGCCTCCGATGCAGATATCCCCGGTGAGCAGGGTACTGGTGCTTGAGCAGACACAGGTGATCGTCAGGCGCTCGGTTCCGGTGGTCCGCTATGATACGGCATTCGGCCAGACGCTTGCGCGGGGATCGCAGATGACCTACCTGATCCTGGGCAACAACGACACCACGCGCATACTGGCGCTGGGCACCGGACAGCAGGAGGAGACGGACCTGCAAACCATCCGTGAAGGAAAGATCGGATTCATCGATGCCGTGGATGACAGCTCCGGCTACTATATCAAGACCGGATGCCAGAGCGGCCCGGTGCTCTTCACGAACAGCTATTTCGCCGAGTTCCCGCGGACGATAACGACGAAGGAGCACGACCTTTCGCTATACCTCTTCAGCACCAGGGATTCGCTGCCGATCACGAGCGCACGGCTCGATGTGCGGATCGGCGCGGTGAGTTACATCGTCGCCGCCAGGGTCAATGGCCGCATCGGACTGTACCTCATCGGCCCGGACCTGGCCGGAACGATGCTCCCCGAGCTGCCACAGGAGACGCGAACGACGGCCAGCGTGGCGCTGCTGAATGCGATGTCGGAGGGACAGGCGGTATCGGCCACGATCGGCGGGGGGAGCACGATAGCGACGGGGGTTCCGCCGCTGACGATCTCCCCCTCCCGCGACATCGAGGCATGCGCCGATCCGAATGGCGATTCGCTGATAGTCACGACGGCCGGCGAGGAGTTCAGGACGCCGATAAGTCTCGCCGTGGGGAGCCGGGCGCTGGTGGTGGTCTACTCCTCCGATACGGGGGCGCAGAGCATCGTGCTGGATCGTGATGTGCAGGAGCCCGCGAACGACAGCGTGCATATCCGCGGGGTGAATGTTTCGATGGCGGGGGGAGCCGCCTCGATATCCATCGGCTCGGGAGCACCGGAGTCGGTGAGTCCGGATTCGCGACCGTTCGGAACGCTTGCGACCGGAGCGACGAGCGGTTATGTGAGATTGCCGAAGGGAAGCTATCCGTTCATGCTGAGCAGCGCGGAGACGGGGAAGTTCTTCGGCGGCGGCATCGAGGAGCTCGAACCCGGCTACTATACGCTCTTCGTGGTCGATGACGCAGGCACGCCCACGTTGCGCATTACGCGCGACGACATTCCCGACGCTCCGATACGCACGCTTCGCGTCAACGGATCGCGCGCCACGTTCTTCAACCTGATGCCGGACGCGGACGCAACATTCACCGTTGGCAATCTCGCCCTCCCGCCGCTGGCGTACAGCTATGTTTACTCCACGGTGCTTCCGTACGATATCCGTACGATCGGGTCGAATGCCGGAAGCGTACAGGTGGACCCGGCTCTCGGCGGTTATACGATCGGCACGACGGGCACGGATGGCTCCCGGAAGGTGATCGCTTTCCGCGCACCGATGGACGTGCTGCCCCCCAAGACGGCATCAGTCCGGTTTCTGAACGCGATTCCCGACGCATCGGATCTTGTCATGCGCATCGGCGAAAAGACGGCTCAGCCGGCATCGCCTCTCCCCTTCGGCCAGCCGACGGACGCGCTGCAGCTTGAGGCGCGGAAATATTCCTTGTTCGTAACGCCAGCCCAGGACACCGCTGTCCGCGCACGCGCCGAAGGGGTTGAACTGCTTGCCGGACGGCATTATCTGCTCGTGGTGGCTCCGCGACGCCAGGGAAGTACATCACCGTTCGCCTACGAACCGTTCTGGATCCAGGAGTAGCGGCACAGGTATTGAATGGACGAATCGTCCGTGACGGAATGGCGTTGTTCCGTACGCAGGACCGGTTCATTCCGATGGACATTCCCCCATGACAGCCGGTCCTACCTCAATCGATTCGGGAGACTGCCGATGATACCCCGTGTCCGAGGCATGTTCTGGGTTGCGATCCAGATTCTTCTGCTGCTTGCGTGGTTCCTCCTCCTCATGCTCGACAGGCCGCTCGATACCGGCGACGCGCCGCGCTACCTGCTGGAAGGCGCCGGCACGGTGCTGGCGGTCGCCGGACTGGCGCTGGCGATCGCCGGGGTGCATGATCTCGGCGCCAACCTGACCCCGTCGCCGGAGCCACGGCGCAGCGGCAGCATCGTCGCCTCCGGCATTTATCGCCGGGCGCGGCATCCGATCTACGGCGGCATCATGCTGATGGTGGTCGGCATCACCCTGATAGTTCTGACGCCGCTCGGCCTGCTCTTCCTCCCCGCGATCTTCACATTCTTCTACTCGAAATCGAACTACGAGGAACGTCGCCTCCGCGAGCGCTTCCCGAACTACGAGGATTATGCAGCCTCGGCGAAACGGTTCATCCCCTTCATCTGGTGATGACTATGAGCCCATAGCCGCCATGCTCCCCGCATGTGCGGGGATGATTTGCCCTTTGACTTTTGCCTTTTGCCCTTTGACTTTTGACTTTTTTTCCAGGTTTGAACGTTGGGTTTCTCTCACGGTACGACCGCGATTTTCTTCACCCCGGACTCGAACGTGGCGCCATCAGGTGTGGAGCCGGTGACGGAGTAGAGGTAGATGCCCGTCGGCACGGAGTTTCCCGCATCGTCGGTGCCGTCCCACGCCACGCCGCCATTTCCCTGGCGTGCATCCAGCGTCCTGATGTGCGTACCGGACTGGGTGAAGATGTCCACGCGCGCGTCCAGGGTCAGCCCGGCGAAGGTGACGACACCATCGCGTGAGATGGAGAAGGGGTGGGGATAGACGAAGACATCGCTCAGATTTTCGGCGCTCAGTGTGAACCCGACGACACTGCCGGCGCCATCGTTGATGAGACGGCCGTCGGCAGCCGTCACGCCGTTGATGGCGACCGTGTAGATGCGCCCGAGCGCGCCGACGGGATAATTGCCGGAGAGGGTGAGGATCACCGTACGGGGATCGTCGCCGGTACGTGCGCTGATGAAATCGCCGCCGGGACTCAGCACGTAGTTCGCCGTCTGCTCAGCCGTGACGGGATCGACCGGCGCATTGAACTCGATGCCGATGCGATCGGGTGCGATGAAGAATGCGCGCGTTGCGATGAACCGTTCGCCCACCGGCTCACCCTCCTTCATCACCACGCGGACGGAATGTGACGTATCGGCGGGCGAGTCGAAGAAATCGCGATACATCCACGTCGGCCTGATGAGAAGCGCCCGGCCGGGAGCGGACTCGCCGAGCGTCATGATGAAACTGAAGCGATCGCCCGCTATCACGGTCGCCGGCGCAATCCTCTCCCCATCCTCCGCAACCACATCGAATGCGCCCGGCTCGTAGAGCCGCTCGGCGATCCTGAAATCCATGACCACACGCAGCGTACGCTCATCAACCGGCGTCGCCTCCAGGATACGTGTGGGAGGATGCGTGAAGACGAGTACGGCATTGCTCAGCAGGCTGTCGTACGGCGAGAGCGATGTGTCGCGCGTCGTCACGATGTAGTAGTAGAGGCGATCGCGCAGCAGCCTGCCCTCCGGCGTCCGGAATCCGGCATCGATGATGCTGGTGGCGGTGGTCGTGGCGATGGAATCGAAGTGGATGGAGGGATCGCCCTGCACGGCCAGCCCGCGATAGATGGTGTAGTAGTCGGCGCCGGGGACGGCGTTCCACTGAAGCCACGCCGTCGAATCGTCGAGCGCCCATCCCTTGAATCCCGATGGCGCCGGCGGGCCGGGAAACGTCGGATGCATCTGGAAGAACCGGACGGCCTCGCCGTCGCCGAAGCCGACCTCTCCGGCGCCGTCGCCATCGACGTCCGCCACGATCGGCTTGTTCGTGATCGATCCCTCCGCATACCAGAACGGACGCAGCGCACCTGCCGCTGCATCCCATCGCAGGACGTACAGATTGGGGTAGAGCGAAAGCACCACCTCATCGCCGGGCGCGCGGTCGAGCTGTCCTGCCGAAATGCCGCTGAAGAGGAGAAACGGCAGCGTCGGGCGGACATAGGCGAACCGATCCTGCCACATGAGGCGGCCGTTTCCGGCGGCATCGAATGTGAAGATCCTTACCGTCCACAGCGGAGCGGCATACTCGCGGTTGAAGTCCTCGCCGGTTCGCGAGTGATACGCGACGATCGCCTCGGCGCGCCCGTCGCCGTCGATGTCGCCGGCGGCGACATATTCGCTTCCCCCCTCCCCTTCGTTCTCGTCGATCCAGACATTGCTGTAGGTACCATCGGCCTCACGCAGGTAGAGCATGAAGTCGGCGTCATCGTCGCCGAAGAGGATGTCCGGCCGGCCATCGCCGTTGAAGTCGGCCACGGCCGAGAGCGGCGGGCCGAACTTGTTGCGGGCATCGCCGGAGGCGGGAGCCGAGAGATCGGGAAGCTCCGCGATCCGTTCCAGTGTCTCCCCCTGCCGGCGCGCGATGTAGTAATAGGGAGAACGGGCGGTATTGTTGTCGCTCCGCGCAATCACCTCGTCGCGACCGTCACCATCCATATCGTGCAGGCGGCTTCCCCAGAAATCCTCCGTGGTCGTATCGGCGTAGACGATGCGGCCGAGCGGGCCGGCTCCGGCGCCACTCTGCTCAAAGATCACCCCCGTCCCGCGCGCCTGGCAGAGCAGCTCCAGCAGCCCGTTGCCGTCGGTATCGCCGAACCCGCGCGGTATCCACTGCTCATCGACGGAATCGCGCGCCACGAACCGCCCGCCGAGCAGGGAATAGATCATCAGCCTGCCATAAGTGCCATCGGCGAAGCGGTTCAGCGCAAGCGTCGGGCTGCCGTCCTCGAACGGGTACACAACCTGATCGAGCAGGTAGCCATGTGGCAGCGTGTAGGGACGTTCGGCGAGCGTGGTTGGAGAGAAGGCATCGCCGGGACGGATGATGGTCAGCGGCGCGGCGGGGGAGCCGACGAGGGTCGTGTCTCCCGCGAAGCCCCGCAGCTCGAAGTACGCCTCATAGGGACGATCGCGCTGCATCTCGAACGCTGTGAGGAACAGATAATGCTCGCGGACATAGCCGGTACGCTCCGGTTCGAGCGCGACCGGCAGATACCGCGCCCCCGGATCGCCTGCGGGACGCAGCCAGGCGGTCAGCCGCGACGCCTGCCGGGTGCGGATGATAACCGCGTAGGCACGTTCCTGAAATCTCCAGATGGCCCCGGTATCGAGCATCAGGACGGCGGGACGGCCGGCATCGTAGTGAAGCCGCACGCGCCGTTCCGTCGCTCCCCCGGTCGTCTGCCGCAGAAGCAGCCGGAGGGTGAGGATGCCCGGGCTGAAGGGAAGCCCGGACGCATCGATGGCCCCAAGGCTGTCCAGCACGCGTCCGGCGGTATGCGGAGCGGTCAGGGGAACCCAGTCCTCGGGATCATCCCCCTCGCCGATCAGAAGCTGCCAGGATTCGAGCAACGGTGACATTGCGGAGCCGACGACCCTGACGGTGGAGTCCGGACCGAACCCGGAATCGCCCAGCGGCGAACGGATCATGACAGAGGCCGGTCCCGGTGCATGAACAGCGCGGCCCGCATTCAGACGTCCGGCGCCATAGTCCGTATCCCATCCCTGCCGCCCGCGATCATCGGCCGCAAGCTCGATGGCCGTACGGACCTCATCGGGATTCCAGCCCGGGTGCACCGAGAGGATGAGCGCCGCCGTCGCCGCGACGTATGGGGCCGAGAACGATGTGCCACTGACCCGCTTGTAGCCGCCATTCACGTCGGTCGTGAAGATGCCGGAGCCGGGGGCGGTGAGCGAAAGCTGCGCCCCGCGTGTCGAAAAGAGCGAGACGAAATCCTCCTCCGTCGTCGCGCCGACGCCGATCACCTCCGGAAAGCTCGATGGATAGTGGGGATCGGAGCCCCCTTCGTTGCCGCTGGAGGCGACGATCGTCACGCCCCGTCCATAGGCGTAGGCGATGGCGTCGTGCAGCAGCGGCGAGTAATAGTAATCGCCGAAGCTCAGGTTCAGGACATTCACACCGCGATCGGCGGCATAGACCACGGCGGCGGCGATGTCGTCGTCCTCGCCATTGCCGCTGGCATCGAACGCACGCAGGATCACGATGCGCACACCGGGGGCCAGCCCGGCCACGCCGATGCGGTTGTGCCGCGCGCCGATCACCCCCGCCACGTTGGTGCCATGCCCGTTCTCATCCACGGGCAGGGCATCCCGGCCGCTCCAGTCGCCGATGTGCTGGACGGTCTCATCGATGAAATCATAACCGATCACATCATCGGCGAAGCCATTGCCATCCTGATCCAGACCATCGAGATCGCCGGAGACGCCATCCCGCACCTCCCCCGCCGGCCACGGATCGAACACGCCGTTGCCGTTGATATCCTCCGCGCGATTGACGGCGAACGCGCCGGCCAGATCGGGGTGGCCCAACTCGACACCCGTATCGATGATGCCGACGAGCACGGCGCTATCCCCCTTCGTCACTTCCCATGCCTCCTCCGCCGCGATCCGCGCCAGCGCCCACTGATCGCGATACAGGGAATCCCCGGGGGAGGCATCAAGCCGGTAGCGATGATTCTCGAACGCCGTCTCAACCAGGGGATCATGCCGCAGCGCCTGCAGAAGATCCTCCGGACGCCCCGAGTCGAGCTCCAGCACCATGTACCGATCCAGCCTGCTGCCCGCCAGAAGCGAGCGCGGGCGATCCCCCCCGCGAAACAATGCACGCGCGGTTCCGCGCGCCCCCACACGCGCCGATACGGACGCGACAGCCTCACGTGCCGACTTTTCGGTAACGCCCGGGCTGAAACGAATGATGATCGAGGAGGAACGGGACTGCGCCGCGGCACGGAAGCCGGGGGCCAGCATCAGGAGAAGGATCGCCGCCAGGCAGGCTGTGCGGCGGAGAGCAACTGCGATCTGTATCGGCATGAACAACTGTCGGAATAGTCGGACCTGCGTATACCGGGATGCCGCATCTTCCCATCACCCGCGAACGGGATGCGGGAAATTCCATCTCGCGTCATACGCAGAGAACAACAGTACGACGATACAGACGCGCAAGGCAAGAGAAAAGAGGCGAAGCAGATCGGCGCCCCGCACCTGTCTATCTACCGGGGGGAATGTGGGACGTGAAGGGAGAGCGGGCAGGGCGCCGCACGAAGCGCATATCAGCGCCGTTCCAGAAATCCTTTTTCGACAGCGCCTCGGAGATCGAAGCGCTCGCGGGTGAGCTCGCCATAGAGCCCTGCCCCGGTAAGGCCGGCGGCAAGGCTGCTGTCAACGAATGCCAGGTCCGCCGGCTCGAAGTAGCGCGCGTAGGGGGCCACCGCCGCCCTCGCCCCGGGGTCGTTGACGTAATTCCCGTACCTGTCCAGAGTTCCGGGCCTGTAGCCGAAATGTCTCTCCAGATACTTCCGCATCTCGACGCGGCCGGTCTTCACGTAGTTATCCGGAAGCTGGTCGAACGGGCCGTCGAACCAGTTGTTGTGCGCCACATTCAGCCCCTGCACGCCGACGAGGATCTTGCGGTTGTTGGCGCTGTCGAGATAGAACGCGAATTCCGTTCGATCACCGATTGCGATATGGTCGGTGAGCCTCCTGAATTCCTCCGGCACGAAGCCATCCTCGTTCAGAACCCAGTAGAGCCTGCCGATGGTCCGGTTGAAGATGAGGAAGAAGCGCAGACCCGATTCATCGAAGCTCGGCCCGACATACTCCTCATCGGCCATCAGCCGCGCCTTCACCGGCGGCACCGTATCACCGTTGTAGAGGTTGAAGATCACCGTTCTGCCACCGTATGTAACGGCGTAGCGGAAATCGTTGATCCGCTCAACCTCCACCCCCTGGCCGGGACCGAAGTCGCCGGTCCAGCCCGGCCGATAGCGGCCGACGGCGCGGGTGCGATCCTCGAACTTCTCCACGAAGCCGAACTGCACGACGCCGCTGTCGATATTCAGCACATCCAGGTGAATATCTCCGCTCAGCGTCCTTCCCCGGAGCGCAAGGTTGAAGTAGTAGTAGTTCTCGGACGGGTAGATCGTCACCTCGTCCTCAAGATGCCTGAAAACGTAGTGGAAGACCGTGGCCGTCTTCTTGGCGTTCTCGTTCGTGTAGAGCCCGTTGATATAGGAGTTGTTGGTCACAAGGCCCATGTTCGGCATCCGGCGGCCGTCGGCGCCGGTTCCTATGTACACGGCCGCAACGGCGCCGAACAGCACCAGGGGAAGGCCGATCAGCCACAGAGGCGTATACCGGCGCCGGCCGGCCCGCGACGGCACATCGGACACGGCATGTTCGGCCCTGACATTCTCCTCCCCTCCCCCCTTGTCTCCGCCGAATGTGCCACGACTGCCGCGATGGACGATCCCGCCGGTGGCGCTCATTTCGCATACACCCCCTTGTAGTAGTCCTCCGGCACATTGTAGATCTGCTTCGTAATCTCCGCATAGAACTGCGGCTCCGGCAGATTCAATGCCTTCAGGCTGTCCACGAAATGAAATTCGGCCGCATTGAAATAGACACGGTACGGGGCCACCGGAACACGGGCATTGTCCCTGGCGGTGAACTTGCCGTACTTGTCGATCTTCTCATCGGAATATCCATAGTGCAGATCCAGGTACTTCTTCACCTCGATCTTTCCCGCCTTCACGAAATTATCGGGCATCTGGTCGAACGGGCCGTCGAACCAGTTGTTATGCAGCACATTCTCCCCCTGCACCCCGACAAGGATCTTGCGGCTGTTCGCGGAATCGACATAAAAGGCGAATTCCGTCCGGTCGCCGATCACCACATGTTCCGTGCACGGCGTGTAATCCTCCGGCACGAATCCATCCTCGTTCAATACCCAGTAGAGCTTGTTCACCGTCTTGTTGAAGATCAGGAAGAAGCGCAGCCCCGACTCATCGAAGCTCGGCCCTACAAAGACCTCGTCAGAACGGAGCTTCGCCTTCACCGGTGGCTCCAGGCCCTTGTCATAGAAGTTGAAGGCGACCGACTTCCCCTCGAATGTGAGCTGGTACCGGAAATTGCTGATCCGCCTGACGGCCAGGCCATCATCCTCCGAGAAATCATGATAGCCTCCATTTATCCTGAAATATTTCTGCCGCGTGCGCTCATCCGGCTTCATGGCATAGCCCATGCCCACGATGCCGCGGTCGATGCGCTCGACGGGAAATATCAGCGAGCCGGCAAATGTCTTTCCCGCCGCAGTGAACTTGAAGTAATAGTAATTCTCCGATGGGAATACCGTCACCTCGTCTTCAAGATTCGAGAAGACATAGCGGAATACGGCCCTGGTATCGTTAAGATCGAGATCGTGATACAGACCGTTGATGTAGGAATTGTTCGTGGCGAGACCGGCGAGCGACGAGCGCCCCGGATGGCCGGAGGCGGAATAGAGCACATAGGCGCCGACCGACAGAGGTATCAGCACCACCGCGCAGATCACGACGATCATGGTGGAACGTTTCATGACTCCTCTCCTGTAGAGAATGGCTGGAACATTTTTCCGACCGTTCCCGGGAACGGGCATCCCCGTCAATGCTTTGCGGGCATGGCCCGGAACACATATCGCGGATGCAGGCGGACAGCCACGGCCCGTGCGGGCGCGGCGGAACATCCGGACAGTCCCCCGTATGACTCCCCGGATGCTGCTGGTATATCGGGCCGGAGTGCCCGCCGTATCGGGCGGACAGGCACTCCGGCGTTCGCAGGCCATCCTGCTATCGGCGGATGGTCGATCGCTTAATTCAAGGTTCCGGTGATCACCGTGTCGGCCGGCACCTCATAGAGCGAGGCATTGGGACCGGTGGCGATATGATTGCTTCCGATCGGCTTGTAACGCGAGGCGTCCGTGCCCGTCGGAATGTGCTCCCACACCGAACCACCGCCGGCGGGATCGAAGTAGCGCGACTGGTCGGGACCCCAGCTTATATGCCACATCTCGGTCCATGTGGTCACTGTCGGCCCTCTCACGTCGTGGAAATCCTCGCCCGGAGCCGGACCGGCCGGATCAGGCGAATAGTAGCTGGCCCACGGGCCGCTGACAACGTGATACCAGATCACGCCGGAGCCGTCACGATACGCCGTGGACGTACCGTCGTGCACCATCCAGAACTGCTTGGTGTGTTCGGGTATCTTTTCATGGAACCACATCCCCGGCGTGACGGGGGTCGGGTCCTGCACATCCACATCCTGCGTCGGGTTGTCGCTGTTTGCGTCGAGCAACTCGCGGATGGGCGTGGCCTGATCGCTGATGTCGCGTGCCGTGTAGAATGCCTTCACGCTGTTCGCCGCGTACTTCATCGAACCGGGATTGGTGAGCAGGTTGTCGGTGGGCTGCCCCTGATCGTCGCAACCAACCGATGCCACTGCAAAGCCGATCACCAGCATGACGAAGTAAATCGTCAGATAGGGACGATGCTTTCGCATAGCAGATCTCCTTAATGGAAGTTGACTGGATCGGACAATAGCTACTGCCTGTATGTGGAATCATTTCCGTGGTGCCCACGGAGCTAGCATTCGGAATAGTGACGAAACCGGGATAAGGGGGGTGTTGACGTGTCCGACCAAATGAAGCGGGCGGGAATCCGCATGATCCTGCCGGCATGGATAGCTGCCGACGGGATTGAATTTTATTCCCTGCCACGCGCGGGCATTTCCTGCGCCGTGCCGGGGCGTTTACAGCTCCGATTCCGGACCGTCATAATTCGGCGGACATGGCCATGCACGGCACAAACTCATTGTGCATGATCTTTTCGCTGGTATGTACGGCCGGATTTCCACGAAAATCGGGATCGGCGCTCCTTGCAACCATCTCATTGGCTGCCGGAACCAGCCTGAAACGGATGCCTCCGGGATTTTTTTCCTGCAATACCCTCTGGTAAGAGTGAAAAGTCATGAGAAACTGGACATCAACCGAGGGCGAGGGGAGCGATAAGTCCGGCCGGAAGGGGTGAAATCGAATCGGGCTGAGCGTGGCGTGCAATGGGAGCCGGGGCTTTAGGCCGTCTGAAGTTCGCCGGTATGGGCCTTGCGGGCGCATTTCCCGGAATGCCAGGCGCAGCGCTCCGGCCTGCGTCACCGGGGCGGGTACGCAGCCGGACCATAGAGGCCATGATTATTCCGACGGGAAAATTTCTCAGAGCGGAATTTCCGCGATTCCGACCTCCTCCTCCCGCCACAACTGCTGCAGCACCGTACATCCGCGCTGCACCCGCTTGTAGGCAGCGGCCTCCGTACATCCCACACGCTGCGCGATCTCATAGGCCGTATATCCCTCCGAATGAAGCCGCACCGCTTCGGCCAGGGTATAGGAAAGGCAGCCCAGCAATGCGTAATAGGTAAGGATATCGGTCAGCGATTCGCGCGATACGGGATAATTGAACCTGCCGGGGTCACGCCCGCCCCCCCCGGCGGCCATCACATATTCAGCCTGTTCGTCGAATTCCGGCAGCAGTACGAACCGGCTCTCGTACCGGAGTATATGCGAGAGCTCGCGCGTCGCCGTCGTGAGAATCCACGTATATGCGATGCGCGGGGTTATCGCGGCACGCAGGCTGTCCTGTTCATAGAACTTGCACGCCGCCTCCTGTACTGCATCGTGGATCAGTTCCAGAGCCACCTTCGGGTAGCGTGACGCAAGGGTGCGGCGAGTGACAGTGCAGACAAGATCCAGCGTCGGGGGATCCAGAAATTCTTCGTTGCTTTCGCAGGATACGTCGGGCGGACCTTGCAACTGCATCGTAACTCGCCTCCTCTGGCTCTTCTGCGGACTGATTGTTCCGTACTGCCAGCAGCGTCCGATGATATCATCGGTACGGTCTACAGGATCGAACGTTAAAACGGTGGGAGGGATTATTGAAAATTGCTGTACGAATTTATCGGCAGATGGCTCGCCGCAATAGTACATCTTTGTGTACCCCTGGTCCTCCTATCGGGTATGATTGACGGGAATTATAGGATTGTGTGGTCATCTGCCCGCATCAGGCGGAATTAATGCGGCCATCGCTGCCGAAATCGCCGTACGAAACGGTGCTGTGGTGAAATGTAGCCCGTTCCATGGAACGGGCTATCATACGATTTCGTCCGGTGCCCCTACTGTACCTTGACGATAAACGCATCGCATTCGCATGCGCCGGCGACAACCGCCTTTTTCCTGTTCGCTTCCTCGATGCTTGAATATGGCCCTACGACGAGCGCATACTGCTTCTTCCCATTCACCATCTTCGGCAGGGAAACCGACCGGATATTCTTCTTTTTCAATTCCACCGAGCGCGCGTCGGCAAGATCGCGCGTGGAAAAGACTCCTACCTGCAGCGCATAGCCCTTCATCCCGCTCGACTTGTAGGTGTCCGATGTGGTATCCGCCTTCGTAACGACTGCCTCGGTTCTGGCGACGACGACCGTCGCCCCCCCCTTCTCTACGTCCCCCTTCTCGTCCTTCGTCGCCGTCTTCTTCGGAGCATCGGAAGGTTCCTCATCGAACGGGCGCCAGGCATCGACGCTCTTCAGCAGCCCGGCCGCCGCCGGGAGCAGGGTGGAGCGGGAATAGTTCCCGTTCAGCACACCGGCCCATGTGTATGCCGCAAGCGAATCGCGCTTTTCGACATACCGCGAAACGAGCTGGAAGGCGGCGCGCTCGGCCCAGGGGCCATCCGGCGCAAGCGCTATCACCTCCTTGTACAGCGCCAGCGCGCGGTCGTCAGGCGTCATCTGGGCACGTGTATACAGCACTGCCGGCACAAAGCGCGCGCTCCTCTTCAGCGGCTCCAGCATGATGTACGCGGTATCCTTCCGGCCGGACTCGAACAGCGCGAGGATCGTCTTCGCCTGTTCCTCGTACGACTGCGCATAGACCGTAGTACATGTGAGAAAGACGCCGGCATAGAGCGCGGCGACTACCGAGAACAAGAGGATATGTGAGCGCATTGCTTTTCTGCTTCTGATTTTACGGGTTCTGCATGATCGTTGATGTGTCTCCCGACGGGCCGCAGGCCGGAATCCGGGTGGATCAGCCCATATAACGGGGGATGTGGCGAAAGGTTGGCGATAGAGCCCGTGCCGCCTCTGCGCGCACGGGCACGGGTCATGAGGCAAGCGCCATCTCCAGCGGAATGAACTTCGGCCGGCCATCGGCATCGACCGGCGTTCCGAAGAGCGTGGCCGCGCTGGCGCGATGGATCTTCACCCTGATATATTCGCCGATCTCCTCGTCCCCCTTCGGGAACACCACCACCTTGTTGGTTCCGGTGCGTCCCTTCCACTCGCCCGGATCGCGCCGGCTGGGACCATCCACCAGAATCTCCTCCACCGTTCCGACGTGGCGCTGGTTGTTGCGATGCGAGATGGCGCGCTGCAGCTCGATGATCTCCTCCAGCCGCCGCCCCTTCACATTCTCGGGCACATCGTCCCCCATCGCCCACGCCTTCGTATTCTCGCGGGGGGAATACTTGAACGTATACGCGCCATCATATCCTACCTTCTCCATCAGATCGAGCGTGCGCCGGTGATCCTCCTCGGTCTCGGTCGGAAAGCCGGCAATGATGTCCGTCGAGAGCGAAACATCCGGGATAAGCTCTCTGATCCTGGCGATACGTTCCAGATAGTGCTCCACGGTATAGGTCCGATTCATCAGCCCCAGCACACGATTCGATCCGGACTGGACGGGGAGATGTATATAGTCGCAGATATTCGGCCGCGAGGCCATCGTCTCGATGAGCTTGTCCGACATGTCCTGCGGATGTGAGGTCGTGTAGCGGATACGGAGTTGCGGATCGACATCAGCGACGGCGGCGAGCAGATCGGCGAAATCCCTCCCCTCCGAACGATAACTGTTCACGTTCTGTCCCAGCAGCGTCACCTCGCGGAAGCCATGCCGGGCAAGCTCCTCCACCTCCCGCACGATCGACGGGAGCGACCGGCTGCGCTCGCGGCCACGGGTGAAGGGGACAACGCAGAACGTGCAGAACTTATCGCAGCCGCGCATGACGGAGATCCATGCGGAGATCCCCTCGGTCCGGAGCGGCGTGATGTCGTCGTAGGTTTCCACGCGCGAAAGCTTCACCGCAAGTCCCTTCGAGCCGTGTATCGCCTCGCTGACGAGTTCCGGCAGAGCGCGGTACTGGTCCGGCCCGACCACGACGTCAACGATGGTTCCCTCCTTCAGAAGATCCTTCCGCAGGCGCTCGGCCATGCAGCCGAGCACGCCGACGACCAGCCCCGGATTGCGGCGCTTGTGGTAGGTGATGTTCGAGAGCCGTCCGTGAATGCGCTGCTCGGCATTGTCGCGTACGGAGCAGGTGTTCAGGAACACCACATCAGCCGCCTCGATATCGCTGGTCGGCTCGTAGCCATCCCGGTTCATCACCGAAAGCACGATCTCCGAGTCGGCCGCGTTCATCTGGCAGCCATAGGTTTCGATGTAGACCTTCTTCGGGCCTCGCGTCGCGGCGGGCTCATCGAGCACTGGAAGTAGGGTGTCTGCAGTCATCGCATAGAATGTAAGATCATCGGGGTGCCCGTGCATATACGCAACCGCGCCGCCAGCTCCATCGGCGGCGGTCCGTTTCAGCAGGCCGACACGACGTGTGGAAACGTAACTGACGGCAACATAGTACAAAACGTCCATTGCCGGTAGTCCACCGTCCGTGGCGGAGATGTTTCGCGGAGCCCCCGCCGATGCCCCCGGACATCGTCACTCGTCGAGCCCATCCACCTCATCCTCCTCGATGCGCTGGCGGGGGGGTAGGGACTTCAGCAGCCTGACCATGAAGAGGGTATTCCGCTCAAGCTCATCGAGCGTTCCATTATTCCTGATGACGAAGTCCGCCAGTTCCACCTTCCGCTCGGCCGGGATCTGGGCATCGTCGCGCCGGGCGGCCTCATCGATGCCGGTACCGTCACGTTCCGCGGCCCGCCGCAGGCGCACATCGCGATCTGCATCCACGACGACGATGTAATCGAAACGCCCTTCGCCTCCGCTCTCGAAGATCAAAGCCGCCTCGCATGCCACAACGGGAAACCCTTCGTTGAAAAGCATCTGCGCCCGCACCCCCTGCTCGACGATCGTTCTCGGATGCACGATCGCATTCATACGGCGGAGCTTCTCCTGATCGCTGAAGATCCGGCCGGCGAGATATGCACGGTTCAGCTCGCCATCACGATACGCCTCATCACCGAACAGACCGGTAATTGCAGCGATCATATCGCTATCTCCGGTCATCAGCTCCTTTGCAATCTGATCGGCGCGCAGCACCGGAATGCCGTTCTTCTCAAAAATATCAGCCACGGCCGACTTGCCGGAACCGATCGAACCGGTGAGCCCGATGAGGATGTGGTCGGTTGCAGATACGTCTGCCATTCGAAGATCCGTCGATAATGACCGCGCGGGCGCAGCGCCGGATCGGCAGATGCGTGCCGGCACGCGCCGTAATGGCCTTCAAGATAGCCCCCTCCGCCCTATCGGTGCCACATCCCGCATGATTTTGCGGGAAACCAACAAAATATTTCAGAACCATGCATTCACCGCGCTTGCCGCTTATCCCGCTCTGATTTAAGTTTGCGTTAACTCCGACCAATCCAGTCGGAGTTCGATCGTCCATATGCAGCGGCCGTGTGAAACGAGCGAGATCATGTTGAGATTATCCAAGAAAGTAGAATACGGGCTGATTGCGCTGCGACATCTGGCGATGCTGCCGGAGGGGCGATCGGCGTCCGCGCGCGAGATAGCGGAGGAATATTCGCTGCCGCTGGAACTGTGCGCCAAGACGCTCTCCCTCCTCTCGAAGGCCAGCCTTGCCTCGGCCACCGAGGGAGCCCGCGGCGGCTATGCCCTTGCAATGAAGCCGGACACCATTTCGGTGCTGGCGGTGCTGGAGGCCATCGAGGGAGACCAGGGGCTGACGGAGTGCCTGGAGCATGGCACATGCGCATTGCATGACATCTGCACGATCAAGGACCCGCTGCGGCGGCTTCAGCAAAAGATCACTGAGACGTTTACGCAGATGACGATCGCCGAGATGATAGATCCATCCTGCCGGCCGAACGCACGCGACCTGTCCATCGGGCTCGACCGTATACCGTAATATTCGCACGAGAACATTTTCAACATTCGTAGACAGAGCGATATGAAGCTTCCGATTTATCTCGACAACAACGCGACCACACAGATGGACCCGCGGGTTCTCGAGGCGATGCTCCCCTACTTCATCGAGGTATACGGGAACGCCGCCAGCCGCAATCACGAATTCGGGTGGCAGGCAGAGGCGGGCGTGGAGGATGCCCGTGGCAGGATAGCTGCGGCCATCGGCGCCGACCCCAAGGAAATTGTCTTTACATCCGGCGCCACCGAATCGGACAACCTTGCCATCAAGGGGGTCGCGCAGATGTATCGCTCGAAGGGAGATCATATCATCACGGTGACCACCGAGCACAAGGCGGTGATCGACACCTGCAAGGCGCTGGAGCGCGACGGCTTCCGCGTCACCTACATGCCGGTGGACCGCGAGGGCTTCCTCGACCTCGACCGCCTGCGCGAGACCATCACCGACGCCACTACGCTGGTCTCGGTGATGCACGGCAACAACGAGATCGGGACGATCCAGGACATCGCAGCGATCGGCGCCATCTGCCGCGAGAAGGGAGTGCTCTTCCACACCGATGCAACGCAGACCGTCGGCAAGATCCCCTTCAACGTCGATGAACTGAATGTCGATCTGGCTTCCTTCACGGCCCACAAGATGTACGGCCCGAAGGGATGCGGCGCCCTCTACGTCCGCAAGCGCAAGCCACGCGTACGGCTGGTGGCCCAGATGGACGGCGGCGGGCATGAGCGCGGGATGCGCTCGGGAACGCTCAACGTCCCCGGTATCGTCGGGTTCGGGAAGGCCATCGAGCTGGCTGTCACCGAAATGGAAAAGGATACGCAGCATGCCCGCGCCCTGCGTGACGGACTCTGGAAGGAACTGCAGAACTCGCTCGACGAGCTCTACATCAATGGCCCCGATCCGTTGAACGACGCGGCCAGGCGCCTGCCGGGCAACTTGAACGTTTCGTTCGCGTATGTGGAGGGTGAGGCGATGATGATGGGGATCAAGGACATCGCGGTCTCGTCGGGATCGGCATGCACATCCGCATCACTTGAACCGAGCTACGTGCTGAAAGCGCTGGGCGTCGGCGAGGATCTGGCCCACACATCCATCCGGTTCGGCATCGGGCGGTTCACGACGCAGGAGGAGATAGACTATACGCTGGGACAGGTTGTTGACGCGGTGAGGAAGCTGCGAGAAATGTCCCCGCTGTACGAGATGGCCAAGCTCGGCATCGATCTGAAGTCGGTGGAATGGGCGCACCACTAGCCGCCTGCAAGGAATGAGATGGAGACACCTGTGCACCGCACAGTCCATGTCTCCGGAACTGGTCCGTGGTCAATGGCCTATCGTCAGCGGCGGAATTGCCCGGATGCTTCCCCACAGGGGAACATCACCCACGATGGCCAGCCCTGAGCGGCACATGGAAGTTCTCGCGAGTTCATCCATGCCGTCGGGGGCATTCAACAACTCTACACGGAGCGCATCATGGAGCAATCGGGGATCAGCGTCGTTAAATCGGACCCCAGGCGGTTCCTCGACTTTCTCAAGTCGAACAGGTACGCGGTCTATCACAGGTCCAATATCTTCTTCCGTGACTTCCAGTATGGCCTCTGGAGATTTCTCAAGGAAAATCAGACAAAGATCTCCTACGCCGATATGGAACGTCTCACCGCCGATGTGGTGGCCGACTGGGAGGAGAAGGGAATGCTGAAACGGATCAACCGGCAGAGCTTCGAGCTGAACATGCCGGAATATTCGCTCGCGATCCCCGCGTCCCAGAATGGCACGAGCGTCACGGAGCCTCCGAAGGGAAAGCCGGTGCCGGCATCCGGTCCGGCGGCGAAGCAGGCTCCGGCGGCGACCGACGATCCCGAGAAGGCAGCGAAGCTCGCCGAGTTGCAGGCGAAAATGGCCGCGGCAAAGGCAAAGCGCGAGGCATCCGACGATACGGCCGCTACACCGGCCGCAGCGGCTCCCCCTCCCCCTGCTGCGCAGCCCGCCGCCGACGCCCCGACGCTCGCGATCCCGCCGGGAACCGATCCTGAGAAGGCGGCGAAGATCAGGGAGCTGCAGGCCAGAATGGCCGAAGCCCGCGCAAAGCGTGAAGCCGGAGGAGCATGAGCCATGAACACGGATATGGAAGGCGCCGAAGGGCTGGGCGAGACGAAACGATCGGCGGATCAGCCCGTGCCGGACACACGGGCGCCGGAGGCGGGAAGCCCTCCCGATGCTGGCAGGGTTTCCCCGGCGGAGAAGTCGGAGCCGGCGGGCGTACCGATCGAGGAGCAGCGGCATAATCCCGACCCGAACGCCCCCCAGACCCGGGTAACGCCGCCGGGAAGCGACCAGCTTCCCGAGAGTGCAACGGGAGGTGTTCCGCTTTCCTCGCTCCGGCAGGGCCCGGATCTCGGCACCGACGCCGCACGGGAGCGCGCGCAGATCCGCTATCCCTCCGTCCCCGATGACGCAGGCCAGGGTACGTCGGAGCAGCGGAACGATCCGAACGAGCTCCCCAGGATCATCGACGGCGATGGAACGCGGGAGAGCTCATGATCGATGGATGGCGGCCGGCCGCAGCGGACGGCGAACAGGCCCGGGACCGGCAGGGCAGGACGGCGCTAGCATGAATATTGAAGCAATCATCATTCAGGACTGAAGAAACATAGCAGGAGCACAGCAATGGCGTATTCCGAAAAGGTCATAGACCACTATAACAACCCGCGCAACGTCGGCACTCTCGACGTCAGTGACGTCAATGTCGGCACCGGTCTGGTAGGCGCACCGGAGTGCGGCGACGTCATGCGCCTGCAGCTCAAGATCAATCCGGAAACGGGGATCATCGAGGATGCGAAGTTCAAGACATTCGGCTGCGGCTCGGCCATCGCTTCGTCGAGCTACGCCACCGAGCTTATCAAGGGGAAGAGCATAGAGGAGGCCGAGAATATCAAGAACACGCAGATCGTTTCCGATCTTAACCTCCCCCCGGTGAAGATTCACTGCTCGGTTCTGGCCGAGGACGCTATCAAGGCCGCCATCAGCGACTTCAAGAAGAAGCAGCCGCAGGCCGCCGGGAGCGCCGAGGCAGTGTAATCAATCGGATTTTGTGGACAAGCTTAGCAACGAGGAGAACGCGATAATGATTGAAGTAGAAACCCAGGAGACGACCTCCACGGCCCCGGCGCAGCCGATCATCCTCACCGAAAAGGCAATTGCCGAGGTGAAGAAGATCATGGAGAGCAACAGCATCCCCGAGAGCTACGGGCTTCGTGTCGGCGTCAAGGGCGGAGGCTGCTCGGGTCTCAGCTATACCCTCGGCTTCGATGCCGAACAGCGCGAGGGGGACAAGGTGATCGAGCAGGACGAAATCAGGCTGTTCATCGACGGCAAGAGCCTCTTCTACCTGATGGGAACCCAGCTCGATTATACCGATGGTCTTACCGGCCGCGGATTCGTTTTCAACAACCCGCAGGCCGCCAAGACATGCGGATGCGGATCGAGCTTCGGCGTATAATACGCGAGAGCGCTCGCCGCGAATGATGGAAATGAGGCGGAGTGTTTCGCGACATTCCGCCTTTCTCTTGACGTACGGAGGCCGCGCCCCTTCCCGCCCCCGGTGCGATCAAACGAACGCCTCTGAACATCCCTATGGACGACTACACGAAGAAATCACGGGATAACGAACCGAGCTTCGACGCCGATCCCAATTACGATGTGCTGGTGGACAAGCTCCACGAACGAACCGTCGAGCGGAAGATCATCTGGGAACTCGGCGATGAACCTGACGAGTACGTGGCATCGCTTCGGGGCAAGGCCACCTTCACCATCCGCCGCATCAGGGAGAACTACAAGTACGTCCTGACGATGCGCAATGATACCGGAGAGGTGGTCTTCCGTATCTCGCACGACAATCTTCCCCATTCCTCAAGCGAAGCGCTGCTCCGGCTCTACAAGCTGGCGGAACGGATCGCCAAGCAGATCGATGACGAGGTGAACAAGGCGATCGATCTGCTCGATGACCTCGGCGACGACGAGTAGAACATATTCCTCCCGTCGCACCACGAACCGGGGCCAGACCGGCAGCGGGAATGCTCCCGGACACTTCTAGCAGAATCCTTGCAAATGATGTCTGATTATTTCGAGTTCATGGGGTTTCCCCGGCAGATGGCGTTGAATGACGAACAGCTTCAGCAGAGATACTATGATCTCAGCCGCGAGTATCATCCGGACTTTCACACACAGGCCGACGAGGAGCGCCGCCAGGAAAGCCTGGAGCGATCGAGCCTGCTGAACCAGGCGTATCGTACCCTTCGCGATCCGTTCGAGCGCGCCCGCTATCTGCTTGCCCTGGAATGGCCCGATCTTCCGGAGGAGGAGCGGAAGCAGATCCCTCCCGCCCTGCTGATGGAGGTGATGGAGATGCAGGAGAAAATCGCCGAGGCAACGTTCGAGGAGAACGCGGAGAAGAAGGAGGAGCTCGGCCGCGAGCTGGTTGATATCGAGAAGCGCCTGGAGGTGAAGATGAAGGGGCTCCGCGGCGAACTGGATGCGATTTCCGATGCATGGAGCGCACTGCCGGCGGACGCCGATGCGGAGACGAAGCAGCCTCTGCTCGCGAAGCTCAATACCCTGCTGAACACGCGCAATTATCTCCGCACACTGCTCGCGACCATCGATGCCGCCGTGCGCGGCGGGCCTGGCGTAGTGCATTGATAGCGCACCGCCCCGGCTGGAAATAGCTCGCGCAAGGGCGCGAAGAAACGTAATGCACGCTCCCTCATTTTTTGCTGTCTGACGTCCCCTTTCGTCGTTCGCTTCTTCAATCGGAAAAGATCGTCATGGCTTCCCTACTTCAGATAGATCTCGGACCCGGGCACCGCCGTCGCGTGGTCGGCATCGACCTCGGCACCACAAACTCTCTGGTCGCGTATGTGGATGAGGGGGGCGCACCCCGCATCATCGACGTAAACGGCGATGGTATCGTCCCATCGGTCGTAGCAGTACTGGAAAACGACCAGGTGGTGGTAGGGCGGCGGGCCAAGGAGCATCTCTTCACCGATACCGACAAAACGATCTACTCGGTGAAACGCCTGATGGGGAAATCATATGCCGATGTCGTGCAGGATACACATCTCCTCTCGTACCGTCTTGCACCGAAGCGCGAGGGGCTTGTGCGCGTGCAGATTGCCGGCCGTGAGTACACACCGATAGAGCTGTCGGCAATGATCCTCCGCGATCTCAAGGCGCGGGCGGAGGAGCATTTCGGCGAGACCGTAAGCGCCGCCGTCATCACCGTCCCCGCCTACTTCAATGATGCGCAGCGCCAGGCAACCAAGGATGCGGGCAAGCTGGCAGGTCTGGATGTTCTCCGCATTCTGAATGAGCCAACGGCGGCCGCACTCGCATACGGTCTCGACCAGGAGCGCAAGGGAATCGTTGCGGTTTACGATCTGGGCGGAGGAACGTTCGACATCTCCATCCTGAAACTCGACGGCGGCGTCTACCAGGTGCTCTCGACCGGCGGCGATACCTATCTCGGCGGCGACGACATCGACCAGGCCGTGATGGAGCGCATCCGCGGGGAGCTGGTGGACCAGCATGCCATCGACGAGGTGTCGGCGGTGGAGCTGCAGCAGATCAGAGACGCGGCAGAACGGGCGAAACTTGAGTTGTCGGCGGCGGAGACGGCCACCATCTCCATCGCGCTGGCGGATCATGATTTCACGTACGAGCGTGCGCTGACGCGCGCGGAGCTTGAAGAGATCGCCCGGCCGATCGTGGACCGCACCGCCGGCCCGTGCCGCACCGCCATGCGCGACGCCGGCCTTGCGCCCGCGGACATCGACGCGGTTGTGCTGGTGGGCGGCTCCACACGCATGCCGCTCGTCAGGCAGACCGTGGAGGAGGTTTTCGGCCGCACACCGTTCGCCTCGCTGAATCCGGATGAGGTCGTGGCGCTTGGCGCCGCCGTCCAGGCCGACGTGCTCGGCGGCAACCGGCGCGATACGCTCCTGCTCGACGTGGTTCCGCTCTCGCTCGGCATCGAGACCGTCGGGGGCATGATGTCGGTGCTGATCCCGCGCAACACCACGATTCCGACACAGGTGACCGAGCATTACACGACCTTCGTCGATAACCAGACCGGCATCAACATCAACGTATATCAGGGCGAGCGCGAGTTCGTGCGCGACAATCGCCAACTCGCGTCGTTCATCCTGGGCCCCCTCCCCCCGCTCCCGGCCGGCATGCCGAAGATCGAGGTCATGTTCACGATTGATGCCGACGGCATCCTTCGCGTGAAGGCGCGCGATATGCGGACCGGGGCCGAGCAGGAGGTGGATGTGAAGCCGAGCTACGGCCTGACCGAGGATGAGGTGGAACGAATGCTGCGCGAATCGATCGAGAAGGCGCAGGATGATATCAGCGAACGGATGGTGGTGGAGGCGCGAACGGAGGCGGAGACGCTTATCCAGGCGGCGCGCAGGACGACCGAGAAGCATGGCGACCTCGTGGATGAGGATGAGCAGCGGACGATCGATCAGATCATCACCCGGCTTTCCGAGGCGATGAGCGGCAGCGATCACCGTCTGATCAGGACGATCACCGAGGAGCTCGATCACGCCACCGAACCCCTTGCGCAGCGTGTGCTGAACCATTCAGTGCGCGAAGGGCTGATGGAGCGAAGGATCGGGGAGGTATAGCAACCGGCTCATTCGGGCATGGGAGCTTTCATCCCGCCGCCACCCGACGGGGGCCGGAAGCGACGTCGTACAATCAGCGCACCCCGGCATCGTCCGGGAAAATGCGCATGAAGTCCCGGTGCGCGCGCAGCGCTGAGTTCCTCCCCGGCTGTATCCCTCCCACATGCATTGATTCATCAGCGCAAAACCCGTATTCTCCTCTGTCCTGTAAAAAACTGTTGAGTAATTGGTCACGCTTTCATAACGTTGCAGGTTGTGAAGTTGGCCAATCAGTCACCCCTGGATGGTATGGACTGTCGAACCATCAATGAAGATTACGCAGCAACGACCTCTCATATATAGTTGTCACTCTCACTAACCTGGAGTTTTCGCATGTCACACGCTTACTACAACATCCGGCGTGCGTTCCTTGCGCTGACGTTGCTCCTGACGTTTACAGTAAGTCAGAGCCTCGCGCAGTGGGTGGAGGCCCCCGCACTACCGCAGGTGCGGAACCTTGCCATGAACACCATCCTCGGCGGAAAGCTGTACGTCTGGGGAGGCACCTCTACGGATTTCAACGTGACGAGTGTGTTGCCGAACTCGGCTTCGCTCGCCACGGGTATGCTTCTCACCCTGCCGGGAGGTCCGTCGTGGACGTCGCTGTCCCCGATGCCGACCCCGCGCAATGGCGGCTATGCGGCAGCCATCAACGGCAAGATATACATCGTCGGCGGCAACTACGTTCAGGGTTCAAGCATCAACCTCACGCCGAGCGTGCTGGAGTTCGAGCCCACGACGCAGTCCTACACGGAGCTTGAGGCGATGCCGCAGCCGGTGATCGGCCCGGCCTACGCCACAATCGGCACCAAGATCTATGTGCTGGGTGGATTCTCGATCTCCGGATCGAACGTCAACATCAACGATGTCATCCAGGAGTATGACGTGACTTCCGGCATGTGGACCACGCATACCGGCCGCCTCCCCTATGCGATGGCGTACGGCACGGCCACGGCCGTCGGCCAGAAGATCATGCTCGTCGGCGGCGTGTCGGTGCAGAGCGGAAGCCTCGTGTACACGCGCAATGCATATATGGGCACGGTCGCGTCCGGAGCCATCAACTGGACGAAGGTCGCCGACTATCCGGTGTTCAATACCCTCGCCGCCTCCGGTGCGCTGAACGGCAAGGTCTATGTGGCCGGCGGAGAGAACGGCGGTGGCACGCTGAACTCGGTCTATCGCTTCGACGAGAACGGAGGCAAGTGGGATATCTGGTACAGCCTCCCGTCGCCGGTGGCGCTCGTGCACACCATGTCGAGCGACGGCACGGCACTCTACCTCCCCGGCGGACGTGACAACAAGAACGTCTATCGCCTGACGAGCGGTGATCCGGTTTCTGTCGCCGCCATCGGCCAGACCGACTACTATGTCACCACGGAGGCGACGTCCGCAGCCAAGAACATCGCGATTCGCCTGACCAACAACGGTGTCGCCGCGCTTGGTGGAACGATCGTCATTCCGGTCGAGGCCCAGTCGTGGCTTTCCACACAGAACGGCACGTTCGGCAACATCGCCGCCGGCGCCAGCTCGAATCTTATCGTCTCGGTCGGTGGTCCGTCGGTCGCCGTCGGGAACTACAAGGCCACGATCAACGTGACGACAAACGACCCGAACCGCCCGACGATCCCCGTCACGGTTCGCCTGTTCGTGCGCGAGGGGCTCACGTCGCAGCCGACGCGCGTGGTTATCGAGGAGTCCTCGGGCAACTGGTGCCCGCCGTGCGGCGCCTACGGCATTCCGGCGCTGCGCGCAATCGAGGCGGAGCATGGCGAGGATGTGATCATCGTGGGCTATCATGACCGCGGCGGACGTCCCACCGAGCCGATGCACACCGAGGAGACGGAGGCCATCGGCCGCAAGCTGACGGTCGATAAGTATGGCTGGCCGTCGGCCGCCATCCAGCGCTGGTGGTTCCCCGGACAGCCGCTGCTGGTTCTCGGCTCGGGCGACTGGAGCACGGCTGTCAGCGCCGTCCTTGCCGCTCAGCCGCAGGCACCGATCGCGATGGAGCTGAAGTCGTACAAGTACGATCTCCTGTCGAACAAGATCACGGCGAAGCTCGAATTCACGACGACCCAGGCCATGCCATGGAGCAACGACTACTCGCTGCGCGTCACGGCCGTTGTCACCGAGGACAGCCTCCAGTATACGCAGGAAGGCAACAGCGAGAGCCCGTTCTATCATATGCATGTCGCGCGCAACTTCTGGCCGGACATCAACGGTCGCGAACTGACGGTTCCCGCCACCGCGCTGCACGATGACGGCTCCGTCCTCCTGCCGGGCCAGACCTTCTCGGTCGATGTGGACTTCACGCCGGACAACGTTCGCTCGGCCAATCGTTCGCATGTGGTCTTCTTCGCCCACATCGACCAGGGCTCGGCGGTCGGTCCGATCCTCCAGGGACTGGAGCACAAGATGACCGAGTCGATCAGCGCCGGCGGCATTACGTTCGAGCCTGGTACGGTCGTGAAGGCTATCGCACCGAACCAGAGCACCGTCTTCGAGTCAACGGTTCGCAACGGCGGCTCTTCGCCGATCGAGATCACCGCGACCCGCACTGCGGTGCAGTATCCGGAGGATAACTGGACGAGCCAGATCTGCGTCGCCGACGACTGCGCTGCTCCGGAGGAGGACAGCAAGACGACGACGATCCTTCCGAACGAGACCAAGACCTTCCGTATTCATGTCACGAGCGGCTCGGCCGGTCAGGGCAAGGTCACGCTCCGCTTCACTGACGGCGCCGACTACGAGGTCACGCAGGAGTACACCGTCAACGCCACCGGCGCCGGTGTGAGCATCGACGCGGTTGCCGGCAATGGCCTGCGGCTGATGCAGAACTCGCCGAATCCCGCGGCCACATCCACCCGCTTCGGCTACGTGTTGCCGAAGGCGAGCAATGTGATGGTTGACGTCTATGCGATCAACGGCGTAAAGGTGCTCAGCCTTCCGGGTGAAACGCTTGAGGCGGGCGCGCATACGCTCGATCTCGACGTGGCTTCGCTGCCGAACGGCGTCTATACCGTGCGCCTGACGGCGAGCGGCGCCAGCGTCTCGCGTACCATCACGGTGGCGCGCTGAACCTGCGCTGGAGATTGATTCATCAGCATGGTACAGGCCCGGACAGCACTGTCCGGGCCTGCTTTTTTTCTACAGCATTTTGTGTTCATAACTGTTATCTTTCTTCGTTGCGCAGAACCCAGACTCTTCCATAAATCCTGACAGCGCCTGACGCAATGAGTCTTGTCCGGTGCGCAACCTGCGGCGCCCTCCCCGCGGACGGCCGACTGCCGGCTGATGGCAGGTTTCCGGCGGGCGGGCCAGCAAACAGTTGTCACCTCACTCCATCAGGCGCTGCAAGGGAGTTGTTCCAATGGCGATTCGTCATTCCTTACCTCTGCTCGCAGGACTCGCCGCCGCGGGAATTCTGCTGGGCGCATCCGGCGCCCGGGCCCAGTCGGATGTTCTGCACTTCGAGGCCCAGACATGGCAGAAGACGACCGCGCCGGGCGATGTCGCCCAGTTCGTGGTTGACGTCACGAACCAGTCCAGCGAGACCATCCAGTTACACGTACGACGCACCGCAAGCACGCTGCCCGACACCAACGACTGGTACAGCGCGCTCTGCTTCAACGGCCTGTGCTACTCGAAGGATCTGAGTTCGCCCCCTCCCGCCGAGCTTCCCGCCGGTGCGACGCTCCACTTCGAGCTTTCCGTGCAGACCGGATTCGAGCCGAACTCGACCGGGCATGTCACGGTCAGCTTCGCCCCCGGACTTTTTGCGGAGAGCATCGACAAGGAGTTCACCGTGTCGGTCGATCCCTCGGTATCCAGTGTCGGGCCAGGCTCGGCCGTGGCTCATTCCGCCGCCGCATATCCGAATCCGGCCACGTCGGTCGTATCGATTCCGCTGCCGGCGGCTTCCCGGGCGAAGGGAGCGATGCTCGAACTGTGTGATGTCACTGGCAACCGCATAGCCGATCTGAGCGATCGCGCGAGCGCCGCCATCGCGGCCGGTGCCGATAATGTCGCCATCGATCTGAGCGGCCAGCCGAACGGACGGTATTTCTTCCGGCTTATGGTGAACGGGCACCGGACAACCGGACCGATCATCATTGCGCGGTAACAGCCACGAACACCGTATCCGAAAAGGGCGCCAGCGCGGCGCCCTTTTCGTTTTTCATGTACAGCGGCGACCACGATGGGAGGGCAACATTTTCTTACCATCATACTTTCACTTTCACCGGGAAAAATGGCATGTTTGGGCCCGTAAGTTGAGCCCCTGATGCTCACCGAAATCATTCTTCTTTCCACTACATGGAGATGGAATAATGGCGTATCACTGGCAATTTCGCCCTCGTCCCTATTCTGATCAGGAAGCCGCACAGCTACTCTCCCCGGTCATCGATGCCGAAACCGCCGACTGGCACTACAACAAGCATCACAAGGGCTATGTAGATGCCATGAACAAGATCGAGCAGGAGCTCGAATCGGCCGATCGTGGTGGCGCCAACGGCAACTATTCGCCGGTGGGCGAGATGAAGCGCCGCTTCACGTGGAATCATGCGGGGGCGCTTCTTCACGATATCTACTGGGAGGTGATGGGGGGTGACGGCGATCCGGCGAAGGGACCGGATGTCGTTCGGGCGATCGAGGAGAATTTCGGTTCGATCGACGCCTGGAAGGCCGACTTCAAGGCATGCTGCGTCGCGGCCAAGCTTTCGGGCTGGGGTGTTCTGACCTACGACATGCTCTACTCCGGCCGGCTCATCAACCTTGAGGTGGACGAGCATCACTACGGCGCCATGTGGGGCGGCATCCCGCTGATCCCGTGCGACGTCTTCGAGCATGCGTATTATCACAAGGATGGCCCGGGACGCGCCACCTATGTTGACAACTTCATCGCGAACCTGCACTGGGGGCGAATCAACGACCGCTACAAGAAGTACGTCATCAAGGCGTAACCTGATCCGCACCTGATCGCCCGGGGTGGCCGCAAGAACCGGTCACCCCTCCGCGGCGAATATTTCTGAATCGATATCATGGCTGAACAGCTCTATAAGGTCACGTTCCTCCCCTTCAATATCACGGTCGATGCACTTGAAGGAGAAAATCTTCTCGATCTGGCGATGGAGAACGGCATCGACCTGCAGCATAACTGCGGCGGCGTCTGCGCCTGCTCCACATGTCACGTCATCGTCCGCCAGGGCGAGGAAAACCTGTCGGAAATGGAGGATGACGAGGCCGACCAGCTCGACGAGGCGGAGGGACTTACGATACATTCGCGGCTTGGATGCCAGGCGAAGGTGTCGGGCGACGTCGTCGTCGAGATTCCACTGCTCAACGAGGAGATCCGCTACCTCTTCCACGAGGGGGCGAAAAAGGAGGAGTGATCCCCTTCCCACAGGCATGCAGCCGGCTGGCTCCGCCGCATCGCACCGAATGCACGGCCATCCTCTTGATCGTTTTCCAACGAATCCCTATTCTCATATATGAACTGGCAGAACTACGAAGATATCGGCATCGCGCTCTATGAGAAATTTCCGGAGATCGATCCGCTTACGGTGCGGTTCACCGATCTGCTGAAATGGATCAGCGAGCTTGAAGAGTTCGAAGGCGATCCCGCCGAGTCGAACGAGAAGAAACTGGAGGCGGTGCAGATGGCGTGGTTTGAAGAATGGAAGGATAATCAGTAACGGCGGAGATGCTCGGGCTCTTTCCACTCCATATCGTCCTGTTTCCAGGTTCCTCCTATCCGCTGAATATCTTCGAGAATCGCTACAAGATCCTCATCGGCGAAGTGATCAGCGCGAAGACGACATTCGGCATCAATCTGGTCGATGCCGGGCGCATGTTCCCCGTGGGATGCCGCGCGGAGGTCTCGGAGGTTCTCAAAACCGACGATGACGGGCGGATGGATATCATCGTGACCGGAATGAGCCGGTACATGGTGAAGGCATTCTATACCGATGCGGCGCCGTATCTGACCGCGGATACCGACGACTTTGAGGATGAGGAGCCACGGCCGGAATATTCGACCCTCGAAGCCACGATCTCCCTCTACAACCAGCTTATCGAATCGGTGTACGGCGAGGCCGAGGATCTGCTCGATCCCACCGACTGGCTCGCCGGCGGCGCATCATTCCGCATGGCGCAGAAATCGGGTCTCGACCTGACGGTCCGCCAGCAGATTCTGGAAATGCGGTCGGAGACGGAGCGGCTGAAATTCCTGCACCAGTACCTTGACGAAATTCTCCCCAGGATCAAACAGGCGGAGAAGGTGCAGATGCTGGTGCGCAACGACGGCTATATCAAGCCCGGCACCCCTTTCGACTCGCTGTAAAGACACCGCAACCCCCGGTACGGCCGGCTCCATTTCGGACATACTCTCCGCGAGATCCTCATTGGCATCAACTGTTCCCGCGGAGTTCTCTGATGCGCGCGCGCGCATCATTCACCCGCGGCGACATCGGGTATTCGCCCAGCAGGCGCGTATAGAGCTCGATTGCAGCCGGGATATCTCCCAGCCGCTTCTCGGTAAGCTCGGCGGCGCGAAACAGCGCGCGATCGGCCACCGTTCCATCGGGATACTCGCGGACGATCCCGAGCAGGGTGGCGATGGCATCCGCATGCACTGCAAGGGCATCCTGGGCGCGGGCCTTCCGGAAGAGCGCCTCATCCGAGAGCGACCCGGTGGTGGCAGACGCCACCGCGCGATCCATCTCCGCGGCCGCTTCACTCCACCTGTGCTGCAGCAGCAGAAGGCTCCCCGCCGCGAAATGCCGCAGCGCCGAGTCATTCCTTCCCCTGTTCTCCTGCAGCAGGAAGAGATACGCAAGCGCATCGTTGGCCACGGGACTGGAGATATTTACCGTAAGCTGGTTGAATGCATCCTCCGCCTCCTGGAACCGTCCCGTATAGAACAGAACCTCCGCCCTGCGCAGCGCGCTTTCATCCCGATACCGCTCCTCGTCCATGCTTCCCGGAAGCACATTCCCCGCCCCCGTTTCATAGAGTTTTCCCGCCCGTTCGAGATCGCCCAGACGAAGATAGAGATCGCCTTCAAGCAGCAGCGCCTCGGGGAGCGAAGGAAATCTGGGATAATCGTTGCGGATCTCATCGATGGTGGCGATCGCATCCTCCACACGGTCGAGATCGTCCGCCTGCAACCTGGCTATCTGAAGCAGCGCATCCGCCGCCGGCACCGTTCCCTCGTTCTCGCGAACGACAGTTCCGTACTGCCCGATAAGCTCCGTCGCCTTCTCCGGCGAGGGAGCCCCCTCACGATACCTCCCCTCCAGAGCCTGTGTATATGCCAGCACGGCATTGCCATAGATGGGATTCTCCTTCGGATAGGTCTCGCGGAAATATTCCAGCGCGCGGATGGCGCTTTCGTAGCGCCCTTCGCGCAGCGCCCGGTCGGCGAAGGCATAGATATCGGACCCGCGCCCATTGCGCAGCCTATCGATATCCTTCGCCGTTTCAAACGCTCCGTCGTAATCGCCGCGCTCGGTGTAGAGCCAGGAGAGGAGTTGCAGATACGGAAGGTGATCGGGACGCGCGTCGAGGCGGCGCTGCACAACCTTGATCGCCGCTTCGGCACCATCGGCATTCGTCGTGAACAGGCCGAGCCCGGCCATCACGAAGTTCATGTTGAACTCGCCGGAATCGAGCAGCAGCAGATATTCCCCGGCGGCGTTCTCGTACTGGCCGGTGGCGCCGTAGAGCTGGGCAAGCTGATCGGCGAAGGCGGCCGGATCACTCCCCGCCGTGCGCCCCCGTGTGTAGGTCTCGATGGCATTGTGATACAGCCGGACGTCGAGCTGCGAGCGGGCAACCATATCGTAGACCTGCGGATCATCCGGACGTACCGAGAGCGCATTCTGCCATTCCTCCATCGCCTCGGCACGCTTTCCCGTACGGTGCAGCAGGCTGGCGTACAGCGACCGAAGCTCCGCATCACGCGGGAGCTTCTTCACCCGATCCTCCGCCAGTGGAAGGAGATCCGCGTACTGCTGCAACGCCAGGTAGGTGCGGCGCAGTCCCTCGAAATATGCATTGGAGCCGGGATCGCGCTCGTACAACTCCCTGTAGACGCGCGCGGCATTCCTGTAGTCGCCCGATGCTTCGTATCCCTGCGCAAGCTTGAAACGCGCATCCTCCCCGGCCGGCTGCGCCCGAAGCACGGATACGAGAAGGAGTGCGAGGAGAAGGCCGACGGGACTACGTTTCATCGATACGTTCATCTTGATCCAGGGTGACTGTTCATGGATGCGGGGCATCGGGATCGGGGCGCTCACTTCATTGCAAGGATCGCCAGCACGTCCTGCTGGAGCGGCTCGCTGGTGACCATCACATCCCCGCCGGGCCCGATCACCACATCGAGTTCGCTGCGGATGCCGAATTCGCCCGGAAGATAGATGCCCGGTTCGATGGAAAACGACGTGCCGGCAAGGATGGAGCGTGTATCGCGGGTTTCGAAATTGTCCAGATTGGCTCCCGCTCCATGAAGCTCGGTCGAGATATTGTGCCCGGTGCGATGCGTGAAGTATGCTCCGTATCCGGCCCGCTCGATCACATTGCGGGCGGCGTCATCGAGCTCGGCGCCCGTCACCGGACGTTCCTCCTCGAAGGCGCTGCGCACCATCTCCAGTGCCGCATCGCGCGCCGCGCGCACCACCGCGAAGACCTCCCGGTAACGCTCCGGAACCGTTTCGCCCACATACCCGACCCAGGTAATGTCACCGAAGACCGTGGACTCCCCCGCCTCCCGCGCCCACAGGTCGATAAGGACGAAATCATCCCGGGTAATGGGAGCGGCGTGCCCCTCCACCGGCTCGTAATGCGGATTGGCGCTGTTGGCGCCGACGCTGCAATTCGGCGGATGATCGGTGACGAGCCCGCGGTGTTCAAACTCCTCAAGGATCAGCTTCTGCACATCGTACTCATCGATTGCCAGTCCGCGCGACACCCGGTCGCGGATGAACCGGAAGGCCACCAACATCACATCGCGCACCAGCCGCCCGGCGCGGCGGGCGGAGTCGAGCTGATGTTCCGCGAGACGGGCTTCCAGGTGCGCTATCAGGTCGCCGGAGGAGATGACACGAACGCCGGATTCGCGTACGAGCTCCACCGTGCCGGCGTCCACACGCGACACCACCGGGAGCTCGTTGCCGGGGGAATATTCCATCGCCACGCGATCGAGTCCGGCCAGAAGCTCGCCGATGCCCCGCCGGAACTCCTCGTGGCTGGAATATGGCCGCACATGGCCGATCATGGCGGCGCCGATATGCGGTTCGATCCGGTGCGCCAGTCCGCGCGGCGTCCCCTCCGCCGGCACCAGATACGCCCACCGACGCGTCTGATGCTGGTTCGGTGCCAGGCCAAGCATGTGCGATGCGATGGGATTTGAATCGCGGAAGTTGTACAGCAGCCACGCAGGCACTCCCAGTTCGCGCAGCGTAGTCTGTATTCGTTGAAGTTGTTCCTGTGTCATAGATGAAAAATAGAACGGATCGGCGGATTGCCCCGCCGGATTTATTCGTTTCGGTATCGGCTCCTTTGTTGACAATTTAACACAGACGGTCTATGTTTGCCCGCATTCGGCTGATACCTTCCATTCTCCGATCTCTTCGGATACACAGCATGAGCGCGGCGCCGAACCGCATCGCTCAATAATCCGCGGACATTCCGGCCCCTCGCCGGGCCAGTCAGTGTAGTTCTTTCGTGGATGCCGACCAGTATGCCGATGCCGGCGCATGCCGTTGACGGCAGTTCCGGCATCGGCCGCCAGCGCAGTACGCCGGCCATCGCGGTAGCCATCCACATCAAGATCAATGCGGCCGCGCTGCTGCGGACGACGAGATCGGCCATACATGCTCTTCCCCCCGGCACCCACGGACCGAGCGGCGCATACGCCGCGCAGATCCGGCGCGGCATACGATCCCTTCCCCCAGCCTGTCAACGACTGGGCGATACTATCCATCCATTAACCATCCAGGAGCATCACGATGAATGAAAGCGAACAATTGGTTGCAGGAGGAATGGCAGTCATAGCGGGCGTTGCCATATTCATGGCGATTTTCGCGCTCGCAATCCTGATATTCTTCGGCTACTGCTACAAGCTTATCGCCGAGAAGACGGGACACAGCGACATCAAGTGGCTGTGGTGGATTCCGATCGTGAACATGTGGATTCCATTCAAGGTGTCGGGAAGACCGACGAACTGGCTCCTGCTGCTCCTCTCCCCGATCGCCGCATATGTACTTATGGCCCTGTTCGCGCTCGCCGACCTGTCGGCGCTCGTAGGCATCACCTATCTACTGGCAATGGCGCTTGGTATCATCGCGACGATCGCATGGATCTTCGTCATGATGGACGTCGCCGAGGCGCGCGGCCATGAGCGCTGGTGGGGCATCATCGCCGTCATCGTGTCGATCGTCGGCGTTCCCTACATCGCGTTCGCCGATTCGAAAACGGCGGCGCCTGCTGTCAACCCCTGAGCTCATATCCCGGCAGTTTCCAGCATCATGCAGCGTGCTTCGGCGGAGCCGGGGCGCGCTGCAGTTGTGTTTCCTTCGCGCCCCCCCGGATGCCGATTGACTTGCACGTCAGCTATCCCTATGTTGCGCCGGCGGTCGTGGCGCCACGCCCTGCCAGTTTTGATGCGATAACAACACGCGCTGATATGCACACTCTCGAAATCAGGAAGATCCTTGCACCGACCGACTTCTCCGAACATGCCTGTTCGGCGCTCGGCTATGCACGGACATTCGCCAACCGCTGGGATGCGGAGCTCCACCTGCTGAACGTGATCGAGCCCGCGGTGTTCCCCACCGAGGCCGGACTGACCCCGATGGGGATGATCAATCTGGACACCGAGCTTTCCGACGCCGCGGAACGGGCGATGAGCGAACTGGTGAAGCGGGAGGAGCTTCAGGGAGCCAGGCTGACCACCGCCATCGCTCACGGCCGTGCCAGCACCGCCATCATCGACTATGCCCGCGAAAACAATATCGATCTGATCGTCATTGCCACACACGGGCGGACCGGCATCGAACATCTCATTTTCGGTTCCACCGCCGAACGGGTCGTCCGCGAAAGCCCCTGCCCGGTGCTTACCGTGCGTCCGCGCGACGAAGAATCCTGAGTCCATCCCCCTGTCCCTCTTTAGTTACCCCGCGCCCGTGTCCCGGCGCGCCGGGCCGCGCGTTGTCGGTGCGGAATTTGTGGCGGATAAATTGTACTTTCCGGGCGCTTCATCGGCCGCAGCATCATGCCGGTGAGGCTACTGCATACGCGTGTTGTTCCCCCGCCGCGATTGATTTCATTAACAATTCCATGCTCATGCATTCCTATCCGCAGCTCATCACCATCGAGCGGCACATCGCCGACCAGCAGCACCTTCATCCTGAGGCGACCGGGGAATTCAGCCGCCTCCTGCGCGATCTCACGCTCGCCGTCCGCGTCATTTCCCGCGAAGTGCGCAGGGCCGGACTGGCCGACATCTTCGGCCTGACCGGCGGCGAAAACGTTCATGGCGAAGCTGTAAAGAAGCTTGATGAGTTCTCCAACGAGACCATCATCCGCGCTATGCGCTATGGAGGGAATCTCTGCGGCATGGCGTCGGAGGAATCGGACGGCCTTATCGGGATTCCGGATTCAGCGGAGAAGGGCTCCTATCTCCTCCTGTTCGATCCGCTGGACGGATCGTCGAATATCGAGGTGAACGCTCCGATCGGCACCATTTTCTCGATTCTCCGGCGAACCTCCCCGGACGATGGCTCCGATGGCTGCATGACCGACATGCTGCAGGCGGGATATAACCAGGTCGCCGCCGGGTATGCTCTCTACGGATCGAGCACCGTGCTGGTATACACAACCGGCGATGGGCTGGATATCTTCACCTACGATCCAACGCTCGGCGAATTCCTCCTCTCCGCCGCAAAGGTGAAGATTCCGCAGAAGGGGTGCTACTACTCGATCAATGAAGGCAACTCGGTGAACTGGCTGCCGGGCACACGCCGCTATATCGACCACCTGAAGGAGAAGGACAGCGAGACGGGGCGCCCCTACAGCCTGCGCTACATCGGCACGGCGGTGGCGGATATCCATCGCACGCTCCTTCACGGCGGCATCTTCCTCTACCCGGCCGACCGCAAGTCGCCGCAGGGAAAGCTCCGGCTGATGTATGAGGTGAACCCCCTCAGCATGGTGATCGAACAGGCGGGAGGAATGGCGGTGACCGGGTACGGAAGGGCGCTGGAGGTGCAGCCGACGAAACTTCACCAGCGGTCCCCGCTCATCTGCGGCAGCATCGAGGATGTGAAGCTTGCACAGAAATTCATGGCGGCCGATTTCGCCCCCAACGGCGCTGCGGTCGCGGCACCATAGCTCATTAATCGCGGGCGCTCCCGGAGCCGGGGGCGCCTCTCCCGGCACGATGACGATCCCGAACGGAACCGCCCCCCGCTCCCCATCCCCCAGACAGGCGCAACAGCCGGAGCAGGGGGAGCCGCCACGTCTTGCATTCACCATCGGTGATGTCAATGGCATCGGCGTGGAGGTGCTGGTCAAGGCGCTGGCGCACGATGAGGTGGGCGCCATATGCCGTCCGGTGGTGGTGGGCAACGGCAGGCTGCTACGGAGCTATCTGCAGAAGGCGCATCTGGAGACGGCGTCCGTACATGAGGGGGCGCTGGCGGTAAAGGGAAGGGAGGTTCCGATCGTCGAGATCGAATCGGAGGCCCCTCTGCTCTTCGGCGAAATCGACGCGCGCGTCGGAAGGCTGGCGGGAGATGCGATCGACCGCGCCGCGCGGATGACGCTCGATGGCGATGCCGATGGTATTGTCACCATGCCGATATCGAAACGGGCACTGAACGCCGGCGGCTACGATTTCCCCGGCCACACCGAAATGCTGGCCTCCATTGCCGGCGGCGAGCCGCTGATGATGCTGATGACGCGCGGGCTGCGCGTGGCGATCGTGACGATCCACGTCCCTCTGCGCCGGGTAGCGGCGATGCTGACCTGGCAGATCATCGAACAGCGCGTCCGGGACCTGCACGACGCATTGCAGGTGGACTTCGGCATCCCCCGGCCACGCATTGCGGTGCTGGGACTGAATCCGCATGCCGGTGAGGACGGGTTGATAGGGAGCGAGGAACGGGAGGTGATAGCCCCGACGCTTGAACGGCTACGCGCGGCCGGGATGCAGGTGGAGGGCCCTCTCCCCGCCGACGGCTTCTTCGCCCGCTTCTCCCCCGATGAGTACGACGGTGTGCTTGCGATGTACCACGATCAGGGATTGATTCCCCTGAAACTGCTGGCGCGCGGGGCCGGCGTAAATTACACGGCGGGGCTCCCCATCGTTCGCACCTCACCCGATCATGGCACCGCCTTCACCATCGCCGGAATGGGCGTAGCCGACGAGCGGAGCGTGGTGGAAGCGGTTGAAGTGGCGGTGGAGGTCATCGGCCATCGTCGGAGGCTCGCGGCGTCGCGGTAGAGCCGCATCCCGGCAGCATCGCCCCGAAAGGGCCGTCCGACATTCATCTCCATATCAGTCACGGTGATTGATCTTTTCGACGTCACAATCTCGCACAGAGGCATGCCGCTCCTCCGCAATGCCACGCTTGCCGTGCAGCCGGGGGATGCCGTCGTGCTGACCGGCGCAAGCGGCGCGGGCAAGACCACGCTGCTCCGCGCCCTCTACGGCGACATCGCCATCAGCGGGGGCAGGCTGGTGGTCGGCGGTACGGAGCTTACGGGACGGCGCACAACGAGGCTCCCCGCGCTCCGGCGCAGGATGGGACTGATCTTTCAGGACGACAAGCTGCTGAACGATCGATCGGTCTACGACAACATCAGGTTCGCACTTTCCATCCGGATGAAGCCATCAGCGGCCATAGCGCGCCGCGCGCTGGAGATACTCGCCGAACTGGGCCTGAGCCATCTTCGCTCGCAGATGCCGGCCCAGCTCTCCGCCGGAGAGGCGCAGCGCATCGGCATCGCGCGTGCGCTCGCCAACGAACCCGACATCATCCTGGCCGATGAACCAACGGGCGATCTGGATGCGGCCACCGCGCGCGAAATCTTCAGCTACCTCGCCTCCCGCTATCTTCCGCAACGTACATTCATCATCGCCACCCACGATCCCCATCGCGCCTTCGACGCATTTCCCCGGGCACGGCACTGGCATCTGGAGCAGGGACTTCTGCGGGAGCACTAACGCCCACTCACGGCGCACCGCTCCGCAAAAAGAACGGCAGGACATGATGACATATCCCGCCGTTCGCAATAATCGCCGCCACAACCGGGCGACGCAGGCATCGGCTTCGCCGGAATTCCCGGCTCTACCTTCCGGCGCCCCCCGAGCTTACGGGGAGCAGATCGGCGTTCCACACCTCCACCGTTCCGAATCGCTCCAGCTTCGGCTTCACCTCGCTGGCCTTGCCGACGACGACCACGGAAAGATCCTCGCTCTTCAGATATTTCCGGGCCAGTTGCATCACATGGTCCGCGGTCGTTGCATCGTAGGCGGCGGTCAACTTTTCATAGTAGTCCTTCGGCAGCCCGTAGAAATCGATCGACTGCACGCGGACAGCGGTATTGGTGGGATCGGCGATCGACATGAGGAAATTCCCGATGGCCGACTGCTTGTTGCGCTCCAGCTCATCGGCGGGAACGGGAGTCTTCTGGATGCGCTCCACCTCGAACAGGATCTCCTGCAGCGCCGAATCAGTGACCTCGTTACGGACATCGGCAATCGCAACGAAATGCCCCTTGAAGTAGTTCGCATCGAACATGCTGTACGGCGTATAGGTGTAGGCATGAGTCTCGCGCAGATTCATCGCCAGGCGGTTGCCCAGCCCCGTTCCTCCGCCGAGGATGCTGTTGAGGATATAGGTCATCGGACGCTCGGGATCGCGAAGGAGCGGTCCCTTGCCGATCACGCGGATCGAGCTCTGCACCGCCGTCGGGCGATCCACCAGCACGACCCTCCGCCCCTTCTGGCCCGGGAAATCCGGCGCCTTCACGGTCGGCGCATTGCCGGTCTTCCAGTCACCGAATGCCCCCTCCAGCATCCGCAGCAGTTCCTCCCTGGAGACATCGCCGACGAACGCCAGCGTGGCATTGCCTGGCACGAAATAGCTGTCGTGGTACTTCTTCAGCATCGCCGGATCGAGCTTCATGATAGCTTCTTCCGACGGCATACGGCCATACGGCGTATCACCGTAGAGCACCTTGTTGACGGCATATTCGGCCAGGAACTCCGAACGGGCCTTGGAGGAGGTCAGCCCGGTGATCTGCTCCTGCTGGAACTTCTGCAGTTCCTCGGCGGTGTAGGCCGGATTCTTGATGGCATCGGCGAAGAGATCGAGGATCGTCGGCAGATGCCGCTTCAATCCACCCGCGGTGATGCTGATAGCATCGGGGGAGGTGGAGGCGCTGATATTGGCGCCGATGAAATCGAGCTGCTGCGCGAACTGGAGCGCCGAACGCCTCTGCGTTCCCTTCGTGAGAAGTTCGCCCACCGCATCGGTAAGCCCCGGCACATCGCCATCCTCCCCGTTTCCACCGCGCACGAGCATACGGAAGGTGACGAGCGGCCGCTCATCACGCACGAGGAAGATCTTCATGCCATTGCGCAACTTCATCTCCTCATAGTGAGGGAAGGTGGCGGTTGGAGGGGGATCGGGCACCGGCTGTTTCGTCCGGTCGATCTGGGCCGAGAGCATAGACGACATAGTTATCAGCACGACAAGTGAAAGAACGCCGGTGTGAAGCGGTCGGCAGACCCGCCGGACCGGTCGGACATAGTGGATGTGACGACGTATCATTGATTACTCCCCTCCTCTCGATGCTGGATAATACTTCAGGACCACGCGGTTGGTCGGAATCAGATACTTCTGGGCGACGCGCTGGATATCCTGGCGCGTGAGCGACATATACCGGTCGATCTCCGTATTGATCAACCCCGGATCGCCGTAGAATGTCTCGTACGTGGCAAGCGCCTGCGCCTTGTCCAGCGCATCGTCGAACCGGCGTGCGAACTGCGTCTCGATCTGATTCAGCGCCTTCTGCAGCTCCTCCTCGGTAACGCCATTGGTCTGCACATCCTGAATCTCCTTGTTGAACTCCTCACCGAGCTGATCCATCGTCACCATCGGATGCGACACCGCGAAGAGACCCAGAAGCCCCCCATTCTCCAGGTCCAGCGGGATAGCCTGCACACCGACGGCAAGCTGCTTCTTGTCGATCATGTTCTGATAGAGCCGCGAGCTGTTGCCGGTGGCAAGGATCGTCGCCAGCACCTCGATGGCGTAGGCATCCTTCTCGCCGCGCTGCGGCGTACGGTAGGCATACAGCAGCGCCGGAAGCGGAGTGTTGTCCTCGCGCACATCCACCGTCTTCTCGGCCGTCCCCATCGGCAGCGAGAACTGCGGGCGCGCTACCTCCCGGCCGCGGGGAATATCGCCGAAATAGTCCCTGACGAGCTGCTTCGTCCGCTCGATATCGATGTCGCCAACGATCGCCAGCACCGCATTGTTGGGGACATAATAGGTCTTGTAGAATTCGCGAAACTCGTCGATCTGCGCCTGATCGATGTACTGGGTGGAACCGATAGGCGGCCACGCATAGGGAGTTCCCTCCCCCGTGTATCGCGCCAGATGCTCCAGAATGGAACCGTAGGGAGTATTGTCGTAGCGCTGCTTGCGCTCCTCCTTCACTACGCCGCGCTGCGTCTCCACACCGATCTCCTCCACCCTCGCATGCAGCATCCGCTCGGACTCCAGCCAGAGCGCCAGCTTCACCTGGTTCGATGGAAGCATGATCTGATAGCCAGTCTCGTCGAAGCTCGTAAAGGCATTCAGACGCCCTCCGGCCGACTGCACGATCTTGTCGATCGAATGCCGCGGAATGTTCGCAGTCCCCTCGAACATCAGATGCTCGAAGAAGTGCGCGAATCCCGTGCGATCGGAACGTTCGTTTTTTGAACCAACGTGATAATGCACGAACGTAGCCACCACAGGCGCGCTCTTATCCACCGAGAGGACCACGCGCAGACCATTCGGAAGCTCGAACTTTTCGTACATCACCTTCGGCAGGTCGCCTGTTGTCTGGGCGTTCGCCACCAGCACCGTGGCCAGCGAAAGGCCCGCCACCAGCGCGTGACGCTTTCCTATCGGATATATCATATCTCCTGTCTCGATAAGTGAGTGACATCAACTCTTCAGAACATTGAACTTACGAAAAGTGCCGCGAAAGCGGCTTCATCGACGCATCGGGCATCTTCCGCACTCATGACACGCGGATGCGCGGCCGGCTGGCTCCGCCGGCGGACGGATCGCCTCCGCGAACACCGTCAGGTTCCTAAAACGCCCGGCACATCGGGAGGTGTACTGTCGGCAGGCCCGGTTGTTGCATGATGCATCAGCATCTGCTGCAAGCACCCGGACACCTTGCCGACGCGATATCCGCTGTGTACCTTTGCCGCTACGTGCGACGCCCATCCTCATCACGCAGACGCTCAGGCAGCCCGACGATACGTCGGGCGCCACATGTCATCTTCCGCCCCGATGCAGGCCGGCGCTACATAGCATTCAACAAGCCCTACGGCGTCCTCTCCCAGTTCACGCAACCGGAGGAGAGCGCCAGGGAAACACTTGCGCTCTTCGGATTTCCGCCGGATGTCTATCCTATCGGCCGGCTCGATTACGACAGCGAGGGCCTGCTGCTGCTGAGCGATGATCCGGGGCTGAACGCCCGGCTGCTCGATCCGAAGCATGGCCACCCGCGCATCTATCTGGCACAGGTGGAAGGGATTCCGGCCCCGGATGCGCTGCGGCGCCTGGAGTCCGGTGTAATCGTGGCGGGACATCGAACGCTTCCCGCCCGCGCGGAACTTCTGGCCGATGACCCCGGCCTCCCGCCACGACCGGTGCCGATCCGCCACCGGCGTTCGATCCCGACCTCGTGGCTCCGGCTGGAACTGACCGAGGGCAAGAACCGGCAGGTACGCCGTATGACAGCGGCTGTGGGACACCCCACGCTTCGCCTGGTACGCGTCGCCATCGGCCGGCTGCATCTCGACACGCTTGCACTGCGGCCCGGCGAGTGGCGTATGCTCACCCACGAGCAGTTGCGTCTTGCGCTGCAACATGCACCCGGCAATGTCGTATCGCGTCCCCAGGGACGAACTGCCGGCACGCGACGGCGGCGGCGGCCATAAGGAACACGCGGCAACCCCGGCCACACCTGACTTCATCGGGCACGAACATCCACAATTTTCCATCGCATGAATACAACCGCGATCGCCATCAATGGGCTCGAAAAAATCTACCGCAGCTCGCGGCGCGAAGGGAGCATCCACGCACTGAAGCCGCTGCGCCTGGAGATCGCCAGTGGCGAGGTATTCGGGTTGCTCGGACCGAACGGCGCGGGAAAGACCACCCTCGTGAAGCTGCTGCTGGGGATCACCTATCCCACATCAGGGAACGCAACCGTTGCGGGCATGCCCATCGGAAGCACCGCAAGCAAGGAGGCGGTCGGCTACCTTCCGGAGAATCATCGCTACCCCCTCTATCTCACCGGCGGCGGAGTGCTCAGGTACTTCGGAAAACTGAGTGGCATCAGCGGCGGCATGCTGGACCGGCGTATCGATGAACTGCTCGGACTGGTGAATATGAAGAAGTGGCGGAATGTGAAAGTCCGGAAGTATTCAAAAGGAATGATGCAGAGGGTCGGCCTGGCACAGGCGCTGCTGAACGATCCGCAGGTGATTTTCCTCGACGAGCCGACCGACGGCGTCGATCCGCTGGGACGCAAGGAGATCCGTGATCTGATCATGGAACTTCGCTCGCACGGCAAGACGATCTTCCTGAACAGCCATCTGCTTTCCGAGGTGGAGCTTATCTGCGACCGGGTCGCGATTCTGAATCGCGGGGATCTTGTACGGATCGGCACGGTGAAGGAGCTGACGGAGGATGCACATCTCTATCGCATCGAAGTCGCGGAGGAACATGGCGAACGTCTCCCGGCCGCCCTGGCGTCATTTACGAGACGCGAGACAGGTGGTAACGGGGTCGTGATCGAGGTGGAGAACGTACAGCGGTTGAACGAAGCGCTGGACCATCTCAGAAACCAGGGACTGCTTATCACGGCCATTACGCCAACACGGCAGACGCTTGAGGATCTGTTCCTCGACATCGTCGGCAGGGAGGAGACGACCCGATGAAACTTCTTGCTCTCATCACCGACACGTTTCGCGAGATCTACGCGAAGAAGATCATCATCGGCATCGTTGCCATCGAAGTCGTGGCCCTGCTGATCACCGGATTCGTCCTCTTCTCCAGCGCCAGCCAGGAGATGTACCACGAGGCTGCGACGCTGGTCCCCCCGGATACGGCCGGTGCCGCTGCGGAGAACCCATTTCCGGTGCCGGATGACACATCGCTCCTTGGCAGCGATGACGCGGCGCTGCTCGATTCCGCCGCGGGCGATACATCTCCGCGACGCGGGTCGAGTCATGCATTCGGGACCGCAGAAACCGGCCAGCCGGAGATGAACCAGGCTCAGGACGAGCTGCGTCCGACGCTGCTGCAGATGGTAGCCGGCCAACTCGGCGCATTTTCGGCGGTGATAGCGCTTGCAACGTTGTTCATCGGCATCTTCACAACGGCGGGCATCATCCCGTCGATGATGGAAAAGGGGACGATCGATCTGCTGATTTCAAAGCCCCTTCCCCGCGCGACGATCCTCTTCGGCAGGGCGCTCGGAGGATTTATCGCTATTGCGATCAACCTCGCCGTGTTTGTCGCGGCCATCTGGACGCTGTATGGCCTGGCCACATCCGTCTGGCATACGCCATTCCTCCTCTGGGGGACGGTCATTCCCCTTTTCACGTTCATCGTGCTCTTCAGCGGCGTCATCGTCCTGAATGTGCTCACCGAGAGCTGGGTGCTGCCGATGAGCCTGGCCTATGTCCATCTGATGATCCTGGCGAATTTCCTCGCCGGCCGCGAGGCGATCCTTTTTGAGTTCATTACGAATGAATTTCTTCAGGGAATAATCACAGGGTTGTATTACCTGCTCCCGCAGACCGCTGATCTTATCCGTACGGCTCCGCTGGCGATAATGACCGGCTCCGCGGGTCCGGACGGACCGTTCATTCAGGGAGGTATTTTCACCGTCGTGATGCTGGCCTTTGCAGCCTGGAAGTTTCAGCGGAAGGATTTCTGATGGGGATTGGCGCCGGAATGTGCGTTGATTTTCTGTGAAGAGAAATTATCACGCAAAGGCGCAAAGGGACGGGCGTGGTGGTTGTTCGCGTTTTTCTTCAATCGAAGATTCTCCCGTTCAGCGCCAGCAGCGACGAGTCCCCGTAACTGAGAAACCGGTAGCCCGTCGCCAGCGCCTCCTCGTAGACACGATGCCACAGATCATGTCCAAGCAGCGCGCCGACGAGCAGGATCAGGGTGCTCCCGGGTTGATGAAAATTGGTGATGAGCGCGTCGCAGCAGCGGAACCTGTATCCCGGCACGATGATGATCCCGGTGCGGCCCGTGACTGTGCCGGGCGAACGGCCGGTACGCCAGCGCTCGACCGCATCCAGCGACTCCGGCAGCGACGGGAGACGTTCGTGCTGTGACGCAAGCCGGTACGGGTCCCACTGCTCGACCAGAAGTTCATCGGAGTCTGGAGAGCAGTCCCCGAGCAGCAGCCGCGCACCGAACCAGTAGAGCGATTCCAGCGTGCGGATACTGGTGGTTCCGACGACGACGAATGGATGCCCGCCGGAGTTCTCCCGCAGATGAGCATGCTCCCGCAGCGCCGCAAGTGTATTCCCCGACACGGCGATCCGCTCCTGATGCATCTCATGTTCGGTCACGTCACCCTTCACCTGCTTGAACGTGCCCGCCCCGACGTGCAGCGCCACCCGTTCCATACGCACCCCCTTCGCGCGCAGCTCCCCGATCAGTTCCGGCGTGAAGTGCAGCCCTGCCGTCGGGGCGGCCACCGCTCCCTCGCGGCGCGCATACACCGTCTGGTATGTGCGCGCATCATCATCCGTCGCCTCCCGCTTGATATACGGCGGCAGCGGAATGCGTCCCACGATCTCCAGCACATCCCCCATGCCCAGCCCGGCGGGCTCCCACTGGAAGCGCACCAGAAATCCCTCACCCTGGCGGCCGAGCAGGGAGGCGCGCAGAGCCAGTTCCACACCATCATGCACGAACCGGCCATGTAGCTCCCCCTCCCTCGCAAACTTCCTGGCCCCGCCGACCATGCAGATCCACACGGCATCCCCGGCGGCGGCGAGCGCAAGCGCCGGGTCCGGCGACGGCTCCACGGGCTCCAGCAGAAACAGTTCCACTCTTCCCCCTGTCGGCCGCTGCATCACGATCCGTGCACGCACCACGCGCGTCTCGTTCAGGACCATCATGGCATCGGAGGAAATCAGAGCGGGAAGATCGCGGAAGATATGATGCTCGATGCGGCCCTCCGCAACCGAGCAGACCAGCAACCTGCTGCGATCCCGCTCCGGAAGCGGATGCTCGGCGATACGATCGGGAGGGAGCGTATAGCTGTACTCGTCCAGCGATACGCGGGGGATATAGGAGGCGGGCCCGAAGTTCCTATGCGTCGGCGTCATCCGGCAATTATACAGCGTATGGTGGACATGGCCTCATCTTCAGGCATCCGATACGCCGCAATCGTACGGTTCACCCACCGTATCACCTGCAACATGGAAGGGAAGCGCCGGAAACGACAGGCCAGAGACACCATGTGCTATGGCACGTTATCAATGTAGCCCTGTATGGATCGAATAACACTTTGAGGTGTTGCATTCTCCTTCCTCCTTGCACTTGCCTCCACTTCATCTATATACCTTTGTATTGCAGCAATAACATCCCTGTCTCTCCGGCGTTCATTTTCAATCCTGTTGATTTTCGACTGATACTCGTTCCTAAGATTGGATGTATGCGAATCCCATTGCAGCCGCAGATCAAGAAATTCCTTTTCGGCCTTCTCCATTCTCCGTACCCGGATCGTACTATCATTCCGTAAATATGCAACCTGGGAATTCAATTCGGCGATCATGCGATTGAGCCTGCTTCTGCTCAGAGAATCTTCCCTCTTCATCATCCTGATATCCAGATCATGCTGTGTAGAATTCGCCATGGCGGTTGAATCGACAGCCGACGTAATGAAATTCCGGGTAACGGAATCCTTGTAAATTTCATTGCCCACCCTCTCCTTTTCCGCCCGGGTCTGGGCTACTTCATCGTTGACGTAAGCAATGAGGAAGGCCATCACACTTAGTCCGATTAACGAAACCACCCCTCCCGCCTTCAACAACCTCCTCATTTTCCGACGTTCAACCTCCTGGGATTTCAACTCTCTTAACTTAATTGCCCGTTGAGCTTTCTGGTGCTGTATCCAGGGGACAAGAAACTCACTTACGATTTCATAGTACGCCGTATCCCGCACAAGCTCACGACGCACAACCTTCGCTTCACGCTCCAGCGCGTCAAGAGCCCCTTTCAGCAGTTCGATCGAGATGGACTCCTCGCTATGAATGATACTGAACAGATCATCTCCCGCAATAACGTTGCGGGTTCCGCTGGTGGTGAGCAGCCTGCTGAGAATCGCGACAGCGGGGTACTGATAATCAGCCCGCAGTTGTTCTATCGCCTGCGAAAGATAGTCTTCAAGTATCCCCTGCACTCCCTTCTCCCACAAAAGATCCCTGGGATCTGCCGACTGCCAGAGTTGCAGGCAGACGATCTGCACCTCGGAGAGGTTCAGCACCCCCCCTTCACTTCGTGCCGCAATGGCAGTAGCAAGATCATCCGCAAGCCGTGGCGACAATTCAGTCCTGAAATGCCCGGGGAATCGCTCGAACGAACCGCGTATGACGCCATGAAGTGAATCCACACGCAACGGGGTCAACCGGAACAACTGTTGCAGTAATTCCGGGACAACCGACGTCAGCCCGGAAAGCTTCGCCAGATAATCTTCGCGAAATACAAAAAGCAGTTTGACCGGGAGCGAATGATCTTTCAGCAGACCGATAATTGTCTGAAGTATCTCCGCCTGCACTCGATTTCTTCCTGGGGCATCCGCTTCAAGCGAAGTGTCTTCAAACAATGTTACGAGCTCTTCAAACTGGTCGAAAATAAGAAGAGCGCATCGGCCGGCCGGAAGCGCGTGGAGTTTCGAGCCGAACTCGTCCAGGGAAAGCACGAAGCGTGGCAGGCCATCACTGTCGTCACAGAAATTGGAGGGAAGATATGGTGGGGACCCATCCTCAACCAAAGAAGTCCGCTCAACGATAATTTCTTCACCGGACCTGGGCTGCACACGAAGCCGGTCGGGTATAAACCCCTCCTCCAGAATACGCGGAATGCATCCGGCATTGACAAGGGATGACTTCCCGGCACCGGAATCGCCGTACAGCAGAACCCCTCGATAGATCACGATATTTCTAACCAGGCGCTCCACCTCCGCTTCTCTTGAGAAAAATATCGACTGGTCAACAAAACGAAACGGTTCAATACCACGATATGGCACTGGAGGAAGACCGGCGACGGCAGTAGGGATATCCTGTTTCATGGCTGCATCTCCACTCCCGTTATCATTCTATAAAGATTTGGAACGAAGGTCCACACATCCTGTGCGATGAATCGAACGTAACGACGGCGATTATACCACACATCGAGGATCAATGGATCGGGGTAAAGATCCACCGAATACGTTTCCGGTATGTTTGCCAGATCTATCTTCCAGCGCAGCGTCTTGAACAGCAGGCGGAGATTATAATCCATCAGGCTATAACCGACAAAAAGCGTGGGAAATTTCTTGAAGAAATACCGTATGGTCTCCGGCACAGGATCATTCGTACCACGATCGCTCATTCTTAGAACGAATTCGATATAATCCTCGTCCGTGATCACAATCGACTCCGGCTGATCAACATCACCATGAATTTTGAAGACAAACGGAACCTGCGGCACCGGACTGGGATTGGCGCGATAATCGACCGTCGGCTCCCGATCATCCTTGCTGAACACGCTTACCGAGGGACGTTTCCCGGCGTTACGGAGCGCATCCTCGAACAACTGGTCATAATTGGTGGTGACAATCATCGGGAATGGGAGCCGGGCGAGAGCCTGGACAACAGGCGATGGTTTCTTGCCCGTCATGACGGCATTCCGCACCTGATCCACCAGTTCGCGGCGCCCGAATTCCGTCTCAAAATAGAGTGCGATTCTCTGAAGATTGTTGCTGGTATCCTTGGGGAATTTGTCGTTAAAGTGGCATGCGGCGGCAAGATGATCGCCAAGCGCCCTTCCAAGCGGCGGCCGATACTGTTCAGGATATGTGAACAGCGAGCCTTCCGGCGGCGGGTAGTGAACTCCTGCTCCCAGGAATAAAATACATTCACCTTTGGAAACACGCTCGGCGATTGCCGCCAATGCAGTTTCATCAGATAATGACATAGCGTTATAACAATGGTGACGGAAACAGCATTACAGCGGTTGCTTGAAGGCAGAAGGACAGGGGGGGTGGTTCATGGCGGGGTTCAGAGTCCCACCCAAACAAAAGCAGGCGCAAAATACTATATCCCTCCGGCTGGCGCAAGACTCTGCCGACGGTTCGATACTGGAAACTTCCCTGGCCCGCTCCGAACAGATTATCCTGCAACATCGGCATCCTATCGGTATGCGGCGTTCTTTGTCCGGCCCGCTTCGCGGCGTACATACTTGCGCCCACACGCTGGTCCTCATGCACATGAGGTATCCCTGGCAGCGGCTCGCCAACTATGGCGACGCCCGGCTGGCAATCGGCTTCTCCCCACCGCCAACCGCCGCCATTTCCGTATGTTTATCCCCTGATGATTCCTGAAAACGACGATGCCATCTCCTACATAACGGGAGAGCCGATTGAGAAGGACTGGGGGTGGTGGAGCGATTTCCTCCAGCGGGAATACTACGGCTCGGCAGCCGAGCTTCCAGGCTGGGTCGCAGCATCCACCTCGGTTGCGCGCGAGCTTGCGCTTCGCCCCGGCATGCGGCTGCTCGACCTGGGATCGGGCTGCGGCGAAATGGTGCTGCAGCTCGCCATGAGGGGCATCGATGCCACCGGCGTGGAGCGCTCGGCATCGCTGGTGGATCACTGCCGCGACGCCGCCGAGCGCCGTGGCGTCAGGGCCACGTTCATCGCGGCGGACATGTTCGCATGGGAACCCGCGGAGGGGTTCGACGCGATCCTCTCGCTCAACACAAGCTTCGGCTATGGGAGCGACGCGGAGAACCGTGAGCTGATAGCGCGCATCGGCAGATGGCTGAACCCCGGCGGCGGCTTCTACTGCGACCTCATCTCCGCGGATCACGCCGAAGCGTTCGGCTGCTGGAACGACGAGGTGGCCGGCGGAAGGTTCATCGTTGACAACAGCTATGATCCGGACGAGCGCATCATGACAAGCCATCCCACGTGGATCTCCCCCGATCAGTCGAAGATCTACGTGGCGCCGTCGCCGGAAATTGTCAGGCTCTATACGCGCGCCGATATGGAAGCGATGATGCGCGCAGCCGGACTGGAACCGCGGCGGCTCTCCCGGGCGATGGGCCGGAACTTCCGCCAGGACGATGCGCAGATGCTGACGACCTGGGTGGCAAGCAGGAAGGCTGGTGATCAGTGGCAGGTTGATAGCCGTCAGTAGGAAGAAAAAGATTGTCCGGGAAGCTGTGTGGAGACAGTTGAACAAAGCTTCCGGCGTCATCGCGGGGAGCGAAGCGGCGTGGCGACCTCACCGGCATGCGTCTGCGAATTCTGGCGAGGTTCGCTCTGTGAATGACGGTGGCGCCTTCCCGGGCGCAGATGCCGGGGACTCGGCCGGCAACAGTCTGTTTCAACGATCCATACATATCCATGCGTCTCCTGGTCGTATGGTCGAACCGTTCGTCACGTATATTCGCACGCTCCGCTTCACAGGTCCCGAGATCGAGAAGCGTTACTTCAGGATCTTCGGCGATCTGGAGTACGACCTGTTCGCGCTCCGTATCGAGACGGCCGTGATGCGCCTGCGCCTGCGCGAGGTAAAGCGGCGGGCCAGGGCGTGTATGTGGATCAACTCCGATGACGAGCGGCAGATCAGCGTGACATCGCACGAGTTGAACGAACACCTCTACGATCGCCTGGAACATCTGCACAAGCGGATCGCCGCCGCCAAGAACTTCCGCTATGACCAGGAGCGCGAGCGGCAGGGATACTATCTCTTCAGCGACATCGCGACGGCGATCATCGGTCTAGGAGAGGATGACCGGCGCAATCATGAACTGCCGGAGCTCGATCGTGCGTGCGACGCCTACAGTCGCCTCGATCTCAATGAACTGCTCGATATCCACGACGGCGTGCAGCAACTACTAGGATTGCAGCGCCGCACGCAGGCGACCCGCGGGGAGCTGGAGGAATGGGAGGACGGGCTGATGAAGCTGTATGAACGCTATCCGCTCCGTCATGCACCGCTCCTGGAAACGCCCGATGGCATCGAAATGCGGCTGGACAGGCTGAAGCGCCGGATCGGCCGCGAGCAGAACCGGCTGGAAAGCCTCGGAATGGTCTATACGGGGGCGATCAGGGTGATGAGGTTCCGCAACTGAACATCGGGCGCAGCCAGGCATCTCCGGCGGAACTCCCGGCGGAAACACTACCGGTATCATCAACACATGCACATGATACGCAAGGAAACGAACATTCTCATCGTCGGCGATCGCGTCCTGATCCGTCCCGACGGACCCGCCGACCGCACGTCGCACGGGCTCTATCTCCCCCCCGGCGTCGGCGACCGGGAGCAGGTGCAGACAGGGCATATCATGAAGGTCGGCCCGGGCTATCCCATACCCAATCCGAATTTCTCCGAGGATGAACCGTGGACACGCCATGAACCGGCGCGCTACATACCGTTGCAGGCACAGGAGGGAGATCACGCTCTCTTTCTCCGCAAGGAGGCGATCGAAATCGAGTACGACGGCGAACGGCTTCTGATCGTCCCCCAGCCGGCGATCCTCATGCTCGTCCGCGAGGAACTGCACGAGGAGCCGTAAGCCGGCGCTCCCCGCAACTGACACAACCGACCACGGACCAACGGAAAGGGGAAGCCTGGAAAAGCCTCCCCTACCACTGTTCAGGACAACGCATCGTCGCGGGTTCACCGTGGCGCCCGGGCCTCGGCCGCACTTCTACGCCGACATCGCCACGTACGGCTTGTCAACATCCCTGTGCTCCTGCACCTCAAGCCACCGCTCCGCATCGATCGCCGCCATGCAGCCGGAACCGGCCGCGGTGACAGCCTGACGGTAGACATGATCCTGCACATCGCCGCATGCGAAGACGCCCTCCACACTCGTGTAGGTGCTCTTGCCGTTCGTGATGAGATAGCTGTTTGAATCCATTTCAAGCTGGCCGGCAAAGATCTCGGTGTTCGGCTTGTGGCCAATGGCAACGAAGACGCCGTCGGTGGCCAGATGGCGCGTTTCGCCCGTGACTGTATCGCGCAGCGTCACTCCGGTCACAGCGCGATTCGGCTCGGTCCTGCCGTGCACCTCCACCACGTTGGCATTGTAGATCACCTCGATCTTCGGATTGCCCAGCGCGCGGTCCACCATGATCTTCGACGCGCGGAACTCATCGCGGCGGTGAACGATCGTAACCTTCCGGCAGAAGCGCGTCAGGAAGATCGCCTCCTCCATCGCCGTATCGCCGCCGCCGACGATCACCACATCCATATTGCGGAAGAAGAAGCCATCGCACGTGGCACATGCCGAAACGCCGTAGCCCAGGTATTCCTTCTCCGACGGAATGCCGAGCAGCTTTGCGCTTGCGCCGGTGGCAATGATCAGCGCATCGCACGAGAACCGGCGATCGCGATCGCTCTTCAGCCTGAAGGGACGGCGCGAGAGATCGACCTCGGCGATATGCTCGAACCGGCAATCCGCACCGAAGCGCTGCGCCTGCGCCCGGAAGATCTGCATCATCTCCGGTCCCTGGATGCCATGCTCGAAGCCGGGGAAGTTCTCCACCTCGGTCGTTATCGTGAGCTGGCCGCCGGGATTGCTCCCCTCGAAGACCACCGGCTTCAGATTCGCGCGCGCCGTATAGAGGGCCGCCGTCAGGCCGGCGGGTCCGGAGCCGACAATGATGACCTTGTGATGTTCGGCGCCATCGATCATCTCTCCCTCATGATGGGGAAGTTCGGCGGGGGTACCGTGGTTGTTCTTCTGTTCCATGATTCTTCTTTTGGTTGTCGTTATCCATACGACGTCTTCACGGGCGCTCTCGTGGAAGAGGCATCATCACAGCCCTCTACGTCCGCTCCAGCAGCAGCATCTCGCGCAGCAGATCCTTGATCGATGTCAGTTTGGCCCGGAGCATTTCTATTTCGGCGGGAGCGACCGACTTCGACGCCGGCTTCTGATAATACAACTCCAGAGCGTTCAGTTCCAGCAACGAATCGGTGAGAATCGAAAGGGACGTGGTGATACGCCCCTTCCGTTCACCGTGACGGAAGATCTGATCGTCGAGTTCATCCGAGTACTGTGGCGGAATCATACGGGTTATGCGCAGATGGTTGTGTGAATGTTTGTTCCGGCGATGCTCCCCCGCCCGACGGCACATGCCCTCCCTGATCGCCCTGCGCACCCCATGTCCGCTGATTCCCCCACACGCGGTCCGGCGGGACTCCGGGGCGAAACGCCCGCAGCGCGGGCCGTCAGACCGACAGGATATCCTTCTCCTTGTCGGCGAGAATGCGATCCACCTCGTCGATGTATCGGTCGGTCAGCTTTTGCACGTCGGCCTCCCCCCCCTTGCGCACATCCTCGCTCATATGCTCTTCCTTCTCGGCCTTCTTCAGCATGTCCATTGCATCGCGGCGGGCATTGCGGACGCCGATCTTGGAATCTTCGGCGACTTTCTTCGCCATCTTGGCGAGCTCGCGGCGGCGCTCCTCGGTGAGCGGCGGGATCGGAAGACGGATCACCGTGCCATCGTTCGTGGGGTTCAATCCCAGATTGGCCGCCTGGATCGCCCGGTCGATCACCGACACCAGCTTCTTCTCCCACGGCTGCACCAGGATCATCGTGGCGTCGGGAGTGGTGACCGTCGCCACCTGCGAGAGCGGCACCATCTGGCCGTAGTAATCGACTCTGATCGAATCGAGAAGGCTGGTGGATGCCCTGCCGGTGCGGATCTTGGCGAACTCGATATGGCAATGCTCGACCGCCTTTCGCATTACCTGTTCGGCGGCGTCAAGAATCTGTTGTACTTCCATTGTAGTTGAACGCTAAATGATTGTAACGGGAAGATAACCCGGCCGCCACAGTTTTCGCGCCATGACTGCCGAAACCGCAGACGGCGCAGGTTCCTGATGATCCGCCGGCACGGATCGCGGCGGAACGCACGGGAGATCAGTCGCCCGTAAAGATCGCCTTGAACACATGCCCGGCCACTGCCGGGTTCTCCTTCAGGCGCCGTATAGAATAACCATACCAGTCCTTTCCGAATGGCACGTAGACACGAAGCCTGTGCCCCTGCGCGATAAGTTCGCGGCGCTTCGCCTCGCGCACACCGAGCAGCATCTGGAATTCGTACTGATCGCGCCTCAGCCCACGCTCCGTTATCATCCGACGGGCGCCGTCGATCAGCACATCATCGTGGGTGGCGATGCCCACGTAGCAGCCGTGATCGAAGATGATCCCCAGACACTTCAGGTAATTCCGCTGAATCTCCTCGCGCCCCTTGAAGGCGATCGATTCCGGCTCCACGTAGATTCCCTTGCAGAGCCTGAAATTCGCCCCGGCGGCCGCCAGATCGCGGATGTCCTGTTCGGTACGGCGAAGATACGCCTGCAGGACGATTCCCACAGTATTCGGATACATCTGCCGAATGCGGTGCTGCAACTCGATGGTGGCGTCGGTATAGGGAGAATTCTCCATGTCCGTGCGGACGAAGTTCCCAAGCTCGGCCGCCTTCGCCACCACGCGCCGGAGATTCTCGAAGGCAAATTCCCTGTCGATCGCCAGACCGAGCGATGTCAGCTTCACCGAAAGGTTGCTGTCAACGCGCCGCCGGGAAATCTCCTCCAGCACCCTGAGGGCATGGTCCGTTTCATGACGCGCCACATCCGACTGATTCACGAATTCGCCGAGCACGTCCACCGTCCCCATCGCCCCCTCCCGGTTCAGACGGCCGACCATCTCCATAGCGTCGTTCAACGTCTCCCCGGCTATGTACTTTCTGGCAACGACCCTGACGAGCGCCCTGGGCGCGTATGGCAGTGCGGTCGAGATCAGCGTGTTGAAGAGCCCCATTGCTGGAATTGATGCGAGCTGGAAAAGAGGCTGCACGTCCGGCATGGCCGGGCGTCGTTAGCAGACTGTATCGGCGCAAATTTACGATCCGGCGTCATGCGCGGTTCATCGGATCGGCGCGCCCAACGGTTGCAAAGTGTGTTGGGCGGGAAGCAGGGCGGAGGGATACCGCCTACGCCGCATCGGCCGCATCCGGAGCTTCCGCAGCGGCGCCGCGCCGGCGCATCCGGACGAAGATGAGTCCTCCGACCGCCGCGACGAGGGTGACGAGCGTTATCCACAGTCCCGTCGCAAACGCGCCGGACTCGAACCGCAATTCCACCGTGTGCGTTCCCGCCGGCACCGCGATGCCGCGCAGCGAATAATCGGCGATCAGCAGCTCCGCCGGATTGCCATCGACATAGGCCTTCCAGGCGGGATACCAGATCTCGCTGAGCACCAGAATGCCCGGCTTGTCGGTCCGCACATCGACTCTGATATCCGCGGCGTCGTAATGGGTGACCGTGGCGGTACCTCTCCCCGTTGCGTCGAGCGTGATGCCCGGGTCCTTTTCGAGAACCACCGTGCTGGCGAGATCCACCTGCCCGTTTTTCAGGAGATTGTACGCTCCGGCGGAATCAACAACCTTCGCATCATAGACCATCCGGGCATGCGGCAGAGCCGTCGGGCGCTGCACAAGCCCCGCGGCCTGTGTACCGGGATCGATCGAGACATCGTACTGGATATCCAGAAGATCGAACGCACGATCCTGCGGCGTGACCGGCGGGACGCGGCGCTGCAGCAGAAGCGCGTTGTAACCTTCGTAGAGCATGATGCCGCTGTACGGCCCCTGGTTGCGCGGCATGAGCATGAATCCACCTTCGCGCATCTTCACCCGGAAGAGCTTTCCGGGCGGGTCCGACTTGAACGCCGCGAACTGCGCGTCGTTTCGGTCGTAGATCTCCGTCTGCGGGTTCACCGGCGAATCGTTCAGCCCCATGCCGAAGACGAACATGTCGATCACGGCAAGCAGCACCACGAGTCCGCCGGCGGCCGCTCCCGGAACATTTCCGCGAAGCCTTCCCCAGACGACCGCCGTGACGGCCGCGCCTATCAGCAACGCGGCGATGCCCGTCGATGCCGTGTGTTCGCCGACACCCGGAGGAGCATCGAAGGGCGCAAGCAGCGCGCCGCTCACAGCAAGCAGCCCTATCAGCACAACCACGCCACCGGCGGCAAGCACGATACGGCGCAGCCGGTCGGCATCCTCTCCGCCACGCAGCAGACGGTCAAGCCCCGCTCCCGCAAGCAGCGCGCCGCCGAGCGTCAGGTAGAGCGTCATGCGTGTGGGAATCCGGAAGGTGCTGAACAGTGGCAGCCGGCCGATGATGGGATGCACGAAGAAGCTGTCGCCGAGCGCATAGAGGAGCCCGAACACCCCCATGCCCGCAAGGAACCACCGGAGCGCTCCCAGGCGGTTCGAGGCAAGGCCGATCGCCGCCAGGATCAGCGTCACCACGCCGATGTAGATGGCGGTCTCCCAGAAATAGTGCGGCTGCGGCCGGTACCAGAACTGCATGTCGGCGGCGGCGGCAGGCCCTGCCACGCCGAAGAACTTCGGCACGATCAGGGTGATAAGCTGCCCCATTCCCAGCGCTCCCTCCAGCGTCTGCTCGTAGGTGAACGCGGCGCGTTCGGAGAGTCCGGCCAGTTCCATGCCCGGCAGCAACTGGATGGCGAACAGCCCCGCGCCGATGACCACCGGAAGCGCGGCCACAAGCGCCCCGCCCGCGATGCTTCTCCCCGTCGCCCTCTCCTCCCCGGCACGCATCTCGCGCACGAACAGGAAGATGGTGAGGCAGAAGAGGAAGAAGACCACATAGAGCGCCATCTGCGGATGGCCACCAAGCAGCATGATACCCAGGAGCAGTCCCGCCGCCAGTGAATGGAACAGGCTGCGCTGCGTTATACCACGGTGGAAGAAATGGACGATGAGCGGGAACCACGCCTCGTGGTAGATCATGTTATGGTGCATCGCATGCGTCACCATCAGCGCGGAGAATGCATAGCCGATCGCCGCCAGCGCGCTCCCCCACTGCCCGAGCCCGAAGCCACGGGCGAGCTTCCACATCCCGAGAAGCGCCACCAGATAGTGCAGGATGATGAAGAACTGCGCCAGCCATGCGCTCAGATTTCCTCCCGAAAGGAGGTACATGAGCTGGTTGCCCGGATAGAACAGGCCGTTCTGCAGATCGGCCATGAAGGGCATCCCGTTGAACGTATAGGGATTCCAAAAGGGGATGGTGCCTGATGCGATGTTCGCCGCCGCGAAGTGCTGGTACGGAAAGAATGCTTCGGTGAAATCCTCCCACAGAAATGCCCCGCCGGTAAGGTGGCCCCAGAAGAAGATCATGACCAGGAGGATGAACACCCCCGCCATCATGATATTCGACGGCTCCCAGATGTTCTCGACGACCACCGGACGTCGTGCCGGACGCGAAGCATCTCCCCTGCGGGAATCGGTTCTCCTGCCGGTAACTGTGCGCTGCTTGGACATATGCCTGGTTTGTAGATAGTGGTTGGCGGCCGGTCGTCAGTGGAGAGTACCGCTCTCCTTCCGCCGTAACCAACCAGTAACTCACGTAGATCTGAAACGCCCGGCCCCGCAGGGACCCGGTTCGTGACTGGTCGTCGATCGTTCGTGGAACGAGCGCGGCTCCGCCGCCGCCGGCTTCGCTCTTCCGGCAGCCATCCCCGGGGTCACGAGCAACCGACGGCCACCGGGATGCATCACCGCCACTTCCGATCAGCCTCGTTCCACCAGCCATTAACGACCGGCCATCAGCGACTCCCCAGAGCCGCCCCATGCAACAGATACTTTTCCACAACCATTCTCACGCATCATCCCGACCGAGCACGATGAACATCTGCGAGAGCTTTGAGAAGGGAGCGCGGATGAAATCGAATCCCGCCGAGATGCCGCCCAGCAGCGGATAGAGCGGATGATAGATGGCGGGCCTGTCCTTCGTGACGGTGATCAGCCCCTTGTCGGCCAGCCAGAAGAGCGCACTGATGGTCCAGAACGGCGCTCCCTGGGTGTAGGCGAACTCCCGGAACTTCAGCCCCGCCCGGGCCGCGATCCGTTCAAAGCTTTCCTTCGTGAAGAGCACCCAGTGGCGCGGCGAATGATACCCACCCCAGTTCCTGTGGCGGAAAATGCGCGCGTCAAGGCTTTCGTAGTTGGGAGTCTTGACGAGCACGAGACCGTGGGGCGAGAGCATCGAGCGGACCTTCTCCAGGATGGCGAAGGGATCGGCGACGTGCTCGATCAGATTCAGCAGCAGGACGAAGTCGAACGTTCTGTCGGTCTCGAAATCCTCGATCCGCCCGCAGAAGTATTCATGGCCATGCTGCCTGGCCACCTCCTCCGCACCGGGATCGAAGTCAACCACCTGGGTGAACTTCACGCGGGGATCGATGCCGCGAACGATATCGAGCTGCCAGCCGGCGCCGCCGCCGACATCGAGCACGCTGAGCGATTCGCCGGGAATCTTCTTCAGCAGCCTGCCGAACAGCCGCCCGTCAAGCCACCCCTTGATGCGGTGGACGACCGACTCCCTCGGCGAGGCGAATGAGTAGTAGTTGGAGGGATAGATTTCCGAAAGCCGGTCGCTCGGCACCGGATCGATGAAGAGCACGCCGCAGTCGTTGCAGCGATACAGGGTGAAGCGTTCGTCGGTCGTCAGATATTCGGCATCCCAGGCGGTTGCGTACTTCTCGGACGATGTCGAGCCGCACGCGAGACATGCGGGCCGCGCGACGGATTCACGATTATCTGGCATTGTCAGTGATTGAAGAGACGCACGAACGTCCGTACGTACGATGTCCTGTGTCGTTTGAGAAGACCGGCAAGCTCCGTATCCATCAGGAACCGTTCCAGGTCCGGAAGGCGCGTGTAGGAGATCTGCGGCTCCCAGTGATGCAGCAGATGCCTGTTGAATCCCGCCCCCCCCAGCGTGCTGGCGATCGGCCCCGAGCCGAACATCCGGTTCACCATGCCGTGCGGCACCTGCGTGTAATCGATGTGCGCCTCGGCCTCCTCGCTGCGATGCTCCAGAAGCTGCCGCACCGACGCGAAGAAGGGAAAGGCGATGATCATCCCGATCACCCATGCGACCGCTACCGGCCAGTATCCCAGCAGTATCGCTCCAAGCACGATCACTCCGTTCAATGCCGCCCCCACGAGCAACTGCGCATTGAGAATCCCCCCCGACTTCTTCCCCTGCTGCTGCTTCCGCTGCGCAATCTTCTCGCGGCGCGTAAGCACCTTCAGCGGCTTCACCCCGGTCAGCGATTCGACCAGGAACTGGATGTTGAGCGGATCGAAGTATGTATGCTCCGTATCGTCCGGCGTCCCCAGATACCGGTGATGGTCGAAGTGAATGGGACGATACGCCCTGATATCCTGCCCTACGATCGCCCCGATGAAGATGTTCGCAAGCCGGTCGTTCATCTTCCGGTTGCGGGCGATGTTGTAATGCGCGGCCTCGTGCAGGAAGAGCTGGATGAACGCGAGCGTGTATCCGTAGATGAAGCTTCCCGCAAAGATAGCGAGGATCGTCGCCAGCGGCGGGCCTCCATTCACCAGCATCATGCCGACGGTCGTCGCGGCCAGCACGAGATGCCCGGCCAGCAGATGGAGCCACACGATGGAATACTTCGGTGCAAGTCCCTGCTTGAAGTCCTTGTACCGGACTCCACGGCTGTTCACGACGGAATCGCGTCTCACTTCATCCAGATTCTGCGGGGGCGCCTGGGGGGCGGTCCTCGACTGTTCGACGGTAGTAGTCATGAGCGTACTCGAAGTATCGGTATCATCGTCGATCGCGCAAGATAGGTACGGCGCCCCTTCTTTTCCCCATCGAACCTGTCGGCGCCGTCCAACGCGATGGCGTACAAGACGGCCATCGGTTATCGAAATCGTACGCGATTACACTATGCATCGTATCTCCGCACGGTACGGCCCCGGGAAGCATTCAGGCCGCGAATCTACGAATCGGATGGCAACCGCGATGATGTGCATGATGAAAAAGGGCGCAGCACCGCATCGCCGGCGTACGGTGGCGCGGTCGGCATCATGTGCATCCCGGCGCTACCGCTCCACCACGACGGGATATCCCACCGGCCCCTCGCTTGTCACCATCATCAGCCAGTAGACACCCTGCGCCAGCCCCGTGATGTCGAATGAGAAGATCCCTTCCTCACGATACCTGTTGCCAGTTCCGCCGGAGGAGAGAACACCGTAGCCGGGGTTCCGGACGACGTTGCCAAGGCCGTCGCGCAGGACGGGCGGAGCGGGAATGGCCGCCGAGCGATCCCCCAGGATCGTCACCGGCACATGAATGGTTCGTCCCCCCGGATTCGGATACGGCGCCGCCACGGCAACCTTCGATACGCCGCTGCCGGCCTCACGTATCCCTATCACCGCATCGCAGTTTCGTCCCTCTGCATGGAACAGCCCGTAGCCGTCCACGGGAATGTAAACGTCGCAGAGATCTCTGAGGACGAGGGTATCATGATCCGCCCCGGGCTCGCCCGGAGCGAAGCATATCTCGCAGTCACGGCTCTCGCCGGGGGGAATGACAAGCGGGAACTGCCCCGGAGGTACCGAAAAGGCGACATTGTTCCTGAAGGATGCCGCACCCAGCACGACGGCGTCAGGTCCGGGATTCCCCAGCCCGACGTTCATGCAGCGGCTGCTTCCCAGCCAGATGCTATCCATCGATGCGTGCTCGTCCGGGTCGGCATGCACAACAAGCCGGCTGCCGGTACGGGCGGCAAGGCTTTCGACGATCGGTGCGATCTTTCCACGGCTGTTGCGGACAAGCAGCGAGACCACCCCCGCCCTGGACGGATCGGCGACGATCACGCGCACCGCCACCTCGTGCGAGGGAAGACCTCCCATGATCTCGACCGAAACATTCGAGCTGGCGGCCGAGTCAAGATCGACAGCGACGATGGGCCAGAGGCTGTCCGACGCCTGGATCACGAAGCCGTAACAGTCCCCGGCCAGCCGCGTCAGCACGGGAGGCACTTCCGGAATACTCCTCTTCACGACGCATTCTCCCTCGCTCGAACAGACCGGCAGGCTGGTCGTCTCTCCGGGCACCGGATAGCGGGTGACGATTCCGCCACGCATGCCGTCACCGGCGCCGAACGTTCCCCCTTCGACCACGGTTCCCCCCCTCCCGCCTCCTATAAGTGGCAGCAGGCACGTGACGCCCGCCGTATCGCCGCTGACGATGACGACTCCGCCGCCGCCACCGCCGCCGGAGCCAACCGGCGTGCTCACGCCGACGCGGCTTCCGCCATTGCCCCCCGACACGTCGGCTATAACAAGTCCGCTCATCGATTCGACATCGAGGATGATTGTTCCGCCGGCGCCGCCACCGCCGCACCCATCGGGATCTCTCGTCGATATATCGTTCTCCGCGTCGAATCCCCGCGCCCTGATCCATCCGCCGCCGCCGTTGATATGGCCGGCGCGAATGAGGATGATTCCGCCGCCGTTCGCCCCGCCCGAACCATGCAGGTTGTTGATATGGCCCGTTCCGCCACCACCCCCCATGAATGCCCGCCCCTCCCCCGGCGCATACCATTGCGCCAGGCTGTGTCCCCCGACGCCGGCGGCGACATCGGGATAGCTGAATTCCGTATAGCCATGCCCCCCGGCTCCACCGGCCCCCATGTTGGCTCCTCCGCCGCCGCCGGCGTTATGGTTGTTTCCGCCGCCACCGCCGTTTGCGGGGCCCCCCTTTCCGTAGACTGCGCCGCCGATGCCGTATCCAGCTATCCCCTCCCCCTTGGGCGACCACTGGCACTTGCTTGTGGATACATAGCTCCTGGTATTCGGATCGACTGCGCATCCCGGCTGGTGTAGATACTCCCCGCCACGGAACCCGGCGCCGCTGGCCTGGATGATCCCGGTCGGCTCCAGCACGATGCATCCCGCAACCAGCGCAAGGACGCCCCCCGTGGTCCCGTTCCACGGCGGACACGCCAGGGTATCCGCGATGCTGATGCTGTCGTAGACCGCCACCCGAACGAGCTGCACATGCCCGGCAATCGCATAGTCGTCATGAGCGAACGGCGCGGTCAGTTCCACGCGATTCCCTGTCACGCGCGCGATAACTCCCAGCTCGTAGCTCCCGCAGCCGTTGAGCGCGCGGATGGTCCCGTAGCCGGGAGCGTCGATTCCGTCGATCTGCGTCCCCTGCATCTGAATCAGCAGTACCTGGTCGCCCGCGGTAAAGCCGGTCGCGTCGGCCACCATCAGCGCCCGCGCGGCATTGTCGATTGTCCTGACCCCGGTATAGATGTTGACCGGGGCTGTGCCCTGGCCATGAAGATCCGGACCGGCAAGAAGCAGGCATAACAGCACGGCTCTGACGACCCGGGAGAGAGTGTTCGATTCCATGAGCGGACTCGCAGCGGGATGCTGTCTGAAATCTGGATGGGAAATGATCCCGGTGTCACCGCAGGGAGCGACACGGCGTGGCGATCACATCGCATCACAACATCATGTGATGCCCGGTGATCCCACTCCGCAGCTGCCGCGCGATGTTCCGTGGGCCATGACCTGGCCCCAACCAATGACAAAACACAGCCGCAATATGTCACGGAGGGCGAAAGGGCCGGCAACCACGGCTGGCCGGCGATATGACCGGAGTGTCGGCCCCCGAACGCGATTCGCGTCGGGAGCCGGTTCCGATAATGTGTCATCTGATGGTCACCGGCAGCACGGAACGCTCGCCGGCATGCTGCAGCACCACGAAATAGCGTCCCCGCGCCAGCGACGCCCCATCGATGGCGACCAGATGCTCACCGGCAGGGAGCGGCCCGTCGGCGAGCAGCCTCACGCTCCGCCCCAGCAGGTCCACAAGCTCGATACGCACATCACCGCTCCGCACAAGCGTGAACGAAAGCTCGGCGATGCCGGTGAAGGGATTGGGACTACAGGTCATTTTCGCTCCCGCAGCCAGCGATCCTGATGTGGAGAATCCGGAGGACGGACCACCGGAGCGTGTGTCCACGTGGATGCTCTGCGAAATGCACCTGTCGATGTCGCAACTATCGACGACATAACCACCCAGGTAGAGCACCCCCTGCGACGTAGCCGAGGCATTGTTGAGCCGCAGGCAGAGCTTCGCCGAATCCCCCGGGCCGATGTAGATGGGGAGCGATGGGCCGGTCAGCTCGAACGGACCATCGGATGGAAGCCAGAAGTAATCGTCGATGATCGTACGGGTATAGTACGTATTCCGCACAGTGATGCATGTGTCAAAGACGCCGCTGTGCACCCCCAGATGGGCCTCGGTCCGGTCGAGCACCGGCGTGATCGCTTCATCCACGGTGGCGATAAGCTGGATGACATGCGTCAGTCCGGACGAGGTCCTGATATGCATCAGCGTCGTCTGCCGGCCAACGGCGAGCCCCCTGTGGATGACCGGAATCTTGATGGTCTTCGTCGGCGTCAATTCGATTGGCAGCGTGGTGTAGAGCGTGTATTCCTCGGCGTGCGCTCCGGAGAAGGTGATGCTGATGGCCGTGTCGAGGTAGAACAGATTGTAGAATCCGACCAGCACGGTATCGACCTGCCCGACGCACTTGAGCGGGAAGTAGAAGACGAGATCGCCGGGGCCGCCGCATGGCTGCACGGTGATTCGCACAGAGTCGGTGCCGGTGCAGCCGCCGGCATCGATCACGGTAACGGTATAGGTCGTGCTCGACGCGGGGGAGGCGATGGGGTTCGCGCAGTCGGTGCAGCTCAGCCCGGCGGCCGGGCTCCAACTGTAGCTGACGCCGCCGCTCGCGTTAAGCTGGGTGCTTTCCCCTTCGCAGATGGTACGGTCGTTGCCGGCATCGGCCGGAACCACCGCAGGCGGAAGATCGCTCTGCGGAAGAACAAGCCCGGTCAGAATGCTGCCGGGACGTCCGGTGTCGGCGCCGTAGGTCGTGTTGAAGCAGGGGGATTGATTGACGATCAGCCCTGCAAGCCCTCCGTTGAGCTGCGTGGTCACGACACCCGGAAGCGTCGGCAGGCTGGTCCAGACCAGGCCTCCCCCTCCACCTCCGCCCGTTCCCACACAGTCGGTGGAAAAGTTATCGTTGTTATCTCCCCCACGTCCTCCATTCACCTTTACGTTCAAATCATTCTCGAACCTGTCGATCTGCAGCAGCACCGTCCCCCCGGCGCCGCCGCCTCCGGCGCCGTCCACGCCCGCTTCCGTTATCTGATCGACGCCGTTCGCCACGATGCTCCGGGCGTTGCCCAGCATGACATGGGCGCGGATGATCACGATGCCTCCTCCTCTCGTCCCCTCGGTCCCGCGGTCCTCGTTCTGGTGTCCGCCCCCCCCGCCGCCCCCCAGGAATGCTCTGGTTCCATTTCCCTGGTACGCGATGGCATTACCGCCGATGCCGCCGATATCCTCCGGTCCGAAGGCGCTGTACTGTCGTCCCCCGCGGCCTCCGGCGCCGCCATTTCCGCCGCCGCCGCCGCCGGCATTATGGTCGTTGCCTCCGCCTCCGCCATTGGCGTGCGCGCCACGACCGGCCTCGTACTGCGCCGTATACTCGGCCAGCCCCTCTCCCTTGCGGCCGCCGTGACCGGAGGCCATAGTGTAGTAATAGTCGGATGCGGTGACCTGCACGCCGCTCCGGGAAACGCTCCCGCCACGGAAGCCCAGCCCGCTCGCCACGATGTCGGCGTTCAGCCGGAGCGTGTCCGCCACATCGATCACCAGCACGCCGCCGACGCGCCCGTCCCATGCAGGGGCCGTCAGTTCACCGTCGATGCTTGCGTTGGAGTAGTGCGGAACGCGGATCAACTGCACCAGCCCGGCCGGATCGTACGCATTCAGCAGCCTGTTGCGGAGCGTGATGGTATTGCCGGTAATCGAGGCGATGACACCGAACTCGCAGGTGCCCGCGCCACCATAGTCGAGAATGGTTCCGAACGCGGGTGAATTGGAATTGTCGATCGTCGCCCCCTTCATCTGCATGATCACCACGGTATCGCCCGCGCCGAATCCGACGCTGTTCTCGACGTCGAGAGTGCCGTTGCAGGTGACTGCCGAGGTGACAGGGGTATAAACGTTTACGATGCCGGAGATCGAAGCGTACTGTCCGTGCAGCGGTGGGAGCACAGCAGGAACCACGAACAGTAGCAGCAGGAATGCCACCAGTCTGATGTTCATCATGTTGGAATGTCAGGATGGAACGGATACAGTTGGACAGCCCGATAGACCATAAGGTCCCGGGTTGATCGTTTCCGCATAGCATCCGTAGGTGCCTGATGCATTTCCGGGGGGGAGACCGAGGTATGTCTCCTTCATGATGGGTTGAATTCGGAACCCTGCGGATATGACACCGGCGATCCGCAGTATGGCGTCGCCGGCGGGGAAATATAAAGCCTCGGCCGCCATGCAACAATCCGAATGTTGCACGAACGCGCGGAACATGCGGGTTTGCGGGGTTGCCCGGGGTGCGTAATTTCGGGGACATGGTCATCAGACGGCTTATCAGAACGGAAACGGTCATCGAGGGAGCTCCGGACGATCCGGAGGGGACCGAACCGGCATCTCCGGTGATCCCGACGGTCAGCGAGTTCACACGTGGCGTGGCGCGGCTGCTGGAGGGAGAGTTCGCCGATGTGACGGTACAGGGGGAGATATCGGGATGGAATCGCGCGGCCAGCGGGCATACGTACTTCACGTTGAAGGATGAACATGCGGTGCTCAGTGCCGTGCTCTGGCGAAGCCGGACGCTGGACCGCCCCATCCATGACGGCATGAAGGTGGTGGCACGCGGGCGCCTTGTCATCTATCCACCGCGCGGCCAGTACCAACTCGACTGCGTATCGCTTGCGCCCCTCGGGCTGGGGGAGCTTCAGATGGCGCTGGAGCGGCTCAGGGCCAGGCTGCACGCCGAGGGGCTTTTCGACACTTCCCGCAAGAAGCGGCTCCCGGAATTTCCCGAACGTATCGGCGTGGTAACATCCCCCACCGGCGCCGCCATCCGCGATATCCTTACCACGCTCGGCCGCCGTATGCCGCTGGTGCACGTCATCGTCCGCCCGGCGCAGGTGCAGGGAGCCGGCGCCGCGACCGATATCGCGCGCGCCATCGAGGAATTCAATCGCCGCGACGATATCGATCTGCTCATCGTCGGCCGCGGAGGCGGATCGATCGAGGATCTCTGGGCATTCAATGAGGAGGTAGTGGCGCGAGCGATAGCGGCGTCGCATATCCCCGTGATCTCCGCGGTCGGCCATGAAATCGATTTCACCATCGCCGACCTCGTAGCCGATGTACGGGCGGCCACGCCTACGGCGGCGGCCGAGATCGCCGTGCGCGATCGCGCCGAACTTATCCCCGTCCTGCGCGATATCACCGCAGCCATGCATACGATCATGGAGGAGCGGATCGAGGCCGGACGACGCGAACTTGCCGCGCTTCTCCGGAGCCGCGGCCTTGCGCGGCCGCTCGATGTCGTCCGTTCGCACCAGCAGCGCGTGGACGACCTGTCCCACCGCGCTGCGCTGGCGCTGAGGAGCGTCGCCCGGCGCTCGGACGAACGGCTGCGCCTCGTCGAATCGACGCTGCGCACGCTCAACCCGATGAATGTCCTCGCCCGCGGCTATGCGATCGTCGAACGCGACGGGCACCCGGTGGCGCGTGCCGCCGAGCTTGCGCCGGGCGAGCGGATACACCTGCTGATGCACGACGGCAGGCGGCGCGCGGTGGTGGAGCCGGACGAGGATCGCGCCGGCACATCTTCATAGCAAACCGAACCAGGAACCGAACCATCATGGCCAGACAACGAACGTTCGAGGGATCACTGAGCCGGCTCACGGAGATCGTGGAAATGCTGGAGAACGACGGAACGTCGCTCGCGGAGGCGATGAAGCTGTACGAGGAGGGAATCACCCTCTCCCGGCAGTGCCGCCAGGAACTGGAGAACGCCGAGATGCGCATCACCGAGCTGCGCGCCAGGGCCGAAGGTAGCCAGGAGAGCTAGACCGCCGCGACTGCATTCCGCCTCTTCCTGAAAATTTCGCATGGTTCTCCTGCCCTGGCATTTCTCCCGCATATCCCGGAGCCCTGCCGCCCGGCCTTCCTCCCCTCTGTCATGAATTTTTTTGGATGCAGCAGGTAACGCGCGCGGAAACCGGGCGTGTATTCTGCCGGATGGGATGTTACGTAGCCGAATCGGCTGTTCGGCATATGTCTCCCGAGTCCGGAGGCGCCCCCATCCGGGGTAACGCATAACAGGTTCTCAGATACAGCCATAATCCATTTCAGGAGAGAAAAACACATGGTAGGCAGGATCTACAAGACGCTTGCGGTCGTGGCCCTTGCGGCGGTTGTCATGGTCGGTTGCGGCAAGGAGGATGTCACCGATCTGACCAATACGTGGACGGCGAAGGAAGGCGACGTGCAGACGAAGCTGCAGGAGGTGCAGGGCAAGCAGGCCGAGCTTCAGAGCAGGCTGCAGTCGGTGCAGGTGTCCAACACGGCCGATTCCGCGACGATGGCGAAGCGCACGATAGTCGAGCAGATGATGCAGGATCATCAGGCGAAGATCGCCGAGATCGAGGCGAAGATCAAGGAGCACCAGGACAAGCGTACCCAGATCGCCGAGGCCGGCAACCGTGCCGAGTACGAGGCCGCGTGGAAGTCAGCCGAGACCGATTACGAGGCTGCTCTGGCGAGCCTGGACAAGCTGGCGTCGCAGAGCGGCACCATGTCGAGCGCCATCGACGACCTCAGCAACCCGCCGGCCGCTGTTGATACCACTGCCGCCACAGGCACCATGAACACGGATACGACGGCCGCCAGCAACTAGATTCTCCCGATAGGGACAACATCGAACGACGCCCGGATACTCGCAATGAGCGCCGGGCGTCGTCATTCATGACCATCCGCGGATGTCCAGGGTCCCATACCCGCGGCGCGCATCAGCGGTGCAGGCACCACATCCTTCCCTGCCACATTTCAGGCAGCACCCGAATGCCCTCCCCCGGAACTGAAACGGGCGGAGCGGCATTCTCAGCCACCCCGCCCTTCGCTTCATCGGCTTATGCGGTTTACTCTGCCATCACGCGCATGCGCGGCGCGGCGGCCTTGATCTCCTCCGGCGTCCCCTCGGCGTACTTCTTGAAGTTGTCGTTGAACTGCTGGGCGAGACCGTAGGCCTTCTCGTCGTAGGCTTCCGGATCGGACCAGGTGCTCCGCGGATCGAGAACCTCGTCCGGAACGCCCTCCACATGCGTGGGGACGCTCAGCCCGAAGATCGGATCCTCACGATACTCCGCATTGTCGAGAGCGCCGCTCAGCGCCGCGTTGACCATCGCGCGCGTATGGGCGATCTTCATGCGCGAGCCGGTTCCATACGGGCCGCCGGTCCATCCGGTGTTCACCAGCCAGCAGTTGACGCCATGTTCCTCGATCTTCCTGCCGAGCAGCGAGGCATAGACCGATGGATGATGCACCATGAACGGCGCTCCGAAACAGGCCGAGAAGGTCGGCTGCGGCTCGGTGACACCCTTCTCCGTTCCGGCGACCTTCGCCGTGTAGCCGGAGATGAACTGGTACATCGCCTGGGGGGTGCTCAGCTTCGCAATCGGCGGAAGGACGCCGAAGGCATCGGCGGTCAGCATGATGATATTCCTCGGGTGCCCGCCGCGCGAGCCTGGCGCGATATTCGAGATGTAGTCGAGCGGATAGGCTGCGCGGGTGTTCTCCGTATAGCGCTCGGAATCAAGATCGAGGACGCGCGTCTCGGGATCGAACACCACGTTCTCCAGCACGGTGCCGAACGTCTTCGTGGTGGCGTAGATCTGCGGCTCGGCATCGGCGGAGAGACGGATCACCTTCGCGTAGCAGCCCCCCTCGAAATTGAAGACTCCCTCGTTGGACCAGCCGTGCTCGTCGTCGCCAATGAGCGAGCGGCCGGGATCGGCCGAGAGCGTGGTCTTGCCGGTTCCGGAGAGACCGAAGAAGAGAGCGACATCACCATCGGTGCCGATATTCGCCGAGCAGTGCATCGGCATCACCCCCTGCAGCGGGAGCAGGTAGTTCATAGTGGTGAAGAGCGACTTCTTGATCTCGCCGGCATACGACGTGCCGCCGATCAGGACCACCTTCCTGCCGAAATCAACGAGGATAAAGGTTCCGCTACGGGTGCCGTCCACCTCGGGATCGGCCTCCATGTCGGGAACATGAACGATGGTGAAATCCACGTTGAAATGTTCGGCGCCCCCCTCCGCTTTACCGACGGGAATGAAGAGCGTCTGGGCGAAGAGATTGTGCCAAGCATGCATGTTGATCACGCGCACGCCGACACGGTAGCGAGGATCGGCGCCGACGAAACAATCGGCGATGAAGAGATCCTTGCCGGAAAGAAACGCTTTGGCCTTGTCCAGAAGCCGGTCGAATTTCTCCTGGGGAAACTCGCGATTGACCGTCCCCCACCATACATGCTCCTGGCTACCTGGCTCCCTTACGATGAACTTGTCGTTCGGTGAGCGGCCGGTATACTGCCCGGTAAGGACGGCGAATGCACCACCTTCGGTCAGATGCCCCTCGTCACGCTTTACTGCCTCCTCTACAAGATACGCAGTGGTCGGGTTGTACACGATCGTCCCGACATCCGCAATACCGAACTCGCCCAGTTGTTTTTGCAGCTCTTCTTTGTTCATAGATGGTCCTGTATGGATTTGCTGAGTTACGAGAAAGCTGATACCAAGCTAATGAAATTCCAATAATCGGCTTGAAACGGTACGCAACGAGAGAGCCCCGGCTGCGCCGGGCTGTCAGCCGGTCGTTAGCTGCTGGATCGTCAGCGGTCCGTCGTTAACAGCATGCAATGGCACCCCCTCATCGCACCACCGGCAACCATCCGCTCCACAACGCAGGAAGGGACGAGCTGCGAGCCTCGTCCCTTCCATATACGTTCCTATGTACGCACCCGCGCTACACATCCAGGTTCCGCACATACCGTGCATTACGCTCGATGAAGTGGCGGCGCGGTTCCACGGCGTCCCCCATCAGCGTTTCAAAGATGTGTGCGGCCGTCTGCGCATTCTCGATCGTCACCTGCTGGAGCGTGCGGGTCTCCGGATTCATCGTCGTGTTCCAGAGCTGGTCCGGGTTCATCTCGCCGAGCCCCTTGAACCGGCTGATGACGATGCCGTCGCGCGTGCGGTTCGTGTTCTCGTCGTCGAGGATCGGTTCCTCCGCTCCATCCTCATCCCTGCCGCGATTGGAGGAGTCGCGGCGAATGCGGGCGATGATCTCATCACGCTCGCTGTCGTCGAAGGCATAGAACTCCTGCTTCCCCTTCTTCAGCTTGTAAAGCGGGGGCATCGCCAGGTAGATCTTCCCGGCTTCGATCATCTCGCGCATGTAGTTGAAGAAGAGCGTCAGCAGCAGCGTCCGGATGTGCGATCCGTCAACATCGGCATCGGCCATCAGGATCACCTTGCCGTAGCGTGCCTTCGAGACGTCAAGCGTCTCGCCGAACCCCACGCCGAGCGCGGTGAAGATGGCGCGGATCTCCTCGTTCTCCAGCACCTTGTTCAGGCGGGCCTTCTGCACGTTCAGCACCTTGCCGCGCAGCGGAAGGATGGCCTGCGTACGACGGTCGCGCGCGCTCTTTGCCGAGCCGCCGGCCGAATCCCCCTCCACCAGGTAGATTTCGCAGTGCTCCGGGTCCTCGATCGAGCAGTCGGCGAGCTTGCCCGGCAGCGTCGAGCTCTCCAGCGCGTTCTTGCGGCGCACGAGATCGCGCGACTTTCGCGCCGCCTCGCGCGCCTCGGCCGCCATATACACCTTCTCGATGATCGTCTTGCCGACCTTCGGGTTTTCCTCCAGATACTGCGCAAGACCGTCGGCGAAGATGGAACGCACCACACCTTCCACTTCCGAGTTTCCGAGCTTGGTCTTGGTCTGCCCCTCGAACTGCGGCTCGCCGACCTTTACGGAGATCACCGCCGTCAGCCCCTCGCGGAAATCGTCGCCGGTGAGCTGGATCTTGTCGTTCTTGAGCAGTTTGTTCTTCTGTGCGTAGGTGTTCAGCGTGCGCGTGAGCGCCGAGCGGAATCCCGAAACATGCGTCCCCCCCTCGCGGGTGTTGATGTCGTTCACATAGCTGAACACATTCTCGGAGTAGCCGGAATTATACTGGAAGCATACCTCCACCGGGGTATTCTCCTTCTCCCCGGAGATCATCACCGGCTTGACGATGGCCGTGCGGTGCTCGTCGATGTACTTCACGAAGCCGGCGAGGCCGTCCTGGTAATGGAATACCTCCTCGCCCCCCTCCTCGCGCTCGTCACGCATGGTGATGGTGATCTGCGGATTCAGGAACGCCAGCTCGCGCATGCGCTCGGCGAGCGTATCCCAGCGGAATTCATTGACCCTGAAGATCGTGGGATCGGGGAGAAACCACTGGGTGGTGCCGGTATCGGACTTCTGCGTCGTGCCGATCTCCTTCACCGGCCCCTGCGGAGCGCCGCGCCGGTACTCCTGCCGGTAGACCTTCCCCTCGCGCCTGACCGTGGAGATCATATGCTCGGAGAGAGCATTCACCACCGATACGCCGACGCCGTGCAGGCCACCGGAGACCTTGTAGGTATCCTTGTCGAACTTGCCGCCGGCGTGGAGGATCGTCATCACGACTTCGAGCGTCGATATCTTCTTGACCGGATGCATGCCCACCGGAATGCCCGATCCGTTGTCCGATACCGTGATGGAATTATCCTTGTGAATCGTGATGTCGATGGTGTCGCAGCGCCCCGCCAGTGCCTCGTCGATCGAGTTGTCCACCACCTCGTAGACCAGATGATGGAGCCCCCGCGCACTTACATCGCCGATATACATCGCCGGGCGCTTGCGGACGGCCTCCAGCCCTTCGAGGATCTTGATGCTCCCCTCGGTGTACTTGCCGTTGCCGATCTTGCTGCTCTCGGTTGCCACTATTTCCTTATCCACAATCTTCTATTGTCCCTTCAGATGGATGATTAGTTCGGTAGCATCAGATAGACGATTTCAGGCAGTTTTTCATCTATCCCAGGCGCGCATGGAACCACGGTCGAACCCGCAAATTTATGGCTTTTTCACGGATTTTCATAGCAGCGGGCGAACGGGTGAAAGATTATGATGATACAGGTTGTGGCCGGTGGAATCCGTGGCGGTTCCGGCATCGTGAAGAATGGGATTCCGGCCGGGTGAATGCTGCGCATACAGCCCCGGCGGGATCACCGGCGGCGGGCGGAGGGGCGGCGACGTACCGAAACAATGAGCATCATCAGCGGAGGACGATTTCGGTGACGATCTCCGCCCCGAGACGTTCGTTCACCTTGCGGCGGATCTCGTCGCGGCGCATGGCCAGTTCGTTGCGCCAGACCGCGCTCTCCACACGCACGAACATCCGCCCCCTGTCGATCCGCTCCACCGTGGCATGCCGCGCCACCGCATCGCCGACGATGTCGGCCCAGTAGCCGGGCACCTCGTTCTCCTGCAGTTTCCCTTCCAGGTTGTTCTCGCGAAGCCACTGCCGTATCACCGAGCCGATGGAATCCGCCATGCTGATCTCCCGGAACCGCCATGTTGAATATTCGTCTGAAGGACCGCCGCAGGTGCGGCCGCCCGGAACCGGGCGCCCGGTCCCGGCATCGCCCATCGTCGGCACACGGCTACGATGCCGCCGGCTTCAGCTCCCCGCCCGCCCGTATCGCCTCCGCGACGCTCCCCCCGCTGATCCGCAGATGCGCCTCGCCGGCGTGCAGCCTTCGCCCGCGCAGGAACGGAAGCAGATCGAGCGAGGTGACGGTGATGAAGGTTTGCGCCAGTGTGCGGGTAAGATCGTACACACGCTCCGCCCTGCGCGCATCAAGCTCACCAAAGATATCATCGAGCAGGATGATCGGCGTTTCGGCGCACTGCGCGGCCAGGTAGTGGAACTCGGCGATCTTCAGGCCGATGAGCAGCGTCTTGTGCTGTCCCTGGCTTGCGGAGACGCGCACATCGCCGCCGTTGATCTCCATGCGCAGATCGTCACGATGCGCGCCGAAGAGGGTGGTCCCGCGACGAACCTCCTCCTGCCACACCTGCCGGCTCCGGAGCCAGAGCGCATCGCGATACTCGGCGACGCTCGGGAGCGGTCCGGAGATGGCGTCCGGCGCGTAGCGGATGGCAACATCCTCGGTCCCGGTGGCGACCTCCGCCGCCGTCGCCCTGAAGATCGGCTCGAACTCCCGCATGAAGATCGTCCGTTCAAACATGAGGTGCGCAGCCCGCTCTATCAATCCTTCATCCCACGGCTCCACCAGCGTCCGGTCGGGCGTTCTTCCATGCTTTCGCGCGACGGAGAGAAGAGCATTGCGCTGCTTCAGCACGCGGCGGTACTGCATCAGATCCTCCAGGTAGCGGCGTTTCGCCTGGGAGATCACCATATCCAAGAACCTGCGCCGCTCGGCGGGGGCGCCATTGGTGATGGCCTTCAGATCGGGGGAAAGCACCACCGTCGGCGCCCGGCCGATCACCTGCGCGGCATTGGCGGCCACGCTGCCATCCAGCATGATCGTCTTCCCGGCGCCGGGATCGTAGCATACGTCGATCCGGTGCGGCGCCCCGTAGTCGCTCATCCCCTCGATATGCGCCTCGAACCCGCGCTCCCCGCGCCGCAGGATATGCGCGTCCTGCGTCCCCACGAACGACCGCGTCAGCGTGCAGATCGCAATCGCCTCCAGCACGGTCGTCTTCCCCTCGCCGTTGAGCCCCGTGATGATGTTCACCCCATCTGCCACATCGATCTCGGTAGCGGCATGATTACGGAGATTCTGGAAGACGAGACGGCGAAATCGCATGCGTGAAGGGCGTGGATGATCGGACAGGTGAGATTCCGGCTAGGGAACGACGCGGCGAGCAGCGGCGGACGAAGCGGTTGCATGCCTCGACCTTCGCTGCTCGCTGCCGGAGTCCCGGACGCGGGACCACATCATCAATTGTTCAGGCGGATGGGCATCAGGAGCATCAGCACCTCCTGGCCATTCTGCGGGCCATACGGAGAGACGAGCGACGGACGGAGCGGCGTGGAGAATTCAAACGTCACCTCATCGGTATCGATACGATCCAGCGCATCGCGTACGAACTGCGAACTGAAGCCGATTTCCATCTCGTCGGCGCTGTAATCGCAGGGGACGTTTTCGTATGCCTCGCCGCCGGTATCCACGTCCTCGGCCTGGATGCGGAGCTCGCTGGAGCCGAGCTTCATGCGCACCTGGCGGGTCTGGGTATTTGAGTAGAGGCTCACCCGCTTCACCGCGTTCAGGAGATCGTCACGGCGGATCACCATGCGCTTGTCGTTGGCCTGGGGAATGACGTTCTCGTAGTTCGGATAGTTCTCGTCGATCAGCCGCGCCGTGATGGTGGTGACGCCATCGGCGAAGCGGACGTGGGTCCGGTTCGCCTCCACCGTGATCTCCTCGGCCGCGAACGCCTTGGATGCAAGCTGCAGCGCCTTCGGCGGAATGATGATATCCACCTGCTCCCCAACCTCCGGCGCCATGCTGGAATCGATCACGCGCACCAGCCTGAACCCATCGGTCGCCACCGCGCGCATCTGGTCCGGACGGAACTGGAAGAGCACGCCGGTCATCGCCGGACGGAACTCATCGCCGGAGACGGCAAAGATGGTACGGTCGATCATGCCGACGAACTTCCCCAGCTCCAGGCGCAGGGAGACGCTCGGCTCGAACTTCGGGAGCTGCGGGAACTCCGAGGCATCGAGCCCGGAAAGCTTGTACTCGCCGCTGCCGGTGTGAAGCACAATGCGCTTGGTGGATGCGTCCGCCTCGAATCTGAGCTCCCCAAGCTCCAGCGCGCGAACGGTGTCGGTGAGACGACGGGCGGGAACGAGGATGGCGCCGTCTCCGGCTCCCTGAACTTCGAGAAGCGTCGTCACCGTGATGTCCATGTCGGTGGCGGTCAGGCTCAGCGTGGAGCCGTGGAGATCCAGAAGAATGTTCTCCAGCACCGGCATCGGCGAACGCTGCGGTGTGGCGCTTGAGATGCGACCGAGCGCCTGCGCCAGTTCCTTTACTGCAACACTAAAGTTCATAGAAGAGCTGTATGGAAATTCTTTGAAAGGATGCTCGATAGATAGGATAATCGTCCACAGCAGCGGAATCGGGGAAGGATGATTTCGTCGTGCCGTGCCTGATATTGACCGACCCCGGCCCGGCTCTCGCCCGGCCGACGAAAAATCCCGGCAGCGCTGGAAACGATGGTAAAATTACGAAATGCCCCCCTCAGAATGAAGTGAAAACAGACGGCGGGTGCGCGGCTGATGGAGAGCCGCCGACAGTGCGCCGGAAAATTCCGCTCCCCGGCCGCAGGGCGCCGAATTGCCGCGAACCGTGCGGCCGCGCTACCGCATCGGCACGGACAGGTGCAGTCCCCCGGATGCCGGGTCCCGTTCAGCCCGCCTTTTCCGTCCCCGACCGGCACGACGTTGGTGGCATCCTTTCAGCGTAATGAATCAATTGTTCAGAATTCGGGGAAACTCCGGTATGACAAACCTGGAAATGAAGCACAGCAGGCTCATCGAGTTCGCACGCCAACTGAATATTCGCCTCGATACGGTCGCAGAACAGGATGGCCGGCTCAGGATTGCCGGCGTTGCGCCGTTCCAGATGCAGAAGGATCAGTTCTGGGATGCGCTGAAGGCGGAGGGTGCGCAGAACGAGGTGGAGGCCGATATCAAGGTGGCCAATGTCGATTACTATGGCGATTATACCATCAAGCAGGGTGATACGCTCAGCGGTATCGCACAGCGATTTCTCGGCGACGCCGGCAAGTACAGGATGATCGCCGAGGCGAACCCCGAAAAGATCACCGATCCCGACAGGATCAGAGCGGGCGATACGATACGCCTCCCGATGGCGGCGGCACTGCATTAGAGTGTATCCCGGCGACAGTGTGAAGCCGCGGCTGAATCGTGCCGGCGGGGGCCGGTCCCCGCCGACAGCGGCGCCCGGCCCCATCGCGAGGAGCGAAGCGGCGTGGCGAGCCCGGGTCCGGTCCGTGATTCGTCGGGCGCATCATTCCACGCCGCATGCGGGCATGCATATCGTTTCCGCTCGTTCCGCAGGCTGCCCGTATCTTTGGGAACGTATGGCGGAGCATCAGGGGAAACATATGGAGCACGACGTGGAATCGGAGAAGATGACAATCACCGATGTCCGCATGCAGCGCGGTAACGAAACGCGGCGTTCGATCTTCATCGATGATGAGTTCGCACTGGGGGTGTGCGAGGATATTTATGTGAAATACGCCCTGTTCAAGGGGCGGGTGTTGACGCAGGAGCTGCTGGAGGAGATACGCAGAGAGGACGAGCGCATGCGGTGCCGTGCCGCGGCCATGCGCTATCTGGCACCGCGCATGCGAAGCACACAGGAGGTGGAGCGAAAGCTGGCGGAAAAGGGATTTTCTCCCGAGGCAGTTTCCGCGACGCTCGAATTTCTGGCCGGCTACGACCTGATCGATGACCGCGAGTTCGCGCAGAGATTCGTGCACGACCAGCTTCTCAAGCGTCCCGTGGGACGACGGCGGCTGAACACGGAGCTGCGCCGGAAGGGACTTGCAAAGGAGGAGATCGCGGCGACACTCTCCGAGGCGGTGGGCGACGAGGATGAACTGGCGAACGCTCTGGCCGCCGCCGCGAAGAAGGCGCCGACGATCCGCCATGAAGATCCCCGCAGGTGGGATCGGGCGATGGCATCGTTCCTCGCCGGACGGGGTTTCGGATGGGACGTTGTGAAAAAGGTGCTGCGGCGCTACAGGGAGCGGAGAACATCGGGGAACGACGAGGATTTTCAGGAATAACCGGAGTCGGGAACGATGGAGGACGATGCATACGTGAATAACCCCTGGTTCGAGGGGGAGGACGCCGAACCGGTGATCGCCGTCCCTGGCGAGCTGACGCCCGTCCCCTACCGCTGCGCTGCCTGCGGCGAAGCCAACGAAACGCAGCTCGACCTCGGCGCCGGCTACAACCAGCAGTACACGGAGGATTGTATCGTCTGCTGCCGTCCGAATCTTCTCACCGTCTCCGTCGATTACGATACGCATATCGTGACGATAGCGAACGAACTGGAGTACGAGTGCTGAGCTGGTCGATGGCGGCCGGTGGCGGGAAGAGAGGGCGCCTACCCCGGATGCAGTGAATCCGGGCAGCGCCGTAGCAGCCGGGATGGTGATCCGCGGCCTGTAACACCAACCCGAAGAGGAATATCACGCAAGGACGCAAAGGAGGAAGACCCGGCCGGTATCCCTCTCTGCCGTTTGACCTTCGACGCCCGCTTCTTTCACCCAACCACCCGCTATCGCACCACATACGCCGCCACCAGCTTCGTCACCCGCGTCAGCACGCCATAATTCACGACCTCCGGAAGATCGCGGCGCGAATGATACGCCGGATTGCGGCTGGTCCTCCCCTCGCTCCGCCAGGGACGGCAGCTTTCCATGAAGAGTACGGCCGGGATGCCGGCGCGATCGAAGGAATCATTGTCGCTATATGGACAGGGAACGAACGAGGATGGGAGGTCAAGGAGCAGCCCCAGCTCGCCGCACAGTCCCCTGAGCTTCCCCGCCAGCGGCTGTCCGCGTCCCGAGGCGAACAGCCCCACATACTGCTCGCGCGGGTTCCAGCCCACCATATCGAGCACGATCGCGCCATGCACCCTCCTTCCCTCCGCCATCAGCCTGCGCGCAAGATGCCTGCTGCCAAGATGATGCCCGGCATAATCGGGATTCTTCTCCTCGGCGTTGAATGCGACGAACATCAGCGTGTAGCGGGGCCGGACGGAGGAATGCACGGCAAGATCGAGAACCTCCAGCAGCGCGGCCACGCCGGAGGCATTGTCATCGGCGCCGGGGGCGGGCATCGTACGCCAGTTCCGGCTCCAGCCTGCGTCGTGGCTGGCCGATGCATCAAGGTGCGCGCCGATCACCAGCAGCGTATCGCTCGACCCGGGAACCATTGCAATGGGATTCACCAGAGGAAACGGCTCGCGGCTCCCTCGCCGTGCCACAAGAAATGTATCAGCACGGATATCACTCGTGCTTTCGCGCATCCTACGCAGCACATACCCCACGCTCCAGCTATTCCCCCCGGTGAAAACGACACGCGAGCGATGTCCACCCGCCCCGGCCAGCGAATCGACATGAGCGCGAAGCCGCGCAGCAAGCCCCGTTACGGGATGTACGGAAAGCACCGGACGAGCCGGCACGGAAGAAACGGTGGCGGGAGCATCGGCGGGAACGTCGTACAACACAGGCACGAGACAGAGCGCCAGCGCCACGAACGTCACCGAGCAGCGTTGTACGATACGCGCCGGCATGCGGGATGAATCTGATAGAATTACGAAGGGAGGATGTTGAGCACCGGAAGCCGTACGCCAGTCACGTCGGCCGGCGGCGCGGGAAGCGGTCCGACTGTCTCGCCAGAGACATGGGTCCCCTGGAACTCCCCGAGGCGGACATCGATGATGCAGTTCTCCAGCACCGACTGGTATGGAACGGCGACACGGATGTAGTTGTCGGTGAGACCGTAGATCATGCCGTCGCCGGAGCCATGTTCAAAGAGGACCGGACGAACCACCCCCGCGTATCGAGTCGCGAACCCGTGGCGTTTCTTCTCCGAGAGAGATCTGAGCATCCGCGTCCGCCGCCGGCGCGCATCCACGGGGACCACAGCGCCATAGTCCGCGGCCGGCGTGTTCTCGCGCTCGGAATAGGTGAACACATGGAGATAGGCCACCGGCAGACCATGAAGGAAATCATAGGTCTCCTGAAAATGTTCGTCGGTCTCGCCGGGAAATCCTACGATCACATCGACGCCGATGGCGGCATCGGGCATGACGGCGAGCACCTGATGCACGCGATCGCGATAGAGCGCGCTACGATAGCGGCGGCGCATCCTGGCGAGCGTTGCATCGGAACCGCTCTGCAGCGGGATATGGAAATGTGGCACCATCCGGTCGGACCGGCCCGCGAGCTCGATGATGGCATCGGTGAGAAGATTGGGTTCGATGGAACTGATGCGCAGGCGCCGCAGCCCCGGCACATCGTGCAGGCGCAGAAGGAGATCGTACAGCGTCTCTCCCCTCTTCCTGCCGAAGTCACCGACGTTCACGCCGGTCAGGACGATCTCATTGAACCCTCCGTCCACCAGTTCCCCCGCCTGCCGCGCCGCATCGTCTATCGTCTGGCTGCGGCTTGCGCCGCGCGCCATCGGTATGGTGCAGAACGAGCAGTTGTAGTCGCATCCATCCTGCACCTTCAGGAATGACCGCGTGCGCACGTCATCCGTGCCGGTGTAGGCGGGGCCGAAGGAATCATCCTCCCCGATATCCCCCACTACAACCTTCGGAACATCCAGCTTCCGGAAATCGCCCGCTAGCTCGGGGATGCGGAACTTCTCCGCGGAGCCAAGCACCATGTCCACGCCGTCGATGGAGGCTATCTCCTCGGGCTGGAGCTGCGCGTAGCAGCCTGTCACCACGACGAACGCGGCGGGATTTGCACGGAGCGCGCGGCGCACAAGCTGCCGGCACTCGCGATCGGCATTCTCCGTGACGGTGCATGAGTTGATGACGATGACATCGGAGGGAGCCCCGAATTCGAGGATCTCGAACCCCTCCCTCCTGAACCTGTCGCCGATCGTGCTGGTCTCGGCATAATTCAGCTTGCAGCCGAGCGTATGGAGCGAAATGCTTCTCTTCATTGCGGAAACGGTCATGCGTTCATGACGAAGCAGCGTACCGGAACATGCGCACGCCGGGAATTTCCCTGTCCCCGGCGATCGCGCCGGATGAGGGCGGAACCTGGGCGCCGGATACGGCATGTCGTACCCGCCCAGATCCCGCACGGTCATGCCCAATATACGAGAGCGCGAAGTCATGAGGAGCGGCGGGATATGTGATCGAGCCGGACGCGGCGGCGCATGTGAATCCATCCACCGACCTCTTGCAATTCAACGATTCGGCGACTATACTATCGAAGCGACATGTATGTACGCTTTTACGATGAGGTGAAATCATGAACGAGCTGACATTGGAAATGTTCATCAGCGCACAGAGAGACTTCGAATCGAGCCAGTTCCATATCCTGAGCGGCCTTCAGAAGATCCGCAGGGACTTCACCAGGAACAGGATCTATCCACCGCTCGCCGAACTTATAGAGCTGTATCAGACACTGAAGAGGATCACGCAGTCCGGCGACGGCATACTGAAGGAGCTTCCGAAGAGCATCGCGAAGATCGACCTGAAGGAGAAGCGGATCGTCTACGAGCCGCTGGAGCTTGACCGCTCGCACATGCAGATGATAGGCGAGCTCGTACGCTGGGCGCTCCCCCATATCCAGGAGGCGATCGAGGAGGGGCGGACGATCTTCAACTTCGTCGAGGAAAACATGAAGGTGGAGGAGGTGGGGATCGTCCCGTCGTACATCGAGGAGGGCTATCTGCTGCTGCCCGAACTGGCCGGCGACAGGCTGCACGTCATCAGGTACGAGATATCGATCTTCAGCAGCGCCGACCAGCAGTATCGCAATCTGAAGACGACATCGGTCAGCGTTCTTCCGCTCTCCACGCTGAACATGTCAGCGCAGAGCATCAAGCTCGATCTGATGCGTCAGCATCGCGATCTGCCGAATCCTGCAACCTATCTCTTCTCCACCGATCTCGATTTCCCGTTCAACGAGACGATCCTTCCGGTGGCGAAACGCAAGCTGCTGCGGCAGATTTACTCGTAGTTCTCGCGCATGACGCATTCGCGGCCGCAGAATGCCTGACAGCAGACAGCAGAACGCCTCGCAGCGCACGGCCGGTGCCGTTGAACTGCGAGGCGTTATAGTGTTCCGCGACAGGCGCGCGGCCGCGTGCACCGCACACGCCCGCCGGCGCTCCGGTACCCCCGCTACTTGTCGGCCTCTCCCATCACGGGATCGATGGAGCCGATGATGGCGACCACGTCGGAAATCATGGCTCCCTCGCACATTGGCGTAAGGGCCTGCAGATTGCAGAATGACGGTGAGCGGATCTTCAGCCGCCATGCATGCCCGGTGCCGTCGGCAACGATATAGAAGCCAAGCTCCCCCTTCGGCGCCTCGATGGCGAAATAGCTTTCGCCCGGCTCCGGCATGGTGCCGAAATTGATCAGCATGAAGTCGTGAATCAGCTCTTCCATCTTGGTATAGATCTCGGTCTTGCCAGGAAGGACATGCTGCGGATCATTCACCATTATCGGCCCTTCGGGGCTCCTTTCAAGAAGCTGCCTGACGATCTTCACCGACTCCTTCATCTCATCGCCGCGTACCAGATAGCGCGCAAGGCAGTCGCCGTCGTTGTGGATGACCACATCGAAATCAAGCTGGTCGTAGAGCAGGTACGGCTCATCGCGGCGCAGATCGTGTGCAACACCGGAGCCGCGCAGGCAGGCGCCCGTCAGCCCGAGGCTGATGGCCTGCTCGGCGGTGATGACGCCGATGCCGGCGACGCGCTCGATGAAAATGCGATTGCGGTTGATAAGCCCCTCGAAATCGCGGAGGTTGGCCGGAAATTCATCGATGAACTTGCGGATCATCGGAAGCACCTCCGGCGGAAAATCGTTCGCCACGCCCCCCACGCGCGTATAGCTGGTGGTGAACCGCGCGCCGCAGATGCGCTCGAAGATGTCGTACAGCTTCTCGCGCTCGCGGAACGTCCAGAGAAGCATCGTCACCGCGCCGCAGTCCATCGCCATCGCCCCCATCGCCATCAGATGCGAGGAGATGCGGGCCAGCTCGCAGATGAGCGTCCTGATCCAGACGGCGCGCTCGGGCACCTCGATGCCGGCCGCCTTCTCCACAGCCATCGCATAGCCGACGTTGTTCGAGAGCGGCGAGAGATAGTCCAGGCGGTCGGTATGCGGCAGGAATTCGTGGTAGGTGATGTTCTCCCCCAGCTTCTCGTAGCCACGATGCAGATAGCCGAGCTCCGGCACGCACTTCTCGACGGTCTCGCCGTCGAGACGGAGCAGCACACGCAGCACGCCGTGCGTGGCAGGGTGCTGCGGACCCATGTTCAGGATCATGGTGTTTTCGAGCGGATCGCGCCCCTCCAGCGTGATCGTCGTATCCTTGTCGATGATCTTGCTGAGGATCTTGCGCTGGCGGACGTCGTAGACGCGTTCGAGCGTCGCTGTCGAATTCACGTTCATCGCTGTCGTTCGGAAAATATATCCGGCCGGCGGATGCGCGCCGGCCGGAGAAAAGCATATCAGGTAAGATCGACGATTTTGGCTTCCGGGGCGTGTCGTTTCACGGAATCGATCCCGTTTTCCATCGCCGACTTCGAGGAGTAGGTTTCGCTGCGGCCGATCACCTCGCCGTTGCGGGCCTTCAGCACGAAGTACGGCTCGCCGTTGGTTGCAACCAGGCGATCGTAGCGTTCGTCCTCCGGCGCGTTCCCCTGCACCGATGCAATCCCCTTCAGTGCGCCATCGCGCGACACATACAACTGGCTGCTGAGGATGATTTCGCCATTCCCCGCCTTCAGATTGAAGAAGTGGCGATCGTCCGATGATCGTTTCAACTCGAATTTTCCTGCCATATTCCCTCCGTACTGTATTTATGGATGAAAACAACAGGCGCCCTGCGTGCCGTTCTGCGAACGGCGGGCGCCAATCAGTTTCGTTCCGGCAACGGGAGCGATCCAGGGATTCCCATCATCGGGAAGTCCTTGCGGAGGGGATAGAGCGGTTCGCCCGTGTTCGGGTCAACGAAATCCTCGGGCATGTACATGCGGCGAAGATCGGGATGTCCGTCGAAGATGATGCCATGCATGTCGTACGTCTCGCGCTCGTACCAGTTGGCGGACTGATAGAATCCGGTGAGCGAATCGACATGCGGCTGCCGCTCCTCGGTGAAGCACTTCACCCGGAGGCGGAGATTATGGTCGATCGACCAGAGATTGTAGATGAGCTCGAAACGCTGGCGGCGCCGGTTCCAGTCAACCGCGCAGACATCCTTCAGGAAATTGAATTCGAGCCCGGGCCCGGCTTTCAGGAACCCGACGAACTCCAGAAGGCGCTCGCGCGGGACCGAGATGGACAGTTCGCCGCGATGTTCGGCGTGGGTGAAGGCATCCTCGCCGAAGTGCTCGATCAGCTTCGGAAGAACCTTTTCCCTGACTCGTTCAAGACGTTCTGCAAGTGTCATAGCGCGACAAATGTAGTGAAAAGTCGTGTCCGTTAGGTGCCGTTGCGGTAGTGGATTCAAATCGTTGCAGAGGAACCGCCCGGTCGCACCGGGCGCCGCTGGTTGTATCTGGAAAAACGTTGAGCAGTATGAACACCGGAGCATCTCACGCTGCCGGCCACGGACCGGCCCATCATCGGCAGTCCGCCGCCCCTCACTCACCATTCCAGCCCGCCCCATCTCCCTTTTTGCCTTTTGCCTTTTGACCTTTGACTTCCCTCACAGCTTTCCTGAATACTCCTGCAGGAACCTCTTCTCCTCCTCGGTCAGCGCATCATAGGTTTTCTCGTTGATCTTGTCGAGGATCAGGTTCAACCGTTCCTCATCGGAGATTTCGCGCGGAGCGGGCTTCTGGAAGGGAATGCGCACTCTCACCTGCTGCTGCGTCGGGGCTCCACGGCGCGCCGGCGCCGGCCGGTGTGGTCCTGACGTCGGACGCCCGAGCCCGGCCATCCGCTCGACCGACCTGATGGGCCTGAGCAGGAAGGGATACTTCTGAAATCTGGTATGGAAGTAGGCGCCGCCGAGCACCAGTCCCAGTCCGCCATCATGGAAGAAATACCAGACGCTTGCCGGCGCGCCGAGCCTTGCCAGCGTCAGCGCAAGCAGGATACCCGACATGGCCGCAAGCAGCACCCAGCTTCTGAGGTTGAAGAAGATGAGGCGAACCTCGCTGTGCGGAAAGAGATAGACGAAGCCGACGAAGGCGAAGAATGCGAGGTTGCCGATGCCGGACATCATCACCGGCTCGTCGAAGAAGAGCACGAGATGAAGCAGACTGCCGGTAAGCACCACCATCAGCAGGAGTATGCCGAACTGCTTCGTCCCGATCATCTGCTCCAGTTCCTCCCCCGGCACCGAGAAGGCGATCAGCACGGAGAGGATGCCGAAGAAGCCGGGCACGAGCGGATAGCTTACAAGGCGCCACAGTTCCAGGCCACGAACCACCGCAACGGGATTCATGAGCAGAAAGGGCACCAGCACCCCGTTGGTCAGCAGGTGCATCACCCAGATGATCACCACACCGATCAGAATTTTCCGCGAAAGGGAGGACGCTATCATGACGCTCGTGCCTTCGTATGCTCCACCGATCCGATATGCAGACAACCCGAACAAAGTAGCACAGGACGCGCTCCTTTTGCAATGATTGATCGTCACGGCCGCAGCCGCGGAATTCCGCAGGCGCGGGTCCCCCTTCACCTGAAGAGGGTCACGATGTCCGGGGCCACGATGAACGTGGCGATGATTCCGCCGACCGCACCGGCCAGATGGGCCTCATGGCCGATATTGTCCTCGATGTTCCGCATCGCGTAGATCGAGTACGCCGTATAGAGAATTGCAAAGAGAAAGGCCGGGATGGGAAGGGCGAAAAAGATGTAGAAGGTCGCGGTCGGATGGGCGAGCACATAGGAGAAGACGATGCCCGAGATGGCGCCGGATGCTCCGATGGCGATATACTCCGGCCGGTTACGATACTTAAGGAAGGGATAGAGACTCCCCGCAACCAGGCTGATGGCATAGATGAGAAGGAAGGCTCCGCGCCCCCCCGTGGCATCAAGCGTGGTCCGCTCCAGCCCCGGCCCGAAGAAGAAGAGCGTCAGCATGTTCAGCGCCAGATGCGAGAGGTTCGCATGTACAAGCCCGCTGGTGACGATCGCATGATACTGGTGCGTCCGGACCATTCTGTACGGTTCGAGCGCCAGGAAATGAAAGACCTTCTCATTGGAGAAGGCGAAGAGGCTCGTGCCGATGGTGATCACCAGCAGACAGAGCGAAGCGGGACTATCGGACAACAATGATGCCATGAACTGCTAATATACGACGCCCGCCGATACGGCGGCGCACCTTTGAAGCGGGGCCATGCGCCGCGGCCGGCATCGAACAAACTTCATTCCATTCATACCCCGATAAGAAAAACTTCTTGGAAGCGACCGATGCATCGTCGTATGTTTGTAGTCCTTTCGGCGAGGAAGGCAATGAGGCTATCGGTCAGGTAGCTCAGTTGGTAGAGCAATGGACTGAAAATCCATGTGTCGGGGGTTCAAATCCCTCCCTGACCACAGATGGAACTGAAGAGCTGCCCCGAAGCAGTTCTGGAACAATCAGACGGCGTGTAGCGCAGCCCGGTAGCGCACTTCGTTCGGGACGAAGGGGTCGCAGGTTCAAATCCTGCCACGCCGACTCAGAGCCTCGGAATCGTGAGATTTCGGGGCTTTTGCGTTGTTGGGGCAGGCAGGTGTAGATGGATATGCAGTTGGCACCGATGAGCCCTGGCTTCGTCCCTCCATTCTATGCATGTGCGGTCATCTCACCTCGATCCATTCTTCTGCCCGGCTTGACACGCCCGGGACCCCGGTGTAAGTTTGTCCCTGCGGCTTCGACGTCATGCCGGGAGCTCATCGCAGTCCATTAGGTTATGGGAAGAGGCACGGATGATGCCCCGCCGCATCCGCCGTCGGATGGGAGCCGATGGATATCCGTTCAACGCACATCACGATCAATCATGGATTTACCGTCCGCAACGACCCTGACCTCCGCCACCTGGAACTATGGCGGAGGCCGCACGATCACCATCGAGTTCGAGGATGTCGTCACGGGAGGGTTCCAACGGCCGACGCGGGTCCGCGGGGGCGTGGCGGTCATCAAGCCGGCCCCCTCGCGCGACAGTACCCTTCTTCCCCTCGCGGTGCAGGACGATGAGATGTGGACCGGCTACAAGGAATCGAGCTTCGAGGGGGGGCACATCATCGGGCTGGCGCTCGGCGGACCGGACCATCCGGCCAACATCGCGCCGATGACCAAGGGATCGAACTGCGGTAGCGGGACCTGGGGGAACCTCGAAAGGGAGATCAAGACCATGATCCGCCTCGGCGGCGCCGTCACAGTTGATCTGACGCTCTCTTACAATGATGCCGTCGATCCCCGCGTGCCGGCGCGCGTGGCCGGATCAATCAACGGGGGAGGCCTCGTAACGATGGTCAACCACGCGATCGCCGCCCCGCACGACCTCACCAACATCCTCACCCCCAAGCTCAAATCGATTTTCTCCGATATCAGGCAGCTTTCCAGCGATATCGGCATCGACGACTCGAATCCCCATGCGCGGCTCGACGTGATCGATCGCACGCGCAATCTCGACCAGGACACGCTCAACAGGGTGCGGGATGTCCGCGCCAGGATCCGTACCATCCCCATCCTGGCAACCTATCCCTCCACCGGGATCGGACCGAAGCTGAAGAAGGGGAGGGTGCTCCCGGTTCAGCGCGTCCTGCTGCTGCTTCACAACAGGTATCTGAACGACGGCCTGTTGATGGCCGAGGATATCCATAACCTCGGGTTGATGATGAGGGAGTGGCAGGCACAGGTCGATCATATCCGCCCGTACGCACGATCGAAGGACAGTTCCTACAAGAACCTGCGGCTGCTGCACCATCGCACCAACAACAAGCGCGGGATGAAGGGGATCAACGCGGGAGGACGGCAGAAGCGCGTCAGAAAGGCCCCCAACCGCTACAGCCCTCAGTGGTGAGATGATCGAATCAGCAGCTATAAAAACCGGTGAGCTGCTTCGAGCCTGAGCCTGGAGTCGCGGGGCATATCGTGATCGTGCAATCATCGCGAGAAGCGCGAGGCCGTCACCTCCTTCGCCTTCGCGACTCTCCGAACCCGCGGGTAGACACAGGCCTTGCGGAAGCCGCCGGCTCGGCCGCACACCGCAATGTGTCACAACTGACAGCCTCACGCCATCAGCAAAAACCACCGCCCCCACCGCATCGTTACCTGTCAATGTGATATATTCGCGGCTGCCTGTGAAAGCGCACCAGGGCGCTTTCACTGCCCCCCCTTCGTCCGGAAAGGAATCACCAACAGAGAAGGAGACCATCATGTCCAGCACGAGAATCGCACTCTACGTCGGTAATGAACTGTACCCGAGCGGGGGCACGGACCCGTCGGGAACCGTCAAGACGCTACAGAGCAGCCCGCTCACAAGTCCGATACTGAGCCTGGTGAATCACAGCGCCCAGAACCCCAGCCAGTTGGTGTACAACGATGCGACGAATCCAATCTTCGACTCATCCGGAGCCTATATCGGCAGCAGCCAGTGGCCCGGCATTATTTCGAGCCTGCGCAGTGCAACGATTCAGGAGGTATATCTCTCCTTTTCGACGAACGGCTCGGAATTCATGAGCAGCCTGCTCTCCAGCAATCCGGGCGCCGCCAGCAGCATTCTTTCTTCCATAAAGAATACACTCGGTTTCGACGGCATCGATCTGGACTATGAGGGCGGCGATTTTTCCCAGTCCTCTCCCCTTTATACGGTCGCAAAGGCAGCGGTCAGCGCCGACCTGAAGATAACAGCGGCTCCGTACTGGAATCAGCCCGGCTGGACGGCATGGGTGAAATATGTGCAGGGCCTGGGGGGAACGGTCGCCTGGCTGAACCTTCAGTGCTACGCGGGAGGAATGTCGAACAACCCCGGGGACTGGCTCGATATCGGCGTCCCGATCGTCGCCGGCAGTTGCAAGAGCTGCTGCTGTCCGCAGACCACCTGCTCGCCGAACGATATGCAGGACCTGTTCACGCGCTGGCGCACGGGATCGGGCTCATACTCCGCTGCATGCTGGAGCGGCACGCCGAATACGCAGGCGCAGGATATCGGCGGCGGCTTCATCTGGGCTTATTCCAGCATCGCGGGAGCGCAGTTCTCCGAGTATATGAATGCGTTGAAGAACGGGCTGGGAATGTAGCGAAAAAATCCGTGAGCAATGGAGGTACGCCGCTTCACGGCGGCGTACTTTTTTGCTGTTTGCTGATGGAATATCGGCGCATTACATCCGGATTGAATTGCGTTGACCGGCACAGAGCGGACGGATTTCTACCCGACCTCCATGTTCTTCGGACGGATTTTCACCGGTCATTTATCACCACAGGCCGTGGAGCCGAATTCCGCAACAATGCGGAACGGCCGCAACGCATATCACCACAACTCCTAATCCCACCCATCCTGCATGTTGTCACCGCTCGGCAGATACAGCAGCCCCGCGTACATCTGCCCCTTGAGCACTCCCGTATGGAGCTTCCTGCCGACCAGTCCTCTGTCATGCTGCAACGGATCGCGGATTCCGGTCGTGATGGGGCCGCCGGTTGAATCCTGACAGGACCATGAGTTGTTGTCGTCCAGACGGTAGAAATGATAGTCGATGCAGCTCTTGTACTTGTGAACGAATACAGCGATCTGTTTTTTTCCGCTATCGAACGTCCGCAGTCCGTCGCTGATACATGCGGCGATCAGTACTTCCTTCTGCCTGTCGATGAACGGATAATCCTTCAATCCATCTGACCAGTTCAATACGGCGCTTTCCCTGCCGTTGCGTGTGCCGGGGCAGACGCTGAGATCGATCCTGAGAGCATAGCCATAGCAGTTGCTCGCCATTTTATTTTCCCATGTTGTTCATAAACCTGTCGCGCCCCGAGAACATCCGCACGGAGCCCATAATTACCCCCTGCCGAACCCGGGTTTCATCCCCTTCCATCCTGATATATGAGGGCTCCCGCTCCTCCCTATCGAAAAATCATGGCCGGAAGTATAATACCTTCCGGCCACATTCGCATCCATGATCCATTCCCCGGGTCCTACTTCAGCACCACCTTCCCCGTCCTGACGCCGTCGCGCGTGCACCATTCCACAAGATACATCCCGCAGGGGAGTCCGTGCGTTTCGATCGTGGTGTCGCCGTCGAAGGCGGGCAGATCCTGCGTGCGCACGCGGCGGCCGCGTAGATCGACGATGGAGAGCGTGCTCGGCCCGGTGGAAGCCCCGCGCAGGTGCAGGATGCCTTCGCCGGCGCCTGCGTAGAGTACCATCGATGGGCTGTCACTTCCGGTTTCCGAGACGGCGGAGCTGATGCACTCCGTCACCACGAACTGATGCATCATACCGCCGCCGACAGAATCCTCATGCGTCAGGATATGGCAATGATACATGTAGCTGTTCATCGCCTCGATGGGGCTCGGGTAGTCATCGTACTGCCCAAGGAAGCGCAGCGTCCAGCCGGGAAGCACCAGCACATCATCCTTGGGGCCGTTCAGACCATACATTTCCAGATCGACCGTATCGCCGGTGGAATCCACCACATCCAGCACGCGGAACTGAATCTTGTGGATGTGGAACGGGTGTGCCGTGTTCGAGATATTCTGGATGGCCCAGATCTCCTTCGTGTTCACGCAGATGGTGTCGTTGATCACCTCCATGTTATATGGCGTGCTGTCGATGGTGAACATGTTGGCGCCGGCCGATGTCGTCATCACCAGCTGCTTCAAACGATGCCGCGCGATGTTTGACGTATCGCTGAGGCCGGGAGTCCAGACGGTGGTGAACGGCGTGAAGTTCGTGACCGGCATATATCCGGGAAATGTTTCATCGGAGACGACCCGCAGCTCCAGGTATGCATTGCCAACAGTCGTATCCCGGCCGCCGCCGTTCGGCGCCGTCAGGGGGCTGCCGATAATGAAATTGGGGAGCGAGTCCTTCAGATTGCTCAGATACAGCACGTCGCCCGGCTTGTAGCTGGTGAGATCCACCACGATCTCGGTGCGTGCGCCGGGACCGCTGAGAAGCTGCTTCAGCGTATCGGGCTTGAGTGTGTATCCGCCATCGCCGGCAACCAGATAGAAATCCTTCAGGTCCGAGAACGGATCATCGTACGAGTCGGAAATACCGAACAGAATTCCCTTGCGGGTGGAGCCGTTCAGGATACGCAGGCGCACCATGTGGGCGGGCACTTCGACATAGGGATTGATCACGCCGTTGACGAGGTTGTACGGACGCTTCCCCTTGATCGTATCGATGAACATCCCCGACGTTGCATTTGAATTGGCGGTGAATCCCAGGTCGCCAATAATCACCGGAATATCATCCACGCCGTAGGTGTGCGGCAGCGTGTTCGCAATAGGGTCGCCGGGCTGTTCGACGATGATCATCCCGGAAAGTCCCTTTTGCACATGTTGTACGGTGCGGTTGTGGTAATGCGGATGATACCACAGCGTGGAGGCGCTGTCCAGCGTCGTGAAATCGATAGCCCAGCTATCCCCCTGCTCGATCGGCTGATGCGGGCCGCCATCAAGCTGCGCAGGAACCTCGGCGCCGTGCCAGTGGGTGGTGGTGCCGATGCCGATCAGATTCGTCACGATCAGTGATGTGTTTTCGAGCGTGTGCCACCGGAGCGTCGGCCCCAGCATGGTCATCGTGGACTCCCCGGCCACGTTGTACGCATACGTCCGAATGCCATCCGGCTGGCCGGCGCCTCCGTTGAGCGAGTCGGCAGGATCGGCAGGATTGAACTTGTGAGCCATCACCCGCATTTCCAGGTGAATGGTGCCATCGGCGGCATCGACCAGCGGGGGAATGGGAATCTTGTTGATGAAGGTGGGCTGGGCGAGCGCGCCCGCCGTCAGCAGCAGAAGCCACACCGCCGCTACTGTGTACGTCCGAACAGAATTGCTCATACTCACGTTAGGTGTAGTGTATTGATGCCCTGTCTCACCGGGGGCAATGACGGGGTCCGCCCTGGATGGCGGGACACCGCATGCTGAACATTCCGCCCCGTGATTAAGGTGTTGAAGGGGTATCCGTGATAGACTCGAAGGAAGGAGCGCCCGGAAACCGGGAACAATAAGCGCATAACGATAACGCCGGGATACATACCGCACCAGTACATGATGATGTACCCCCCCCGGTGACGACAACACGCATGCGCAACGCCGTGATACCAACACCCACATTTCATGGCTCATCACTACCGGAGAACCAGCAACGTACGGCTCAGGTGTGTTCTCCGGGCGCACGTCGTTCACGAAGCCGCTAAAAAGAGGGAAACCCGGTGTGACGACGATCGTGACGGGGCGTTGCAGTTCATCGCGTCATGGACATTGGTGTATATTGCGGAAATTGGTGCCGTCCGATACCGGCATCCTTCGCAGTTGAGCCCCGAATCGGCGTCATCATTTCTCCATATGCTTCGCCGAATCGCAATACTTCCCATCACACATGCCGCGCCGTCGTGACGGCTCCATCGATATTCGCCTGCACATGACGCACTCCACCACACGTTCCGAAGATCTCTACTCCGGCCTCGCCACGCTGAACTGGTCGCTGTATGATGAGCCGACCGCCGACTATGCATTTTATCGCGATCTGCTCCTCGGGAGCATCCCGGGCGGTTATCGCACTCTGGAAATCGGCTGTGGCTGCGGACGGCTTCTGCGGCGATACCTGCGCGAGGGAATTCCCGTCGATGGCTGCGATGCATCCTCGCAGATGCTCGCAGTCTGCCGGACACGCATCGCCGCCGAGGGGATGAATACACAGCTCTTTCACCAGCCGGCGGAATTTCTCTCCCTTCCCGGGCAGTACGCCATGATCTACATTCCCTGCTCGACGCTGCTCTGCATTCCCTCGCCACAGGCCGCCGCGCAGGCGATTGCCCGTTGCGCCGCCCACCTGATACCAGGAGGGATTATGGCGATGAATATTCACGCGCCGGATACGGCGCCGCTCGCAGGACCGTCGCCCTGGATATTCAATAATGAGAACTGGATATCCGGCGAATGCATCGTACGCGCGGAGCGCCGTGTCGTAGCCACGGATTTCAGCAACCGCGTGGAGCTTGAGCAACACCGCTACAGGCTGATCCGGAATGGATCGGTAATCGCGGAGGAGAACCGCTTCGGCAGCTCGCGCTGGCACACGGCGGAGGAAGTGGCCGCGTGGCTGGCCCACGCAGGAATGGGAGATATCAGATTATCCGGGGATTTCCGGTTCGAACCATTCGATCCCGCACGCCATCGTATGCTTGTGATCACGGCACGGCGGTTCCACTGAGCAATCCATCGCTTTTATTCACCATCATAGGCCCGCTGCAGGGCAGCGATGTCCAGCTTCGTCATACCCAGCATCGCTGTGAACATGCGCTGGGAGGCCGCCGTATTCTTCGTGTTCAGCAATGCCTGCAACATCCGCGGCACAACCTGCCACGAAACCCCGTACCTGTCCGTAAGCCATCCGCACTGCCCTTCCTGCCCCCCTTCACTCAGACTCCGCCAGAGAACGTCGAGTTCCTCCTGCGTATCACAGTGGGCGACAAGCGATATCGCCGGAGAGAATGTAAATACCGGGCCGCCGTTCAGTCCCATATACTCCGTGCCGTCGAGCGAAAAGGTGACGGTCAGCACGGAACCCGCAGGACGAGGCGATCCTTCCAGATTGTAGTTCGTATCGATGATGCGCGAGTTCGGAAAAAGACTCACGTAAAATTCGGCGGCATCCTGTGCCTGATCGTCGAACCAGAGGCATGTGCTTACCCGCTGCATAGTCCTTCACTCCCTGTTCAGGATGGATTGATGTGACGTCATCGGACGGCTCGATTATACGGAGGTTTCCGATACCCCGCAATTCCGCCGGCCGCATGCACAGGGCCGCCATCTGACATGATCCGCGCCGGGCACATCAATATGTGCTCCCTCCGGCATTGTTCTGTCGTGTAGATTTTATCGTCGGCGATATCATTCAACAATAATGGTCGATCGCCATGATGGCGCAGTCATTCCAGGATATTATCCACTGGCAACCACCCATGCCTCCGACGGGGGACGTGAATGAGGCCGCTCCGGGGGCCGGCAGGAGCACGCCTGTCTCATTCACATCGCGCACCGATGAATCACTTTTCACAGCCGTCACCATCGGGATCGTGGAGGGTGAGCTGAAGTATCCTGTTGCATATGAACAATATTTCCGGCTCGATCACAAGCACTCCCCCTCTTGACACCCACATTTTGTGAATATATCTTTGCTCCCGTTACGTGCGTGGGCCGATAAACCATCATAATTCGGTCCGTTGCCCCCGAGCACCGCCACATTCTGAAACCGCCCCGTCTATTTGTCACGGATTATTTCCCTGCGCTCTGTTTCGACGGACCGCAGGGAACGCAACGTTCGGTTGAAGTGTGGGCTCACGGCAGAACGCAGTATGAAGGTAGTTCACGAACCGGGATGCCACCATGCCAACCGAAAAGGCACAGCAGCAGAGTCACCGCCAGATGGCGGGAACCACCTCGACAGCACAGGACGCCGGGGAGAAAGAATCGTCCGGAACCGGTGTATTTTCCGTTCCATCGATCACTCTGCCGAAAGGTGGCGGCGCGATTCGCGGAATCGGCGAAAAATTCGGAGTAAATCCATCGACCGGAACCGGCTCGCTTTCCATTCCCGTAGCCACCAGTCCGGGACGCGGTGGATTCGGCCCGCAGCTCAGTCTTTCCTATGACTCCGGCGCGGGAAACGGCCCGTTCGGATTCGGCTGGAGCCTCGGCCTTCCGGCGATCACGCGCAAGACCGACAAGGGCCTCCCCCGCTACGATGATGCCGGCGAGTCCGATGTTTTCATCCTCTCCGGCGCCGAGGATCTGGTTCCGGTGCTGGGCAATGACAGACTCCCCGTTCGCATACGCCGTACCGTACATGGGATGCTCTACGACGTGGCGCTCTACCGGCCCCGCATCGAAGGGCTCTTCACGCGCATCGAGCGCTGGACCCGGGTAAGCACCGGCATCAGCCACTGGCGCAGCATCACACGCGATAATATCACTTCACTCTACGGCTACGACACCGAGAGCCGCATCGCCGATCCGGACGATCCACGCAGGATTTTTTCCTGGCTGCTCTGCCGCAGTTTCGACGACCGGGGAAATATCATTCTCTACAACTACGCGGCGGAGAATGATGCCCAGGTCAACCGGGCGCAGGCCCATGAAATGAATCGCAGCGGAAGCGCCCGTACGGCGCAGCGCTATCTCAAGCGCGTCCGCTACGGCAATTCGGAGCCGTGGTTCGCGGACTGGTCGGACAGCGGAAGCGAACCGGCACTTCCCGCGCAGTGGCATTTCGAGCTGGTGCTGGATTATGGCGATCATGCAGCTTCTGCTCCGGCGCCCGCTCCCGATATTCCCTGGCCGGTCCGTCCCGACCCGTTTTCGAGCTATCGTGGCGGATTCGAGGTGCGCACCTATCGCCGCTGCTCGCGCCTGCTCATGTTCCATCACTTCCCCGATGAAGGCGCCGTCGGCGCGGACTGTCTTGTCCGCAGCATGGACCTGTGCTATTCCGACGAAACGTCGCCATCCGATCCGGCCAATCCCATCTACACGTTCCTTCAGTCGGTCACGCAGACGGGCTACAGGCGGGATGGGAGCGGCTACCGGACGGTATCGGCGCCGCCGCTGGAATTCGACTACAGCCGGCCGGTCATACAGCCGGACGTCCTTACGCTCGACGCTGAGAGCCTGGCGCATCTTCCCGAGGGGCTGGATGGATCGCGATACCAGTGGGTCGATCTCGATGGCGAAGGGCTTTCCGGCATCCTCACCGATACAGGCGACGGCTGGGAGTACCGGCGCAATCTGAGCCCTCTCAACCGTGAGGCGCGCCCGGATGGAAGCACAATTACGCACGCGTGCTTCGGTCCGGCGGAGGAGGTCCGCAGGCTTCCCTCCTTCTCCAGGCTCGGCGGCGGCACACGCCTGATGGACCTCGACAGCGACGGCCGTCTCGATGCCGTGCTGCTCAATCATTCCGCCCCGGGTTTCTTTGAACGCACCAGCGACGAGGACTGGGAGCAATTCCGCCGTTTCTCGTCGCTGCCGCAGATCGACTGGTCGGATCAGAATCTGCGGTTCGTAGACCTCACCGGCGACGGGCTCGGGGACGTGCTTATCACCGAGGATGGCGCCTTCATCGTTCATCCTTCGCTCGGCGAGGAAGGATTCGGCGAAGCAGCTCCGGTGCCGACGGGATGGGACGAGGAGCATGGGCCACGCGTCATGTTCGCCGACGGCACGCAGACCATGTTCATCGCCGACATGTCGGGCGACGGGCTTGCGGATATCGTCCGGGTGCGCAACGGGGAGATCTGCTACTGGCCCAATCTTGGCTACGGCCGGTTCGGCGCGAAGGTGAGCATGGACGCCGCGCCGCGATTCACCGACGAGGAGCGCTTCGACCCGCGCCGGATACGTCTCGCCGATATCGACGGCTCCGGCACCACCGATGTGCTCTATATCGGCGAGGAAGGGATACAGGTCTGCTTCAACCGCTCCGGGAACTCGTGGGCGGCGCCGGCGGTGATCGCCGTCTTCCCCACTTCCGATCTCCTGAGCAGCGTACAGGTGCTCGATCTGATGGGCAATGGAACCGCCTGCCTCGTGTGGTCCTCCCCGCTCCCCACGCATGCGAGCGCGCCGCTGCTGTATGTCGATCTGATGGGGGGATCGAAGCCGCATCTGATGATCCGCTCGCGCAACAACCTGGGAGCGGAGACGCGCGTTCGCTACGCCCCTTCCACGCGCTTCTACCTTGCCGATAAAATGGCGGGGACGCCCTGGATCACACGGCTGCCGAATCTGGTGCATGTGGTGGAGCGGATGGAGGTATACGATTTCATCGGCCGGAGCCGTTTCGTGACGCGCTATGCCTATCACCATGGATATTTCGACGGGTACGAGCGTGAGTTCCGGGGATTCGGCATGGTGGAGCAGTGGGACACCGAGGAGCATCGCGACGACGCCGATTTTCCCGATGCCGACGCAGCCAACTGGGATGCGGCATCGTGGGTTCCGCCGCTCCATACGAAGACCTGGTTCCACATCGGGGCGTTCGTGGAGTCCGGCCGGGTATCCCGGCAGTATGAGTCGGAGTACTGGACGGAGCCGGATGCCCGCGGCGATGATCCCGCCGCCGTCGCTGCAAGGGAAGCGCTGCTCCTTCCCGACACAGTGATGCCGGAGGACCTCACCCCCGACGAACTGCGCGAAGCATACCGCGCGCTGAAGGGCTCGGCGCTCCGTATCGAGGTCTATGCGGACGACGACACGCCGCGCGCAGAACATCCATACACGGTGACGGAGCAGAATTTCACCGTGGAGTGCAAGCAGGAGCGCGGGCCGAACCGGCATGCGATCTTTCTGGTCCATCCGCGCGAGGCGATTCATTATCACTATGAACGCCAGGGCGACGACCCGCGCATCACGCACGACATCACGCTCGAAACCGACGATTTCGGAAATGTGCTCCGCTCCGCGATGATTGCCTATGGCCGCCGGGCGGGATATGCCGAACCCGAGCCGGACCTGGACGCTGCGTTCCGCACGATGCTGGCGCACGATCAGACCCGTCTCCACATCGCAGGCACCGGCAACGTGTTCACCAGCCCGGTGGGCAGCCCGTGGGATGCATCCCCCGTCGATGCATATCGTTCTCCGCTGCCGTGCGAGGCCATCACCGCCGAGATGACCGGCATCTCCCCCATCGCCGCGCGGTTCACGCCGGACGAGATGGAGAATCGCTGGGCCACGCTGTGGGACGGCGGTCACGATATTCCCTACGAACAGGTTTCGGCGCCGGACATCGACGGCACCGGAACGGCGGCAGGGCCGGGACGCCGCATCGTGGAGCACACGCGGACATTGTATCGCTCCGATGATCTGGCCGGGCTTCTGCCGCCAGGCACGATGGAATCGCACGCTCTGCCGGGCGAGACGTACCAACTCGCGTTCACCCCCGATCTCATCGCGCGCATCTTCGGATCGGATGTGAATGATGCGATGCTGGCCGAGGGAGGCCACATACAACTTCCCGGCAGCAGCGACTGGTGGATTCCCTCCGGCCGGATTTATTTCTCCCCCGCCGACAGCCATTCAGCGTCGCAGGAACTGGCGTACGCGAAGCTCCACTTCTATCTGCCGCATCGTGCGGTCGATCCCTTCGGCGCCGCAAGCCGCGTCGGCTACGACGACTACGATCTGATGCCACGGCAGGCGACCGACGCGCTGGGCAATGTCACCACTGCGGGCAACGACTACCGCGTGCTCCAGCCCTTTCGCAGCGTGGACCCGAACGGCAACAGCAGCCAGGTGGCGTTCGACTGCCTCGGGATGGTCGCGGGCACGGCCGTGTATGGCAAGGCGGGCGAGGGCGATTCTCTCGCTGGGCTTGATCCCGATATCTCCCTGCCGGACCTCCTTGCGCTGCGCGGCGATCCGCTGAATGATCCCGGCGCGTTGATCGGCAACGCGACATCGCGCATCGTCATCGACCGAGATGCCTACTATCGCACGCGCAGCCTCCCCGCCCCCGATGCGCCGATGGTGTATGTGCTGAGCCGTGAAACGCATGTCTCGGATCTTGCTCCCGGGCAGTCGGCCCTGTACCAGCACCTGTTCACCTACTCGGACGGCTTCGGCCGCGAGGCGCAGCGCAAGGCGGTGGCAGAACCCGGCCCCGTTCCCGGAGAAATCGGGATGGTTGCACGGCGCTGGGTCGGCAGCGGCTGGACGATCTACAATAACAAGGGAAAGGCCGTGCGCCAGTACGAGCCATTCTTCACGGCCACGCATGCGTTCGAGTTCGACCGGCAGATCGGCGTCAGCTCCGTCCTCTTCTATGATCCGGCCGATCGCGTCATCGCCACGCTCCATCCTGACAGCACGTTCGAGAAGACGGTGTTCGATGCGTGGCGGCAGGAGACGTGGGACCGGAATGATACCGTGCTCATAAGCGATCCCCGCGCCGACGGCGATGTGGGCGAATACTTCCGCCGGCTGCTGGGCGATATTCCCGGCGCATTCACATCGTGGTACGATCTCCGCATCGGCGGAACCTATGGCGATACGGCAGCCGAGCGTTCCGACAACAAGCGCGCAGCGCAGAAGGCGGCCGCGCATGCCGCGACACCTCCCGTGGCTCACTTCGATACGCTCGGCCGCACATGCCTTCTCGTCGCCGACAACGGAACCGACGGCGGCGTGGCGCAGCGCCATGCTACCCGTACAGCGCTGGACGCGGAGAACAAGCCGCTCGCGGTGCTGGATGCCAGGGAACGGCGCGTGGTGGAATACTGCCTGCGCGAACCCGCAACCGGAGGCGGATTCGTCTACGTCGCCGGCTATGACATTGCCGGGCGCGCGCTCTACCACAATGGCATGGACGGCGGCGAGCGGCGGATGCTCCCGGACATCGCGGGGAAGATGCTCCGTGGATGGGATGCCCGCGGCTTCACCAACCGCATGGTGTACGATGCACTGCGGCGGCCGACCCACCACTACGTGGAGCGGCCGGGATCGGGAGAGACTCTGGCGGAACGGGTGATCTATGGAGAACGACATCCCGACAATGCGCTGAACCTGAAGGGACGTGTCTTCCGCCATTACGACAGCAGCGGCGTCGCCAGCTTCGGCAGGTACGACTTCAAGGGAAATCTGCTCCGGAGCGGGCGCCAGCTTTCCCTGCACGAGCCGTCCATGCAGTCGCCGCCTGATGTCGCCCGCGCCCCGGACTGGGCGCCGATCGCCGTGATCGATGACGATCCGACGCTCGATCTTACGGCGCTCGATGCGGCGGCCGCGCCGTTGCTGGACCCGGACGACGCGTTCATGTCATCGAGCAGCTTCGATGCCCTCAACCGTCCCGTCCAGACGGTGACGCCGCACCCGGCCGGAGGCAGTCCTTCGGTGATACAGCCGGTCTATAACGAGGCAAACCTGCTGGAGGCGGTTGATGTCTGGATACGGCGCGGATCGGCGCCGACCGCCCTGCTCGATCGCGCGACGGCCGATATCCCCGCCGTCACAGGTATCTCCTATAATGCCCGCGGGCAGCAGATGGATGTGGAGCTCGGCAATGGGAGCATCAGCAGCCATGCATACGATCCCGAGACGTTCCGCATCAGGACGATCACCACTGCGCGCCCGCACCCCGATCCGAACGCGCGGTCGGTGCAGGCGCTTTCCTACACCTACGATCCGGTCGGCAACATCACGAACCTGCGCGACGACGCCGACATTCAGAACGTCGTCTTCTTCCGCAACCAGCGGGTGGAGCCCTCGGCCGGCTATACCTACGATGCGCTCTACCGTCTGATCGAAGCCACGGGACGGGAGCACCTGGGGCTGACCGGCGGCAATCTGAATGCGGCGCAGCAGCCGAACAACGACGACGGCTTCAGGATGAGAATCCCCTCCCCGGGTGACGGGAAGGCGATGGGAACCTACACCGAACGTTATACCTACGATTCCGTCGGCAACATCCTGGAGATGGTGCACCAGGTGGCGAGCGGCGGCTGGACGCGGATCTATACCTACGAGGAAACGAGCCTCATCACGGCGTCGGAGACGAACAACCGTCTCACGGCCACGAGCGCTCCGGGCGATCCTCCGGGAGGCCCCTACACCGCCCGCTATCGCCACGACGAGCATGGCAACATGACGCGCATGCCGCATCTCCCCGAAATGACATGGGATACGTACGACCGCCTGCAATCGACGACGCGGCAGATCGTGGGGTCGGGAACGCCAGAGACGACATACTATGGCTACGACTCGGACGGGCAGCGCATCCGGAAGATCACCTACCGTCAGGCCACCGCCGGAGTAACGCCGAAGCGCAAGTGCCAGCGCATCTATCTCGGCCCTTTCGAGATCTATCGGGAGTACGACACGTCCGGCACCACCGTCACGCTGGAGCGCGAGACGCTGCACATCATGATGGATCAGCGTCGCGTGCTCATGGTGGAGACCCGCACCGTGGATCTCGACAACGATCCCGCCCCGGCGCAGATGATCCGGTATCAGTACGGCAATCATCTCGGATCGGCCTCGCTGGAACTCAGCGAACACGCGGAGGTGATCTCCTACGAGGAATATTTCCCCTACGGCTCCACCTCCTACCAGGCCGTCGCCAGCGCCACCGATACGCCGAAGCGATACAGGTACACCGGGAAGGAGCGGGATGAGGAGAATGATCTCTCCTATCATGGAGCACGGTATTACTCGCCGTGGCTGGGGAGGTGGACGAGTTGCGACCCGGCTCCTCCTACGGTTACGCAGTCCATATATCAGTATGTGCGCAGCAATCCTATACAGTTTACCGATCCGACTGGTCTCTTTGAAGAACCAGTCCATGGAGCATTGACATATCAACTTGCACTTGCGGCCGGCTTCAAGGAGGTTGATGCAGCTCGTATCGCCCTCGCAACCGCAGGAGTTGATCACGACCCGAAGACAATGCCTGTTGGGGGGCACGTCCATGAACGAACGATCCAGCACGCATTCGACAAGACTACGGCATACTACCATTTCCCTTCATTTTTCGACGCCAAAGAGCGCGTTGAAGCGCAGATCAGCAGGGGAAAGGGAATGGATCTTAATGCCTTTGGAACCGCATTGCATGCACTCCAGGATGTCGGGTTCAGCAACGCGCCAGGCCCGCACCTTCGCCGAACATCGGGTCCTAAAGAATTTGTTTTCATTGAAGGATTCCCAATGCAGTACAATTATCATGGCATTGCTGTTAATATGGGGTACTTCCCAAAAATCTCTTGGACAGCTCCGCACTTGGCAAAGCTTTTTGGGACATCCGATTCGCAGCACCAGGGAATAGGCATCGGCCATCCGACGTATACGACTGAAACCGGCAAGGAAAGTAATAGCGGGAACACTGTGGCCGACCAGGCTTACAATGACCCAATTGCGAACACAAAAGAGCTCATGCAGATTTATGAGACTCTTAAGCAAGCCGCAACCGCCTATTATGGCGACGAAGCTCAGCAGCGTCAGAATGACGCCGCGGCCGTGAAGGCAATTGCAGCCATAACATCCGCAGACACAGAGGCAAAAGTGCTCAACTTTGTCAATCAGAACTCCACGTTCAGCGGTGCCCCCGTCCACTCTTATTCATATTGGGTGGAGCATAATACGTTCACAGGCACGAAATGGTCCGCATCTGAAATTGACAATTCCATTGTCGCGCCCAAGCCGCAACCCAGGTACATTACAAGCCCGGATGGAATGAAGCTTGACACACAAACCGGCAAGGTTCTCTGGGGTCCCGGACCAAAGTGGTAACGCACATATATCGTTCGGCCGGAGCTCCACTCCGGCCGCCGGGACAGCAGACCACAGGCCCGGGTCGGACGAGCGCTGAAGGGATGTCCGGCGCTCCATTTCGTCAACCGTCCTAATCATCACCATCAACACAGGCGTGGCGCATACCACGCCGCACAACGAAACCACGAGAGGGCCATATGGCTGACCTCATCAGAATCAACGGCCACACGGTCGAAGAGGAATCCGGGCAGGGCATCGCCGGGCTCCGCGTCGAGGTATGGGATATAGATCACATCATCGGCTACGCCGTCGGCGATGCCTTTACCGACGATACGGGATTCTTCCTGATGGAATTCCCGGAATCATATCTCCACGACATTTTCGGCGAGCGCGCACCGCGACTCTATTTCCGGATATTTCGCGAGGAAACGTTCCTGAAAACCACCGAGGGCTCGCTCGTCTGGAGCCTGGAAAATGGGGACGAAATCATGGAGATCTACATTCCCGGGCTCACCGACGAAACCTACGGTGCGTTCGGGCGTGCGTTCGATGAGGATTCCGGACAGGGACGACCAGGACTTCGGGTGGAGGCATGGGACAACGACGGCATCATAGGCTATCCCATCGGAAGCATTATAACCGGCGTCGAGGGATTTTTCCAGATGCAGTTCATGCGGACATTTCTGGAACAGATCTTCGAGGGGCGCGAGCCCCGCATGTATTTCCGGATATTCGCCGACGAAATCCTGCTCCTGAGCACGCAGGATGCGATCGTCTGGATGCCCCCGGACGAGGCGGAGATACAGATCCCCCTCCCCCCTCCCGAGAACAGGATATTCACCATCAGCGGACGCACGTTCGACGAGGAATCGGGCGAGGGAATACTTGGGCTGCGCGTCGAGCTCTGGGACAGAGATTATATCATCAACTACCCGATCAGAACCGCCTTCACCGGTGCGGGAGGAGACTTCTCTCTCAGCATTGATGAGGCTTATCTCGATGAGATCTTCGAGGGACGCGAACCGTATATCTTCTTCCTGGTCTTCTCGGGCGAGGAATTGCTTGCGAACACCGAAAGCAGCATCATCTGGAACAAGGAGACCATCGAGCCGAGCCTGATCCCCATTCCCCGCCAGCCGGAGACGATATACACGGTCAGCGGGCGCATCTTCGACGATGCGTCGGGACAGGGCCTTGCCGGACTGCTGGTTGAGCTGCGCGATCACGATCATATCATCGACTACGCAATAGCAACGCTCGCAACCGGCGGCACCGGGACATTCCAGACAACTTTTACGGAGTCGGAATTCAACCAGATGTTCGGCGACCGCAGCCCCGTCATCTATTTCGATGTCTATTCCGGCGGCACGCTGCTCACGAGCACTGATGATTCGATACGCTGGTACACCGATACGTTCGTGGAGCTGCAGATCCCGGTGCATATGGCGCAGGAGCAGACGTACATCATCAACGGTCAGGTGACAAGTACGTCGGGCCGGAACGTCACCGGTCTTACGGTCGAAGCCCGGGACAACGATCATATCGTCGCCGGTGCAATCGGCAGCATCACCACCGGCGCCGACGGCGCATTCCAGTTCAGCTTCGCCGCCTCATATTTCCAGACGATATTCGGCGGCCACGATCCCACGCTGTATTTCAAGGTCTTCTCCGGCGGTATGTTTCTTACGAGCACGGAGAACTCCATTCTATGGACCACAACTACCGGAGACAACCCCGTGTCTATTCCACTATCCGACGGCACGCCGGCGGGAACGCATCGTGCGTGCGCCGACACCGCCACAACCGCATATACCGTCACCGGCAGCGTTTCCATCCCCGATCGCGCAAGCATCGAGGGGCTGCTGGTGCAGATCGTTGACAAGGGCGTCGGCCAGGACGTGATACTGGTGGAAGCCCTCACCAATCCATGCGGCGATTACACCGCCTCGTTCGACCCCACGCTCATAACCGAGCGGGGAAAGCGGCGCCCCGACCTCCAGGCGAAGGTCTACCGGCAGGGAACGTTCATCGCCGCATCCGAAGTGCGCTACAACGCCGAGGGAAATGAGACGCTGGACGTCATCATCCCCCCGGATGCCATCGCGCTGCCGAGCGAGCATGAGACGCTGGTACAGGCGCTGCGCAATCATTACGTCGGCGAACTGGGAGCGCTTCAGGAGGATGATGAACGCCAGGACATCACCTATCTCGCCAACAAGAGCGGCTGGGACGCCCGCGCGGTAGCGCAGGCCGCCCTGGCGGAGCAGTTCAGCGCACGCAGCGGCGCGGCGGGGGGCGACCTGCAGATCGCTCCGGAATATTTCTATGCGCTCTTCCGCGCCGGCATCGCCGCGAACGAGGATACGCTCTATCATAGCAGCGCGGACGCGGTGCAGGCTGTGTGGGAGTCGGCCGCGGCCCAGGAAGTGATCCCGGCTTCGAGCGCCGATGAAATCCCGGTCATGCTGGATCGCTTCAGGACCCTCTCCGCCGGCAGGCTGCTGACAGGCCCCGCGGTGACGGGCGTATCGGCGCTGCCGGAGATGCTGGAGCTATCCGGACTCAACGAGGCACAGCAGCAGACGTTCGCACAGTTGTACGTCACGCATCGCTCCGATATGAGCGGCTTCTGGGAGGCGGCGGACGGGGCGTTCGGCACCGAACTGTCGCAGAAACTGCAGGTGGATGGCAAGCTCGCCTACCTGACGGTCAACAATGCCCCGCTGATGTCAGCGATGCATGAGCGTCTGGGCGGGCAGATCACCGACCCGGTGCAGCTCGCCCAGACAGGTTTTCATCGCGCATCGCAGTGGGAGCAGGTTCTGGCTGCTGATACTACCATTCCCATCCCCGAAGACATTCCCGGCGATGACAACGCTGCCAGACGGGACAACTATGCACAGTATCTCGCCGCGGCCGTCGCTACAAGCTATCCCACCGCGTCGATCGCGCAGATGGTGAACAGCGGCGAGCTGTCCGTGAACAACTCCGGCCAGGTGAATCAGTTCCTGACCGAACATCAGGGAGCGTTCGAGTTCGGCGTGCAGTCGGTGGACCAGTTCATCGCCGACAATGAGATCGACGCGGAGCCGGAGGTGGCGCAGGAGGTGCAGCGTCTGCAACGCGTCTACCAGATCAGCCCGACCAACGAAACGATGGCGGCACTGCTGGACAGCGGCATGGACGCCGCGGCGCACGTGGCGCAGTACGACAAGGAGGTCTTCGTCGATATGTTCGCCGAGCAGCTCGGCGGCGTCGAGAATGCGGAGAAGGTCCATGACCAGTCAACGTACGTGCACAACGTCGTCCTCAACATCGCCATTGATTATCTGACGGCGAGCAACGGCATCGCGCTCGGAAGCCCGTCGCTGGCGCAGGACGCATCCACGGCCCCGCCGCTCATACTGCAACCCGCGCCGATGGGACCGGGCTCCGTTACGCTTCAGCCGCCGGCCGCCGGGGGAAGTTCGGCGAGCATCCCGGCATATCCCACGCTTGAATCGCTCTTCGGCGACATGGATTTCTGCGACTGCGCCCATTGCCGATCGATGCTGTCACCCGCCGCCTATCTGGTGGATCTCCTCAAGTTCATCGACAGGCCGGGCGCGGGATCGAACAATCCATTGTCCGTGCTGCTCGGACGCCGGCCGGATATCGAACATCTCCCGCTCACCTGCGAGAACACAAACATCGCGCTCCCCTACATCGACGTCGTCAACGAGACGCTGGAATATTACGTAACGCATTCGCTGTCGCTAGGCGGATATCTCGGGCATGACACCGGAACGATGGCATCGGAGGATCTGCTCGCCAGCCCCGCGTTCGTGAATGAAACGGCATACACCACGCTTGCGAACGAACGGTTCCCGCTGCTGCTGCCATTCCATCGCGCGCTGGAGAACCTGCGGCGGTACTTCGAGAAGTTCGGCGTCTCGCTGCCGCTTGCGATGGAGAAGCTCCGCCGTCATGACAATCTCGAACGCGGCGCGGCGGAATACGGCTGGCGCGATATCCTGATGGAGGAGCTTCGCCTTTCGCGCGGCGAGCATGAGGTTCTCACGGACTCGCCGGCGTCGTATTTCCTGCGGGCATACGGATTTCCCGGCACCAGCACCGATCCGACCACGACCGCCATCGCCACACTCTCGAACGCGAAGGCCTTCTGCCGCCGGCTCGAAATCTCGTATGAGGATCTGGTGGAGATCGTGAAGGCCCGGTTCGTCAATCCGAACTCGGACCTGCTGCCGAAGCTGGAGCGGCTCGGTGTGAGCTTCGGCGTCCTGAAGCAGTTGAAGACCGGCGCACTCTCCGATGCGCAGTTCAATGCGCTCCTCCCCACCGGCACGCTCGCTCCCGACCCCGCCGAATACGGCGGCAGCATAACGGCGTGGGTGAAGGACACTACGAACTACAGCCGCATCATGGCGCTGATAACGCTCACCGACGTCACGCTTCAATCCGATCCATGCAGCTTCGACGCGCTCGAACTGCGCAGGGCCGAGCCCATGACGAACGTCTCCGATACATCCACGCGCCTCGGCGTCGCGGATTTCATCCGCATCCTCCGTTTCATCAGGATGTGGAAGAAGCTGGGATGGACGATCGAGCAGACCGACGCCGCACTCTGCGCGCTCTATCGCAACGATCTGGCGCCGCTCCAGGCAGCGGATGTTGATACGACCGCGGAACTCGACGCCGGCTTCCTCACCCTTCTTCCCCGCCTCGGCATCATCCTGCGCGTGATGCGGGCGCTGGATCTCTCGCCGAAGAATGATCTCCGTTCGCTCCTTGCCTGCTGGTCGGACATCAGCACGCATGGCCCGAACGCGCTCTACCGCACTATGTTCCTGAACCCGGCGACACTGGCGTACGACCCGGTCTATGCCGACAACGGCTACGGCACGTTCCTCACCAGCGGCTCGGTCAAGATCGTTGACCATGTGGAATCGCTGCGCGCGGCGTTCAATCTGACCGGAGAGGAATTCGACCGGATCTTCGCCGCGCTCGGATTCGATGCGAACACCGCATTGAGCATCCCGAACATCAGCGCGATCTTCCGCCGCGGCTATCTGGCACGGGCCATGCGCCTGAGCGTGCGCGAGCTTCTTCTGCTGATCGACCTCACCGGACTCGATCCGTTCGCGACGCCGGATGTCACGGCACCGGCCATACTCCGCCTGATCGATCTGGCAACCCATATCAACGATGCAGGACTGAAACCGGCCACCGCTCTCTACCTTATCTGGAATCAGGATCTCAGCGGCGCCTCGGCGCCACCGCCGGCGCAGGTGCACGACTTCATGCGCACGCTGCGCGAGGATTTCGCACGGATCGAGAACGAGTTCGCAGTCGCTGACGATCCGGATGGAGAGATCGCCCGCGCACGCATGACGCTGGTCTACGGCACGGAGGCCACCGACGTCTTCTTCAGTCTGCTGAACGGTACGCATGCGACGGAAGCCGACTACAGCCATTTCGAGCCGGAGTTCGGCGCCGCGCTGGCGGATGCCATACAGAATGCCATAGAGATGTTCGGGGCCTCCCTGCCTCCTCTCGTCTACGATGATTTCCGCAAGCGCCTGATCTTCAGCGGCTACCTCGTTCCGGATCTGCGCGATGCGATCAAGGCCGTGGTCTACGATTCCGCCGTCGTCGCGGAAGTTCCATCCGGATCGCTCTCCGCATTTCAGACCGCGTTCCAGAATGCGATCGATGCGCTGTATGCGGCCAACAGCGCATCGATAGTTCCATTCTTCGACCGCTACAGCGAACTGTATCCACTGTACACAACATACATGCTATCGGCCGATCCGGTGGAAACGAAGCGGAGCACGCTGCTCGCGGATTTTCTTCCGACGCTTGTGGGCCGCCGCAAGGCACAGCAGGCGCTGCAGCGGCTGGCGGATGCGGCGAAGGTGGAGCGCGCGTTTGCGGAAACGCTGGTGAATGCATCACCGGCGGCAGACGCCCTTCATGCCGACGGCGACACCACCCGTCCCGCGCTCGACGATCTTCTCGCGATGGAAACTCCGGGGCTTTCCGTGCAGTTCTACGACGGCGGCGTCATCGGCGTGGCCCCCCACCCTCCGGAGATCGCCGCGAACCTGGGCTATGCGCCCGCATCGCCCAACATGCTTCCGGCGAATGCAACGAGCCCCGGAGATCCTGTCTCCGGCGTCTGGAGCGGCTACATCCAGCCGCCCGAGGGCGATCGCTACAACTTCACGATCGACGCGGAACCCGGCGCGGCGGTGACGCTGAAGATCGGTGGCGACGCCGTCCCTCTGACGCAGACCGACGCCCAGTGGCGGAACGCGGACCCGATCGAACTGAAGGCGGGGACGCTCTACACGTTCGAGCTCACGGTGACGAACATCCGGGATACGCTCAGGATTCAATGGAGAACGAAGGGACGAGGACGGTCAGTGATCGAAGCGGCGGCGCTCTATGCCACGAGCCTGGTGGCCACCGCAGGCGAAACGTACCTGCGCTTCCTGAAGGCGGGAACACTCGCCTCCATGCTCCGGCTTGCGGCCGCGGAGATCGCACGGCCGGAACTGTCCGGCGCAAGCTGGCTGAACGCGCTTCCGGTGGCGGGCAATGCCCCGGCCCCCGCGACGCTGCTGGCGCCGTTTGGCGAGCTGCTCGACCATGCCTGGCTCAAGCGGATGCTCTCACCCGGCAGCGAACTGCTCTTGGAGGCATTCATCGCGCTTGAGGCATCCGCCCCCGATCCGCTGTATGCGCTCACCGGATGGGATGCCGCTTCCGTCAACGGGCTCGTGTCGCGATTCGGCGCCACCATCGCCGGCCTTGCGCACCCCTCGATGCTCCGCCGCGTTTTCGATGCATTCACACTGGCCCGGACGATGGGCGTTCCCACCGCCGCGCTCGCGGCCGCGACGACGAACGAACCGGCCGGCACCATCGTGCGCGATCTTCAGTCGGCGTTGCGCGCCCGTTACAGCGCGGAGGACTGGCGCACGGTGGTTGGACCGATCAACGACCAGATGCGCGGGCTGCAACGCGATGCGCTCGTGGCCTACGTCCTCCACAAGCTCCGTACGAATCCCTCGACGGCGCAGATCAACACGCCGGAACGGCTGTTCGAGTTCTTCCTGATGGATGTGGAGATGGAGCCCTGCATGCAGACATCGCGCATCCGCCACGCGCTTTCATCGGTGCAGCTCTTCATCGAGCGCTGCATGATGAATCTGGAGCCGGATGTCTCCCCTGCCGCGCTGAGCGCGAAGCAATGGGAATGGATGAAGCGTTATCGCGTATGGGAGGCGAACCGCAAGGTGTTCCTTTTCCCGGAGAACTGGCTGGAGCCGGAACTGCGCGACGACAAGTCACCCTTCTTCGTGGAACTGGAAAGCGAGCTGCTGCAGAGCGACATCACCGAGGATTCGGCGTCGATCGCGATGCTGAACTACCTGGCGAAGCTGGAGGAGGTGGCGAAGCTGGAGCCCTGTGCGCTCCATCATATCGCGGCCGATCCCGTCAATCGCGTCGGCCAGGTGGACCATGTGATAGCACGCACACCGGGCGCGAGCCGCAAGTTCTACTATCGCCGGCGCGAGTACGGCTACTGGACCCCCTGGGAGCACATCAAGCTGGACATCGAGGGCGAGCCGGTGTTCCCTGTCGTCTGGCGCGATCGCCTGCTCCTCTTCTGGGTGCGTATAATCAAGACACGACCTGATGGAACCAGCATTCAGAAGGCTTCGGGAGGCGGCACGCTCGATTCGCTCTCCTGGCCCCCCGAACCCAAGATGATGCTGAAGGTGATCCTCTGCTGGAGCGAGTACTACAACGGAAAATGGCAGGCCCCGAAGTCATCCGACGCCGAGGTTCCGGCCGACCTCTATCCGATCTCCGCCGCCAGCCAGTATCCGTTCGATCGCACAAAACTTTCGTACGAGGTCGAGGAGGTGGACGACGCGCTGAGAGTGAGCATCGGATGGGCCGCCGCGTTCCTCTTCTACAACACGTACGGCGAGCCGCTGCGGGACGTCGCGTATGCGCCGGTCTCGTACATAGGGGTGAAGGACCGCTGGCTTTTCAGCAACCAGGGTTCTCTGGACATCGACTACGCAGTTCCCAATGGCGGAATTCTGACGCGCAATGTCCTCAAGCCATTGATCCCATACAGCCTGGTGCTGACGCACCACCCCGTCCCCGATATCTGGCATGCGCCGTTCTTCTACCGTGATGCACGGCATGTGTTCTACGTTTCGAGCACGCAGCAGCAGGTGCCGCTGAGGTTGATCAGCAATTATGGCGTTCCAGTCGGCACATACCCGGCGGGGAACATTCCCGGGACCGTCACCCTGGGCGGCGCTGCCACGCAGAGCGGCGCGGCGGCGTTCAGCAGCGGCGCCCTTGCCAGGAATGCCGATGTGGTCAATATCGACGCGGCACGGCTGTTCCTCAGCGAGGATGCGAATATCCGCCAGACAATCAGCACATCGACGCTCGTAAGCTACAACGGCAGGGAGATCGGTCCCGCCGGCGCCGTACGCCAGGGATAACAGAGCCATCACCACACGGAGATAGATATCATGCCAACACTTTATCTGAACGGCGCAGGACAGGCAAGCCAGCCCGCGTCGCTTGCGACGGAGACACGCTTCAACTATACGTTCGAGAATTTCTTCCATCCATTCGTCGGCGAGCTTATAGCGAAGCTGAACCGCGAGTCGCTGGAGCGGATGCTCGATCCCACATGGCAGAGGAGCCTGAAGACGCCGGACCCGATCACCGACCCGGCGCACGATTTCTTCAACATCCTGTACCGGCCGCAGGACAGCTATGTCGTCTCGGTAACTCATTTCTCGAAGGAGATCGACGTCTCGGAGAACGGGCCGTACTCCAATTACAACTGGGAGCTGCTTTTCCACGTGCCGCTGACGATAGCGACGCATCTGAGCAAGACGCAGCGGTTCGCCGAGGCGCAGCGGTGGTTCCACTTCATCTTCGATCCAACCTGCACGGAGACGTCGGTGCCCACGCCGGAGCGCTACTGGAAATTCATTGCATTCCGCTACGGCCTCAGCCCGAAGCAGATCGACTATCTGCTCGCGCTCGTGAGCACCCCGCCCGCGAACCTGACGGCCGAGGACCAGAAGCGCAGGAACGATGTTCTGAACGGCTATGCGGCCATCCTCAACAAGCCGTTCCAGCCGCACGCGGTAGCGCGTACGCGCCACATCGCATACCAGTACTCGGTGATCATGAAGTATCTGGACAATCTGATCGCCTGGGGCGATCACCTGTTCCAGCAGGATACGGTGGAATCGATCAACGAGGCCACGCAGCGGTACGTGCTTGCCGCCAACCTGCTCGGTCCGCGGCCGCAGCAGGTGCCGTTGCGCGGCAAGGTACGGCCGAAGACATTCGCCCAGTTGAAGAACAATCTGGATGATCTGGCGAATGCGCTGGTGACGCTCGAAGGGCAGTTCCCGTTCAACATCGCGCCGCCGCCGGGGGGTGCCGGAACGTCGGGCGCCGGCCCGCTCTTCGGCATCGGCACAACCCTCTACTTCTGCATCCCGCGCAATGAGAAGCTGCTCGGCTACTGGGACATCGTGGCGGACCGGCTCTTCAAGATCCGCCACTGCATGAACATCGCGGGGGTGGTGCGCCCGCTGGCGCTCTTCGATCCGCCGATCGATCCCGGCATGCTTGTGAAGGCGGCGGCGGCAGGGATCGACATCGGCAGCATAGTCAACGGGCTCAATCAGCCGATCGGTCCCATCCGCAGCCCGATGCTGATCCAGAAGGCGCTGGAACTGAGCGGCGAGGTGCGCGGTCTGGGGAGCGCCCTGCTGAGCGCCATCGAAAAGGGAGAGGCCGAGCATCTGGCATTGATGCGCCAGCGGCACGACATCAGAATCCAGCAGTTGTCGCAGGACGTCCGCTTCCTGCAGTGGCAGTCGGCGCGCGAATCGACACAGGCGCTTCTGACGTCGCGGGCCACCACGCTCGAACGGCTCCGTTACTATCAGCGTCTGCTTGGGATTCCGGCCGATCCCAACGCGCCGGATACGCAGCCGCTGGACCGCCGCGAGCTCACCGAGGAGAATTTCGACGAGGCATACGATGCGCTGGTGGGACAGTACGACAGGCCGCTCACAATGCAGAACCTGCCGAACCTGGCCATCGTCGGCGGCAATTCTCCATCGCAGCAGTCGGGAGCGAGCGGGTCCGGCGCGCTCTATCTGAACACGAACGAGAACGCTGATCTGAACGTGCACTCGCCGAAGGCCAGGAACTTCCAGATCGCCTCCTCCACCGCCCGGGCGATGGCGCCGATCCTGGCGCTGATCCCGGCGGCGAGCCTGGAACTGGCATTCTGGGGTATCGGCGGCAAGCTCAAGTTCGGCGGCGAGGAACTTTCGGCGGCCGCGAATGCGGCATCGGAGCTCATCGGCATCGGGGCGACCATCGAGAACCACAACGCGGCGTCGGCATCGAAGACCGGATCATTCCAGCGCCGCGCCGACGACTGGATCCTGCAGTACAACCTCGCCGCGCACGAGATGATGCAGAACGGACGGCAGATCCTTACCTCGCTGATCGCCGAGCAGATAGCGCATCGCGAATACCTGAACACGAAGCAGCAGATAGAGAACGCCCGGGAGGTGGATCAGTACCTTCATGAGAAGTACACCAACGAGGAGCTCTATCTCTGGATGCAGGGAGAGGCGTCGCGCCTGTATTATGAATACTACCGCTTCGCGTACGATGTGGCGCGGCGCGCGGAGAGGACGATGAAGGCGGAGCTGATGCGTCCCGAGCTCGATGCGCAGGACTTCGTGAAGTTCAACTACTGGGATGGCGGGCGCAAGGGGCTTTTCTCCGGCGAGGCGCTCTATCTGGACGTCAAGCGGATGGAGATGGCCTATCACGAGAACAACCGGCGGGAACTGGAGCTGACGCGCAACATCTCGCTCCGCCAACTCGATCCCTACGCGCTCCTGATGCTGAAGGCGACCGGCTCCTGCCAGGTCACTGTTCCCGAATGGCTGTACGACCGCGACTGCCCCGGCCATTACATGCGGCGCATCAAGAGCGTGGCGCTCTCGATTCCGTCGGTGGTCGGGCCATATGCAAGCATCAACTGCACGCTCTCACTATTGCGCAGCAGCATCCGCACGTCTGCGATCGGCGGCGCGGGCTATGCGCGGCAGGGTGCGGACGACGGGCGGTTCATCGACTACGGCGGCGCCATCCAGTCGATCGTGACCAGCAGCGGCCAGAACGACAGCGGCATGTTCGAGACCAACCTGCGCGACGAGCGATTCCTGCCATTCGAGGGGGCGGGGGCCATCAGCACATGGAAGCTCGATCTGCCGAAGGATTTTCCGGCGTTCGACTACGACACCATCTCCGACGTGATCCTCCATATCCGCTACACCGCGCGCATGGGAGTGGAGCCGACGAGCGTGACGGCGGCCGTGGCCGACCTGTTCGAGCAGACCGCCCCCGCCAACCTGGCGCTGCTGTTCAATCTCCGCCAGGATTTCCCGACGGAGTGGGCGGCGTTCGTCAATGGAACGGGGGATTTCTCCGCCATCATCCGGACGGATCACTTCCCGTACATGGCGCAGGGAAGAGATATCACCATCACGGAGATGAAGGTGTATTCCGAGGACGCAACGAAGCATCACGCAGTCGGAAGCCCCGCATCAGCCACAACCGCCCTTGGCGATGACGGCGAGTTCACCCTCACCGCCCCCGCCGATCCGGTCGGTCCCACGCAGGTTCTCACCCGCACGGCCGGCGAGCGGGTCTACCTGATCGTCAGGTACGCCGTGGGCTGAGCGAAACAGCACGCAATGGAATGATTACATAGCCAGTCTCATGTGATTTCTCTACAACAGGGAGGGCGCCGGACATTTATCCGGCACCCTCCCTGCGTTCAGAAATATTCCGCCGAAGCTACTCCAGCCCTCCCGGCAGCAGGCTCGCCACGATCTGCCTGTCCACATCGAGCAGCAGATCGGCCGTCTGCGTCTGATAGCCGGATTTCGAGAACCGGATCTGATACGTTCCCGCCGCGAACGACGCGGAGCAGAATTCACCGTCGGCATCGGTCGTCATCGTCTGCAGGACGCCGCCGGACTGTAGCAGCTCCACGGTCACGTTCTCAAGAGGCGCACCGCTCCCGTTGGTGGAAGTCACCGTACCGCACACCATGAACGGAGACTGTGGCGGCGGTATATCGACGGGGTTCAATCCCAGCACCACATGCTTGTCCGTGGCCGGCATCGTCAGGTCGAAATCGGCGCCGCTGAATCCGGCGGCGGTGACATGAAGAACATGATAGCCCGCACCTACCGTCGCAGCGAAGGCGAAGGCGCCGTCGGAATCGGTGATCACCGGAGTGCCGCCATCCAGATTTACACTGGCACCGGCTATGGGATCGCCGGAATCATCGACGACCCCGCCGGTCAGATGTCCGGGGACGCTGTCGGGCGAGCCGTAGAAAACGAATGCTCTTCCGCTCCGCTCGGCCACGATGATTTCGTCATAGCCATCGCCGTTGACATCACCGGCACCGGCGATACTCCAGCCAAGCCGGTCGGAATTCGTATCACTGAGGATGATAAAATTACGGGAGACGGTCGAATGGCCTGAACCGCCGAAATAAACGAACACGCCGCCGGGTTCCTGGTTTATACCATACAGATAGTATGAAGGAGCACCGACCATAAAGTCGCTGTAGCCATCGCCATTGAAATCACCTGCTCCGGAAACCACCTCTCCATACTGATCTCCATTCAACCCATAATATCCGGAGCCGCCTGCACTGCCGATGAAGCTGGTGGTGGTCAGCGCCCCGCCGGCTGCTCCGGAAAAGCCCCATGCAGACCCGTAATCGCGATCGCTGAACGTACCTGGCCGGCCGCCAAGGACGTCGTCATATCCGTCACCGTCCCAGTCGCCGACCCCCGCAACGCTGGCACCGAAATTGGCGCCCGTCCCATTCCCCTTGACCATCCAGTTATAGGAGCTGCCCGGACCGGACGGCGAGCCGTAGTACATGTACACCGCTCCCTCATCCCAGCGGAAACTGCTGTGATAATACCGTGCTCCGACTATCACTTCATCGTAACCATCACCATTTACGTCACCGGCTGATGCAACGCTGCTGCCGTAATATGAACCGGAGGGCCCATCCGAATGCCTCCAGTTGGCCGTATCGGAAAGTCCGGCTGCCGAACCGAAATACACGGACACGGACCCACTATACCCTACGACAAGATCACCGTAGCCATCGCCATTCACATCGCCCGCCGAAGCCATGCTTGCGCCAGCGCCCGGGATCGTATCCGAGATAGAACTCAATCCCGCTGCCGCGCCATGCACTATATAAGTCCGGCCATTTGAGCCTTCTCCTGATGGGGACCAGCCGGTGATAGCGATGTCATCATAGCCATCACCATTTACATCGCCGATGCCGACACCTTGTCCGACGTCCAATGTGGCATCATCGGCGATAGTCCAGCCCGGGCTCGTCGCCAGCCCCGCAGCCGATCCATAAAACAGAAGAATGCCGTACGAGCCCGAGACGATCACCTCGTCATGCCCGTCTCCGTTGACATCTCCGGCGCCGGATACAAAGCGGGCGACGCCGGTCCCTACGGACCAGTCGGCTTCGCTCAACTGTCTTATCGGAACGCCGGCCAGGGGATCCACGGTGACAGGATACGTCGCGCCGTTATCATTCACTGCCAGGACAAGATCATCCCCCGTCACCTCCATGCGGGCATCGAGTTCGCGGCCACACGCATCCCACACCTTCAGCCCGCGGTAGCCGATCGCATCGCCTATGAACCGATGGTCTGCCGACACGAAAAGGGCGTCATCCTCGCCGGTGACAACAGGAATCAGATTGCCATCCACGCGCAGCCTGACGCGCAGCAGATCATCCCCCTCCGGGCGCTGTTCGACGATGAAATTCTGGCGCACTCCCTCGGATGAATTGAGATATTCGATCCGAAAACCCTGCTGTGTAATCTCCAGACGATTTTCGCCGGCGCTCACCATTCCTTCAACCAGACGGCTACCGGCATGCAACGCCACCCCACCCTTGTCGATAGCGATCAGGCGCAGCCGAAGATCCCAGCCGCCGAACGTTGCGGAGCACGGCGTGATCGCAAAGCCATCAGCATAATACCGTACCGCCAGATTATGCAGAACGTTCACGCTCTGGAAGCATGCCGCATCCTCGTAATAACCGATGCGATAATCTCCGGCGGGAAAGGGTGTCTCGCTCCCGTTGCTGCCGGCATCAGCCGAGGCCGATGCGCGCGCGTCATCAAGCGGGCACTTCACGCACAGGCTCTGCAACGGGTCCATGTTGCGGCGAACGCCGGCCGCCGGCTGATAATCGATACGGTGGTTCACCGCGACAGCCTGTGCCTGCACACGGCCCGGTGCATCGGATGTGGGAAATGTTTTCGCGGGACCAACCGCGCTTACACCGGCGCCGGGCACGGCATCTGCATGCCGGACCCGCGCATGACCCAGCAGCAGAGCGCAGAGCGGAATGCCGATACACGCCGACAGGGTAATGTGGCGGAGTTGTCTCTTCATCATGATAATACTCCTGAAAAATTGAAGTGCGACACGGGGATTCCCGTGTCATATTGATTCGCTGCGGATGGAAGCGTGAATTATCGCTATATACTGGCAGATTTAAACGGATCGGCCGGGCGAATAAATGCAATTCCGCGATGGAAGGGATCGACGGCATTTCTCCAGATTACGATGGGAACCCGAACAACCCGCCCGGCATGGCATGCGGCCAATCCATTACAACGCAGCCGTTACAGAGATTTCATGTCCGGATCGCAGTAATTATTCAATGGGGATGGATGTGTACATAATTTCCGCCTTCTTTTCAGTGGATTTCCAATATATTGGAATTACAGAGCCGCCGAAATCCCTGGCCGCGAATTTCCGAATAAGTACAGCGCAATCATCGCCTTCGCCGGTCGGAAACTCTGTCTCAATGTAATGAGGCAAATATATCCGGCACAACGAATTCCCATACAGGCCGGCAACAATTCCACGGCCGGGGAGTTCCGGACACGATTCCGAACTCCCCGCATGCCGCCACAGATCACACCATCGCGGCCAGATAGTTCTCCTGTTCCTCCGGCCCCGGCATCCGATTATCCGTCAGCCAGCCGGTGAACTCGTTGCGGCCGTTCACGAGGATCATCCGTGGAACGATCATTTCATCCGTGATCGCAAAGGCCACGATGATGACATGATCGCCACGCTGCACGCGCCGCGCCGCCGCGCCATTGACGATGATCTCACCGGAGCCGCGCGGGGCCGGGAGGGCATACGTCTCGAAGCGCTCCCCATTGTTGACATCCCATACGGCAACCCTCTCCCACGTCCTGATGTCAACACGGTCCATCAGGTCCTCGTCGATAGCGATGCTGCCGATATAATCGACGTCGGCGCCAGTTACCACAGCTCGATGAATCTTTGCCTTGCACAGAGAACGAAGTACCATTGCTGTATCTCCTTCATGAATGTTCTTCGCGGCACCGGGGAAGTGCCGTAGAGCTTCGGCATGCGGAAAGCGAAGGAGACAATCGCCAGTGACGGATACTTCACAATATCCGTCATCACGCCCCCGCCCGCCATCGATGCCGCTGTAAATTTTCCGGGGCCGTCGTGCCGCACACGCAGCGGTCATCCGGCGACCGGATCGAGCGCCGGCTCATGCACGAAGTACCCGCCGGCGCGCGCCGCCGCAACCTGTCCGGCCGGAACCCATGCAGGAACATCCTCCCAGCGAAGCGGGGAGATATCCTGATCGAATCCCAGATCGCGCCAGAGCGCCGCACCGAACTCCGGCATCACCGGCGACGCCCAGATGGCAAGCGCCTTTGCCGCGGCAAGTTCCAGCGCCACCGCCGTACGGCGCTCGTCCCCGCGTCCGGCCACGCCGCGCCAGTGCCGCTGCCCGGCGGAGAACTCCGCGGCGAGGCGTACGAGCTCGCGGAGCTTTCGCGTCATGCGCTGCGGCGAAAAGTCGTCGGGCTCGCAGGCGGCCGCTATCTCGCCGCCGATGGCGCGGAGATCATCGTAGAAGCGATGATGCTCACGCAGCCACAGGCCGGTGGCCGGAACGACGGAGCCGAATTCCCCCGCAAGATTTTCGAATATCTCGGAAAGCCACGGCTGCCATAGGCCCGCAAGCTCGCGCTCCACCGTCTCGCGGAGCGCCGGCAGGGTGAAATTCGTCCGGGTCAACTCCGGACGATCGCATGCGAGGTGGAAGCGGACGACATCCGATGGATATCGCGCCAGCAGCTCGCGCCCCCAGACCGCATGGCGCCGACTGGTGGAGAACTTCGCCCCCTCCAGCCGGTAGAACTCGTTCACGACGCTGGCCGGGAGCCTGATCGACGGATCGTACGCCGAGAGCACGGCCGGGAGCATCGCGGCGAGATAGAAGCTGTTGTCGAAGCCGTGGAATTGAACGATCTCCGTATCACCACCGCACCAGTGATCGCGCCAGGACTTCCCATCCACCCCCTCCGCCAGCATGAGATAGAAGGCGTTCATCTCGAACCACGCGGCGATGCGCTGATCCTCGTAGCCGGGTATCGGAACCGGGATGCCCCAGCCGCAGTAGTGCGCAACAGGTACATCCGGCAGGCCGTCGGTCAGAAGGCGCTCGCACATCGTCCGCACGTGCGGGTGCATCACGATGCCGGCCCAGTGCTCCGCAAGCCGCGCGGCATGCGGCTGCAGCGGGAAGTACAGTCTCCTGAGCATGCGCCTTCCCGGCGCCGAGCCACAGACGTTGCAGACGGCATCGACGATATCGACACAATCATTCGGCCGGCCGCATTCCTCGCAGATGTTCCCCCCCGTTCCACTTCCGCAATGTGGACAGCGGCCGCTGATGTAGGATTCGAAGAGATAGCGGTCGCACGTCTCGCACCAGGGGGATTCATCCACCCGCTCCTCAAGCAGCCCGCGCCGGTGAAGGACCGCCACCATCTCCCTGACAAGTTCCCTGTGGTTGTCGGACCACCGGGTTCTGAGGTAGGAATCGAGCCGGATGCCGGCAGCGGCAAGGGTTTCGCCGATCGCATCGCCGTAGCTCGTGGCGATATCGGATGGCGATCGCCCCTCCTGACGTCCGCGATATTCAACATAGATCTGGTGATCGTCGGATCCGGTCGCATACCACGCATGGCCGCCGCGCAGGATGCGGTAGCGACGCAGGATGTCGGCGGCGATATAGGGGCCGCTGAGATGCCCCACGTGGAGATCGCCGTTCGAGGTGGGCGGGACGGGTATCACGAGAGTTTTCCCCGCCCTGCATGCAGGACCATTCGCTGTGGAGGCCGCACGTTCCGGCAGCAGGTTCATATCCTCCCACCATATCGTCATGAACTCCAGCGGTTCGGTGGAGGTGTTCTCCAGCAGGTGGCGCGAGAACGGAGGGAAGTAGATCACATGTCCCGTCCCGACCTCCCGCGTTTCATCGTTCACCGAAAGCCTTCCGCTCCCCGCCGTGATGATGAATGTCTCCGCCTCGTGATGATTGTGCCGCGACGTACGCCCCCCCGGCTCCACCACGCCGCGGCCGACGCCGAACGGCGGCGTCACCACATCATCCCAGGGATAGAAGACATGGAACAGAATGTTGTATGCCGGATGCAGTTCCCGGGGTTGCAGCTTTCGTATGAACATGGTTCGATCTGGAATTACTGATGGTTGTTCATCGCCGGGGATCGGGCAGCGAGCGCGGCGTCATTCCCCTCCTCCGCCAGCAGCGCCAGCGCGCGCCGGGCGATCCCTGGCGCCAGGCGGTAGCCGGAGCCGGAACCAGCTCCGGCCAGCACGTATCCCCGGGCCGCCCGGCCGATGACCGGGGTCCAGCCAGGCCCATATGCATCGCAGAAGACACGGGCGTTCGTGCAGTGCGCGACGAGCGACGGCATGTACCGGCTCAGCACCGCGATCGCGGCGGCGCGATCCTCCGGCATCAGCATGAGCCCGGAGCTCTCCGGCTCCACGTCCCACACCTGGAGCGTAAAACTGAACAGCCAGCGCCCCTGCTCCTCCAATGGCAGGAGGAACGCATCCTCATCGAAGAAGAAGAGAACCGGCGCGCCGGGCGGCGGCGGGGATTCTATATGCATCGCCGCAACCTTCTTGATCCGGATCGGTTGTTCTGCTGCGAATGCATGCGACGGTCCCGCGCACATCCACGGCCCGGTCGCATCGACGACGTGGCGCGCGGACACCGCCTGCCCATCCGACATGTACACGTTCCAGCGGCCATTCCCGGATTCCACGTAAACGACCTCCACCCCTTCGCGGCACTCTCCTCCGAACTGCCGCCGGAAACGCGCCGCCATGATGCGCGTGATCTCGGCGGGAACGGCATGGCTGCCGGCGCCTCCCGCAAGGACGACCTGCCCCTCCCCGAGATGCAGACCGGGATAGGCGGCATGCAGCGCGGTCAGTTCATCCGCCGACGCGGCATGCACGCCGGGGAGAACGAAATTGTCGATCACCTCCGCGACACGGCTCCGGCCGACCACACCGGACAGCGGCAGATCATTGATGGGAAGCGATGGAATCTCCCTCCGCAGCTCCGCGAAGAGGCGATGGCTGTGCACTGCCAGTTCGCGGCGCAGCGGCGTATGGCCGTACGGGAGATTGAGCCCGACGCTGAACTGCGTTGCGCCGGCACCGATCATCCCCCGCTCCACCAGCAACGTTCTCCGGCCGGGATCGCCGCGCATGGCGAAATAGGCAGTGCACACGCCGATGATACCCCCACCGATAATGACGAGATCGTAGTCAGCTTCAGCCACCATGCACCTCCATGACATATTCTTCCGTGTGTTCCCCGTGCCGCCACGACAGGGCCGAGCTCGGCGGCGCGACGCAATACACCTGCCGTCCGAGAATGCTGTTGATGATCGTCGCGCTCCTCCACGCCATAAGGCTCAGATTCGGATCGGCGACGCCGCGCACCGCCCTGGCCCCGTTCTGCGCATACATCCTCAATCCCCGCGGAGCATCCCAGGCGATGGAGTAATCATCGCGCAGGCGGAAGCCGTTCTCCTCCCACGGGATGCGATCGCGCAACGGTTCGAGATAGGCGGGGAAGCGGTTGGCGTAGCCCGTGCAGAAGATGACGACGTCGGCATCATACGAGGAGACGGAGCCATCGAGGTCGCAGATGATCCCCAGCGTCCAGCCATCGCCATTGGGCCGGACGCCCTCCAGCTTACAGCCCGGGCGCAGGCTCCAGCAGCGGCGGCCGTCGCGGTTGAATTCGATCTGGTAGAGCCGCTGATAGAGCTGGACGAGCGTCTCCATGGAGATACCGTCGCTGGCGAGCTTCTGCTCATCGAGCAGCCGCATACGCTGCTCCCGTTCAAGCCTGAAGAAGTAGTTGCTGTAGCCCGGCGTGAACAGTTCGTTGGTGAAGGGCGAATCGTCCATGGGAAGGAAATTCGGCCGGCGTGAAATCCAGCAGACTTCGCGCGGCAGCGCATCCGCATCGGCCAGGAGCCGCAGCATGATCTCGGCGCCGGTCTGCCCGCCGCCGACCACCGCGACCCGCCGCCCCGCCACGGAGATACGTGCATGGAGGAAGCGGCTCGCATGGATGAAATCCGGTCCGATATGGGGAAGCGCGCATTCGGGAATATTTGGCGTGAGCCCGCTTCCAAGCACCAGCGTCCGCGTGGAATACCGGCGCCCGCCGGCGACGACGGCGAGATCATCACCCTCGACCGTCACCGATTCCACCGGACACTCGAACGCGAGATTCGGCAGAAGCGACGCGACCCACTGGAAATACTGATTGAATTCCCAACGTCCCGTGCGCGCGAAGTTCGCCGTGATGAACCTGTACAGCCGCCCATGCGCCGAGAGGAATGCGAGGAACGAATAGGGGCTGGTGGGATCGGCGAGCGTCACCAGATCCTTCAGGTAGGAAACCTGCACCGTGGCGTCGTCGAACAGAAGCCCCGGATGCCACGCGAACGACGCGGCCTGATCGAAGAAGAGGCTTCCGACGCGCGGCTGCACCGGATCGAGCAGCGCCGCAAGGCTCAGGTTGAACGGGCCGATGCCGACCCCGATCAGGTCGTAGGAGCGGTCGATTCGTTCCGTGGCAGATATGTACGTCCTCATCGCATCACGAGATAATTCATTCATGGAATTTCCGCGTCGCGCCGCAACCGGCGCCGACACGTTCAAACGCAACGGGAGTCAGAGAAGCGCTTCGGCGGCCATCTGCTCCTGTAGGCGGCCGGGAGCTTCGGCCGCATCGCGCAGCAGCCGCGCCAGCGCATGTATCATCGCGACGATGCGCTCCGGACGGAACAGCTCGGTGCTGAACACGAACGAACCCGCCAGACCATCCGGCCGCTCGGTGAAGAACAGAGTGAGATCGAGTTGCGCGGTGACCGGGTATGCATCGCCAGGCCCGGGAAAGGGCTCCCTCTCATCCCCCGAAAAACCTTCCAGAACCTCGTCCGGCTGCATCACGGTTTCGACGGTATTCTGCACAATCATCTTCACCTGCACCAGCGGCGCATATGCGAGCGAGCGCTCCGGCACCAGAATCTCCACCAGCCGCTCGAACGGCAGCTCCTGATGCGCATAGGCTTCGAGCGTGACCGAGCGCACGCGCTCCAGCAACTCGGCGAAGGATGGCTCCCCGGCAAAATCCAGGCGGAGCACCACCTGATTTGTCATGAAGCCGATCAGCGGCTCAAGTTCGGCGCGCCCGCGGTTGGCGACATCGGTGCCGATGAGCACATCATCGACGCCGGCCTCCCGGTGCAACAGTGTTCCGAACGCCGCCGCCAGCACCATGAACATCGTGGTCCCGGAAGCGCGCGCGAGGTCGCGAAGACTGCCATGAAGCCCGGCATCCAGATGGAAGTCCAGACGCTTCCCGGCATGCCCCTGGCGATCGGGACGCGGGAAGTCGGTTGGCAGCGGGAGCAGTGGCGCGGCTCCCCGCAGGCGATCGGCCCAAAACTCCTCGTCCGCCCGCCAGCGTCCCATATCCGAACGCTGCCAGATCGCATAGTCGGCAAACTGGATCGGAAGTTCGGGGAGCTCCGGCTGCTCGCCGGCGCGGAACGCATCATAGAAGGCATGCAGATCGCGCTGGAAGACGCCAATCGACCAGCCATCCGTGATGATGTGATGGAATGTCAGCAACAACAGGCTTTCGCCGTCACCGGTCCGGATCAGCATGCCGCGCATCAGCGGGAAGGCGCGCAGATCGAACGGAGCGGATGAACGATGCAGTGCATCACGCAGCATTCCGGACATTCGTTCGGCGGGAAGCTTCCGGAGATCGACAACCGGGAGCAGGAAGTTCGCCTCGGAAAGAACGCGCTGCGCCGGTTGTCCCGCCGCGTCGTAAAACATCGTCCGAAGCACCTCATGACGCTGCATGATGCCTCTGATGCTCCGCTCGATGATCGCGGGATCGGCATCACCGCCGAAGCGAATGGCGAGGCCAACGTTGTACGTGCCCGCACCGGGCGCAAGCTGGTCGAGGAACCAGAGCCTTGCCTGCGCAAACGAGAGCGGAATGTGCTCGCCGCGAACCGCGCGCGGGATGGGCGACCGGGCGGCCGTCCCATTGCGCAGAGCGGCCGTAACGATGGCCGCCATTCCCTCTATCGTCGGCGATGCGAATACATGGCGCACGGGGAAGTCAACGCGGAACATGTCGGCGATACGGACCGCCAGACGGACGGCGCTCAGGGAATGTCCCCCCGCCTCGAAGAAATTCTCATGCACGCCCGCGCGCTCCAGCGAGAGCAGCTCGCACCAGATGTCGGTGATGATCGTTTCCACCGGCGTTCGCGAGGGGACGAAGCCGGCATCATCGGTGCGCCAGCGGTCGGGCAGGGGAAGCTGCGTACGATCGATCTTGCCATTTGGGGTCAGCGGGATCCGCTCCAGCCGCACGAAGGCGCTCGGGAGCATATAGTGCGGAAGGCTCTCGCCGAGGAAGTCGCGCAGCTCGCCGGCGGACGGCGCCCCCTCCCCCACTACGACGTAGGCTATCAACCGGCTGTCGTTGGGAGCGACGGCGCGCATATCGACGAGCGAACGGCGGACGGCGGGATGCGCCTCCAGCGCCGATTCGATCTCCCCGAACTCGATGCGGAAGCCGCGCAGCTTCACCTGATGGTCGATGCGGCCAAGGAACTCGATTGATCCGTCGCTCGCATATCTGACAAGATCGCCGGTGCGATACATGCGGGCGCCGGGAACACTGCTGAATGGATCGGGAAGGAATCTCTCCGCGGTAAGCCCGGGGCGCCCCAGATACCCGCGCCCCACCTGCACTCCGCCGATATACAGCTCGCCGGTAACTCCGGCGGGCAGAAGGCGGAGCGACCTGTCGAGGATATAACCGCGCGTATTGGCCACCGGCCTTCCGATCGGCGGGGTCCGGCTGCCGTCGATTCCTGTCGCCGCCGTAGCCCAGATGGTGGTTTCCGTCGGACCGTACGCATTGACGATGGTGCTCACGCGGGAAAAGCGTGCGACGAGATCGGCGGTGCTTGCCTCGCCTGCGACCACGATGGTTGCGACGGTCGGCGGCAGATCGCGCGGGTCCATCATCGCCAGCACCGATGGCGGCACCAGAAGCCGGGTAATGCCCTCCTCATGAAGGAACGACGCCAGTTCCGGACCGGGAAGCAGGCGATCCGCCGGCGCAAGACAGAGCGTGGCCCCGCTGGCAAGCGCGAGGATGAATTCGAAGATCGATGCGTCGAAGTTGGCCGAGGCGAACTGGAGAATCCTGTCGCCGGGTCCCGGGCTGAAGACACGACGCTGTCCGGGCGGGATGTTCAGAAGCGACCGATGCGATATCATGGCTCCCTTCGGGCGCCCTGTCGAGCCCGATGTGTAGATCACATACGCCAGGCTCTCTCCAGTCCCTCCAGACGCCTTCTCCGCCAGCAACTCCATGCATCCACCCGCCGACT
>Ga0206101_1000007_pt1 | contig 234229 bp, 172 predicted proteins | sample 1B0metagenome_FD_148613 | JGI IMG/M metagenome (GOLD analysis project Ga0206101, IMG submission 148613) | Enriched microbial communities from leaf-cutter ant dump, University of Wisconsin, Madison, United States - 1B0 | ecosystem: Environmental > Terrestrial > Nest > Insects nest > Nest dump... | reverse complement strand
CACCCTGCTGCCGCAGTTGCTGGTGGATACTCGGCGAGCCATACGTCTGCCGGCTTGCTTCATGTGCCTGGCGGATCATCACCAGCAGCTCCACGTCGCGCTCGGCTCGCTTGCAGGGCAGCCGCCGTCGCCAACGGTAATACCCGCTCTCGGATACATCCAGTGCCGCGGCGATCTCGCTGAGACAATATCGAGCCGGAGCCTCCCCCACAAGTCGGGCGATCTGCTCGTAGCGCTCCTTTACGGTTGTGAGACAATGCCGAGCACTTTTTTTAAAATCTCTCGCTCGCGCTTCAGCCGCTCGCACTCACGTTCCAACTGCCAAATACGCTCCTGCTCGGCCGTGCGCTTACCGTTGCCGCGAAAGGCCTCGCTGCTATCGTGTGCATACTCTGCACGCCAGCGATGTAGCATGTTGCGTGGAATGCCAAGTTCCTCGGCGATACGTTGCATCGACTTGCCCGATATCATTAGCGAGCCGAACTGCTTCGCGCTTGAATTCGGTTGTGAAATTCCGCCGTTGTTTCGCCATGTAGCTCTCCTTCGCGACCAAGATAGTCCCTTATCTGGGGCTCTACTAGAACGGGGGAGGTTCAGAACGCCGGTTCTTCCATGCAGATGACTTCCATAGGCTTCAATGTTGATCGTCACATGGGGATTATTGACGCTGGCTCCTTCGAGACGCCGAGTTGAATCAAATACGTTTTCAAGTTCTGCCGCGCGGCCAGCTTCAGTTTTAGCGGATACTGGCCGATTGGTTGTTGACCGTCCGGGACGTGACGCCCAGAAGGGCACCGATATCCTTGGCGCTCATCGTAAGGCGCGTCAGCACGCAGATTCGCAGTTCAGCCGGGGTCAGCGTCGGCGCGATCGCCAGAAGCTTTTCGGCGAACTCCCGGTGAACGATCAGGAACTTTGTGTCCCGCTCTCCTCGAAGAGATGGACGCTGCGGTGATAAAGCTCCTCGGCGCGCGCGAACTCTCCTTGTTGCCGCAGCACCTCGCCGATCTGGTTGAGCACCATCGCTTCCCCGGCGGTGTCGCCAAGCTCGCACATGATCGCGCGGGCCTTGCCGTAGCATTCGATGGACTTGTCAAGCTCGCCGAGCACGGAGAGGGCGTTGCCGTAGTTGTTGTAGGCAGTCGCGAGAAGGCTTCGGCAATCGGCGGGGACAGGCTCCCATCCGTGCGTCTGCCAAATAAGGTTCGTTTGCGCGCGGGCCGGAGCCGTCATGATCCGCTCAATACATGTAACTGATTCAGCGGCCTTCAAGACTCCTACGGTGTAATTGCCAGCAAAGACAGCGCACGACGCGATATTCAGAAGCGCCGTTGCGGCGCCGACCATGTCGCCATGATGCCGTTTGATTTCAAGGGCTTGTTCGAGCATCGCCGCTCCTTCCTTATACTGGCCAAGCTGCGCCAGGAGCGCCCCGGCATTCTGCATCGCATTCGAGACGCCGATCGGATCGCCGCACGCCTCGAACATGCTCCGCGCCCGCTCGGCGCACGAGAGTGATTGTTGCGGGTTGGACGCGTCGCGCCCCATGTTGAGGATGACCTGAGCTGTGGCGCGCGTCTCGCCGAGCGAGGTCAGTTCTTCGAGCGCTTGCGCCGCCGGCGTCCGGAACGTCTTATCCTTGCCGTCTTTCTTTTCCCCGGCTAATGCCGCCACCGCATCGACGGTACGATAACCGTTCTGCTCGGGGACATGGCGGCGGAATCGAGGGAAGTGATGCGATTCCCGGAGCAGCGCATCAAGATTCTTGCTGTTGAAAAAAGAAAGGAAGGGGTGAAGGACAAGGGGCCAACAGAGGTGCGCCTTGATCGAGATATCCTCAAGAGGAAGATGCAGAGACAAGAGATTGCTGGTACAAGCGATCCCGCCGGAGTGCTCTCCATCAAGCCGCCACAGGCAGCAAAAGCACCGGAGGAAAACAGAGATTTGTTGTACCTATGTTGTACCCAAGTTTTCACAAAAGAAAAACCCGGATAAAAATCCGGGTTTTTTCGTTGTTTTGCGGGTTTTTGGGCCGCTTTGTAAGCGGAGAGGGTGAGATTCGAACTCACGGAACCCCGAAGGGTTCAACGGTTTTCGAGACCGTCGTCCCAACAGGTCGGCATTGGTCCCGATTCACCCAAAAAGCTTGGATTCCAGCAAGAAAACGAGGAAAGATGGCCGATCTACGACCCAGTTATCCCTGTTTCCGCTTCAAAGAACTCGTCACGACTGACCGGCACGGTTGAGCCCTGTCATCGAGGGTGCCAAGGGGAGCGGTGAGGCCCAGAATGCTCGAAAACGGGCTCTAAACGCCGATTCTTGCCATGATTGGCCGCTGCTTATGGCACCGAGGCAAGAATACGGGATGGTTCTGTGATCGGCAAGGGCTAACTTGGAGTTGACTTGAAGTTGGGGGGCAGGGGGGAGCAAGGCTCGTTTCCATTAGGCAGGCAATCTGGCAAGAGTGCTAGTCACAGGATCACGGCAATGGAAGAACTACGACTGGAATTGAAGTGGACGCCGTTGCTGAAGCTTCAAGACTTCGATGCAAGCATGTCCAAGAGAGGGACGCAATCCAAGCGAGAGAATAGCAAGCGTGGCGTATACATGTGGGGTTTTGCAACCCTGAAGGGTTTCGTTCCCTACTACGTTGGCAAAGCCAATCACATCTATGAACGAGCACTTCAACATGTGGCCGGGCTTACGGGTGGTGCATATACCATCTACCACCTCGACTGTCTGCACGAGTTCCATCGACACAGAGATGAACAGCCCGATGTAGCAGGGACAGGGAAGCTCTACTCTCCAGAGAGCGTTCATGCCCTGATGAACGACTTCCGTTCCGAATCTGTCCAGCAGATCGTTGCCCAGTTGCTGTTATGGTTCCGCTTCACGTATACACTGGTTGAGTCGCCAGACGTTCAGACGGGCTGGATCGAGCAACTGGTTGCAGATCACTTTGGACGCCAGTATTTGCAAGCCACAGTTACCGGGGTTGCCCCAACACATCTGAAAGTCATTCATGATGGCGATGATGACATCAGGAGGCTCTTCCACCGAGCATCAGCTACCGATGAACCGATTCGGATGAGCTTGAACGGTACCTATGGAGATAAGATAGTAGCGGCCGGTATCGGTCTGACATGAATGGTGCTGGTCAAAAATACCATTGGAGATCAGTCATGGCAGTCAGCGACTTCATCCCCGAGAATTTCAACGTGTCGGATGATGATATCCTCGCCGCCAAAGACCAAGGCCAGATTCAACGCTTAGCTGTCAAGCTGTTTACTCGATTGGTTCTGGTGGTGGATCAAATTCGTTTTCTACACTGCCACTCAAGTGACGGAACTCCAAAGGAATTCCTTCGTGATAATGCCATCATAGCTGCCCTTCTTTTTCGCCTTGACAAACACCTTGCAAAATTCCATCAGCAGTTATTGCAGGACGACTTGGAGATGGCTTCGATTGTGGCTCGGACTGCCATTGACACGGGGATCACACTCTGCTATCTCCTTGTTGAGAATGATCCTGATAACTTCCGAAAGTACTTACATCATTCGCTTCGGCGAGACAAGAACTATCTGGATTCGTTGAGAGAATCTCTGGAGAGCGGTGGCATTCCATATCCAAATGCACGAGTCGTCATTCGGGATATACAGCGTTCGTTTGACGAGTCCGGCGTGAAGGAAGAGGATGTTACCTCCCAGAGTGCGAAGGAATGGAATAAAGATGGAGGGATTAGAGGACGGGCTCAGAAACTCGACTGGGATGACATCTACGGACGCATGTTCACGTTAACGAGTGATGCTGTTCACGGTAGTTGGGATGACTTGCGTGTCTTTCATCTTGAGAGTCAGGGTGGAGGTTACTTCAGAGTAAGGAAGGAACCACCAAAGTGGACCTACGAAATCTTGGTAGCAATGTCCGAGTTCGTCGCCAAGGCGGTAGGAGTTCTTGCCTCATTGCTCCCAGAGGGGCATCCTGAGCGTGTGGAGTTGACGGAAGAGGTCAATACATCGTTCCGTCGAATGGTAGAGCTATATCACAGGGATCAAGCCTCTGTCGCTGAAAAGGTTGCCGAAGCATATAAGGATGCAGATTGGCAGTTTGCTGATGTTGGAGAACCTGCAACCGAAACCTGCCCTCCTGTATCAGTGCTCGGTGTCGAGGGCGGAGTGGTTATCATCGTGAATCGCCCTCAATGTTACTTCAGCATGAAGCTGGTAGGAGGGAGAATCGAACATCATACCATTATTGCCGAGACGCTGATCGAAGTGGACCACATGTGGTTCGGATTCGAAACAATGTCGTTAGGGACGGCATCGGTTAGTGAGAAACAGCATGACCGGTTCCTGACTACGTGTACAGAAATGGTCCGGCAACGGTTAGGAAGAAAATTCGATAGGGAGTTTTGTGTTGAGGCAATATCGGTAGTGGAGTTGCCCGGAAGAAGGTGCGTCCTTTGTGAAATTCCAATGCTGGACTGTGAAGCCCTCGATGGGCAGGTTGTGAAGAGGCGGTTGTATCTGGCTACATTGCTTAGCCAGTCTGTTCCGCTCCTCTGCCTACGTGTCACATCTGAACATGAGATTGATGCGGGCAGGCGGAAGCTGCTGGAGGTTGCAGCAACGATTCAGGAGTCGGGTGGGTCAATCGATGTCGAGGACCTTCGCAGTAGGCATCGTCTGTAAATCGTTGTCGATGTTGGCATCTGGATAAGTTGAGATAAGGTCGCCTCTTACACGCACTGACGATAACCCAAAATATGAAAGCGAAACAGACAATCCGTGGCTGGTGGTGGTTACCAGAGCAACCAGATAAGAAGGTTCCGGGGATCGCTGAAATTGTGCGTGGCAAAGGGGCAACTCTTCAGCTTCTTGAAGTCCTGCCCTTCACACGAAATGGTTATGTCCCTGTGCATGGTATTCCAATGATACTTGGAGAATCGATCGACGGACGGGAGTTCATCTCACTCCTCGATGGATACGAGACGACGGTTAGCATTCGGAAGTACGCACTGCCACCTGATGGATACTCACATGCCACTATTGTTGCAAGATGTGCTATCGTTGGCGTTCATCTTGCTTCGCCCAGCGTGCCTGCCCGCTCTGTTTCGGTGGGCTTTACCTATTTGAATCGATGGGTAAATGATTATTCTTCGATTTTACATGAGTATGATAGTGGCGTAATTCAAATCGTCGGCGAGATTGGTAAAGAAAAGGTGCATGCCTCATCTGACTTAAATAATGGATTTAAACTCGAACTGATTGGTATCGTTCACCCCGATGATGATTTCTTCAATGGAAAGTATGGACTTGCTGCTAATGCTTATTTCCGTATTTGTCATGAGGAGGGCGCTCTAATTTCTGATTACCGTACTCTTGTTGTTGGCCTTCAGAATTTTCTAATACTGGCAACTCAAAGGAAGGTATTCGCAACAGACATCCATGTAAACTTTGGTGGTGATTCAGATGGCGTCATAATGGCAAAAGATAACCGTGGTTCGGCATCGGTATATCTGTATCATCGTTGTCAGCGTATTGACAAAGAGCGTTTTGTTGACACAGGGACGATGCTCTTCGTGTTGCCGCAGATTGGCGATTCGTGTAGCACCATTCTCAGAAACTGGTTGAATGAAGCTCCGTTATTTGACTTGGCATACCATCTGTATTTCGCTGTCGCCTTGGAAAAGAATCTGTATGCCGAGAATAAATTTCTCAGCTACATCCAAGCAATTGAAGGCTATCATCGACGTGTGGTTGATGATGATAAGTATGTACCGAAGGCTGAATTCAAAAGTATTGTCGAATCGGTGATAGCCGCAATCCCTGAAGGCGTCTCAAGTCCCTTGAAGGCTAGTATCGTGCAATCAATTCAACGTGCAAACGACTACTCACTCCGTGAACGCTTGGAGTGGGTATTGGCACGTCGTGGGTCGATACTAAAGCAGACATTCTTCGGAAATGATGAGCAATGTACCCGCTTTGTTCGAAGTGTTGTTGAGACAAGGAACTATTTGAGCCATATACTTGATCCGTCAAAGATGAAGAATGTATTGTCAATCGAGAATAGTGATTTCGGTGATGCGATCGAAAGATTGCAGATTCTCCTTGAATCCTGCCTGTTAGATGTGTGCGGCATGGGCGGAGAGATGATCGACACTATACTGATGGGACGATATGATCGACGAATTGTTCGTAACAAAGTCGTGAAGGGTAGCTCATGATATGTTATCTCTTCGCCTTCGTTTTGCCGATTGTTCCGTGATCCAATTGAAAGCCGTGAGACTCCTTCTCCGTATCATGTGATTTCGCCATCCTCTCCACCACACACTCCTCCACCGTCTCGAACACCGACCGCACCAGAGTTGCATAGTCGATGGCTGCTCCTGATTCATCACCATCTTCCACGACGATTCCTTTCTTCTTCGCCAGCTCTCGTCCCATCTCATCAGAACTCCACCAGTCCCCATTTCCCGTTCCCATCCAGTGCAGATTCAGTCCGGTCTCGGCATACAGAACCAGTGTCTCCAGTCGAGGGCTGGAGGTGTTGTTGATGACCCTGTAGAGCTGAGAGGCGTTGAACCCGAACTGCTCGGCATAGAATGGCACGCTGCCGTAGTTCTCAACAATGAACCACTGAAGACGATCTCCCGGCGTGGACTGTTCTTTCTGCTTGTCCATAGTATGCTCTCAAGTGTAGGACTCTGTGCCCGGCAAGCTACCACCACTATCGTGATTGTACAATGTGTGAATGGGCGTGTAGAGTATGCAACATGTTCGACAAATGCGCGTATAGTATAAGCGTTGATGCAAATGCTATAATGAACAATAGTATGCAAACCCTTCTTTCTACCAGTCCACGCTCTTCCCGACGTGCTCTTTCACAGAAGAGTCCTTTGAAGAAGGTTGGCGGTCGTCGATCTGTTTCCAAGGTATTGAAGTCCAATGATGTGGGGCACCGGCCTCATGTCGATGATCCAGATACGATCCCGGTAGACCTCATCGATGCCCTCCCGAAGCTGCTTCGTGATGGAGCACGGCTGCTCAGCACCGAGCACGAACGAGGTGTGTTCATTACCTCAGCACTTGGTGTTCTCTCGGGTTGCCTGCCGAATGTCCTTGGGCGGCATGCTGATGGTGACATGCCTCTCAACCTGTTTACGGCGGTCGAAGCTCCGGCTGGTTCAGGAAAGGGTGCGCTTCGCTATGCCCGAAAACTTGGGGAGAAGGTTGACCTGCGGTTGCGTGCGAAATCACTTACCGAGCAGGGAGACTGGCTTCAGATGCAGACAGAGAGATCATCCCATACGTCGGATGATTCTCGGCCTCCAATCCGGTCCCTGTTCCTCTCGGGCAACTCATCAGAACGCGGGCTGCTCGAAGCTCTCTACAACAACAAAGGAACCGGTGTAGTGCTGGAGTCAGAAGCGATCACGCTTGCGAAGCTCTTCGGAGGTGTCGGAGGGAACTCGATCGACCTGTTGTTGAAGGGGTTTCATAACGAGCCGGTATCTGTAACCCGGAAAGGAGAACACCTTCACATCCCGACGCCGGCATTCTCGGTCGTCGTCACCGGCACCCCGGAAACCCTGAAGGCGATCATAACTGGAGTCGAGTCGGGATTGCTCTCACGGTTCGCGATCTACTCCTTCACCGCAGCACCCGAATGGAAGTCACATCGTCCGAACGAGCAGACCTCGGAGCGCGATCGGTTCTTCGATGACGCTGGCGAGCGAGTTGACAGCGTGTATGAGATGTTGGATCGGCGAACTGCTCGTGGCGTCTCTCCGTTAGTCGTACGACTGAAGGATCGACACTGGAATCGAATTGATACGGCGTTCGCGACTGAGCTGGCGAAGCTTTACGACGCCGGCATGAATCCAGCCCTTGAAGCATCCGTGAAACGAGCGGCGATTGTGGCATTTCGAATCATCTGCATTCTGACCGTGCTCCGTGCATTCGAACGAAAGAGAAGACTGGATCGGATCGATGAACTGGTGGCGACAGATGCTGACGCGAACACAGGGCTGACTCTGGCACTCATCTATCTGAAACATACTCTTCGAGTGGCATCGCGTCTTGGGCAGTCACACTCTCAATCGAAAGACCATCGTCGCGCCGAGTTCTATTCAGCTCTTTCGATCGGAGAGTTTACGACAGCGATGGCAGTGCGGGCAGGCGAGGAACTGAAGCCGGTGATCCCACTTCGTACGGTAATGCGATATCTCGATGGCTTTGTCGCCAGTGGACTTCTCCAGAAGGCTCGACACGGAATCTATAGGAAGATAAACGCACCGGCATGATGGCACAATTGGCACATCGGCAGAATGCCATTCTGCCAAAAATGCCAGTCGCATAAACGACGACATACATACTCATCCAGATCGGGGGGAGAGAACTGGCTCGATGATCCCGGAGGCAACCAGCGCAGTAGCGCATGGTGCCAATTCCAGCGCAGGACAGCCTGCGAAAGATGAGGAGCAGGGACTCATATCGATCTCCCAATGGCTCCTCGACACTAAGGAAAACTATGGGAATACAGATATGATTGACCTTACGAAGACTGATACGATCTATAAGCGAAAGCTGCGCACCATCAGCCTGAAGGTAAACGAGAGTTCCGAATGCACCTGCGGACAGAATCAGCCCGTGATTCATGCTCCTGAAGATGCGTACGAGGTTCTGCGGAGCATCTTCACCACACTCGATGATCATCAGGAGCATATGGTCATGCTGGTGATGAATCAGGCGAACAAAATCACTGGCTATAAAATTATCTCTTCCGGAGGACAAATCTCGACTGTAGTCGATCCCAAGGTCGTATTCCGGAGCGCTCTTCTTCTTGGAGCACGTTCGATTCTACTTGCTCACAACCATCCATCTGGTGATCCCACTCCATCAAGAGAGGATCTTGCATTGACCGTACAGATGGTCGCTGCCGGTTCTCTGATGGATGTCACTGTGCAGGATCATATCATCTACACTCCCAGTAGATTCACTTCAATCCGAGCACTGAATGAAGATGTATTCTCGACTTCTCACTTTATTTCACGGAGCAGATAACATGAATAAGGACAACATGAGCAGCCCCGCAAACCATGCAGATTGCGGACTTTGGCCCCAACATATAGGTATCACGAATGCGTGGTCGCTACATCGCTCAGTCATCGAAGCCGTGATCGCAGTTCTTCGAGAGGAGCGGACGATGTTTATCGATGGCATTATCGACAGCCTGATCGTCACGTACGAGATTCTGCGGTGCTGTGCGACGGGAAGACCGATTCCGAACATCAGCATCGATTGAGAGTGGGAAGATGTGGCCGGAGCATAGGCAGGAAGGCTTGTGCTCCGGCTATTGACGCAGCTCACATCGTTGGAATCGCACACCAGTTCAACGTTCGATGAATGGCAAGCGTTGGAGAAGGGAATTATCAGATCTACCGGGGGAGGAGAAGCCGGAGAGAAGGATCGTGACTGTGCCCTTGCGAATGGTCTCGGCGGACTCTATCTTCGTTTATCCGTCCTCCTGAATACCCCGCTGAGAATCGTCCTCAGCATTCGGCCGTTCAGAACCAATAGGACTCGCTATGGCAATGTCATCACGTACCTCGTCCTCTGTAACACCAGCACTTCACGTCGGCCTGCTGAGCTTTGCCCTGTGCACTATTACCTGCATCCTTGCATATGGGCAGAGTGATTCTCCGTGCAACGAAGGGCGTGATCCTTTTCGGGAGCCACGGAACCCGTACGCGATCTGCCTGCCGGAGATCGGGAGGATGGATGACTTCCAAGGTCCCTGCCCGGTATTGGGCGGTGGAGGTCAATTTGGTAATCAGCTTGCACCAGTGGGAGATGTTGATCACTCGGGAACTGCTGACTTCGTCGTTGGGCACCGACTTTGCGATTCGAACTTGAGCGTACGAGCGGAAGAATTGCTGCTGTATAGGGGAGTAAAAGGTGCGCTGCCAATGTCGAATACTGGTGAGAGGATTGGCCCAACGGAGCGGAATTCAATAACTGCTTTTCTGGCTGCTGGAGATTGGGATGATGATGGCAACATTGACATTGCCGTGAATATTGAGGTTTTGGGGGACACAAGTGAAGGCAATACTGAGGGCTATGGTATTTCTAGGCAAGTGGTATTCTGGGGAAATGATTCCGGGAAATTTTCGTTATCTGATACCACACGACTTTTACCCGGTTCGGTGTCTTGGCAGACTTATCCACTGTGGATAGGATATGCGATCGGTGCGTCTATCGATCTGGATGGTGATGGAGTTGATGATCTGGTTGAAGCAAAGGCAGGAGCCTTTGAGAACGGACGTCCCCAACCTCTGCCAAATATCCTTGTCTACCGTGGGCATCGAGGTGAACGGTGGGGACGTAATGGGGTTTCGCGCATAGCGGATCGACATTATTGGAACCCGCGAACACCTAGTAATGTAGGGATAGAGCCTACCCGAATTGTTGGCTTGGATCAAGATCGTGATGGTGCCGATGATGCAGTATTCTATGCCGATGATGGTATTCACGGCGCAGTATCAATTCTCTATGGAGGAGTATCCGCAGAGCTTCCAGACACGAATGCAATGCAAACTGTTTCAATTAAAAAGGTTGGAACGGGGTATTCCTTGTTTACGGATATAACTGGCGATGGCGTCCCCGAACTTCTCGCCTGCTCGGGAGTCGCCGATGTGGTAAAGGTCTACATTGGATTTAAGGGGCAGAGATTGCTGGAGCAGTTCGGTAGTGGTGATGATCTGGGTGATCCTGATGCCGAGCAGTGGTGGGGAAAGCCATGGGCGACGATCTGGCTGCCGCGAAAGATCAATCCGTACTGGTTCGGTAATGACGACCGATTGTTCGACCTCGGTGACGTGAATCGCGATGGTATCGGTGACATTTTTGCATTCAGTTGGCCCTACATTGTAGAATATAATGGTGGTGGCAGGCTCGATTCCATGGTCGATGCACTGATAAATATTACACCGGGCACGGAGATCGGCATCCTGAAACGCCTCGGGGATATCAATGGTTCGGGACGAGATATCATCGCATTGACGACCGGCAATGAAATTCGATTCTACATGCCGACCAAGGATGTTTCATCGCTCGGTATCGATCGTAAACTGCCGCCGGGTACGGGAAGGAAGCCGGGAGATGTAGCGCCACAACGGGTGACCAGTGATGATCAGAGGGTTCTCACGGCAGTTCCCAATCCGTCGCGCGGAGAGATTCATTTCTCTTGGCGTACGGATGCGTGGCACGGCCCGGCGACCATCACTCTCAATGATATATCGGGCCGTGAAGTCGCATCATGCACAGCACGCGGCGAAGAAGGCAGCGCATACTGCCCGGTTCATGACCTACCCGCCGGTATCTATCTGGCTCAACTGCGATGCGGTGCGTTCATGTCGAGTACCCGGATCGTTCTGCGGTAGCCTACACATAGATTCCCCCTCGATATCATACCAGTACTCCTTCGGCCCTGACCGGAGAAGTGCTATGGACACCCATTATTTTCAACCATGAGGGATCGTATGATGCGCAGGCAATGGCAGCATGCACGCCGCATCCTCGTGTGGAGCATCCTTTTGCTCCCGACCATCTGCATCATATTGCAGGCACAAGCCCCACCTCCCGCCCTTCCAGCACCGGCTCCACCTCCCGAGAAGCAAACCTCGGATTATCCTGCTGCTCCTCCCTGCACCGATTGCTATAAGGGATTCAGATTCGATTCGACCTTCAGAATCGGTGCTCATTTCAATGGGTCGTGGGCCGGGGCGGCACAGATTGCCACGGACAGTCTGCATATCGAGATCACGCAGCTCTATAATGAGCGAAGTTCCCTTCGCAGGTTTCTCGACTCCACGCAGTGGCAGATGGTAACGGCCGATTCCGCTAGTAACTACTTCGACTGGCGCTGGCAGGCACGTGGTCGCTGGGCCGATAGCTTGAAACGTCGTTTCTGGCGAGACATTCGAGCCGCCGATTTAAAGGTGATCATCGGCCCGGGGTGGATTCCGGTCATCAGCAAGAGTGCAGAGTTGTCTGAAGCATATTTTGGTCAGGCTGGTAAGGATAACTATGACATCGATGGGTGGGATAGTCCGCTGAATGATACAATTCATCGTATCGAGTTCATGGAATTTGGTGCAGCGGATAGCATGGACCGCGAACAGGATAAGTTTATCTGGGGTGGGAAGTTCCTGAAGCGGGAGAACGATACGGTTCCATCGTTGATCGTTAGCGGGCATCAGTATACGCAGATGGCTTTTACCGATCCGGATTCGAGTCTCTATCAGCACGTCGGGCATGTTGCGGATGCGGGCATCTATGACGTATCGGTCGCAATAAAAGTGACACAGGATTCGGTGTTCAATAATGTGCTTGGGCCGAATTCTGTGGTCGCGTACGTTAATGTCTATCGTCGCATTCCGGTCGGACAGGACTCCTGTGGATGTAACCTGTATGAAATCGTTGACTCGCTAACAATTACGAAGGCACGCTACCTAGACTCTGCGGCTTCAGATACTGTAGGTAGTGGCTATCGTGACATCATCTTTCCCCTCAGATTCCCTGACTCAACCTTCTTCTCCGCATCACGGCTCCAGATCGAACGAAAACCGGGAGAACTCATCACCGCGCTCGACAGCGGAGCCACCTATCCGAGATATACGTCGCGAGGTGGGTTCAAGGCATGGTTCGACAATCGAATGGCGCAGGGTGATGAGGATGATACCGTGGGATATGGACGGTACTGCAAACGTCTGCGCGACTCGCTGATCGCGCGGGGCTACTACTCCGCAGACAGAGTAATCGACCGTACGAAACTCGTCAACTATTCCGACATCTCCTACGATGTCTACACCACCAGAAAGGTGGATGTGACATTCCTGCGTGGACGCATCGCTCCTCACACCTACAGACTGCTTCGCTCCGGCGTCTTCAATGCCACCATCCTCGCAGATATCGATTCGGTGCGCGCCGACACCACCTATCAGCACCAGTTGTTCCGCGTTGGCGTGGTCGATGAACATTCGCTGGAAAAATACCGTGGCTACATGGATGTGGCCTCGCGGGTGCAGCGATCGATGCTCCTCCGTGATTCGAATGATACGCGAGGTCTGTGGGCCAACCCACAGGCTGATGCCGCCAGTTTTCGGGTGCTAACCGGCGATCTGGATACGACCCAGATTCGGATGGTGCATATGGCGGCCAACCAGATTTACAACTTCGGAGGTCGTATTCCCGTCGCCTATGCCAATCCAGACAGCATGGTTTATCGTGAGCCCGGGCCGGATTCCGGGACGATAAGTTCCGCGCTCGTCTCGGGATTGTACCGTGCAATGCCGGTGGTTCCTGCGCCGGACAGGTGGACAAAGGATAGGATGATCGCGTTCAATGCCCCGAAGGAGTACAAGGTCTATACGGACACGACAATTCATTCGATCGATCTTCGCCGGGATCAATTGGTGGCGATGATCAACACATCACGGTTCATGTTTCGCCATATTCGACGGGAGTCATATCCGATCTATTCGGTTGTGCAGGTGCATGGTTTTCTCGGGGCTATCCGGGATGTTGGGTATACCAATACGTGGGATGGTTTTCGGCCGATAACTCCGGAGGAGATAACGGTGCAATCGTGGCTCGTGCTGAATACCGGATGCGATGGCATGTGGTTCAGCGATTTCTGTTATGATGCTGCGTACGAATTCGGCGTGGTGCACTGGCTGACGGGGGATCACTCATCGAATTACCAGAATGGCCTAAGCCCGAAAGATCCATATACTACAAGTCCGGAGGGCTGGAAGCTGCCATTGATATGGACCGGTTTCAAGGACAGGTATGATGCGGTCAAGAGAGTCACGGATGAATTTCACGATGTCATCCTGCCGGTGTATCAGAAGCTCGATCGCAACGGTATTCGCATGGCTGTCTACCGCGATACGAACTTCTATGCGATGCCGATGATCGATACGATCTACACGCAACGTGCGGCGCGCGATAAGGATGGCGCAGGTGAATATCAGCCGCTGGTCGAGAACATCGGAGGCGTTCCCACGATACTCTGCGATTCGCTGCGGGGGACCTATCTGGAAGCAACGGTATTTTCGCCCGGCCCGTCCGACACGAATCGCCGTTCCCGATACCTGCTGCTGACTAATCTTCGATGCTGGCCGGTGGACTATCATACCTATGGCCGGTTACCTGATTCGCTGTATAAACTAAACGAGCCTTCAGATAGCAATCGATACGAAGGCTTCGGCGCGATTGACGCTCGCCGGCTGGTGGTGATTTTGAAGAATACGACCGGCATTATCGCCGATGCGGCATACATTCAGCGTATCGGAGATACGGCCATCAGGACCGTCGAATTCGGCGAGCCGGTGGAGCTGGACTGGCTCGATCCGGGCTGGGGAGCCATGTACAGGATCACGCCGATCGTCAAGCCGATCTCCGCGCTCGGCACCGCCTACAACAATGCAGTGCATTCGCTGAACCCTTCCGTGGATGGTGCTGCGCATGACCGGCTGTTCGTGTACGAGCGGGATTCCGCCGTCTATCTCCGGACCCTCGACAGCACCGGACGGTGGGGAGCGGAGCACATGATTTCGCTGCCAAGTGATACGGTAACGGTTCTGGTCGAGGGAACGAAACGGAACACCGCCGACAACATGTTCCCCGCCATCGACATGATCCGCAATGGTGGATCATCCTGTGCGATCGTCTGGGAGCGGCACGACACACAGACGGATTCGGTGACGGTGGAGATGGCATGGCTGCCGTCTCGTCCTACAAGGAATACGTTTCCGTCAGGAGGCATCGTTCGCCGCAGGCTGTCACGGCCACGGGAATTCTCCCATGCGTGGATGCAATTGACCCCAGCGATCACCGGCGTCGATTCCGGGTATGTCGTTGCATGGGCGTCGCCCGATTACACGACCGAGGTAATTGCCGTTCGCGACAATCCGGTGCATGGCAGGCTCGACACATCGAGGACGCTACGTGTGAAGCTGATTCAGACGTCCGGTGGAATGCCCAGTCCGACGCAGCCCGATTCGGCGACGGCAACACCAAGCCTTGCCTATGTGCGAAACTGGGGACCGACGGTGATGAATGGTGGCATCCTGACCGGACCTGACGACGATACCGCATTCATCACCATGCCGCCGATCGCCGAGGGGGTGTCGGACACGATCAAGGCATTCCACATCGCTCATCTGGCATACGCTCAGGGGAAACGTGGCTCTCCCCACAATTTCTCGGTCATGTACAACCGGATCGGAGCGACGTTCCCACGGCTGTCGGATTCGTTGATCCCACGGCTGTGGGCGTCGGCGACGGAGGATGCGTCGATCAATATCTCCGGCTGCGACCGGGTGTACCCGTCGATCGCTGCTGATTCGGCGCGTATCGCGGTAACCTTCACGAGCCAGGCCGCACCGGACTATGTCTATCTGCGTTTCAAGGATGCCGCGTCCACCGGCCTGCTCAGTTGGAACACACCGGCCTACGTCTGGGGAGGAGGCAAGGGGATGAACGCCCGGGACTACGAACGTTCATCGGTTACCATGTTTCCGGACAGGTTGGAGTCATCGCTGGAATCGTCGTACGAAGGCGCGCTGACATGGCAGTGGACGAACCCGGCGGGAGGCCGGCACAACGGTGTGAAGTTCTACCGCTTCGGACGATTCACGGCCGATTCGGTGCCGGACGGTCAGCATCCGTCGATGACGCTCGTGTCGGGCATCGGCGATAATGCGACGAACGCGATGAAGGGGAGCGGCATCTTCCGTCGAGGAGCGGATGCAGAGGAGTTCGAGCAGTTCCGGCAGCGGGGCGATACCGGTGTCTACTATCCCGGGTACTTCGACAACACGCCGGCCTCACCGATCGAAATCCTGTCGTCGCCACCGCCGACCACGACGATTCATGCCGAGGGTGAGATACGGAAGAAGTCTTTGTTCTATTTCTCGGACTGTCCGACGACCAGCGGAGGAAGCAAGGTCGGGCTGCTGTGGTCCGTACGAACGGACCTGCCGGACAGCGGTATCCCACCCGGTCCTCCTCCACAGCCAAATGGTTCGCTCAGCTCGCTCGGCATGCCGCCCGCGTTCTTTCCTCGATCGCTGGGATTGAATGACGCTGCGACCACGGCGAGCGATCTCGGGAATATCACGAGGACTCCATCATTTACGGTGGACACGACGACCATTACGGTCACGCGGACCGTTTCCGGCGATGACAGCCTGATGGCGTGGCTGAACAGCGAACCGAACGATCCGATCACCGGGCTTCCGGCAAATATCTATTATTCGGTGCAGGTGGTCCGTGACAGCGATAATGTGGTGCTATGGACGGGCGATACGGTTTCCGCTCGTGGTGTGGCAGCCGATACGGTGGAGGAGGAAATTACGGTGCCGGTGCAGAGCGTGGCGTCAGCCGGGACGGCTGTTCATGTGCGTCTCGCCGCGATCACGAGCTATAATCTCGATTATTCAGTCGCAAGTCGATTCCAGTTCAACGAGCAGGGGAGCGGAGCGCCTGCGAAGCGTGTGATACGGAGTACGAATTCCACGGCATCCGCATCCGCCAGCGAATCGATCGGCGTACGGATGATACCGAACCCGATGCACAGTGCCTCCGGCGAATTACGAATCACTGCTCCTGCTGCCGGCACCGCCGCGATTTCGATCTATGATCTACTGGGCAACCGGGTGATGGTCCTGCCGGCGATCGATGTGAAGCGAGCAGGGGAATATGCGGTTCCTGTCGATCTCGCGGGGTTGAGGGATGGGGTGTATGTGGTGGATGTTCGATCCGGAACTGGACGGGGAACGACAAGGATTACGTTGGTGCGGTAAAACGATTGATGTTTATCGAAATGCCCTGCCGGTCGTTTGATCGGTGGGGCATTCTGTTTATAGGTCATAGGCGGTGAGATGGTGTGGTCTGTTGTTGAGCAATCCCTCCACTCCGCATTCAGTTTCGTCACATCTCGATCTCGCTAGCTACCGATCGTAGCGAGACAGTGCCGCAACCGCTGCCGCATTCAGTCGTAGACTTGGAACGAGGTTGATAACGTGAGATACCCCTTGATTGGACTGGAATCGCCACTGTTTCAGCTCGCTAAAAACGGTAATTCTACTGTCCGATACTTAAAGATTACTGGACACGAGCCATGACAGACAACAATGCACTTGTTCCCGCTTCTGCCACCTCTGTGGCCACCCTCGAACCTATCATCGAGCAGGCGAACGAGTATGCCCGGCATTCTCGATCAAAGGCCACCCAGACGGCTTATAAGAGCGACTGGCGAGACTTTGCCGGCTGGTGTTTCCATCATGGCCTCGATCCTCTTCCAGCCGCTCCAGAGGTCATTGCTGCTTACATTAGCGATCTGGCGAGCCGGCTATCGGCCGCAACGATTCGGAGAAGAATGACCTCGATCTCACAAGCCCATATCGTTGCTGGCATCGAGTCGCCGATATCGAATCCGAGCGTACGAGAAGTATGGAAAGGAATCCGGAGGATCAAAGGAACGGCACCGGTCCAGAAGGAGGCACTGCTAACCGATCAATTGTATCGGATCAGTAAGGTATTGCCGGATAAGCTGATCGGTATTCGTGATAGAGGATCCTGCTGGTCGGGATCGCAGGTGGTTTTCGCCGATCGGAACTAGTGTCGCTAGACATCGAGCACTTGACGTTTACCGAAGATGGCCTCATCATCCGGCTTCTTCGATCGAAAACGGATCAGGATGGAGCCGGAGTCAATGTGGGGATTCCGTACGGATCGAAAGCCGATACGTGTCCCGTTCGGTCTCTGAAGGCATGGATTACCGCCGCTTCGATCGAATCCGGACCTATCTTCAGAGGTGTCGATCGGCATGGGAATCTTTTGCCAGCGAGATTGAGTGATCGTGGCGTTGCTCGGGTCGTGAAACGATGCTGTACAGTGGTCGGCCTCGATCCGGGAAAGTTCGCTGGTCACTCGCTTCGATCGGGACTGGCGACTAACGCCGCATATAACGGGGCCCCCGCTCATGCGATCGCACAACAGGGGAGGTGGGCATCGTTGGAGATGGTGAACAGGTATATCAGGCGCGGAGGGTTGTTTCGAGACAATGCTGCTGAGTATCTTGGCCTTTAACAAGCAAGCCTATCTATTATCGTACGGAGAAGACGAATGAAAGATTGGTTCGATGCGGTCCTCGCTGATGTCGTAAATCCCGGTGTCAAAGTATCAGATGTTCTTCGCAAGGCGAAGATTCTCGCAACGCAATTGCACAGTTCTGATCTAAACTTGTGGATTGATTCGGAGCTTAATGGCTATGATTACGAGAAAGTTCCCGAATATCGGATATTACCGCCCAATCTTCAGGGAAATTTCTCCGGTCCATTTCAAAGTAGTTTACGACATGCCGCTATACCTATAACAGCGGTGCCTGATGAAATTCGCAAACTTATCGCGAGTATTAGAATTAAACATAGCATTGGAGAAATTGAGGGTATTGCATCTGCTGATAGCAAATCGATGAATGTTACCGTGCCACCGCAGATCGCTGGTATGTTGGATAGAGTTTATATCGACATGGAATGTTATGCTATCTGGCAGCAGGTTCCAATGTCATCCTTTGTTGGCATTATTGATGCCGTACGAAATCGACTCCTCAATTTTATGCTGGAGCTAACGAAAGTGCAGGATGACCTACTGCCTATTCCAGATCGAATTGCAGCTATTCCGGAGGCCAGTATTTCACGAGCCGTTACTATCATGACTGGTGATATACTTGGCAGCAATATTGCTATCAATGATGGACAAATCCACGGCAGTACAGCTCGATACGGCAGTGATCCTGAAGTAGCCAATGCGATATCGAGAATGGCCGAAATGGTAGGTGATCTGGTAAATGTCGACCGGCAGTTACTGACAGATGCTATCGAAGTTTTGGCCAAGGCAGCAGAAGGCGAGGTGGATTCGAAGTTAGCCGTAGTTGCTGCTGCTGAAAAAGTTGTCAGTGTTCCACCGTTGCGCGAGAGGCTGGTAGAGATTCGGAATGCCTTTGCTGTCAATTTGGCTTCCTCGGTTCTGTGGGATGCGATCAAACTTGCGCTGTCGTAATTTCTCCTTGGGGGGCGATCAGTCTGTTGTTCTGATCGTTAAATGATAGACGGAGGTTATCGACTCGGAGAATCCGACAAGGGATGGGAGATTATTACTTGCAAGTGATACCAGTCATAATATCAGCGTTGGCTCTATTTGTCTCCATCATCACCGCATGGCTGACTCTTTTCCGTCGTGGCCGGCTACAAATGACGCAGCCGACAATCATGTATTTCGGGTATGACAATTCGTACGAACGATCTCCCAAGGTGTTCTTGCGAACGCTGCTGTTCAGCACGGCCAAGCGGGGCCATGTCATTGAGAACATGTTCGTGACGCTGTCACGCGGGAAGAACCGATATACGTTCTCCTTCTGGGGATACGGTGAAACCAGTCAACTCGTACGGGGAAGCGGGCTTCGAGTAGGTGAAGAAGGTGTCGCGTACAATCATCATTTCCTGCTCGCGGATACGACAGAAGAGTTCGAATTCGTTCCCGGAGAGTACACCATATGTGTATATGTCACCACGATTTATCGATCTGCTCCTCTTCTGCTGTCAACTGTGCACCTGACATTGTCATCAGAGCTGATTGCGTCGGATCGGGAGCACTTTGGAGTCCTGTTCGATTGGGAACCACATGCTCGACGATATCGGGCTCATGCACAGCCAATTCAAAGGCCTCAATATGGCGATCCATTAGCAGGCTTGGTATAGACACATTCAGGGAGATGGTGTTAGCCATCTCCCTGAAGTTCGGTGCCGAATCTGTCTCAGGATTGTGATTTTGCTATTTTTCCACAGCATGGGCAAAAATGCGAATCGGTCTGTCCTGCAAGAAGAGTATTTCTGTTATATTCGATTGCATATCGAATTATTTCTGAGCCCCGTATATAGGTGTAAGGGCCATTTCGCCATAATTCCAAAGGAGGGTGTGATAGAAGCCTCCAACTCTTGGCGATGTTGGGTGATATGCCAAGTATTTTCGCAGTGGAAGTTAGGCTGTAATACATTTCGGGTTTGATTTGCTCTTTAAGCGTTAGCATGGTAATATATTGATTAAAAGTTACGCCGCGAGATTGGTCTATCGATGTTTGCGGCATGCATCAATAGTGGGTTATTTGTGCAGGATTCGTCTGTATTCCTGCCTATGAATGAATGTAGTTGTGATTGTAGGTCAATATTTCAGTTCCGATTGGTATTGACATTTCTTCTTGATCGAACCGTCGGTCGACACCCCTCTGAACTGTCAGGCCGGAAGAATCGAAAAACTATCGGTGTTCACGCCTCTACTGATTATAGTGTCAATCTCGATCTGGTATTTCATTCCCGATCGACCTGATTCGTACCGGATATATTTCCTCGATCGGCACCACCATTTTTTCATCTCGACCGGATAACAGGCCGATACCTCTCCAAATTGTACGATCTGAGGCATCAAGGAATCGTTGATGGCCTCGGGACTCCATATAATGGATGAGTTCGCTCTTTGTGATGGTATCATGACCAGAGTCGAGCAAATGCTGGTTGACATCTCGATGGAGGTGGTCTTCTCGTACGAATGCCGATGGTAGGGATACGGCGATCTGATCGATGGTGTCGGTGATTGCCTGTTTGTCGGTAATTATGTTCATGATTCTCTTGATAATTGGTTTTTGAATGCTTTTTGGGGTTCCTATGTATATTCCTTCCCCCTGTAAGAACATAGTGGCGAACCATACCCAATATTTCGTGCCGGCCGGGGGCTGGTTGGAAGAATGTGGGGGACGCCGTCATACGCCTGCTGGATGGGGCAACTGATGAGGTTGGTTGCGGGTCGAGGGTGGTCTCGTGCCATGAATCTGCTGGACATGCCGATTCCACCGGGAGAGTGATGGTATTCAGGGGTGAAAGATTTCGAAGCGCGGACACTATATAGATATATACAGTGTCCGCGCTTCATTCGTTTTGTTCTTGGGCATCCTCCACTGACGGCAAGCATAGCTGTCAGTGGGGGTAATGCCTATCAAGTAAAGGGTGAGCGATGGACAGGCCGATCTGGACAATCGGTCATGAACAAACAAAACGGATGACTACCATGACTATCGCTGACTTCCAGACGATTGGCCCGTGTGTACCACCTCTCCACTGGCCGGATAACGATGTTGAACTCTCGTACGAGTTCCCTGTTTCCCTCGATAACGTTGAATTCTCCCGCAAGCCGACACATGGTGAGTTTGGTGGGGTCAGCAATCGGATTGGGAGCCTCCATCGGCTGATGACGATCGCCGAGCTGGCATTTGCTGTCACTCGTCCTTATGGTAAAACGTGGTCAGCCGGCATCTTCGATCTCTCGCTGACCGACGGAAAGAGAAACGCAAATGCGTGGTGCCTACAGCAGTTTTTCGCGATCGACTGTGATGGGAAGGTACCATTCGCATGGCAGGATGCATTGAATCGGTGTCGGGAATATGGTGTTATGCCATGTTTCATCTACACGACATTCAGTGCAGAGGAGGAAGAACGGTACCGAATGGTGTTTGTCGTTTCGTGCATGGTTTCGGATGAAAACGTCAGGAATACTATCAATCGGCTCCTCCTCGAACTGTTCCCGGAATGTGACCAGTCAACCAAGGATGCCGCTCGATTGGTCACTGGTGGACGGAAATTACTCCATCTCGATGAAAATGCATGGTTGGATGTCGAGAAGCTGGTGCGAGGATTTCATTTGTTCTGGCTCGATCGAGACCCAGCCAACTATGCGCGGAAAGTGAAAACGGTCGGGAAAGACCTCAAGATCAACGTCCGGGACGGGAATGTGCTGGATATCCATTTCCACCATCCAGAGGAAATCGATGACGCTGGCGACGTTCCGGCGTCGCCAGCCATCGAGATGAATCGAGATGGATTAAATGTGATGAATTGGCGATGGGACTATAATAATATATTATTATCCCATCACCGTTTCATCAGATTTGGTCAAGTGTCATTTGTCTTCAAGTCCACCGGAAAACCTACAGACATTGTGCTCAGCCGTCAGGCTGAGTGCAATAGATCACACTCAAAGAAAAAGTTTCCCGCTACCGGTGGCTGGCGACAGCGTCGTCTGAATAATCCGAACTGGAAACGACTGTATGACAACTGCCCGGTCTCCAGATCGTTTGCAAACCATGAACGATGGTTCACCAACGACGAGCTGTTTGCGATCCTCACCAATCTCCGCCTGATGAAAGGAGGTTCGGCAAAGTTCAGGGCGTTCATTGAATCATCACCATACGATTACAACATGCCGAAGATCGAGGCGATGGTCACCTATGTCCGGAAGGCAGAATACAACCCAGCGACGTACGAAAGCGCGTTTCCGGAAGTCCGAACGAGCTTCCCCACCATGTACCATGCTGGACTTTCCGAGTATGGAAAGGTCGTCACCACCAACCAGAATCCTCCTCGATCACTCTGTGATGTTAACGCTGAGTTCGCCGGTAGGTTGGAGAAGGTTGTGGCGTCGTCGGAGCCGGGCATCTATGTCCTGAAGGCTCCCACCGGCTTCGGGAAGTCGCAGTACCTTCTCCGGTGGAATGGAGGAATCACCGTCGCTCTTCCACGTCATGATCTGATCCGGTCGATCGGGGAGCGGTATCAACAGAGGGGGATACAGCCGATTATGCTGCCGGAATTCCCGGTGGGCACGATCCCGGCAGACTATGAGGCTGAGGTCGAGCGGTTGTGGACTACTGGATGTTTTGCTCAAGCACAGGAATTTCTACGTGCCATTGACCAGATGGGATGGTCCAAGGACCTGACGTCGTATCTGGAAGGAAAAGCAAAGATGAAGAGTATCGGGCAGGAGGAGCTGGTGTTGACGACCAATGTAAGCGCAATCAATGCCGGTGCCGTTCACGATACCATTATTTTCGATGAAGACCCACTGGAAATCCTCCTGCCAACTCGATCGATTTTGGAGTCGGATATCGCCACCTTCCGTTCGAATCTGGTCGATTGGATCAAGTCGAACACTCACGAGTCGGACAAGCTAATCGAGGTGGTGCGCGATACGATTCGATGGTGTGATGATCTGATCGCACTGCCGGTGGACGATGGCACTCATATGATCCAGCCGGTACATGTCCCTGCTCGGTATCTCCGGTTCCTGCTGGAGAAGATCATCGCGAGAGCAGATATCCATAGTGGAATGGCTCTGGCGATCGACGCACGAGTAGCCTGCGTGACTGTCTTCGATGGGGTGCGTACCATCCATACGGTCGGTCGTCGCAAGCTGCCGGAAGACAAAAAGATCATCATTTTGTCGGCTACTGCTGATGAATGGGTGTACCGCCGGCTGTTCGGCGATCGTTTGCAGATGTTCTACGACACCGGTCTCGTCGAGAGCCGAGGAAGGTTGATCCAGTACCACTCCCGATCGTTCAGCCGTACAGCGCTCGCGCAGTGCGATTCCCTCGGCCAGTTCTTGGATCAGGAGTACGATAGAGCCTCTCGCATCACTTTCAAAGGGCAGAGAGACGCCTTGCAAGCCGATATGCACTTCGGAGCGACGTCCGGAATGAACACGTTGACGGGGGAAGACCTTGTCGTGATCGGTACCCCACACCGGCATCCGGTTACGTATCGGCTGCTCGCCGCTGTCCTCGGCATGCCCGTTCGAGCGGAGCAGCTTGCGATGGTCAACCAGCAGGTCGAGCGCAATGGTCTGAAATTCTGGTTTTTCACCTATCGGAATCCAGTTCTTCGCAACATCCATCTTCATCTGGTCGAGTCCGAGCTGGTGCAGGCAATCGGAAGGGCTCGGCATCTCCGACACACCGTGACTGTAACGGTGTTCAGCAACTATCCGGTGCTGGGTGCTGAGTATCGAGAGCTGCCGACAGAGTGGTGGGAGAGAATGACCGCACGAAAGGAAGATGACGTTCCTGCATGCGAATCCGGTAGTGAAAGAGTGACCACGGAGCCGGAGGTCACTTTCAGTTCATGACCGCAATGGCTTCATCGAGGTGAGCATTTCAACAAGATCGTTGTTGCGGCCCTCCCAGTAATCCAGAATGAGATCGAAGTTCAGTTCGATCAACTGTTTGAGCAGGTCGAGATCACCATCCTTGAGTGTGCCGTCACCAACAATCCGGACCTCGGGACGTAGGGCAACTGAAATCATATCGATAGGGGAAACCCTTGGGCCGTACGAAACCCTTACCTGAATGTTGTGGTCAGCACCCATCCTCGGCGAAATCCAGACGACGAATGGCAAGCCAGTCCGCTTCGATGAAATGTTGGCGAACTCGAACAGACCCGTATCGTCGTCCTCGAAGTTGGGGTCATCCGGTATCTCTGGTGTCTTCGTCATATCCTTCGAATGTCTTGAATTTCCGTACGGAATGATGTGTATCGATCCGACATTCTGTGGCCACTTGCCGATCCGACGGAACCGTTTTTCGTTAGCTCCGCCCTCGCCGAAGCGTATGTATATTTTGTATATATCGTAACTATGGCCGGCGGCTAAGCAGCGAATCTGGCCATTTTTGATGTGGTAGGGCACCGATTCCATTTCAGGGCCTATAGGCGTGGATTCATACGATGTGTGTACAGTATTTATCAAGGATCAAAACGTGATCTTTGCCGCAGGTGAAGTGCCCGAAATAGTATGAATGGGCAAATTGGTCTTGCCCGAATTGGTGGACAGATATGGAGTAGTCCGCTCTGTCCACCAATCTGGGTCAAGATCGACAGTGAATGTCCATTATGTAATGGAAAGAGGTCTCAGCCGCTACTCGAAATCGAAGTGGCTGTTTAACAGGGCGTCAGTATCGAGTCGCGATGTATTATTCAACACTTGCCGCACGGGCTCGATGGCATGTGATCCGACGTGTGCGTATCGGTCTATCATGGCACGAGTATCATGACCGGTGACGCTCTGGACTATCCGGTCAGGAACTCCGGCTGTGGCGAGCCGTGTAACGAATGCATGCCGGAGACCGTGAATCTTTGGCTTACGGATATCACCAAACACCAGCTTTCGGATTTCCCGGAATGGATTCTCAATACCTGATTCGCTCAAGGGCAGGCCACGCTCGCTCGGAAACAGATACTCGGACTCCCTAATGAGCTGCTTTCGATGGTGGCTATTTTCATCAAGTTGTGACTCAATGATTTCGACTGCCAACCTTGATAGCGGTATTGTCCTTTGGGAAGATCGTGTCTTCGTACGGAAGTCCCCGTCAGATCGGACCCGCAGCAGTCCATTCGTCATATCCAGCCATTTCATCTTGACATGACGAAGCTCACCGAGACGCAGCCCTGCTTCGTTTGCCAGTAGAAGCATACGCCGTAGCCGGCGCTGTGCAAACGTTCGCATCGGCATTTGCTTCACATATCGGACGAACTCCTCTTCGGTGAAATATCGATCCTCGATCTGGTCGTCAGTGTACTCGGGCTTGGGAGGCGTCACGTTTTCAAAGTAGTTGCACCCGATGAACCCGTCAGCCACAGCCGTCCGGAATGCTGCACGCAGGCTGATGCAGTGTTTCTCAGCCGACCGATCCGACGTTGGTCTTTCATGTATGAATGCCCGGCATATCTCCTGCGTAACGGCGTGCAGATATGGAGACTGCCCGGTCTCCATATCGAGCACCTTGTTGACATACTTGTCGAATTGATTGAATGTATCAAGGAGGGTGGTCCGAGACTTTCCCCTCAAAGGCTGCCCCCGCTTTGTTCGGTGATTGGCAATGTATCGCTGAGCATACTCCTTGATCGTAATCGTTGTCAACGTCTGCTGGAGCTTCGAGCGGATTTGGGCACTGCTGCCACGCAATCTGGAGTCGCCTTGGTTTCCGTCTCGTTCTCGTTCATAAGCTTGACGGATGACCTGTGGAAGAGTCCGTGTTGCATACCGCAGTGCTTCTTCTCGGTCGGTCGTTCGGCATGAGAAGTGGCACTGCTTCCGTGTGATCGGATGCTTATACAGGCAGTAGAAGTTCGGTGAACGGCCGTCGGCGTGCTGGAAGAGGATGAAGTCGTACATGGTAACACCTGCATCGGTAGGTGCGTTGCCGTGCATGACAATCGAGATGGAGTGCCTTGAAGCGGTGGAGTTCTTATGTAGCCGTTGTTCCTGCAATGCTGATCACGAGAGGACTTGCCTTCGTGATACAGCACGGGCACCGGGTATCTGACAACAGTAATGGATGTTACTGTTTCACTCCCGTTCGGATTGCAGCTCACCGTATGTACTGTCACGCTGAAGAACTTCACCTGCTGAAGTTCTTCGCTGACATCAACATGAACCACGATGTCGGGCTACATGTTGGTGAGCTGTTGTGGAACACAGGCTGTTCCGCCTGTCCTCATCAGCATCCGACGCCCGAATTCATGTAACCAGTGGGCGACACAATGGGATGCTTCCGTGGCTTCAACGAACTTGAAGTTGACTTGAAGCAGCCAATCTTCAAGTAGGCTGGAGGTTCCTCAACCCAGTCAGAAACCTCGAATCTAAGCTGAAAACTGCGGAGAGGGTGAGATTCGAACTCAATTGCGGATGGTTTGACCTGTTTCAAAATGGCCCTATTTCTCGTTTTTACACGGTTTCTGGAGCAGGTTCGTCCATAAGAACACAGGCAAAACCGCAAAATGTTTTACCTATGTTTTACCCAAGCGCTGACCTCTTCGACACAAACCTTTTGAACAATGTCTATCAAAGTCGTGCTTCGCGACAAGGCATATGTGGACGGCACCTTTCCGCTCGCGCTCAGGATCATCAAGGACCGGAAAATAGCCTACATTCATCTCGGCTACGGCCTCGCGAAGAAGGATTGGGACGAGAAGGCGTGTCGTGTCCGCAAGTCTCATCCCAATTCCACGCGCCTCAATAACTTCATCGCCAAGAAGCTGGCCGAGGCGAACGAGACGGCGCTCGAACTTGACACGCAGAAGGAAAGCAGCTCCTCCGGCGTCATCAAACGCAAGATCAAGCCCGCCGCCGATGCCATGTTCTTTGCGCGCGCCGATCTATTCCTTGAGCGTTTGAAGGAGTCAGGGAATTACAACCGCTGGCGCCCGGAGACGTCGCGCTTGCGGACCTTCAAGGAGTTTGTGCTTGGCACGGACGCTGTGCGGCATGAATGGCCCGCGAAGGCCAAGGCGTTCAAACATGATCCCGCGCCGGGCGTGCTGGCCGGGCCGGACGTGCCGTTTCAGCCGATTGATGTCGGCCTCCTGACCCGGTTCAAAATCTATCTGAAGGCGCAACGGGGCCTGAGCGACCGCTCCATTGCCAATTTCCTGATCACCATCCAAGCCATCTTCGCCCCGGCCATCAACGAAGACGTCCTTGATAAGAAATATACCCCGTTCGGCAAGGACAAGATCCGGATCAAGCTCCCGGAATCCCTTAAAGTGGGGTTGACGAAAGAGGATGTTGAAAAACTCGAAACGGCGGAGCTATCCCACCCGGCCTATGCCGAGGCGCGGGACGTGTGGTTGCTTTCGTTCTACTTCGCCGGGATGCGGGCCGCCGATGTCCTGAAACTACGATGGTCGGATTTCCGGGAGGGCCGTTTGCACTATCTCATGAACAAGAACGGGAAAGCCGTTTCCTTGAAAGTGCCGGAGAAGGCGCAGACGGTCTTAGACCGTTATGCGCCATCCAAGGGACGCCCGGATAGCTTCGTGTTCGGCTACCTGAAAGGCATGGAGCATGTGGAGGATAAATTTCTCTTGAAGAAGCGCATCGCCTCGGCTATCGGGCAATGCGACAAGTTGCTGAGGTTGCGTATTGCGCCCGCCGCAGGGGTCGAGGGAAAACTGACGCTGCACATTGCGCGACATACCTTTGCAACACTGGCGGGGGACAAGATTCCGGTTCAGATGCTCCAGAAGCTCTATCGGCACAGCGACATTAAAACGACCCTTGGCTATCAGGCTAATTTTATTAACAAGGATGCGGATGATGCGCTCGATGCGGTGCTTGGGGGGTAGGGGGCTCTCTTTCGTCCCCCTCCCTGCTTTAGAGCGGAAAGGGTGATTGCCATCATATTCATTCCTTGGATTCGGGAAGCGAGAAGCAGATGCGGCAATGGTGCGGCAATGGAAAAAAATGCAAAGAAAAAGGGGTTCTCAAATTGATGAAAACCCCTTTGTTATCAATGGCGTCCCCGGCATGACTCGAACATGCGACCCCCAGTTTAGGAACTAAAGGTCGGGTACTTTTGCATCGTGTAGTACATCTTAGCTTTCTTTTGAAAATCAGAAATTTAGATCATTTTCTTGATTTAGGATTATGGTTGAAGGTCAGGTGTTTTTAGCCTATTCTGCGGCAATGGTGCGGCAATGGAGTCTCAAACATGACCAGCAAAGCCTTCAACTTTACCAAGCAGGGACTCGCCTCCCTGCCAGTTCCCTCTTCAGGCACCATCAGTTATCGCGACACAAAAGAGAAAGGATTGAGCCTTTATGTGACGGCGAAAGGCGTTAAGTCATTCTTCGTGCGTAGGCGCATTAGCGGCAGGGATGAACGGGTTATCCTGGGCCGGTTCCCCGACATGACGGTTGACGGCGCCAGAAAAGCCGCCCTGAAAGTGAAGAACGATATTGCGCAAGGGATGAACCCAAATCTTGAAAAAAAGAAAATGAGGGAAGAGACAACTTTCGGTGAATTATTCCAAAAATATTTAGATGAACACAGCAAGATCCATAAAAGATCGTGGGAATACGACGAGAGCGAGGTCAAGAGACACTTAGCCCACTGGATGACCCGCCGACTCTCTTCAATTTCCCGTCAAGAAGTGAGAGCGCTGCACAAGAAAATCGGCGCCAACAACGGTCATGTCCAAGCAAACCGCATTGTCGATCGAATACGCGCAATATTCAATAAAGGCATTGAATGGGGATGGGAAGGCGAGAACCCTGCCACGAAAATCACGAAATTCCCTGAAACGCCCCGAGATCGGTTTGTCTTACCGCATGAATTCCCGTTCTTCTTTGCGGCGCTGGCGGAGCATGAGGATGACACCATCAGCGATTATTTCTGGATCGCACTACTTACAGGCGCCAGAAAGAGCAACGTTCTTGCTATGCGTTGGCAAGATATAGATTGGCATCTGAAACAATGGCGCATTCCTGCGACTAAGAACGGCGATCCGCTGACGGTAGTATTGCCGCAAAGCGCGATCCCCATATTGGAAAGGCGGCAAAGAAAAACAAACTCAATCTGGGTGTTTCCAAGCGCGGGCAGTAAAACGGGCCATCTTGTCAGCCCGAAGCGGGCATGGAAGAGCATCAAGCTCAACGCGACAATAAAGTATCTACGGTCGCTGCCAGCCTTGGAGCCGCTTTTCGATGATATAAAAAGACCGGACGGAAAAGAACTTTCGAATGGCAATCTTTATAAGGCGCTGGTGAAGTGTGCGAAAGGAAGGAAGATAGACCTGCCGAAAGGTATTCTTGATGTTCGCATCCATGATCTCCGCAGAACGCTCGGCAGCTATCAGGCTATCATCGGCGCAAGCGAAGTGGTAATTGGGAAATCCCTGGGACATAAGAGCTCCGAGGCGACTAAGATCTATTCGCGTCTTACCCTTGATCCGGTGAGGGACGCGGTGGAGGCGGCAACGGCAAAAATGATGGCGTTGGGCCAGAAGGCAGAGATCCGATAACTGAATGATCTCGACCTATCTGCAATGCTCCATGTGGTTGTATCTTTGGTGTTATAACAGTTGGGACAGATTCCTCCGAGTAGTCAATAACATCATTTGGACGCAAACGAAATAATGTCATGGCAGTAACCTTCGAAGATTTAAAGAACCTGATCTCAGAACTAAGAAACGACTTATCTCGTTACGACATACAAGATGTTTTTGGATATGCCTTTGTGGAACTGTCGGGCATCGACTGGACCAAGCCGCAGGAAATGAATCTGCACTCACCGTTCAGGCAATGCGGATATATTGCTTCACTGGCATTATCTGTAGAAGAAAGCGACAGGCGGTTGCCCCTGGACGAACAAGCGTGGAAGGCAGTATGCGACAAAGCGAATGTAATATATAATTATTATGCCTTGAAGTACTTCCCCAAGGATGGCAATTTTTCAAAAATGACGATGGAGGCGCATGATCAGGGCGGCATCGCCATGGTCTCGTTTCTTCTTAACCTCTCCACCAGCGTTCAGGCATCCGCCGAACAAATCAGAGAAGACATCCTCAGCTTATACACCCCGTTCTCTACCGGGATAGAAAAAGAGCTTGGTATTAGTGTTAGCGAGATTGTCAACATCTGCAATTTTGTCGGGAAAACACTCCAGAGCCGATTAGATAAGGGCCCTGCAAGACTTGTGGAGTGTTACCAACAATACCGCGAGCAACTGGAAAGTGGCATCGACCCGGAAATCGCCGAGGCTAATGCGCGCAGATGCATGGATGAAAGCGCCACCCAAAATTTTACGGAGATGGGAATTATAAAATTTGGAGAAATAGAAGGCGCTTTTTCTACAGATTCAGCGAACGCATTCGCGAACCTTTTCGCCCAGAAAAGAGCTTCAACGTCCAATCCTGATGACATCATTTTCCCAACGGAAGATCTATCGGTATCCTTGAAGCCCCTAGCAAAGTTGGGCGACGGCAACTTCGCTTTAATAACAGGCAATCACCTCGTTTTGGCTGCTCAGGAGAACTTCTATAAGTGTTTGGAGCGGATGGGACTCCTAGAGAGGTTTAACAGGCACAAGGGAGAATTTCTTGAAGATAAAGCTTGCCATCTTTTGCAAGGAATAATTGGAAATGGTGCTAAATATTACCAATCGGTCTACGAAACGCCAGACGATCAGGATGAACATGACCTCCTGATCGTTTATAAACGAGCACTTCTTATTGTCGAGTGTAAAGCAAAGAGGATAAGAAAGGGATTTCGCGATGTTGAGGAATCTTTTCCAAGAATTAAAGATGACTTCAAGGCTTACATTCAAGAGGGTTATGATCAAGCACGTCAACTTGAAAAGCTGATACTGAATCAGCCGGAAACGAAGCTCTATAGCCAGGGTGGGGCCGTTGCTTTAATCGTCAAACAAAGCCAATTTGATCAAATAGAAAAAATTGTTGTCACCTACGAGAACGAAGGCATCTTGGCAACAAAGCTTTCTCTTCTCCTCGAATTAGATGCAGGAGATTCTTTTCCTCTATGCTTGAATATGCACAACCTGAGGCAGTTGTCTTCATATAAGAAATATATCAGATTAACAGCAAAGCGATTTATCGAATACATCAAGCAACGCAAACTAACACATGGCAAAATCGCTAATGACGATGAATTGGATATTTTTGGATTTTTCCTGAAAAAGAATGGGCTGCATGAAATAATAGAGGCCGACTGCGATCTATTTTGTATTCCGCCGGGCTTCTCTTCGATGTTCGATGAAGCTTATATAAAAGAAAAATTCCCGGACAATCCTCCCAAGAAAGAAAAACCCGGCCGCAATGATCCTTGCCATTGCGGTAGCGGCAAAAAATATAAAAGATGCCACGGTAGTTGAATCTAATACTTAAAACACATCGGGATTAATGCATGGCACGCTCTAGGCGTTGCGTTTTATACGCAGTGCCACAGACTCAATCTCATGCTTGCCGACATCTTCAGCCAATTTGATGCTTATATCTTGCTTTAAGATAGCAAGGTCGTGAAGGAACTTAGGATTGTTTTGGCGGCCTAATACAGCAGGCATTAAATAAAATTTGCCGGAACGGTGGTAGGACGCGAGGAATTGTTCCAAGTTCACATCGCTACTAGGGGCCATCACCATGGAGCGGGTAGTCATTGTCAATTTCTGATTCGCCCCCAGAGTTGTAAGCGCCGATGGCTTAGAGGTGATCAGAAAGCAATAATGATGCTTATTCTCCTGTGAAAGTTGGCGAATGATTGATAGATAAATTTCCTCATTCTCGTCAATTGCGCCAAATCTTTCTTTCCACCGTTCAAAGATTTTTCTAGCACCCTCTTCATTCTCAAAAAGGAATGCTATGCAAGGTGGCTCTGAAGGACGAAATTGTGCGTAGGCAGTTCCCTTCCATCCCGCTTGATCCCAAGCATGGACATCAATAACGGAACGAATGCTTAGTTCGCGATGATCTTTTACTTTGGGCGGCTCATCGCTCCGATTTCCCTTACCATCAGGTCCGGTAGAGTCTTTACCCTCAAGCTCAGTAAGTGTAAGCTTCGGGCGTGGTGTGCGCAATGGATAAGAGTTCTTGACTGCATCTTGCCAATCAGACATGCGGGAGATATATCTCGATGCCACACGATGATAACTATTAGCGGCAACCCCAACCATCATCATTCTATTCTGGACTGCTTCATCGACAAAAAGTCTTTGCAAGACCGTGTCCACATTTCCAAGAAGGCAAGTCTTCGCAAGAACGTCGCCTGAAACGGCCATCAGGAACTTCTGGATGTCTCCCTGCTGCCCGTAACTTGTTGGAGAAAGGGAGGTAGGCCAGGTGAGCGTGCCTATCATATCCAATGCCCTGATTTCAAAGGCTGGCTCCGACACGTCATCGCGCTCGACTAAATTGATGCATAATTTTTCAGTGTGAGGAGAGATCTGTTGCTCAAGCGCAGTAGCAAAGAAGGCTTCTAATGAGCTCAGCACAGCCTCGGCAACCAAGATAGACTGAATACTTCCTTCGAATTTAACCTCAATAGTCATGCCGAGGATCGTTGTCGTTAGAACTTGCGGACCTTCGGCATTTAGACTGATAGAACCTTGTAAATTTCTCGACAGTTTGGCCACGATAAGCGCTTCCGTTACCCGCTGCCCTGCCATGCCTTTAAATGCTTCAGGGTCTTCAATTCCTTTCTCTATCTCGGCGATCTGCTGTGTACGGGAATAGTCGTTTGGACCAAGCCGGAGCGGATCATTTTTAGCTTCTCCGACCTTTAGATAATTAAACGCAAGATCTTTCCGATCGTTTTCTATTATCTCTTTTGTGATCCAAGAGCGATCGTGGATGACAACCGGAATGCTATACTGTTCAGAAAGCTCCTTCTCGACGCGCAGACGATCTTTAGACCGTGCCGCCCTACTGGTAACACAGATTATCCTGTCATACTTTCGGCCTGTCTCAACAATCCCTTTGACGTCGGCACGGGCTTTATCCGCCCAACCCTTATTAGCGCTGAAAGCAAATGCCCATCTCTCCTTGCCACCATTAGCTTCGCCAACATATCTAAGAGCCGCAATTTCTTCAGATACCGGGTAGGTTTCACTGTCTACCTTGCCGTCTCCTCCACCCTCAGGCCCTGTCTGTGGCCGCAGATTTGGGCAAATAGTGCGCTCGCACAGCTTTCGACAGAATAGCTCAAAATCATGCGTTTGGTTGTGCTGGGTGATTGTCTCCAGATGATGTTCAAAAACAGGTGCGTCTAACACGTAGGCTACCCGATCTTCAGTGTCTGAATAATATTCAGGCCGGAGTTCTCTCATGAACTGAGAGGGCGAAGTTCTCTTAGAGAGAGCATTATCGTTGTCTTGAGAGTCTGAATTTTTATTTTTTTTCATGAGAATATTAGTAGAGCATTTTTCGTGCGAAAACCAGTTCGGAGTCTATGTGAATCACTATTAGCGCCGCCAAATACCAGCATTTGGGGACAATGGTGTGAAGATAGAAAGATTCTTAAATGCACAGAAATCAATGTCTACGGGCAAGCCAGCCATAGGCTTAATCATCTTCCTGTTGCCGTTGGGCTTTCTCCATGACGGGATAGGCTGCGACCATCACGGCTTTCACACAATGGGAAGGCTTGAAGGGCGCGGCGCGGTAGAGAAACGAATCGCGGCTGTGAAACGCATACGTCAGCATTCAAAAGCGCATGTATCCGATGGAGATTCGCGCTGTCGTGCCTTCTTCTTTACCGAGCCTCAATCATTGCCGTCTTGAATGAACATGAGCGGACTTTAGGATTTCGTCCTTTTTGGAAAAGACGAGCGAAAAGAGTCCAGACTGAATCATAGAGGGCCGGAGGGTGTGGCCCCCGCAACGAAACGAATAGGGGAGAGATCCATGCAAGCGTGTAAATGTCATCACGAGCGTTTGATGACCCGTGAAGAAGCCGCCGCGTATTTGGGGACGACCGCCGGGACGCTGGCGTTCTGGGACTGCACGAAGCGCTACGACCTGCGGCCCATCAAACTTGGCCGCAGGTGGGTGCGCTACCGCCGTTCCGATCTGGACAGGTTCCTTGAGGAGTGGCAACCGACCCGGCCGGAATAAGCCGAACCGATCTAGCACCACCAGCTCTTAAGCACATCAACAACCGAATAACACGGAGGTCCTGCTATGAATGCAGCACAGGCCAATGCCATTTCTTTGCCCGAAATCATGAAAAAACTTGGCTATCTGCCTCAAAAAGACCGTGGATGGGATAGTTTGTTCTTCTCGCCGTTCCGCGACGAGAGGACGCCGAGCTTTCATGTCAACGTCGCGGATAATATCTGGTACGACTTCGGCGAGGAGCGCGGCGGAGACGTCGTGGACTTCGCTTGCGCCTATCTCGAAAGCCGCAATCTCGGCCATAGCGTGTCGGAGGCGCTGAGCTTCCTCGGAAACTTCGACGCACTCTCCTTGCCGCAACGCGTCTTCAGCGTCAAGTCAGAGGGCGAGGAGCCGGCGCTGAACGTCGAGAATGTGCATTCCGTCCGGAACCTGCCCTTGCTTCGCTATCTCGTCCATGACCGGATGATCCCCCTGGAGCTCGTGCGGAAGTACCTTGTCGAGGTCGAAGTGCACAACCGCAATACGGGCAAAACCTTCTCCCTGATCGGCATGAAGAACGCCGACAAGGGATATGAGTTGCGGAGTGCTTTCTTCAAGGGCTGCATCGGCCACAAGGATGTGACGGTCATTCGTGGCGCCGGGTATCCCCCTCCGGAAGTGCATGTGTTCGAGGGGTTCATGGACATGCTCTCGGCGCTCGCCGATCAGGAGATCGACGCTTTTCCGGGAGACATGATCGTGCTGCATTCACTCGCTTGCCTCTCGAAAGCGCTCCCGTACGTCGAGAATTACGAGAGCTACAAGCGGCTGTATGCGTGGCTCGACAATGACCGGGCGGGAGAAAAGGGCACGCAGTTCTTGCAGCGCGTCGCGGAGCGGCAAAAGCACCTCGAATTCTGCGCGATGAACAACACCTATGCGCCGCATAAGGACGTGAACGAGGCGCGCGTGATGCGTCTTGGATTGCCTTTGCTGAGGTAAGCGCAAGCGCTCGTGAGGCATCGCACGAAAGGAGAAACACCATGACCACCGACAACGCCACCAACAAGCCCGCCTTCCACATTTTCACGGAGAAAGGGCGCCGACGCGTCGGGGCGGTCTTTCCCCACAGGAAGGGCGGCGGCTATACCATCCTCGTCAACGGGCGGCGCTATGTTGCCTTTCCGATGAGGACAACATCCGGGGAAGGGGAGGGCGCGTAAGCGCTCTTCCTCCCATCGTCTCGGCCTCTCTTTAGAAAGGATCACACCATGACCGCCGACAACATGAACAGCGACCCCGTTCTTTACATCGTCATCCAGCAGGACGGGAATATCCGGCTGATCCGCCCCGTTTTCAGGGACAGGAAGAATACGGACGAGGACTTTGCGATGAGCGATCCGCGCTACAGAAGGAAACCGGATGGGGAAGGGAACGCGTAACGGCGCTCCTTCTCCCGTATCGTCTCGGCCCCTGTCCAGAAAGGATCACCACATGACAAAAGAAGACGACTTGTATGCACGCATCACCAACAAAATCATCGCCGATCTTGAGAAAGGAGAATTGACTTGGCGCCAGCCGTGGAGCGCTGAATATCTGGCCGCCCGCGTCATGCGTCCGCTGCGCTGGCAGGGCTTGCCCTATACGGGCATCAACACGATCATGCTCTGGATGACGGCGGTGGAGAAATCCTATGCTTCGCCGTACTGGATGACCTTCAAGCAAGCGCTCGACCTGAAAGCCCATGTGCGCAAGGGAGAGAAGTCCGCTCCCGTGGTCTATGCCGACAGCATCATCCGCGAGGAAGCAGACGCCGACGGGAAGGCGGTTCCTCATGCGATCCACTTCCTCAAGCAATACGCGGTGTTCAATGCCGAGCAGATCGAAGGCTTGCCCGAAACGTTTTACAACCGCCCGGAACCGCCGCCGGTGAACGCCGAGCAGCGCATCGAGGCGCTGGAGCGGTTCTTCCGGCAGACCAAGGCGGAGATCACGACAGGCACGCAAGCTGCATACGTCCTGAGCCGTGACATCATCGAAATGCCCCCCTTCGAGTGCTTCGATGACGCGCCGAGCTATTACGCCACGCTCTCCCACGAGCTGACCCACTGGACACGCCACCCGAGCCGTCTCGCCCGCGAATTCAACCGCAAGACATGGGGAGACGAGGGATACGCGAAGGAGGAGCTTGTGGCGGAACTCGGCGCTTGTTTCCTCGCGGCGGACTTAGGATTCGAGCCCGTCACCAGAGAGGACCACGCGGCCTATATCCAGCACTGGCTGAAGGTTCTCCAGAACGACAAGCGGTTCATCTTCCATGCGGCGGCGCATGCGCAGCGGGCCGTGGAGTATGTGCAGGGGTTGCAAGAAAAAATCCCCGCACCCGGAGAGCTTGCGCCGACAAGGGATATGAACCGCGGAGCCCCTTCTTCAAAGAGCGCCAGTCACGAGGATGAGATCGTTATCCGTGGCATCGCCTCACCACCCAACGCCCCAAGGCGACGATTGCTGAAACCGAAAGGACCGCAACGATGAGCAACTATCAAAGAGACTATTTTCTAAAAGTCGCCGAGCAAATTGCAGCATGTGGCTTTACCGTGTATGAAGCTGAAAAAGGAACTTCAGGCTTTTACACCGATAAAGAGCGAACGCGTTGTCAGCTTTGAAATAGCTCTTGGTGTTCTCAAGTTCTCCGGCCAGTATGAGCCGAACCAAGAGAACGGAACTGGCTGGATCATGGGAGAGATACCACTTCACGAAGAAGCGCTGCGCAAAGCGCTTTATAGCGGCGTTCCGCATTGGATACGGTTTACAAATTCAAGACTGGTATTCACCACCGTCAAATCGTATCTGGATCGTTATCAATCATCATCCAGGTTCAGGCTTTTTGAACCGGTATCCGTGACAGCGACGCCTTCAATAGCGCTGGATCGAAAGCCGCAAATCCCCGTCATGCGGAAAGGTCCTGGTTACCGCCCGTAGACTGATGCAACACGCGCCGTTCCGGGTGATCCGGGACGGCGTGTGCACTGTGTCTTGAGTTAGCTTGGAACGGCTAAGACAAGAGAGGCGTTTCAAAATGCAAGGTAAACTGTTCCAATCGAGGCCGTTCCGAGACGTCTGCTTCTTTGTCTATGGCAAGGATCTTGACAATATGGTTTGAGGCTCCTATCTTTGAGAAGAGCTATTGATGAAGCCGCCCTTGGATGCTTGATCTATAGGCCGTTACGTGTGGATGGTGTCATGATTGTTGGGGACATGATAGAAGCTGTAAAGAGATATATAAAGAAACGACAAGGTATCGCCATGAACGCGAACCAAGATGAAGCCAACTCAAAGGTTTTCGTCCTCAAGGATGAACTTGCAAGCCTGGAAGGAAAGAATCTGAATAATGTCGAGTTGGGTCAGGAGATCCAAGACAGGCTTCTTGATAGATTTACAGATGTTTTTCCTCATAAGGTGACGCTAGATCTGAACGGTAATCCCGGGCTGGAGCCTGGTTTTATCAGAGCGACGTTTGCCGATATCAATTCCTCTTTTAACAAGGCTGTCCAGAAGCAAGGCTTGCTGCCCGGTGCTGGCGAACAGAATATCCTCGATTATCTGGAATTGCGCACCATCAATCTCCAGTTGTTGTGGAGGGTTTCTCACCAAATCGAGGGAACTTTAGAGAGAGAGCTTGCACGCTAGGCATTCTGCCCCTGTTGCCTTGTCCTGACGACCACCCCCCCTCTGTTCTTCTAATACTATAGACCTATCCCAAAGAGATCTAGGCTGATGTTTCAATCTCAGCCTATGTTCTCATGCATCATAACGGCTTGTCGGTGCTTTCACCCTCGTGAAGTACGCCTGCCGCGTAAAAGCTTTTGGGATTGGCGCTCAGTTCACACAAAAATCCAACGCGCATCCTATGCCTAACCTCCTCTTTGAGGGGAAGCAATGGCCTGTCGTCATTGTTGACCTTATTGCCGCTCTATTCGGCATCAGTTTTGGACTGGCAATTCCTTATTTCATCGATGGATCGGTTCATGGAGTATACGAAGCGAAGATCAATATCTCCACCATCGTTCAAATACTCGCAACCCTTCTCGTTGGAACAGTCTTTTCTTTATTTGTCGTTAAGCTCAATAATGAATTTTCACTAAAAAGCTCAAACAATCATGCCATTAAAGACGAGCTCAGGGCATATTGCATGGAAAGTCTTAAATACCTTGAAGATGTGAATTTGCGGCTCGAAAAATATATAAAGGCGAAAAAAGAAGGGGCGGGTTTCTTTAAAAGCAAAAGTCACATGATCCAAACGTCTCTTGATGCCGAAAGAGGAGTTAAACTGATGAAGAATGAATTAGACTTTTTTGCCACCTTCATACTACACATTCTTGAGCGGCACCAAGCGATCGAGCTGGACGGCGCGAGGGTGTCTCTTAGCCCTAAAAAACGCCCCGAAAATTTCTCCATGCAGATTTCCAGTGCTTGTGACAAGTATCAACGGCTTTATGAGGTCTATTGGGACGCCATTACACATCAGCCGTCGGATAGCACATTGTTGCAGGTCATGAGCCAGGATGACTTTGCCTCCATTCATATTGCGTCGCAGGATGCCCGTAAAGCGGCTATAGAACAGATCTACGACCTAAAATTTGAAATCAACAGCCATATATTTCGCTGAACTATAACAGGTGCCCTTGATACGCATATAATTGCATGCGCGAGCCAAAACACAAACCCGCTGCTTTTGCAATCAGGGTTCTTTAACATTAAAGGTGCAAAAATGTATCATGACCTAGCTAAAGGATTGAAGGAGGTTTATGCAACCCTTTCGCGCAGACATGGACAAGTTGTTGATTCGTGCCCAGCGGAGATGAACGGTATTAAAGGGATCTTAGGTTATAGTAAAGCTATCTATTTCCGTGTTTGGTTTGATACAGCCGATGACAGCACGACGATGTTTACTACATTCAAACGCCATCTTGCGAAAGGCAAATACACTGAGCTTAAAGCAAAGTATGGCAAATAAATGGCTGCTCGCTGCAACAGCCGTACATATTCAGATCAGACGCAATATTAATAGAAAACATACAGCGCTATGGGCAAAGGCGATCATATCTATGTGAAGCGAGGTGGCTATTCCCATCATGGCATCGATCTTAACGATGGGACCATAGTTCATTTTTCTGGCGTTAGTCTTCAAAAGGTCAACTCAACAATCAACAGAACTTCTTATCTGGAGTTTTTGCAAGATGAACAGTCGTTCCATGTTGTCGCGTACTCTCCTAAAGAAGTTTATGCGCCTGATATCGTAATCGAAAGGGCCTTGAATTATATCGGCAAGAACGCCTACGACCTATTTTCTAATAATTGCGAGCACTTTGCCAGTGAATGCAAATCGGGAAAGAAAAAAAGTACGCAAGTGCGGGAATCCATTTCCAAGGCTTTTAAGATGTCTATGTATGGCGCCAGAGGAGGGGGATGGGCCGCATTGTTAACCGGCGTTGGCGGGGCATTGTTCGATCGCTTGTTAAATCACGGTTTCCATCAAATTAAGAAGATTTGGCAGGAACCTAAATCGAACAACTTAAAGCATGTTTCAAGTTTGTATAATGGCCTGGATGGAAATGCATATTTGCAAAATGCGGCGACTTCCGTATGGTTTATGCTGATCAATGGATCTTGGTTGCAAATCAATAGACAACCTTATCCTTTATCCTTCTATGGGCATTTATTTGACAGGGATGGGGATTTGCTCCTTCAAACTCTTGAAGGATGGCACCATGTATCTTCAAAGAACGGATAGGTATCCTTCTTGAATATCCTTGTCGTCCCCTGGTGACAGGTAAGATGCTACGGGGCATTTCTTCCCTCCATGTGCCGCTCAACTTCGCGGATCAGGTCGGAGGCGTGCATGCCGAAGCGTTTGGCAAACTCAAAGACCGAACTAAGGGAGGGCCGCCGCATTCCTCTTTCGATCAGGGAAATATAGGTGCGGTCCATGCCGAGCTCCACGGCGAACTCTTCCTGACTCAGCTTGAGGGCGCGGCGATGCGTGCGCAGAACCTCGCCGAAGGCGCTTTCGAGCCCGGGCGTGGAGCTTTGTTCGAGATGGCGCGGCTTATTCTGCTTGCTCATGCGGCGAAGCTAGCCGACCGCGTCGCGGGCTCGTGAGTACATATTGTACTTGTTTTATCCGGGAATGTCGTATATTGCGCGTGGATATAGGCAGGAGCGGTGACGTGAGAGTGGTCGCAAACAGATCAAAGACCCGGCAAGGGGGCTGATCAGAGCCCTGCGGCTTTCGTCTTTGCTTCGACGGCGCCGATGATATCCACGGCGGGAGCATCAAGGCCCTCGGCCAGCCTCATGATGGTGGAGAGGCTCGGTTCTCTGGCGCCCCGTTCAAGGTCGGAGATAAACGAACGGTCCATCGCGCACCTGATCCCGAGTTCTTCTTGCGTGAGCCCGCGCTGCGTGCGGAAGGCGCGGAGCACGGCGCCGAAGATCACGCGCAGCCGCGCGTCACGCTCTGGCCCTTTGTTGAGAGAGGATTGTGAGGACGCCATGCGCCGAAGCTAGGAGCGTCTTCAAGGGAAAATCTGTAGGGCATGCCCTACATTTCTAAACAATCCGTATATTGATGCTGTTGATACATGCCCTTTTCAGGAAAAGCATATATGAAAGACCGGACCCTCACGCTCTTGTTCGCCCTCATCGCCGTGGCGCTGTGGGCAATCGTGTTGCGGCCCATCTGGGAGCCTTCGACCGCGCGGGCGCAAGCGGATAAGACTGGCGGCGCGAAGTATGAATACTGGATAGCCATTGATGATGATCCCGACGCGCTGGAGAAGAGCCTGAACAAATGGGGGAAGCAAGGGTGGCGGGCAGTCGGTGTTGGAATTAACCCTCAAAATGGTTTTAGCCAACCCCAAACTCTCGTCCTCATGGAAAAGCGGTCCGAATGATGTTCACTTGTGACGCGGCCCCTCCCGGCGGGCCTTCGGTCGTGCATCGGTGGCTTATAGATGCTTCCGAAGTCCTAGCCGCCGCTCCATTTCCTGTAGCAGTTCGGAGGGCAAAACCTCCAGGGCGCGGGCAAGTTCCATGATGGTGGCGAGCGTTGGCTGGCGTTTGCCGAGTTCGATATAGGCGATCGTGCTCCGCTCAAGATCCGTCAAGGCCGTGAACTCCCGCTGCGAGAGCTCCCTTGCGGTGCGCCTCTCGCGGATGATCTCGCCGAAGACCTCCTGCGGATCAGGGGCCTTGCGCGAGCCACGGGGTTGTGACTTTGTACTGCCAGCCATGCGCCGAAGCTATCGGCGGCACATAAAAGGTTTGGACGCATGCAGTCACCAGTTGTACTTTTGCGCGATCTGGCCCCCTCCCTGCCGGAACCCGTTCCGATGCGCGTCGCGCGGGATCTTCCGGAGTCCGGGGGCTGTCCTCTTTTCAATGATAAAGCGCTTTGCTCGCTACGTAGTTCTTGCGTATTGCGCGGGCGAATTCACAAACGTAGATTGCCGTACGCTTACATCCACGCATTCCTCGTGCGCATCCGTTGACTGAAATGCCTATGTAGATACTGTATCCCGATCCCGGACGGCTCACCGTAAAAGCCGTTCCGTGATCCGTATTTCCAATGAACCACAACCTTCCCCCGAAATTCCTGGCCGTATTGCTGGACGATATTCTCTTGCTAAAAATGAACGAAAAAATCTAAGTCCGACATATAACCCCCGACCATGTTCCATTCATTCAGGAGTTGTTATGCGACAACGCCCTTGGGCTTTATTGCCCGCTCTGATCGCAGGTCTTCTCTGCCTGGGAGCGACAGCCTGGAGTCAGGCTGATTCCTCCGGGCAGGAGAAAATAATTTTCATCGGTTGGCTCGACCCGGATTGCCACGCGGATACGGTGCGGGGGGTCAAGACGGCGCGGGGATACCTGCCCAAGCGCATCCTCTGGGGGCTGCCGGCGGCGGATCAATTCGGCAAGCCGGATACGGCGTGCCTGGGGCGCACGCCGCTGAACAAGCGGGTGCGGCAGACCATCATCGCCTATAACGGCGGCGCCTATGCGCATGACGGCGCGGTGGCCTTTCAGCAGGTGAACCCGGATACATTGGTGGATATCGTCATCCATGTCCACCAAACGTTCAAGGAGAAGGAGGCGGAGCGGGATTCGTTGCGGTCCATCGTGATCTTCGGCCAGCACACGCTCAATGCCGTTCCGGTTATTCACGTGGGCGATATCCGGCGCTTTCAAGTGGCTCCCTTCTTCGCGATGGAACTCGTCAAGGGATCGGAATTGACAAGGCCCGCGACGCGGGATCTCTCCGGGAACACCAGCTATATCCTGGAGCCGGTGGACATCGCCATTGATGACCGTGATTCCGTGGCGCATCCGATCGTGGCCCCTCTCGCGGGCGCGGACTATCACGATGCCGCCCGCAAGGGCGCAACGGTGCAGATCTATCCGAATCCCGCCAAGGATGCCGTTGTCATCGAGGCGGCGGGGCTGCGTGCCGGGAACTACGTCATCGAACTGGTGTCGGTGAATGGCGCGGTGGAGCTTCGGGAAGAGGTGGGGGTTGGCGCGGGGGAGCCCTTGGCGCGGACGCTCGACGTCCGGCGCACGCCCACCGGCTATTACGTGGTGCGGATCGAGAGCGGCGATTCATCGCCGGGGGCCGGAGCCGCTATCGCCACTTATCCAATCATCATCACCCGATAACGCATGACCACTCAACACCAACGCACCATGAAGATATTGCTCAAGATATTCATGCTGGCCCTGGCGATCCTTCCGGCCCGCTTGCGGGCGCAGTACGACCCCAAGGTCTTCGAGTTGAAAAAAGCCCAGGATCTCTACGACGAGAGAGGATTTTCACAGGGGAACGCGATCTCCGTGGATGGGAAATTGGCGGTGAATAATCAGAATGGAGGCGCTGCCTACTCCTACCCCATCAGTTCCTTCACCTCCGGGGGGCATCAGGTGGATGTCGCGCTGAATTATTGCGGCGCCATTCAGTTCACGACGTTCAAGGATTATAATCTCGCCGACCGGCACCTCGGAAACGAGTATAGCGGATGGAGTAGGTACCACCAGAGCCGACCCGGGTGGATACTCGGCGTGAATGGATGGGCCGTGAACCTGATCGGCGTCGCGAGCCACTTCCACGCGCAGCCCGGTTCCCGCCTCTTCATTCCCGGCCAGCAGGATTTCGACGACCGGGACATGATTTGGCTGGCCGACGGGTACGATTTCAGCGGCAGAATGCGCGATTTCGGGGCCGTGGCGCAGACGGAGCCCTATCAGGACGTGATCCGGATTCTCCGGGCCGACGGCTCGGTGATGGAGCTTCTGAACGTCCACACGAAGGCCGATATCAACAACGGCAATCCCGACACCTGCGCGCGGCTCTATACCGGCACCTATTTTGTCAACGAGGCGAATTCTCACGGATACGGGATCGTGGACTATGCCACGGACTTCATGCCGGGGCCGGTGCGCGAATATATCGTGGACAATGTCGCGCCGGAGGACCGGTACCCGGTCTATCCCCGCATCCTGCGGTTTTATCCAGGGGACGGAACCGAGGTCATTTTCCGGGAGCGCATCGCGGCCTATGGGATGCCCGCGTTCACCGATGACGAGAACCGCTCAGGGGGCATTTGGGCGCAGCCCAGCATTTTCTATCTGGAGCAGATCAAGAGCAACGGCGGAATCGTGGTCGATTTCCAAAGAGCGCGGCATTACCCCGAGCTTGGGAGCATGATGAGCAATCTCCCCGATCTGACGCGGGGGCGGGCACTCGTCACCGCGTTCACCGGCCATGAAATCCGCTTCGGGTATAATTCGATGATCGTGGAATCGATGGGGCGCACCACGAAAATCAAGTTCGATACGGTGATGCGCAGCGGCACCGCGCCGGTCACGGAGGTCATGCCATTCGCCAACCTGGGCGCCATGTCGCCGATGGCCGAGGACTACGCGGAACTCGACGAACAGGATTCCCGCTTATACCGTTCCTACCTGGGCCAAGTCACGCGGATCATTGATCCCGAGGACCGGGTCACGAAGTTCGATTACGAGAGCTACACGAAGAGCTACCGGAACTTCGGGTTCCCGCACAGCAACGGAACCGTCACTATTAAGTTAAAAAATTATCGGCTGACGGGCATCACCGAACCCACGGCGCGGTATGCCCTGAAATACTACGGCAGCCGCGATGAACTCATCACCAGGGGCGTGTTCGGTTGGGAAGACCCCAAGAAGCTGAACAACGTTGTCGATTCCGTGCGGAAGTACGATGCGGGCGGCACGCTCCTGATAACGGATCGGTACGCCTTCCATGACGCATCGAATCTCGGACCAGCCGCCTTCACCGAGCAGACCACGACGGATCATATCACCGGCCACACCCGCAGGACGGAGTTCCGGTATATGAACTATGCGTTGAACAATTACATACCCATCCTCTCGCCGAGCCGCCATACGGTGCTCCTCTCGACGATCGAGCAAGCCGGGGACGTCGAGACGATCACCGAGACCGCCTATGCGACCGCGACAGGCACGCCCGCATGGGGCGGCTCCGGGAATTTCACCGTGCTGCCGGTCTCGCAGAAGACGACGCTCAACGGGATCGTCAAGAGCCATCACGAATTCTCCTATCAGCTCGATACGCTCCGCGCCGTCTGGGAGACGCCCGATCTCGCGGCCAAATACGGCATGGAGGTGCTGCGCAAGGTGACGAGGACGGTCAAGCCCGACGCGCCCGCGAAGGTGTTGCTGACCGACACCACGACCTACCTCCATCTGCCGATGCTCGATACCACGATCACCTGGACGCAAACCGGGTGGGACAAGTTCAAGACCATCGCCAATTTCTTCTACCTGCGCGACACGGTGCGGCATCCCGACGTGGTCGGCAAGCGCTGGGAGGAGGTGTCGCTCCGTCCCCCCGTGGCCGTCTTCGATACGGATACGCTGACGGAGGATGTCCATGTCCCGCCGATCTTCGGATTGGAGGAGAGATCCTGGACCACGGACACGGCGGGCGCGGTCACCGGCACGCGCAACGTCTATGTGTCGGACATTTTGGAAGGAGAGCAGCGGGCCTTGCGCGGCAAGCTCGTGGCCGATTCGGTGCTCGGCTCCGGCGGGAAGCGCATCCTGAAAGGGGCCTATACCTACCGCCGCGAATGGACCGGCGATTTATTGGCGTCGGTGCGCAACGCCCTCGGCGTGGAAACCCGCTACAGCTACGGCTACTCTCTCTGCGATGATGTCCCCTTCTGGCAGGAATGTTCTTCTCCCCCTGCGGCGGGAACGATCATCGCCAACGACGGCACCTCCAGATCGTATACGCTTCAATGGTCGCCGCTCGCCTATTGGTATGGCAAGCCCGCGGCGCAATACCAGTTCATCCGGCGTTATGACCCCGCGGGCACGCTCACGGCGGATACGCTGACGAGCTATAACGAGAGGACATTCTACGGCCAAGCCGCCGTCACGATGGAGCCCAACGGGTATCTCTCGAAGGCCGAGTACGATTACAATGGCCGGTTGAATGTCGCTTGGCTGCCGTATGATTTCGCGGGCACGGGGGTGCTCGATACCTTCACCTACCGGGGGGCCGAGCGCGTCGATCTCTATGGCACCACGCACCATCACCGCAAGTCCGACACGATCCACTGTCAGAAGGGGTGGGACGAGCAGAGCCAGGAGGAATTCATCATCTCCACGATGATACCGGGGCCGGTGCTGACCACGGTGAACCACGATACCCTCTTTGCCTCGCTGCCGGTCACGCGGGTGCCGGAGTGCCCGCCGATTTCCAACAGCGCGGCGAGCAAGAAAAAGGACGATGACCGGCGCCTCCAGCGGTTCTATGAGCGGTGGCTGCCGTACAACGAATACACCGGATACAAGGGGTTCTACGGGGTATTGAACCATGTCCTGGACGCGGCGAGCCCGTTGAAGAGTGCGACCAGCATCGACAGCCTCACCTTCGAGGCGATGATCACTTCCATCGATCCGCAATGCGTGCATTTGGAGGTCGTGGTCGATTCGGTGTTCAAGAAAACCTTTGTCTTTAACTGCGAGTCCGATAAAGATCCCGGCGGCGATGATCCGCCCCAGGGCCTCTCGAAAGATGGCCGCAACCGCAACCTTCAAGGCGGTTTGACGCCCGTTGCCGGAGGGTACAAGCTCGTGGTGGATCTCGCCTCCATCGCAGCACAGCTTCGCTCCCGCCCCACCGGGAGCATGATGACGGTCGAACTCCGCGTGAAGACCCCCGGCGCGACGGTGGCGTTCATCAACGGCACCAACGCCGAGGATCTTCGCCCCCGCCTGAACGTGTATGGCGAGTACAAGAAGGTGTGGGACAGGGCGGATTACACGGTGGCCTACGAGCATAACGATGCGGAACTCACCACGACGGTGAGCGGCAAGGTCGATGACGCCCGCCACACCAACAACGATCTGACCGGGCAGGGGATCTCGGCGCGGCGGAGCAAGGCCAAGCATTATTTCGGCGCCGATTACCGGATGCTGAAAACGGAGCGCACCGTGATCGAGCCGAATGGCGTGGGAGCCCTCGCGGCAAGGATCGACACGGGACGCCAAGCCCATACCGGCCTTGGCGCCAGGACGAAGGCCGTCGATGCCGAGAAGGACAGCGTCATCACGCTCTATGACGCGCTGGGGCGCGCCGTTGAAACCGTCAACGCCGACGGCGTCAAGTCCACGATCACCTATCTCCACGCGCGTCCCGACTCGCTGGGGCTCGCGGGCCAGGATTTCTTCGGATACGCCGAGGGAAAGATCGTCACCAACGAGAGCGGCTTGAAGGTCGCGCAGTTCAGCGACGCTTTCGGCAGGATGCGCCGGGAGGTCGCCGATTACGGCCCGGAAGGGGCGCATCTGAACCTGACGACGAAATTCGAGTATGACCTTCTCGGCAGGCTCGTCGAGGTAACCAACCCGAAGGGACAAGTCACGACGTACACCTACGATGCCTTTGGCCGGGTGAAGATGAAAACCCATCCCGACCTCGGCGGGATCAGCTACGCCTACGATGACCTGGGCAATGTCCGCTTCTCGCAGAACGCGGCGCAGGCCGAGAAAGGATTGCTGAGCTACACGCAGTACGATGACCTGAACCGCGTGACGCTGATCGGCGAAGCCTATATCGACAACGAGAGCAGATGCGGCGGGTATAACGAGGACGCCAACAGCGGAGGATGCGGAGACGGCACGCGGTTCACCGACATGCTCAACGGCAACGTGCTCCACATCGGAATCCCGGCGAAGCCGGTGACGGCGAACCCGACAACCTTCCTGACGCCCTATACGGCGCCCCCCACCTTCACGCCGGTGGAGAGCTTCCGCTTGCGCAACTGCTTGCTCGATCCGGAGGCGCGTCTCGATGAGACGACCCGGCCTCCGACGCCGCTCATCATGCACACCACGCGCATGTACAAGCCCGGTAATGGTGGCGCCGGGGTATATGGCGCTTGGCTCGATGAGTTCGAGAGCCTGCAAAACTACCCGGAGTTCGCCAGAATCTCCGTGCAGTACGACCGGATGCCGCAGCGCAGCGGCGCGGCATGGGGGGCCTTCCCCGCCTGGGAGACGTGGGATCGGCTCACGCCGACGGGAAAGGTCCGCAATCTCAAGGGACGCGAAGCCGCCGTGGCGTATCGCGACAAGGCCAGCGAGCCGTTCCACTACTCGGTGATGAGCTACGACGAACGGGGCCGCGTGGAGTGCTTGCTGCGCTACAACGAAAACCTCGGGTTCGACGCGGTGTACTACACCTATAATTCGGCCAATCAGATCACCTCGATCACCGTGGCCGATCCACTCCGGAAGTTCACGACCTGGTACGGCTACGATGCGCAAGGGCGGCGGGATACCGTCTGGACGAGACTCGACGGCCCGGGAGCGGGGTTGATCACCGGCGGCAACTTCAACAGTCACCGTTTTCCGGGGCTGGGGTCTCGTCAAGGAATTATCCCCGAGATCGTATATTCGTATACGAAGACGGACCGCGTGAAGACGATGGACTATCCCGCGATCCAGACTCTCACGACGTTCGCTTATAACCGCCGCAAGCTCCTGGACTCCCTCGTCGCGACGCGTGGCGGCACGACGATCTTCAGCCAGCGCTTGACCTATGACCTCGCGGGCCTCGTCACCGCGCAGGAATACCGCCGTGGCCCCGGCAGCGCGAAGCGGCAGGACTACACGTATGATCCGGTGCAGCGCCTAGACTCCTGGACGCTGGATGGCGTGACCACGGGCTATGAGTATAACGAGATCGGCAGCCGCATGCAGGTGACCAAGAGCAACGGGCCGTCCGAGCCCTATGGCTACTGGAACGGCACAAACCGGCTTTGGTACCGGGATCGGAAGGATGACCTCGGCAACGACACGACGCATGCCTATGCGTACAACGCCAATGGCGCTCTCACGAGCCAGATGGTAACCTACAACACGCCGAGCGAGAGCCGCTTGCTGCGCCGGGAGGAATTCGGACATTCCTTCCGTGGCCTGATGAACCGGGCGAGGGTGCAGGATATCGTTCAGGGCGTCCCGCAGCCGTGGCAGGATTGGCGGTATCGCTATAACGCGATGGGAGAGCGGGAGCAAAAACGGCTCTATGAATCCCTGGACGGCGTTGTTCCGGCACCCGATTCCACGGTGTATCCCTGGGTCTATTATCTGCTGGGCGGCAAGCTTCAATTGGCGGTCTTCCACGGCCAGCAGCTTGACTCGTTGCAGACCGATTGCGGGGACGCGGGGCTCAACAGGGTTTACATGTATCCCCACGAGTACCTGACTTACGGCGTGAACGACGTGGCGATGCTCGTCACAAGGCCGACGGGGGCGAAGGAGTACAAGGTGGTGGATCATCTTGGAACGACCCGCGCGGTGCTGAATGGCAGCGGAAACGTGATTGGGGCCTACGATAACGAGCCGTTCGGAGCGCCTATCGCGGTGACCGGGGTGAAGTCCCGCAAGGGCTTCATCGACAAGGAGACGGACCGGGAAACCAACAGCGGAAACTTCGGGGTCCGCCAGTACGATCCCGAGATCGGGGCCTTCCTGGGCACGGATGCCCTCGCGGAAAAGCATCCCGGACTATCGGCATATCACTATGCCTTGAATAACCCTCTCAAGTTCATCGATCCGTCAGGAATGGACTCCGTGCAGCGGCGGCTTGCGGTGTTGAAGGCGGAGGAGTATCTGGCGAAGAGATCGAAGGGTGATGATTATACCAACGGTGCGAAGGGCCAGCCTGGAGAGGAGGTTGATTGCTCTGGATTGGCGTCAGCTTGTTTGGTTGCTGCTGGAGCTACTGATCCCGTGAGCCTGAGCGGGGAGAAAAATCCGATTACGGGCGTGAAGATAGAAGGGACGGGAGTGCAGCATCATGAGAAGGCTGCAATACAGGAGATCGGCCTTCAGGAGATTGAACCGGGTAATTTGGTGACGTTCCGAACCGGGGGGAGCTGGCCGTGGCACATCGGCGTGATTTCCAAGGTCAACCGGGATAAAGACGGTACTGTCAAAAGCTTCGATGTGATCCATTCCAGCAGTACCAGGGAGGGACCGGACATAGAGAGAGGGTTCACTCCAGGTGGGGGTGGCTACCTTGAAAATAAGGTCCACGGTTACTACAAGTGGGATACTCCGGAGATACCAGCCGCGTTGGCTGGAAAAGTCCCAACACCCATCCCGTAGCTTGTTCAAGGTCGGGCATTGATGCAATGGGGCGTTGCCTTTGGCGAAGGCCAAGTGCTTTCGCCGGGCAACGCTCCATACTTAAAACCTTAGCCGCAGCGCATTGTTTCCCAAGGTATAATGTCGAAGGCATAAACCGAACAGCAGGAGAATAACATGAGACTGGCCGCGATTATCTTACCGTCATTAGCCCTCTTCCTGACTCAGTGTAGCAGCGAGAACACTCACGGCGTGCAACGGCAACCTAACGACTCGATCGCCTCGCATTCAGAAGCGGAGGCTCTACGTGCCGTTGATACGATTATTCCCAAGGGCAGGAAGGTGTATGAAATTACTGTTGGGAACTCGGACAGTTCTCTGATCGGCTATGAAGCTCCGTCCGAGGCAGCCGGGTTCGGATCGGGTCCGGGTGCTATAGATATCTGGGATAAGTATGCTTTCATAGCAGACACATATCACAACAACATAAAGAGGCTGGACTTGGAGACAGGAGCGGTGATAACGAGCCCGCACTTCCTGCCAGATGATGTTCCACCCGTCCATGATGTAGCTGTCAAGGACGGATCTGTCTATGTCGTCAACAGGTCTGACACCCTGTATGTCCTCAATCAGGATCTATCTCTGAGTGGGAAGATCCCTCTATTAAGTAGCTTCTGGAGAACACGCCATATGTTCTTGCACAGGATGAACCGGCCGGTTGAAATCTATATCCCACGAACCATGACTGCCACAGTCTCTGGCTCAGAGGTCAAATATGATAGCTCTCAACATGACTTTGAATATCATGAGAGACTACTGGTTTCCAGGAGCGTTTCTACATCGTCAAATCTCGATAGCACCAGGTGGTATGCTCAACTACCGAATGGAGCATCCCTTCAACTAGAAGAACCACTGCCACAGTTGGATCTCTGGTGGGCAACGAATACTGCCTTTGATTCCACCAGATTCGCATATTTCTATGCTAGTCCGCGAGAGTTCAAGGTGCATGTATATACCCTACAGTAGGAGAAAGCAATGAGACTGGCAGCAATGATCGTACCGCCACTGGCACTTTTTCTTGCGCAGTGTAGCAGTGAGAATGCTCATGGCGTGCAGAAGCAACGTGACGATTCAACTGCTTCGCACGCTGAATCAGGAGTGCCACAGACAGTCGATACCATTCTCCCCAGGAGCAGGAAGGTGTATGAGATTGCCGTTGGAAACTCAGATAGTTCATTCATCGGATACGAGGGCTCATCGGAGGCCACTGGGTTCGGCTCGGGTCCGGGTGCTATAGATATCTGGGAGAAGTATGCTTTCATAGCGGACACATATCACAACAATATTAAGAGGCTGGACTTGGAGACCGGGGAGGTGATAACGAGCCCGCGCTTCCTATCTCCTGATGCTCCACCTGTCCAAGATGTCGCTGTCAAGGACGGGAGCGTTTACGTCCTTAATATGTCGGACACCTTGTATCGTCTAGATAAGGATCTAAATCTGGAGAGAAAAGTGCCTCTATTAGAAAGATTTTGGAGAACAAGCCAAAATTTCCTTCACAGATGGAACCAGCCGGTAGAGATCTATGTCTCGCCATTCATGATGGCCACTCTACTTCCTTCAGGGATTAAATATGATAGCTCGGAACATGATCGCGGACATCAAGAGATTCGCGATCAGCAAGACCGGCTTTGGGCTTACAGGAAGATAGCTCTCTCATCAAATACCGACAGCACAAGGTGGTATGCTCAGTTACCTAACGGAGCGTTTCTCCAACTGGAAGAGCCACTTCAACAAATGGATCTTTGGTGGGCGATGAATACCGCCGTTGATTCCACAAGGTTCGCATACTTTTATGCCGCTCCGAAAGAATTCAAGGTGCATGTGTACACATTCTGATGCGATAACAAACGAGACGACAAGGGCAAGGCTTTGAAGGTCACGGTTATTCCAAAAACGTATCGGAGGCTTCCATGAGACTCAACCATACAGCCCTTGCCGGATTCACAGCATTGTTCGCCCTTACTATGTGGAGTTGCCAACAAGAAGGCTCAAATGCTGCGCTTGTGCATGATAAATCCCATGATACGCTCGTAAAGGCAACCGCCATGCCTGCGCGTCCGTCACTGGACACCATTACGCCAAAGCTGCGGAATGTATATGAGATGCAGATCGACAACCTTAACCGGGAGAAATTCGGGAGTAACCTGGATAGTCTCGGAGGGATGGGGCTCTATCCATCATCAATAGATGTGCAAGGTAGTTACATCTACATAGTAGACCGTTATCACGACAATATTAAGAGGCTGGATCTCTCAACCGGAGAATGGGAAACGAGCGGAGAGTTCGCGAGAGTTAAAGATCCCAATATCATGGATCTTCAAGTGTCGGACGGCACTATCTACGTGTCCAACATGACGGATTCGATTTATGTGCTGGATAAATCGCTGACCGTAAAGAGTGTTATATCACTGCCACGGAAGTTTTTCCGGTCACAGCAAGTTTTCCTGCGGCTCCCTGGGCGTCCTGTAGAACTGTATTGTCCTCCTGAAGAGAAGGTGGCGAGAGTCGATGGGGATACCGTGGTAATCGGCGCGGTCTCTAGTATAGCAGGCGGTGACATTGTCGAAGGCCGGGATTTTCCGGTTACTGCTAGTGCCGATAGCGCCAGTTGGTATGTGCATCTGCCTGGAAGAAGGTGGCTGAAGACTGAGGAACGCATCCCGGAGGTGGATGAGTTATACGCCCGGCGTTTTGCTCTTGATGACAAACACTTCGTCTATTTTGATATAGAGCCGAAGCGGGTCATTGTACATGTATATGAGCTATAGTTAACACGACGGTTCTCCTCATAACGCAAACCTAGAAGGTGTCGGTGTGCCGAAGATCTTTCAAACTTTGGTAATCGTTATTCTCGTATCCGGATGCAGCAGTAGTGAGAGGGCCAATGTCTCGGAGAACCGGGACTCATCAAGCTATTCTGTGTCAGATGCACAAGGCCACAATGAGCTAAATTCTCCGCAGCATGCACGCAAGCCTGATCTCGATAAGGTCTTTCATGCGCTCGCGGGGGAATGGGTCAGCCTGAGAGCGGCTAGGACGTTGGACCGTAAGCGTTCCGTCTATGCCTTCCTCGATGAAAGTAAAGGGCAACGCGCCGTGTACTTGAAAATCACGCCGGACAGCACAGGCTATAACCTGGTGTACTCCTATGACTTGCATGATAGCGGCATCCATACGATAGATTCACTTGCGCATGAATCTGGCGAGTACAGGTTGTTTTCTGGCGGCACCAATCTAAACGAACGTGTAAAGGTTCTGGGCCAAGGCGATGATATGAAGCTGGTGTGGAAGTATTCTACGCCGTCGGGCGTCATGGTGGATACATTCGCCAGCGTGAACCCATCATTTGAAAAGTTCTTGGGCCAATCCGTCATGGCCGGGGAATATTCGGACGAGGATAATAATAGAATATACTTCGGCGAAGATGGGCGGGCTTGGTGGAACGGCGACTCGGTGAACTACCGGGTGGGAATGGATTTCCTGGAATCGCGATTTGATTATTTCGAGGTCTCAACGGGCGAATTCGGGAGAGAGTCCACGGTTATGTACGCGTATAAATGGGATGGGCCGAAGCTCTATATCTACCCCACCGTATCAGATGACTCGATCATGTGGGAGCCGCGCAAAGAACCCGCACACATCTTAGCTCGCCGTTAATAGGTGCTCAAGAACCCCGGCGGAAACGTACTCTTCCGGGGATATCATGTGGGAGCCGATAGAAATCAGCGATACGCACGGAGTGCCGATGATGGTTGCACCCGTGCGGAAATAAGAATCAAAATCGTGAGGAGACGTCTTAGCCTCTCACAGCCGCAAGGATCTTCGATGAACGTCGCAGGCGGTCTCCCCATGCTTTGCCTCTGCGCCCTGCTAGCTTTGCTGGCATCAGAGGGGCCTTGTGCCGCATGGGAGATACCCCCCCTCACTCTGCCCCGCCCTTGCAGCCACCCCCCCCCCCCCCCCCCATTCACGCTCGCCGCTTCACGACATGTATGGCACTGAATCTCTATAGCCTAGATGATCGGTATTGCGGCTCTGTGGAGTATTACTCTCATCGAGCTACATACATGCTGAATCTTGGCAGATAAGTTCACGCAATTCAATTCAGCAATAACAATATGGCACAGCAAAAAACCTACTCCGGGAAGATTTTTAGGGCCGCAGTTTTAGGCGGTTCCATATCCGGTTTGATGTCCACACTAGTCTTGGCGAAGCTAGGGTTTAAAGTGGCTTTGTATGAAAAAAGGAGCGAATACAACCGCAAGGTTCAGTGGGGTGTTAGACAGAGCTTTATTAATTATCTAGCCAGCATCGATAACGATATTGCGAAGAAGTTTAAGAGCATTTCCTCTAACATTTGCAATGACTATAGATTTTTGACTGATAAATGCTCTCTTTATAAAGAGGGTGCATATTTGCACCAACAAAGAAACTCGCCGAGTGACGGTGCTTATGTAGAACAAGATCTAAGCGGCAAAGAAACGCTTGGTGAAGAAATCGTATGCTTGGTTCCCGCAAAAGACCTTGAAAAACTTTTGTTCAAGGAAGTGAATCGCCTTAAGGCGGTGACTATATATCGTAAAGAATCGCCACAAGTAAAGTATGAAGATAGCACTGGCGCCTATTCTCTAATAGAAGATGAAGGCGCTGCTTCATATGATCTTATTGTCGTTTGCGAGGGAGCAGCAAGTCAAACCAGAGACGCCGTAGGCATTTCATCAATGGCTTTAAGCAGACCGGTTGCACAGGTGTCTGGCCAGGCCGATTTAAAGCGTTATGGGATGATTATTGAACGTCTGCACAATATACAGCATGAAGACGTTCCCAAAGAGGGACTGCTACTATCTTTGCTCATATCTACTGACAGGCGCAAGGCATCCTGGATCGTTGGAGATATCTCCTCTGAGTGTTTAGCCAAGCTGAACGATAATCCTGACAGCTCTAAGGAAGAGAGTATCGTAGCAGAAGAATTTAGAAGAGTCGCAGCAAGAACCATGTTCACCGCTGAGGCTGAGATCGTTGAAGCACGGTATCAAGGAGTAGTGCAGAAACTTAAACGGTTCGATCTACAGGCTAAAATATCAAATAAGGCTATGGCAGGGAATAATCTTGTTCTTGCCGGAGATGCGGTTGGCGTAGGACACTGGAGCGTTGGTGGCGGGATGCATGTTGCTGGGGTTTGTCACATTAGCAGGCTTAAGGTATTAGCATCTGCATTGAAGGATTCAAGTGATAGGCAATCTGCGCTTCAGAAGTATAATGACGGCGTGCTTGCGGATACGATCGCATGGATATCCAGAGGGATTAAGGATTATTATCTAACGGTGCCGAGAAATGCATTAGAAGCCGTATTTAATAAATTAATCGAAGAATTGATGAAGGATAATACTATCGACTTCCCAAAAGAATTGAAGGGCCGTGTGGCTTCTGTATTTTTTGGCGATTCCCCAGTTAACTAGATCAAGCGTAGTGTTATCACTGCGTGAACGCTGGTACGCGTCCCGCACATGTCGGTCGGCGTCCCGTCATATATTCTTCTTCTCCAGTTCCACTGCGGCCTCCAGGGCGATCTTCTTCACGGCGCGGTCCCTATCCTCAAATGCAGCGGCATTGACCGTGGAGGAGAGCTCGACCCGGCCACCCTCTGTTGTGCCGACGCTCAGAAAAAGAAACCGTGATTGCTTGGCCGAGTAAAATCCGGCCACACCGAGAATCCAGGAAGGCTCATACAAAACCCGCACAAGCTGGTCATAGATCTCCCGCGCGAGATCATCCGCGGCCTTAGAGCGCTTGTATCCACGCGGAGGGACTGCTTGATGGGTCACCATCGGATTGACATGCTGCCCCCAATCATCTCCGAACGCCATTCTCGCCAGCGTCCGGCCCTCCTCGATCATGGCGGTCAACCTGAGCATGGTCGTTCGCCCGAGGGAGAGGCACGGCTTGCCGGGATCGGAAGCGTCTCCCCGGTCGCTGAATTCGACGGTGCCGTCCGCATAGCATTTCATCCACGGCCCGTAGCTCATCCCGAGCCGGATATGTGCTTTCTCGTAGTCGCCATCCGTGCGCTGATCGCATTGCTCCCAATGCACAAGGGGCGTTGTTGGGGGTATCTCGTTCATACCGCGAATATAGGTGATGCGGACGCGCATGCGCGGACATAAAAATTGTGCGAAGTGAGGGGTCTTGACCCCTCGTAGCCGCAAGGGTCTTCGATGAACGTCGCGGGCCGTATCCCCATGCTTCCGCGCCCAAGAGCTTGTGCAGCATGGGAGATACCCCTCAGCCCGCGCCGCCCTTGCGGCCACACACCCCGCTCGCGCTCGCCGCTTGGCGTTCAGGTCGCATGTGCGACCTGTAGCAACCAAGTGGAGAGAAGACATGACAAGACTCTATGCGCAGCCCTACGATATCTCGGCAACCGGGTTTTACTTCGAGACGAGGGAAGAATACGAACAGAAGGCAGCGAGAAACTTCAACCAAATGGGCTCCCCGGTCGAGGAGGACGAACTGCAATTCATCGACGGTGAGGAGATCGACTGCAAGCTGTTTGAAGCGCTGGGCGTCAACCAAGCCACCTTCGGCAAGTATCTGGAGGCTTGTGACGAGTGGCACGAAGACGAAAAGAGAAGAGTCACTATCGCCGTGGGTGAATGCGGCTATCGCTTCGACCTGGGCAACGACATGCCCGGTGATTTGGACGTGGATATTTATGAGGTGGACAGCCTACGAGAACTCGCCGAGCAGTTCGTGGATGAGGGGCTGTTTGGAGAAATTCCCGCCGCTATCGCGAACTACCTGGACTATGACGCGATAGCGCGTGATCTGAGCTTTGATTTTAGCGAAACCACGATTGCGGGAACTCGGTTGGTTTACGCGTGCGGGTGAAGAGGAGAAGGCCGCTGCCGATCCTGTCGGCAGCGGCCTTTTGCTAACATAGAATGTTTGCGAGTGAAGAAAGACGCAGCCTGCATCAGCCGGCCAGCGGTAGCCGGCTCTCAGATTCTGTTTCCAGTGCTTCTTCATGATAGAAGTTTAGAGGAAATCATATCCCGAGCTTATGACGGGCTCGCGCGTTCGAATCGTAGCTCCACATCGGCACTATATTGGAGATTGTATAGACTAAGGATCGGGTCAAAGAAATTATGTGCCTCCGCCTTATAGGCATCACTAGTCAATGGATCAACGTGCCATTTTGTTGCTTGAAACGCGACCCGCACTCCATCTTCATCATCCAACGCGGTCACATGTGCGACCAACTTATAAGGACGATTCGGATCGAGCATGACATCGACGTCATTTGTGCTAGGCCGGATAATTATAGACCGAAAAGGAGTATCCGGTCCAGGAATATTGCCTGAGTGAGTATCAATATTGTATCGCTCACCGCCAGTGAGAAGATCATGTAACCGCGTGATGAACTCATCAGGTTCCACATCGCTATCAATGTGAATGATCGGCAATGCATCTGTCGTTTCCATTAATGGCTCCTATGTTTATTATTTCAGCCCAGAAGATACACCGCTGCTTACGCGAGCCTAAACCCGGCTCGTTTACAGGTGCTGGTGAAACAGAATGCCGCTGCTGGCGATCCCAGCAGCGGCGTTTTCTTGTCCTGCACGCACCGTTCGGGATGATCCTGAATGGCGCGTACTATCTAACAGGGTGCCTGGCCGGGGTCCTCCGGCCGGCCGACTCTGTCAGTTCTTAGCTTACGAAATACCACGTAGTCCCGTGGCCGCTCCCCATCCCGCACGGAGGAAAGGTCTCCCCCCGTGAGATGCGGATCGTATTACCGTGAGTTGAGCAGCGATAGGTGCCTGTCTTCTGGCACGTCTCACCTGTTTTCATCAGTTCATCTCCTTTGAAAGGAAGGGCACAACCTTAGCGCCCGAGACCTTTCTTGATTGTCGTATTCTGACGTTTCGCCTCAGCGATCTTCCGTTGAGCGGCGCTTTTCGCAGCGCTTGACGGAAGATTTCTGATTGCTTTCTCTGCTTTCGCAATGTCCGCCTCTTGGGCTTTCACTGCACGTAAGGCATCTTGTTTCGCCTTCTCGTCTGAACTCATTTCGCCACCTATAATGGGTTAAAAGTTGATTGGATCTCTCATCGCTTCTCCCGCCGATCTGGCTATCAATGGGAGTAGGGGGGCAGGTCAGCCTTTGGACGATTTCGGATCGTTCCCGTGGCTGTCCGACTGCGAGATGCGGCCATTCTTGTTGTGGGTGATGAGCTCCGAACCTTGGTTCTGGCTGATCTTTCGTCCTTGATCGACTGCATCCTGCTTCGTATCGGTATGGACCGAAGCCCGTTTTGCGTTTTCACGCTTCACATCCCAGCCCCCCTTAGGGTTCGGGACGACATGGTGCTCCTTACGAGGAGGCATAACAAAACTCCCAAATCTTTCAAAAAACGCCCATGACTCTTGAGGTCCAGGCGACCATTGGCATTAACATAACTATTGCTCCGTCCATAGTCAAGGAGGTAAAGCAACAATCTAAAACCCTGACAATTTCGCATACACCTTGGTTTTATCTACCTTGTTTCTTAACTTTCGTGGGTGGAGGGGTGTATCAGATTGAAGAAAATATGCATATGGATAAAGAAAAATCACAACAGCTATATCACATTCTTGGCCTGCGCATCCGGCAGCATAGGGAGCGGCTGAAACTTTCGCAGGGGGCTTTGGCGGATCAACTTTCTATCAGCCGCAACTCTGTCGTGAACGTCGAAAAGGGCCAGCAGCATACGCCACTCCATGTCCTCTTTGAGATCGCCTACGCTCTCGGCCTTGAGATAGAAGCGCTGTTGCCGTCGATATCTGAAATCTTCAGCCCGGACAGCGGCATGGGTATATCGCGCATGGCTCACATTGAAAAAAAGACGGCTGGCAGCCCAGAAAGCAAGGAACGGCTCGTACAGTTCCTCAAATCTGTCATTTCAGAGAAAGGAGATGTGAACGATGACACCCGGAGAGATTGAGCGCCTAGCACTTGAAATCAGGCGCAAAACGACAATGGATGTTCTGCCGGTTCCGGTGGAGAAAATTGCGCGGATGCTGGGTATGAAGATTCAGCCCGCTGATCTTGGCGATGAAGTATCCGGAGTGCTTGTTATAGAGGGCGGTCAAACCATCATCGGCGTCAATGCCGATCATCCCGAAGTGCGCCAGAGGTTCACCATCGCCCATGAAATCGGGCACTTTATTCTACAACATCACACCCATACTGATCTCTTCGTCGATGATGGTGACTTCCTTGCCGTCTACAGGCGCGACAATCCCCGCTCGCGGGATAACAAGCGGGAACGCGACGCGAATACCTTCGCGGGGGCATTGCTCATGCCGAAAGATGTTCTGGAGAGAGAACTTGGCAGCCGCTCGTTGGGTCTCTTCGATGATCCTGACTGGAAGGCGCTGGCGGAGCGGTTCGATGTCAGCAGGCAGGCCCTCTTGATACGGCTGACCAAACTTGGCTTCTTCGGTCCTTCATATTGAAGCCCGAGCAGCATCCTTGCACAAATGGCTCGCAAAGATGAGCACTGCCTCACTACGTAGTGATTAAATAGTGTGAGCTTGAGGATGAGGATATCTCAACCGCCACCGATGTTATTGAAGGCATCATGGAAGAGATGGAGACCCTTGAGGCATCTCTGGCGAGTGCGGAGGAACACGGATAACCGACTTTCCCGCCGCCCGGCGGCAATCGTGCCCGCCGCCCGAACCAGCAGCACGGCCAACGCACACAGCCACCCGCAAGTCATCACACCTCCGCAGGCACCATTGCCGCCATGGTTTCGCGTGCGGGAGCTCGCGCGCGGCGTCGGCTCCGCCCCCTTCGGGAGGCTGCGCCTCCTGGGCGCCAGCTTACGCCGCTCATCGGTCATGTGATCGCTGCGCGAATACCGGCACGAGCGGACTCGTGCCGGGCAACAGTATTCTCTGTCATCCCGTAAACACTATCTCCCGCGACCAACCCCCTACGCTTTCTGCCACCGCGCATTCTCAAGCATTGCCTGATATTCGGGCGAAAGAAATTTCGAGCCTTTCGAGTTATCAGTGAATTTGGCATTCCTGCCCTCGGTCTTTGCGGGGGGATTCTTCCCCGCGCTGACGTCGCGCACGTTCTGCGCAAAGGCTTTTTCAATTCCGGAATTTCTGGAAGGCTGAGGCCGTGCGGCCCGGTCGGGCTGGGAAATTCCTTGCGTTTTATCCACGCCCTTTACTCTGTCCGCGAAGTACCGCGAGCCTTTCGATCTGTCGGTGAATTTCTCGTCCCCCACAGGCACGGGAATTTCCCTTGATTTTCCCGCATCTGGATTCCTATCCGCAAGGAATTTCGAGCCTTTGGAGCCATCGGTGAATTTGACTTGTCCGCCACCCGGCAATCGGGGAGGATCTTTCGTTGTATCCGGGCCTGCATCCTTGCCGCGTCCCGGCTGGCTAATTCCTCTTTCTTCTTTTGCCGCGTGGTAATTGAAATCCGGCGATATGCTTCGGTCGAAAAAATTTACAGGACTCTCTTTCGCAGGAGGCTTTCCTTCCAAAATACGAAGGGCCTTGTCCCTGATACGCTCTCTCTCTTGATCGGACGTCCTTTCGGGCATCCGGTCAATGACGTTCTCGATCTCTTTCCTTGCCTCCCATTCTTTCTCTCCAGCTTGGCGAAGGAACTGACCTTTTCCCATTACCGGGGCGTCGCGCAGCATAGCCGGAGTGCTGCCGGGAATATGTAGGGGCTGTTTCTTTACGTTGCGTGCTTTCCCATCAGAAATTTCAACCGCAATGTTCGCTTTCTCAGCTATTTTTCTCGCCTCTTCTTCAAGAGAGGATGGTCGTTCTTTCTCGCTCATAGAGAAGTGTTTTTATTTAAAATTTGGATATAGCTATGATAAAATATGGACAGGACCATCAACGCGGGAGCATTGCGATGAAGAGATTTCCTGAGCCCAGAGTGAGACGGACGGAGGGATATGACGATGACGATCCCATCGGCTTGCGCATTATCCGTGAGGAGTTGCCCCTTCACTGGCTGCTGAGCGAATTGCTGTTTCACACGGTCATGCTGTGCGCTGACGTCTACGAGAAAGTTTCTGCGCGCATCCTCCTTGACGCCGCCTTGTCCGCTCCGAGAGGTGCTAATCGCAAAGCCGCTATGGAAGCGGACACATTCTTCAACAGGACATACGGAGTGTCCTACGATAAGAATGAAGTCATCCTTGGTGAATTTCTGGACAATGCTTCCGAGGAAGAAAAAGCCGCTTGGGAAAGAATGGATTCAGTAGAGGACGCGGACTCATACCTGATAGCGCGCAATAAAAGGCTGCCGCACTACGGAGTCCTTCTGGAAGGGGGGAACTTCTTTATTGGAGATTATCGCCATCTGTCAAAAGAACTTCGCGCCGTGACGAACTTCGCCTTCTCCGGGTTCCTCTTTCATGCCCTGAACAGCCCGCACTTCGCATCGCTCTGCAAGGATAAAAGCCTCAATGCCTCCACGATGACGTTCGAGCAAAAGCTGGATACGGATCTTGACCATGAGGCGCTGTATAATCGCCTGATGATCCAATTAGGCCATGCATGAAGGTCAGGTGCGCCGCACCTCGATATGGGTGACAAGGCTCCCCGTTTCTTCTGCCGCCGCGTACCGCTCGTGAATCATTTTGATCTCGCGCACGCCATGAGCGGAAAGGTGGGTGAAGAGATCGGACAGGTTGCGGCCCTTGAGCGTGACGATATGCGTCGTGAAGGTGAGCGTGATCGTATTCTCTTCCGGCAGGAACTCGCCTGAGTTCAGGTTATCATAGTTCAGGAAGTAGCTCTTGCCGTCGAGGAGGACGAAGTACACGTTCCGCACGTGCGCGTCCGTGGTGTAATAGGCGAGCCCCGCCTCCTTTGAAGCGTTGCCGATCCGGTTGAATCTATCGCTCAGGTCCGTCATCGCGCCCTCGTGTGCGTTGAGGTTGATTTCTTATCTGCTCTTGTTGCCGCCGCATGTTCGCATCCCTCTGTCTCTCTTCCCCGACAAGTTCGAGAGCGCTTTGCCGCTCGCGCATGTTCCGGGCGTGGCGCAGCAGTTCCTTCTTGTCGTCGGTGTAGATATGAACCATGTGACGCCCGCGCGAGACGGAGACATAGAACTGTTTCGCGTCCGTCGCGGGGAAGGTCGCGGCGGGTTGGAAGAGGAAGACGTCATCGACCCCTTTCGCTTGCGCCCCTTGCGAGGTGATGGAGTGGCCGTGCGCGAGGTGAAGGAAACTCTTGTCGATTCTATGAGTCGCCTTGCTGATCTCGTTTTGCAAGACGATCCCGTCGCGCCTGGAGACGGACACCACCTTGAGGAGATCCCCGTTGTTCAAGCGGCCCTTATCAGCGTCGAATCCGTTTTTCGTGATGCGGATTTTGTCTCCTTTGGAAAGAGGAATTGTTTCCTTCGCAAACACCTCGTAGCGGTCGCTCTTGTCGGTAGGGAGGGGGCGGGTGTCGCCGCCGTCCGTGATACGCACGTCCGTTGGCGTTCTCTGCGAAACCTCCCATTGACTCCCGCGCTTGAAGCCGGAGGCGTTCTGCGTGAACTGCACGACCTGGCCGGGCTTAAACGCGCGGGGATCGGATTTTTCCGCTTCGGTCAGGTGAAGGTTTCTGAGGCGCGTGACCTCGATTTCTTTCTTGCCGAGAAAACCTTGGTTTCGGAGTTCGGCACGGATCTCTTCGGTCACTTTCTCGCCTTGCGCGTGCGTAGGGGAGATCACGAGCGCGGACTTGCCTCGTTTCAAGACCTCCACGTAATCCTTGACAATGGAGCTTTCATCCACATCTTTGATGCAGCCCATGCCGTCCAGTTTTTCAAAGGCGCGGGCCACATTACCCTCGCTGAGATCCTTCACGGCGTCGCGGTATTGCGATTGCGTCTGTCGGTAGATCTGGGTGACCTCTGCGGCCTGTATGCCCCCCACGGTGTTGAGGATGCGCAGCGCGTCCCCCCGCTGGACGCTGGCATGTTGCCGCGTGTCGCCCGAGAGGATGAGCCGCGCGTTCTGCCGGGTCGTGAGTTCGAGGAGCGCCTTCATGTCCTTCGTGCCGAGCAACCCGGCCTCATCCACCCATAGGACTTGGTTCTTCAAAGCGTTCTGCCGGGCCGTGTTCTCCAGCAGATAGGCGACCGTCGTGGCCTCCTTGAATCCTTTTTTCCTCAGAACGCCGGACGCCCCGGAGGAAGCGGCGACGGTCATGACCGTTCTCCCGACCCGTTCGACGTGGGCGACGGCCTCGGGCATGAGGGTTGTCTTGCCAGCTCCCGCCACGCCCCGGATGATGGAGACGCGGTGCGGCGTTGTTAGGATATGCGCCACGGCCCGCCGCTGGCGTTCATCGGGGAGCGAGATATCCGGCGCGGTCTTGTAGAGGGGGATCATCTTGCCTTGACCCGCGCGGGCCAGATCGACCATGCGCCGCTCCTCGGCCAGCACCTCTTTCGTCGTGCAGAGGGTCCGGCCCTTCTCCTCGACATGGATGATCCGCTTGTCCTCCTCGAAGCGTTTGGTGATCTCCCGGGCCGAGGCCCCCCTCACGCCCACGGCCCGGTACAAGGCCCTCTCCAGAATCCGCCTTCCGTCCATGACCGAGGCCCGCTCGAAGCAATGCAGGAGGGCATAGTCCACGCATTGCTGTGCCGTGATCTGGAGGGGGGCGTTAACCGCCGGGGCCTTGTCCGGTAAGACCGGGGCCCGGGCTGTGCCCGGTGAAACCGTGACTGTCTCCCTGGCCGTCTCCGGAATCGCGTCCTTGACCGGAGCGAAGCGCACAACGGCGTTCTCCCCGATACCATCCGGCCCGAGGGCGAGGATCTGGCTCCGCCATGCCTGCCGGAGTTCGTCCATGCTGGCACCCTTTTGCTTCTTGGCGCGTGTCCGGGCGCCGAGCTCGTTGAGTTCCTTGGGGTCGGTGATGCCCTTCTCTTCCGCGACTCGGCCGATCTCATCGGTGCGTTTGGAGAGGAGGTGAATGACCCGTTGCGGCACGCCTTCGATCTCGAAAGCCTTGTCGGTCTGGCGGACCTGATAGCCCAAGTCCGTCAGCTTGTCGGCCAGCGTCTTGTGGAACTGAGCTTTGTAATAGGGGATATCCCGCTGGATATCTCCGAACTGCCCTGCCTTGATCCGTCCCTCAATAGGGTCGAAAGTCGCATTGAATACGAAGCAATGGCTATGCAGATGGGGATCGGGAAGATGACCTTCCACGGGCCGCGCCGTCTGGTGCGTGAAATGCGCCCAGACAAGCTCCCCGGGGTCCGGCGGTCTTCATCCCTGCCGCCTGTCCGTACCCGCGTCTTGCTATCGGCCTCGATCATGTGCATGGTCTCGGTGACGCTCTCCCGGAATGCCGTGAGGATATGATCGTCCGAGGAGAAGGCGTGCACGATCGACACGGATTTCGGGCAATGGAAGTTGATGTCATAGCCGATCCTCCGGCCCCTCTTCTTGCGGGGCGTCAGCTTCTTTCCGGTCTGGGGGTGCTTGTTCTCGCACAGCGCGAAGAAGTCATCCTTGCTCGTGCCGCCCGCAAGCCCAAGCCGCTCGGCAAGCCGCCCTTGCCAGTATCCCGGCAACTCCTGGTCGCTCACGTAATAGTCGGCCTTCACCAAGGCGTCGGAGAAATACGCCTTGGTGTTCGAGCTGCCACGGCTCAGGATCATGCGGATCATCTTTTGAGCGTAAAGTGATTCCGAAGCCCGCGGTTGATATTCCCGTTTTGTTAAAGCCCGTTAAACTCGCTCTTGGGTAACGGCCTGCTTATCATCAGCCCTTACCCTCGCCCTCAGTAGGGCTTTTCACCCCCCTGCATCCTTGCCCTCAGCAGTGCTTTTCATCCCAGTCAACTCCTGCCCTAAGCACAGCCTTTTTCCCAACAGACATATCCCCTAAGCACAGCTTAGGGGGGTGCCGCTGCCGCGAGGTTATAGCGGGGAAGGTTCAGGCCGGGGGAGGGGGTGAAAGCGATCGGAGGCGTTGCCGGGTGGTCACTCCGCGAGGGGTGCCTGATCCGCATCGCGCATCATGCGATCCAGCACAGCCTTGCGCTTGGCGGGATCATTCGGCTTGCGGCCCATATAGGAGCGATACCCCCGAGTCCTGCTGCCGTCCTCGTCGTGAAGAAAATTTTGAGGGAATGCCGCGTTGACGATCATCTGGTCTATGGTGTCCATGACATGGTTGTCGCCCCAGTTATACGCGCTACAATAGCTGGCGGAATAGACCGCGGCGCTGAACATGAGGAGCCAGCCGAGGCTCTGGCCAAGCAGCGCCAGCAGCAGACCCGCCACGAAGAACGGCGCGGGTTCAATCCAGCACTCGAATGCCCGGATATCCACCTCGAGTCCTGAAATCCTGCGAAAGATTTTCCTCATGCGGCCGCCGACCGCCTCCTGTTTCCACAGCCGGGCAACGGTGTCATTGCTGCCGCCCGAGTCAAGACTGTATTTCTCGAAATCGAAGACGGATGGCGCGTGCTTCTGCGCCTCGTGGTGCCGACGGCACATCACATAGAAAAGCATCAGGTATATATACCAGCCGATATACGGCACATAGGAACTCGCTTTGCTCGGTATTAAGGGGGCGAACGGGGTCATAAGGGGCAAGAGCGCAAAAAGAGCAGCGGTCCGCACGGCGGCGGGGCGCCGGAAGTATCGCTCCCCGAAGTCCTTTCGGATAAAGACCTCGATCAAGAGGCGGCAGGGGGAGGCGAACGCCAGAAGTTGCGACCAGATAATTTGTTTTAACAGGCCGTCCGCGCGTATAAATGCGCTGCCGGAGTAAATGGTCTTTGTCTTCGCCATAGGTCAAACTGTCAGTCTGTTGATGGGTAGTTTTGATGAAATGTCGTCAGGGCATAGCTCTCGCCGCTCTCCAAAACTCTTCCCTGAAAGTGGATATAGGCTTCGGTCAGCTTCCCGCTTCGATCCCCGCCCGTTTTCAGGACCGGAAACTCCTCGGGCCGTATGATCCGGTCAATCCTCAACTGCGTTGTCTCTGATGAGGTAAACTGATCTCCCGCCATTGTGGTTGTCGTGGAGGTTTCCTCATAGGCCCCATCCCCGATCAGCTCGGAGGCATAGCGGTTCGTCTCGACATCGGCGTTGCCATGAAAGATCTTCGTGGCGAGCGTGCCGAGGAAGCTTTTCACGCGATGCTCCGACTTCACCCCGCCCATGTTCGCATGATAGTTCGGGAGGTTCTGGGAGAGGTAGACCGTGGCGATCAGGCTGCTCCGGGCCGTGGCCTGATACTCGGCGTCATACTCGTGCAGGAAGTTTTGCGCTTCATCGGCCCAGAGAAACACCGGAAGGCTTTCCCTGCCGACCTGCCGCTTCTCCATCGCGCGCTGCCAGATATACTTGAAGAGGATTTGGCAGTCCCGCCCGACCTTGTGGTGGATCTTCACGGGCAGGTTCAGCACGATGATCTTGCCCCTTAAACAATCTTCCGGCGTGAAGGTGGAGGGGTTGCGGCAGAAGAGGGTATAGACCGGGTCGCGCAGCAGCCGGAACAAAAAGCCCGCAAAGGAGAAGTCGATGATGGAACGGGTCTTTTCCGAGAGCTTGGAAAAGCTTTCAAAGAACTGATCGACGAAGTGGAGCAGCCGTTCATCGGATTCCCGGTCTTTGATGTCGGCCTCGACGTTCTTCTGTGCCGCCCTGGCGGCCTTCAGGAAGATGCTGTCCTGTTCGACATTCCGCGCTCCCGGCTTCGGCAGGGATTGTACGATGTCGTACATCTGCTGCACGGTCACATGGCCGTAGGCCAGCTTGCACAGATCGACCACATGAAACATCAGCATGTCGAGCGCCGCTTCCCAAAAGGGGTCTTGGTTGACGCCGGCGGCTTTCTCCTCGCTGGCCCGGATGACGGTCTTCAAGACCTGAACGATGTTTTCGGTATCGCCGTTCTTGCTCTCGTATTCGAGGAAGTTGAAATAGTTCGCCCGCCCTTCCTCGACAATGATCAAGTCATCGCTCCGGCCCGCAAGAGCACAGTATTGTTCCCACAGCGCCTTTTCATCTGGCTTGACCGTCAACACCAATCCGCCGAATCCAGCGGAGAGGTATTTCAGGGCCAGGAATCGACCGCTCCCCGAGGTCTTGCCGGACCCGATCCCGCCGAAAATCTGCACCCCTTCCACGGCATTGCGGACGGTCCATTCGCTGCCGGAAAACTTGGCTAATGTCTTGGGCAGGTATTCGTTTTCCTGTCTTGGCTCTATGTCAGCGTTCAATTTCTCTGTCATCTTCTCTGTCCCGATCTTGTGGTTGATCCAGCCAGCGGCCCATACTCCAGCCCTTGTCCTGCCCCACGTCGAGCCATGCCGGGTGCCATACTTTCATTTTTTCATCTATGTATTGCTCGCGGCCATCCCGGAAGCCCTCCAGCCAAGGCGACGAGCCGTTGACTTTGGAGACGTCTTTCGCGATGTCCGGTAGATGCGCCGCGATCACATAGCCTTCATTGAAGCCCTTTATGTACGGGTCGCTCATGGTTAAAAGGTGTTGTGTGCGTGCTTCTGTAGGTAGGCGTCGATGGAGTCCCGGTCGTAGAGGATAATTTTCTTCTGCGGTTGTGAAAACCGGATCTTCCCCTCGTCGCGGAGCTTTTGCAGCGTCGTTCTCGACTTGATGTTGAGCAGCCGCATCGCCTCCTCATCATCCACCCACTTGTCCATTTTGACGCCCTGTTGATCCTTCAGGCGCGCAATGACCTGTTCGATCAACGTATAGAACGCCGCCTCTTCAAGACAGATGACTTCCATAACCTTCAGTGTGATTGATCAAACGGGAACTAATGATCCTGGCTTCTGCGAGACACCCAATTGAATCAAATACGTTTTCAAGTTCTGCCGCGCGGCCAGCTTCAACTTCATGCGGATGCTGGCTGATTGGTTGTTGACCGTCCGGGACGTGACGCCCAGAAGGGCGCCGATATCCTTGGCGCTCATCGTGAGGCGCGTGAGCACGCAGATTTGCAGTTCAGCCGGAGTCAGCGTCGGCGCGATCGCCAGAAGCTTTTCGGCGAACTCCCGGTGAACGATCAGGAACTTTCGCACAAGATCCTCCATATCGTGTCCCGTGGTATCGAGCGCGCGAACCGATTGCAGCAGGTCACGGGCATGACCGTCTTTGTGTTCCGGATCGGCGGCGATGATCTTTGCGAGCCCGGCTTCCATGAGCCTGATGAACCCCTGCCGCTGCATGATATGTTCGGCAAGTCCGGCCAGCTCGCGGGTCTTTGCCACCAGCTCGCTTTGAATCTCCTCCACTCTGGCCTTGAGTTCGAGCGCCGAGCGCTTATGTTCCTCGACTTGATGGATGATCTCCATGTTTTTGAGCCGCCTGTCCGCGTTCTCGGTGAAGATCTCCCGTTGCAGCGTGTGGAATTTCTCGAAGTGGAGGAGGGCATCGGTTGACTTGCCGACGAGCTTGTAATACGTGGAGAACTCCCGGTGGATGTTTTGTGTCTCAAGCTTCATCCCGTATTGCTCGGCCAGCAGGAGTGCGCGCTTGAGATAGCGGGGTGCCCGCTTTGAATCGACGTGCATCATCGCCGTGCCGAGGGCACGGTTGCCGCGCACGACCAGTTCTTCGGCGGATATCGACCTTGCCCGCGAAAGCCCTTTCTTGAGCATATCGACCGCCCCGCTGAAATCCTTCTTCTCCATCGCCATCTCGCCCAGGAGCAGATGCACCTCCGCTTCACCCGCCACGAGTTTTGCGCCTCGATACTCCGCGAGGGCCTGAGCATAGCAAGTACCCGCTTCGACGAATTTCCGCTGCGCGGCGCAAGCCTCGCCCACGCTCTGACACGCGACGGCATACATATATCCGCGTGTCCCGCTCTCCTCGAAGAGATGGACGCTGCGGCGATAAAGCTCCTCGGCGCGCGCGAACGCTCCTTGTTGCCGCAGCACCTCGCCGATCTGATTGAGCACCATCGCTTCCCCGGCGGCGTCGCCGAGCGCGCACATGATCGTGCGGGCCTTGGCGTAGCACTCGATGGACCTGTCAAGCTCCCCGAGCACGGAAAGGGCGTTGCCGTAGTTGTTGTAGGCGGTTGCGAGAAGGCCCCTGCAATCGGCGGGGACCGGCTCCCATCCGTGCGTCTGCCAGATAAGGTTCGTTTGCGCGCGGGCCGGGGCCGTCATGATCCGCTCGATGCACGCAACCGATTCAGCGGCCTTCAAGACTCCTACGGTGTAATTGCCCGCGTAGACAGCGCATGACGCGATATTCAGAAGCACCGTCGCGGCGCCGACCATGTCGCCGTGCTGCCGCTTGATTTCAAGGGCTTGTTCGAGCATCCTGTGTCCTTCTTGATACTGGCCAAGCTGCGCCAGGAGCGCCCCTGCATTCTGCATCGCATTCGAGACGCCGATCGGATCGCCGCACGTCTCGAACATGTCCCGCGCCCGCTCGGCGCATGCGAGCGATTGTTGCGGGTGGGAGGGATCGCGCCCCATGTTGAGAACGACCTGAGCGGCGGCACGCATATCACCGATGAACGTGAGTTCTTCGAGCGCTTGCGCCGCCAGCGTCCGGAACGTCTCATCCTCGCCGTTTGCTTTGGCAACGATCGCTTGGAGATAGGTCACGTATCCCGCATAGCGTGGCTCGTCGATCCTCAGTTCGGCCAGCGTCCCGATATGTGACAGGAGCGTGCGTGTATCACCGCGCGCGTTTGCTTGCATCGCGCGGTTGATATGATAGAGGGCTCTATTGCGGAGCGGTGTCGCCATAGTGCTATCGGAATGCTGAATCGCGTTGCCCGGATGATCGTGGCGTCGAGGGTAACGCAAGCATGTTTGATGGTTAGCAAGGGACGACGGGGAAGCTGAATGACTTCTCACAATCTCCGCTCGCAACGAGGTCGCACGTATCTTCCTGGCTGGTCGTCGCATGATAGGCGACCACATCATATACTTGCGTTTCCGGCACGGCGTCGAACGCGGCGACACCGTTGGAGTTGGTCATTGCCAACTGCACGTAATCATCATCCTTTCCCCTGAGCATAACCATCTTGCCGGGCGCGCGCTGGCCTCCCACAAGGACAATCGCCGTGATCCTGCCCACCGGGGGGAGAGTGGAGAGATCGAGCGTGATGGGCGTCACGCCCGGCTTCCCATCCATCAGCACGAACCGCATGAGATGCGTACTCTCGCCTTCCGGCACCACGACGATATAGTAGAGGCCGGGAGGAACATCCGCGAAACGCGCCGGGACCGGCCCATTCACCTCCAGCCATTCCGTCTCGACATGCTTCGCGTTGCAATTGGTAATGACCACCGTGCAGTATGTCGGGGGGCCTAGTGCGGTAACGGACTCGCGGACCGCTACCTCGATCGTGTTCGGCATAGGTTGATAGATTGATGCGTTGAATGGTGTATCGTACTATGACGAGAGCGCTTTATCGCAGTCGATGAGCATCGCGCCTCCAAGTACGTCTTTTTGGTTCGGTCCGATATTCACCGGCTGCGCGGACGCGAGAATCCTGCTGGTCACCTGCAACGGCGTGACGCCCCGGAACTTCTCATGGATCAAGGCGGCCAAGCCCGCGACGTGCGGGGCGGCGGCGCTACTGCCGGAAAATGTCTTCATATAGCCATCGTTCTTGTGAAACGTGGTCGTGATATCCTGGCCGGGTGCGACCACGGTCAGATGGTTTCCCTTGCCGCCGATGCCGGTGCGGTCGAGAATCATACGCTGGCGGTCGCATCCTCCCACGGCGATCACGCCCGCCGTGTTTGCTGGAAATCCGACATCCTTATGCTCATCGCCCGTGCTGGCGACCACGAGGCAATGGCCCGCCATGAGCGCTTGAACCGCGTTCGCGAAGGCGGGCATTAACTTCCGGTCCGCCGCTCCGGCCAAGCTGATCGAGACGACATTCATGCGCTTCCTGAGCGCCCATCCCATGCCGGCCAAAATCGCAATGGGGGTCGCTCCTTCCTTCTTGTCGGCGACTTTAATCGAAAACAGATCGGCGTCCCGCGCTATTCCTCCCTGCCGTCCAGCCACAATGCCCGCGCAATGCGTGCCGTGGCCGAAAGGGTCGCTCCGAAAATCGGCGTCCCCTTCGCAGAACGATACGCCTCCCTTCACGGCCAGATCCTTGTGGTAGGCGATCCCCGTATCGAGGAGGGCAATCCTGCTGCCCTTGCCGCTGTATTCCCGCGCGAATCTTCCGTTTGCCCTGATCATCGCGAGGTTCCACTCGGCTTCAAGGGTCGGCGGGGGTGAATCTCCGGTATCGGGCGAACCGGCTTCCACCCTGGCCGGGTATGCTTTCGGCTTGCACGGGCAGACCGATAACACGTCAGGGTGACAAGACAGCTTCGACTGAGAAAACGGGGAGGTTTCGATCAACAAGAGCGGGCGGGCTGTCGCAAATGTGGGGGTTCTTATCAGGCTAAATCTCAGTGTCTCTTCCCGGAGGGCAAGTTTGATCGTGTATTTTTTGCTCTCCGGCGGCGGTATCAGCGCCGATGATCCCATGCCGTTGAAATGATAGATGATCCCCGGTTCCATTGTCTTCCCCCCGGCTAATGCCGCCACCGCATCGACGGCGCGATAACCGTCACCGACAATGTTCTCTGCTTCAAGCTCGGTAATGTCGAGCCGCTTGTATGTAATGAGGAGAATGGTCTGATCCATCGTTCGTTGCTTGGCAGGTTATGCCTCCCGGGGGTGGAGTTGGAGGCGGTCGATCAACAATTCGGGTGCGAACTTATGGGGCCGCAGGGGAGAATCCCACAACTAAGGTTACTCATGTTTTACTGCCGGTTGCGGCGACGATTTTGCTCAGGGACATGGCAGCGGAATCGAGGGAAGTGATGCGATTCCCGGAGCGGTGCATCAAGAATCTTGCTGTTGAAAAAAGAAAGGAAGGGGTGAAGGATAAGGGGCCAACAGAGGTGCGCCTTGATCGAGATATCCTCAAGAGGAAGATGCAGAGAGAGGAGATTGCCGGGGCAAGCGATCCCGCCGGAGTGCTCTCCATCAAGCCGCCACAGGCAGCAAAAGCACCGGAGGAAAACAGAGATTTGTTGTACCTATGTTTTACCCAAGTTTTCACAAAAGAAAAACCCGGATGAAAATCCGGGTTTTTTCGTTGTTTCGCGGGTTTTTGAGCCGCTTTTGAAGCGGAGAGGGTGAGATTCGAACTCACGGAACCCCGAAGGGTTCAACGGTTTTCGAGACCGTCCTATTCAACCACTCTAGCACCTCTCCGAATTGAATCTATCCACGTTCCCGGCGCCGGGGCGAGACCGGGATGCAGTGTGTGCCCGGGCACAAAACCTCTGGAATCTGTCGAATTTTGCCCCTTGTTCGATTGAAGATGTCCTGGATGTTCAGGTCGGGCTTCGCCTCAGGGGGCCACAAATATAAGGAGCCGGAACCGTTGAATTCCAGCGAAATCGTAACAATCGGCCGCAAGTTTGGTTGCATTCGACGGAGGACAGATCACGATTTGTCAACGCCGCCAGGCTCCGGGGCCGGGTGCAGGTGAGGGCCATGCGGTTCTTGATTGCGATCACATGCCGAACATCGACACCTCCGCTGTCGCGTTTCCATCGCCGGGCGTATGCGTTTCCATCGGCTTCCGGCCTGCATTGCTGCCTGCCTATGGTCGATTATCACGCTCCGGATCGTACGGAATTGTGTACTTCCCCGGGCGTTGCACGGCGGGCGTGATCGCCTGCGGAAATGCACCGACATCCGCGCCATCGAGCCAGTCCAGCGATCCGAGCGTGCCGCACGGATCTGCCTGACGTTGTGCCCAGCGCAGTGTTGCGATGTTATCGGCCGTAAACTGCGGGCGTTGCGCTGTGCCACGCAGGAAGTTGATGCCGGCGATCCACGACCTGTATACTTCACTCAAGTGGGTGGGTGTAAGAATCGGCATGGCGCCCACGGGCGGTGTGAGACCCTCGAACTCGGCGTTCTTCGCAAGTATGCCGGAGTTCCAGGCCTGTTCGGCGAGATCGGATGCGGTGTCCGCCGATGTCGCGGCAAGGTGCAGGGCAATGGCGTTGTTGATCCTGTCGGCAACTTCGTCGTAGACATCGCCGGGACGTCCATGTTCGTGTGCTTCGCCGAGCGCAATTGCGAACTCTTCACCGGTGCTTCCGAAGCCCAGGGGATTCGGAATGCCCAGCACGAGCCCGATGGGGCGGCGCACCACCGACTCCAGCATACTCAGGTGGCGAAGAGGGCCGGGCGGTTCGATCGGCTCGGCATTGGGGAAGCGATGAGCCAGGATCATCCAGGTGACGTGACGGACCGCGTTTCCCTTCTGCGGGTTCACCCAGGCCCGTCCAACCGCGGCGCGTACCGGACGATAGATCGTCAGCATCGCCCATGGGATTGCCAGAGGGAAGGTGAGAGGATAATGTGAGGCGACCGCCCATACTTCCTGGCTGGAGAAGTTCTTGACGATTTCTCTATATAGTGTTTCGATCCATGATCTGCCCGCATATGCTCCGATTGCCGTGGCGATGCTCGCGAGCGCCCACCGGCTGATGGTGCCGGTGGGATCGATCAGGTTCGCGGGATCGTTGCCCGTGTACACATACGGGCTTGCATACTGGCCGGCCGAATCGGCGGCGTAGAATCGTGCAAGGCCGGTGTTGTACATGCGCGCGCCGTAGTTATACAGTCCGGTTGCGCCATCGTACTGCTGGCCGGTGTACAGGTAGGATGTGCCGGACGTGCCCCCGCTGCGCCAGATACCACCAAATGGCAGGTAGTCCATGAATGCCTCGGCTGCGCCGGTGGAGCCGTTCACTATCACGCGCGTGGAGCCAAGGTGGTCGCTCAGCAGGTAGTGAACGTCGCCGCCGCGTTTCATGGCAATGATGCCGGTCGGACCGTAGACGTAATACGTGGTGACGGTACTGGTCCCGACGATCTGATCGGCGAGCGGATGGATGTTGCCACCCGCAAGCTGGATGCTCTTCGTGTAGGTTTGCGATCCATCGGCATTGGCCAGCACGGCAAGCGTGCGCTGATCATCGGCACCGTAGGCGTAGCTGGCACGGTCGCCTGTGGCGCTCGCCATCTGTACCGAAGTCGTCAGGGGAATTGTTGCGCCGTAGTCGATCGCATACTGGTTGTGCGCCATCGCCTGTGTGATTGCACCATTGCCGTCGTAGCCATAATCCGGTGATTGCTGCGATGCGGTCAGCGAAATATCGTCCACATACAGTGCCGGACCGCTTTCCGGGCCGGTTGATCGCTTGTAGTTGCGCAACTCCAGTGTGGCATAGCTGGGCGTGGTGTCCAGGCCGAGCGATGCGATGGTCGCGGCGATATCGATGTGGGCGCTGCTCCCGGCCCAGGTGTCCGAAGCCGTAATTGCCTCAACCAGTACCTCGGCGATTATGCCGGCCGAACCGTACAGCGTAAGATACCAGCCGGCCGGCCCGATTGCCTGGGCAAATCCCGCATCGGTACGGGTCCAGTAGTCGAGTGTGTAGTTGTTCATCGGAGCCAGGTAGTTGCTGTAGGCCAGCACGTTATAGTGACCGAGGCTTCCTCCCGGCATCAGCAGGCAGTTTGGCGCGGAGTGCGGATTGTTCGTGCTGATCGATGGGCCGGAGGGGCCGCCATTGCTGGCGTACCAGCACCAGCCGTCGAGACAGCTCTCGTTCGGAGTTCCGGTGTCGAAGCTCATCTCCAGGTTCACCGTGCCGGTGATCGTTCGCACGCGATTGTTGACCGGCGGGGTTCCTCCCGTTCCGGTGTACGAATAACTGCTCTGCGTGGCGCCGCGGGTGATCATCAGTATGTTGCCGTTGGCATCGTAGCCGCCGCTGCCATCCGTGCCTACCGCGATCGACATGCTGTCGCCCAGAGTGCATTGTGCCGTCGTAATCTGTCCTGCCGTGTCGTAGGCATATCGGTACGAGTACGATTCCGGCGGGGCGGGCCACGCGCTGGAAGTCTTGTAGCGCATATCAGCGGCGGCGATCTGCCCGGTGTAGTACTTCCGGTTGTTATAGCCGCCGTCGTATCCCAGCGCTTCGTTCAGGTACGGGTCGTCGATGGCGGTAAGCAGGGTGCGTTCATTGTAGTTGAACGTTCGCAGCAGAGGGTTGCCCGTGCTGTTGTTCATCTGCGCGGTGGCGAGCGTTCCCTGGTAGTTGTAGCTGTACGTGGCGTAGTATCCGGCATCGCCGGACACCGGCTGTTGCTGCACACGATCAACAGACACCATGCGTCCCAGCAGATCGTACGAATAGCCGACCGTCGGCTGGTCGCCGGAGCCGGCAAGGTCCGGATAGGCGATGGTCGCGATTGCGTCCTGATTATTGTAGGTGTAATTGAACGTATGGTCGGTTGCGGCAAATCCGTTCACGCGCGTGGTGCGTGTGATGACATTGCCGGCCGCGTCGTAGCTCAACCGCTCGTAGTCCGGCTGGGCGCCATTGTTGATCTCCGTCTGCCACAGGCGGCCCATCAGGTAAAGCGCATTCACATCGCCGTTGAAATCATACGTCCACCGCTTCGCCCATTTACCGGCGGCATAGTTGGGGTCCGAGCTCATCGCAGGATCGACGACAGGGAAGGTCGGCGTATTTGCCTTTGCCGCCAGTGCTGCGCCGTCCGGCCCCCAGTTGTAGGCCGCATCCTGGATGTTGCCCGTTTCCACGGTGCGGCCAAGAGTATCGTACTTCGTATAGATGATGATGTTCGGCGAGGCCGCCGCCCCCTGGGCGTTCATCATGAATCGCAGGCGGTTCGCGTTGTCATAGATGTAACGCGTCGTTCCGCTGTCCGGCGTGGTGCTGGATGCAGGTAATCCTTCGAACGTATACGTTGACTGGATCAGCCATGAGTCGGCGGTGGAGCCGCCCGGCGGGTTGAACCAGTTCGGCGGGCGGATCATGTTCAGATTGCCCGCCGCATCGTACAGATACTCCGTTATCCGGGTGGTGCCCTGATTCTGCACGGTGTAGGTGTCACCGGACTTCTGCAGTGTTGCCCAGCCGATCGAGCTGCGCAGCGTGCGCCCCGCAATGTCCGTCGTGATCACGCGATCGATCCGCAGGCGCTGCGTATCGTCGGCGCTGGTGCTCTGGATGCTGCTTTGCTGCGTTACGAAAAAGATATTGCCGGGGTCCTGCGGGACGCCTGTCGTGCCCAGCGCCGTGGTGCCGCTGTATGACGTGGATGTTGTGTACAGCTCCGGATCGTCGGCGGAAGGATGCGGCGCCACGACCGAGGTCACGCGCCCGAGCGGTGACTGTTCATACGTGTACGATGTGTACTCCATTCCATCGGCGCCGCCGGCCAGATACTCCGGGATCGTCCGTGCGCTGCCCCACTCGCTGGTCAGATAGATGTCCTGGTCACCCTGAATCAGCTTGGGCGGCGGCGGATCGTCGTCGGGGGCGCCGAGTGCCGGAGTCTGAAGGCTTACCGGTGACGTCAGCGGATTACGCACCACCGACGGGCGGCCCAGCGAGTCCAGAAAGGTGCCGGAGCTGAGCGTTGGATAGGTTGTGTTCGGCGCGCCGCCTGCCCCCTCTATGTTGATCGACTGCGTCGGGCCGCCCGTGCCGTCGGCAAACTCCATCGATATGCAAGGGTTGGCCAGCAGCAGCAGATCGTCGAACCAGCCGGGACGATCCAGCGAAAGGGTAACGCGGCCGTAGTTGGCCGGCGGTGTGGCGGGGGGCGTCGTCGCCGCCGAGAAGATTTCCACGCCCCCCGCGTAACACGTCACGAAATTATCGACGATGGCGAAGATCCATTCATCACGGAATCCCAGCCAGTCATTCTCTGCCAGCACGATCGTCTGCGATCCGGTATCCTGAACCAGCCGCCATGCATGTACGGAATCCTCCACCCATAGCATGTACGTATAACCGTCGCCCAGTCCGACGCTGGCGGGGGGCGATCCGGGATCGCGCGTCACCTTCACGCTGGCCGCAAAGTTCTGCTGTGCAATGCTCGCCAGCACGGCCGTTGCCTGCAATGGTGTTCCGCTGTTGCCCGTATATGCCAGCCGCCCTGCGGCCAGGCTCCAGTCGCCGGCCGGTGTCAGTATCCAGTCGGCCGGATTGGGGTTGTGGAAGTCCTCGTACGCACTTGCGCCGGTCGTCGTCAACGTAAGCCGGCTGTTCGGGAAGTCGGGGGTAAACGTATCGGCGCAGGTCAGTGAACGCGAGAAGGAGGGAGCGACGATCGAGTTGACGCGCTCCAGAGGCCCCACTGATGCGAACGGTCGCTGACAGGAATCGTACACCGTGCGCAGCGATTGTCCGTCGGCGCCGATCTGCGCGGTGGGAAGCTGCGACGTCGGGTCGTAGACGGTTGCCGCGAAGGCGCAGGCCAGCGGCGAGAACCGCAGTTCGTCCACGTAGCAGTAGGCCGACTGTGGATCGGTGTTGCTTCCCTGGATCGTCAGGTACAGTTCGGTGTCGGCCGCCAGGCCCGCCGCTGCACGGATCGCGACCAGGTCGATCACCTTCTGGAAATATGTCCACGTGTTGACCGCGCCGGAGATGTCGATCGGGGCGACCGCGTTGACGACGGGTGTGTTATCGCCCGCCTTGATCACCGTGATCGTCCACGAGGCATTGCCCGGGGTAAAGCCCGGCGCAACCACCGCCCAGCAACTGAACACATAGGCCGCCTGCTGGCTGGCTGGCTGCATCGTAAGAACCGGTCCCGTGGCGCTTTCCGGTGCTGGTGGGATCAGCAGCGACTGTGTGCCGGTATGGTAGTCGGCTGTGGTCACGAAACTCCATAATGTGCCGCTGCCGGTCCATCCCCAGCCATTGAGTGTTTCGTACGGTTCAAATCCCAGATAGCTCAGTTCATCCGCTCCGGCGTCCGCATTGGCGCCGGCAGCTATGGTCTTCAGGCACTCGCGGTCGTAGATGGTCGAAGCTATCTGACCGTCAACATTCTCCAGCACGGTTGCCTGGCCGGTGGCATTGCGCCGGTTCACCGTACCGATCAGCAACCAGCCCGATGACGGCGTTCCACCGTCCCATTTGTCGAATGCGGGTGCCGTGGCGTTGGTGGAATGGAACGTTTGATACGGCGCCCACATCCCACCTCCATATCCCCAGTCCTCCTTCCACGTGATCACCTCGTCGCTGACAACCGTGGATTGTGGCGTGGTCTGCGGGGAGGTGATCGCCGTCACCACCGTTTCCACCACGGGCGTCAGCAGATTCAGACTGCGCGTGGGATCGTACTTCTGCCAGAAGTAGGTGAATGCATTCGACAGCGCCACGAGCGAGCCATCGGCCAGATAGTTGTACGCGATGGCGGTCGTGGGCAGGCCGGTTGCATCGCTGTAGTCCGTCTGCGCGGTGGCGGTAACTCCGTTGCGTGTCGAGGTGGACTGCCGCTGTCGCATGTATGCGCCCAGCCCGAGCGTGCCCAGTTGCAGCGTGGCGATCCACCAGTAGAGCACTCCCTGCTGTACGATTGTTCCCGTGGAATCGAGCGCCGTTGTCGTGTATGTGGCACCCTTGGCCAGCGAGTAGTTCGCCGGCGCGTTCGTGCGGGTCGTGTCCGTAGGATAGGCCAGCAGTGGGGTTTCAGCGCCGGTCCCTGTCAGGCCGTTGAAGAAATAGACCGAGGATGTCCCGTTCGGCGCCGAGAGGGGATCGGATGTTCCCGCCAGCGAGGAGGCCTTGTTGAACTGCGGAATCAGTCCGGCGGGATCAACCGTGGCCGCGGCGTTGTCGAAGACGTACGAAGTGATGATTGGTCCGTTCATGCCGGACACCTGTGGATATCCGGTGTCTACGGTAACGTTGGCGACTACCGGCAGTGTCTGCGTTCCCTGCACGCCCAGTCCCACGGCGCGATACAATCTGAGCGTCGTCGGCCCATCGGCATACGTTCCGGTATATGTTACGAATGATGCCGTGCCCACCAATGTTGATGCCGGCGCATCGGGCACGTAGATCTGCTCGCCTGGAAGCGTGATTGCGCCGGGAGGCTGCGCCACTGCGCCATTATGGAGGAAGGAGACCACGGTTGCCTGGTCGCTTGTGCCGGAGTCGGTCTGATATGCCAGGAACTGTGGCGTCAGTTGGAAGCTCGCGATGTCGGCGGCATTCACCGCACCTGTGAGATCGGCGCCCCTGGTCCAGGTGCCGTCCGGATTCTGAGCGTACAGCGCCGACTCGAAAATCACGTAGATGCTGGGCTGCGTGATGCCGTTCGATGCCGTGGAGGCGAACAGCGCCGTCGTCTGCGAACCGCTCATGCCGGCCGGTATGCTCCATTGCTCGGTTTGCGGATCATACGTCACCAGGTTGTACGTGTACGGCGTGGCGCCGCCGGTCCGGATGCGCCGCAGCATCTGGTCGAATCCCACCGAGATGAACTCCACGTTCTGCCCGGCAACGGGCTCGATGGCGGCGATATCCTGATAGATCCATTCCATGCCGTTGAAGCGCCAGGTCATCTGGCCCACGGCTGCCAGGCTTCCCCGGATGGCCGGATCATTCGGTGCGCTCGCCGCGGCGAGGGATGCGGTGTACCAGATCGTGCTCTGTACGCTGCCACCGTCGGCGCTCCACTGTATTGCGCCGTATGTGTCCTGTCTGGTGTCGCCGCGCGTCGAGTTGGAGCGGAACACCGTGAAGGTTTCGCCTGCGAACAGATCGATCTTCGTCACGGGACCGGGGACGCTCGCGATTGTGCGCGTGGCCGTGTTCCAGGTTCCGGCCGTGGAGCGGTGCATCACGTACGCGTAGGGCGTCACACCCGAGGGCCGGTCAGTGGCGGCCGAAACAGCCGTGATAGTACTGCCGGAAACCGCCAGGCCATATGCCGCTCCTGCTCCCGAAGCATTCAGGCTGGTGGTCACGGCGTCCTGCCAGGCAAGGCCGTCGAAGTCATAGCGGTACAACACGCCGGCAACCATGTCCAGCAGCACGGCAAAGCCGGAGCCTGCGGCAAGTCGTGTGGTGCTCGACGCCCCTATCGGCGGCGAGAACCAGGTGTTGCCGTCGTCCGATGGTTGTATCCATTCGCCGGCGCGTGCCGTGTTGCGGTGGAAGAGATGCATCTGCTGTGAAGCATATACGGCGAACAGATCGTGCGCCGTCGCCACCGCCGTTTCGTCATAGGCGGCAGCATTGGGGAGCGGGATCGTACCCAGGTCGTTCGCAAGCCAGCGGCCGTCCCACCAGTATGTCATCACCTGCAGCGCGCTGGCTGTGCTGGTAGTGGCCAGCCAGGTCGCCACCGTGTAGGCATCCTGGAAATAGAAGCGGGGCTTTGTGAATGTGGTGCCGCCAACCGCTGGCGGAGCGATCGCGATATCACGTGCGGAGCATGCCGGTGTCGCCTGCCCGTAGGTGTAGGCCACCGTGCCACCGGTTGGTAGCGTCGCCGTTTTCAGCGAACCGTACAGGGCGCCGGCCGATATCGCGTCGTAGTAGGCAAACATGGGGTTCGGTATCGAACCTCCCCCGGGATATGTGCGCTCGATGCCGAGCAGGAGCCGCTTGCTGAGCTGTCCGGAACCGAGGAATGTCGGGTTGTCGGGCGCCGGGCCGTACAGGAATGTGAACGTACCCAGCGGAGCGTTCGTTGCCGACAGTGCTGCGATCGATGCCAGATACCTGGTCTGGAACCGGTCCTGATATGGATCGGGGGGGGGCGGATCGGTGTGCGGGTCCTGATATTCCACGCTCTGCTTGTCGCTGTAGGTGAACACTGCCCGCTCGCCTCCGACGCCGGTGATGCAGGTCAGATACGACGCCTGCGTGTATGCCAGCCCCTCGGCGCTGCTCACCGGCACATCGACATTCGTGTATGTGTATGTGATCGTGTCGCCGAATCGGTTGGTGACGGCGTTCAGGCTCCAGCCCACCGCAACCCGCGACTGATTCTGCGTCCGGTTGCTGCTGCCGCGCCAGTTTCCCCAGGCAACACCCCACTGTACCGTATCCCTGCCGGATGCGGCGTCGCCGAAGATCCAGGTATCGCCGTTCTCCTTCACAATCTCCCAGCGTTCGCGCGCGGGATCATATGTGATCCGCCAGAATGCATAGTTGGCCAGTGCGAACGTAAGAAGCCCGTCGGCGTTCGTACCGGTGGCGACAAGCGATCCGCCGTTGGGGCCGCCGACAAAGGTGAATGCGCGACTTCCCGGGGACACCGCCAGACCGGCGGCCGCGATGATTCCCTCGATCGGCAGCGACCAGCCCAGGCCGAGTATGCCGGTGGGGGCGGTGCGATTCCATGTGGATGCCTGTTCGGCGACGTTGCCGCTGTAGGCGATCGCCACATTCACATCCAGTCCGTTGCGCCCTGGAATCGCCATCAGCGGCAGGGTAAATCCCACCTGGCCCGAATACAGACCGACCGCGTCAGCCAGTATACTGGTATCTATCATCGATCACTCTCCGGAATTAACCGAGTCTGTTAATATCTCTGCCCTCGAAATCGCATCGTGGACCGTGTGAGCCGGGGGTCCGTCCATTCCTGGGTAAGCTGTGACTGGCCCTCCCCGCCTGACGAGGAGAACGTCTGCATCTCAATACCTTCGGATGATTCCGACAACGTTGACTGGTTGCCGAGCAGCGATGCCGATTCCTCGCTGCTGACGGACAGCTCACTGCCGACCGACAGCTCGCTGCCGGAGGCGAGATCGCCCGCCACCTGGCCCATCGGCTGCAACTCGATCTCTATCTGCGGAACGGGCTGATATCCCGTCGGCGGACGGACGGTGCGCAGGAACTGCCCGCCACGCTGCATGGCCTGTCCCAGTCGGCTAAGCTGGATGCCGGTCTGGCTTATGCCGCGTGCAACGGCAAGGTTTCCCCCGCCTGCATAGAGATTGCCGGCGGACATCACAAGCGCATTGCCGAGGCCCGCGATCGCGCCGCCCAGACCTGACATCGCTGCGCCTATGTAGGGGAGGCCGAAATAGATCGCCGCGCCAGCCGCGCCTGCCGCTGCAATCGAACCAAGGGCGATCAGTGTATCGCGTACAGCCTTCAGACCCAGCGGGTCGATGCTCGCTATCGGATTTCCGGTCACGTAGCTGTACCTGTTCAATGTCTGCGGCGATGTGATGCTGCCGAACAGATAGTCGCGCTGCAGGAATCGCCCGGCCGCCGGCGCGTAGTTCCGGGCGCGCATGTACAGAAGCCCGTTGCCGTCGTCCATTACGCCGTCGCGGCCATCGTACAGGAACGGCGTCCACACTCCGGAGTTCTGTGTGGCGAGCAGTGAACCGTAGGGCCCGTAGACATATCGATCCACGACCGCGCCGGTATCGTCGGTTATCGCGATCGTGCTTCCATTGCTGTCGAAATGGAACACTCCGAACGCCCCCTCCGATTCCCGGCCGATCAAACCAAGTCCGTACACGAACCGCTGCAGTACGGTGCCCGCATCATCACGAATTTCGAGCACGCGGTCGAGCGCACGATTGAGCGGAGTTACACCGGCCTGGCTGTCGATCATCGGCAGTTGTGCGCTGCCGCCGATCATAAGCCGGGAGATTGCTGCACCCGCCACATACATTGTGGAGGATGCCATCTGCTGCCACGGTGCCTGGTAGCCGTTCACATCGTACACATAGTTGCGCGTGGTGCCGCCGATCGTCGTCTGCGTGCGGAGGCCGTCCTCGTCGTAGATATAGGCATCCGTACCGAAGGCCACCAGTTGCTGGAACCAGTCGTACGTGGCGCCGACGACGGCGCCATCCACCGGGATTCCTTCCAGATTGCCATTGGCGTTGGAGGCAAGCGCGGTTCCGTTCAGCGCTGTTAGTTCGTTGGCGCCATTGTAGGTCGCGGTGCTGGCGACCGGCGTCGATGGGAAGGGCAGGGGAAGAATCTGGGTGGTGGCAATGCGATTGCCGAGCGCATCGAGAGTATAGGTGGATTGCGCGATGATCGTCGTCCCGTGCATATGTCTCAGGCCCGTCAACTGGTTCGCGTTGTTGAACGTGAACTCGGCGATGGTACCGTTTGAGTTGGCTATGCCGGCCAGCATTCCGCTGGGGTGATAGCTGTACTGCGTAACCCGGCTGTTCCAGTCGGTTGCCGTGTTCATCCGTGCCAGCGCGTCGTAGGCGTAGTTCACCTGCTGAGAGTCGGCGTAGGTCAGTGTGGCGATCAGATCGATGGGTGTATACGCATATCCCACCGTCGCGCCGTTTCCTGTGCGGGTCAGCATCCGGTTCCACTCGTCGAAGGTGCGCGTGATGGTGCCTGTGTCGTCGCGGCTCGTCTGCATCCGGTTGCCGCTGGCATCCAGTTGCTGCGTGATCGTCCCGCCGGCGCCGGGCAGCACCGTCTGGTAGAACCTTCCGGCGTCGTCGTACCTGTATGTCAACGTTGCTGCATCACCATTGGTGAATGCTGCGATCGCCGACCACGGTGTGTAGGCGATCTGTGTCTGGTTGCCCACCGCATCGATCTGTCCGGTCAGTCTGTTCAGGCCATCATACCGCAGCGCCGTACGTGTTGTCTGGTCGCCCGGTCGGCCGATCGACGAGGTCACCATATTGGTGACCTCGTCGTAGCCGTATGTGCAGGTTGTCACGGCGCTTGTCGTGCTATTGCCCTCGGTGCATGATATCACCCGGAACAGCATGTCATAGGCCATCTCGCGCTGCTGGAATACCTGGTCCCTGCCCCACCACAGCTTTACCGGTCGGCCCAGAGCATCGCGTGTTTCGACGGTCAGGTTGCCCTCCGGATCGGTTGTTGTGATGACCTCCTGATTGGTGCCGCTGGCGGGATCGGCGGCGACTGCATACGTGGTCGTGGTGATGGCGCCGGCAGTGTTGGTGAACTTCACCGGCCGGCCCAGCGGATCGTATTCCGAGATCGTCGTAAGCTGGGCGTCGCCGGGTGCGGCAGGGGGGAACGTGGTGGTCACCACCAGATTTGTCCTTCCGCTCTCCGTTTGCCCGGAGTAGTGGAACGTGGTGACGCTGCCCTCGCGGCTGGTAAGCTCCGTCAGTGCTCCCGCGGCGTTCACCACCGTCGTTTCAGTGAATGTCCGGCCCGGCGCCGTTGAAAGTTCCGGATACGTCACCACGGTCTGTATGGGATACGGTCCGGCTCCGGCAATCTGCATCGACCGCGCGATCGTGTAGCGGTTGCCATTGGGATCGGCATACATATCCAGATCGCCGAACTGATTGACGGCGTATGTCTCGGTGATTCCCTGGGCCAGAGTCATACCTGTGGGCTCATCCAGCCTGTCGTACGTGTACGTTGTCGTGCGCGTGATGCCGTCGAATGGCGGACACGTCGTGGTGATGAGGAGATTATTAGGATCGTAGTCGTAGGAGAATTCCTGGCCGGCGGCATCGGTCAGGCTCAGCACGTTGCCGTTACCGTCGTAATCGTAGGCCGTCACGTATGCATTGGCGGCCGCCTGGCCGGGCACCTGCACCATGCTCGTCGCCACGCTGCCCGATGGTTGATACGACAGGCCCATCGTCTGCAGCAGTGTGCCATCGGCCTCCCTTATCTGAATCTGCGTTACGCGGCCGATGGAATCGGTCTGCATGGTCGTGGTGCCGCCCAGCGGATTGGTCACCTGCTGAAGATCTACGCCGTTCCAGGTGAAGCGCGTGGTGTTGCCAAGGACATCGACCAGGGTTTCGTACAGGCCGGCGACAGCGCCCGGCCTGTATGTGATCGTCGAACTGCGCCCGACCATGTCGGTTGTGCCGCGCAGCAGATTGCCGGCGAATCCGGTGCCGGAATACAGCCATGTCTGGGTGTTGCCCAGTGCATCCGTGTAGGAGTTCAGGTTGTTCTGGGCGTTGTATATGAACCGTTCCGTCTGTCCGAGCGGGTTCGTGCGCGAGGCCAGGTTGTTGTTCGCATCGTATGTATAGGTCGTCGTGTTGCCATCGCCGTCGGTGTATCCCGCTATCGGTCCCTCGTATATCGTCTGCGAGGTCAGATTGTTGAAACCGTCGTACGCCGATGTGATAAGCCGCATCCTGTTGTCGCTCAGAAGCGCCTTCTCGCTCGTCGTGTTGCCGTTGGCCTGTACCGACACGTACACCGTCACGTTTCCTTCCGGGTCGGTCACCGTAGTTTCCACCATCGGGATCCCGTCCACCGTGGTTTCCTTATACGCCAGCGATGTGCCCCATGCTTCTCCGCCAGCCAGCGCGCGGGCGTTCTGCTGAAACACCACGCGATTGTCCTGATAGGTATTCTTCAGCATGGGCTGATTGTTCTGATCGGTGATGGTCTCGATCAGCGATGCCCCTGTGTAGGTGAACGCCCGCGGATTGCCGTTCACGTCGGTCACTCGTGTCAGATTGCCCCCCGTAATCTGGTACCGTACCTGGCGTCCGGAATTATCGGTGGCGGTCTGCAAGTAGCCGTCCCCTGTGTATGCGAACTGGATGTACCGTCCGGACTGATCGTCGGTAACACGCTGCAACTGCCCTGCGCCGTTGTAGGTCAGGGATTGCCGGTTGCCAACAGGTGAGTATATCGCAACCAGTTGCCCTGCGTATGTGAACGTGTACTGCATCTGGTCTCTGGTGACAACTGTGATCGACATGTCGGGAGCCACGCTCAGCGTTGTTCCTGTCGGTATGCCCTTCTGCTGATATGTGCCGGTGATTGATGATGGTATCAGGAACGTATCGGTGCGCCCGGAGCCCCACAGCACGTACAGCTCGGTGTTGCTGCTGTTACGCACGATGCGCGTGTTGTACGAGTGGTTCCAGCGCTCGCCGAGCGGCCTGCCGTTGTAGAACGAACTGTCGGCCGAGGTCGGCGTGGCGGTGTTGTATGATGTCGCCAACAGCAGTGGGAATACTCCGGCAATCTGCATGTCACCGTTGGAGTACTGGTACGTTCCGTCGGCCACGCTTACAGGGTCCATCACGTGGCCGGAGTTGTGGCGATCGGGTGGATTGACCGGTGTTATCGAGCCGACGGTCACCTGGGTGGTTCCGGGCAGGCCGCTCAAACCGTCCTTCGTCGCCCACACGCTTACCGTATAGGTCTTGCCGCTTTCCACGTGCGTATCGCTGTACTTGAACGTGAACGGCGGCCCCGCAAGGCCGGGGTGTGTGATGTCGATCCCGTTGCCCGTCAGCGAGATCGAATAGGTGGCGCCCGCCGGCTGGTTCGACGTGGACCAGGTTGCGGTGATGTTGCCGGCGGTATCCACGTCGGCCTGCACGCCTGTCACCTGGGGCGGTATACCGACGGCAACCGTTGTCAGCGACGACCATCGTCCGTAGGAGTTATCGGCGTGTGCCTGTACGCGCACCTGGAAGTTCGTTCCGTTTACGATGGCCTGGTTCTGGAACGTCTTCGGATTCGGGCTGTCGGAGTCCGTAGCCAGAGGCGTCGTTGCGTCATACTCGAATAACTGCGCGGTGAACTTCGGCGATAGCGAACCGGCGTCGAACTGCCATCCGAACGTGATCGTATGCGCCGTGCCGTCGGACGCCGTGCCGGTGATCGTCGGAGCCACCAGATTATGGATCACCACCGTCTCTACCGCCGACCACCCGCCCACCGTCCCCAGTCCTATCGCGCGAACCGTCGCCGTATATGTGTCGCCATCCGTCAGCCCCGTGGTGATCGAGTATGACGTCGTGCTGCCATCGAGCACAACGGCTGTTGTCGCTGCTGGTGCGCTCGTCTTGGTGATCACCAGGTAATAGAAGAGCGCGTTGGTAATGGGCGTCCAGGTGGCCCGCAGCGCCGGCGGCGTAACGCCGTCGTTGTAGTAGCCGAATGTCAGGGCAGGGGCCGTCAGCGCAACCTGTGGGTTGGCCGGTCCCAGGGCTCCATCGGCCTGTGCCCGTACGGCCCAGTTCCACCAGTCATTGCTCTGGGCCAGCGCCATCAGGTCGTACGTCGCTGCAGTTTGCTGGCTGGTGGAATCCGGGGCACTGCTACCGTTGCGGTAGAGCGTCACCTGGTAGTCGAGCGCCTGATCCACCGATGGCCAGGATGCTTCCAGTGCCTGCGGGCCGCTGCTGGCGAGTGTCGCCTCGATCGGGCCAAGATTCAGCGTACGCGCGGTCTGTTCCGTGCTCCACGGCCCGGTTTCGCCATTAACCGTGGCGCGCACCTTTGCGCTGTACTGCGCGTTGATCGCAAATTCCGAGACTGCCTGCGATGTGGCGGTAAGCTCTGTATAATCATGGCGCCACGTGCCTCCCACGGCCTGTACCTGCAATTCGTACGTGGCCCCGGCTCCTGCCGAGGTCCAGGCTGCCGTCAGGTTTTCGGTGCGAAAGGCGGGCGTGGCTGAATTCACGAAGCTGGCCGGCGCGTTCACCGTGCCCGATGTTGCGGCCGACGTAAGCGCCCACTGGATCAGCGGCGTAGAACCGTCGAGCGGCTGGCGTACCTGCATATCGTTCACTATCTGTGCAGGAGTGCGGACCGTGCTCCACAGCCGGAACTCGCTTGCAGTGCCCTGCAGGCTGGCCTCCGATCCGCCGACGTCAGTGCGTCCCAGCACCAGAGCGCCGTTGGCCTGAAGACCGCCCCCGGCGGCAAACGAGAGCGCTCCCAGCGCCGTATACACAGGCATGCCGTCTACATACAACGCCAGCCCGTAGTGGGTGTTGTCGGTGGGGAAGATGCTGAGCGCCACATAATGCGGCTGGCCGTCGTTGATGGCGATGCCCGTGCCGCTCGTACTGCTGTCGCCGTAGACGATTGTCAGGTTTCCGGGGTTCTCGATCCTGATCCGGTGGGCATCGTCGGTGCCGTATGCCCAGAGCACCGCGGCGCTGGACGTATCGCTCGTCTGAAGCCAGCTTGTGGCGGTGAAGCCGCCGGTCGGAAAGTCCGCCACCGATGCCTGGCTTACCGAGCCGGTGGAGCCGAACGAAACGACCGTTCCGGCGTTTGTCTGGTCGCTTGTGAACAGAAATGTAAGCTCCGGCGCCGTCGGCGTGTCCTGTGACATCCTGCTCCCCCTCCGTCGCGCCACTGCGGCGCATGAAAATTCACTGTTGGATCAACTGATATTCTGGTCGGCCCTCTGCCGCGGGCCGCAGTAGCGCGTGCATCTGATGTATCGGGCCGTGTCGTGTACGCCCGGACCCGCTGCCGACAGCTTATGTTCCGCTGGTTTGTGCCGCGGTTATGTTGCCGGCGTCGTCGTAGGTGTAGGTGATCGAGCTCGATGAATTCCAGGTTAACTCCACGGCGCGTCCATATGCATCGTAGCGGATCGTCGTATCCAGTGCGTATGGACCAATTGCCGGTGCGGTCCACGGACCCAGGACCTTGTTGCCGGCGCTTCGTACGCTGCCCGTATATACCACGCCGGTCGCTAGCGACTGCTGGTAGATCGCCGGTGGAGCCGGCGCCTGCTGCGATCCCTGGCCCGTACCGTCCGCATACAGTTCTGCCACGTACGATGTCACCGCCGGGTTCGGATCGGCAATCCACCCGATAACGATCTGCGAGCCTGTGGTTGTTACGGTGGGACCGGATGGCGACGAAGTAAGCGGGACGAGCGTCTCGCTGGGCGGGCCAAGAACTACATCGTTGCTGTTGGAGGCGCGTACCACCGACGTGTATGCCTCGGTGCTGCTCAGTTGCCGGTTGAATGTGGCGGAGAACGTCGAGGCATTGGTGCTTTCCGTCCATATGCTGCTGCTGGTCTGCGTCAGGATCGCCAGGTATCCGTCAACGGCAAGTCCCGGCGCGGCCGCCCAGTCATAGCGAACGCCCGTGCCACTGTTGTCCACCATCGACATTGTCGGCGCTCCGGCTATCGGCTGCAGAATCTGGCTGGGCGGTCCCAGCACGACGTCGTTGCTGCCGGTTGCCCGCACCCAGCATGTGTATGCCTGGCCGACCACCAACTGCTCCGCGAAGCCGGCGGTAAGCGTACCGGCATCCGTGGCCACCGTCCACTGCTGGCCACCGGACTGGCTCAGCGCCGCAAGGTATCCCTCGATTGCGCCGCCGATAGCCGGCGCCCAGTTCAGCGTGAGGCGTGTGCCGTCGTTGTCAACCAGCGTGAGTACCGGAGTGCCGGTTATCATCGTCAGAATCTGGCTGGGCGGTCCCAGCACCACCACATCGGCGTCGGTGGCCCGGACCGCAACCGTGTACTGATATTGTTGATCGAGCGCGACGGCAAATACGGCATGAAGCTCATCAGGGCCGGTGTACTGCCACCACGAAGAGCCGCTCACCTGCTGAAGATTTGCCGCATAGCCGCCGATACCGTCATCCTCGGCAGGCGCCCACCACAGGTTCTGTTCCGTAACATCGTTGCTTGCGATCGTGATGGTGGGGGCGGCGGTAATCGGCGTGAGCACCAGACTGGGCGGCCCCAGCACCACGCCATCGTTGCCGGTCGCCCGTACGTTCACCGTGTACTCCGACGATGTCTGAAGCTGCATATCGAACGTTGTGGTCAGCGTGGCCGCATCGGTCGCCCGTGTCCAGCTTTGCACCAGCAACTCCACCAGATGCGCTAGGTATCCGGTGACCCCCGTGCCTGCTGCCGCAGCCCATTGCAGCAACAGTGAACTGCCGCCGTTGTCCACCAGTGTCAGGATCGGTGCGGATGAGATGACGGCGACGGTTGCCGTCTGCGTTGTCGGCTGACCGTCCACCATGACTGTGACCGTCAGCGAATAATCGGTCGTCGGCTCCAGTGTCTGTTCAATCGTGATGTTGGGCACCGACACCTCATACGTCTGCGCGGCGCCCCCCGCGGCGTCGAGAACCACCTGGAATCCGGTGAAGTGGGGAGGGATCGTGACGATCCATTCGGCGTACAGCGTGCCCGGATCGTAGATCACGCTGCTGAACGTCAGATTGTCGGCCATATATGGTGTGCTCCGTCCCGTGTCGTGTTTCGACTGCTGCTCGTTGGCGTCGGTGCCGGTTGGCGGTGCGGGCGCCGATCGGATCGGGTGATCGAGTGTATCGCCCGATCCACATGCGCGGCTATCTCAAACGGGGGTGGAGCGCTTCCTGTGCTTCAGGTGGTTTTCAAAGTCGGTGTGCCAGCGTGACGGAAGTGCGGTCCGAATCGACTCCGGAATGTAGCGGTGCAACCGGTTGTGCTTGAACTGCATCTGGTTATCGCCCACCAGCAGGCCGCCGGCGAAGAATGTGCGCGTATCCGGGATTTCATTGAAGTCCTCGATGCGAGGTCCCACGTTCATATTCCACACATTGCCGTCGTACATCTCCCTGCCCAGCGAAACAACCGTTACCTCGCCGTCGAGCGATACCAGGCGGCTGCCCACGTTCAACAGCCGTGCAAGCGTGACACCATCGGGTGTCACCATCGGATGACCGCTGGTTACCAGCACATCATGCCCTGCATCGGTGCGAATGCGGATCATCGGAACCTCCTCGGTGCCCTTCAGCATGCTGTCCACGTCAAGCACGGTGCCGGAGGTGTCCGCCAGCACACGGTCGCCCGGGCCGCAATGCTCGATGCGCTTTGTAGCGCCGTTGTGCAGCGTGATCTCCGTTCCCTCTGCGATGCAACTGAAGTACACAAGCAGCTTGGGGATCTGCAGATAGTAGGGGTTGGCCGGTGGAACGGAGCCGCTGGTGATCGTGACATACACCGGCAGAGTATTCACGGTTAGCGCTATCGTGAATGTATAGATCGCCTCCGAATTCGCAGTCAGGCACCCGTCGGCCGGCTGGAACTGGGCAGGGGCCAGGTTCCAGGAGATCTGCGGGCCGTTGATTTTCGTATTGGGGTCGCCGAAAAAGTCCGAGGTGCTCTTGATCGTACAGCCGCCGCCCTGGCCCGTGTCCGGGCGTGCCATCGTGATCAGGCACGTGTTGGGCGTGGGAGGGTTCAGGCTGATATCGGCCGAGAATGTGATGCTCCCCGCCACCGGCATCAGCACGTTCGATCCCGTACCCCCCGCTGGTATATAGGTGCAGTCATCGCCGGTGCGGCCCAGGCACAGCTTCGTTACCGTCTGTCCCTTCGCGGTGTCGGGCATCGGAGCAATGTTCGTGATGTTCGTCGGCGCCTGCGATGTGGATGCGTACATGTAACCATGATAGGAGGTGCCCCCCTGATCCTGCCACATGTAGGTGGCTATTGCCTGTACCACCTGTTCGCCCGGGTTGGCGGCGCCGTTGGCCACCAATGTAAGATCGGTGCCGGCATTGTACTGCTGCGTGAATTGCGGTGTGCCGATCGGGTCGGTGCTGGTGTTGTACAGCCCCAGTGTCATCTGCGAGACATAGGGGTTGTTCGGCACCGACGAGAGTGATGAGCTGTCGAAATTCATGCCGTCATCCGATCCGAGCGACGTGATCGCCTGGATCGGCTGGAAGTCATAACTGTCGTCCTGGGCGAGTACGGGGGCTCCGGTGAGCAGATGCTCCTGCCGGCTTCGATCGAGCACGGCAAACTGTTCCGGGTATGTCTCGCGATCGATCCCTGCTATCTCCAGTTGCTTCAGGTAAAATCGGTAGTGAATCTCGTTGGAAAAATTGAGCTGGGTCGGAATACCGGGTTGCGTCTGCAATATCATCGCATGGATATCGGCGCGTTCGGCCGGGCTTAACGTTACTGGCGGCATGTTGGAGACCTCCGGAACATATCAGTGCGCACACCCTGGCGGCGCTGACATATGAAGTGTTGGTGTCGGCATGGTCGTCATAGCAGATGATGCACGGCGACAGGCCGCCGACGGTAATGGTGTGAGTGGAGCTTTCCCGATCTGTCGTCGCTGACTGCGAGTGCACGTTTCGGTGTGTGCAAACATACATCTGCCGGACGGTACGCGGGAGTACATCTTTGGGTACTCTCGGAGGATCATGACACAGATGTCGTGGCCGTCCCGCATTCGGCATGTCTATGGATGCACGCCTCTTTCGGTGGCGGATTCCCGGCGGTTTCACGAATCGGAGGTAACAGTCGGGGCGCGGGGTGAAATTCCGAAGCGGCGTGGACTGCTGCCGCACCCCTGCGTGGCGCCATTCGCCGTGCGGGATGGTCCGACGAGGCCGGCTCTGCGCCGTATCGGCAACGTTCGCACATTGCTAGGCCGAGGTTTCAGGCTTGTCCAGACACCCGAGAATCTTCGCTCGCAGACCGACGGCATCAGGCGTGCGGCCCAGCAGCCGGGCAATCTCGCGCCGTGGATGCTTCTTCCATAGCCGTATCAGCAGCTTCTCCTCCTCGCGTGTCCAGGGCTTCCGCGGCAGACGCGCCGGCCCCTTTCGATACAGACCCAGCGATCGGGAGCGCACGGTGATCGCTTCCAGCGTCCGGTTCAGTGCCCTGGCCAGCTCCGTGTTGGTCATCGTCGGGAACAACCGGCGCAGCTCCGCCTCGTCGTCAGCCGTCCACGGGCGCGAAGTCGGACGTTCATTGTAGTGCTCTTTCCTCGCCAGGCCGCGCACCTGATGGAGCGATATGCCAAGTTCCCGGGCGATCTCGGGCTGGCTCTTCTTCCCAAGGCGCTGGAGAACCGCCCGCGTGGTCCGTGCGCTCAGCGGCAGCGGAGCCGTCGCCAGCCCCAGCCGGCTGATCTTCAACTGAACCGCGTTCTTTGTGCGGCCAAGTTCGGCGGCGAGCACCGCGTGCGATGCCGTTCCCGCATGCGCCCGCAGGTAGTCCAGCTCATCCCGGGTCCACTGCTCACTTCCCTCGCTGGTCAGATTAAGGGCCAGGAGCCGCATGCGGACGCTCATACGTGTGCGCTTCAGCATCCTCGCAAGCCGCGTTACCGACATCTTCGGATACTGCCGCCGCAGGATCACATCCTCCTTTGCGGTCCATGAACGCCCACGTTTCGATCGAATGCCGAGCCGTCTGGCCCGATGCGTGATGCTCTGCTCGGATCGCCCAAGGTGCGCCGCACATGCCGCTGCTCCCTGGCGGGCGTAATGCTTTCGGAGATAACGGTTCTCTTCATCAGTCCATTCCCGTCTGACACGGGACGGCCGGGTTGCGCGGTTTCTGGCCGGTTTGTGGCCGCCCGGCTGCCCGGGCCGCGCCGGCGTGGGGGGCTCTGGAAATGACGATACGCGGATCAGCCGTGGTTCGCTGGTATAAGCTCCCCTTCGCTGCCGTCTGTCGTTGTTGTTGATTCGTTGAGCCATGCGCTACACAAATATGAATCGGGAGGAAAAGAGCGGTTGGTACTTCACGGCGCAAATATACGTAGAGATGCCGGGATTCCAGTCGCTTGTGCATCTGCTTCCAGACATGATGGCGAATCCGTCATGGTCGCTGGCCATACGGATACGATGTTCCCGTGGCCGCCATTTTCCGTCCCTGGCACATGCGCGCCCGCTGTACTGCAATGAGTGGCGGTTCCTGGGGGCCGGGGATGGATTCAAACGCCGGTGATCGTATGGCGGGATCTGCTGACATGGACGCGGGCGGCTCTCTGTACTCATTGGTACATACGGCTGGCGCTGCCGTCCATCTGTCCCCTGTATCTTCCTTCCATGTATGATGACCATATGACATACGTCATCGTTCCGGCGGCGGCCGCGCGTCCTGCAGTTGTGGGCCATGTCGGCCCCCCGGCGGGGCGCTCTGACGCAGCGGCGTAAGTCATACGCCGATGGATCGTCCTGGCCCGATGCGGGAGCCGCCCGTTGTCACCGAATCGTGAGGGCCTCGGAGGTGCTGCGCCGATTTCCGGCGTATGGGAGAATACCTGACATAGATCATAAATAGCCGGCACGGGACCGATGTAGGTTGCGTGTGCAAGCGAGTTACACCAGATGGTTCCAGCAGAGATACTTGAGCGCCACGGCGCGCGGCTTGTGAGATACCGTAAGGATGAGATCATCGTCGAGCAGGGAAGCCAGGCCCGTGACTTCCTCATCGTGAAGAGCGGCGGGGTGAAGATGGCAAGCTTCAATGACGATGGGCGGGAGTTCGTTCAAGGGTACTTCTCCGAAGGGCAGAGCTTTGGAGAGCCTCCGTTCTTCAACCAGATGCCCTATCCCGCAACTGCGATTGCGGTCGTTGACAGCGCCATCTGGCGGTGCTCCCACGAGGCGTTCATCGAACTGCTCCGCGCCAACTTCGAGATTCATTTGCAGTTGACACGAGTGCTCAGCGGACGGCTGATGTATAAGGCGATGATGCTGGCCGAGATCGCCGTGGAGGAGGCCGCGCACCGTCTGTGCACATTGATCGAGTACTTCGCCCGCGAGGCCGGAGCCATGCAGAGGCCCGACTTTCGTGTACCGTACACGCGCCAGCAACTGGCCGATATGACGGGGCTGCGCGTCGAGACGGTGATCAGATCGGTCAAGGAGTTGGAGCATGTGGGGAAGCTGAGGATCGAGGATGGCAAGATCATCTGGCGGCGAATGATACCCGATAACACCAGAGAGGAATAGCATAATGTTCAATCCCGAAACGACCACGGTTCGCGAAATCGTCGCGGGCGACTTCCGCGCGGCAGGAGTGTTCCAGCAGCATGGACTCGATTTCTGCTGCGGTGGAGGGAAGACGATTTCGGATGCATGCGCCGGCAAGGGCGTCGATACCACCGAACTTCTGGCCGAGCTTGACGCCGTGCTGCGCGATCCGGCCGGTGACGTACCGGAGTTCGGCTCCTGGAGCCTCGGCCTGCTTGCGGACCACATCGCCGGCAATCATCACATGTACGTCCGCACCAACCTTCCAATGATTCTCCTGCATGCCGAGAAGGTGGCCCGCGTGCATGGCAACTGGCGTCCGGAGGTGGTCGAGATCGCGAAGACGCTCAAACTTGTATCCGGCGAGATGCTCCCGCACATGCAGAAGGAAGAGCAGATTCTCTTCCCATACATTAAGGCCCTTGAGCGGAGCCGGGAGGCCGGCCGTGTAATGCCCCGTCCTCCGTTCGGCTCGGTCGCCAACCCGATTCGCATGATGGAATCGGAACATGAAACGGCCGGAGAGCTGATGGCGACGATCCGGCGACTGAGCAGCGGGTTTGCTCCTCCCGAGGGGGCCTGCATGACCTACCGCGTGCTGTACCAGGAGCTTGAGGCGTTCGAGAAGGATCTTCATCAACACATCCATCTCGAAAACAACATACTCTTCCCGAAGGCGCTCGATCTTGAGAGCGGGCCGGTTGTGGCGGGTGGTGCGCAGGATGGCGTACCGCTTGCGCACGCTCTGTCGTAAGCCTCCACGGTCCCGGAACGAGTCCGCTTTTCGTGCCGGAAGCTTCCGGGATCTAAAGGCGTGAGCAATCTATAAGGCCGGTGGTTGAAGAACGGGTGGGGAGATCCCTGCCCGTTTTCACCATCGGCCTTCAGCCTGTAAGGGCCTGCGCTGAAATCGAATTCCGGAGTGCCGCGCACTGAAGGTTGCCGGATACCGCAGACATATCTGAAGTTTATCGAGAAGCATCCGAGGCCGGAGACGACGCGGGGTGCGATCAACGGCGTCCGGAAGGGCGGCCTGCCTGATGAGCGGACGATGGGCTCGTGAAGCTTGAAATCGCCATTGGTGCGGTGCGTGAGGGGGGGGCGGTGCGTGAGGGGGGGGCGGTGCACGCGAATGCCGGAAAAGCGCTCGCGATGGATGATACATGGGGGGAAATCGATCAGATTGCCACGCGCGCACCCCCGGACTTCCTTCGACGGTCGCCGTCTTTTCCCGGCTGCGCCGCCGGGAAGCTGGGAAGGGGTGGCGGCGGCTCCGGCGCCGAATCAGTCACGCGAGCAGCCGGCCGTGGGCGATGGGGTGCGGCTCACCACAGCATCCCGACGGTCGCCAGAAGGAGCGTCGCACCGATGGTTTCGACGATCCCGATTCGCTTGAGCGGGAGCCGCCGGTAACGATTCACGTTGTTCATAACGAAAAGCATGCGGGCTATCGCGATGCCGCTCGCCGCAGCCGTTACCGGCGGAGCCATCCCGAATGTAACGAGGAGCGCCGTGGCCAGCAGCAGCAGCGCATGAAACCAGAGCGCCGGCGCAATGGCGCGCTCGCCTCGCAGCCTGACGTTCACGCATGCGACCGAGCTCCAGAAGAACGTGGTCGCGATGCCCCAGAGCAGCAGCGCTATCTCGAAGTTCACCGTTTCGACCGATGCGAGATAGACGAGCGGCGCGCCGAGCGCCAGGGCGGGGAAGCCCGCAATCGAAAGGTCCGTCATCCCGCCGCGGCGGCGGTCTATCTCGAACAGTATCGCCCCGAGCAGCAGCATTGGGGGAAGAATCACCAGCACCACAGGACGGAGCCATGCGAGAGCAAGGAACGAGAGCAACGCCACCGGGAGAAGAATCCACGTGAGACGTTTCGTTGCGGGCTGCACCTGGCGCCGCGATCTCCTCCTGAGGACGATCTGCCGGATTGGCTGCTGCGCCAGGAACATCGCGATCGAGGATATGAACGCAAGTACGACGGCCGGCCAGTTCCGCGCCGCCCCCACGATCAATCCTAAAAGGAGAGAGGTTGCCAGGACGACGTATGCGCCATGCTCGCGGGGGAGTTGCTTGCTCATCACCAATCGGAAATGGACATGGTTGTTCGGATACGGGCGCAATCTATGGTGCGGGACGCCGATCAGTTATGACATGGATCATATCTCCATCCCTCGGCTCATGGCGTACATGGCTCCGGGCGCTCTTCGGCGCTGTGCGATCCGGCCATACTCCCACCGCCCGCCCGGGTTCTTCGGGCAGGAGGGAAAAAAATATTTACATCGCGGCCGCCGGAAAAGCATCACCTGCATATAATTCCCGCGCTTATTTCCGGTATCGGAATTATTAGGCTTGTCTGGAAATGGATATGCCTGATGGAGGGCGGGTGATCCGCTCGCCGGCATTCGGCTCGGGTACCTGTTCGTTTAACAGTTGCTTAGCTCGCGGCACACGAGCATCACCCGAGCCTCAGGCCCCCGCCGGTTGTGGCACACATCGCTCACCGATCGGTACCGCTTCACACGACCATCCGGTCGTACTCATTCCCCTTGCACAAGGAGGAAGAGGCGAAAGCGCCGGACAAGTTCATCACGGACCCGCCGGAATGCTTGCAGACGCCTGTCGCCATCTCCCTGGATTGCGGCTGGATCATCGATATCCCAGGCGATGCGCTCAGGGTGTCCCGGAAAACTCGGACAGTGTTCGCCTGCCCTGCTACAGACCGTGATGACGTAATCGAATGTCCGTCCCGCAAACTCATCAACGGACTTGGAACGATGATGCGAGATGTCGATTCCGATCTCCTTCATCACTTCGATAGCCTCTGGCCGGACAAAGCCTGGATGCGTACCGGCGCTATGGACTTCATATGCGCCGTGGGATTCCTTGTGCAAGATCCCTTCGGCTATCTGACTGCGCGCCGAGTTCCCTGTGCAGAGGATAAGAACACGCTTCGGAGCACTCATGGTATGTGGGCCTCCTCATGATGGGGGATGGATGGTGGGTGCCGTACGATGACATCGGGGGCATTCCCGGGAAGTGAGGGAACCAGCCACCGGAACGCCAGGGTTGCGGACATCGCGCCGAGAACCTGTGCGACGATGAAGCCCGGCGTATCCTCCAGCCTGATCCCGGCAAATGTGTCGCTGGCGGATCGGGCAAGCGTAGCAGCGGGGTTGGCAAAGGATGTCGAGGAGGTGAACCAGTAGGCTGCCGTGATGTAGGCCCCCACGGCGAAGGGAATGGCTGCGGATTGCCGCCGGACGCATCCCCAGATCACCGCGAGCAGTCCGAAGGTGGCGATGAATTCGCTGAACAACTGGCTGCCACCGGCACGCATATGATGCGATGCGAAGAACATCGGCTGCCCGAACATGAGGTTCGCGATGGCGACGCCTAGGAATGCGCCGAGCGCCTGCGCGATGATGTAGAGGGGGACATCTCGCCAGGGCAGCCCCCCTTGCGAAGCATCGGCCAGCGTGACGGCGGGATTGAAGTGCGCGCCGGAGATCGGCCCGAAGGTGAGGATCAGCGCAACCAGTCCCGCTCCTGTGGCAATTGCATTGGCCGCCAACGCGATGGCCATGTTTCCACCGGCCAGCCGCTCTCCCATGATCCCGGAGCCGATCACTGTAGCGAGCAGGAACGCGGTGCCGAGGGTTTCGGCTGCGAGTCGGCGAAATGATCCGGGTGCCTGCGGGTGTGCGCTGGTCGGTGCCACGAGTTCGTCGGAGTTAATGATTTTGGATATATTCGCAAAAGCATATGTAAACATACGGGAGATCGAACATATGTGTCAAGGCATATATAATTGTTATCATGATGGCTGCCATAGGCGTTGACCTGGAGGTGCTGTTTGGTGCACTGGCAGACCGGACCAGGCTGCGGCTACTGAATCTGATGAACGATGGCGAGGTCTGTGTCTGCTTCTTCGTGGAGATTCTTCAGACCAACCAGCCGAAGATCTCGCGACACCTGGCATATCTCCGCCGGGCAGGGATCGTGGGAGCGCGCCGGGAGGGGAGGTGGATGCATTACCGGATCATCGAACCCGCCGATCCGTCAGCGGCGCATATTCTTCAGGAAGTGCGGAGGTGGTTGATTCACGATCCGCAGATGCAGCGGGACCGGCAGCGGCTTGTCAAGGTGTGCTGCGCGCCGAAACTCCCGGCACAACTGGAAGGCGCTCCGCTACCGATAGGGTTCCAGCGGCGGTCAGGTGTGGAGGAACCTGCGGGAAATGGGCGTTGCTGATACAGCATGGAGCTTCCGGGTTCTTGTGTGAGTTCCAGGGGCTTTTATTGAGGCTGCATTGAGCATGGCGCAGATATCGAGGCCGAATATTCATCCGGGAGATACTGAGAAGCTCCTGGATAACTAACGCCGACGACGGGAGATGTCCGGGATTGAAGCCACTTCCAGCTCCCTTGATAGACGTTGGATTTTAGTGAGCTTGTCAGGAAGTAGTACATCAACAACATATTGCGGCATCTCACCGGATTGCCGGCACATTCTCAGGGACGGATCGTATGCAGACCAGGGATCATTGGGAGGCTGTCTATTCCTCCAGGGCGGCCAATGCCGTGAGCTGGTATCAGGAACATGCCGATCGGTCGTTGCGGCTGATCAGAAATACCGGCGTGGCAACGTCGGCCTCTATCATTGATGTCGGCGGAGGAGCCTCCACGCTGGTGGAGGATCTTCTGGGCGAAGGCTACCGGAATCTCACGGTTCTCGATGTGTCGGCGGCTGCGCTTGCAGCCTCGCGGCAACGGCTCGGTTCATCGGCAGATCATGTGCAGTGGATCGAGGCGGATATCACGAAGGCCTCCCTGCCAGCCGCCAGCTTCGATGTATGGCATGACCGGGCAGTGTTCCACTTCCTGACGCAGCCGGATGACCGGGCCGCGTATGTGAATACATTGTCTGCTTCGGTGAAGCCTGGAGGCTATATCATCATTGCCACGTTTGCGGAAGATGGGCCGACGCATTGTAGCGGGCTGCCTGTCATGCGTTACAGCTTCGATAGGCTCCATGCCGAGCTGGGGAGCGCATTTTCGCTCGTCCGGTACGAGAAGGAAACCCATCAAACGCCATCCGGATCAATCCAGCGGTTCGTCTACTGCTGCTTCCGTAGTCGGCTGCCTGGCGGCGGCTCTCCTACGTTCTCTTCGTAAATTCCCGGTCGCTGCCGGTGTCACCATATCGTCCCATGTTCCTGACAGTTCATGCTGTTCCGATCGTGCCGTGCGATCTATTCGGGATGAATGGTTGCGTTGTGGGCAGGTCAGGGAATAAGATTGCCACGCCCATCGAATTTCATGGGCGCCGGCTCCTCCTCGATGCTCAGCCGCGGATGTTCCCGGACCTCGTCGAGCAGCGCCTCGGATACCCAGAATTCATCAAGGTCGCCAGTATTTCTGATGCGGCAGAGACGGGGCCGTTCGCCGGCCAGCGCCGAATAGAGCGCGGTCTCGATGGCTTCGCGGTCGTTCGCGAGGACGAGGGGGAGCGAAGCCTCGCGCGGGTTGCTATCCGCCTCGGTGGCGGTCAGAACGTTGATGCCGGTGACCTCCGGATCAAATGCCTGGACGAATCGCTGCGTGGTAAAATCGGCCATGCCGATGCCGATACCATTGCCGAGCGATGGGGAGGACAGGGAGAGCACGACGATGCGGCTGTAATCGGGGACATGACTGCCGCCGGATATCCGCCAGTGTCCCACGATATTCGGGTCCATTCCGGCGCCGGAGATATTCTTGCCGATTTCATCAACGACCAGCACATCCAGATTCCGAACCGGGAGTTCTGCGAGATGCGCCCGGGCGGTTTTTAAAAGGCGTACATCCGCATCGAGGAATGCGTTGTAGTACGGGGGGACGACCTCGATGACGAGCGGGTGCCGGCCGGCATTCTCCACCACCGCGACGCCGCAGATGATCCTCGATTTCTGCAGATGAAGCTTCGGAACGCTGCGTACTGATTCCCACAGTCCATGCCGATGCGCCTCGCGCGCGCCGTGCTGCTTGCCGAGCCCGATCGTCACCATTTTCAGCAGTCCGGATGCCAGCCCCTCGGACGATTCGGGATGGGTCTTCACGCGTCCGAGCACAATGATTCCGTCGGCTTCGGCGGCCCGTCTGTCCAGATGCGCTATGGCGCCATTGTCGGCTGTTCCCAGCTCCACGGTCTCCATCGTCGCATGCACCGGTGCGCCAACTGAGTTCCCGGTGACGCCGAGCCGGCGAAGGATTTCGGCCTGCCCCTCGGCGACGGCGCCCCCGTGACTCCCCATTGCCGGTACGATGAACGGCTCGCCCCCCGCGTCGCGCACTCCCTGCACGATCGCCCGCAGCATTTCGATCATTCCCCCCATGCCCCGGCTGCCGGCAGTGATCGCTATCCGGGCTCCCCTGGATATCTTTTCCCGCAGCCCGCCGGCCATCAAACGTTCGTACAGCTCCCTCTCCGGGTCCTCGATATGTTCGGGGGGAAGATACTGTTTCACCCGCGCGACCGGCGGCGCCTGCTGTTGTGGGTAGAGCATGGGAATTTTCAATGGTTGATTGGGCGAGAGCGCGCGGGATTTACAACTGGCGATTGGAGGAGATGTCGAATATTTCCGATACAAATACCCTGCTCCTTCACTTTGCGCCTTTGAAAAAAATCTTCATCCTGCCAACAGAAGTTTCTACGCCTTCGTATCTGCCGTCTTCCTCCTGTTCGCCGATTTCCAGAACACCAGCCCGGCCGTCAGAAGCGCCGCGCCACCGATCAGCACCGCGGCCGGTATCGCCCCTTCTGGTAATTCAGGCCGCCCATCCCGTTTCGTTCCTTTCACCACGTTCCCGCCGCCATCGGCAGCATCCATTGCCATTCTCAGAACCTCCGCCAGATGCAGCGCACGGCGTCCTGCCTGCTGCGCTATCTGCTCGCGGCAACTGAAGCCATCTGCAACAATGAGCGCATCATCGTCGGTGCTGCGTACGGCGGGGAGGAGCACGCGTTCGCCGGCGCGCACGGAAATTTCATAATGGTCGTGCTCGAACCCGAATGCTCCGGCCATGCCGCAGCAGCCGGAGTCGAGCAGCGTGTAGTTCAGGCCCATCCTGTCGAGCATGCTCGTCTCATCATCCATTCCCATGATCGCCTTATGGTGACAGTGGCCGTGGACCACAGCCGTTCGCGACAGTCTGGACGGGGTATAGCCGGGGGCCTTCTGTTCAAGAAATTCACTCAGCAGAAATGTCTGGCGGCAGAGCCGCCGCGCATTTTCATCGTGTGGGAACAGATCCGGGAGTTCATCGCGAAAGACCGCAGCACAGCTTGGTTCGAGAACAACGAACGGCAGTCCTGCCTTGATTCGCGGTTTGAATTCCTCCAGTATCTCCCGGAGCCAGCGTTTCGCCGTGTGAAGCATGCCATAATCGTAGAGCGGGCGTCCGCAGCAGAAATCCCGTTCCGGCACCACGACATGAAATCCCGCCGCCTCCAGCACCTCCACGGCCGCACGAGCCGTTTCAGGATGAAAATGATTATTGAAGGTATCGGGCCAGAGCAGCACCTCCGGGCGGTCGGCGGACGCAGAACGCGGACGCTTACGGAACCATTCCTTGAAGGTCTGCGGAGCGAAGCGGGGGATGGACCGTTCGGGATGCATATTCACCACACGCCTGGCAATGTCGCCGAGGATGGGAGCATGCGTGATGAAGTTCATGAGACGGGGCATGCGTGCCGCGATTCCCGCCCAGATATGGATCAGCCCGAAGGCATATGCATGACGTGGGCGGAGCCGTCCCTCGTAATAATGGGAGAGAAATTCCGCCTTGTAGGCTGCCATATCGACACGTACGGGGCATTCGTCCTTGCAGCCCTTGCAGGAGAGGCAGAGATCGAGCGCCTCCCGCACGGGCTCGCTGCGCCATCCCTCGTTGATGGGATCGCCCTGCAGCATTTCAAAGAGCACCCGCGCCCGCCCGCGTGTGGAGTGTTTCTCCTCGTGTGTAACCATGTAGCTGGGGCACATCGTTCCGCCATCCTTGCGCCGGCATACGGCGGCGCCCACACACCTGCGCATGGCGCTCGCGAAGCTTCCGTTATCGTCGCTGTACGCGAAGTGGGTCTCCGGCTCCCACGGATCGTAGCTGGTTCCAAGCCGGAGATTCTCATCGACAGCGTAGGGATCGACCACCTTTCCGGGATTCATCTTCCAGCCGGGGTCCCAGATCGACTTGAACTCCCGGAACGCCGCCACCAGTTCATCGCCGTACATTTTCGGCAGCAGCCAGCCGCGCGCCTGGCCGTCGCCATGCTCACCGCTGAGCGAGCCGCCATAGCTGAGGACGAGATCGGCTGCCTCGCACAGGAACGATTTCCAGCGCTCGATGCCATCTGTGCTCCGCAGATCCCAGTCCATCCTTGCATGAACGCATCCATCGCCGAAGTGGCCATAGAGCGAAGTGTGGTAGCCAAACTTCTTCAGCAGATCGCGAAGGTCGCAGAGGTAGCCGGAGAGCCTCTCCGGGGGAACGGCCGAATCCTCCCATCCCTCCCAGTTCTCATGCTGTCCCGGGACATGCGCCGTCGCTCCCAGTCCCGATTCGCGAACTTCCCACAGCATTCGTTCCTGTTCCGGATCGTCGAAGAGCTTCATTCCCGGAGGGGGGGCGTCCTCGCAAAGATCCTTCATCAGCGCGCGCGCCTTCGCATCGGATTCCCTGCGCGTATCCCCGCCGAATTCGATCAGCAGCCAGCCATGTCCCGGCGGCATCAGACGGATATTCTTCAGTTCGAGCTGCTTGATCCTGAGATCATGCATGAACTCGCTGTCCAGCCCCTCCACTCCGATCGGGCCGTGCCGCAGCACCGTGGTGATATGATCGGCGGCATTGTAGACGCTGTCGTAGCCGAGCACGAGGAGCGTGCGCGCGCGGGGATTCTCCACGAGCCGGAGCGTCGCCTGCAGAATGATGACGCACGTTCCCTCGGTGCCGATCAGAGCACGGGCCACATTGAAGTCGTTCTCCGGAAGAAGCTGATCCAGGTTGTAGCCGGATACCCGGCGCGGGATGTCGGGATAGCGCTTGCGAATCAGCTCCGCATAGCGCTCGCGCAGATCGCGGAGGCGGCGGTAGGTTTCACCTCTCCATCCTCCTGCGGCGATGATGGCCTTCAGCTCCGCCTCGCCGGTTCTTCCCACGCGGATGATCTCTCCTTCGTACGTGAGTATCTCCAGTTCCTCGATATTGTCCACCGTTCGCCCGGCCATCACCGAGTGGATGCCGCAGGAGTTGTTTCCCATCATGCCGCCGAGCGTGCACCGGTTGTGCGTGGCGGGGTCAGGCCCGAATGTGAGCCCCTGCCGGTTCGCCGCATCGCGGAGAGCGTCCAGCACGATGCCCGGTTCCACGCGCGCGATCCTGCGCTCCGCGTCGATCTCCAGCAGCCGGTTGTAGTACTTCGACATGTCGAGCACCACGGCCACATTGCAGCACTGTCCCGGTATGCTGGTTCCGCCGCCGCGTGCCAGTATCGGCGCGCCATGACGGCGGCAGATGGCGACTGCGGCAATCACATCCTCGCGGTCCAGCGGCAGCACCACGCCGATCGGCAGCAGCCTGTAGTTCGATGCGTCGGTCGAGTACATCGCCCGGGTGCCGTCATCAAAGCGGACCTCGCCGCGCACGATCTTGCGGAGGTCCTGTTCCAGCACATGAGCATTCACCATCTCCGGCCATTCCGGCCCTGCCGGAACGGCTGGATTCCCCACAACAGGCAGTGCGACGTAGCGGCCGGTCGCTATAGCATCGTCGGCCATTTTTCTCGTATCCTTTGCGTTACATCCGCCCGATGCCGGGCATGACTGATGAAATCAGCGCGAATTCCGATCGGGGTCCGCGGTCAGATCAGCTCGCGGATCTTGTCGGAGGCGATCGTCAGCGCGATCTTCTCGCGGTTCGGCTCGCCGCGCACCAGCGATTCGGCAAGCCTGGCGGCCTGCTTCAAGGTGACTTTCGGCGGCATCGGCGGCTCGAACGGGTCAACTTCGGCCTGGACGATCACCGGTCCCGGATCGGCCAGCGCCTGATCGAGTATGTCGCCGCAGCGGGCGGGGTCCTTGATCGTATAGCCCTTTCCCCCGCATGCATGGGCGAATGCGGCGAAGTCGATCGGTTGCAGGTCGCATCCGAACTCCGGATTGCCCAGGAAGACCATCTGCTCCCACTTGATCTGGCCGAGCGTGTTGTTCTTGACGATGACCACCTTGATGGGGAGGCCGTACTTGACGGCCGTCACGAATTCTCCCATCAGCATGGTGAATCCGCCATCCCCTACGAATGCCACACACTGCCGATCCGGGTAGGCGATCTGTGCCGCGATGATATAGGGAAGCCCACATGCCATAGTGGCGAGCGTTCCGGAGATTGTGTGCATCTGCCCGCGCCTGACGGGGATGTGGCGTGCCCACCACGTTGCTATGGTCCCGGAATCGCAGGCGACGATGGCATCATCCCTGAGCCTTCTGCCAAGCTCTGCCGCCACTACCTGCGGCTTCATCGGCACATCGGGGCGTGAACTCCGCTCGTGCATCAGCTCCCTCCATTCCACCATTCTCTTCTGCGCCTTCTCCAGGAATCCCCGTTTCCTGTTGTGTTCCAGCCTGGGCAGCAGGGCCTGCAGTACCGCCTTGCAGTCGCCCACGAGCCCCACCTCCACCGGATAGCGAAGCCCGATGCGCCCCGGATCGATATCGATCTGCACGCCGCGCGCGGCTCCGGGCTCGGGAAGAAATTCTATGTAGGGAAATGATGTGCCCACGAGAAGGAACGTGTCGCACTCCTCAAGCGCCTCCTGCGACGGTGCCGTGCCGAGCAGGCCGATGGTGCCGGTGGTGTACGGACTGTCGTCGGGAATCACCCCCCTGCCAAGCAGCGCCTTGATGACCGGAGCGCCGAGCAGTTCCGCCACCTGCTCCAGTTCCTCCGACGCTTCAAGCGCGCCGCGCCCGGCCAGTATCGCGATCTTTTTGCCGTTGTTCAGAATCGACGCAGCGCGATCCATATCGGGAGTTTCCGGAAGGCTGCGAAGGGATGTGAAGCTGTGCGATGTATGATCGGGGATGTTGCGGTCCGTGCGCCAGTCGGCAGCCTGCGACTGGATGTCAACCGGTATGGTGATATGGGCGACGCCGCGCCTGCCGATCGCGGTCCTGCATGCCAGATCCGCCACGTTCTCCACATGTGCCGGGCCCATGACACGAGCGTTGTACACGGCGACGTCCATAAACACCTTGTCCAGCTCGATATCCTGCTGCATGTGGGTGTGGATCAGATCATGAAACGGCATGCCCGTGATGGCGATCACCGGCTGTCCGTCGAGTTTCGCGTCGTACAGACCATTGAGCAGATGAATGCCGCCGGGGCCGGAGGTTGCCAGACATGCGCCGAGCTTCCCCGTGTACTTCGCATACCCGCACGCCATGAACGCCGCGGCCTCCTCATGACGAACCTGCACGAATCGAATCGTGTCCCTGCGCAGTCGCAGTGCCTCCATGATGCCGTTGATGCCATCGCCCGGAATGCCGAATATCGTATCGACGCCCCATTTCTCCAGTGTTGCTATCAGAATGTCAGCCGCGGTTGAAGCCATGACGCCAGACTCTAGTATGTGAACGGAAAAACATCCTGTTTCAGCGGTGGAATTTCCGTGCCGGAATTGTGGCATGAGGGTAATTGCGGAGGCCGGTTTATGGCGGCAGATTGATCGTTACCGGCGTGAGTGTGATCATGTCATGTGTGGATCGGGGATTCAGCCGGATGTGGTTGATGTCTGCGAGGAGTGCGTCGGGTATTGTGTGCGCGATCGTGGGAATGGTACATGGACATCGGTAAAGGAGCCCTGGGCGTGCGTGAAATTCCCTGGCGACAGCTACGGAAGAATGCTCTCGCGCAAAATTCCGGGATACAGCATGTGACGTATCGGGCGACGTTGCGCCGTCACCATAACATGGATACGATTCGGTCATTGCCGGAGTGACATGCAGGGTACACAAACATGTACTGTTGCGCCGGCCGGTGATATCGTACGTTTAAAGGTGCATCGATCGATTGCACAGATGCTGAATCGGACAGACCTTCAACCGGATGTGCCGGTGTATTAGCCGGCATCACCAGCCATTTCAATCTACCCCCGAAATTCATACATCGCCTTCGCGTTGTCCAGTGTCAATGTGAAGAGCATGGACGCGCCCCCGCACATCCATGCTGGTATTCCGGCATAACATCATGCCGGCTGCCGGCCCTGTATCACAACATTTCAGGAGATTGGATCATGAAGGGAAAGTCATTGGGACTACTGACGGCTGTTGTCGCCTGTGCAGCGGCCGTGTCGTTCACGATTGCCAGTTGCGACAGCAACGCGACCGATCCGGCGAACCCGGGCGTGTCCGGGCGTGGGAAGGGGCCACGGGTATCGAATGATACTCGTTCGCACACGATTGGTGTTGATCGCAGTGGAATCGGAGAAAGCGTGGTGGAGTTTAACATCAATGGCTCGGGAACGGTCGTGGAAAATTTTAATTCCGGTGGAGTAAGCAGCATTCCTGATGCGCCCGGAACCGTATGGAGCCAGGATGTCGATTTCAATATCGATGCGTCTGCCGATGGCGGTGTCGGATTGCGTTCCATTGCCGACAACGATGAAACCAGTTCGATCGATATCACCAGCAGTGCGGAGGGGGCCATTGCAATTGCTCCGAGCTATACTGGCCAGAGCGATCCCGTATTCCATGTCATTATGTATGACAACAACAACGAGATCGGACGCATTCGCGATATTCCGGTGGGAACGTCGGTCCTGGCATATCCTGTAAATCCTGGCAATCCATGCTGCTGGATCAGGAGATGGGGGTTCACCGTACATCCAACATCCGGTTCCTGCATCTGGTCTCTCGTCTGGAATCCATGCTGCTACTGGAGGATTTTCTGGAACGGCCAGTGGTATGAATTCAATCGCGCAGACTTCGTTGAAGGGGTGGACGGCGGACATTATCCGTATCACCACTTCACCGAAATTCAGGCGGTTCCGATAAATGGAGGAGTGAGCGGTTCATTCACCATCGGGTCGGAATTTGTGGTTAATGCACAGTAACGCCTATCCATCGGTGGATAGATGATGAAACTGACGCTGAACGGTGCCGGAGCCGAATTCGGTTCGGTGCCGTTCAGCCTGTTTGTGATGGCATAGGTGCGGGTCGCATTCAATGATTGTGCCTGGACAAGGCGCCGAATCCGTTCTATCCGCATCAATCAGCAGATGCTGGTGGTACGAGGCTTGTGATATTGCTGCCGGTTTTTCCCTGAATATGGGAGACTGCCAGAGGGATAGGCCGTCGTGGCTGAATGATGTCCGCTAACCGCAATGGTGAATATCATGAAAACTGCAATCCGTTGCTGCTGTTATACTGCACTCGTGGCTGTTATTGCCGGTGGTGTATATTCCATTGCAACGATGCCAGTTACTTCATCCGCTACGTTGGCCGGGCTGGTGTCGCCCGGTGCAGCACAGCTTCGGATTGATCCGGTGGCGCCGGAATCGAACGAAGCTCTGTCCGGCGGTGAAGCTTCGGTGATTGATAGCCTTTTTCGGGCATTCGGTCGGCCTGCCCTGAATCTTACTCCGTTCAATGATAAATGGCCGTATTTCCGAAAAGGAAAGATGATCTTCGATCGTGACTGGGCTAGGCTGTACTCCTCGCCTCTTGGCCCTCGATTTTCTGCAAATTCATGCGAAGGCTGCCATGCAAAGGATGGACGTGGTCGGCCGCCCTCCGACGGAGAAATACCGGAGTCGATGGTCATCAGATTTTCGGTGCCGCTGGAAAATGGGGAGCAGGGGCCTGATCCGAACTATGGCTATCAGCTCGATTATTTCTCGATGCGGGAGGGAGAGCCGGGAGAAGGCCGTTTCATCGTGTCGTATCGCGAGCTCGAAGGAAACTTTGCTGACGGGACGTCATTCACACTGCTGAGTCCTGACTACGATTTCGTCGATCTGGCGTATGGAGGTCTTGGCTCCGAAACATGTTTCTCTCCAAGGGTCGCGCCGGCGGTTTTTGGCATGGGGCTGCTTGAAGCAATACCTGCCGGAGACATCCTGCGGGCAGCAGATCCCGATGACCGGAATAACGATGGAATTTCCGGCCGCCCCAATTATGTCTACGACATGGCAGCGGGAGACAGGCGGCTCGGGCGATTCGGCTGGAAGGCAGGCCAGCCGAGTATAGCGCAGCAGGTCGCTCATGCATTTCACGACGACATGGGAATTACGAGTGCCTACTATCCTGGCACGTCGTCATCCACTCGCTATGTGTCGGATGGCGGACCTGTGATAGAGCTGGACCCCGGCTATTTCGACCAGGTATTATTCTACATTAAGCTGCTGGCGGTGCCGAGACGCCGCCATTGGGATGATCCGCAGGTGCTTCGTGGCAAGGCGATATTTCATGCCGCTGGATGTGCCGGATGCCATGTGCCGAAATTCACTACGGGGGTCATGCCGGGCTATCCGGAGCTTTCGGAGCAGGTGATCCGTCCCTATACCGACCTGCTGCTGCATGACATGGGAGGGGGGCTCGCCGACAACCGGCCCGACGGTTTAGCCGATGGCCGTGAATGGCGCACGCCGCCGCTATGGGGAATCGGGCTGGTAGAGGCCGTGAACGGCCATACGCGGTTTCTCCATGATGGCCGCGCCCGCAATCTGGAGGAGGCGGTGTTGTGGCATGGCGGGGAGGCCCTGAGCTCGCAGATCTTCTACCGGAGATTGGTGCGCGAGGATCGCCGTGCACTTCTGGCATTCCTTCAGTCTCTGTAGATCCGGCATCTGCATGGGAGCCGCCGTGCATGCGGCGACTCCCATCCCGGGAACTTCCCTGTAGTTGCTTGGATGAATCTCCGGCTACTCGTGGTTTCCGATTGCCGGTGCCAGTGCCATAGCATGTCCATCCCGCCCGAACAGCCTTCCGGAAACCTGCCGGAACAGCGCGTCGCATCCGCAAAGAAATTCGCCCGGCGATATGTGGAGACATCGCAATAACTCGCGATGATCGTATACCACCGCAAGAAATGCAATCTGATAAAATGCCCAGAGTCCGGTGCGCAGTATGATGCGGGTGATCTGCGATGTCCCGGCCAGCCAGTTCCGCAGAGTTTCGGAGTGGAACTCCAGATGCTGTGTTTCGTCGTGGACCATCTGCTCAAATATGGTGGTCAGGACCGGGTCGGTGATGTTCCGGTGCAGGATCTGATAATAACGCATCGCTATCATTTCTGCGATGAGGATCACCGCGAGCTCGACATGAAATCCGATGAATCGCCGCGCGAACACGAAGCATCCATGACTCCAATGCGTCTTCAGCAGCGGCGCGTCCAGAATCGTCAGCGCACGGTCCAGCAGTTCGGCATGGATCGCCTCCTCCTTCAGAAAGTAATCGATTGCAGCGGCATATTCGGCATCGCCGGTGCGCGCCGCGCCGCGCCGTATGTGGACGCCATCGCCGCTCTCGGAAAGCTGGAAGCGCTGCAGAGAACGAACCAGCGGGCCGCGCAGATCCTCGCTGAGATTGATGCCCAGATGCCACGGAATATCGCGACGTTCCTTTGCGTTTCGCTCGAAATAGTGTGACCAGTTCATGATTGTCCTCCGGTTGAACTTCGCCGCAGCATGTAGCTGTGATAGAGCCGCTGCGAAATATTGTCTGATGATTATCAGCAATATTCAACCGGAGTGTGGTGGTCTGCGACGATTCAGGGGGGATTTGTGATACACCTGAGTGCGGGGAAAGCTCAACGTTGGAAAGAGAAGGCAAAGGTCAAAAGGCAAAAGGCAAAAAAATAGGAGAGAAAGAAGTGAAGTTTTACGAAAAAAATATCGATTTTTGCCTTGACAATCCCCGATGACGACGACTCCCATTGTCAATTCCTTCCCCTCTTTTGCCTTTTTACTTTTGACCTTTGCCTTTGCCTTCGCCCCGGGCTTCCTCGTCAATCGGCGCACCCGTGTGCTTGCATGCTCCGCTCTCGCCTTCTATGTTGCCGCCTGTCTTCATACATTATCGGGTTCTCGGCGGAGCCAGGTGGCTGCCTTCATCGTCACTGCGCTCCCCGGACCATAGGGACTATGAGTTCACAGACAATTCTCACGATCCTTCTCGTGGAGGATAATCCGAAGCTTCGCCCTGCGCTGAGGGCAGGGCTCAATGCGACCGGTGCGGTGCAGGTGGCCCACGAATGTGACAGCGGTGAGCGTGCGCTGGAAAGGTGTCTGGAGGACGCGCCGGATGCGATCCTGATGGATGTCCAGCTTGCAGGGGCGCTGAATGGTATCGAGGCCGCCGTCGCCATTCGCCGTGAATTTCCACGTATGCCGGTGGTCTTCTATTCCATTCAGGATGATGACGAATATTATCGCGCCTTTCGCCGGTCCGGTATTCTCAGCCATTACGCCTACGTTCGCAAGTCGAACTATCTGCTGCCGGAGATGATCGTTCCGTTGCTGCGCGACGCGGTGGCGGGACGGAGCTTCATCGATACGGAGATCGAATCGCGTGTGCAGGAGGTGAGGCAGAAGGACGAGCGTTCTCCCATGGCGCTGCTGGAGCCGAACGAGCAGGCGGTGGCGCGAATGGTTGCGCAGGGCATGAGCAACGAACAGATCGCCGCGCGCTTCGGCTTCCGTGACAAACGCACCATCAGCCGGACCAACGGGCAGATCTATACGGCGTGGGGCCTGAACGATACCACGACCGACGAGAAGGTGGCCCGCACCCGCGCCAGTATGATCGTGCGCGAAGGACGCATGATGATCTGGGATGAGCATGGCACTCCGAGGGTCCAGAATGAGCGCGGGGAATGGGTGCCGTGGGAGGGATGAGCGGTGATGCGATGCTGAACTGGGGCCTGATCGCCCTTTCCTCCTTCAACACCATCGTGTCGGTATGGCTCGGTCTCACGGTCCTGTTGAATGCCGAACGCCGTGCCTGGGGAGTCTGGCTGGCCGGTGGCAGCCTCTTCGCCTCGGGCGTCTTCTTCATTTTTCATACGCTGCTGCTTGAAGGAAGCCTCTTCTCGTTCCGTCTTGCGCTCGGCCCCATCTGGTATCTGCGCTGGCTTCCGATCGTCGCGCTTCCGCTGGCCTGGTACTGTGCGATGCTCTGGTTCGCCGGCTTCTGGGAGCGGGGGGAGACGAATGGAAGACTTCGGCGGTTTCACAGGCCCGCGCTGATCTTCATTCTTGTGTTCGCGCTCGGCATACTGGTTCTACTGCTGAGCGTCGATCGCCTCACCGCCGCGGGGGGAACGCGGATTATATTCCAGGATGCGCTGCTTGCGGGGAATCTCCCCGTGCAGGTGCTTCTCTACCCGCTCTATATCGTCTGCTGCTTCCTCCTTTCCCTGCATGTTCTTCTGAACATCGAGTCCACGGGGCGGCAGATGGGGGAGTTCGGCCGCGCCCGTGCCCGCTCCTGGCTGCTCGGCACCACCATGCTGCTGATCGGTGTAAGCGTGCTGGTGGCGTGGGTGCTGTATCGCGTGGCGAGCGAACGGGGAATGCCGGTCCTGACGATCGGCGATCTGCTGGCGCTGCACTGGTTCGATTTCGGGATACTGCTGCTGATCGCCTGCGCCGTTCTCAGCCTGGGACAGGCGATCGTTTCCTATGAGATATTCACCGGCAAGATTCTGCCGCGCCAGGGGTTCCGTCGGCACTGGCACAATGCCATCGTGCTGGCGGCTGGCTACAGCGCTCTGCTGAGCGCCGCAATGGTGCTCGATCTCCCGCCGATCTACGGCCTGCTGATCGCTACCGTCCTGATCGCGCTCTTCTTCGCACTGCTGAACTGGCGTTCGTTCGCCGAACGCGATCGCTATCTCGAAAATCTCCGTCCGTTCATCGGCAGCCAGCAACTGTACGAGCTGCTCCTCGCGGAAGGGGAGAGTATGCGCTCCGAGCCGAACGTCGCGGTGCCGTTTCGCGCGCTCGTCACCGACGTACTCGGGGCCAGGCTGGCATGTCTTATCCCGCTGGGGCCGATGGCGCCGCTCGCGGGTCCGCCGCTTTCCTATCCCGCCGTACTTCCCGTCATGCCTGCCGATCGGTCGAATCTTTCCGCACTGTTCGATTCTCCACGTACGCTCGGCGTTCCAGTCGATCCGGCGGACCACGGCGGCGCGGTCTGGGCGATTCCGCTGTGGAGCGAGCGCGGATTGATCGGCGCACTCCTGCTCGGCGAAAAGCTGGACGGAGGGCTCTATACCCAGGAGGAAATGGAGATCGCACGGGCCAGCGGCGAACGGCTGATCGATATTCAGGCGGGGGTGGAGATGGCGCGCAGGTTGATGGGGCTCCAGCGTCGGCGACTGGCCGAAAGCCAGGTGATGGACGCCCGTACGCGGCGCGTGCTGCATGATGACGTGCTTCCGCAGCTTCATGCAACGATGCTGGCGCTCAGTGCCGGCGAATTCCCGGCCGGTGAGTCCATCGCCATGATGAGCGAGCTCCACCGGAAGATCTCCGATCTCCTCCGCTCTCTTCCCTCGCCAGCCGCGCAGGCCGTGGAACGCCTCGGGCTCGTCGGTGCGCTGCGCCATCTGGTGCAGGTGGAACTTGCCAGCGCATTCGATGGTGTGCGATGGAACTGCGACGAAGGCGCCGCCGGAGAGGCGGCCCGAATCTCTCCGCTTGCGGCCGACGTCATCTATTACGCCGCCAGAGAGGCGGTGCGCAATGCGGCGCGCTACGGCCGGGGGGGCGACAGGCGGCGTTCGCTGCATCTGGACGTACGGCTCATCGCGGCCGACGGGCTGGAGGTGACGATCGAAGATGATGGCGTCGGAATGGATGGCGGGGGCGTATCTGATGGGGGGAGCGGCCAGGGGCTCGGACTGCACAGCACGATGATGGCGGTGGTGGGGGGATCACTTGCGGTAGAGAGCGTCCGCGACCGCTTCACCCAGATTCGCCTGCGCGCCCCGGCGGCGGTGTGAATGCCGTCATGCGCCGCTTCATGCCGGTCATGTCCGGTACCCTGCGTGCGCCCTCCATGTAACCGGGTGTGCTTCCGTCATCTGCCATGATATTTTTTTTTGCTGTGGGCTGTCACACGAAACTGGCGGCGCGTCTTCCGGAAAAGCTATGGGCCATTCCTCGAACTCCGGCGGGATTGTTGCACCATGATTATTGGTGGAGGATTTATTAATGGAAATCGCGGCCATTCTTTTTCAGGAGATACGATCATGAAGCTGAAATACCTGGTGTTCATTCCCGCAGTACTCTTCCTTGCCGCCTGCGATCAGCCCAATGCTCCAAAGGAGGTCGGTCTGGGCGAAGTGTTCGAGATCGCCGTGGGGCAGAGTGCGGACATTCGTGGAGAGGGTCTGGGCGTCGCCTTCGGCTCGGTTCCGGAGGATTCGCGCTGTCCCACCGATGTCGATTGCATCTGGGGCGGTAATGCCCGCGTGGTGCTCCGCCTGCAGAAGAAGTCGCAGTCCGGCTCGCTGGAACTGAACACCAGCGTCGAGCCCAGGCAGGGAGATTTTCTGGAGTACCGCATCCGCCTGGTCGATCTGAAGCCGGTGCCCGTCAGCGAGAAACCGACGCCGCCGGATGGCTATACGGCGGTGCTGGTGGTGTCGAAGCGGTAGAAGCAGAGGGGATGCGGGGAGATTTTTCCGCGGTGCCGGACGTGCTATCGCGTGCTTCCCGCCAGTATGATGTTCAACGGCCGGAACCTCGATGCAGGCTCCGGCCTTTTCTGTTCCTCGACATCTATCCCTTCCCGGCTTCCCGTTCCCCCGGCATCGCCCCTGTGTAATGCGCCCGCGGGCGGATGATCCGGTCCTGTTCGTACTGTTCGATCGCCTGCCCGATCCAGCCGACGGTGCGTCCGAGTGCGAAGAGCGTGAGGGCCGTGCCGTCGGGGAGGCCGAGAGCTCTTGTCAATGTGACGAGACCGAAGTCGATCGTGGGGTGATCGCCTGTCAGCTCGGCCGCGGCGTCGCGTATGGATGCTGCGAGTCTCACCGCGGGCGATCGTGGTGCCATGCCGGCAACGGCATTCATGAGCGCCGTCCCGCGTGGATCTCCCGCCGGATAGAGTTCATGACGGAATCCCGGCAGCGATTCCCCCCGGCGCAGCCGCGCAGCCACCGCCTCGCGCGCCCGTTCCGGCTTGCCCGTCTCATCGAACAACGCCTCCACACGCTCCGTATAGCGTCCATGCTTCACCCCGCCGATTGCGCCCAGTCCGGCGCCGACCGCCGCATACGGGGTTGCGCCGGCGGATGCGACGCAGCGCACGGTGAAGGAGGAGACGTTCAGTTCATGATCCGCCGCAAGGATCATCGCCATGTCCAGCATTCGCGGGCCATGTGTGCCGCCGGTGCGCCATCCCGCCGCGAGCGTCCGTGCGATCCCGTTCTCCACCTTTTCGGTCCCGGCCGCCGTGGCCACCAGCAGCCGGAGAATGCGGGCTCCGGCCTGCCGGACCGCATCGGAGCGGAGATCGAGCGCCGCAAGGTCCTCCGCGCCGGCGACCGGGAGCAGCGCCTGGAAAAGCTCGATGGAGGGCAGGCCGACGAGTTCCCGGCGGAGCCTGCGCAGGCGCGGCACCGGCCGTACGCTGCTATTCCCCAGAGAGGGGGGAACGCCGTGCGCATCGTTCCAGATCAGACCGGCCACCTCTTCGATCCGCCGGTTCGCCGCAAGCTCCACGGCGTCGTGGCCGCGATAGTAGAGCCTTCCATCCTGGATCAGGGTGATCGCCGATTCCAGCAGCGGTGTCCCCCAGTGCAGTGCCTTCGCCGTGGCGCCGGCGGGGTCCCGGCGAAGCTCCCGTCGTTCCTTCAGCGCGGCGATGTCCTCCGCGCGGTAGCGGCGGTCGCGTTTTTTCTCACTGCCCGGTTCGGATCGCACAAGCCCGCGGCTTACATAGGCGTACAGCGTCGCGGTGGTGATCCCCAGCTCCTCGGCGGCTTCACGCGCCGTCAGATAACGCTTGTCCATGAAGATCTCCGATTGAATGAAGCGCCACGGGTTCCGTGCCGTGACTGTGATGTTCTGCCGCAATGTATTCCGGCACGCTCCGCTCCGGCCGGCAACTTTTCTTCCCGCCGCCTGCCGACGTCATTGTCGTAAATATATTGATTATTCAATCAATATTGACTGCATTGATTTACGAAGGTAAGTTGTGTGCATAGAACATTCAATTCAGAATCAGAGGTGACATGATGAATACCGATATGCAGGTCCGTTCGGGACTGGAAGGAGTGGTGGCGGCCCGGACGGCGCTGAGCTGCGTGGATGGCGAGGCGGGGGAGTTGACGATCGCCGGGTTTCCGCTGGAGGAACTGGCGCCGTGCGCGACGTTCGAGCAGACGGCCTGGCTGCTCTGGATGGATGATCTCCCGGATGCGGATGAGCTGGCAGGGTTCCGCGCCCGGCTGGCTGCGCGCCGTGAACTTCCCGAAGCGACGCTCATGCTTCTGCGGCGGGTTGCTGGGGCCGGACTCCCCGCGATGGATGCCCTGCGTATCGCCGTCGGCACGCTCGATATCGATGGCAGCGAGGGGGGGGACGATCTTGAGAAGGGGATCATGATAACCGCGCGATTCCCTACGCTGGTGGCCGCCTATCACCGACTCCGCAATGGCGGGGAGCCCGTGGCTCCGCGCGGCGATCTTGGACATGCCGCGAATTATCTCCATATGATTACCGGCTCCGAGCCCGCTCCCGCCCAGGTGCGCGCGCTGGAGACGTATCTGAATACCGTCGTCGATCATGGCCTCAATGCCTCCACGTTCACGGCGCGGGTGATAATCTCCACAGGCTCCGATCTGGTCTCTGCCGTGGTCGGGGCGGTGGGCGCTCTCAAGGGACCGCTGCACGGCGGCGCTCCGGGGCCGGCGCTCGACATGGTTTTCGAGATTGGAAGCGAGGAGCGTATTGATGCCTGGCTGCGTGAGAAAGTTGCTGCCGGCGAGCGGTTGATGGGATTCGGGCATCGCGTCTACAAGGTGCGCGATCCCCGCGCCGATGTCCTGGCTGCGGCGTCGGATGTTCTCTATGGTGAGGAGGGGGATCGGAATCTGTACGAGTTCGCGCGGAAGGTGGAGGAACGTGCCCTGGCGATACTCGAAGAGATGAAACCGGGCAGGCGGCTTCAGACCAATGTTGAATTCTACACGGCGCTGCTCCTTCACGGGCTTGGACTCCCCGTGGACCTCTTCACGCCGACGTTCGCCGTAAGCCGTGTCGCCGGCTGGATCGCGCATGCGCTGGAGCAGCGCCGGACCGGACGCCTTATCCGTCCGCAGTCGGAATATGTCGGGGCGACGGGACGGCGGTGGAACGGGATGCGGTAATCGGTGGAATCCGGGGGGAGCGTAGCTTCCTGGCATCGGCAATCGGGCGCGGGGGGCGGGATGACGGGGAAGAGTGCTATACTGTACGGCACGCGGACTGCCACAGCGCCCCGCGCGGTCACAGATACTGCCGATCAGATTCCCGGAGAAAACAGCCCCGCGCTCATGATTGCACAGAAGCTCGACATCGCAGGATATGGCGGGAGGAACGTTCCCAACATGTTCCTCCCGCATGGCGACGGATCATCACATCTTGCCATCATGTTTCCGGGGCGTGCATATGGTCCGCAGCTTCCGCTCCTTTTCTATACCAGCCGGGTTCTGCGTGCAAAGGGGGCCGACCTCTTCGCCATCGATTATACAGAGTATACGAGTTGCGGGGAGGATGATGAGATTGAACGGCGGCTTTCGGCCGACGTGCCGGCCGCGCTGGCGGCGGTGCTGGCGCGGCGGCCGTACCGACGCATCACGCTGCTCGGCAAATCGCTCGGCACCATCGTCATGGGACGGCTGATCCCGGCCGAGCCACGGCTGCGGGGGGCTGAATGTATCTGGATGACTCCGCTTCTGCATCGGCAGAGCCTTCGGGCGCAGATTGCCGGGACACCGCATCGTGCCCTCTTTATCGTCGGGACGGCCGATGACGCGTTCGATCGCAACCACCTTGCCGAACTGGAAAATGCGACCGGGGGTGAAATCCTGGTGATCGAGGGGGCGAATCACAGCCTCGAAATTCCCGGCGATGTGCGCGGGTCGATCCGGGTGCTCGAACGTGTGGTTGATGCCGTCGATCGGTTCGCGGGATGATTCCACGGCGGAGACCGGGAAAATTCACTATCATCGGTGAGCGCCGTGGTTTCGTATATGAAACCACGGCGGATAATCATTTGCAGTGCAGGCAGGAATGACGACGGATCGGGAAGACCACAGGAGCAGATTTCTGGCGATGCTGAAGGACAGCATTGCCGATGGAACATTTGTCAAGGCGACGCTTGGAAAGCGCCGTGGCGATCCGGATGGTGCGCGGAGCATTCTGCTGCGTATCGTTTCCATCAGAGGGAGCGATCACCTGTCGCTCCTGCATCGGTATGCGACACGTGATGTGGTGGAGAATCACCCGCTGCAGGATGGCATCCGCATCGTCCGCGAGCTGCTCGGCACCTCTTTCCTGAGCGGACATCTCTTCACGCTGGAGCACGACGCGCAGATAGAATTCAGCCGAAAGCTGAGGCCGAGGCTGTCGGTGAGCAGGCCGACCTTCATCTCTCTCCCGTCGAAACGGCATGACCGCGAGAAGCGGCGTCCGCTCGATCTCCGCGGCAGCCGGTACCTGCGGGCGCTGGGGGTGCTGAACGATGATGGCGAGGTGCGGGAACGGATGGGAGGGAAGTTCCGGCAGATCAGCAGGTTTATCGAGATACTGACGGGACTTTTCGACTCCTCGGAGCTCGCCATGCGCGACGAGATCACCATCGTCGATATGGGGTCCGGCAAGGGATATCTTACCTTCGCGGCATACGACTACTTCACGAACGTCCGGGGCATTCGCGCAGGTGTGACAGGTGTGGAATCGCGCCCCGAACTGGTGGACCTTTGCAACCGGATCGCAGGCGAGGCCGGCTTCGACGGACTTGAATTCCGCACGGGAACCATCGATGCCTGCGATCCCGGCGCCGTCGATATTCTGATCGCCCTCCATGCCTGCAACACCGCGACGGATGATGCCCTTTACAAGGGGATCGATGCCGGCGCATCCATCATCATCTGTGCGCCATGCTGTCACAAGGAACTGCGTCCGCAGATGATCCCGCCGCCGCAGCTCCGCGGCATTCTGCATCATGGCATCCTGCTGGAACGCGAGGCGGAGTGCGTCACCGACGGCCTGCGCGCACTGCTGCTGGAATACAGCGGCTACACCACCTCCGTATTCGAATTCATCTCCACCGAACACACACAGAAAAACACGATGATAGCGGCGGTCCGTGGAATCCACGAACCTGACCGCGAAGCCCTGCGCGCGCAGATCGAGGGGCTCGTGAAATTCTACGGCATAAAGGAGCAGAGGCTGATGGGGAAGGTAAACGTTCGGCATTAACCTGCCTGCAGAAATTTTCGGGAGAGGGGATGCGGGGACGTGGTGTGTGTTCGGGGAGGGGAAAAACTACGGAGGCCCGCGCTCCGGACGACCGATCGTCCGAAATGCCGGGCCTCCTCTGTCGGGGGGCTATGCGCACCGCAGGCCTATGCCTGCTGGTACTCCGGAAGCCGCTCCACCAGGCTGCGCCACCGTTCGTCCTCGGGAAGTCCCGGCTTGCGCTTGCCGAACAGGAGCGCGATAACCTCTCCGTTCTCGTCGAACAGCTCGACGGAGGTCACCACGCCGTCCTCGGTTGGCTTTCTGACGACCCAGGCCGAGGCGATACGATCCTCGCGGAGATGGAGGTTGAATCCGGGATCGAGCACATTGAGCCACGGGCCGGTGGTGACAAGGCGATGCACGGGGCCGGTGTGGATCTGGATGGCGCCGACGCTGCCGACGAAGACCATGATCGGGAGCTCCTCCTCCGCAGCGATCTCAAGCGTGCGCCGGAAGGATTCCGGCGCAAGATGCCGGACGAGATCATGCTCGGCGTTGCGAAGCGCCTGAACACGTCCCACCTTGAACTTGCGCAGCAGTCCGAAGAACGCATGCGTATCCTTCATGCCGCGCCATTCTTCATAAAGACCGGCGAAGTCGATCTCCGCGTCGGGCAGATCGCTGTCCACCGGAACCGGCTCCACTTCCAGCACGGGGTCCTGGTTCTCGCTGCGGAAACGCTCCACCAGCTTGTCGAACTCCTCCACGCTCCCCTCCTCCTGGAGATAGACCTTATGTATCGCGGTGCCGTCGTGGCCGAAGAACTGAATGCTGTGGCGCATACCGCGCGAAGTCGATTCCCGCACCGCGAAGCCGAAACGCCAGTGGGTGAGGAAGAACCGCATGTCGATGTCTTCATCGAGCGCCACTCCCATATTGCCGCTGATCGAGACCTTGCGGTAGATTCCCTTCTTTTCGTGAACCGCATGGTCATTACGGGTCAGCGCCATGATCGGCCCAAGCGGTTCGAGCGATGTGAGGATGTCCTCCCAGTCGCTGGTCAGCCGTGTTACGGTGCTGCCGATGCCCGTGGCGACGAGTTCGGCCTCGCTGACGCCAAGGCGGCCGGCCGCGTCGCGGATGCGCACGTCGGGATGTTCTTCGCGGAAGGCCTTCCAGCGCTCGCGCAGGTCGGCGACAGGTTCGATGATCTGTTCGTTATTCATTGCGTGTCTTGCGGTTGTTGAATGACAGTGCGTCGTCGATGATCGTTCATGAGCCCGTCCGCATGGCGACGGCGGAGATGCCGGCGACCACCAGAGGGCAGTCGAGTTCGGGATGGGGAAGCACGGTTGTACTCAGGCCGAAAACGTCCTGGATGAGATCGGGGCGGAGCACGTCCGTCGGGGGGCCGCATGCCGCCGTCCTTCCCTGCCACAGCACCACGATCCTGTCCGCGTACTGCGCGGCCAGATTCAGATCGTGGAGGATGGTAAGCACGCCGGTTCCCCTGGCGGCGAATCGCCGCGCCACGGCGAGCGAATGATGCTGGTGGGAGAGATCGAGCCCGGTCAGGGGCTCGTCGAGCAGCAGATAGCTCCCTTCGGAGGCCGGTGCGTCCCATATCTGCGCCAGCACGCGCGCCAGATGTACGCGCTGCCGCTCACCGCCGGAAAGCGTGGTGTAGGTGCGCGACTCCAGATGTGACGCGTCGGCCTCGGCAAGCGCAGCGCCTGCGATTTCGTAGTCAGTGGGGCGGAACCCGCCATGTGCATGCGGAGTCCGTCCCATGAGCGTCACCTCCAGCGCGGTGAATGCGAACGAAAGGAGCGAATGCTGCGGAAGCACGGCCCGGCGCCGGGCACGCTCTGCAAGGGGGAAGGAAGTGAGCGGATGACTGTTCATCCGGACATACCCCTGCGTCGGGGGGAAATCGCCGCAGAGCACCTTGAGCAGCGTCGACTTCCCGGCGCCGTTCGGGCCGATCACCGCCACCACCTCGCCGGCCCCGATCGTGATCGAGACGTCGTCGAGGATCTTCTTCGAACCAATGGCAACGGTGATGCTTTCGCCATGCAGCGTCATAGCACCTGTCCTCCACGTTCGTGCATCAGCAGCCAGAGGAAGAATGGGGCGCCGATGCCGGCCGTTACGATGCCGATGGGGAGTTCCGCCGGGGCCACGAGCGTCCGCGCGATCAGATCGGCACCCAGCAGCAGGATGGCGCCGAGCAGCGCCGATCCTCCCAGCAGGAAGCGATGGTCCGGTCCGATGAGCATGCGCAGCAGATGCGGCGCCACGAGCGGTATGAAGCCTATCACCCCGGCCACCGCCACCGATGATCCCACCGCCAGCGATGTCAGAACCACCAGCGCCCGTTTCGTCCGATCGACGTCGATGCCGACATGCCCGGCGGTCTCCTCGCCCAGCGTCAGCGCGTTCAGCGCGGCGGCGTAGCGGGGGAAGAGCAGGAGCGGGAGCAGGATGAACGGCGCCGAGGCCGCCACCGCCTCCCAGGTGCCCCCTCCAAGACTGCCGAGGCTCCAGAAGGTGATCGAACGAAGCTGCGCGTCGGTCGCCACGAACGTCAGGACCCCCGTGATCGCGCCGGCCATTGCATTGATGGCGATTCCCGTCAGGAGCATCGTCGCCACGCTGCCCTGGCCCCGCGCGGAGGCGAGCCGGTAGACCATGACGGTGACGATAAGGCTGCCGATGAACGCGGCCGCCGGGACGAGATAGATTCCTAGAAGCGAGGGGAGCGATGCCGAGAACGTTCCCCCCAGCACCAGTACGGAGATTGCGCCGAGCGCGCCGCCGCTGGAGACGCCGATGAGGCCGGGGTCCGCCAGGGGATTACGAAAAAGTCCCTGCATCGCGGCCCCGGATGCCGCAAGCCCGCCGCCGATCAGGATGCCCAGGCAGATGCGCGGGAGACGTATCGCCAGGAGCACTCCCGCCTGGCCATCGTCGTAGCTCCAGGGGAGATGCAGCCCCACCTGGTCGCCGAGAATGGCGAGCACCTGCCCCGGCTGGATGCCCATTGCGCCGATGCCGGCCGAGAGGAGCACCACCAACAGAAGCAGGGCGGGGAGCACGGTAAGTGTGATCGACCGGGCGATGCCACGCATCGGGAGGATGAAAGGGAGTGATCCGGCCATCGTCCTCACGACGCGACCTCCGGCTGGGGCGCATGCAGCAGGTCGATCAGCCGGAGCGTCGCCTCGCCGATACGCGGGCCGAATCCGAGCAGCAGCTCGTCATCCATCGCCACGATATGCCGCTTTCTGCCGGCCGGGGTCTTGTCGATGCCCGGGGCCACCTTCAGCAGGCCTTCCACGCCGCCGATGCTCTGAAGACCGCTGGAGGTCATCAGGATCACATCGGGTTCCGCCGCAACCACCGCCTCGGGTGTCAGCGGCTTGTAGCTTTCGTAGGCGGTGACGGGATTCTTTCCGCCCGCCAGGGCTATCATCGCATCCGCTGCCGTTCCCGTGCCCGAGATCTGAAGAGCTCCGGCTCCGCGCGCATAGATGAAGAGCACGCGGGGCGTTCCGGCTGCCGCGTTGCGCTTTGCCGTCGCGAGGGCCATCGCCGAGTCGAGGCTTGTGCAGAGGCGCTCCCCCTCCTCGTTCCTGCCAAGCGCCGCTGCCACGGCGCGGATCTTCGCCTTTGCTCCCTCGGTAGAGTGTTCGGAGGGGACGATCGTAATCGGAACGCCAGCCTTTTTTATTTGTTCGATCGCTACGGGAGGACCCGCCTCGCTCGATGCCAGGATGTGTCCGGGCCGCAGCGCAAGCACGTTCTCGGCCGACAGCGTCCGCTGATAACCGACCTGCGGGAGCTCCTTCGTGGCCTCGGGATAGGTGCTCGAAAGATCGACCGCCACCAGCCTGTCCTGCGCGCCGAGCGCATAGACGATCTCCGTCACCGGACCGCCGAGCGAGATGATGCCCTGTTTTGCTGCGCCGGCGCTGCTATCGGCGGATGCGGACTCCGTTTTCTGCTCCAGGGTCGATGGTGCGCCTTCTTCAGCGCCACATCCCGCCGCCAGAAGAGCGGCTGCCAGCATCGGAACTACGAGAGCTCGCGCGCCTCCATATCGTATCGCCATTCCTGTGTTCATTGGTTATTGGTCCATCACTTCCACCGCGGCCTGCGAAGGCCATGCACGAAAATGTGTACGGATGCCTGCCGGGGAACGCACAAAGATAGAGGCAGTATTTATTTGAACCAAGTCCAAATAAGAATTGAAAATGTTATATTTGTATGCCGTGCTGTTCCGCCGCACGCGGGGACGATGCCGTGCATCCGCCATGATGGGCGCAGGGTGGAAGCGCTGCCATATGGATCGGTCCGGTGCTCCGTGGTATATTATCCGCGATGATCCTGTCTCCACGGGAGCACATGTCATTCCCCCCCATCGACTTCTTCTCGCACAGGTTTCCGTCGAGAACGGCATCCATAGCTCCGATGCGGGCCGCTGCCGTGCGGCTGTCGCCTCCATCCATCGATCCCGCGAACATCTGATAACCATTAATCACAGGCGTACTCATGAACCTCTCCAGAATCCACCATGTTTCTGCGGTCGTGCTGATGCTGTCGGGGGGAGCGGGGCTGCTGGCGCAACCTGCCCGGCCCGGCGCACCGGATTCCGCCTCGGTATACAGGCTCGGCGAAGTCGTCGTCACCGCCGATACCCTGGGCCGCGTCATGCCGGTCACGATCGATCGTATCGGCCTGGCGAAGATCGACCGCACCGATGCGTCCACGGTATCCGAGGTCGTCTACCAGATCCCCTCCGCGCGCATCCAGACGAACTCGCGCGGCGAATCGCTGCTGTACATGCGGAGCGCCGGCGAACGGCAGGTGGCGCTATTCTTCAACGGCGCGCTGCTGAACGTGCCGTGGGATAATCGTGTGGATCTGAGCCTGGTGCCGGTGAGCGCGGCGGGGGGCATCGAGGTGTCGCGCGGTACGCCGTCGGTTCTGTATGGGATGAATGTGCTCGGCGGCGCGGTCAACATCAGCTCGCAGGAGTTGCGCTTGCCGGGAAATCTCACAGAGGTGGTGGCCCAGGCGGGTGAGCATTCGCTTGTAAGCTCCTCGGTGATGCATCTGGGACGGACGGGCAACTTCAGCTATACCGGTTCCATCTCCTATGCATCGCGCGATGGCTATGGCCTTCCCGGTGACGCGGGGCTCGAATTCAACCAGACGGATCGGGAGGTCCGGACGAACACCGACCACCGCTCGATGGGCCTCTTCGCCGGTGGCACCTATCGTTTCTCCGGGAACGCCTCGCTCGGCCTTTCGGTGCATCATATCGATGCGGAGAAGGGGGTGGCGCCGGAGGGGCATGTCCCGGATGGTGCCCGTTACTGGCGCTATCCCGACTGGCGCAATACCACCGTCTCGCTCAATGGCAGCGCGCTGTTCGGAGAGGAGGGGGAGTGGAGCCTGAGAGGGGCAATCTGGGGGACGGGATTCAGCCAGACCATCTCGCAGTTCACCTCGATGGAGTATACGACGCTGGAGGCGCAGCAGGAGGATGACGATTTCACGATGGGAACGCGCCTGATTCTTTCGCGCACGCTCGGCGACGGGCGGCTCAATCTCGCGCTCAACGGCCTCCAGTCCTCGCATGAACAGCGCGATCTCGCGTTCGATTCGCTCGGCGTGCTGGTGCCATACACGGATTCCACCGGCGCCGAGACCTCCTATCCGGTCGCCGAATACCAGCAGCGCAACTACAGTGTCGGCCTGGAGTACGAAGGGCGCGTGGTCGATCGTCTGGGAATCATGGTCGGCGTCAGCCTGGACGGCATTGCAACGCCGAAGACGGGCGACAAGCCGGAGCGCGATCCCCTGAGTGACTACAGCGCCATGATCGGCGCCACCTACGATCTTTCCGATGCGTTCACGCTGCGGGGATCGGTCGGACGCAAGACGCGGTTCGCCACGCTCCGTGAGCTGTTCGGCGAGGCGTTGCGCCGCTTTCTGGTGAATCCGGATCTGAAGCCCGAGGAGTCGGTCATCGGCGAACTCGGCGCCGATCTCCGTCTCGATGGCGGGCGGATCGGCATCGTGGGCTTTACGAACAGCACGTCCAATACCATCGACCAGCGCAATGTTCAGACCCAGTCGGGAACGAAGCGCCAGCGGATCAATCTTCCCGGCAGCTTCGGATACGGCGTGGAACTCACCGGCGCGCTCACCGCGCTGAATCCCTTCTACCTCGATGGCCACGTCAGCTACCTATACGCGCGTGGACGCGGAACGGCGGCCGATGGCAGCGACACTACCTTTGTTCTCGCTGAAAAGCCGGAGATGCTTGCCACCATCACCGCGGAGTACCGGTTCGATTTCGGACTGCATCCCTCGGTGGAGATCGTGCACCTGGGACAGGCCTATTCGCCCAATACCGACAACGTATTCGTGCCGCTGGACCCATCAACGTCGATCAATATCCGTCTCGCATATCGCCTGACGTTGACGTCGGTGACGGAAAATTCCGCGGCCGAGCTTTTTATTAGAGTGAATAATCTGACCGACGAGCTGGTGCTTCCGCAGCTCGGCCTGCCGGCGCCGGGACGGGAAATCCTGGGGGGAATCAAGTTCACATTGTAGAAACCGCTGCCGTTGCGGCATGGCTCTTCCCTGCGGCAATGTCTCGCTGTACAGGGGCCGGGTGATTAAATGGTATGAAGCCGCCGTGTGACGCAGTGTCATCCGGCGGCTTCTGCATACGTAGATAGTTGATGAAATACGTTCGGGATCACCACCTGTCATCGTTCACATCATATGGTCCCGGCAACAATCGGAATATTCCGGATGCGCCCGGACGCCGGGGCATAATTGTTTTTTCATCGTTCGGCGCGTGCCGATAATCGGTGTCTGTGGCGGACTGAGCCGATAACGAAAATATAATGGAGGAATTTATCATGCCTGCTGGTATTTCATAAGTATTTTACGGACATTGCTGCGGGAAATCGGAATGGCCGGGTTTTGATGGCATCGACGCACCAGGGGCCATATGAATCCATTCCGCCCATGATCCCGTATCGTTCCGAACTATCATTGCAGCAGAGGATATACGGGATGGATGACGCTGTCCGGTGTGCCGCCGGAAGGTTCGCCGAACCTTGAGGATTGTCATGGTTGTTTTCGGCGGGAGGAACTATCATTGTAATGAGTGCCGGTGAGCATCGTACACGGAGGAACGATCTCCGTACGGAAATTGCGGAGGGTGCCGCGTGTGCATCTGCTTACGCAGGAATCCGGCGGCCGTTCGCCGGGCGACGACGTTGAATTGATATCAAAGCACTGTCATGATGAACTCGCCGAGCAAGGAGGAGATGGTTGCGATGATGAAGGCATTGAATAGTTTAGCGGGGAAGTCTTCCACTGCGGACGACGGAGGCAGAGAGCCGGGGCCACTCCGTGGCGATGATGTTCTGCGCGAATCTATCGAGGGATTGCGCCGGCAGCTTGAGCGGAAACTGGAGGAACTGAGGGTGCGGCAGGAGTGGTTCGACGCAATCTCCCGTGCACGCGACGAAAATGAATCAGGGGATGCCGCCGCCGGTGATGCCGCCGGGGAACATGGCCGTCGGCTGGAGGATCTGGCCGATCCACGGTTCCGGAGCAGCCGCCTCCGCGCCGAGGCATCGCTTGCGCAGCTCGAATTGAATACGGTGCGGAACCAGGTGGATCATCTGACCGAGCTGATGGAACACGAGGAGAGAAGGATGCGGGCGGGCAACGTCGCCGCCGTGCTGCAGGGTGGATACCAGCCTGCCCGGAGTTGACGGCATCGCCGGTTGCGATGATGCTGATGCGAGGGAATATTCCGAAGGAATATCCGGAGATGGGGTGAAGCAGGTTCATCATTACGGGCTATATTCGCGCAGAATCCGATAACCCGTATGACGCCCGGCACAATGCGCCGTCCGGCGCGGGAATGCGCTTCCCGCCGACCCGCGAGCGCCCGGCCTGTTCCCGGCTCATACGGTAACCGGTGTTCACTTCGTTGTATTGAGCTCTTCTGGTGAAAACATGACAATACCGATGAAGCTGATCGTAGCCCATGATGGTTCCGAGTGCGCGAACGAGGCGCTCGATGATCTGAAACGCGCCGGTCTTCCCGCCGATGCCGAAGCCCTTGTCGTCACCATCGCCGAGGTGTGGGTGCCGATGCGGGAGGAAGGGGAGGTGGCGCCGGAGATATATGGACCGGAGAACGTGGCATCGACGCCGATGAGCGCTCATGCACGGCAGGGGCTGGAACGGGCGATGAAGCTGGCGGAGACCGCTGCCGCGAACATCCGCGCCGCATTTCCCGGCTGGCATGTCGCGACGCGCGTCTATCCGGAATCGCCGACCTGGGGACTTCTGCGCGCTGCCGACGAAACGGGGACCGATCTCATCGTGCTCGGCTCGCATGGGCGCGGGGCGCTGGGTCGTATCATCCTCGGCAGCGTATCGCAGAAGGTTCTTACCGAGGCGCGCTGCGCCGTCCGTATAGGACGGAAGGGGCCTGGCATCGCGGGGGCGCCGGTGCGCATCATCGTCGGGGTGGATGGTACGCCGGATTCGCATGCCGCGGTCGAGGAGATCGCAGCCCGTTCGTGGCCGGCGGGGAGCACGGTTCGCGTGATCGCCGTGGCCGGCGTGCTCGATCTTCCGGTGGCTCCCACCCTGAGCTACGATGTTACCGAGTGGGTGGTTGAAGGTGTGGAAAAGGAGCGCAATCGCATGCGCGAAATCGTCGATGGTGCGGCTGACACGCTGCGCCGGGCCGGACTGAATGTCTCGGCCGAGGTGATCGACGGAGCGCCCGTCCCGGTCCTGCTCGATGCTGCGCGCCAGTGGGGGGCGGATGCCATTTTCCTCGGAGCCCGCGGGCATCGCTTCATGGAACGCTTTCTTCTCGGGAGTGTGTCCTCGGCTATCGCCGCAAAGGCGGAGTGCTCCGTGGAGGTGGTGCGCCCCCGCGATCGCGCCGCCGCTGAGGGGTGAGGCGTTCCGCGGGGAGCAGCGGCGGCTGAACCCCGATGCCCGCCGGTAGTTGATCTCATCAGTTATTGTTCCGGGCCGGATTGATCCGGCCCGTTTGTTTTCATCAGCGCCCGATGCCGCATCCCGCGCGTTCAGCATCACCGCGTGCCGGTTCGTCGCAGCATGGAGCCTGCCCCTTCCGGATGTCGCCGATGCCCTGCGCCTGTGGGGCCTGGGAATCGTCCCGGCCATTTCCCCGCGCAGCTTTCCGACGGCGAGCAGCAGCATGTGGCGATCGCCCGCGCCATAAACAGTCCACAACAGCTTCTGATTGCACCTCCGCCGTGCACTGCCCACATACTTCGGTGTGTATATGTATATCGCCGATGCTGCATCATGGCGAACGAATTCCGGACACTCTCTGACAAAATGATCCGCCTGCGATGACGGCGGGAGCAGCGGCGAAAGGGGCGGAAATCGCGTAGCCATGCGGAATTTCCCATCGGCCGCACCGACGGAGAATTCCGAAACGGGCAGCGTCCCGGTCGTCTTGTTACGTTGCCGGTGCGCTTCCCCGGCGAGCGTTCGCCCCGCGCCGAGTGTACGGGAGTTGCATTTGACGGATATGATTACGTACTTTTAAAACGTATTGAAAATGGTCCCTCAGGGGCGGTTTCATCAGCACCATCATCATCTGTTCAGCCTCGATGTATCGGCTCCGCGGCGGGGGGGAATCGGCCTTCCGGAATCGCCGGGCGCGAAGTGTGTGAACCGCCGGCTCTGAGCGACCACCGGGCGTGCCTCCGCCTGCGGCGCAATCCCACATGGATCGCGCACGCGGCAGCGTGGGAATCGCCCGTTACGGCCGGAGCGCCCCGCCGTGGTCCGTGGGATCATGAGAGCGGCCGGCAATCACCATCACAAATCTTGAAGTTCATGAACGGCATTACGCTGTCGTGCTCTCTCATAGCCGCACTTCTTGTATCGTGCACGCCGGGAAGCGAACGCGATGCTGGTGCGAAGGGGATGAAGCGGGCTCTCCATGCCAACGGGCTTGCCGTTACCATTCCGGAAACGTTGTTTGTCGAGGAGTACGCGCAGGGATTCATCATCTCACCCCCCGGACCCAAGGATTTCCGCGAGCCGCAGCAGGTGCTGGTGGCGCTTACATCGGATACCGTATCGTCCGCGAGCCGCTGGAACGATACCTGCCGGGTGGGAGGGCTGCGGGTGCACTACCGTGTCGATGAGGTCCAGGATGCTGGAGCGGGGGAGCAGTACACCTTCCGGGCGTGGGTCCGCGGGCGGAGGGGCTGCATCCGCGTACTGCAGGTGGAGAAGAGGTTCTGGCCGTCCGTGCCGGATTTCGATCTGGCATGGACGGTGATCGCCGGGCTCGGCGACGGGGATAACCCACAGTGATCTGCATGGACACCGATGTCCGGGCCGGCTGTCCGGGCGAGGGTTGTCGATAATGGTCCGCAATCCTTCCGAAGGCCGCCGTGCAGTGCGGCGGCCCTTCCTGATGCATCGTTCGCCGATCACGATGTCGCCGACCGGAGTTCCCGTCCCCCCCCCGCCGGGGCGTGGGTGGCTCCGGACGCTGTCCCGCCGCGCGGATTTCCGCGGGCGCTGACGAAGGGTGGACACTCCCCCCTTCCGTTTCCCCCTGACGGGGCATACATGGTGAGCCACCACAAGGAGACATTGATATGATGAACATACTGAGAAAGGGGGACCGCGGCGACGCGGTCGCCGAACTGGAACGTCTGCTGACCGCGCGCGGCTACATCGTCGAGGTCGATGGGATCTTCGGCACGCGGACATACGACGCCGTACGGGCGTTCCAAGCGCAGAACATGGATCGGGACGGTGTGCCGCTGGAAGTCGATGGCATCGCCGGCCCGGTGACGATGTGGAGCCTGCTCCACCCGAAGCCGAGAATCGAGACGCAGTCCGGGATCGACTTCCGGCTTCCGCCGTCGGAGAGCCTGGGCGGGAGCCACGTGGGACGCGAAGCTCTGATGGCGGCGATCGGCGAGCTGAAGGCCGGGGCCGGAGAGATCGGCGGAAACAACCGCGGTCCCTGGGTGCGCAAGTACCTGAACGGGCTGGCGCCGCAGGGAAGTCCCTGGGGAACCTCGTTCGTAAGCTGGTGCTATGCGCAGGGAAGAGCGCCGTTCGCCTATTTCCTCGGCGTTCGCGAGCTGGCGCGGGAGCTTCGTCGGCGGGGCTGGGCACGTCTGCCGGGAAGCGGATACGAGCCACAGCCGGGGGATATCGTTCTCTGGTGGCGTCTGAAGCTGAACGGCTGGCAGGGACATGCGGGGATCGTCCACCATCTTCGCGACGGCATCCTGTACACAATCGAGGGGAACCGAAGCGCGCGGGTCCAGGGATTCCGCCATGTCTTCGGCCGGATGGAGCGGCTGCTCGGGTTCGGGCATGTCCCGGACGGTGATGAGGCTGCCGGGTCGTAGGCCGGTTCCGGGCCGGATGGTCGGCGGGCGGCGCCATCCGGCCGCTGTCACATCCATCCCATCATGATGCAATCCCGGACGTCTCCGTGCAGCGGCTGCGCGGCCGTCCGGGGCTGTTCATGCGCTGCCGTCGTTGCCGGGCATGCACGCCGCGCCATGTTGTACGCCGCAGTGCACCCACCTTCCCGCCATGCCTGTTTTCCATTCCCCGCTCCTTCCTAACTTTGGCTGCTGATTTGTGACGCCGATCCTCATGGTGACGAAATCTTTCGGGTGTCTGATCCGTCGTAGCTCGTTGTATGAGTCATAAATTCCTCCTCTTTCTGGCCCAGGCGGCCTTCGTTTTTGCCCTGATGGGATTTCATATCGTCGTCGCCCGGCTTGCGGTGCGGCGGATGACCGTGAAGCATTCCACGGCGCGGCGGTGGCTTTCGTCGACCCTGGCCCTCCTTGTCCTGCTGCTCGATCTGCCGCTCATCCATGCCTTCGTGTTCTACAAGATCTTCCATCCGCTGATCCTGGATCAGTTGATGCGCGACTGGGCTGCTCCGTTCGTGATCCTCCATGCCAATGCGCTCCTCTTCGGCGGCGCTCTGCTCCTCGGCCGTTTTGCGGCGCGTCCCGTGCGCAGGCTGGCAGGGGTGTGGAGAAGGAGGAGGAACACCGAACCTGCTGCGGCAGTGCCCGCTCCGGCGTCCCCCGTTCCGGTCCCGTCAGTTCCGCCCCGGCGCCGGTTTCTCTATGCCGCCGGCATGGGGGCCGTGGGGATGGCAACCAGCGTCTCCACGCGCGCGGCGATGGTTGCGGGGCGGGATCATCTGATAGAGCAGGTGGTGGTCCGTATTCCCAGCCTGCCCGAAGGACTGAAGGGAACCACTATCGCGCTGATCTCCGATATCCATTCCTCCGTCTTCATGACGCGGCAGGATATGGATCGCTATGTGAGCGTGGTAAATGGGCTGAAGGCCGATGTGATCTTCGTTCCCGGCGACTTCGTCAACAGCAAGCTTCGCGAGGTCTACCCCTTCGCCGAATCGTTCAGCGCGCTCAGCGCGCCGCTCGGTGTCTATGGCGTTACCGGCAATCACGATTATTATACCGGTCAGATCGAGGAGGTGGTGAAGGAGGTGCGGCAGAGCGGCATCCGGCTGCTGCGCAATGAGAATCTCTCCATCGAAAAGAACGGGGAGAAGCTCTGGCTGCTCGGCATGGACGACGGGAATATCTACGACGTAAAGCCGTATCTTGAATCCGGCAAAAGCGCCGGGGGGACCATCGAGAACATGCTGGGGGGCATCCCGGAGGGGGCGCCGAAGCTCTTCCTCTGCCACAAACCCTATCCGTTCGAGGAATACAGCCAGCTCGGCATCGACCTGATGATCAGCGGGCATACGCACGGCGGGCAGGTGGTGATAGCACATCTGGATAATGTCAATCTCTCATTCGCATCGCTTGCCTCGCGCTACGTTGCCGGCCTGTACAAGGCGCGCTCGAATCGCCGTGCGCAGCTCTATGTGACCAGAGGCGTTGGCACCGTGGGACTTCCCTTCCGGCTGAACTGCCCTCCCGAAGTAACCCACATCGTGCTGGTCTGATTGCCTGCTGCCGATCTCATGCGCGGTCCCATGATATCCATCTCTGCGGGGATGCTTCCGCTTTGCCGTATGCCCTCTGCCCTCGTGCATCATTCAATGCCTGCCGCCGCTCGCGTCGCCGTTCTGGGGATGGTGACAGTGATCGCCATTGCCGCAGTTCGCGTTCGTGCAGTGGCGCAGAGCCGGTCCCCGCGTCCCATTCCCGAGCTTGCCGTCGGCGTCATCTCGGCGGCGCAGGCAAGGCAGCATGTGGATGTTCTCGCCTCCGATCTGATGAATGGACGCGATACGCCGAGCCCCGGACTCGACAGCGCCGCACGGTATATCGCGGCGGTTTTTCGGGAGAGTGGGCTGGAGCCGGTGAACGGCTCGTACTACCATGAGTACAATCTGAAGCGGGAGGGGCTCGGCCTGCCGACGTCGCTGAAGGTGAATGGCCGGGCCATCAAACTGAAATCCGGCTTCATCCCCCATGAGTTCAGCGCATCAGGGCGCGCGGCCGCGCCGGTGGTGTTCGCCGGGTTCGGGATCTCGCGCGATTCCATCTACGACGATTATGCGGGTGTGGACGTACGCGGCAGGGTGGTGCTGGTCATCGCGGGCGAGCCGTCGGCGATGGCGGCGCAGCATCCCGGCCGGCACGATTTCTCATCGCTCGATCACCGTGCGAAGATGCGGATCGCCGCAAGGCATGGCGCCGTGGGATTTCTGATGCTGCCGAATCCTGCACGCACGCGCTTCATATATCCCGCCGGCCATCCCTGGCGGATGCTCGATCCGGAGCACGGTCCGGACAGGAGGTCCCTGCGGCTGGATCTCCCCACGTCGGAGCCGGCCATCCCGTCGGCCAGTATCGGTGCCGACGCCGCGCGGGAGATCTTCGGCACGAACATGGGCGCGATCGCGGATGTCGTCAGGGCGATCGATACGAGCGGCCGTCCGGCATCGCGGCAGTTGAAGGCGCGCGTGGAACTGGAGGTGACGATCGAGAAGACGACGATTCCCGTCCGCAATGTGATCGGGATGGTGCGCGGAGCGATCCTTCCCGACGAATATGTCGTGATCGGCGCGCACTACGATCATGTGGGATGGGTAGATTCTGCCCCGCCCGATATTTCCGAACAGGAACGTGCGACAATCGACACGATCTACAACGGCGCCGACGACAACGCGAGCGGTACGGCGGGATTGATGCTTGCGGCCCGGGCCTTCGGCGTCCTTCCGCGCGACGGGCGGCCGGCGCGGAGCGTTCTCTTCATCGCATTCAGCGGCGAGGAGAAGGGGCTCTTCGGCTCACGCGCATATGCAGCGCAGCCGGCCGTGCCGCTGGAGCGGACCGTGGCGATGCTGAACATGGATATGATCGGGCGCAATCATCCCGATTCGATCTCCGTCGGCGGATTATCCCGGTCGGCCGGTCTCGCCGCGGTGATCGAGGAGGCCAACCGGGCGGAGCCGATGATGCTGGCGTACGATCTGGAGGAGATGTTCTACCGGAGCGACCAGGCCAGTTTCGCAGTGCGGAAGGTGCCGGCGATCTTCCTGTCGTCGGGCCTGCATGGTGATTATCATCAAGTGACCGACGAGGCGGATCGGATCGACAACGGAAAGATCGCCCGCGTCGCCAGGCTCTGCTTCCGTACCGTCTGGCTGCTCGCGGAATTGCCCGTGCGCCCCGTGTTCGATACGGTCGATGAAGATATTCCCTCGCTCTTCGATTAATGCTTCCGGCGCGATGCCTTCTTCATGTGCCGGCACAGGGTGCCCTCTCCCGACGGCACCGGCGAACGGTAACACATTAGGTGATGGGAACTAGAGTTGTGGCCTGCCGGCGCGGGTGTTCCGTATCGCGTCGGCACGATGGTGGGCGTCCTTCGGATGTCGTCCGAGCCCGGTACCAGCAGGAAATTCGAGAGCATATCAACCAATCTACAGGCAGGTTTCAATGAAGAAAGGAACTGTACGTGCTTCAATCGCGATCGCGTTGCTCGCCGCCGGGCCTCTGTTCGCACAGTCGAAGGTGAATGTCAGGGGAGGCGACAGGTTCTCCTATAATGCGGACTCGGAACTGAACATAACGCAGTTGATGCAGGGGCAGGAGATGAGCGTCAAGCTCACGAGCAAGGGAACGACCGAGCTGATGGTGAAGAAGACCGGGAAGGACCGCATCCAGTGGAGCATCGGCATGCCCAGCATGCACATAACGACCACCAGCGACATGATGCCGGGCGCGGGAATGGATACGTCATTTTCCAGCGAGCCCGCGGACTTCGTTACCGATCTGAAGGGAAATGTGATCGAGGAGCCGAAAATCAGTGAGAATATGCTGAAGACGTTCAGCGGGCTGCAGGGAGGGGGGCTTGAGCAGATGTTCCTTCCGGCTATCGCGAAGTCGAGCAGGCAGGGCGATACCTGGGAAGTGACCGAGACGGACACCGTTCCGAATCCGATGCTTGCCGGTTCCGACATGTACATCGAGCGTACCACCACGTATTATTACGATGGTCCCGTCGATACCATGCAGACCAGGGCCGTGCGCATCCGCGCGGAGGTGACATCGATGAGCATCAGCGGTTCGAGCGAGATGATGGGGGCGCAGATTTTAGTGGAAGGGGATGGCGACATGTCCACCACCAGCTATTTTTCAGAAAAGGATGGACTTCTTCTGTCGTCCAGGGCGAGCGGTGTGATAAGTCTACGTCTGGTGGTGACAAGTGAGGGCGAGACGGAGGTCGTACCGATCGAGTACGCCATGTCGGCCACGACCACCAGGAACTAGGCCGCGCCGCCGGGCGTAGCCAGGATGCCTTGCCGGGGACGGCCGCCGGGGCGTGAAAACGTACGGTGCCGGCCCCCTCCATCTACAGGCTATCGCTGTATTCCACCATCCGCGTCCGTATCCGGTGCAATCCGGTCATGCAGGAAGATCGCATTCTGCCTCATTCTCCGAACGATATCATGAAGTTATTCATCTTCTCGATTCTCTTTCTTGGCGTGCTGATGCTCGCCACGGTTCCGGCCGCCCATGCACAGGGAGGCGGAGCGCTGGACACGGTGAACCTGCGCTACGGTTTCAAACAGGGACAGACCCTCTCCTATCGCGTGATAGCGGTGGATTCCATCATCCTGTATGACAGGGCGTGGCGCACGCTTGCGCGTGAACGCGTGGAGGTCGTCACCTACTACTGCGATTCGGTGCTGCGCGACGGCTACATCATGACGGTCGTGACCGAGCAGTATGCGGCCACCGAGTGGGTGGATTCCCTGCCTCCGGTGACACGGACCGATCATCCCTGGGTACAGCGCCCGATCACGTTCCTGATGAGCCCCACGGGCCGGCGCGTCGATCTGGTTGCGGGGGATACGGTCCCCGGCAATGCGCCGGGCGGCCCCTTCGCTCCGTTGCTGCTCCCGCATCTGGGGGGCGTCGCCACATACATCGGGGCGTCGGGTTCATTCGATAATGAACAGTGGACCCTCGACAACATGTTCCCGCCGGTGAAATGGCAGGGGCTCGTCTTCAAGGTGCTGCCGCGGCGGCTGGATACGCTGGACCGGAAGAATGTGGTGCAGGTGGATCTGACCGAGGTGGCGAACGTGGTTCACAAGCTTCCCGGAGATTCGCTGAATCCTGTCACGCGCACCACCGTCAACGGCGGCGGCAGCTATTACTTCGATACGAAGGCCGGCTACCCGGTCGGGGGCAGCTATAATGAGATCGCCCGCTTCACGATGGAATTCCCGGGCGGCAAGGAGGTTGACGGGCGGCATATCATCGGAATGATCTACGAACTGCTGGAGAGCCCGAAGAATGAATAGAACCGGAAAGCGGGCGAATCTGTTCGCCGGGGGGACGCCGCGCCGCCGGCTTGCGGGGCCGGCGGGGTTTGTGATCCGCATGCTTGCGCTGCTCGTTCTCGCCGTGCCGCTCGCCGCACAGGAGCCGGGTCGCTACGGGCATTATGACGTTCACGACACCGATCTGCTTCCGCGGAGCGAGTTCGCGGCCCGCCGCGCCGCGGTGCTCCGCATGCTGGACAGCACGTCCGCAATGCTGGTGCGCTCCGTCGAGGAACGCACACGTTCCAACGATGTCTCCTTCCCGTTCAGGCAGCGCAACAGCATGCTTTATCTGACCGGCGTGGAGGAAACCGAGAGCGCGCTGCTGCTGGTGCCGCAGGGGGTGCGGGTGGATGGGAATATCGTGCGGGAACTGCTGTTCGTTGCGCCGCGCAATCCCCGGATGGAGCTGTGGCTCGGCGTGAGGATGGGGCCTGAAGTTGCACCGTCGGTGACGGGCATTTCCGTAGTGCTTTCCTATACGCGGCTGCGGGGCATTCTCGACTCGCTTCTTCCATCGCTGCATATGCTCTACTATGACGGCTGGCTGCATGGCTCCGAGACGGAGCCCCTTACCGGCACCACACGCATCTGGGACAGGGAAATGAAGAAGGATCTGGGGCCGCGCGCGGCGCATCTCCAGGTTCAGCATGCCGGGATGATTATCGACAGCATGCGGGTGATAAAGTCACCCGCGGAGGTGGAGCTGCTGCGCCGGGCGGTGGAGATCAGCATGGAGGCACACCGCGAGACCATACGCAACGCGCGCCCGGGCATGCACGAGTATGAGCTGGAGGCGGTCATGGAGTCGGAATTCCTCCGGCGGGGGAGCGAAAGCCCCGGCTACCCCAGCATCGTCGGTTCCGGACCGAACACCTGTATTCTCCACTACGAGTCCAATCGCCGGCGGACGGAGCCGGGTGATCTGGTGCTCATGGATTGCGGCGCCGAGTATCATGGCTATTCCGCCGACATCACGCGCACTTTTCCCGTCAGCGGCACGTTCACTCCCGAACAGCGGGCGATCTACGAGATCGTCGCCGAGGCACAGCGCGAGGCGATTGATGCCTGCCGCGCCGGGAACAGCTTTCTGCTGCCGCATCGCAAGGCCGTGCGGGTGATCGCGGCGGGTTTGGTGAGGCTGGGTATCATCCACGATGAGGCGGAGTACATCAAGCATTTCATGCACGGTACATCGCACTTCCTCGGACTGGATGTACATGACGTCGGCAACGTTCACGGCCGTCTCAGGCCGGGGATGGTTATGACCGTCGAGCCCGGCATCTACATCGCCGCCGGCAGCGACTGCGACCCGAAATGGTGGAATATCGGCGTGCGGATCGAGGACGATGTCGTGATAACCGACGATGACCCGCTGAACCTCTCGGCCGGACTGGCACACACCGCGGACGAGATCGAGCAGTTGATGCAACGGTAGAAAGTCAAAGGGCAAAAGTCAAAGGGCAAAAAGGAGGCCCGGGATTTCTTTGCCGGCAGGTGGGAGGGCGGTCATCATAAGGCAGGATGGCGAATCGCTTATGAACAGGAGTTATCTGATCGATGGCTACAATGTGCTGCACGCCACGCCCGAACTGAAGCGGACGCTGCAGGCTGCGGGCATCGAGCGGGCGCGGGCCGATCTGCTGAATGGCGTGGCGGGCTTTGCGGAGCGGCGAGGCGTTGAATGCATCGTCATCTTCGACGGTGTCGTCGATATCGGCCAGGTGACGCCCAGGGTGCGTGTAGTCTCCAGCGGCGGGCGTTCCGCGGATGACATCATTCGCGAGGAGGCGCGGCGCCAGGGAAGGAAGCTGGCAGTGGTGTCGAACGATCTGGAGATCATTGCCACGGCTCGCGCAAACATGGCGGAGATCATTCCCTCCAAGGCATTCGCCGCCGAGCTTCGCACGGGGACTCATGCCGCCACGGCCGATCCTTTCGCCGACGGCTCCGCCCGTCCGCATCGCATCGCCGAACTGCGCGAGCGATCGGAGAAGCCGGGCTCGGTCTCGCAGGATGACATCGAGGAGTGGAAGCGCCTGTTCGGGGCCTGAACCATCCGGGGGACAGTCCCTGCCGGAAGCGCGCAGGCGGCCACATCCGTGCCGTCAGCCGCCGGTTCCGGTAGCGCGTAGCACACCATGAAGCTCCCATCCTCTCACGCCGGCGGATTGCCCGGAGAGGCGGTGGAAACAGGTATCATGGGTCCGGCCGCGGCATCGTGGCGGGTTATATGGTCGAACGAACCGGGATTCCGGCCGGAGCATGCGGCCGCAGGGGCTGCATCATCCGGCCGTCCGGTAATTCTGTCACGGTACTATCCAGACGCGCCGGGCCTTCAGCCTGTTCTGCAGGAGGTTGGCCACTCCCTTCAGACTGTATTCAACGCCGAAACTCTCCTTGAGCCAGCCCTGAATTTCATTAAGGCTCCCCATGTTGCCCGCCTTCAACTGGTGGCGGAGCTCTTCGAGGACTTCTTGATTGACCCGGACGCGCGTATCATCCGCGGCGCTTTCCAGAAGCGCGGTGATACCCTGATTGTGATACAGCTTGAGCCATCGGTGGACGCTTCGTTCGGAACATCCCACCTCCGCTCCCACATCGCTCAGGGGCATCGAAGGTTCCTCCTTCAGCAGCCTGAGCATTCTGAGCTTGGCCGCCTGGGCCTTGCCGTGATACTCCGCCTCAAGAGCCTCGATCGTCTCAAGAGGCTCATCAATGTGTTCTCGTCTCCTTCGGGGCATAACGGTCACGATTTCGTGTTGCTCGGGGGGGCGACATTTGTTCGCGAGTGCCTGAGGAGCGGCTATCGTCCGACGATGACCATGCCGGTGCCTATCATAAGGCTCAGCATGCGCAGTCGGTTCTCCTGAAGCTCATCGCGGTAGCATTGTTCGAGGGTCTCCATGATTTCGAGACTTTCGTCTGCTTGGTTAGTCTTTTCCCGCTGCATGATAGAAGATTACTCGTTTGGGTTGAGGAACGTTGAATCAAGGATTGTTAACGTGTGCATCCTTGGTGGATTATCTGTTTTGGGCCCTCTGACCGTTCACGAATCGTTACCCGGACAGCGCAAGATACGCGATCAGGCGCATGAAATGCTACCGTGTCGCCGTCCCGCCGAAGATTTTCCACTGTGCGATGCATATGCGAACTTGCCCTCTTCCTGAGCCTCCTGCGAGGCTCTTCCGCCGGTTGATCGGCAGTGTTTTCTCCCCGGCGACGATACTCGGCGTTTCGCCGGGTACTGGCTGCGACGCTGCGGGAATCGTCGCCGGAGAGATAGATTTGCTGGTATTTCATCACGTCGCGACCGGACTCAGCGCAGCACCGCGCCACCCAGGTAGTTCGGGCAGGTGGGCTCGCACGTCGAACCGATCTCGCCGCAGCCATTGACGTTCTCGTAGGGTACACGAATAACGCTGGTGGCGCCGCTTCCTGACTGCGAGCATACCGCGAACTGCCAGGTCGAGAACTGGTCGTAGGTGCACGGGGTGATGGTCGTGTTGCTGCCGAGCCGCTGGCGTGTGACGCAGGCTACCGCAGTTACGGGTGCGATCGTGGGCACGCTACAGTCGCTCGAAACGACGGTCAGGCCGCGAATGGTTCCCTGAAGCACCGCCTCCTGTGCAAGCCACTCGTAGGCGAGTCCCGTGGGGAGGTGGTCGATCACGTCGCCATCTCCGCTGAACTGGATGGAATCGGTGTTGATACGATACTCGACCTGGCCATACGAGCTTCTGAAGGCTCCGATGATCGTGATGCATGACTTTTCCGCTACGCTCGTGCGGTAGTAGGTGCCGTCAGGACTGCGGTCGAAACCGATCTGGACCGGAAATGTTGCCACGAGCTCGAAGCCTGAACTCGGTGAGGTGACTGAGGTGAGAGTCTGGGCCGGCAGGACACCACCGATGAACAACAGGAGGGACAGGAACGTGAATGCGATTTTCATGTGTCGTATGATCTGAAAGGGATGTACGTTTGGACCCGAGGGTACATTTGATAGAGGGTGCGGTTGCGCTCAGCGCTGCGCGTCCCGCAGGATGGGTGCAAACTTCGCCCTGATCCAGACCGATAGACAATTGCACTTTTGGGGAATGGGGAATGCCCGTCAGGGCGCCCCGAATCAGACGTCTTTGATGTTCAGACGTGGTGTGAAATACTTGGCGAACAGCTCGGTGTAGCTGCGGGTGCCGGTCTTGCGATGCACCGAGCCGAGATGCTTCTTGATGGCATCTTCGGAGATGTTGAGCTTGTCCGCTATCTCCTTGTATGCATGCCCGAGCAGGCGCAGGGTGACGACCCGCCGTTCCTGGAATGTCAGACCCGCATCCTGGGTCATGTCGTCCAGAGCATCGTGGAAGAGCCTGTCCACCGGATGGGCATACTGGTAGCGGGCGACAAGATCGGAGAGAATATAGATGACGAACGGCTCAAGAATGGCCAGCATATCGCGCGTGCGCTGCGAAATCGGCGTTTTTACCCGATCGCGCCAGAGAAATACCGCACCCAGCCATTCAACATTCTTGTAGTAGTAATCGCAGGTGACGGGGGGGTGATAATCCTCCAGCGGAACTCCCTGGGCTCGCAGATTTTCCAGGAGGAGATGCGATGGCGCCTCCCCTTCCTCGCGCGATGCTACTGATATGCCGTCCCTTCCCACCGTCGTATCCAGTGTTATCACCAGTTTCGGCGCCTGGCCGGGCTGCGCCTCCGCGATGAGGTCGCACCGGATGTTGATGTAAAGCGATACACGGTCAACGTCACCGAGCAGGTCCGCAAGCGCCTCGCGATAGATGTCGAGCGCCGTTTGCATGTCGGTGGTAAGCGGCAGGCGGTTCAAAAAATGAAGTACTCTGTCAGGAATCGTGAACGTATCGGAACGGGATTTTGCCGTTTTGATCTCGTTCATCTTCACATCGTTTCCATCGGGAACTATCCAGACGCGCCGGGCCTTCAGCTTGCGCTGGAGCAGATTCGCCACCCCTTTCAAACTGTACTGTACATTGAACTGCGTTTCGAGCCACTCCTGGACCTCGTTCAACGTGGAGAGCTCGCCGGTGCGCAGCTTCGAACGCAGCTCGATGATCTCATCGCGTCCGATACGGTTGGTGCTGGAGGCGGATGTACGGCGGCTTCCGATGATGGCATCGATTCCCTGGTCCTGATAAAGATTCCACCAGCGATAGACGCTCCGTTCGGAGCATCCGGCCATGGAGGCGGCACGCTCGATGGTACGGGCGGGATCTTCCTTGAGCAGGCGCAGCACCTTGATGCGCGCCCCTTCCGGTTCGCCGCTGTAGTGCCGCTCCAATCGCTCCAGGTATTCCAGGCTCTCCTGGATTTTGACGCTCCGTTGTCGGGACATACAAGGATCGTAAAAAAATGTTCCTGCAAAGATAGCCGGGGATCATCGTCGGGAGGATACGCTTCAACGATGCCCTGTGCCTGAAGCCGAAGCGGTGCCGCCTGCATCTTTACAGATGTCCGGCATCCGCCATTCACCATGCGGGGCGTGGGGGACGTGCAGTCCCCGCCGGTTGTTATCCGGAAACAGGGTGCTGAAGTTCCATCACGAAGAGAATTGCCGTACCGAAAGCACGCGGATACGGGCAGGCAGGTATGGCAGTTCCGGTAGGGGAGACGATCGAGCTGGACTCAGGACGTCGCGAAATATACCGCGCTTCGCCGTCCACGTCAATTCCCGAAGCGTCGTTTCCTGAAAAAGGAGCGCTCGAAATCGCATGATCCGTCCATTTTCGGGTTCGCCTGTCCCGAATCACGACCATATGCCGAATCCACCCATGCTTCCGCTCTCCGCGGAGAATTTCTTCCGTTCGTTCGTACACGATTGCCGCCCCAATGTATTTCGATGTGCTATCGCTCCGGCTGTTCACGTCTGCCCGGTGACGCAGTTCAGCAGCGCGGCGGCCGCGTACCTGTCCGCATCGCTCTGCGCCACGATGAACACGGGAGCCATTACGACCGCTGGCGTGCTATGAGCACGACCGGCTGGCCCGTGTGTTGCGGCCCACATATTTCTCCCGGAACTTCTCACAGGAGACTCCCTCCGGGACCGCGGGGCCGCCAGGGGCATGGCGAAACCTTCATGCCATGTCTTCATGCCATGATCGGTTGGTGAAGATCATGCCCCCGATCAATGGCGGCGGCCGGAATCGCCCGCTTTCGGGATGCACGTAACGAAAAACCATGAGCTACGAATCCGAACGGTTTGCCCACCGCGCGCTCGTCGCGGTGATGATCGCCCTTCTCCTCATCCTTATTGCTCTCCTGCTCTGGACCTCGTCGCAGGTTCTCCTGCTGCTGTTCGCGGGCATCCTCTTCGCCATCCTGCTCGATGCCGTCAGCGGATGGATCGCAGGAGTGACGGGGTTTTCTCATGGCTGGAGCCTTGCCGTCGCCCTTCTCATTCTTCTGGTGCTTGCCACGCTCGGCATATGGTACCTGGCCCCGAGCGTCGGACAGCAGTTGTTCGAGCTTGCCCGGACGCTTCCCGCCTCCATCCAGCAGCTCCGGCAGGTGCTGGGCGAATATGCCTGGGGACGCTGGATACTGGAGCAGATGCCTGCTGCGAACGAGATGATGCCCGATGGAGGAGCGATCCTGAGCCGTATTTCCGGCGTCTTCTCCTCCACCTTCGGCGCCATCGTCGATTTCGCGCTCATAATTTTTGTCGGCGTGTACGGTGCGGCGCAGCCCCGGCTTTATATCGACGGGGTCATACGGCTCGTGCCGCTGGCGCACAGGAGACGGGCCTGTGAGGTGGTCAATGCGGTCGGGCATACGCTGCGCTGGTGGCTGATCGGCCGTGTCGCCTCCATGATCGTTGTCGGCGTCCTCACGGCCCTCGGGCTGTGGCTTCTGGGAGTACCGCTTGCGCTTGCGTTCGGGCTTCTGGCGGCGCTGCTGGACTTCATTCCGAACATCGGCCCCATCATCGCCGCCGTGCCGGCCATTCTGCTGGCGCTCACACACGGACCGGACCAGGCGCTCTATGTCACATTGCTGTACGTCGGCATCCAGAACGCCGAGGGATTTTTCCTGACGCCCATGATCCAGCAGCGGACGGTTTCGCTGCCCCCCGTGCTGACGTTGATCGGGCAGGTGATTCTCGGCGTCCTGGCCGGGGGACTGGGACTCGCACTTGCATCACCGCTGGTCGCGGTGGTGCTCGTCCTGGTGAAGATGCTCTATGTCCATGATCTTCTGGGGGACAACGTGCAGGTGGATGGGGAGAATGCCGGCGCCGGAGCATGATGCGGCGGGGGAAGGGAGCGGGCGTCGGTGGCCTGCATATCGGTGTGTCCGATGCCGCAATCGGCGATTACGGCGCGAATGCTTATACTGGGGCCTCCCATCGGTATCTGCCCGCCGTCCGGGCGCGGCGCGTGGTCGCCGGGCATTCTCTTACGGCGGATCTGCCTGCGGTCGGCCTGAGCCATGTGCAGCGGTGGGGAAATAATCGTCCTCCGCAGATCATTCCGGCTAAGGGTTCATGGCATGAACCGGTCCCTTCGCATTCTTCTACCCGTCGTTTTCGCGATTCTTCTGCCGGCACGCTCCGCGGCGCAGCATGATTATGATATCTGGTGCTTCGGAGCGGGGGCGGGCATCATGTTCACCGACTCCGCGCCCGTTCCCGGCGCCTGCGCCCTCAATACCCTGGAAGGCTCCGTATCCATCGCCGATCCCGTCACCGGGACGCTCCTCTTCTATTCCGATGGCGAGACCGTTTTCAATGCCGATCATCGTCCGATGCCGAATGGCAGCGGGCTGAAGGGGAATCTGAACAGCACGCAATCGGCGCTGATCGTGCCGATGCCGGGGAAGCCCGGGGTGTTCTATCTTTTTACCTCGGATGCCGGAGTCTATGACCGCCCGCCCAACGAGGGCATCCACTATTCGGTGATCGATATGAACCTGGATGGGGGAAGGGGGGATGTAACCGTACGGAATGTCCGGATACTGCCCGGTGCCTCGGAGCGCCTCACCGCCGTCCGTCATCGCGACCGCTGCTCCTTCTGGGTGATAGCTCACGATTCCTCCGGCGACCGCTTCAGTGCATTTCTGGTGAACGAGTCCGGGGTTTCCGCGACGCCCGTGGTATCGCAGGTCGGCGCGATGTATCACGATGCTCCCGGTCGCGGGGCTGGCTCCGGGTGCGTGGGGTTTCTCAAGGCATCACCCGACGGACGCCGCCTCGTCTCGACAACGTTCTCGATGGGGATCGTGGAGCTTTTCCGTTTTGACGATGCAACGGGCGTCATCTCCGATCCCGTCACGCTGGCCGTTGATGGCGACACCTACGGGGCAAGCTTCTCCCCGGATAATTCAAAGCTCTATGTATCGAGCCAGCCGGGGGTGCTTGTGCAGTTCGATCTTTCCGATCCCGCCGCTGCCGCAATCGATGCCTCGCGCCACTATCTGCTGCACGAGACCGATCAGTTCATGAAGCACAAGCTCGGTGCGATGCAGATCGGGCCGGACGGGCGCATCTACGTGGCCCGGCTGAACAGCCGGTATCTCGGCGTCATCGCCGAACCGGACGCTCCCGGCGCCGCCTGCGATTTCCGTCTCGATGGATTCGACCTCGGAACATCCGCGCACTCGTGGCTTGGCCTGCCGAATCTGATCGACAGCTTCTTCGATGGCGGCACGCTCGCATGCGGCGCTCCATCTGCGGATTTCGTGCCGGCCGATCCGGAAATCTGTGCGGGGGAGTGCCTCGATTTTTTCGATCGTTCCCTGAACGATCCGGTGCGCTGGAACTGGTCCTTTCCCGGCGCAATCCCCGCCTCTTCAACCGATCGCAATCCATCCGGGATCTGCTACGCCGAACCGGGCGTCTACCGCGCAACGCTTGTCACGGCCAACGGCTTCGGCGCCGCTTCGGCTACGCATACGGTGATCGTCCGGCCGCGCGGCGAGCTGTACGGCCACATCGAGGGGAATGTAGTGGCAGTTCCAGGAGATACGATCGAACTGCCGGTGATCCTCGACGCGGGCTCCATTCCATCCGGCGTCGGCTCGGTCACCTTCACCTTCCAGTACGGGCCGGGGATGATGCGGCTGCTGACGGGAGAGATCGCGGAAACGCTGCTGGAGCGGTGGCGTATCGATTCCATCGCCGATGATCCCGTGCGCGGCATCGCCGTGCTGCGATTCGTTCCCTCCCGGGGGGAGGGAGTGCAGGGCAGTGGCACATTGCTGCGGCTCAGATTCGCCACGTTTCTCGGCTGGGCCGATACCTCCACCGTACGGTTCGAGGTGAGCGCCGACGGCCTGCGCTGTCTGAACGGCGATGCAGGTGCCGGAACGGTGCGGCTGGAGTTCTGCGCGATCGAACACCGTTATATCGAACTGTCGGCGGAGACCTTCATGCTCGGCGAGGCACGTCCCAATCCCTTCAATCCCACGGCGGAGATACCGTTCGCCATCCCATTCGATGCGCATGCCGAGCTTGTGATCTTCGATGCATCGGGGAGGCGGGTGGCGGTGCTGGTGGATGGTCCGCTGGCAGCCGGGCGGCATTCGGTCCGGTGGGATGCATCGGCGCTTCCATCGGGGATCTACTACAGCCGTCTTGCCACGGGCGGCCTGAACGCCATGCGCGCGCTGGTGCTGCGGCGGTGATCGTGCGCGGCTCGTCCTCCGGGATCACCCATGCTGCACCTACCGGAACACCAGCCCGATCTGATTTGTCGCCCAGCGGGGGCGCACGCGCACGGGACCTTGCCAGATCACGAATGCCTCGGCGGGACGGAATGGGATGATCGAACCGTAATCGTAGACGCCGTCGCCGTCGGAATCACGGAAGGCTGTTATCTCGTACTCGCCCTCCGGCACGGCCGGGAATTCCCACGGGCCTGCGTGCAGCCCGGTGAGCCGATAGATCGCCCCTCCCGTCATTGCGCGCGCCGTCACCACATGAGGAGCATCGGGTGCCGCGGAGTCGGTGATCGTCCCCTGCAGCGATCCCTTCTGGCGCACCTGGCCGATCGCCAGGGGAATGAGCGCAACCGAATCGCGCCGGTTGCCGGCCTTGTCGCGGAATCGTCCAAGGTTCACCTCCAGCACCCCGCGGGCGGCGCCGAAGAGCGTATCGAGCGGTCGCGCCAGGAATTCCGCCGCCGAGATACGCACCAGCCGGAACGCCGCGCTCGGGCCGGCAGTATCACGCAGCATCACCGTCCCCCCCGGCGTTTCGATATCGACGGCCTCGTCGAATGCGATGCGGATCGAGTCCGGGAACGTATATGCCGTCACCGTGTCTATCCCGGGCGGCAGAAGCGAGGGGGGAAGGGTATCGCGCGCCTCCGTAACGGTGAAGTGTACCACGGCGCCGGAATCGGGGAGAGGATTGCCGGTGGTATCGCGCAGGGACGTTGTCGTCAGCGTGGCCTCCGCCCCCGCCGGAAGTTCCGCGTGCGTGATCTGCACCGCCAGGCGGTTTGCCGCCGAGGTCCAGAGCTCGCTGATTGCAACGGTCGTTCCCCCCGCTGTCAGGCCGAAATTCTCCGGGTGGAGCGTGCTGCTGTCGATCGGTTCGCTGAAGCGGAGTTCGGTGCGGGTGCGTGTCACCGAGGTGGCGCCGTAGATGGCGGGGGCCACCAGGTCATCCGGCGCTGCGCGCAGCCGAATCCGTACATCCGTCACAGGTTCGGTCGGCGATGTGATGCGCAGATCCCTTTCGGGGACGCCATAGGCATCCTGGCCCGGCGTGTAGAGCTGGTCGCCGAAATCATCGACCACTGCGAAGATCCGGAACTCTCCCACGGGGAGGCCCTCCAGGGAAAAGCTGCCATCGTCGCCGATCGGGGCGATGAAGTCCGGCCGTGTGGAGTCGGGATGAAGCGTGTCCAGGAAGACCGGATTTCCTTCGGGGATGAGGTAGGCATAGATATAGGCCCGTCCCTCGGCTCTGCCGGCCACCTCCCCCTGAATGCGGCCGCTGTCGATCTCGGCGCCGGTGGAGAAGCGGAGCGTGAAGGGGTGTCCGAGCCGGTTGCCCGAGAGATCGACGATACCCGAGCCGAATGTAACCGTGTAGGTGCGGTTCTCCGCGAGCGGTTCCTGGAATTCTATATCCAACGTCGAGCCGCTCCAGTCGAAATCCGGAGGGATGGGGGGAATTGGAGTGATCACCACCTGCTCCTGCACCCGGCTTTCCTCCACGTACTCGCTGAACTCCACGGTGACGGTGCGCTCGCTGAAATTCACCGTGCCGTTCGCCGGATTGGAAAATACGATAGCCGGAGCGGTCGTATCCGCCGGACCTCCCGGCGGCGGGGTTCCCATGCCGCTGGCGCACGAACAGAGAAGCGCCAGGAGCATCGCCGCCGGCATGAGCCAGATGCCGTTGTGCGCCGCTGCGAGTGCTGGAACGCCGTCGAATGGCCTGCTGTTACGGAGGAAACGTCGGATCATTCCGCAAAGATGAGCAATTGTTCGCTCGCGAGACAACTGCCTTCTTGCGCCTGTATGAAGAAGAGATTTCGCACAAAGGCGCAAAGAACGCAAAGGGGCATGGCTGGCGGCACACGTCCCGTTGCGTTCTCTTCAATCGAACATTCCCTCACCGTATCACTGCGAACCGCAGTTCGGTTCTGTGCGAGCCGATTGCCATCCGGCCGAGGTATGTTCCGGTTGGGAGGTGGGGGGGGAGGGAAATGGAGGCGATCTCGCTGCCATCCAGGACCACGGGCAGTTCGGCCACCTGCTGTCCTTCGATGTTGAAGATCACCAGCTTCCCCTCGCCTGCGGGAGCGTTGGCCATTTCGAGCTGAAGCCTGCCTCCGGCCTCCACCGGCGTGGCTGAACGGATCAACCATTCGCTTCCGGCGGATTCGGGACGCGAGACCGCACCCGCATTATCCTCCAGTTCCAGATCGAGCAGCTTCGTACCATTCTCATCGAACGATTCCAGGATCAGCCTGTGCCGCGGTGACGTCTCCACCCTGATGCGCCCGATGGTCGTCAGCGAGTTCGGCTGCCCCTCGGTCCAGGGATTGAAGCCATTATCCTGCATCACCTGGAACAGGTTGGAATTTCTCTGATCCAGATTTCCTGCCATGAATTCGGGAAGTATCGAATGGCTGCCGTTGTCGTAGAGATTTGTATGCGCGTCACCGGAGACGACCACCATGTTCCTGCCGTAGCCGGCATTCACCAGATATCTCACGGAGTCGAGATCGGCCGGATAGCCAATCCATTTATCCGCGAATTCCTCCGCGATATCCTTCCTGTTCACCAGCAGCGCCAGCGGTATCGCCGGTGACGCTCCGGGATTGAAGAAGACGGGACTTACCAGCACCTTCCAGCGCGCCGTGGAATTCCGGATCGCATTCAGCAGCCACGTGCGCTGGTCCACTCCCGGAATCTGATAGCCCGCGAGCATCGAATGCCCCGGAGGCGGCGCGAAGGAATTTCCATTGAATGCCTCGGATACCGGGTTGCGCTGCGAGCGCGCGTCGATGATGAAGAATTCCACATTCCCCACCATGAACGAATGCCAGAGCCCGGCGTCGTTCGGCAATGGATAATGGGGAAGATAGCGGTCGTACGCTGCCAGAAGCTCCTCCTTCAGACCGTCAGGGACGGCGCCGTCGGAATTGTTGGCGTAATAATCATGATCGTCCCAGACATAGGATATCCCCATCGTCGAAAGGATGTTCCGGGAGAACGGATAGGCGGTGTCCAGGCGGAGCGCGTATGACGCGCGTATCGTTCCGGGTTCCGTAGGATAGCCGGCGATCTGATAATCCGGGTAGGACCAGTCGCCGAGATGAAGGAAGAAATCGCCGTCGAGAGCCCTGGCAGCCTTGAACACAGGTCCGGAATCGTTCGCCCTTGCCTGCTGGCATGAGCCGAAGAGTATCGAGATTGGCGCATCGCGTCCCGGCTCGGGGAATGTCCTGAAGGAGAAGATCGAGGAGATCGGAGCGTCACCGGCGCCGAGCACGCGATAGTAGTAGCGTGTCGCCGCCGCCAGTCCGCTCAGTTCCACCTTCGCCACGTTGTCGCTCGCTGCCGGTGCAGTCTGCTCAGGAGTCTTCATTGCCCCTGCGAGTGCCGCATCGGTGCCATACTCCAGCCGGAACGTCCCTTCAGCATTCAGCCAGACGGCGACCGTCGCTCCGGACGCGGTGACATTGCCGATCACGGGATATCGGAAAAGCTCCTGGGCCTGAAGCGGTAGTGCGCAGAGCAGAAGGAGGAGCGCGGGCAGCCGGGAGCTGCGGGGTAGCAGATGGTTCATGAGTGACGTTGATTTTTGAAGCAAGGGAGAGTCCATGCAAATCTACGACCGCCGGACTGCGCGGCAAACCTGCATGGACTCGCCTGATGGGGTGCACACCCGTGGAGGCCTGTGGCCACCCCTCCTCCCGGGGGGCAACCTATATAGTCCGGTGCCGCGCCTACTGTTCGGCGGGCTGCTTGAATGATGCTCCGGGAGCGATATGAATGGCGGGGCCGTTCGCCCCGGGCGCTGATCCGAGCGGCATGGCAAGGCTGTCCGGAGAACATTAAAACAGTGATGTCCGGCATGGGTGTTCATCGAAGTGGGCGAGGAGGGAGCAGAATCGGCGGCAACGTCGGTAGAGCCCGAAGGGGTATCAGGGCTGAAACCCTCGATCATCATCAACCATCCGTTCATCCACGCCATTCGCGGAAGCTATACCGGGGCGGTTCGCCTCCATCGAAGTAACGTAACCACCGGACGTACGACGGCCCGGCTGGAAAGTGATTCCGCCGGGCCGTCGTTATACAACATTATTCATATTCTCTTTCCCACCGGCGCCTTCTACCAGGCGTAACCGATGTCGAAGCGGACGGCGGGGACGGTTCCATCGATTGAATTGAAGAAATCCACATCGCTGTCGCCCGACGATGAGACGCTGTAATAATCGGCGCCGATGCCAAGGCCGATGGCGAAATCATCGCCCGGGAACCATTGCCAGCCGAGCAGCGCCCCTATGGAGAATGCGGAGATGGATTCGGAATCCTCACTTGATCCTGAGATGACATTGTAGGAAATGTTCGGGGCGATATAGAATCCGCGCAGCGCCTTCGCCGAGGGATGGAACCGCATTTCAGCGTTCATACCGAACCCGCTGACCTCCGATGGCGTGGGCATCTGCAGGCCGCCGCCAACGGCTATCACATCCGATAGCGCATGGAAGTAGGAGAGATTGTAGAAAAGGAAGAACTTCAGAGGGTTGACGACTATCATGTCATGACGCGGAGTGATATCCTCCTCGGTCTTGATCGACGTGGAGTACGTCGTGATCGTCTTTCCCGAACTCGAATCGACCGTGGTGGTGGTCTCGGTGGTCTTGACCTGGGCCGTGGCAGTGGCGGCCAGCAGAACAAGCATGGCGACGCCTGTCGAAATCAGACGCATTAGAGATTCTCCTTGGTAGATTACACCAGTAGCTGGATAATGTGTGAAAACGAGTCGCACCCGATAAAACTTTCCAGGTGCTTCAGAATCAAAGACACCACAACTTCGGGGCGCAACGTATCAATTTGCGTTTCACCAGACAAAGCAATTCGGTCCCGGTTTGATGCGCCGGATCGCATACCATGCGGATAGACCCGGCCTCCTGCCAGCCCGTGCCGGTCGGGATGATCAGAGAGCGGGAGGGCTCCGTTCCATCAACGTTATCAGCAGGAAGTCCCGTACCATGAAGGCATATAGAATCCCCTCGTTTCTTCTCGTCCTCCAGGCTGCTCTGCTCTGGGGAGCGACATCCGCCAGCGGGCAGAGCATCGGCGTGGGCGCCGGGCTCGCAATGGCGAACGATAAGATAGCCCAGGTGACGGCCGATCTCGCCTCCCGTGGCTGGAGCGCCGCAGCGGAGAACGCCGGCAATGGCTACTACGTCGAACTCCGCGGCCGTTTCGGCGGGCAGCTTGCGCTGATCGGTTCGGTGGGATACAGCAGCTTCGGCAGAACACACTCGCAGTACTTCGATGGCTCCAGCCGTTCGGTGGACCTCGTCACCTCCCAGACCATCATCCCCGTGACCATCGGCGCGGACATGCGCCTCTCCGAAGGTTTCCTCGTGCCCTATCTCACGCTGGAGGCCAGCTATAATCACTACTACAGGGCGTTCGAACGGAGCGTCGGCGATCTCTCGGTGCCATTCGACATCCAGTCCGAGGGCGATGCCCGGTTCGGCGCCGCCGTGGGCGCAGGGCTCGCCCTGGATCTGAAGATTGCCGAGCTGGATATCGGGGGACGGCTGCACCTCCCCAATCTCATCAACGCCGAACCTTCCGAGTCCGAAGTCTACTATCTGCAGCTCGGCGCCACGCTGTACGTCAGGTTGTAGGCGGAGCGGGATAACGTTCAGCGCCGGGGCGATTCTGTCTGCCTGCGGCCGTCCGGCCGTCATGCCCGTCGAAATATCCGCGCGATCCTTCTCTGCGGCGGGATTCCGGCGTGGGCTTTGCGAAGGCAGGTACTGCCGTTTTCTCCGATTCCGTCGGCGCGGCGATCATCCCCCGGCTGTATCACCGTGCGTGGTGGAAGGGCGGGGAGTGATATTTTACATACTCATGTCGGCTCCGGTCGGCTTTCACAGACTTATTCGGGATTCCAGGCAATGAAGAGAACAGCGACGCTTTTCTGGATGGTGCTGGCGGTGGCAGCATGCTGCACAACGACGGCGCGGGCACAGTTCGGGTTCGGGCTCGGCCTTGCGGCCATCGGTGACAACATCAGCCAGGCCGGCGGGGAGCTCGGGGATCTCATTCGCGATGATAGTATCAGTTACGGCGACATTTCCGGGAACATCGGGTTCTATGTCTCGGCGCGGGCGCGCTTCGAGATGGGCATGCTGCGGCTTCTGGGCGACGCCTCGTATGTGTACTTCCAGTCGTCGGAGATCACCCTCACCGATGCCGCGGTGAATCTGCAGGATAGCACCGTCGATGCCACCTTCGAGGTCGGCACGTCGATGATCCCGGTGCAGGTCGGCGTGGGGGTCGCGCTGCCGGTTCCGGTGGTGAAGCCCTATCTGGCGGCGCATTTCGGCTATACCTTCGTCAATCGCACCTACACGTTTGTCAGCGGCAGCGATGAACTCCGTCGGCTCGATGTCGGCAACAGGAGCGCGGGCGACCCGGAGGTCGGACTCGCCTTCAGCGCCGGCGCCGAGGTGGCCCTGGGCATCGCGACGCTGGATGTCGGGCTCCGCTACAACCTTGCCAATCTCTTCACTACCTCCGACGGCGAGGAGCCGATGCGCTACCTGCAGGTGGGGGCGTCGCTGATATTCGGGGGCGATCTGTAACAGGACAGACGGCATTTTCAATGACGGTCGGTCGCCCCCCCCGTGGCCGGCGTCGATCATCAAGGGCACATCAGTTCATGAAGATCATCGACCTCACCTGGCGTCTGCCGGGGCCGCTTGCAACGTATTTTCTGGCGAACCAGGGGATGCAGGTGATAAAGTTCGAGGATGTGAATCACCGCGATCCCTTTCTGAAATGGTACTGGGACCCGGCGTTCGCCGAGGTATATCACGCGTTCCAGGGACCGAAGGAGCTCCGGCTCATCGACTTCGGCGCGGCGGCGGATGTGGCCGCGCTGCACGATGAACTCCGCTCGGCCGACGCCGTGGTGATGAGCTTCCCGCGGCGCGTGGAGGAGAAGCTGGGGCTCACCGCCGGGCAGATCGCCGAACGCTTCAGCGGCGTCTGCTTCACCCGGCTCGGCTTCCGTCCCGGCGACGATCACTCCGCGCACGACCTGAACACGATGGCGCAGAGCAACCTGCTGAAGATGCATATCCTGGACCGAACCGATGATATCATCGCCCCCCCGTTTCTTCCGGTCACCGGCATGTTCTTCTCCTATCATATCGCCATCACCGTGCTGGCGACGGCGCTGCGGCAGAAGGGGGAGAGCGCTCCGATACAGAACTGGTGCTACCTGCAGGACGCGGTCGATCAGGCGACCGGCGCATATTATCCCTCCTCCATTCAGGACCGCACGCCCGCGACATTCCTGCACAATGGCCGCTTCCCCTGCTATAACATCTACCGCACCGCCGATGGCGGCTATCTGGCGGTGGCTGCCGTGGAGCCGAAATTCTGGTTGCGCTTCCGCGAGCTCGTCGGCCTGCAACATCTCGGCGACGACGACGGTTTGTCGCAGGGGGACCGCGCTGCGGAAGTGAAGCAGATCATTCTCGGAGCGGTGCAGTCGAAAACGACCAGTGAGTGGCGTGAGATATTCAGAGGAGAGGATTCGTGTGTGGATCTGGTGGGGCCATATGTTTAAGACGATTCGGGATGGACAGCATCAAGAGAGTCGCGGCGCCGGACGGTGTTCCGGCGTTTGCCTGTACCGGCTTCCGATGGAGTATGATGGGCACGCCCGGAGACCGGCCCTGACTGTCGCCGCAGAAGGTATCTTGATCCCTCTGCCGATCACGTGTATGTAAGTTGGCGGTTTGTGGCTAGATATAAGTAGTGGCAGGAAGATCCTCCCTTCGTGCTGCCCGGCCCACTGTCCATAGCGGGGCGCAGCCGAACGTGCCGCCGGCCACAGCGAGGCGCGGCCGGGCATATCATTGGCCACCAACCGGAAATTTCTCCTTCTCCCGTCCTTGTGTATCTTGGGAGACTTTGAAATGAACTCACATTCGAGGAATAGATGAGCATGAGCACTAACGGCAATCCTTCCAACGGTCACGTGAACGGCCATGCAAACGGGATCGCCGAGGGGCAGTTGAGCTTCGACTTCTACCAGGCGAAGGCGCGCTGGGAGGAGGACGCCGCGAAGGCGAAGACCACCGGCTGGAAGCATACGACTCTCTCGGGCGATCCGGTGGACCTGCTGAACACGCCGGAGGATATGAGGAACTGGAACTATATGGAGAAGCTCGGCTTCCCCGGACAGTATCCATATACCCGCGGCATCCACGCCAACATGTACCGTGGCAAGGTCTGGACCATGCGCCAGTTCGCCGGATTCGGCACGCCGGAGGATACCAACGGCCGCTTCAAGTACCTGCTGGCGAACGGTCAGACGGGACTTTCGACGGCGTTCGACCTGCCGACGCTCATGGGACGCGACGCCGACGATTCTCTCTCCGAGGGGGAGGTTGGCATCTGCGGCGTGGCGGTCTCCTCGCTTGCCGATATGGAGATACTCTTCGACGGCATCCCGCTGGATCAGGTCTCTACGTCGATGACCATCAACTCGCCGGCGATCATGATCTTCGCCTATTACCTGGCGGTCGCCGAGAAGCAGGGAGTGCCGTTCGAGAAGCTGCGCGGGACGCTGCAGAACGACATTCTGAAGGAATACATCGCGCAGAAGGAGTATCTCTTCCCGCCGCGTCCGTCGGTGAGGATCATCACCGATATGATCGAGTGGTGCACCGAGCACGCGCCGCAGTGGAATCCGGTTTCGATCAGCGGCTACCATATCCGCGAGGCGGGGTCCACCGCCGCCCAGGAGCTTGCGTTCACGCTGGCCGACGGATTTGCCTACGTGGAGGCATGCCTGGAGCGGGGCATGGATGTGGACAGCTTCGCGCCGCGCCTCTCGCACTTCTTCAATTCCCACATCGACTTCTTCGAGGAGATCGCGAAGTTCCGCGCCGCGCGCCGTATCTACGCCCGCCGCATGCGCGAGAAGTACGGCGCGAAGAGCCCGCGTTCCTGGATTCTCCGCTTCCATACGCAGACCGCCGGATGCTCGCTCACTGCGCAGCAGCCGGAGAACAACATCGTCCGCACGGCTCTTGAAGCGCTGGCGGCGGTGCTCGGCGGCACGCAGTCGCTGCATACCAACTCGATGGATGAGACGCTCGCGCTGCCGTCGGAGAAGGCTGTGACGATCGCCCTGCGTACGCAGCAGGTGATAGCTTACGAAACGGGGGTGATCAACGCAATCGACCCGCTCGGGGGCAGCTACTTCGTGGAGCAGATGACCGACAGGATCGAGGCCGAGGCCGAGGCGTATTTCGAGAAGATCGATGCGCTCGGCGGCGTGATTCCCGCCATCGAGGCCGGATTCTTCCAGCGCGAGATCGCCGATGCCGCCTATCGCTACCAGCGCGAGCTGGATGCGAAGGAGAAGGTGATCGTCGGAGTGAACGAGTTCGTGCAGGAGGAGGAGCAGATCGACATTCCGATCCTGCAGATCAGCAAGGATGTGGAGCAGAAGCAGATCGCGCGCCTGCGGGAGCTTCGCGCCAGCCGTAACCAGGAGCGCGTGGACGAGATGCTCGCGGCGCTCCGGCGCGGCGCGGAGGATGGGACGAACCTGATGCCGCTTGTGCTTGACTGCGCCCGCGCCTACGTCACCGTCGGCGAGATGTGCTCGACGCTGGCCGAGGTCTTCGGCGTTTACGAGGAGCAGCCGGTGTTCTGAGACGCGCGATCCCAGCGGCGCGGCCGTATCCCGGTGTCATCCCTGAATGGCCATGTCCGGATATCTCCGGTGCGCAGATGCAGCCAGGTATTCGACGTCGTCAAGATGCGTCATCCCCGTCCGCAGGCGGGGATGGCTTTATTCCTCCGGCCGGATGGCTTTCCCGGCCGTCTTTTGTCTGCCTGATCGTGTACCTTGCTCCGAAACATGGTCAGGTGCGTATGCCGCACTGGCGACGATCCTTTGTCGATGTCCGGCGTGCCTGCCGCGCAGGCCGATCGCGGGACGTGATGGTCCGGCCGATTGCAACGGATGGCGCGGACGGAGCGGCGCCGGCCGCGGCGGTTCCTGCCATGTGAGTCCGCCCAGTAGTGACGGGAAATTTCTCTTGCTTCCACGGTCCTCCATCCGCTAACTATCGGCCCGGGCATGTGTCCGTCCGTCCGTGAATCCGTCAGTTCAATCAGCGCATGCAGAAGCACGTTCAATCCGATCAACTGGTCGCCGGTCCGCCGGCCACCGCGACCCTCCGCGACCGCATCCGGCTGATGCGCCCTTCGCACTGGATAAAGAACGTCTTCGTCTTCGCGCCGCTGGTGTTCGGGAAGGCGCTGACGGATGCCGGCCGGGTGGAGGCTGCGCTGATGACCTTCGCCGCCTTCTGCCTGGTCAGTTCCTCCGTCTACATTCTGAACGACATCGCAGACCGCCATGCCGATGCCGAACATCCGAAGAAGCGTTTCCGGCCGATAGCCTCGGGACGTATCGGCGTCGCTTCCGCGATCATCCAGTTGATCCTTCTCGTCGCCGTCTCCGCGTTCTTCGTGCTGCAGCTCCCGTGGCAGGCGATGGCCTGTATCGCCCTGTACGCGGTTCTGAATCTGGGCTATTCGATGGGGCTGAAGCATGTGGTGCTGGTGGATATCTTCATCATTGCCGCCGGCTTCATGCTGCGCGTGCTGGCGGGGGCCGAGGCGGTGCAGGTGGAGGCGTCGCAGTGGCTCGTGATCTGTACCCTCTTTCTGTCGCTCTTTCTCGCGGTTGCGAAGCGGCGCAGCGAGATCAATCACATCGGGCGCGGTGAAAGCCGTCGGGTGCTGGACGACTATACTCCGGAGCTGGTCAGGCTGATCATGAACGTCTCCGTGGCCGGCTCCATCATGAGCTACACCCTGTATACGGTGAGCGATCACGCGCATCGGTACTTCAACACCGACAAGTTGATCTATACGGTGCCGATCGTCATGTACGGCATCTTCCGGTATCTCTATCTGGACGAGAAGCAGCAGACGGCGGAGAATCCGGTGTCGGTGATCCTTCGCGATCCCTGGCTGATAGCCACCGGCGTCGCCTGGGCCGCCGCCGCCATCGCCGTCATCTATCTGGAGCGGCTCTGAGATTGTGAAGGTGGCAGGGCAGAGGCCCGGCCTCCGAATGCCGTGGGAGGGGTGGCCGGGGCGGTCGTTCGGGCCGGAATATCGCAATCACGTAGATTCGTCTGTGGCGCATCGCGATTCCATGAATATATTTCCGGAATCCGGTGGCCCTTCGAGGTCATGTATCCGCAATCCAAGATCACTGGTACCGACGTGCCAACCATCGTCATTCATCCTCAGGCTGTAGAGATACGGGAGCGCATCGCGCTGCTGCGCGCCGAACTGCACGCAGCGTTCGAGGAGCGCATCAGGCTGAGCTTCGAGCAGCTTCCACGGCTTCGCGATCGCTACCACGAGTTGTTCGGCGATCTGGAGCAGTGCATGCAGGAGCGGACGCTGGAGGCAAGCGAGCGGCGGCGCATGGTGGAACTGTTCTCGCTGAAGCTCGATCGCGGCCAGAAACTGGATGCCCAGATGGTGGAACTCGTGATGAAGGCGGTCCGCAAGGAGTTCGCTCGTGTGCGCACGCGCATGCAGCAGGCGTTCAGCGAGGAGCACCGCCGTGAGGCCAATGCCGCCTGGCAGCATTCCCCGTTCATTACCTCCAATGGAGCCCCCGAATCCAACGGCTCGGCCCGCCGCCGCGCCGAGGAGGCGCGCGATCTCTATCGCTGTCTGGCCAAGCGGCTGCACCCCGATGTACGGCGCGAAGGGGGGGAGCGGGAACGGAACTACTGGGATCTGGTGCAGCGCGGCTATCACCGGCACGATCTTCCGCTGCTGCGGACGCTGAAACATCTGGTGGATACGCTGGAGGAGAGGGACCGCAATGAGATCGATGAACTGCGCGGCGAGGAGATGCGTCTGGAGGCTGCGGTCCGGGGGGAGCGGGCGCAGATCGATTCCATCCGGCGCGACGAACTGTACCGGATGCGCCGGGGGATGGAGGATGAACACTGGGTCGCCCGGCATCGCCGGGAGCTGGAGCACGAAATCGAGCGCATCGACGGGGAGATAGAAGCCTGCGATCACTTCCTGGCGCCGATCCTCTCCGGCCAGAAGACGCCGCCGCCGCACACCGTGCAGACCATCTGGTCCTCGTTCGTGGAGGACATGTATATCAACAGCCGGTGAGGGTTTTTTAAGATCAAGAGGGGCTTATGACTCAATCATCAAGACCGTCCCTCGCCAGGCTGGCAGCAGGCCGGAGGATATGTGAGTTTGATGATCAAGTGCCGGTGACTCCTGCGCCGGACATGGATGAGCGCGATACCCCGGTAGTTGCCGGCCGGCTCATCCTTCGGGAGTGCCGCGGATAGTGGCGGATCTTCCCTCCTCCACGAACTCCCGATTTGCCAGCCAGTACGGTTCCAGCCGTTTCTCCACGCTCGTCTGATTCATCTCGTACGCCAGCGCCAGCTCGCGGGAACCGGGGTGGGTGTACAGTTCCGGCACCGGATCGGCTATCGCCCCGACGATCATCTCCGCGACATCGTCGGGATTGAGCAGCGGTATCTGCGGCGGCGGCTCGGTTCCCATCGCCGCGGCGATCTCCGCGCCGCGCTGCGCTTCATAGCTGAACAGGTCGAGCATCGGGCTTCCCTCGGTGACCTGCGCCCAGTCGGTCGTCACGCCCCCCGGCACCACCACCGTCGCCTCGATCCCGGTGCCGGCCAGCTCCGCCCGCAGGGCGCGGTTGAATCCCACCACGGCGTGTTTCGCGGCTACGTACGCGCCGTTCGCCGGATACCCGACCTTCCCGGCCATCGAGGAGACGTTGATGATATGCCCGCCTCCCTGGCGTTTCATCTGCCGGATGGCGGGCGCCGTGCCGTACCAGAGCGCGAAGACGTTCACCCGGAAGATGCTTTCGATCTGCTCCTCCGGCGTGTCCTCGATGTACGCGAAATGTCCCCGTCCTGCGTTATTGACAAGAACGTCGAGGCGGCCGAAGTGGTCGATGGTCCGCCGCACCGCTTCCTCGAACTCTGCGCGGCGTGTGATGTCGCAGGGGAGTGCCAGCGCCCGGCCACCGGCCTCCTCGATCATGCGGGCTGTTTCGGCAAGCTGCTGCCGGCGGCGGGCGACGATCGCCACGCACGCACCGCGTCGGCCCATTCTAAGCGCCAGCGCGCGCCCGATGCCGGAGCTTGCTCCGGTTATCAGGCAGACGGTTTCGTTCGTGATGTCCATGAGTTCTATCTTTGCCCGGCTGTCTTCATTGATCCTGCTGACACCGCGCGGACCGGAATGAACTTCCGGTTCTGCGACATCCATGCCACCGGCGTGTCCTGAAGGACTGGCAATATCGCCAATTTGCCGCAGGCAGGCATCCGCTGCGGATGACGGATGTGTCAGGCAGGCTGATGCCATGCCGGACCCATGCGGAGGCGATGCAGAGCCCGTTTCAGTTTTTTGATATCTATCGCATCATGAACATCGCATTGTCAACGACATTTCTCAGCGCGGTTGTGCTGGCGGCCTTCCTGTTCGTGGCCTGTAATGGCGACGGTGAAGCGGGGAAGGAGCCGGACAGCACCGCCGTGACCGGAAATCCCACGGGACAGGTGGGGCTCGATTCCATCCCTTCTCCGGATACCGTTTCCGGTGTCGATACCTCTATCGCGGCGCTCGGCGCGGAAGTTCCCGGCGGGCGGTACGGGGTGAAGTCCGGTATCATAGAGATGAAGAGCGTGAGCGAGCCGGGACGGGCCGCCACGTTTTACTTCGATGATTACGGCGGCAGAATCGCCACGTACGTCACGATCACCGACAGCCTCAACAGTCAGCCGCTGATCATCCGGCAGGTAATGGTGATGGCCAACGGATGGAGCACGTTCTACGACGCAAACCACAAGGTTGGCATGAAGAGCCGCATGCTGGAACGGACGCTGAACTATTACCCGGACTTCGATTCGATGTCGGCGGAGACACGTGCAGCATTGAAGTACGAGGAGGCGCCGCCGAAAACGATCATCGGCAGGCAGACGCAGGGGCATTCCATCATGCGGAACGGCATGAGATCGAACGTCTGGACATGGAAGGGAATACCTCTGCGCACGGAGTCGGCCAGCCTGCGGGGTACCTGGGCGGTGTTCGAGGCAACGTCGCTGCAGACCGATGTGCCGGTTCCGGCCGAGAAGTTCGAGATCCCTTCCGATGTGAAAATCTCCGAAGTGAAAACAACGCCCAGACTATATGGGGAGTAAACTTGATCGCGCAGCGTTCAGCCTTGTCAGATCAAGCTGTACAGCTCTGGCGTTATTAACCTATCAGATTTACTCCCTATGGAATGGCGGGGTGGGGGCGCAGGCTCCGGCCCTGCCGCCCGCGTGGCGTCGCGCCGGAAGTCACGGCGCGGCACGGTTTCATGCCGATCAGGAGAAAAGTAGATGAACAGATCCTTCATGCTCCTCATGCTGCCGCTGCTGCTGGCGGCATGCGGGAAATCCGATGTTCCCGGCGCCGATCCGGGGATGACGCCGGCATCCGACTCCGCCGCGGCGGGAGGCCGGGCGGTGCCATCAGCGCCGGCTGATGCTCCAGCCCGGAAGCAGGCGGGCTCGGCGGGACACAAGTACGATGTAGAGTCGGGCATGCTGCAGATGAAGAACTCTATGGCGGGTGGCCTGCACACGATCTACTTCGATGACTACGGCGCGCGGCAGGCGATCTACATGGACATGAGCTTCATGGGGAAGAAGATGCAGACGGTGCAGGTGATCGCCGATGGCTGGACGTATTCCTACGATCAACAGTCGAAGACCGGGCGGAAGGCGTCTCTTGACGAAAGCGGCATCCTGCAGCCTCCCGATCCGGCTGAACTGAGCGAGGAGAAAAGGCGCGAGTTGAAGTATCAGGAACTGGAGCCGCGCACCATACTCGGGTATGAGGCGCCGGGATATGCGATCGAGATATCGCAGGCGCCGGGAGCTCCGTCGATGATGATGCGGGTGTGGCGCTGGAAGCGTGTCCCGTTTCGTATGGAGATACAGGTGCCGGGAGGTCCGCCGATCGTCACCGAGGTGACGAAGGCGGAATTCGATGTGGACGTGCCCGCGGAGAAATTCCAGGTGCCGGATGATGTGAAGCTCAGCGAGGAGCCGGCCTCCGACGGCGCTCCGGTGATGCCGGGAAACTGAGCCCGCGCGGGCGTCGAAGCGCCGTAATGACAGAATATGGAGAAGCCCGGTCCTCCGCGGCAGGAGGCACCGGGCTTCATCATTGTACGATGCAGGGATCAGCGGTGGGCGCCGGGCTGGCAGCATTTGTCCAGCTTGCGCTGAGCGCGCCTGTCAGCGCGTGTTTCGTTCGCGTCGTAGCCTATGGCGGCTATCGCCTTCTCGATCTTCGCCACCGTCAGCACCTTCGGATCATATGTCACGACAGCGTTCGATTCCTCCACATCGACCTTGATCGACTCCAGGCCCTTCATTCCCTTCATTTTTCCCTCGATCGTCTTCTTGCACATCCCGCATTGCAGCGTGGGGAGGTCTATCGTGGTCGTATCGACGGTTTCCGCCAGCGCCGGCGCGGCGGCCAGCATCAGCACGAACATCGCCAGCATCATCATTCGTTTCATATCGGTGTTCCTCCGTTTATATGGTTGGATTCATGGTTGATCGTAACCGGACCGATCCGGCGGGTTGCCGGCGCACCGGATCATCGTCGTCATGGAGCGGGACATCATCATTCGATGCTCCCGCTCCATGTGTATCGCGCTCCGAAGAACACTTCCCGGCCTTCGAGCGGTCCCCAGACGATTCCGCCGTTCTCGGTGCCGCGGGTCTCGAAGCTGAGCGGCATCGTGTCGAACTGGAGCACATCCGTCACGTTGAGCACGCCGGCGAAGATCGCCATCGCTCCAAACGTCTTCTCCATGCGGAGATTGATCAGCGTATAGGGGGCCGACTCCACGATGCCGTAGGGATTCTCCGGGAGCCGCTGGGCGCCGATATGATTCCCCCACAGTTCGGCCACCAGGCCCGTCCCGTCATCGCGATACATCAGTGAAGCATCGATGTTGACGCGGGGGGCCAGGGCCATCTGCCGGAACCTGCCATTCTCATCGCGCATCTGGTAGCTGATGGCCGCCACCGCCAGCGATCCGCTCCAGTGTTCGCCCAGCGTCGGGCGCATCTGCAGTTCCAGACCGGTCAGCCGCACAGGTTGGGAGCTGTTCTCATAGAAGAGTATTCCCTCGGCCAGCAGTTCGGGGTTGGGTATTCCCTTGCCGGTGATCGTGGTGTAGTAGGCGTTGAAGTTCGCATCCATGCCGGCTTCATCGCCGATGAGGAAGCTGTAGCTGATATCGTAGTTCAGCGTGAACGAGCGCTCGAACCGGAAGTCCGGGTTCGGGCGCCAGCGGTAGGCGCCGTGCAGCGTCAGGTGATCCTCGTTGAAGAGCGCCTCCCCCTTGAACCCGCCGCCGGCCATCAGGCGCATGGTCATCGAGGCGAGCGGGGAATACTTGATGGCGCCGCGCGGGGTGATGATGGTTCCCGCGGATGAATGGTGGTCCAGACGAACGCTGGCGAGTCCCTCCCATTCATCGGCCAGGATCACCTCGTACTGTCCGATCAGCGATGGGATGGTGATGTCGTAGCCGATGGCTGCATCGCTCCGGTCGGTCAGCGCATCGCTGAAGAATTCGCCGCCGAGCCGCAGCAGGTGATCGCCGAACTCCCGTGCGTAGAAGATGTTCAGGTACATGGAGCGCTGCCGTGCATCAAGCGGTTGCGTGCCGTAACTGGCCTCGATCCCCTGCAGCGACAGCATCCCCGCCGCCGTCAGTTCCGATGCCTCGTCCAGTGTCCGGGCGAGCCTCGCGGTTATATCGCCACGCCGCAGCGCTATCTCCTCCCGATGTTCATCTACGGGACCGATGTGATGTATTCCTCCCCGTTCCTCGCTTCCGAGGAGCGTGGTCAGTATCAGCTCCGTTGCATCATCGAGCATGATATTTCCCTTCAGGATGCCCGACACGCGATCGTAACGCCGTTCTATCCCTCCCGGTTCGCCGATCATGCTGTGGGCATTGACCGATCCGAACGCCGCGAGCCCCACGTCGCCCGCCATGCCGGTGTAGGAGAAATTGAGATCCCCCGCGGATGGCTGCTGAATGCCGTGGCCGGAGAGATTGCCGGAGACCGCCAGTTCCGGTATCTCTGTCGGCGGCCGTGTTTCCAGATTCACCACTCCGGAGATGGCGCCGTTGCCATGCATGCCGCTGGATGCGCCTTCGGAGATGCGGATGATCTGCAGCGCATGCGACGGCATCATGCTGAGACCGTAGAACGTCGAGAGTCCGCTGAAGGCAGGGAGCCCATCCACGAGCACGCGGATGTAGGTTGGTTCCAGTCCCCGCAGCCGGATGGAGGAGGAATTGTCGATAGCGCAGCTTATCCGCGAGCTGGTGCAGGAGCTGTAGCGCCGGAGCACGTCAACTACGCCGGGGGAGAAGGGGGCGTGCTGCTGCACCTCCTCGCGGATCGATTCCACCCGGCAGCAGGCATCCTCCACCGAACGTGTACGCCGTGTGGCGCTCACCTGCACCCCGGGGTTCAGAAGCACCGTCGGCTCAAGAAGGATCTGCACCGAATCCTCATCCGGTGCGACGGATAACTGCCGGCTGGCGTAGGAGACGTAGCGTACGTCGAGCACCGCGGTTTCCGTGCGCGGCGCCACGAGCGAGAATGTTCCGTCCGGACGTGATATCGCGCCGAGCCGGGTCGGCACAAGGGAATCACCGGAGGGAAGGAATACGCGGATGGCCGCGCCTGAAAGTGGTTCGCCGGTTTCGATGTCGAGCACGGCGCCGATGATCGTGCGGGTGGTATCCGGCGGCTGCGCATGCGCAGCCACGCCGACCAGAATCAGCGCAAGAATTGAAAGATATATCTTCATGATGATCCACTGTCTGTGATGAACGATTGATTATCCGCAACTACGGACACGGCCCGTGCAGCACATGCACGCGCCGGGCGTTCGCCGGACGGTGGAGTCAACAGGGGGGATGATCGGGGGATGCGGGAGGTGGGTCCACGATATCCTCGGGACCCGAGGGGGGAAAGCCGGAGCCGCGCGGGATGGCCGAAGTGGACGGCCGGAGCGACATGTCAACGATGAGGAATGCACAGCAGGGGCAGTCGTGAAGTTCGCACGCGGTCCGTGCCGTTCCGCCGGAGTCATCCGATTCATGGCCTTCACATGCGGATGATGTGCTGCCATCGTCGTGATGATCGCCGCAGCGGTCGGATGCCGTCGCCGTACATCCGTGGTCGTCGCATGCGGCCATGCAGGTCAGCGGCTGCCCGTGAGCCTGTACGAATATCTGCGCGGCGATCACAACGATGTAAAGGATCGAATGGAGCAGAACGGCGCTATGGTGCGGTCGGGTCTTCAATCGCTCGGTGCGGACGTGTCATCCCGGCTGGGGTACAATATATGATCTTTTACCGGTCATGGAGCGCCGTATCGCGCTTCGCGTGATGTTGCAATGGAATTATAGTACATGAGAGCACTCCCGGAAGGCCCCCGTATCATTCTGCGTCGTTGCAGTCAGCCGCGGCTGACTGGCTGCCTCGTGAATTGCCGGAGGATGACCGATGGCCCGGATTGATTATTATATGTCGCTCCGAACTGCCGGGCCGCGGAATGTGCCTCATCCCTGCAGGACCGGATGTGCGTTACGGTGCCCTTCCGCCTGCGTCCGGACGATTTCCGCTGTCAGCGGATCTTCTCATGATCCCCTGATGAAATCTGGCACGGAAAGGTGTGGCATTCCCGGATGGGAGGTTGTGGCCGGGGAGCGGCTTTCGTGCCTGCGGCATGGACCGTACAATATATTCGAATCGATGGCATTGCGGCAACCGTGAACGCCGCCGATGCTGGAAACAACCAAGGAGACACACAGATGACGGAGACTTTGAAGATCGAAGGAATGAGCTGCGACGGCTGCATCAACAGCGTCAGGAAGGCGCTGGAACGGCTGCCGCTCAGCAATGTGCAGGTAAAGCTCGGCGAGGCCCGGGTGGAGTATGATGAAAAGATGGTGAACCAGAATCAGGTCATCAGGGCGGTGGAGGATGCGGGATTCGAGGTGACGGCGGCCCGCGGAACGGCGGACGCCGCGTGAGACGGAGCGCAGGCGCCGCATTCGGGCATTGCGTCCGGCATCATCCGGATGCCGGCGCAGCGCCGGTTGTGCGGAGCTGCCGTGATTCCGGTGTCAGCAGATTGCCATCCTATTGCAGGGATGGAGCCTGCGACGGCTGCCATGCCGTGCCCGCCGGTACGCCCGCCTGCGGGTCGTCGCCATCACACCGGGTCGTTACATCTACCCGGACACCTTCCTTCGTCCAGGAGTTCACTCCCATACCTGCCGAAAGGGGAACCTGAAACAGGATGCGTTCGTCGTGTCGCCCATAATCGGGGACGCGGTGTTATCCGCTGATAAATTGCATGCGAATGCATGAGGGTGTATCTTTGCCCCGTCCAGATAATACTGCTGCACGTTAGCATTATCTGAAACCGGGTAGTACAACGGAGTGGGCGGTTGCGGCGTTCAGTTCATCCTTGGCCGTGCCTCCATTCCAGCAGGGCGATTGTCTCTCCCGCGTCGAGCGGAACGCCGGCCAGGAACGTTATGGTCAAACGTCGGCCGGATGAACCGGAGAGCATTGCCGACGGAAGCGGTTGCATCGCGGCGTTCGCCGTGGTCCGGGAGTGGTTTGGGTTAGGCCAGTTCCGGCGATGCCGTCACCGGTTCCAGCAGGCGGGAACGATACTGATGATCATGCTGGCCGATCCAGCACGCCGGATGTGTATGCACTCCAGGATGCACACCGATAGATGATCGCGATATCGATCCGCTGCCGGCGGTGCCATGATGAACAACGCCGATTCCGAAGCTCCAGGAGCGAGAGAAACAGGTATCCGCCTCCATGCCAGTGGTTGCGGGCATCGTCTCTCCCGATTCATGGAAATGTGATCCAGCCGTACCCATGCACAGCGGCGGAGGCGAAGAATCTTCGATCCGCCGGCTGCTCGACAGCGATGGGAACAATGGTGGCTGATCGATGAGATATCCGACGACAGGTACGCTGTGTCGATATCATTTGGCGCCGTGCGTCTCAGGGATGCACGGCGCTTTCTGTTGGTGCTCCGCAAAGCTACGCACATCGGGCGCTGCTCCTCTGTTAAGCCTCCATGACATCGGTTGCGATGCACTCCTGCAATGCACCCATTCCGGCCGCGCCGCGCACGGAGGGGGCGATGGGGAGGATGCAGGTGTGCCTGCAACCGGCGCATCTGTTGGCATGCATCATGTACGGAATTCGCCCGGTATGGCTGTGGTCGTATCTTGTGGCCGGTGTGCGGAAATCTCGTCTCGCGTAGTCGGGCCGCCCTGCCGGACCAGCGTACCTTGCCACCGGCCAGCATACAGTCTGGCGGATTGAACCACGTTCAGCGCCCGACAGTTCATCCCGCCGGGCGCTCCGGACATTATATCCTTGTACAGATAGATGATCGCCGAACTGCGCAATCGTACCCCGGTGCAACGATATGGCCTGGCCATAATCGTGACCGGCGTGGCCTTCGGTCTGACATTCGTTCTGGCCCCCATGCTGGAGCGGACGATCTTTGTGCTCATCTTCGCCGCGATTGCGATCGCGGCCGCCTATGGGGGAGTTGGGCCGGGAATGCTGGCTGCGGCGCTGGGGTCGCTTTCGGTGATATGGGCCATCGCTCCCCCTCCGAGCGGAGCCGGCCTCCCGGATCTCAGCGGCTGGATTCAGCTTGCATCCTTTCTCCTTATCGCCCTGATTTTCGTGATGGTGAGCAGCGGGTGGCGCCGGGCGCTCCGCAGCGTCCACGAAAGCCAGCAGTGGCTTGCAACCACCGTCCGCAGCATCGGTGATGCCGTCATCGCCACCGACGAGCGCGGGCGGGTCACCTTTATGAACTTGATAGCGCAGAACCTTACTGGCTGGACCGAGGAGGAGGCCGCAGGGCGGAAGCTGACGGATGTTTTCAAGATTGTGAACGAGGAAACCCGTCTGCCGGCGGAGAATCCCGTGGAGAAGGTGATGCAGAATGGGACGATTGTGGGGCTGGCGAACCGCACGGTGCTGATCGCACGCGACGGCAGGGAGACTCCCATCGAGGACAGCGCGGCCCCGATCCGCGGAGCGGAGGGGAAGATCGCCGGCGTCGTCATGGTCTTTCACAATGTGTCCGAGCGTCGGCGCATGGAGACCGACCAGCGATTTCTGTACGAGGCGGGAGAGCTGCTGGCCTCGTCGCTGGATTACGAGCGTACGCTCACGCGGGTCGCCCGGCTTGCCTGTCCTGAAATCGCCGACTGGTGCGCCGTGGATGTGCTGGAGGTCGATGGCCGGCTCAAGCGCCTGGCCGTTGCTCACGCCGATCCCGAGAAGGTGAAGTGGGCGCATGAGCTGCAGCGCCGCTATCCCCCCGATCCCGACGCTCCCCGGGGGCTGCATGCCGTGCTTCGCACCGGGCGCTCGGAACTCTACCCGGAGGTGTCCGAGGAGATGATCCGCGCCAGCGCCAGGGACGAGGAGCATCTTTCCATCATGCGGAGCATTGGTTTCACCTCGGCAATGATCGTTCCGCTGGTGCTCCACGGCCGTGTCCTTGGCGCCATCTCGTTCGTGGCGGCCGAATCGGGCCGGCGCTACTCCGAACGGGATCTCGATATGGCCGAATCGATTGCGCGGAAGGCTTCCATGGCGATCGAAAATGCCCGCCTCTATCGTGATGCCCGGGAGACCAGCGAGCGCCTCCGCGAGCAGGCGGCGCGTCTGACTGTCCTGGCGGATACGACGAAGGCGCTCAACCAGGTCAGCCTCGACGAGCGTGCGGTGCTGGAAACCGTCAGCCGCCGCGTCGCCGATCTCATCGGCGATTGCTGCATCATCAGGCTCCTTTCCGACGACGGCCAGTGGCTGGAGCCGGCGGCATTCTACCATCCCGATCCCGATTCCATGCAGTCGCTTCGCCAGATGCTCGCCGTCCGCAGACAGCGCGCAGATGAGGGGGTCTGCGGACAGGTGGTGCAGCAGGGGAGAATGATCGCGATGCCGGTGGCCGATCAGGAGGAACTCCCGGCGGTGACACCGCTGGATTACGCGTCGCATCTGGACATCTTTCAGGTCCACAGCTTTATCGTCATGCCGCTGCGGACGCGGGGAAGGACCATCGGCACGCTCGGCGTGGCTCGCGACAGGCCGGGAAGGCCGTACAACCGGGAGGATGAGTCGCTGCTGAGCGATCTCGCCGACCGCGCCGCCCTGGTGATTGAGAATGCCCGGCTCTACCGGCGCGTTGACGAGGATCGCGAGTGGTTCGAGGTTACGCTCTCCAGCATCGGCGACGCGGTCATCGCGACGGACACCGCGGGGCGCATCACCTTCCTGAACGATGTCGCCAGGAACATCACCGGCTGGGGCGACGACGCCATCGGGCTCGATCTCGATGATGTGTTCAACATCATCAATGAACAGACACGAAAGGTTGTGGAAAGCCCGGTGGAAAAGGTGCTGCGCAAAGGGCAGGTTGTGGGGCTGGCGAACCATACGGTGCTTGTCGCGCGCGATGGCCGCGAAGTGCCGATCGACGACAGTGCAGCCCCGATCATCGACTCCGCGGGAGTGCTGCGCGGCGTGGTGATGGTGTTCCATGATATCTCCGAGCGCAGGACGACCGAACGGGAGCGGATGCACCTGTTCGAGCAGGTGCACGAACAGCGCGAGCGCCTGAACAATCTGATCACCAACGTTCCCGGCGTCGTCTGGGAGGTGTGGGAGCATCCTGAGGCGGCCGCCACGATGAACTTCGTGAGCGACTATCTCGAAAAGATGCTGGGATACACCCCCGGGGAATGGCATGCGACGCGGGACTTCTGGCTCACGATCGTGCACCCGGACGATCGTGAGCGGGTGGCTGCGGAGGCGGCCGCGGCCTTCGCGGAGGGCAAGGGGAATGTGAGCCAGTTCCGCTGGATCGCGAAGGACGGGGGCGTCCACTGGATAGATTCCCGCTCGATGGTTATCCTCGACGATGGAGGGAGGCCTGTGGGCATGCGCGGCGTGGCGATGGATATCACGCCGCAGAAGATCGGCGAGGATGCCCTCCGCGAGAGCGAGACGCGATTCCGGACCGTGGCCGATACCGCTCCGGTCCTGATCTGGCAGGCCGATACCATTGGCCGCTGCACGTATTTCAACAGAACCTGGCTGGAGTTCACGGGGCGTGTCATGGAGGAGGAGATCGGGAACGGCTGGGTGGATAACGTTCACCCTGACGATGCCCGCGAGTGCCTTGACGACTTCCTGCGGGCGTTCCGCCTGCGCGAGCCATTCCGCCGCGAGTTCAGACTGCGCCATGTCTCGGGGGGCTATCGCTGGGTGCTCGGCTCCGGCGTTCCGCGCCATACTCCGGAGGGGGCGTTCGCCGGCTTCATCGGCTCCTGCATCGACATCGACGATCGCAGGAAGATGGAGGACGAAATGATGGAGGCGAAGGATGCGGCCGAGGCGGCGAGCAGCGCCAAGGACCAGTTCCTGGCGGTGCTGAGCCACGAGTTGCGCACCCCTCTGACTCCCGTGCTGGCGATGGCCCAGGTGCTGGAGACGGATGCGGAGATCCCCGAGGATATGCGCCCGCTGATCGAGATCATCCGCCGGAACGTGGAGCTGGAGGTGCACCTTATCGACGATATGCTGGATCTGGTGCGGGTGGCCCGGGGAAAGCTGCGCCTGGCGCACGAACTGGTGGATATGCATGCGCTGCTCGGCAACGTCCTGGAGGTCTGCCGGGATGAGATCGATGGCAAGAGGCTTCATCTGACGATGGTTGCCCGCGCCGCGCGGCACCATGTCGTCGGCGATCCCGCGCGCATGCAGCAGATCTTCTGGAACCTGGTGAAGAACGCCGTGAAGTTCACCCATTCCGGCGGCAGCCTTGCGATCCGAACGTTCAATCCATCCGCCGGGAGGCTTGCCGTGGAGGTGTGCGATACCGGCATCGGGATCGAGGCGGATGCGCTTCCCCGTATTTTCAACGCGTTCGAGCAGGCGGAGCAGACGGTGACACGGCAGTTCGGCGGACTCGGCCTCGGCCTCGCGATCACCAAGGGGCTTGTGGACGGTCATGGTGGCTCCATCACCGTCCGGAGCGAGGGACGGGGACGGGGAACCTGCTTCACCGTGGAATTCGGAACGGCCGATGTTCAGAGCGGGGAGAGCGCCGCGCCGCAGGCGAATGAAACCGCCTCCCACGAGGAATGGATTCGTATCCTGCTGGTGGATGACCATGAAGACACCCGCACCATACTGCGGATGCTGCTGGAACGGCACGGCTATCGTGTCTCCGTGGCGGCCAGTGTGAAGGATGCGCTGAAGCTGGCGCTGGAGGAGGAATTCGATCTGCTGGTGAGCGACATCGGCCTTCCCGATGGAAGCGGGCTCGATCTTATCCGCGCTATCACCTCCCGGAAGTCGATGAAGGCGGTCGCCCTGAGCGGATTCGGCATGGATGGCGATATCCGGAGGAGCCGTGAAGCCGGTTTCGCCGAGCATCTGACCAAGCCGGTAACGTTTCAGAAGCTGCATGAGGTGATCCGGCGGCTGATCGTCTGATACCGCGGCGGCGGTGCGGTTGTACCGGGAATCCGGCAGACAACGCCCCTGCCTGCCCGTGGCTTTCTTGTTTGAATCCGGCAACTGCCGGATGCCGGTCCCTGCGTTCCGGCACATGGAGATGCCTCTGCCGTTTCGTTGAACAGTCTGCTAACCGTAACCGAGCATGGAAGAAACGACCTCGAACGATCAGTCCAGGCCGGAACCGGGCGAACAGTCGCCGGATCAGCGTGAACGTCCGATCAGGACGGCGCAGGATCGGTTGAACTTCATCGCGGAGGCGAGCGAGATACTGGCCTCGTCGCTCGACTACGAGACCACACTCGCCAGTCTGGCGCGCCTCTGCGTTCCCAGGCTCGGCGACTGGTGCGCGGTGGATATGCTCGCTCCGGATGGCGCCATCGAACGTCTTGCTGTGGCCCATGTCGATCCGGAGAAGGTGAAATGGGCGCATGAACTCCACCGGAAGTTTCCACCCGACCCCACTGCCCCGCATGGTGTTCCCAATGTGATCCGTACGGGCAGGGAGGAATTCTACCCATACATTCCCCAGGAACTGCTCGATGGCGCCGCGCAGACGGATGAGATGCGCGACCTGATTCGCGAGATCGGTTTCACCTCCGTGATTGTGGTGCCGCTCCTGGCACGCGGTCGCTCCCTTGGCGCAATCACGCTGGTGACCACCGAATCCGCCTGGCATTACAACGATGAGGATCTGAAGCTGGCGCTCGATCTGGCGCGCCGGGCGGCGATGGCCGTGGATAATGCGCTCCTCTACCGCGCCGCGCATGAGCAGGAGGAGCGGTTGCGGGTGACGCTGACAAGCATCGGCGATGCGGTGATCTCCACCGACATCCACGGGCATATCACATTCATGAATCCGATCGCGGTGGACCTCACCGGCTGGAATTTCGACGACGCCCGGGGACTGCTGCTGCACGAGGTCTTCGTGATCGCCAACGAATCCACCGGGAAGCCCGTGGAGAGTCCCGTGGAGCGCGTGCTGCGCGAAGGGGTGATCGTCGGGCTGGCCAATCATACCGTGCTGCTGCGCCGCGATGGTACCAGCATCCCGATCGACGACAGCGCGGCGCCGATCCGCGATACACACGGCGATCTTATCGGTGTGGTGATGGTCTTTCACGACGTTACCGAAAGGCGCCGTTCCGAGGCGGCTCTGCGCGAGAGCGAAGCCCGTTTCCGCTCGATGGCCGATAGTGCTCCGGTGCTGATATGGGTCGCCGGCCCCGATGGGCTCTGCACCTATTTCAATCGGCCGTGGCTGGAGTTCACCGGACGGAGCATCGAGCAGGAGCTGGGGATGGGGTGGCAGGAGAATGTGCACCCCGATGATCTGAAACGATGCCTCGATACCTGTCACTCTGCCTTCGCGCTTCGCCAGCAGTTCCGTATGGAATACCGTCTGCGCCATCACAGCGGCGAATATCGCTGGGTGCTGGATTCAGGCATTCCCCGCTTCTCCCATGACGGACAGTTGGAAGGCTACATCGGCTCCTGCTTCGACATCACCGACCGAATGGCTGCCGAGGAGGCTCTGCGGCGCAGCGAAAACCAGCTCCGTCTGGTGATCGATTCCGTCCCGATGCTCATCTCCTACATCGACGCAGACGAGCGCTTCCTCTTCAACAGCCGCTCGTACAGGGAGTGGTGTGGTGCGGAGGGGAAGGAGCTTACCGGGCGCCGCATACGGGACGTGTCGGGCGAATCGCTCTACCTGCAGGTGCGGGATAGGGTCCGGGCGGCGCTGGCGGGAGAGACGGTCACGTTCGAACTGACCGTCCCTCTGGAGGAGAATCGCCCGGACCGCCATGTCCGCGTCACATACATTCCGGATATCGCCGAGGATGGTGTGGTGCGCGGGTTCGTCGCGGTGGTGCATGATATCACCCCCCAGAAGCGGTCGGAGCGCGAACTGCAGGAGGCGAAGGAGGCCGCGGAGTCGGCCAATCGCGCCAAGGACCAGTTCCTGGCGGTGCTGAGCCACGAGCTGCGCACGCCTCTGACGCCCGTGCTGAGCATGGTCGATGCGCTCGAAGGTGATCCCGGCATTTCCGCCGAGCTTCAGCCATACATCGAGATGATCCGCCGCAACGTGGAACTGGAGGCGCGCCTGATCGACGATCTGCTGGATATCAACAGGATCGTCCGCGGGAAACTGGAGCTGAGCATGTCGCGGATCGATATGCACGAACTTCTCCGCGACGTGATCGACGCCTACCACGGCGATTTCCTCCGGAAGAACATCGAGATCAGATTCGAGCCCGCCGCCAGGCGCTGCCATGTACTGGCCGACGACACGCGGCTCCGCCAGGTATTCGGCAACCTGCTTCAGAATGCCGTCAAGTTCACGCCGGAGAATGGCCTTGTGGTGGTGCAGACGGGAAATCATGACGGGAACATGCTGGAGGTGAGCGTGACGGATAGCGGGATCGGCATCGAGGCCGAACTGCTGCCGCGTATCTTCAACGCGTTTGAGCAGGGAGAGGGGACCATCACGCGCCGGTTCGGCGGGCTCGGGCTGGGGCTCGCTGTCAGCAGGTCGCTCGTCGAAATGCACGGCGGAACGCTGACGGCGCGGAGCGAGGGAAAGGGAAGGGGGGCCGTCTTCACCGTGGATCTGGGGCTTGCGCCGGAGACGGCGGCGCGCGAGCCGGGGCGAAAGAGCAGGCCGGAGCAGCCGCTTCCGCGCAAACAGACCTGCGTTCTGCTCGTGGACGATCACGAGGATACGAGCCGGATGCTGGCGCTGCTGCTGGAGCGTCACGGCTACACGGTTTTCACGGCGGGCTCGGTGCGCGGGGCGCTCGATGTGGCGGCCGATCGGGGATTCGATGTTCTGATAAGCGACATTGGCCTGCCGGATGGAAGCGGTCTCGATCTGATGAGCATATTGCGCGAACGTGGGGGGGCGGTGAAGGGAATTGCGCTGAGCGGGTTCGGCATGGAGGATGACATACGCCGAAGCCGCGCTGCGGGATTTCGCGAACATCTCACCAAGCCGGTCAGTTTCCAGAAGCTGCGCGAGGCCATCGACCGGCTGCTCGACTGATGCGGCGCGGCGCGCCGGCCGCCGCAGGGCGATCGCGGCAATCATCGCAAAAGATGCATGGCCGTTTTCTCTGCATGGCTCCGGGCGTAAATGGCAGCGCCTGCATGCGGGCTGTTCCATAGCGTCGTGGGAAATTTGTTCAGCGGTGGAAAAGTCGCACGTTCAAGATCCGGAGGATGCATCCTATTCCGGCATGCCCGTCAGCGCCATCAATGCAGTGGATGTCGATTACATCCTTCCCGCCGATGACATCGCCATTATCCTGCAGCAGTTCGTGGATGACTCCGTCGGTCAGGATGATGTATCTGCATCATAGCCCCGGCCAGTGAACATTTGACATCTATTCCGCCTGCTACAGAGTCGTTATTTCGCTGCCGTCCGTATCCGGCTGCTTCGTTTTTTATAGACTTCAAGTATCGCTATGCCGTATATTTCAAGGTATCTGGATTCGCGTTGTCATGGTTCTCAGCGAACCCGATGATGCTGCCTTGTTCCTCACCGCATGTTCCGGGGTTCCGGAACGACATCGACTCCCTCAATCGATAAAAATCCCGTATTGGTTATTCATGCTTTGAGTACATAGCAGAATGAGCCTGTCCGGCGGGCAGCACACTCCGCTACCGCCGCGGACGGCGGACCGGACTGGCAAGGGGAATACTCTCCGGTGCTTCATTCTGATAGACGCTTTTTGCAGTAACAGGCTATCTGGGTAGGTGGATGTATGCTTCTGTGGCAGCGGGCCGTCTCACCGATGAGCGTGATACCTGGCGGGATTCACGCCGTGGCTGCTGCGCAGCATGTCGTCGGCTACCACATGGGCGCCGCGCAATGGTGCGCGCATAAAATGCCTGCACATGATTCGGGCACAGCCTATGTAACATCACCGGAAATGATCGTGCGGCGATTCATCATATATCCCTGCCGGATCTATAGTTGCCTCCCGATGATATTCGTCGTGATTTTATCATCATTTCGCAAGAAAAGATGGCGCAGCTTCCGTTGTGAACGGAAGCATCCTCACATATGTCCGGATACGCGACGCAGCCTTCGTTTCTGATCCGGTTGCCCAGTTGATAGTCGATAGCAATGGCATCGTTTCACCGGTCAACGATCAGGCACGTGGATTGTTCGGCATTACAATCCGTGATATAGGCCGGCTGCTTCAGGATCTGGAAATATCCTATCGCCCCGCCGAACTTCGTTCCTGCATGGAACTGGCGCAGCGAGAACACCGCACCATCACGCTGAAGGAGGTGGAGTGAAGGGTTGCCGATGATCTCCGATTCTTTGGCGTACAGATCGTTCCTCTTCTGGATGCGAATGATGAACTTCTCGGCGTCAAGGTTCTCTTTGTCGATGCCTCGCTGTACCGACAGCTTCAGGAGGAGCTGAGGCACTCCAGGCAGGATCTGGAGACCGCATACAAGGAGTTGCAGTCGAGCAACGAGGAGCTTGTGACAACCAATATGATCTGCTTCGATCGATTCTTGCCAGCCTGTCGCCGGGGATGGTGGTGGTGGACCGCAGCTTTCATGTGCTCCTGCGGAACCGGCAGTGCGAGAACCTCCGGGGGCTGCGCGCCGACGAGGTTATAGGAACCCATCTGTTGAGCATCGACAGCGGCCTGCCGGTGGAGCAGTTGAAGATCCCGCTCCGCGCCTGTCTCTCCGGCGATGAGAAGCTTGTCGAACTGGATCTCCCCGCGACCAACCGGTGTGGCAGGGCCATACACTGCAAGTTGATCTGCACTCCACTGGTCAACACCGGCGATGAAATCCGTGGTGTCATGATCCTGATGGAGGAGAACGAATAGATCGATATCCCGGCTATTTACTCTCACTCCATTCCTAACCCAGCGTGATGTTATTGGCACAGCAGATTGAACAGATGCGTAATCATTTCGATATCCTGAGCAGGCGCACGACCGAGACGGGAATGTCTGATCTGGCGGTCGAAATTCTCGAAGAGCTCGGAGTTGCCCTGGAGGAAATGCAGGTCGCCGATGACGAGCTTCAGTGGCAGAACGAGCGGCTGGCGCGTGCGCTGCGGCTGGCCGAGGCGGAGCGCCGACGCTACCAGGAATTGTTTGATATGGCGCCGGATGGCTACATCGTCACCGATATGAACGGGACGATTCGCGAGGCGAACGTGGCCGCCGCGACCATGCTCCACACCTCTGCGGCATTTCTTACCGGCAAACCTCTTGTGGTCTTCATTGCCGTGCAGGATCGGCATCTCTTCAGAAACAGCATCAGCCGGCTCGGGGGGCCGCGGCAACTCGTCGAACTGGGTCTTCACCTGCGGCCGCGCAGCGGTTTGCCGGTCGCCGTGGAGGCCCGGATCGTCACCGTTCATGATGGTGCGAAGCATGGATCGGGCTTGCGTTGGTTGCTGCGGGATGTCACCCACCGGAAGCTGGCGGAGGATCATGTGCGCAGGCTGAACGCGGAACTGGAGAATCGCGTTCAGGAGCGGACGGCGCACCTCGTGGAGGCGACCCGTGCCAAGGATGATCTGCTTGTCCAGGAGCGGGCGGCCCGGCGTTCGGCCGAGCGGGCGCGCAATCGTCTGCTGCTGCTCTCGCAGGCGAGCGAGCGCCTGGCCTCCTCGCTGGATTATGAAACCACTCTTTCCTCCGTCGCCGATCTGCTGGTGGATAATCTTGCCGACAACGCCGCCATCTTCCTTGTCGGAGAGGATGAACGTATCGATATGGTGGCATCGGCGCAGGCGCGTGATGTCGAAGGCGATGGGCGACGCCAGCACACGGAATTCGGCACTGACGAATTTCGTGCGATCGTGGCCGATGTCGTCAGGACGGGAAGTCCGTCGGTGGAGAACATCGCCGGGGCCGGCGCACCCGGCCGGCAGGTGGCTGCCGGGGATGTGCCGTGGCGGTCGCGCCTGGTGGTTCCGCTTCCCGTGCAGGGGCGGGTCGTGGGAGCACTGGTCGTCGAGGCGCGTGAGACGAGGAAGCAGTACAACGCTGACGACCTGGAGCTTGCGCAGGAACTGGCACGCCGGGCCGTCCAGGCGATCGGAAGCGCAAGGCTTTTCCAGCAGGTGCGGAGGGAGATCGAGGAGCGGATGCAGTCGAATGCGGCGCTGCGGGCGACCAATCGCGCGCTGCAGGCGCTGATCCAGGCATCGCCTCTGGCGGTAATTCAGGTGGATATGGAGGGGACGGTAAAGCTGTGGAGTCCGGCCGCCGAAAAGATCTTCGGCTGGAGCGAACGGGATGTGCTGGGGCGCAGGCTGCCGATCTTCATGCCGGATATGGGGGGACTGTTTCCGATGATGGAACATGACTCCGTCGTGCAGGCCGGCATTCCAGGGCTGGAAGTACAGTGTGTAAGGAATGATGGCTCCGCGATCGATGTCGGACTCTGGACCTCGCCGCTATACACGCGGGAAGGCGATGTCGCGGGAGCGCTTGGCATAATCGCCGATTTCAGCGAGCGGAAGCGCACGAACAATGAGCTTCAGCGTGCAAAGGAGGAGGCGGAGCAGGCGAGCCGGACGAAGGATCATTTTCTGGCGGTGCTCAGCCACGAACTGCGTACGCCTCTTACCGCCGTGATGACGGCGGTGCAAGTTCTCCATGAGGATCGTGCTCTGCCGGCCGACGCCCGGTCGCTGGTCGATCTGATCGGCCGGAACATGGAACTGGAGACCCGCCTCATCGACGATCTGCTGGATATCACCAGAATCGTCCGTGGGAAGCTCGAACTGCATCGTGACGTGATCGATGCGCATCTCCTGCTGGAGAATGTGGCCGATACGTATCAGGGGGAGCTCCACCGGAAGAAACTCGATCTGCATCTCGATCTGGCCGCGGATCGTCATGTCGTGAATGCCGATGCGGCCCGGCTGCAGCAGGTGCTGGGTAATCTGATCCAGAATGCGTGCAAGTTCACACCAGAGGGGGGGCATGTGATGGTGTGGACGGAGAATGTAGGCAGGGGGATGCTTCGTATCGGGATTACAGATACCGGCATCGGCATCGATCCGGAACTGCTGCCGCGCATCTTCGATGCGTTCGAGCAGGGGGAACAGACCATTACGCGGCGCTTCGGCGGACTGGGGCTGGGGCTCGCCATCAGCAGATCGCTGATCGACATGCATGGCGGACATCTGAATGTTGCGAGTGACGGGCATAATCAGGGGGCGACGTTCACCGTGGAGCTGCAAACCGTCGGCGGTGCTCCGGCAGAAAGAGAACCTGAGACGATGCCGGAAGAACCCGGCGCCGAGATGGTGCGGGGACGTGTGTTGCTGGTGGACGACCATGAGGATACGAGCAGGGTGCTGAAGCTTCTGCTGGAGAAGCGGGGATACAGGACAATCGTGGCGGGTACGGTGCGCAGGGCGCTCGATCTGGCGGCGACGGAGGAGTTCGACGTGCTCATCAGCGATATCTGTTTGCCGGATGGGAGCGGCCTCGATCTGATGAATGCGTTGCGCGAGCGAGGAGAAGTGAAGGGAATTGCACTGAGCGGTTTCGGCATGGAGGAGGATATTCGGCGGAGTCGCGCCGCAGGATTCCGCGAACACCTGATCAAGCCGGTGAGCATCCGCAGGCTGGAGGAGGCGATCGTGCAACTGCTGAAGTAGAGCTTCACAGCTACAAGCGAAACATTGAAAGTTGAGGGAAGGGGAATACAACGGGCAAAAAAAGAGAAAATGGGGAAATTCCACGGGAAAGACCAGTTTTTGTCGTGGCAGGCCCTGATGGCGGCGACGGCTTTTATCGTCGGTCGTCAGTCTCCCTCTTCGCGCTGCTCAAACTGCTCGATGAGGTCCGGCTGGAATTGTCTGCTCTGTGCCTGCCACGTCATAAGCTCGACGGTGCTGAACAGGTGATTGATATGGATCACGTTGAATGAAGCTGGTGCTCCGCGTGCGTGCGTCGATGGGGCCGGTCCGGCCTGGATCACAGGTGCCGTCCGCCCCACCAGATCCTCTTCACCGAACTGCTGCGGAAGATCGGGCGGATGACGCGTCTGATTGTAACGGCCCCCGGTTCCTGCGGGGGGAGAAGCTTTGCCAGATGGCCGGTCTGTTCCCATGTCTCCTCCCGTTCCTGAACGTCAGCAGGCGGGCCGTGTTGATGTCGGCAACGGCAGTTTCCTGGCGATCGTCTGCCTCCCCCAGCTTCATTATCTCCGCGCCTGACTGCGGTGGCAGTTGTGCGATTACTTCGCTAGTGATGGGAGAAGATGCGTATACTCCGTCCATCGCGCTGTGGCCCTACATGTTCCCGCCTGTCCGTTGAGGCTTTCCGGGGGCCGGGCGCGGCGGATATTGATGGACAGCAACAACGACCGGATGATTCATGACGGAGAACATTCCTCATCGGGAAGAGCATCGCGGGAGCAGGGAGGAGCAGGTGCTTCCCATATCGCGGCTGCGACGGCTTCTGGAGTTGGTGGGATCGTTCTATGCGGTAGCATTCGCCGTCGCCGTGGGGTCGCTCTGGCTCTTCATCTGGCTGGCGGACGAGGTGCTGGAACGGGAGTTCGCGCCGCTGAACCGGGAGGTGCTTCTCTTCATGCACTCGCTGGGCGGGCCGTTCTGGGACCGCGTGGCGCTGGCATTCACCTGGCTTGGATCGGCTCATGGCATCGGCATGATCGCCATATTGTTCGGCATCTGGCTGCTTGCCCGCAAACGCTACGTCGATTTCATCACGCTGCTGGTGGTGCTTGCCGGCGCCACCAGTCTGACGCTCATGCTGAAGCCGATTTTCCAGCAGGTGCGGCCGGACGTCTTCCCGCCGCTGGTGGTGGAGCGGAACTTCAGCTTCCCGAGCGGGCATTCGCTTGCGTCGCTCTGCCTGTGGGGTTTCCTTGGCGGGTGGCTGGTGATGGAGGGACGCAGGGATCGGTGGCGATGGATTGTCGCGGCGCTCGGGCTCTGCATGGCTATGCTGGTTGGACTCAGCAGGCTCTATCTCGGCGTCCACTGGCCCACGGATGTTGCGGCGGGATTTCTGGTGGGGGCCTTCTGGGTATCCGTCAGCTTGACAGGCCGGCGATGGATGCTGGCCAGGCGGGTTCGCAGAAGGAAAAGGCGGTATGTGGCGCATGCTCCCCATGCGGCCCGGCAGCACGAGGACGGAGCGGCGGAAGCGAAGTAAGGCCCGGCCCGGCGGAATGTTTTATCACCGCCGTCATGACGGCATCTCGCAGACATTTTTTATCTTCTACAAAGCGAGATTGGCGGCGATCCATAAGCCATGATCGTCGCTTCAGGCGGAGCCGGAGCAGGGGATTTCATCATGCAGGCGTCGGTGACAGAGGGTGGAGCGGGACATGTGGCATCGGATGATCACGCGAAAAAAAATAGTGGGACAGGCACATTCTACATCTGTGCCCTCTGTTACATTTCGTCGCCGAGCATTATCTTGCCACAATCGGTGTTGAGGCTGTTTCACCACGTTCCCGTCGTACACCGATGGGGACGGCTCGACAAATACACGTTCGGTGTGTTGGTATAATTCCTGGAATTTCTATCAAAATTGAGCTGTATTGTCCCTTTCTCGCGTTTTTCGCGGCTTATAGAACCTCGGATTCAGGCAGGCGGGGGCTGATGGCACTCGCACTGAACGAACGAGCACAGGTTCCTCGACGAGGTTATGAGCAGATATCTCGTTGCCCTCCGGATCTCCTGGTGTGTGTGATGTGCACGCAGGCCCGGGCGTCCGATCCTCCCCGAGCAATCGCCTCATCGAAACGATCGGGAGCCGGTACTGCTGGCTCCGGACCAGTTCACTTCATACACTGAATCCCCGGGGGTTCGCAGAGGAGCCCTTGTCGCCTGCGTGGGGCGTATGCACCCGCAGGCCGGACGTGATACCCCCGCTTCCCCGCCATGCACGACGCCGGGAAGCTCCCGGCGGGTCCTTTGTCATCGTTGGCACCGGGTCCGTTCCGGTGTCTGTCAACCCCAATTGATCAAAACAACCGCTTCTACCATGAAGGTTTCTATCAACATTTTTGATGCAGAAGGAAATCTCGTAAAATCGTTGTACAACGGCGAGCAGGAACCTGTGCTCCGCGAGCTTGCCTGGGACGGCAGCACCGACGGTGGTGGGCAGGCCGGACCCGGCACCTACTACCTTCAGGTTGATGCGAAGGGAAAGGGAACGATGACGAAGCTGGTGATCGAAGTCGAGTGACCGTCCGGCGACGTGGGGTGTGTGGCGATGGCCGGTCGTGCTTTTCCTTCTTCCGCGAAGGATATCCCGCGCGCGCCCTCTGGTGCAGCGGTGCGGGCATGATGCCGGTACGCTGCTCCATGCGCCGTTGCTGTCCGCGGAGCATCTGAACGGTCGAGCCCGGTGTCCGGACTATGGAAAAGCTGTCCGGCGCTGCGACATTATCATGGGATCTGGGTCTTAACACCCAGACGGGGATGAACGTCCCGTGACGCATTCCCGATCCTGACATGTGTGCAGGAAGAGATTGTCGATATATTGATCCAATGTCTGGTGCGCCCGCCGGGTGGGGGTGATGGAAGCTGCGGGCCGGCGACGGCTCGTGGTGGTCGGCGAACCAGAATATTCCGAAGAAGATGTAACCGATGCCGAAAGGTACCAGTCCCTTATACGATCAATCCGCGGCAATGCCGGACGAGCGCGATCAGAAGCTGTTCGAGCGCTTCGTCGCCGGGGATCAGGCGGCGTTCAGGGAGCTGTATGCTCTCTACGAACGGCCGTTGATTCTCTACTGCCGTCATATGTTGACGACCTCGCAGGAGGCGCAGGATGTGTTCCAGGAGGTCTGGCTTCGCGTCATCAGAATCCGTATGCGGCAGGAAAAGGTGGAGCGCTTCCGCGCAATGCTCTTTACGATTGCCCGCAACGCATCGATCAATCATCTCCGCAACCGGCAGAATCATCGCCCGATTTCGCTCAGCCAGATGAACACCGACAGCAACATGGCGTTCGCCAGCTCCGAAACATTCGACGAGATGGAGGATCTGATCAACCGGGCATTGAAGAGACTTCCGGATGTGCAGCGCGAGGCATTCGTTTTGCATTCGATGCTCGGGTACACGTTCCAGGAGATCGCCGAAATGCAGGGAGTGACGATGACCGGCGCCAAGACCCGCGCATTCCGCGCCCGGTGCTATCTGCGGACGCTCCTCTCGAACTGGCTTGGTCTGGCCGAGGAAGAGGCCGATGAACACATACATGCACGCTCTGCGCAACGTACATCACGCTATCAGCAGTCAGAGGAACAATGAAAACGGCTGACTTGATCACATCGTTTCTCGAAAATGAGTTGACTCCGGAACAGGAGCGCCAGTTCCTGCTCTCGGTGGCGGCCAGCGATTCGCTGCGGCTTTCCTTGAAGTCTCATGTGATGCTGGACCGCATCTCGGCGGACCAGCTCCATCGCGCCCATGTGCCGGTCGGGGTCCGCGAGGCGATCTTCGCTCAGGCGGCTGTGGCCGTTGCGGAGTTTCCGTTGCCGGGTGAATCGGCCCGTGCCCCGGTTCCCGATATGAAGGGAACGGGGGGACGCTTCGCCGGGGGACTTCTGCGGAAGTACGGCAGCCATGCCCTTACCGTGCTGCTCACCGCCGGAAGCTTCGTTGCCGGATACCTGGTGCACCCCGAAGGGGATACGCCCGCGGCGCTCCAGGTACAGGAGGTGCAGGCCAGGCAGGCTGCTCCCGCGGAAACATTCGTTCCGGGTAGCGTGAACCATCCCGCTGAAACCATTCGCGAGGGCGCCGGCCCCGTCTCCGCGGTGGCGTCCGAAAACGACGCCATCGCCGAACAGGCGGGTGAGCCGCAGCTTCGCGAGGATCGTACGGTGGCGCGGCGTACGATCTCACGCCGGGATAACGGCGTTGCAAACCGGGCGATCCGCTCCGTGCAGCCGCGCAGCGTCTCCGGTCCTTCGCTGCTTTCCTCGCCGCTGGAACCTGCCGACGGGCTGAAGAGCGCGAAGGGCAAGTCTTCAGCGGCGGCCGGTATGAACGCCGACGACACGACGAACGAGGTGAACCCGATCCCCAACCAGTCGGTCTCCGTTCAGGTGCGGGTCCGGACTTCCAGACAGGAGCCGGTTCAGGAGTTCCAGACGCAGCAGGGAGATTAAGCGGCAGCGACAGTATGATATGGGAGCCCAGGTCGCGACACAGGCGCTGGGGACGTTTCCCGGGTTGCAGTGCGATAGCTCTCGTTACGCTTCTCCTTCCCTTCATTCGGGTCTCAGCGCAGCCGACGGGGCCGGATTCTGCCGCGCAGGAGCCGGCAGGGGATTCCCTGTCGCATTCCCGTCGCCTGGGGGTGGCAGTTGGGTACGGCTGGACATTGCAGAACATTCAGTTCAGTGTGTTCCCGGTCAGTCCGGAATGTGGCTATTTTGAAGCACAGGTGAGAAAGGAGCCGTTTGCGGAGATTTTCTTCGAGGCTCCTTTTCTTGTTCCATCCCTGCGGCTCGTTTCCCGCCTTCAGTACAGTTCCCTGACCACCGAATTCTCGGCGGAGCCTCGTCTGGGACGCGAAACCCGCAGCGGTGACAGCATCATCCCCATCATTCAGCAGTTTCGGTATCATTCCGTCCGCCCGGCCATCACATGGGCCGTCGGAGGCGCCTGGGAGCCTTTCGACGGGCTCGGGCTTGGGGTTGCGCCGACGGTGACGATCATTCCATCGAGCGAACAGGAGACAACTGATAATATCGTGGAGCCGCTCGGCGCGGAGTTTCGTAACGGCGGAAGCGATGTCTGGGTGGTCAACGAGGCCACCCGGGCCGGGTTCAATCCCCTCGTCTTCGGGCTGGATCTCTCGCTCCGGGGGAGAGTGCCGGCGGGGAAACGGCTTGCCTTTCATTCAGAGGTGCGGCTGAATCTCCCGCTGAGCCCGGTCGCCGACAACATAGCCTGGTATGATGTGGGGCTTCAACTGGTCGCAGGGGCCTCGATGGAGCTTGCGCCGCCGCCTGAGCCGGTGGTTCCGCCGCCGCCGCTGCTCCCCGTGCTTTCCGCCAGGATCGTGGCGAAGGGAGTGGACGAAAAGGGGGAACAGTACGACAATCCGGTTATCGAAATCGAGGAGGCGGCGCGCGTCGAACAGGTGCCGGTGATTCCCTATATCTTCTTCGATAGCGCCAGCACCCGAATCCCGGAACGCTACGTGCTCCTTCCGGATTCTCTGGATGCGGCCCGGTTCGAGGTGGATTCGCTGCAGGATGTCTCCCCGCTGCATATCCACTGGCAGTTCCTGAACATCGTCGGCAAGCGGATGCGGCAGTATCCGAGCGTTCATCTCACCCTCACCGGCCTTACCTCCGGCGACGAGCCGGTGGCCGACGCCGAGCGGATAGGAAAGGGGCGTGCCGATGAGGTTGCACGGTACCTGATGGACGTCTGGGGCATCCCGCGCGAGCGCATCGCGACGGCATATGTGACCAACTCGGCCACGGCCTCGCAGGAGGAGACACGGCAGGGGCGCGAGGAGAATCGCAGAGTAGAGTTCCATTTCAGTTCGGAGATGATGACTGCTCCGGTGACGATCCGCAGGCTCGCCAAGGTCGCATCTCCCCCTGCCGTCCTGTTCTTCGTGGAGATCGTCGCCGATACCACTGTATCGGAGCAGTTCATCACCATCGTTCAGGGGGATCGGGAGCTTTTCCGCTTCGATGATACGACCGGAGCCGGAGCAATGGAGCAGCAGAGAAAGTGGTCGCTCAGCGATCTGCGCCTCAGCCGCGATCTCGCGCCGGTTCATTACAGACTGACGGTACGCGACGTTCTCGGACAGGAGGCGACGGACGAAGGGACGTTCACGGTGGTCGAGCGACGAAGCAGTCGGCCGGCTGAACGGCCGGAATTCGATGTACGGGAGTTCAGCCTCGTTGGCTTCAAGTACAATTCCGCCGATCTCCTGCCGCGGCATCTCACGCAGCTCGAAGAGATTGCCAGGGAAATGACGCCGGTTTCGGATGTCAGCATCGTGGGCTTCACCGACAGCGTCGGCACCAGCGAGCGCAACCGGCAGCTCTCGCAGGCGCGGGCGAAGGGGGTGTACGATGTGCTTCAATCGATCCGCACACGGATTGGCCGGCCACCATTGAACGAGGCGAGCGTGCAGGGCCTGGGCCGGGAGAACTTCAACAACGATCTTCCCGAGGGACGGCTGCTGGCCCGCATGGTGCGGATTTCGATCATTCGCGAGAAGAGTCCGTAAGGCCGCGATCTCCCCGTGCGTTATTATAGCGACGGGATTTCCGACAATCTTCGTGCGCCGCGATCGACTCCGTTCTGGAGGCATCCGCCGTTCCGTCCGCCCGGTGACGCAGGAAACCGGCCGCTCCTGCGCGGTGCCGAACATCATGTCCGAACAGTGAGGAGGCTCTGTCTGAAACTTGAGCTACGTTCCTGCTGATATCGATCCGAACGGAGGCGCGAGGCATGCATGCCACAGGGGATGGGGCCGCATGGTCATATCCATTCTGTTCATGCTGGCATCGGCGCTGCCGCTTCCGGGGCAGGAACGCTGGGACTTCCGCACCATCACATCAGGGACCACCGACCATTTCAATCCCGCGATCGCCATCGACGCATGGGGAAATTCTCATATCATCTGGACCGCACGTGAACCGGCGCGTTCCACGCTCCAGCTTTTCTACACGGCCGATGTTTCCGGCGCGTTTCACGCGCCGATCCAGGCGAGCGACACCGGCACCGTTGACGAAGCCACGGCGTCGCATCTCAATCCTCCGGTTCTGGCGCTCGATCCCGCCGGCAGAGTCAATATCTGCTTCATTGCCCGGGTGCCCGGGGTGATGATCGGGGATGGGGTGTTCCATGCCGCCAATGGTGCGGGCAACTACGATTTCCGCACCGCCAGCCTTCTGCTCGATTCCGGCCGGACCCAGTGCGACCTGGCGCTCGATTCGCTGGGATATCTCCACCTCGTCTGGATGGACAGTCGCGGCAGTGACGCCCCGCGGTTATACTACTGGACCAGTCGGCAGCCATTCGAGCGGAAGCTTATCGCCACCGCCGCATGCGGGTCTACGGGAACGGCGTGTCGCGTGGGGAATCTCGACATCGAGGCGGGGAAGGGGGGAGTCGTCGTTGCCTACCGGGCGGATTCCGGTTCAGCCTATGTGCTGCGGCAGTCCGTGGATGGTTTGTGGCCCGTGGTTCGGGTTCCCGGCACGCCGGTCTATGATCGTGCGCTCACGCTGGCGGGGCTGGCCGATCTCCGCGTGCGTATGGCCGTGGATGCGGCCGGCGCGGTTCATCTTCTCTACCCGCAGTTCAACACCGCTCTGGGACATCGCATCGTTCATACGTCCGACGCGGCCGGCGCCTGGACGACCTCCATGCTGAATCCGGCGCCGTTCGATACCGCGGCCGCGGCGTTCGACATCACCGGCAACGGCAGCGATCGTGTCTGCGCAGTCTGGACCGTCCGGCCAACGAGGACGCAGGCTGGCGTGCCCCGTGTGGGGTTCGGTGAACTTGTGCGTCCCGATCTGCCGTCCAGTTCCTGGCATCTGATCCCGGACCTCAACAGGCAGCTTCCGGGCGGAGGAGAGATTTGGAAGGAAGGCGTCCGTATCGCCGCCGTCGGCGAGCGGGTCGTGATTGCCGGCACGGTACGGGCGGCCGAGGGGGCTCCGCGCCAGATCGGAACGATAGTACGTTCGTCAACGGGACCGGAGATCAGCTATCTGTTCCCTGATGCCGCGGCTCCGGGAATGAGCGTGGTGGTGGACGCCGTGGCTCCCGTGCGGAAGCTTGGAGCATTCGGCGGCGACGGTTTCCGGCGCGATACCGTCATCATGGAGGTGGCCGATCCGGCCAACGCATCCCGGATGATCTTCGGCCCATCTGTGATGAGCTGGGACGGGCGCCTCGTTTCGACGGTGGCGTTCATCCCGCCCGACGCGGCTGCCGGTCCTGTTCCGGTGCGCATCCGCATCAATGACGGCCGTCCAGACGTCACGAGCAACATCGACACCTTCTTCATCGTGCGTCCTCCGGCCAACCCCGGCCGGCTGGAAGGAGGGGGGGTGATCGGCTCGGAGCAGCTCGGGCTTGGACGCCGATCGAAGCGTGGCGTGCTCGTCGTGGATTCGCTTATTCTCGGCAGCGGGACATTCACCATCGACACTACCGATACCGACGGGCAGCGGCCCGGAAACCAGGGCTTCCTGCCGGTGATGATTCTCTCGAAAGGGCGCATCCTGATCGATACCCTTGCGACGCTCACGGTATCGGCGCGTCATGACGTCGCCGCACAGATCTATGGGACGGCCGGTCCGGGCGGCGGCGGCGGCGGTTCCGGAGGATTCTATGCGGGCGGTTCCGGATTCACCGGCGGCGCCGCCGCGATCAATGCAAGCCGTATCGATTCAACGGTCGGTACCGGCGGGCATCGCTCGGCTCTCTGGGGGGGCGGCCCGTCGCTCAACGGAGTGCCCGGCGGAACCAGTTTTCCGGACGCGGCGGGAGGTGGTGGGACGGGGCATCCGTTCGGGGCCTCCGGCTCGTTCGCGCGGGTGACATCGCGTGTTCCGGTGCAGCCGAATCCGGGGGGATATGGCGGCGGTTCCGGGGGAGCGAACCCCATCACGGGGAACGCCGGGACCCTGGGCGGCGGCGGCGGCGGGCATGCACTGCCGGGAGGAGATGGCGCAGCGGGGAATGGTGGCGAGATAACCGGTTCGCCGCAGCTCGTGCCGCTGTCAGGGGGATCGGGCGGCGGCGGCGGCGGATTTGTGGGGGGCTCTCTCTCCAGTGGCGGCGGCGGCGGCGGCGCCATCGCGTGCTTCTCCTATGAGAATGTCGAGATCAATGGTACGGTGGGAGCCGATGGCGGCCGTGGCATCAACCTGTCGTCAAGCACCAACAGCGGCGGTGGCGGCGGCGGCGCAGGCGGCAGTATCATCATCGGTGCGCAGCAGGCCATCGAAGTGGGGAGTACTGCCAATCTTTCGGCCACTGGGGGAATTGGCGCCAAGGGGAGCGGCGGCAACGACGGCGGCAATGGCGGTGGCGGGCGCATCCGGACCGACGGGCGGCTTTCCAGCACGCTGCTTCGCTCCACCCCCGCGCCGGCATACCAGGGACCAGCTACGGAGCGGAGCGCCGGAGTTGTAGCAGGCAGCGGTGTAGAGATAAGCGGCGCCGGCGCCGCCGGCAGCCAGATCAATGTCTTCATACGGCCGAAGGGGGGGTGGTGGAATTATTCAAATCCTTATCCGGTGGTTGTCGGGCAGGATGGCACCTGGACGGTGACGCTCGGCCCGGAGGCCGAAGCTCCCGAACTTTATGCCGTCGCGATGCAGCGGGTTGTCAATCCCCTGCACGACGAGTATCGATATTCGCCGGACTGGGTTATGTCGCCGGTTGGCGCAAACATCCTGGGGCGTCCCGTTCTGGATCTGCCGCAGGACAGCATCGATTTCTCATGTATCCGGTTCGATAGCTGTTCCACCTACGACATCACGATCCGCAACAGCGGCAGGATCGCGGATCTCGTGATCCTGGATGCGAACCTGGTGAACCCGGGCCTGAACCATTTCCGCATCATCACGCCAAATCTGCGAGTCCCCGCCGGCGGCACAGGTCTGCTGCGCGTGGAATTCTGTCCGGGGACAGCCGGCGAGTTCAATGCGGCGCTGCGGCTCACCACCAACCTGCGTGACGGTGATTCCGTCAGAACGATCGCCCTTCGCGGCTGCGGCGTCAGCGGCAGGCTGGATGTGCGATACGAGCTCATCGATCTCGGCGAAATCTGTCCGAACGAGTGCCGTGATACTGTCATCCGCATCTACAACCGCGGTGAGACGGGGATGATCATTTCCGAGATTGCCGGACGGCCGGAGGAGATACTTGTGCGTGTCGATGCCGCGCTGCCGATTGTGCTGTACAGCGGCGACAGCGTCGATGTGCCCGTGACGTTGTGCCCGAAGAAGATCGACCAGCGCGGCGTCCGCGTTCACATCCGCGCGAACTCGGCATATCCGCTGGACACCATCGTTGTAAAGGGGACGAACATCGGCCCCGATTTCAATATCCCCGCCGGGATCAACTTCGGTGAACTGCTGGTCACGAATGTCGGTGCTGATACCTGTGTTGACAGGCTGGTCTTCGTCAGGAATCTGAGCGCGAGGGATCGGCTGAGGATGCGGCTGGTGGAATTGAAGGGGGGAGATGGCCGGTTCTCGGTCACGCCGTCGCCGGTGCTCGATACCACGGTAGCTCCGGGAGAGCTGCTGCCGCTGACGGTGCGTTTCTGCATCGATTCGGCCGGTGAGTATGAAGCCCGCCTTCATATGATCTTCGGCGGCGGAAGTTGCGAGATCGATACGGTGTTGCAGTTCTGGGGGGCCGGCATCCTTCCCGCGCCGGACTTCGTCATCACGGACCCCGAGCGTGATCCATCCGATCCATGCCGGGTGATCCGCTTCCCCGAAACGTCGCTCTACAGGCCCCGCAGCGGCATACAGGTGAGGGTGGAGAACAGGGGAACCGCCACGGGCACGTTCGCTCCTGTGAGAATCATCGGCGCAAATCAGTCCGATTTTTCCATTCTCCTTCCCTCTCCTCCCACGCTGAATCCCAGGGGCAACGCCAGGCTTCCGGTCACGTTCACACCGGGGGGACTTGGGCCTCGCTCGGCAATGGCCATTCTCAGCGACGTGGATGGAACCTGGGCCGATACGATCTGCCTGGAAGGGACAGGCGCGGAGCCGGGCATCAGATTCTGCGAGATCGACGGCCTCGATTTCGGCGATGTTCGCGTGGGTGATACCGTCATCGGTTCGTTCTGTCTGTTCAACGATGGTGACATTGCGGATACGCTCACCAGCCTTACACAGCTTTTCGGGGCGTTCAGGCTCGTCAAGTACACCGTCAATGGCGTCGATCAAAGTTCCCTCCCCATCACCATAGAGCCCGGGGGAAGGACAGTGGTCCGCATCTACTACAGCTTCTCGCCAAAGGTGGAGGGGCCGTTGCAGGACAACCCTGAGCTTACCACGTGGTCGCGGCGGAAGATCGTCCTGCCGTTGCGCGGGCGCGGGGTGCTGGAGCACATCGCCAGCAGCACGTCGGCGCTCGATTTCGGCTGCTCTTCCGGCGGCGCCGACACCATGCAGTGCTTTACGGTCTACAACACCGGGACACATCCGATGGTGATCGACAGTGTCTGGGTGCAGGCGGGGAGCGGGCGGTTCGCAATCGTGCCGGAGCCTGATCTTCCGCGCTCGCTCGCGGTGGGAGAATCGGTCATCTACTGCGTACGCTATTCGATGGGGGAGGCGAAGGTGGAAGCGCAGGTGGTGGTGGAAAGCACAGCTCCCGAGCGGCTGTTCATCGGCCTTACCGGCGATGTCTGCGGCGTGCCCCCCGAGCAGAAGATCTCGATCTGGGTTCCGTCCGATACCGGAGCCATGATCGGCGATGTATTCTACCTGCCCGTCTATGCGCGGCTGAATCGTCCTGCCACCAGAGACAGCATCGCCTACATCATCCGGATGAATTTCGCGGGCGATCTGCTGCTGCCGCTCGATTCTACGCGCCCGGGCGCCCTGCCGGTGATCGTCGAAGGAACCATCTCGCGGTTCGTGGGGCTGTTCGTCGAAACGACGCCAGGGGAGATCCTGCTCGCCGGCGCCATGCGTGAGGGGGCGAGCGAGGGGGTGCTGATGATGATCCCCTTCAAGGTGCTCGTCGGCTCCCGCTACAGCACGGCGATCACATTCAAGGAGATGACCACCGCACTGAATGCGGAGGTGCAGGGGGGAATCTTCCACGCGCTGGACTGCGATACGGCCAACGGCGGCATTATCCTGTCAGGTCCGTACGAGCTCTCGCAGAACCGGCCGAACCCGTTCAACCCATCGACTGCCATTCCCTACAGCATCGGCAAGGAGGCGCTTGTGCGGCTGAATCTCTACGATGCCACCGGCAACATGATCCGGAGGCTGGTGGATGAAGTGCGGCCCGCCGGTGACTACATCTACATGCTCGATGGCCGGATGCTCCCCAGCGGCGTCTATACGTGCGAACTTATCAGCGGCCGATTCCGGAAGATGATACGGATGGTGCTGCTGGAATAGGCGTTCAGGTCGGCCCGCCCCGGGCGAAGCAGGCCTGACGGCACCTGCGCCGGATCATCCATCGTGGGTGCCGCTGTGCCGATCCGCCCCGGGTCATGGCTTCGCCATGCGGATGTCCGCCAGCAGGGCGTTCGCGGCGGCGGCCACGTCGTCCAGATCGATCGTCCCCAGGTGATCCCCGATCGTGGCACGCACAACGCGGAACGGAACGTCCCGCGGCGCCCATCCCTCCGGATGACCATGCGCCGGGAACATCGCCACCACAGCCGTCCCGACCGCCGCGGCGATATGCAGCGTTCCCGTATCCGGCGTAACGACCAGGCAACTGCGTTCCATCCCCGCCGCTGCGTCGAGGATCGATCCGAACCGGAGCGCCTGCGCCCCCGCGGCGGATGCTATCCGCTCCATCCGCCCGGATGCCTCCGGCCCACCCGTGACCGCCACCGCAAATCCTGATGATGCAAGCCCCCGCGCGAGCCGGATATTCTGCTCATCGGCAAGCTCCCGCGCCGGAGAGCCGGCGGAGATGTTGAGCAGGACGAACTCCCTGTCATCGAGACCCGCCGCGGCCAGCATCCGTTCAGCCCGTTCCCGCGATGCCGGGGGAATCGTGATCGAATAGGGGAATACCGGCAGCGGCGCGTCGAGGCGGATGCCGCCGCCGAGCAGCAGCGACGTCCGGTCACTGAAGTGCGTATCCGGGATGACGACCGTGTTGTCGAACAGCTCGTCGTGCCCGGGCATGCTCTTGCCGATGATGATGCCGCGGGGGGCAAGGATGCCGGCGAGGATGGCGGGAAGTGTGGTGCGGCCGAGGATGAGCTGGTACACCAGGTCATAGTTCCGCCGGCGGCCGGCCCGAAACACCCGCAGGCGCTCCAGCGGCGAGCTCCTCCAGACCAGCACCCGGCTCACGCGGGGATCATCGCTGAAGATTGCGCTGTTCGCCGGGCTTGCAAGCACGTCGATCTCGGCATCAGGGGCCACGTACTTCAGCGCTGCCAGCAGCGGCGTGGTGATCACCGCATCGCCGATCCGGTCGTGGCGGATCAGCAGCACGCGGCGGACACGTTCCGGGGGAATCGGTCCGCCCCCGCGACGGCGGAAGAAGACCCGGAGAAGCGCGAGCGCGGCGCGGCGGCTCCATGATACGGTCGTCGGTTCAGGGCTCATACGGGGTAAAAATCACCAGAAGCGAGAAAACGGCAAGTGCAGTCGCGCGGCTTGCGCAAAATGAAGGGAATCGTGCGATATCTTCGCCATTCAATCGTTCCCGGCGGCGAGACAGGCTTTGCACGTACAGACGGTTTGGGGTATCTTAAGCCCGCATCCCGGCAGGCGGCAGGCAGGCGGCGGGGCAATCGCCGTCCATACACCGCGCATCCCTCGTCATCAACAACTGACCAACGCGTAACGCACCGTATGTTCTCGGAAATCTCACTGACGTTCATCGGTCATTCGGCCTGGCGTATCACTCACGGCGACCACGATATCCTCATCGATCCATTCATTACAGGCAATCCCGTCGCGACCGTGAAGAGCGCCGATCTGCATCCGACGCACATCATCGTCACACATGGCCATGACGACCATCTTGGCGATGCCGTGGACATTGCGAAGCGGACCGGAGCACATCTCATTTCCACCTTCGAGGTGGGGAACTACTGTGAGGCGCGGGGGTGCGGGCATACCACGGGCATGGGGTTGGGGGGTGCGAACATGTTCGACTTCGGACGCCTGAAGTTCACGATCGCCCATCACAGCTCATCCGCTTCGGATGGGACGTATCTGGGCAATCCTGCCGGTGTCCTGCTCACGCTCGGCGGTCGCACGATCTATCACGCCGGCGACACTGCTCTGTTCCTCGATATGAAGCTGATCGGCGAGATGAACGACATCGACGTCGCGCTCCTTCCCATCGGCGATTACTTCACGATGGGGGTGGACGACGCGGTGATGGCCGTCGAGTTCCTGAAGCCGAAGATCACCATTCCAATGCACTACAACACCTTTCCTCCCATCAAGGTTGACGTGCAGGATTTCATTGGCAAACTGGAGAAGAAGGGGCATCGCGGGGTGATCGTCGATCCGGGCGGCGCCTACACCATCGGGGCCGGCGGAGCCTGACATGGACTCCGAAGCCCTGTTCCTGTATCAGCTCGGCGGATATGCCGCGAAGCTGGCGCACGTCTTCGGCGCGGTGATCTGGATAGGCGGGGTGCTGTTCATGGCCGGTGTGGCCACGCCCATCGTCAGGTATTATACGCAGCCGGAGCACGCCGACCCGCGTGTGCCGGAAATCGTCGGCCGGCTGGAGGAGCGCCTGGTAGGGTTCAACTGGATGGCGCTCTGGACCGTGCTGATCAGCGGCATCGTACTGGCGGTATTTAGTCCTGATTTCTCTCTGTTTCGTTTCGATTCGCTTCCCGACTGGGGGGCCAATCTGAAGGTGTACCTCTTTCTGCCGATCATCCTCGTCAATTTCGCGCTCAGTGCGTCGTACCGGGAACTCCGGAACGCCCGCGCCGAGCTTGAAGCCGGGGAGGAGCTTTCGCCCCGGCAGATCACCGAGTGGCGTATCGTTGTGCTCCGGCGTATCAATGTCTATCTCGCCTTTGCTGTCATCATTTTCATTGCGATGTTATGAATTCGACCGATGCGAGCGAGGCATTGCGCCCCTGGTCGGCGGTGGATGATGTGGAGATTGCCGACTGCCGTATCTTCTCGCTCCGGAAGGTGACACGGAAGCGCCCGGCCGGGGGGGATACGGCCGATTTCTTCTATATCGACTCGCCGGACTGGGTGAATGTCATCGCGCTGACCGATGACGGAAATGTGGTGCTGATACGGCAGTATCGCCACGGAACGGACGAGATAACCCTGGAGATACCGGGGGGAATCGTCGATGAGGGGGAGAGTCATTCCGCGGCGGCGCGACGTGAACTACGCGAGGAGACCGGGTACGATTGCCGCGAGATCATCGAAATCGGGCGGGTGCGTCCGAATCCGGCGATCATCAACAACTGGACCTACACGCTGCTCGCGATGGGCGCGTACCGGGCGGGGGGCGCTTCCTTCGACGAGCACGAGGAGATCGAGGTCCTGCTGCATCCGATCGGGCGGATCGACGAACTGCTGCGCGCCGGGGCGATCACGCACTCTCTCGTGCTCAATGCCTTTCTGTGGTATCGACTCTATCGCAGCCGCGACGGGGCCGATCCGGTATGAGGGATGGAGGATATGCCGGAATTTCCGTGAAGAACTTCGAGCGGACGAGAACAAGAGTAATGGGTAAAATAATAGCAATTGCAAACCAGAAAGGGGGCGTGGGCAAGACGACGACGGCGGTCAATCTCGCCGCGTCGCTGGCGGCCGCCGAGCAGCCTACGCTGCTGATAGATATCGACCCGCAGGCCAATGCCTCCAGCGGGCTCGGCATCAATCCGCAGAAGCTGAACCGGACGATCTACGAGGTCATCGTCGATGGCATCGCTCCGGCCGATGCCACGATGAAGACCGATCTGGCCTTTCTGGAGGTGATTCCATCCCATATCAATCTAGTTGGCGCCGAGATCGAGATGATCGACGTGCCGCACCGTGAGCGGGTACTGACGCGTGCGCTGGAATCGATGCGCCGCAAGTACAGTTACATCGTCATCGACTGTCCTCCCTCGCTTGGTCTTCTGACGCTGAACGCGCTGACGGCCGCCGATTCGATCCTTATCCCGGTTCAGTGCGAGTATTACGCCCTGGAAGGTCTCGGCCAGCTTCTCAACACCATCTCCATCGTCAAAAAACACCTCAACGAAACCCTCGACATCGAGGGGGTGTTGCTGACGATGTACGACAGCCGCCTGCGTCTCTCGAACCAGGTGTCGAGCGAGGTGCGGCGCTATTTCGGCGACAAGGTCTTCCGGACGGTGATCACGCGCAACGTGCGTCTGAGCGAGGCACCGAGCCACGGCAAGCCGGTGCTGCTGTACGACGCGCTTTCGATCGGCACGAAGAACTACATCGACCTGGCGACGGAGATCCTCAGCCGCGACGGCATGCTGCCCACCGCTTCGCAGGAGGATGCGGAGGCGCAGCCGTCACCCGGTGCGGCCTCCGTGGATGTCTCGGCGGCGGGGTACGAGGGGCATGGCAGCGCGCCGAGAAAGGGAAGCAATGACAGATAACAGGAACGCGGGACATTACATCGCTAAGTTGGTCGGCATAGTATAGATGAGCAAGAATAAACCAGTACTGGGAAGAGGACTCGGTGCGCTGCTGTCCGGAGTGGAGCAGATCACACCGGAGCAGCGCCGCAATCTGCCGGGCGACGACGGGCAGATGGTGGGAACGATCTGTGCGATCGACATCGCCAGGGTACGCGCGAATCCATTCCAGCCGCGCGTGGATTTCAATCCGCAGGCCCTGGAGGAGCTGAAGGATTCGATTCTGGAGAACGGCGTCATCCAGCCGATCACCGTGCGGCGCGTGGAGGGTGGGTTCGAGCTGATCTCCGGCGAGCGCCGCGTGCGCGCGTCGATAGATGCCGGGCTCACAGAGATCCCCGCCTATATCCTGAACGTGGAGTCCGACCGCGCCATGCTGGAGCTGGCGCTGATCGAGAACGTGCAGCGCGAGAACCTGAACCCCATCGAGGTCGCGCTCGGCTACCAGCGTCTGCTTAAGGAGTGCGATCTGACCCAGGAGGAGGTTGCAAAGAAGGTCGGGAAGGATCGGTCCACGGTGACGAATTTCCTGCGTCTGCTCCGGCTGCCGGAGCAGATCCAGATGTCGCTCCGCGAGAACGAGATAACGATGGGACATGCGCGCGCGCTGCTGACGATCGCCGACGATGATGAGAAGCTGGGGCTGTGGAACAAGGTGCGCAACGAGGCGCTTTCGGTGCGGCGGACCGAGGCGATGGTGAAGCAGGTGGCGTCGGCGGCGAACGGAGTGAAAGGGGGACGCGAAGCGCGCAACGGCGTGCGGAAGGAGCAGAGCCAGGCGCGTCCGCAGTTCGAGCGGATGCTTGCCGAGATCTCCAGCCGCCTGCAGCATGTGCTGGGCACGCAGGTGAAGCTTCGGTCCAATCCGGCCGGTGATGGCGCCATTGTGATTGATTTTTATTCCAGCGAGGATCTGGAGCGTCTTCTGGATCTTTTCGCGATCATTGAACGGCAGGCGCACTAGCGCCCCGACGCATTCCCCGGAAGCGTGGTCCGATACGGGATTTCTGCATGAAGATGATCGACTTTCTTGCGATACTCGGCCTGATTGCCGGCGCCTCCTACCTGGTGCTGGCAATGGTGGCGTATGGCCGGTCGCGTCGCCATGACACCCCCCCCGATGGTGAGGACGGCAGGGTGATCCTGAGCATCGAGGACGATGTCCTCATCGACGAGGAGGCCACGGCCGACCGCATGCCCAAGCTCGCCGCCATCTGTGCCTCCATCGGCCATCGCGCCTTCGCCGAAGATTTCGATTTCACCGTCGAAAGCATTGGCAGGCTGGACCGCGTCATCATGGCGGGATGGGGAGGAGGCGACGGCGAGCTGGATGCCGATGTGATCCTCTCGTTCGGCGCCTACGTGGGCGAAGTGCTGGTGCGCCGCACACGCGGCAGGTGGGTGAGCGGGCTTACGGAATCCGATCCCGCCACCGTCCTCTTCCTCGGCCCGGGCAGCGAAGCCATCAGCGTCTCCCCCTTCATGCTGGTCCGCGAGAAGTTCGAGAATATGTACAAGTTCGATCTCTCCATAGCCTTTACCGCGCTTGAGCAGAAATTGAAAGAATTGAAGGCAGTATGATCCGTCGCGAGACCACCATCCGGGTGCGCTACCGGGATACCGACCAGATGGGAGTGGTGTACCACGGCGTCTACCTGGAATTCTTTGAAACCGGGCGAACGGAACTGCTGCGCGGGATCGGGCTTCCCTATTCGTCGATCGAGCAGAGCGGCGTGATGTTCCCCGTGCTCGATGCCTATGTGAGACTCCATCGCCCCGCCCGTTACGATGACCTGCTCACCGTCGCGACCACGCTCGATACGACCATCTCCGCCCGGATGCGCCTGGACTACACCATTCATCGTGGTGATGAACTGCTCGTTTCCGGCCATACCACGCACGCATTCACCACGGTCGAGGGGATGAAGCCCGTTCGCCCGCCGCGCTCATTCATCGAGACGGTGCAGCGCGTATCGGCGGAATCGCCGAAGGGGAAGGATCTGCTGGATATTCCATGATTTTTTAGGAGCGGTGAAATGGAGAAAATCAAACAGCCTCTCACATTAAATGCGCTGATTGAGTCAGCGGGTATCTTCGGAAAACTTGAGGCATCACATGATGAGCCAACTCTGTATGGAGTGACTGATGGCAAAGCTGTTGGAACATATGTTGAAATGAAGTTTAAGCAATATTTACTGGATAAATATGTACTGGAGGTGAATAGTGCAGCAAAAGGTATAGACCTTCCGGGATTAAATGTGGACATTAAGGTTACGAGTATCAGGCAGCCACAATCTTCATGCCCATTTACTTCTGCAAGGCAGAAGATCTACGGGCTAGGTTATTCTCTTCTTGTGTTTGTTTATGATAAATATGATGACCCTGTTGCTCGAACAGCACGGATGCAAATGCAACATGTTGTTTATATCGATGCGTCATTGACAGCAGATTATCAGACAACAAGAGGAATTGCCGAGCTTCTTGAAAGAGATGCGAATGAAGAGGATTTGGCTGCTTTTTTGAGCGATCGGTTTCTACCAGTAGATGACATTGGGCGTAAACAGTTGGCAGAGGAGATAATGCTCCGCCCGCCAATAATAGGGTGTTTGACAATCTCTAATGCATTGCAGTGGAGACTCCAATATCACCGAGCTATTAGTGTAGCAGGAACTGTTGATGGAGTTGTAAGAATTAGATGAGTAAAAGAAAAATAGAGTTGGGCGACTTTCAGACACCACGCATCCTTGCTGATGAAGTGTGTCAGCTACTTCTTGATCGTGGCATACGACCAGCTTCGGTGGTTGAACCAACATGTGGCTGTGGAACATTTGTGCTTTCCACCCTGGATGCGTTTGCTACAATTGCCACCGGTTCTGCCGTAGATGTTTCAAATGATTATCTCGCGATTCTGGAGCAGGAACTCTGTCAACGTAATGAACGGCGTATAGCCTTGGCCAAGGCTGATTTTTTTGCAACGAATTGGAGTTCTATAATCCAAGGCCTTCCTCAGCCCGTCCTTGTTATCGGTAATCCTCCGTGGGTAACCAACTCTACATTGTCATCGCTGGGTAGTAATAATATCCCTCGGAAAGCGAACTTCCAAGGGTATCGGGGGATTGATGCGCTAACAGGTAAAAGCAATTTCGATATTGCTGAATGGATGCTGTTAAAGCTTATAGGTGCTTTAACAGAAGTCGAAGGCATATTGGCGATGCTTTGCAAAACTTCGGTAGCGCGTAAGGTGTTGCGATATTGTTGGAAGAGTGGTGTTAAAGTTGGAGGGTTCGAGATTAGGCGAATAGATGCTATGGAGTTCTTTGGCGCAGCCGTGGATGCGTGTCTGTTTCTAGCTGTATCTGGTGCAGATGATGGCGACATGGAGTGTGCTGTCTATGACTCTATACGTGGATCGGAACCGTCGCAGGTAATTGCTTTCCGTCAGGGAACGGTTATTGCGGATATGGATTCTTTTCAACGGTGGCAGCATCTTAGAGCCGCTCGGCCCACACAGTGGCGAAGCGGAGTTAAGCATGATTGCAGCAAGATTATGGAACTGTATCCAGTCGATGGCTCTTATCGTAATGGATTCGGTGAACTTGTATGTCTTGAGCCCGAGTATCTCTATCCGATGTTGAAAAGCTCTGAGATTGCAAATGGTCTGCGCCCAACACGGCGGATGATTGTCACACAGCGGAGAATGGGCGAAGATACTTCTGTTATAAAGAATAACGCCAAGAAAACATGGGAATATTTGTTGACACACACCAACGAACTTGATGGCCGCGCTAGTAGCATATATAAAAATAAACCCCGTTTCTCGATCTTTGGTGTAGGTGATTATACGTTTGCTCCATATAAGGTGGCCATTTCAGGTTTCTATAAGCAGCTTATATTTAAAGTTGTCGAGTCGTTTGAAGGTAAACCGGTGGTGCTGGATGATACTTCTTATTTTTTGCCATTTGAATCTCGTGACGACGCAGAGGAGGTGGCTGCCGCACTTAATTCGTCTATAGCTCGCGAATTCTTTAATACATATATCTTTTGGGATAGCAAGCGGCCGATTACAATTGATGTCCTAAAATTGCTGGACATTGATAAATTAATGTTGGAGCTGACTAAATGCCCGTGTTGATGTTCAGCATCTAAATAGGCCTTCTATATGCTGGTCAGTTGCTGAGATTGCAGGGGAAGTTGATCTGCCCTATGCGGCTCCGGCGCCTGCTCTCACTCCCGCCGCTCGTACAGCACCAGATGCTCCAGCCGCAGCATATCGGCGTAGGAGGCGCGCAGCAGCGAATCGACGCCGGGGAATGCCCTCAGCCGCTGGCTGGAGGTGAGCGTGGATGCCGTGGTGCTCGGATAGCTGTCGGCAAGTTCGGCGACGATGAAGCGTGGATGCGAGCCGAGCAGATAGGTCCGGATGGAATCGCTCCACTGCGCTGGTCCATATGTGGCATTGATGAACCCGAAGTGGTAGATCGGTGTCATCGGCGGGAGTCCGGCATGGTGGTAGATCTGTCCGCCGATGGATGCCGCGGCGAACAGCTCGTCCCCCTGCACGCGATGCTCGCGGATGTAGGCACCGATCTTGCGCGATTCGGCTACGGAGAAATCATAGCGGGCGAATTCCGTCGGCGTATCGGCGTGGGCCAGCCTGTGCGCTACAGGAAGGATGGTACGCCAGCCGTAGGCTGCGAATGGTCCCAGCAGCAGGATCGCAAGGGCAGGAAACACCCACCGCCGTCCGATCGAACTCCAGCGTCGCCGGACATATTCGAGTAGTATGACGAATCCTCTCCCCGCCAGTATCGCGCCGAATGGAAAAAGCCGGGCGAAATGGTAGCCGGGATATTTTCCTTCGATGATAATGGTGAGCAGCAGCAGCAGGAATGCCGTGGCGCATAGACGGAGCAGATCGCGCTGGACTGCCGGGATTCCGTCCGTGCGGGGACGGCGCATGCTCGCGATTCCCGTGATGACAGCCGCGAGGACAACCGGCGAGAAATCGAGCAGGAGATGGTATGGCAGCACCGTTGCGATGTTGATGAGCCATTGTCCGGGGGCCTGTAGCTCCGTCATGGCATAGCCGCGGGTGAATTCCGACACCAGCAGGAAATCATCCCAGGCGTCGCCGGCGATCAGGTAGAGCAGGAGCATACCGGCGGCCACGGCGAATCCGGCACCGATCAGGAGGATGTGCCGGGCCATCGCGCCCGGACGTGCGCGGAATGTCCGCCAGTCGGCGAACAGCGGCAGCAGCAGCAGGATCGCCAGGGGAAACTTCAGCAGCCAGAGCCCGCCGCCGAGCAGCCCGATGACGGAAAACCTCGCGGAATTCTTCGCCGGCAGAAGGAGCCAGATGATGCCGAGCCCGAAGAGCCCGGTATAGCTTTCCGCCTGCGCGAGATCGGAATAGCGCTGTGCCGTATAGATGAGCGCGTAGCAGAGCGCCGCAATCGCCGCCATGAGATCGCTCCCCCGGCCGCGCCGGACCACCGCAACGATCATCAGGCAGGTCATCCCCTGCAGCAGCAGATCGAGCAGGCGCATCGAATATTCATCCGCGGAGAATATGAAGTTCGCCGCTGCGTAGAGGAAGCTGATGAGCGGCGGCTTCATCTCGATGATGTCGCGATAGTACACCCTGCCCTCCAGCAGCATATCGCCATTGAGATTGAAGAGCGACTGATCGGCTCCGAGCGGATGGAACAGGGTGGGGAGAAGGAGACAGAGGATGATGGCGCCGAGGAACGTCCAGGCGCGCGGGGTGAACAGGAGGGGAGGCGGAGCGGCGGAAGCGGACGCGCTTCGTGGGAGCATGGTTCGGGATTCAGTGAAGGGAACGTTCACAACGGATTTCCCAGCCGCAGGCTGCGTGGCGCCGGAGAGCGCCGGCCCATGAGCAACAGGGCGTTCGCGGTCTCGGTATGCCGCGAACGCCCTGTACAGGATAACATGTACCGTGGCGCCGGAGCGCCAGGCCCATCACCGCTCGGAAATGGGCGTGTACTTCTCGCCGGTCCTGCCCGTGTACTCGGACGCCGGGCGGATCAGGCGGTTGTCCGACTGCTGCTCGATCACATGCGCGGTCCAGCCGACCATGCGGCTCATTGCGAAGACCGGCGTGAAGAGCTCGATGGGAATTCCCATCATGTAATACGTGGATGCGGAGTAGAAATCGACGTTCGGATAGAGCCCCTTCTCCTGCTGCACTATCTGCTCGATCGTCCGCGACATGCGGAACCACTTCGGCTGCTCGGTCTCCTCTCCAAGCTGCTCGGACATGCGGCGAAGATGCGTGGCGCGCGGGTCCTCGGTCTTGTAGACGCGATGGCCGAAGCCCATGATCTTTTTCTTGCTGGCGAGCGCCTCCCTGATCCATGACTCGGCCTTGTCCTCATCGCCGATCTCCAGAAGCATGCGGATCACGCGCTCGTTGGCGCCGCCATGCAGCGGTCCCTTCAGCGCGCCGATAGCGCCGACCACTGCCGAGTACATGTCGGAGAGCGTTGCGGCGATGACGCGGGCGGTGAAGGTAGAGGCGTTGAACTCGTGGTCGGCGTGGAGAATGAGCGCCACATCGAACATGCGAACGTGCTCGTCGGATGCAGTGGTGCCGAAGAGCATCCAGAGGAAGTTCGCCGCAATTGAGAGATTCGGCTTCGGCATGTAGATGTCGCCGCCGGAACGGATGCGATGATACAGCGCCACCACGAGGGGGGTCTTCGCGATCAGCCGGATCGCCTTGCGGTAGTTGGCCTCGGGACCGTTGTCGTTCTTGTCGGGATCGTAGAAGCTGAGCGAGCTTACGATGCCGCGCAGGGCTTCCATGCCGTTGCTCTCGGCCGGAAGGTTCATCATCTGGGCGATGATCTCCCGCGGCAGCGACGACTCGGCTCGGATCTGGGCGACAAATTCGTTGAGCTGATCCTGAGTGGGAAGCTCGCCATTGATGAGCAGGTACGCCACCTCCTCGAAGCTTCCCTGGACCAGATCGTGTATGTCGTAGCCCCGATAGATCAGCTTCCCTTCACGTCCGTCGATGAAGCTGATGGCCGACTCTCCGGCAATGATATCCTCAAGGCCCTTTTTCTGCTGTATTTCAGCCATAGGTAGTTATCGCTCCTGTGTTCAAAGAGGTAGAAAACTTTGAAAAACAGGCAAAGATAGGAAATCGCCGCCGTTCAGCCGTGCATGGCAACAAAGGATAAAGACTGTTGCAGGGCGGGGAAGTGTCGGCAGCGGATGGCGACGATGTTCGGAAGTCGGCCCGGGCATGTTAGTTTATGCTTCCCTTGCAGGTCATCCTGCCCACAGCGGGCAGGCAATTTACGGTCGATCCAATGAGATTTCGATCCTATACGTTCCTTGTCGCCCGGCGGTTTCTTGCGCCGAGCAGACGCAACCGCTTCGTCAGCTTCATTACGGCGATCTCCGTGCTCGGGGTGATGTTCGGCGTTACGGCGCTGCTGATCTCCCTCTCCATCCTCGATGGATTCGATCAGACCCTCCGCTCCAACATGGTCGCATTCCTCGGCCATATCGAGGTGACCTCGTTCGGCGGGCGACCGCTGGAGAACTACCGGGAGGTGGTGAGGACCCTGCCCCGGCGCGTGCCGGAGGTGGCGGCGGTGAGCCCCTACGTCTCGCGCGAGGCTATCATCCGCTCCCGCGCGGCGCTGGAGGGGGTGGTGCTGAAGGGGGTGATGGCGAAGACGGATGTCTCGTCCATTCGCGACCGGATGGTTGCGGGAACGTTCGCGTTTCCGCAGCAGTCGGCCAGCGAGCTTCCGGAAATCGTTCTGGGCGAGCGGCTGGCGCAGAAGCTGCATGTGGAGTTCGGCGATACGGTGATCGTCTTTGCTCCGAATGGCATTCCCTCGCCGGACAACCCGCCGAACATCGAACAGTTCGTCATCGGCGGCGTCTATCGTACCGGCATGGCCGAGTACGATGACATCTATACGTATACGTCGCTGGAGCGCGCACAGAAGCTGTTCGAGTATCCGCCCGATCAGGTCTCCGGTTACGATATCCTGGTGCATGACGTGGAGACCGCCCAGGCCACGGCGCGCAAACTCGATACGGCGCTCGGATTTCCCCATTATCCTCAGACCGTGTTCGACATCTTTCAGTCGATCTTCGCCTGGCTCGATCTGCAGCGCAAGCCCATCCCCATCGTGCTGGGGCTCATCATCATCGTGGCGGTATTCAACGTGGCGGCGACGCTGCTGATGGTGGTGCTGGAGAAGACCGAGGCGATCGGCATCCTCTCCACGCTCGGCGCTCGCCCGCGCGGCGTCATGTCCATCTTCGTGGGGCAGGGGGTGTTGATAGGTGGGGTGGGTACCCTTCTGGGCGTCCTGCTTTCGCTCGGCTTCACGCTGGTGCAGATGCATTTCAAGCCCTTCCGGCTCGATGCCAACATCTATTTCATCGATGCCGTGCCGGTGGCGCTTACCCCCTGGCACTATGCGCTGGTCATCACGCTCTCGCTGGCGCTCTGCGCTCTCTTTACCGTTATCCCGGCGCTTCTGGCCGCGATGGTGCGCCCGGTTCGCGCGCTCCGGTTCCGGTAGGGCGCCCGTCGTTCCCGGCTGGTTCAGCCGGCTGTTCCAACGATCAACATCCAGATACACCGTTGGCAGGTATTCCGGAGGACATAGTAGAACGGGTAAAGGCCGAGGCCAATATCGTTGATGTTATCTCCGATTACGTCAGGCTGCGCCGTGCCGGAAAGAACTGGCAGGGGCTCTGCCCGTTTCATGACGACAAGAAGCCCTCGTTCAATGTCGAGCCGGTGAAGGGGATCTTCAAGTGCTTTGCCTGTGGGAAGGGGGGGAATGTCTTCACGTTCCTCATGGAATTGAACGGATGGACCTTCCCCGAGACCGTCCGCAGCCTGGCGCAGAGCCTCGGCATCGAGATTCCGGACGACCCGCGCGAACGGCAGCAGTACGGCGAGAACGAGCGCCTTGCCGCCGCGGTGGCCGATGCCGTACGATATTTTGCCTCCACACTTCGCTCCGATGCCGGGTTAACGGCGCAGGCGTATTTCAGGAAGCGCGGCATCAATGATGACACCGTCGCCCGCTTCGGTCTGGGCTATTCCGTCGATGACTGGACCGGCCTGCTGCAGAAGCTGACGGCAAGCGGGTATACGCCGGAGGAGCTGGAGCGTGCCGGGCTCGTTATCCGCCGGGAGGGGCGATCGGGTTGCTATGATCGGTTCCGTGGCCGCGTCATGTTCCCCATCTACACCGCCACCGGACGGGCAGTCGGCTTCGGCGCACGGCGGATGACGGAGGACCCGGACCAGCCGAAGTACATCAATTCCCCCGAGACGCCGATCTACCAGAAGAGCCGGGTGCTGTACGGGCTCTTCCAGGCGAAGGACGCCATCCGCCGGAGGGGGCTGGCGCTGATGGTGGAGGGATACGTTGACGTTATCTCGCTGCATCAGGCCGGCGTCGAAACGGCTATCGCCACCAGCGGCACGGCGATGACGACGGAGCATGCCGAGCTGATATCGCGCTACTGCTCGCGCGTGGTGCTGGTCTTCGACAGCGATCAGGCCGGGCAGAACGCCACGGAACGGGGCATCGATGTGCTGCTGCGCAGGGGGCTGGACGTGGCGGTGCTGCGCCTGCCGGACGGGGAGGACCCGGATACCTTCATCCGGAAGTACGGGGCGAAGGAATTCGATGCGCGCGTGGAGCGGAGCATGTCCTTCCTGGAGTTCCGCGCCGGGTTGATGAAGCGGGCGGGGGACTTCGAGGCGCCGGAACGTCTCGCCGGGGCGATCCGTTCCATCGTCTCCACGATCGCCCTGATCCCCGATGCCCTGAAGCGGGAACTGTATATCCAGAAGATCTCCTCCGACTATCACATTCCCGAGGGGCTTCTCCTCCAGGAACTGAAACGCGCGGTCGGCGGTGCGGAAAACCGCCGCCGCCGCGAGCTGCTGCCGAGGCCGCCACAGCCGGTGCCTCCGCCTCCCGGGCAGACCGGACCGGAGGAGGCGATCGCTCCGCCGCCGGAGGTTGAGGCGCCAGCGTCGGCCCTCCCGGCTCCGCTGAAACTCGATCAGATCCCGTCGGCCGAGGCGGGGTTGCTGGGGGTGCTGCTGCAGGGAGATCCCCAGATGCTGGAACACGTATTCGCCCGCATCGACCCGGAGGATTTCGCCCATCCGGTCACGCGCGAGCTGGTGGGATTGATCCTGAGCCACTATGTCAACCAGCGATCATTTTCCGTGGATGAGCTGGTGATGGAGGAGATGGCGCCGGAGCTGCGCGATCTTGTGACGCTGCTGGCGATCTCGCGCGAATCGATCTCGGTGCGCTGGGAACGGATCGATCCGGACATCGCCGGACCCAACCCCTGGAAGAGCGCGCGCGACTGCCTGATTCGTATTGTCCGCGACCGGCTGGAGCGCGAGTTCCGCAGGCTGCAGGAGCGGACGCGGGAATTCGATGCCCGGCAGGAGGATGAGCATGAGAACGAGGTGCTGGCGACCATCAGGGACCTGGCCCTCCGCATCGAGGATCTGCGGAAGGCGAGCGTGGCGTAGGACGATTTTGATCGGGGGGAGAGAGGGCGTTGCGGCTGTCCTCCTTTGCGATCTTTGCGCCTTTGCGCGAGGCCCTTCCGGCCGGTGCAACAATTCCGGCGCTTCAAGGATAGACTTTCCCTCCCCTGATGCCCGTCATAGGCGGTAATCCGTCCGTCGGTTCCCCTTGACCGGTGATTCCCGTCCGGCTAACTTGACCGTTATGAATCTTCGAAGACTTTCCCTGATGCTGTCTCCCGCGTTTGCGATGGGGATCATCTTCTCGGCGTGCCAGCCCACGCGGAACTTCACCACCTACTTCAACCTCTTCTACAACATGGAGCGGATCATGGATGAGGTGGAGGAGGAGCTGCTCTATATCCGCGAGATGAAGACCCCGGAGCCGGTGTTCTACGTTCCCTACGATGAAATGGACCGGCGCGGCTCGGCCTTCTATCCCCATCTTGAGCGTCGCTCGATGAGCAACGATGAGATGCGCGCCAACAAGATCAAGCTCGACTCCATTCTCATCAAGGGATCGAAGCTGATGGCGCGGCATGCGAACAGCGATTATCTGGACGACGGCATCTTCTATATCGGCAAGGCCTATTTCTATCTGCGCGAGTGGTTCCAGTCGCAGCAGAAGTGCGAGGAGCTCATCAACGGCTTCCCTGAGAGCAAGTGGCAGCCGGACGCCCATCTCGTCCTCTCGATGGACATGCTCCAGCAGGGAAATATTAGCGGCGCCGAGACCATGCTTTCGCGGACCATCGACGTGGCATGGGCGTTCCGCCGCCGGGATGTGCTGATCGAGGCATTCCGGCTGAACGCCGACCTGCAGTTGAGCATGGGCAATGTCGCCGAGGCGCTCAGACCGTACCAGCGTGCCATGCTGCTCAGTTCCGACGGCGAGGAGCGCGCCCGCTGGCAGTATGAAATGGCGTTGATCCACTTCCGCCAGGGAGATTTCGAGAAGGCGCTGGTTGCGTTCGACTCGGTTGACGAATATTCCCCGGACGTGCTCACGGAGTTCCAGACCGGCCTGCAGCGCGCGGCGTCGCTTCGCGTGCTCGGGAAGTTCGAGCGCGCCGAGGATGAACTCGACGATCTGGGAGACAATACCAACTATGAGCCGTGGTGGGGCATGGTGGAACTGGAGCGGCTGAATCTTGCCGCCGCCCGTCCGGGAGCGACCGCGCCGCCGGACAGCGCCTATGCGCAGGTTGATTCGCTTTCCCCCGGCAGGAACTATTCCACCTATGCCGTGTACGAACGGGGAGTGCGTGCGCTGCGCGCCGGCGATTACCAGACTGCCCAGGAGAGCTTCCACAAGGTGCGGGCGGTCAACGCCCCCTTCCAGCGCCGGGCGCAGCATTACTCCTCGCTGCTCGACAGGTATTTTGAACAGACCAACAAGGCGATGAGTCTGGTCAAGGGGTATACGCCCTTCGATTACGCCGATTCCGTAAAGATCCAGGTGGCGGAGGCCTACTACAATACCGCCCGCATCTTCGCGGCGCTGGACATCACCGATTCGCTGCTGCACTACTACGATCTCTCGTACAAGTGGGCCCCGGATAGCAGCGCCGCCGCTGCGCGCGTGGTCTATGCATGGTCGGTGATGGCGCGTGATTCCGGACGCAGCGCCCGCGCCGATTCGCTGCTGGAAGTTCTCGTACAGAACTACGAACTGACGGACTATGCGGCCGATGCCCGTCAGCGGCTCGGCTATACCGACAATGCGAAGCGCGATCCCGCGGCCGATCTGTACAAGTCGGGACGGAGCTTCATGGAGACCGGGGACAACCAGCGGGCGATGACGCAATTCAAAAAAGTGATAGATGGCTACCCGGAATCGTCCTACGCTCCGCAGGCATACTATGCCATCGGGCTGATCTTCGAGGAACGCCTGGACAACCCTGACAGTGCGCTGGCCTACTATGGCAGGATCGTCAATCTCTACCCGCGAAGCGAGCAGGCTGTCTCTGTCATGCCGCTTCTTCAGGCGGTGAATCTTCAGCGGATGCGCCAGCCGCATAGTGCTCCGGGCAACAACGACGGCTCCGACGCCAACATGGACTGGATGAAGGAGAATCCGCCGCTGGAGAATACGGCGGAACAACCGGGGTTGGTGCCGCTCGATCCGCGATACCCGCAGCAGAATCCGCCGGTCAGCGGTCCGGCAGGTACGAACACGATTCCTCCGCGCTCCGTGGATCTGAACGGGCAATCCGGACAGCCGTTCCAGTTCACCCCGCAGGGTGTCGATCCCGTCGCGCCCCCTCCCGGGAATCAGCAGCAGCCGCCGACGAATCCGGAGCCGCCTCCGGTGAAAGATCCGGTCATCGACATCGGCGGCGGGAGGCCTCCGGTTGAAGAGCCTCCGTCGGACGAGGAGCCGGACTGACGCGATCCGTGTGATAACCGGCGAGATCATGCGTGCCCTCTCGATCGATGGTCGAGGGGGCGCCGTTTTTCGGGACCGGCGGGGCTTCCCGCCGCCGGATGATGGGCGCCGGAGAACAATGAATAACAAACAAAGGGCGGGCGGCTCCGGATGAATTCCTAAATTGGTGAGTACCATGTTTCAAGAGACCGTTACGATACTTGGGGCGAACCGGGTCGCTGAAAACGTCCATACCCTCCAGTTCGGTTCTGCGCGCATCGCTCGGACCACGCGTCCCGGGCAGTTCCTGAACATCAGGCCGGCCGATACGCTCGATCCTCTGCTGCGGCGCGCCTACAGCGTGCATCGCATCCGTGGGGAGAGTGTGGAGATCATCTTCAACGTCGTGGGAAAGGGATCGGCGATCCTGGCCGCGAAGCGCGCCGGTGATACGCTCGATGTGATGGGGCCGCTGGGCGTGCCGTTCCACTACGAGGGCGAGTACGAGACAGCCATCCTGGTCAGCGGCGGCGTGGGCATCGCTCCGATGCCGGTGCTGGGCGATGTGCTTGCCGCGGAGGGAAGGCGGGTGGTGAACATCCACGGGGCCCGGACCGCGGGAATGATTGCAGCCGATGGGCGGCTGATCAATCCACGCTATGCCACCGACGACGGATCGCTTGGCTTCCGGGGAAATGTCGTGAGTGCGCTTGCCGCGTTTCTCGATGAATCATCTCCCGGCGCGGCGCGCGTCTTTGCATGCGGGCCGAACCGGATGCTCTCGGCGCTCGGCGCGTTCTGCACGGAACGGGGGCTGCCGCTGGAGGTGTCGCTGGAGTGCCAGATGGCATGCGGCATCGGCATCTGCCAGGGATGTCCCGTGGAGATGGCGACGGGGGAGAGGAAGTTCACGCTCGTCTGCACGCACGGTCCGAATTATAATATCTCCGACATCGTGCTGGATTCGCTTCCATCCGTCCACTGAGGGCACGCGATGCGAGCGGCGCGATGGGACATGGTCCCGGCCATGCCGCTTTCTCCTCGTTGACTTTTGACTTCTCTCCCGTGGCTTCTACAGAGATCACGATCCGCAACATCACGTTCAGAAATCCCGTGCTGACCGCATCCGGCACCTTCGGCTACGGACTGGAGGCCGATGCATTCGTCGATGTCGCCGAGCTTGGCGGCGTCGTTACGAAGAGCATCAGCCGCAGGCCGCGCGATGGCAATCCCCCCCAGCGTATCGCCGAGACCACCGCGGGAATGCTCAATTCGATCGGCCTGGCCAATGTCGGCATGGATGCGTTTCTCGGCACGAAACTTCCGCTGCTCGTGCAGCGGCGCGCCACGGTGGTTGTGAACATCGCGGCAAGTTCCATCGAGGAGTACTGCCATGTGCTGGAGCGGTGCGAGGAACACGAGGGGATAGCCGGATACGAGATCAATGTGAGCTGTCCGAACGTGAAGGACGGCGGGCTGAATTTCGGGACGCACTGCCCCTCGGTTGCCGAGATAACGCGCGAGTTGCGGAAGCGCACCGGAAAGTTTCTCGCCATAAAGCTGACGCCGAACGTGACCTCGATCGGTGAGTTCGCAAAAGCGTGCGAGGGGGAGGGGGCCGACGCTGTTTCGTGCATCAACACGGTGGTGGGCATGGCGGTGGATGCCAGGACACGCCGTCCGAAGATCGCCACCATCACCGGAGGATATTCCGGGCCGGCGATCAAGCCGATAGCGCTGGCGAAGGTGTACGAGGTGCGCAAGGCGGTCAGCATCCCGATTATCGGCATCGGCGGCATCATGAATGCCGAGGATGCCATCGAGTTCATGATCGTGGGAGCATCGCTCATCCAGGTCGGGACGGCGCTCTTCATCGATCCGGCCGCGGGGGTGAAGATCGCGCGCGGCATCGAAGCCTATCTCCGGGAACATGGCATGGCATCGGTGACGGAGCTGATCGGCTCGCTCGATACGTCGATGCAGCCATCGCTGGTGGCCGCCGGCTGGACGTGATCGCCTCCCCGATGCTGCATCGGATGCGCATCCGGCAGCATGAGTTCCCTGGCCGGTCACCGGCTGGAATGGCGGCCGGCCGATGGGCGGGGGACGGGATTCCGCGATGAACGGCGAACCCGCGCTCATCCAGCGATACGCCCCATCCCCCTCTTTTTTTTGCCTTTTGCCTTTTGCTTTTTGCCTTTTGACTTTTGAACTAACACCGTGGCCAAGTTAACACTGAAACGAGCCGACGCAGGGGATACGCCCGATCTGTTCGGGAACGATGGCGGAAGCGCTGCGTCGGCGCCGCTGAATGCCGACTTCGTCAACGATCTGAATCCGGTGCAGCGCGATGCTGTCACCACTACGGAAGGGCCGGTGCTGATCGTGGCGGGGGCGGGATCGGGAAAGACGCGGGTGCTGATCTATCGCATCGCATATCTGCTTGCCCGGGGAGTGGCGCCGTGGAATATCCTGGCGCTCACGTTCACGAACAAGGCGGCGGGGGAGATGAAGGAGCGGATCGCGCGACTTGTGGGGGAGGAGCGTGCACGGCCGCTATGGATGGGAACGTTCCATTCAGTCTTCAGCCGCATCCTGCGCCGCGAGGCCGAAAAGCTCGGCTACACCTCCAGCTTCACCATCTACGACAGCGACGACTCCCTCTCGGTGGTGCGCACGGCGATGAACGAACATGGCATCTCCACCAGCGATTTCTCGCCGAAGATGATCCACAGCCGGATTTCCACCGCGAAGAACGCGATGATCAATCCGGGACTCTACCGCTCGCGCGCCACCGATGCCCTGGAATCCAGAATCGCGCTGGCCTACGAGAGCTACGAACGCCGCCTGCGCGAGAACAACGCCATGGATTTCGACGATCTGCTGGTAAGGACCATCGAGTTGTTCGAGCGCTTTCCCGACGTACTCGAACAGTATCAGTCGAAGTTCCGGTACATCATGATCGACGAGTACCAGGACACCAACCGCGCGCAGTACGTGGTGGTGCAGATGCTGGCGGCCGCGCGACACAACATATGCGTGGTAGGGGACGACGCGCAATCGATCTACCGCTTCCGCGGCGCCGACATCAGGAATATCCTCGATTTCGAGCGCGATTATCCCGAGCACAAAATCTTCCGTCTGGAGCAGAATTATCGTTCCACCAAGACGATCCTTGCCGCCGCCGACGATGTGATCAGGAACAACCGGCAGCGGATTGACAAGACGTTGTGGACGGAGAACGATCATGGCGGAAAGGTGCGTGTGTTTACGCTGCGTGATGAGCGCGAGGAGGGGGAGGAGATCGTGCGCCTGATCCAGAGCGAAGTGCGTGCAGGTGCCTCGCTGAATGATCTTGCGATCCTTTACCGCACGAACTCCCAGTCGCTTTCGATCGAGGATGCGCTTCGCAGGGCGAATATCCCGTACGGCCTTGTCGGCGGGGTGGCATTCTATCGCCGCAAGGAGGTGAAGGATGCTCTGGCGTACATGCGCCTGGTGGTGAACGAGCGCGACGACGAATCATTTTCCCGTGCGGTGAACACGCCGGCGCGGGGCATCGGCGAAACGACGATGAAGCGGCTTCGCGTTCATGCCACCGCCCAGCGCATCCCGCTGCTGGCGGCCGCCCGGCACCCCGAGCGCGTGCCGGATCTGACGCCGAGGGTGGGGAATCTCCTGGGCAAATTCGCGGCGATGATCGATACCTACAGGAATCATCTCGGCGACATGCCCCCTGCCGAGCTGGTGCGGACGCTGCTCAGCGAGGCCGGCCTGCTGCAGAGCTACAAGGATGAAGGGACGCCCGAGGCGATAGCCCGTTGGGACAACGTACAGCGGATCCTTTCGCACATCGCCGAGTACACCGAGGTGCATCCGGATGCCACGCTGGACCAGTATCTTCAGGAGATTTCGCTCCTCTCGGACACCGACAGCTACGATCCCGATGCCGAGCGCGTGACGCTGATGACCATCCATTCGGCGAAGGGGCTGGAGTTCCGTACCATCGCGGTGGTAGGGCTGGAGGAGGGATTGTTCCCGGTAGGAAACTCGGCGCAGCAGGAGGAGGATCTGGAGGAGGAGCGCCGGCTGTTCTACGTGGCGGTGACACGCGCCAAGGAAAACCTGGTGCTGACCAACTGCGAACGCCGCTACAGGTTCGGTGAACTGAGCTATCCGACTCCCTCGCGCTTTCTGAACGAGATCCGCGACGATCTGCTGGAGTTCAACGCCACGGCGCCGCCGAAGCCGGTGCGGGGAGCGTTCGAGACGCGATCCGGCAGCAGCTACGGAGGGGGGGGATGGAACCGCGAGAGCAGGCAGGATTCCGGCCCCCGGCCGAAGCCGGCGCCGCAGGTCTTCGACGATGATTATTCCCAGGTGCCGCGGACGCTGAGCGTCGGCTCGCGCGTGCATCATCCCACGTTCGGCGAGGGGCGCGTGGAAGCGATGGCCGGTTCGGGCGACAAGACCAAGCTGACGGTGCGCTTCGAAACCGCCGGGAGAAAACAGTTGATGCTGAAGTTCGCGAACCTGCGGCTGATGTAGGACGGTGTGGCGTGGAGGCATGTGAAACCGTCTCGCACGACGGTTCTTGCATACAGGCATGATGATCCGGCATGCAGGGCGGGAACATGCAGGGGGCAATAATATGTTCGTGCATCGTCTTGAAAACGTACGATGGCGGGCGGTGCGGGTGTTGCCCGGTCATCGCGAAGCCACCGGACGATGCATTCCGGAAGTTCCTTGAAGGTCGCCGAACGGGGGCGGGATGGCGAAACAGCGAGGCGGCGCACAGGCTGGCGGGTACGCGGGTTTCGGCGGTGGAGACGGCCCATGTCCCTCTCCCGCATAAATTTTTCTTGATTGTAGCTCGGCGCTGCTGTATTATCGCCTCACAATTCGATACGCGTCCTCTTTCCCTTGATCGGAATCGTTATGTTTGCGCATCGGGATTGGAACGTTCTCCTGCCATGAGCAACCGGATGGTCCCGGTTCCTGCTGACAGTGATGAATCCCTTCCGACCGCCGACACCTTCAACGAATGCCGCCGGCCCAGGTTTCACTCTCCGAAGCCAGGAACGGAGATACGCGGACAGAGCTCTCCTACTCGCATTGTCTACTCAATCATCCCGGTTGACTCAAGCGACCGCAACTGAATTCACCCGTCTCTACATGAGGGAACAGTAAGTATGTCTAAAGGCGGAGCAGGCAAGGTCTATTTCGTGTTGTACCTTGCTGTCATTCTCGAACTGCTGATCATCTTCATCGAGCGCGATGAGGCTGAAGAAGGACTGCGCAGGCAACAGCAGCAGGCGATCCAGATCGTCCAGACGATCCTTTCGCAGTTGCAGACCGGCACCGGTTCCACCGGTATCACGGCGCAGCCGAAGGATAATATCGTGCTGAGCGAAAAGGAGCAGCAGAACAATGTGCGCAACTACGACGTCATGGTCGCCGTGGGAGATCCCAAGGCCCAGAGCGTCGTTAACGGTAAGACGGTGCGTGGCGACGACGTATCGAAGCTCAGCTACATCGTCTCCTATCTCAGTAATCCCGAGGTCGAAGAGACCGAGCTTGGTCCGGATAGCGCGGACATTGCAAACGGCACCAAGATCTTCGAGGCCGAGTTGGGGACGGACGTCGGCAGCTATACGGAGCCGAAGCAGGTCTACGGGTCGAGCATCCCCGCCGATATCACCGACAGATATTTCACGCTCAACGAGCAGTTGACGAACGAGCAGGTCTCCAAGGGGCGGCGCGTGAAGGTGTTCAGCGTCAACTTCAAGCCGAATCAGGGGCCGGGCTGGTACCGCCTCCGGTTCAATTCCGCCACCAACAAGATTCTTGGCGTTACCGGCGAGCCGACCGATCATGATACGGTTCGTATTGGCAATATCAAGCTTACGGTGCTTCAGCTCCGCCAGGTGCAGAAGGTGCTGCGCAAGGAGCGTGGCGATGGCCAGGCGACGCAGGTTGAGCGGTATATCGATCAGCTCCTGACGCCGGACGCCTACAAGCAGTTGAGCGAGAACCAGGGCTTCACGTCGTTCGACGTCCGTGTCACGCGTCCGGAGCTGCCGCCTCCCGCGCAGCCGTTCGCCACGATCTCGGTCCCGCGCGATACCATCTACTGGTACAATGTGGCTGCGTTCGTGGTTCCGGTGACGCTGGGACCGAAGGAGGCCTCGAAGGATGTGAGCGGAGCGCGTCTGGTGCTGACCAACGAGGAGCGTAACCAGTACAACGCCATCATCGACAGTCCGCAGGAGGGAACGAACAAGGTTTCCGCCGTTTCGCGGAATGCCAACATGACCGCCCAGGATGAGAAGGTGCTGGTGGTGCAGGCGCCGAGGTTGAAGGCCTGGAATGCCCGTACCAACGGCACGAAGGCCTGGCGTGGCATGCGCGCGGTGGTCGGCTCGCAGTACGATCCGTCGAGCGACTGGGAGAGCCCGTACATCCCGGATGACCACTACCAGACGGTGGTGGAGATCAAGGGGAGCGAGGTGCTGAACCGCCCGGGAACCTCGATGCGCACGCTTCCTCCGGAGGTCGCCAAGCAACTGACCGTCGCCGAAGGTACGCGCTCCGGCGATATCGTGACCAAGGTCTACTGGAAGCCCGGCGGAACGGCCGACCGTAGCCAGTGGAAGCTGCTGCTGGCCAACCAGCCCGGCACCGATGCCGTGATTCAGCCGGAGGACGAGATGAGCATCTCCTTCCCGCTGCCGCAGCTTATCGCGGAGAACTACGACTTCACGGTGACGCTCACGCCGCGTAACAAGACATGGACATCGCCGCAGTTCCAGATGGTGCAGCGTATCGGCAGCACCGACTACGGCGTGCGTGCAAGCGCGACATGTGCGGACTGCGACAAGTACGGCATCAACGTGGAGCTGGAGCAGGTGGACGATCAGACCGCGCAGCTCAAGCTGTACGTGCCCGATTTCAACCGGGTGCTGCGGCAGATGAAGGAGATCAGCGGTCAGAAGCTGGAAGTGGATATCGCCTTGCAGGGCAAGGGGAATTCCCGCTCCGAAATCATGACGATCACACCGTTGATCTCTCCGAGATAACGGAAATGCATGTATATTTCAGCCGCTCGGGGGGAGACTCCCGAGCGGCTGTTAACCTTGGTTGAACACGCTTTTGACAAGGTGCCGGATGCCGTTGTCATGAGCGCGTTCATCCCTGGCGTGTTGACACATCAACTCGTTCCCGCACTTCCGGATCACAGAGCGCGGCCTCTCCGAATCCCCTTCGGATGCCGGCCGAGTTGGTCGCTCTGGGGACGCGGGCCATGTAACAAAGCGCTTCGGTGTATAGCCGATTCTTTCTAAGTTATACCGTTCAGTAGCACGAATGGTTGAGAACGCAAAACCCTATTTCCATCCAATCACACGGAACAACCTCATGAGGACCCCAATCGCCCGGCTGGTGAACTGTGTGGCGCTCGCCTCCCTCTGCGTCGCCTTCGCCTCCACCTCTCCTCTCCGTGCGGAGCCCGATACAACCAGTACGAAACAGCGTATCAGCCGCTCCCTTGCCAGCCTCGCCAGGGTGATCGACGAGATCAAGTGGGCGAACGTAACGATATACAGGCTGCAGGATGATCTGAAGCAGCGCGTGATTGAGCCGCAGCGCGTCGCCTCCTCACGCGACAGCGCCGAGATCGAGGCATATGGCCAGACAGTAAGTTATCTCGGGGAAGTCCTGCCGAATTTTTACCAGACCGTCATCCGCACGGCGACACCTGCGCGTATCCGTCGCGATCCGGCCCTCTTCCGCGAGCGTCTCGCCACGGCCTACAACCTGCAGCCGGACGACCTCGACGAGCAGCAGTCGGCCGAGGTGCTTGGTCTGGCCTCCAAGGTGCTTAACGACCTTGCAAATATTCCGAAGGATTATCTCCTGATCACAACCCGTGACCGCAGCAATCCGCTGCTTATCGCCCTGGTCGGCATCGAGGATCTTCCCACGGGGGGGATCAGCCTGAAGGGGCAGCCGCAGGCGGGCATCGACCTGTACGAGTACCTGCGCCCGCTCGATACGGCGCTCTATGGCGATCTTCGCAGCGCGGTGGCCGATAACAGCCAGTCGCTTGCGAACCAGATGTTCCTTCTGCGCAATTTCGACGAGATCAACATCGCCCCGCCGACTCGCGTGCGTGCAAGCTATATCGATGAGGAGCGCTATCCGTATGTCCTTCTGAGCATCAGCGAGGGACGTCCGCTGCGTCAGCAGGATTCGGGACGCCTGTACAATGCCAATCTGTGGGAAGATCCGACTCTTCCGGCTCCGGAAGCGGGTGCTCCGGGAAGCGTCGAGTATCCATACGAGGTCTCGGTCGGCACCGACGTGGTGGCGTCGTTCATGGCATATCGTATGACGAAGGACACACTGCCGGTTCCCGAGCCGGAGTGGGGCGCGGAGCTTCTCAACAACTTCGATGAGATCAACTATCCGTCCGTCTGGGGTGGCCGCCTTACGCTGAATGCGGTCCTTGAGAATATCAAGATCGGTGCGGTGCTCCCGCAGATCCGCTTCGGCGGCAACACCATCGACTCCAGCGGTTTCGGTTCCAGCCAGCAACGAATCATCGGCGGGTACGGGCTTGCGGTCTCGGGCGATTTCGCGGCACCGATGCTGAATAATTCAGGACTCTTCAACTTCTACGGGTCGTATACCTTCAGCGAGGCGAACACGGACAAGATCCGCCTGTTTGAAAATGTTGGAACGCCGGAACTCGGGTATTTGATCCGATATGCCTTCCAGGCGTACTATTCGTTCGGCTTCTATGCCGATGCCGCTGCCAAGCATCTGTTCCGTATCAAGATCGGCGGCACCGTCTACGGCGTCGATGCCTTCAGCCGCCAGATCGATCCCGATGCCGATCCGGGTACGGATGTCGAAGAGCTGCCGACGGTACTCCAGGAGGTCTGGAGCCGGACGCGCGGCGGAGTTTCCGGCAAGGTCGAGTATATGAAGGGGGGACAGCTCGTTCCCTGGGGTGCGGGTGTGCAGTACTTTGACCAGTCGATCCTCGCCAACGTGTGGCTGCAGTTCGCAATCAGCCGCAGCCTGGATCTGAAGCTGGAAGGGAAGTATTTCACCTCGTTCGAGGGTGATGACCGTCGTACGACCCATCCGTGGGAGAATCCCAACCTGATCGTTCCGTCGGTCAGCGTCCGGTATCACTTCGGTCCCGCGCCCAGCGTGATGCCGTAATCGCGCATCCGGATCACGCAGCAGTGAGCAGGCAGCCGGCACGTGTCTCGTTATGACGACAGCGCCGGCGCCACTTCCCGATACTCGTCCATAAAGATTTCAACGCAGCCAAGGACATATCAATAATGAGAAAGCCAGTGCTGACGGCCTTTGCGGCCGTGCTGTTCGCCTTCAGCCTCGATTCAGCTCCCGTTGCGGCGCAGGGTACAGGTGCCGTATCGCAACCACCGACGCTGGCGGAGATCCAGCGCATGATGGATAGCGCTACCACCACCGACCCCGAGATCGAACGGTATCTCCCCCGCTGGCGGATCAACGAGGCCGACCTCAAGATCAAGCTAGCCACGTATTTCAAGGTGCTCGGCTATCCGGTAAGCGAAACCGATTCGATGATCGTGACCGCCACATTCCCCGATCCGGAGTCCGGGCAGCAGGATATCCTCGCCATCCGTGCGGGGAATAGCGCGTCGCTGACCGGCGGGCAGAAGATCCGCCAGGAGGTGGGCGAGGCGCTTTACAACAAGATCCTCGATCGCAATTACGCCCATTCGATCATCGAGCCGGCGATTCCTCTGACCGAGGACGGCGCCACGCGTATTCCGACCGTGCTCTATCCGAGCACGGCCCGGCAGTTCGTCGCGGTCTCCGCGTTCCGGCAGGCGGTGCAGCTTGGCACCACCGGCGCCCGCCTGGAGCATCAGCTTGGCACCGATGAGATCGGCTACCACTTCTGGTCGTCCGGCCAGGGCAAGGCGATGCTGCACTATCCGATCATCCGCCTGAGTAATCCCGATCTCCGCGCCGCCGGCGTTCCCGACATCCTTACCATCATGCTTGGCGCGGCCTATCGCATGACGTTCGGTGGTCCGGATGATGACTTCCTCGGTGGCGCCATCCTGCCGCGCAAGCTGAACGGCAACATCGGCGCCAAGGCGGTGGCTCATATCGAGTACCGTCTGCCGCAGGCGAACGACATCGGATTTATGCTGCACTCGGAGGTCCCCTTCAACAAGCTGGAGGGCTACGATCAGGTGAATCTGTCGAACGGAGGGGTTGTGGCGTTCACGGAGCCATATACCGTGCGCAGCAGCGGCCAGCCTTCCAGCTTCGTGGATGCTGCCTACATGCTCCGCACCGTCGCCCAGGGTGGCGTGTTCTGGGAGACGTGGCTGAACGACTATGAGCACTTCTTCCGCATCAGCCTGGGTACATCGTACCAGGAGGTGGTGCGTGGAGCGCTTGCGACCGAGGATGGAAAGCCGATTACGTATGCCGATGCGGAGGAGCGCATCGACAAGCTTCGCGCAGCCACGGGCGTTGCCTATCTCAACCTGATTCATCCGACGGAGATGGAGGACTGGATCTTCGCGAAGGTGGAGTATCTGAACCAGTCGGGCTTCCCGTTTGGCATCAGCGCCCAGCTCGCCAACCGGAATCTGCTGCTCGATGGATTTATTCCGCTGATTCCAAACTGGCTCTTCATCCAGGCGAAGTTCTCGACGCCGGTGCTGCGTGATAATCCGGCGCCGTGGGAGCAGGAGTCGTTCTTCATGGTCTCTCCGATCCTGCGTTTCAAGCTCGACTAACCATCCGGCATTTCCATCGTTAACAGATGGTATGCGGGTCGAATTGAAACAATTGCGTTAATTGTGGGTCTCTGTCTGTGACAGGTTGATTTGATTGTCGCCTGGGCGCAGCGCAGAGGCCCTTTTCTATTCGAGAGACAGCAGAGAATCCGGCTCGAAAGAATCCAGGATTTCAGCTATGATATGGTGGTGCTCTGTGCAGGTGTGATGTCCGCTTCCTGGCAGCCGCTATCGGGTTCCTTCGTCAGTCCGCTACGGATAATCGATTTATGTTCGGTCCATCTACCCCATCCCGTGGGCGCAACTGCGGCTTCATCGCATTCGTCGTCGTGCTGTGGCTTCTGCCCGCATCTGTGGCGATCGCGCAGCCGTCACGTGATGCCACGGAGAGGGGGAGTGGCATCAAGCTCACCTCCATCACACTTCTCGATACCGCCCTGCGGGTGTCTGTCCGGAATATCGACATTACCCGTTTCCCCCTTATCTCCATCGTGTTCGATGTATTCAATTCGCAGCACGAGTCCGTTGCAGGTATCGAGAAACCGGATATCGTGATCACCGAGAACGGGCGGCAGAAGGATATCATCTCCCTCTCCTCCATCACGCGCACCAATCGGGTTCCGATCGATTTCGTGTTCCTGATCGATCAGACTGGGAGCATGGGCTCCAAGATCGAGGGGGTGAAACAAAATATCGACGAGTTTACGACGCGGCTTGCGGCCAAGGGGATCGATTATCGCCTGGGGCTCATCGTCTTTGATGACAACGTGGCCGAGCGGCACTGGCTGACCGAAAATCTCGATGAATTCAAGCGGTGGATAAGCTCCATCGTGGCGCGGGGTGGCGGGGACACCAAGGAGAATGCGCTGGAGGCCCTGCGCGCGGCGACCGGTATGAACTTCCGTCAGAGCGCGAACCGCTGCGTGGCGCTTATCACGGATGCCCCGTACCATCAGTATGGCGAGCAGGGGTATGGCAGGACCATGTACACCACCAGAACCATCACCGGCGTGCTGCAGCGCTATGATCTCCGCACCTTCTGCATCATCGATCCGTCGATCGTCGGCTACAAGACCATTGCCGAGGCGACCGGCGGGCAGATATTCAATATCAACAGATCGTTCGCCGAGATATTAAACCAGTTCGTGACAACGATGACGTCGCTGTACACGGCCACGTACCGTTCTGATGCCGATATCATCCCCGATTCGATCGTGGTGGAGCTGAAGATCCCCGGAGCACGGGTCGCTGTACGCAAGGCTCTGCCGGTGCTGGAGGTAGGGAGAAAGCTTGTGGTGGATAATATCCAGTTCGGCACAAACCAGTACACCGTCGAATCCGGAGCGCAGCAGGGGCTGGAGTATCTGGTGCGTCTGCTGAAGGCGCGTCCGACGCTGAAGGTCCGGATCGAAGGGCATACCGATAACATCGGCGACGATGCGCACAACATGCGCCTCTCCTACCAGCGTGCGGATGCCGTAAAGGATTATATCGTCCAGCGGGGAATATCGCGCGACCGGCTTTTCACCATCGGTTACGGGGAAACGCGTCCTACCGCCACCAATGATACGGAGGAGGGGCGCCGTCTGAACCGGCGCACCGAGTTCATCATCATGCAGAAGTAGCCAGGGGAGCCGCATCCCGTTCGTCCTGCGCCACATCATCCTTCCTTCCAATCGCTCGATTCCCCTGCTATCGCAGGGGTGGACCTAAATGCCCGAAAGAGGCCATGCAGGTCCCGCCACCCCATACCCTTTGCGTTCTCTGCGCCTTTGCGTGAATTTTTCTTTCCCATGCCGGTTCGGTCTCTACCCGCATTCATACGGCGCTATCGACATGCGCGGAGAAACACAGACGGGCTTTTTCCGGGGAAGAAGCCCATCGTGATTGCAACCATCATATCGCACCCGGAACCGGCTACTGCCGCGCAGCGAGCCTTACCGAATAGATCGGCGGGAAATAGCCTCCGACCTCCGTCCAGGAGTCGCCGCGATTCTCGGAAATGAACGTGTTGCCGGTGGTGGAGCCGAACGCCACCATATCGCCGGAGACATCGAGGGCATGGCGGAAGACCACATCATAGCATGCGCTCTGCGGAAGACCTTCGCGGAGATCGGTCCAGGTAGCGCCGCCGTCCTCGGTGCGGCTTACGCACAGCGCTCCGTTGATCGTGGTGCGCCGGGCATCGCTCTCTGCGGGCACCACCCATGCGGTATCGGGGGCGCGCTGGTCCACTGCGATGGCGAATCCGAAGTTCGCCGGCCCATCCTTCTGCGAGACCTTCTCCCAGTTCTGCCCGCCGTCGATGCTGCGGAAGATGCCGCAGTGATTCTGCTGCCACAGTCTGTCCGGATCTGTCGGCGATGCCACGACCAGGTGCGGGTCCTGGCCGACCTCGGCATCGGGATCGGGGAGAAAGTCCGCCTTCAGACCCTTGTTGATGGGGCGCCACGTAGCGCCGTCGTCGGTGGTCTCGAACACTCCGGCGCAGCTTATCCCGGTGAGCACCCGGCGGCTGTCGCGCGGGTCCACGATGATGGAGTGGATGCCGGCGTAATCGCGGCCGCCGCCAAACCAGCCCGGGCGCGAGGGATGGTTCCACAGCCCCTCGACGAGCTGAAACGATTCACCGCCGTCGTCGCTGCGGAAAAGCCCCCCCGGCTCCGTGCCGATGTAAAGTCGTTCGGGGCGGTCATCTCCCCCCGGTGCCATCGTCCACAGATAGCGAAGCGTCGCCGGCGTCCCCTCGCTGATTTCCGCCCCCTCCGGGTACTGCGGCGTGGCGACTTCCTCCCAGGTTTCCCCCCAGTCCTTCGAGCGCTGGAGCTTCTGCCCCCAGTGGCCGGTATCGATGCAGGCCCAGAGCATGCCGTTGCGCGGGTCGTACATGCTGTAGGCGATCGGATCGCCGATGAATGACTGGCGTACCACCTGCCAGCGGCCGCCGTGCTTCTCCAGTTGAAGTAGTCCCTTGCGGGTTCCGAGAATCAGGACAGTGTTCATGAGTAGGACTGTTCGTAATTGGCCCGAGGGACGGTTTATATGTCCCTGTGGAAGGTCGTAACGAATGCTACGCAATTTAGGGAGCCGGGATTATTCGATGCTCCCGTATCAATTTCTCGAATATTGCCAAATACCATTCCCGCAGGAGGATATGCGCCCGGCGCAGCATATGCCGTTTCGCCGCAATCACCTATCGCTGTCGGACAACAGGCATTGTATGGAATGCTGCAAAAAAAATCATCCGCCGCTGGTATTCCGGATATCTGTGATGCTGCGGTTTGCTAGGTGGTTGCGTAGAAACATGATTGGAAGGCCGTTGCCGCGCCCGCGGATATTGTGCCGGAACCGAAAATGCCGCTATCTGTCGGAGATCACACGATAAACGAGAAATAGATTGCCGGCTTCAATCACCTCGATGCGTATGTTTCTGTATGCGATGATTCTGCCCTTTTCCAGATCGTATCGCAACGCGTTTGTCCGGTCCAGGCGCCGAAGACCATGGCGATACTCCAGTCCCGTGATATATAATGTCGTGCCCGAACTCCCGGAGTATACGATTTCCGTTACATAACTATCATCGGTAATGTCGAAGTATCTGGCCGTGTCCGGCTCGAACAGAGCCTCCGTAGTCCATCGAGGACCGGGCATTTCGGGAGATACATGCCCTGCGGAGTCGATCCATATCGGTATCGAACCTGAACTGTTGCCGTTGATAGTCACACGATATGAAGAGTTGAACAATTCAACAGTTCCCTTGCGCCATACACCCCGAACGCCAAACTGCATTCCTTCCGGAATGGCCGAGTATTCATACCCTTTGCGTCCCGGGGCACCTGCCGGAGGGACATAACTGCGTACGGCACGGTATGCCGGACGGCTGTAACCTATTGCCGTTCGGATGAATACTGCGCCGACCGCGGCCGTGTCGATCGCTCCCACAGTATAATTACGGTAAAAATCCAATGTTGCGGGGGTTGGCCGGAAACGAACGCATGCCGATAGGAGCATGCATGCAAGAGCCGGTATAAGCCACTTCATAATGCATTCGGAAAATTGAACAGCGAACATGCATGAAACTTCTGTCGGGCAGCAGGGGGCGATGCCGCTCCGATAAAATTCCGGGCGCTCACAGGTCTTTGTCAGGGGGGGCTCCATTGCCCGGCGGTTCATAACAGCACAACGCACAGCAGGGAGAAATGTCTGTGAATGATCGGATCGCCGGCGGCTGCCCGATGGGCCGGGATTGCATAACCCCCTACTGCTCCGGCACATTCCGCCGCAGTTCCTCCAGCCAGACATCGGCCTCGGAGTCGCTCGGCGCGCGCCAGTCGCCGCGGGGGGAGAGCGATCCACCGGAGCCGACCTTCGGTCCGTTCGGCAGGCAGGATCGCTTGAACTGGCTGATCTTGAAGAAGCGGAAGAGAAATACCCCCAGCCACTTTCGGATCGTCGCCAGATCGTACTCCGCATGCTGTTCCGGGGGGAGCCCCTCCGGCCAGTCGCCGCGGGTGCGATCGCTCCAGGCGGTGTGGCTCAGAAATGCCACCTTGCTCGGACGGAAGCCGTAGCGGGTGGTGTAGTAGAGCGCAAAATCCTGGAGGGGATAGGGGCCGATCACCTCCTGCGTGCTCTGCGCGGGTTTCTCCCCCTCCTCCGGGCCTGGCACGAGTTCGGGGGATATCTCCGTGTCCACGATCGACTGAAGGATATCGCTCGTGGCCCGGTCGAACTGGTCCGTGGCGATCGTCCAGCGGAGCAGATGCTGTATCAGGGTCTTCGGGACCGACGCGTTGACGTTGTAGTGCGACATGTGATCGCCCACGCCATAGGTTGCCCATCCGAGCGCAAGCTCCGAGAGATCGCCCGTGCCGAGCACGAGGGCGTTATGGTAGTTTGCCAGACGGAAGAGATGGGACGTCCGTTCCCCCGCCTGCACGTTCTCGAACGTGACATCGTACACCTGCGCGCCGGCGCCGGACGGATGTCCGATATCCTTCAGCATCTGCATCGACGAGGGGCGGATGTCGATCTCGTCGGCGGTCACGCCGAGCGCGCGCATCAGGCTCCATGCGTTCCTGTAGGTGTGGCTGCTGGTGGCGAATCCGGGCATGGTATAGGCGAGAATGCCGGTGCGGGGGAGCCCCAGCCGGTCCATTGCCTTCGCCGCGACGATCAGCGCCTGAGTGGAGTCGAGACCGCCGGAAACTCCAATCACCAGCCGCTCGATGCCGGTTGCCGTCAGCCGCTTCATCAGCCCGTGCACCTGGATGTTGTATGCCTCGAAACACCGTTCGTTGCGCAGCGCGGGATCGTTCGGCACATACGGGTAGCGTTCCACCGGACGCAGCAGCGGGCCGGCTGTTTCCGGCGCCTCGAAGGTGAACCTGATCCTGCGCAGCGCCCGCACCCGTTCCCTGTGGTCGCCGGTGGCATCGTTGAAGCTCGTCATCCGCATGCGGTCCTGCGCCAGACGCTCCAGGTCGATATCGGCGGAGATGATCTGCTCCTCCGATGCAAACCGCTCCGATTCCGCCAGCAGCTCGTCGTTCTCGTAGATCATCGCGTGGCCGTCCCAGGCGAGATCGGTGGTCGATTCCCCCGGTCCCGCCGCCGTATAGAGATAGGCGGCGATACACCTGCCCGACTGCGCGGCGCACAGATCGCGACGGTAATCGGCCTTGCCGATGGTGATATTGCTCGCCGAGAGGTTGCAGAGAACGGTGGCGCCTGCAAGCGCGGCGTAGGTGCTGGGGGGGATGGGAGCCCAGACATCCTCGCAGATTTCGGCGTGGATGGTGAATCCCGGAACGTTGGTTGCCGTGAACATCAGGTCGTTGCCGAACGGCACCGATTCCCCCAGAAACCACACCTCGCGTGCCACGGCGTCGCGCCCCGATGTGAACTGCCGTTTCTCATAGAACTCGCGGTAGTTCGGCAGATAGGTCTTCGGGACTATCCCCAGCACCCGGCCGCGATGGATGATGACGGCGGTGTTGAACAGTTTTCCCTCGAACCGCAGCGGAGCCCCAACCAGGAGCACCGGCGTCAGCTCGCTGCTGGCCTTCACGACGGCGGCCACGGCCTCCACCGTGGCATCGAGCAGGGCGTCCTGATGGAAGAGATCGTCGTTGCTGTAGGCGCTCAATCCCAGCTCGGGGAAAAGCGCCACCGCGGCATGAAGCTCCGAGGCGCGCCGGGCCAGCGCGATGGTGCGTTCCACATTGAATCCCGGCGCCGCGACCCGGACATGCGGAATGCAGACGGCGGCGCGTATGAAGCCGTGGGAGTAGATGGAATGAAATGAGCGAGAGAGATTGGGCATTGGAATACCTGCGGGAGAACATGCGAATGTACGAAGTACGCCGGTAGCGCGAATCGGCCAACGGACGAATTCTGCCATGAGGAAAGGGAGCGCCCCGTATCGGCTCCGGGTTCCAATCCGGAGTTCCTCTCGAACCGGGCCTCCGGAATCGATCGCCGCATCTCCCGTGCCGCGTGCCACGGTCGCGTGAAGGAACCCGGAAGTCCCCGGAAATCCTTGAATTTCCCGTAACAGCTTGCTGCGTGCCGCCATCCGCCGTTGCCGATCCACCGGCTTTTCGTAAGTTGCGCGGTCGATTCACATTGGTGGACCAAATCTAGCTGAATGCGCGCGATTATCCCCGTGGCCGGCGTTGGCACCCGGCTGCGTCCCCATACATACACGCTCCCCAAGGTCCTGCTCAACGTTGCGGGAAAGCCGATCCTCGGTCATATTCTCGACAAGCTTCTCGATGAAGGAATTACCTCGGCGACGATCATCGTCGGGTATCTCGGCGAACTGGTGGAGGAGTATGTCCGCGCCAATTACAGCTTCAACGTCAGCTTCGTCGAGCAGCCGGTCCGTGAGGGACTGGGGCATTCCATCTACCTGGCGAAGGAATCGCTGGGCGACGATCCGGTCCTGATCATTCTGGGCGATACGATCTTCGAGGTCGATCTGCGGCCGGTGCTGGACGGGGAGCATTCCTCGCTGGGCGTTCGGCAGGTGGAGGATCCCCGGAGATTCGGCGTGGTGGAGATGAGCGATGGCTTCATCAGCCGCCTTATCGAAAAGCCTGATGATCCGCCGACCAATCTCGCCATCGTCGGGCTCTACTTCATCCGTAATCCCCGGCTTCTCTCGGCATGTCTCACGGACCTCATCGAGAACGATCGCCGGACGCGCGGTGAGTTTCAGCTTACCGACGCGCTGCAGATGATGATCGATCGTGGCGAGAAGTTCACGACGTTCGATGTGGAGGGATGGTTCGACTGCGGCAAGCCGGAGACGATGCTGGAGACCAACCGGCACCTGCTGGACCGGCGGTCGCTCAGCCGGGAGATCGAGGGGGTGGTGATAAACCCGCCGGTGCACATCGCGCCGACCGCCTCGATTCACAACTCGATCATCGGCCCGTACGCCACCATCGCGGAGGGCGCCATGGTGTGCGACGCGATCGTGACCGATTCGATCATCGGCGCGAGCGCCACCATCGAGGGGACGATGCTGCGCGAATCGATCATCGGAGAGGGAGCTGCGGTGCGGGGACGGTTCGAGCGCATCAACACCGGGGCAAGCTCGGAGATCGAGTTGGGATAGCTGCCTGACGTGTCAATCAACATTCAACTTCAACGTAGACTTCTCCATAATGGCCTACCTCTTCACTTCCGAATCCGTCTCCGAAGGGCATCCCGACAAGGTGTCGGACCAGATCTCCGATGCGGTTCTCGATGCGATTCTCTCCAAGGACCAGCACGCGCGTGTTGCCTGTGAGACGTTCGTCACCACCGGCCTGGTGGTGATCGGCGGCGAGATCACGACGAAGACGTATGTGGACTTCGCCGATATCGCCCGCGATACGATCCGCGACATCGGCTACACCCGCCCGGAGCTCCGCTTCGACTGCGATTCCTGCGGTGTGCTGAATGCGGTCCATTCGCAGTCGCCCGATATCGCCCAGGGAGTGGACACCGGCGGTGCCGGCGATCAGGGGATGATGTTCGGCTATGCGACCGACGAGACGCCCGAGCTGATGCCGATGCCGTTGATGTTCGCGCATCGCCTGATGCATCGCCTGGCCGAAGTGAGGAAGATGAAGGATTCGCCGATGCCCTACCTTCGTCCCGACTCCAAGAGCCAGGTGACGATCGAGTACAGCGAGGAGGGACTGCCGCTTCGGGTTGATACGATCGTGATCTCCACGCAGCATGATCCGTTCAAGGACTCGAAGACGATGCAGAAGAAGATCAAGGCCGATCTGCAGGAGCATGTGCTCAACCAGGTGATCCCGGCCGAGATGCTGGGCAGGAATGTGAAGTTCCACGTCAATCCGACCGGCAACTTCGAGATCGGCGGGCCGCACGGCGACACGGGTCTTACCGGGCGCAAGATCATCGTGGACACCTACGGTGGCAAGGCTCCGCATGGCGGTGGCGCCTTCTCCGGCAAGGACCCGTCGAAGGTTGACCGCTCGGCCGCCTATGCCGCGCGCCACATGGCCAAGAACGTCGTCGCCGCCGGGCTTGCGCGCCAGTGCACCATCCAGGTGGCCTACGCGATCGGCGTCGCCGAGCCGGTGTCGCTCCATGTGGACACGCACGGCACGGGAACGATGCCGGACCTCGACCTCGCGGCGATGCTGAGGAAGGAGATCGACATGACGCCGAAGGGTATCATGACCCGTCTCAAGCTTCGCCGTCCCGTCTACCGCCAGACGGCCGCCTACGGCCACTTCGGACGCAGCGGCAACGGCTTTTCATGGGAGGAGCTCGATCTTGTGAAGAAGCTTCAGCGCGCGGCGAAATAACCGCTCCCGCCGCTCTTCGTGCCACGTTGTACGCGGGCCGTGCCTCTGCGGGCGCGGTCCCGGAACCCTAATCCTGCCGATGCGCGTTCTCAATCTCGGCTGCGGCCATGCCAGGCTCGACTTCCCGGAAGCGGGGGAGGCCTCGGAGATCATAGGGGTTGACATCAGTCCCCGATCGCAGGCCGATATCCTGCATGATCTCAACCAGGTTCCCTATCCGCTGGCCGCGGACAGTTTCGATCTGATCATCATGCAGGACGTTATCGAGCATGTCGAGAACGTGATCGCCGTGATGGGCGAGGTGTACCGGCTGCTCCGTGACGGCGGCCGTGTACGCATCCGCACGCCGCACTACGGCAGCTACTATGCGTACAACGATCCGACGCATCTGCATTTCTTCGGCGCGTTTGCCTTCGATGTATTCGATGCCGACAGCCCGAACACGCTCTACTCGGAGACCCGGTTCCGGTTCCTGAAGCGGGAGATTCATTTCCCGAAAGTCTGGCGTATCACCGGGGTGGCGGCTCTGGCAAATCGCTTCACGAAGCGCTGGGAGCAGCTCTTCGCCTTCATATTCCGCGCAGAGAATCTCTATTTCGAGTTGCAGGCGGTGAAAGGGAATGTGCCCGGGGGACGTAGGAAGGGGGAGTGATGAGATTGAGAGCCGGAGCGATAAATCGGGAGGCCCGCCGTGTGCGACGCTCCAGCGGCTCCGGACGGCGAAATCGGACACGATGAGCGTTGATGGAAATTTCCGACAACCTACTTCATAGAACATTCAGGAGAAGATATGGATCATAAGGAGGGACAGTTCAAAGTCCGTGACCTCGGGCTTGCGGCGGATGGGCGCAGGCTCATCGACTGGGCCGAAAGCCGCATGCCGGTGATGATGGCATTGCGCGAAAAGTACAGCGAGACCCAGCCGTTGAAGGGGTACCGGATCGCCGGCTGTCTGCATGTGACCAAGGAAACTGCGGTGCTCATTCGTACGCTCGTGGCGGCGGGAGCCGAGGTATCCTGGTCCGGATGCAATCCGCTTTCCACGAACGATGCCGTGGCCGCCGCGCTTGCGGAGGAAGGGGTGAAGATGTTCGCCTGGCACGGCCTCAATACCGAGGAGTTCTACTGGTGCATCGATCAGACGCTCGTCATCAATCCGAACCTGACGCTTGATGATGGCGCCGACCTGATCTTCACTGTTCACAGCAGGTATCCGGAGCTCTGCTCCCAGATCATCGGCGGAACCGAGGAGACCACCACCGGCGTGCACCGCCTGCGCGCGATGGCCGCCGACGGTGCGCTGAAGTACCCGGTGATTGCCGTCAACGACGCGGAGACCAAGTGGGATTTCGATAACGTCTACGGCACCGGGCAGTCCACGCTGGATGGCATCATCCGCGCCACCTCCGTGATGCTCGCCGGGAAGAACTTCGTCGTGGCCGGCTATGGCCACTGCGGCAAGGGGGTCGCACTCCGCGCCAAGGGCATGGGCGCCAACGTGATCGTCACCGAGGTGAAGCCGACCGCCGCCCTGAAGGCGACGCTGGAGGGTATGCGCGTGATGGAGATGGACGAGGCCGCCAGGGTCGGCGACATATTCGTCACCGCCACCGGCGTGAAGGACATCCTCGTCAAGCGTCATTTCGAGACGATGAAGGAAGGCGCTATCGTCTGCAACACCGGTCACTACGACTGCGAGATCAACATCTCCGATCTGGAGTCGTTGACGACGAACAAGCGTACCATCCGCCAGAACAACGAGGAGTACACCTTCCCGGACGGTCGAAAGATCTATGTGCTTGCGCAGGGTCGCCTGGTGAACCTGGCCGCCGCCGAGGGGCATCCGTCGGAGGTGATGGACATGTCGTTCGCCAACCAGTTCATGTCGCAGGTGAGGCTTGCCGAGGCCCATTCCCGTGGCGAGAAGTGGGAGAACACGGTGCACGACATTCCGGTGGAGCAGGATCAGGAGATCGCACTCGTGAAGCTCGGCACAATGAGCATCAACATCGACGCGCTGACGCCGGAGCAGGTGGAGTATATGGACGACTATTCCGCCGGCACCTGATGTGTCCGCGGGCGACGGCATGCCCGCCTGTGGCGATGTGCCGGTCGTTGAAACCTTCGAGGGCGCCCCGATATGGACATCGGGGCGCCCTCGCGCTTTTATCATGATGCGTGACGATCTGGCGGGTTCATCGCGCCGGCTCTCCGGGGAGCGGCGGCCGGTATCACGGGACGATCCGTCGCCTTCTCCCGATACGCGGAGATCAGGTCAGTCGCTTGCCGCTGGAAAGCATGTTGTTGAACCCTCTGTAAAGGGCGTAAACCACCACCCCCGCGACCGCGATGGAGAGTATCCACCCGATGGCCGTGATCGCGGCCCCGATCAGCCAGAATATCACTTTTATGGCGATGATGCCGAAGACGATCGCCAGCACAAGTGAGAGGATTTGCTTGCCCGACATTGTATGCTCCTCGAATATGGACGTTGTTGCCGAAATTCTACATGATCACCGTTCAGACACTGACCCATACATACGTAACGTCAGCATAACATACCAGATTTGGCGAAGATTATCATATTGAACGGCATCGATACGGTCTAATCCTACGACGCCTGCCGCCACGTGTTGCGTGCAGGGGTATCGCTCACGAAAAGAAGATGTATGGGGAGCGCATCCATCATGGCAGGGCCTGTTTCGACAGTTGTGCAGGGGGGGCCGGATCGCGCGATGCTGCGACGCCGGGCGGCGATCATCTCCGTTGTTGTGGGGGGGCTTATGCTGGTGATGAAGGGAGGGGCCTTTCTTCTGACGAACTCCGCTGCGATCCTTTCGGACGCCATGGAATCCGTTGTGCACGTGATCGCCACCGGCATCGCCTTCTACAGCATCGTCCTCGCCGGGCGTCCGGCTGACCGCCGGCATCCGTACGGCTACGGCAAGGTGGAGTACTTCTCCGCCGGATTGGAGGGAGCGCTGATCGTAACCGCCGCGATCGCCATCTGCTACGAGGCCGTTCATGACATCATCCGCGGGAGCAACCTGCGGGAGATGGATCTCGGGGTGATAGTGGTAGCGGCTGCGGGGGGGATCAATCTCATCCTCGGCATGCATCTCATCCGCGTCGGCAGACGCACCAGCTCGCTGGCGCTTGTCGCCGACGGCCGGCATGTCCTCACCGACAGCTACACATCGATCGGCGTGCTGGTGGGGCTCATTCTCGTGAAGATCACTGGAATTACACTTCTCGACCCGCTGTTCGCCATCGCGGTTGCGCTGAACATCGTCGTCACGGGCTACAGGCTGGTAAGCGAATCGGTGCGCGGGCTGATGAATGTGGCCGATCCGTCCACGCTGGAACGGGCGGTGGAGGTGATGAGAAGCATTCGCACCGATAACATTATCGACATGCATCGGCTGCGTGCCTGGCGCGCGGGGGAGCGCCGGTTCATAGATTTCCATCTCACGCTGCCGTACTACATGGAGCTTCAGGAGGCGCATGCCGTGCAGGAGCACGCGCTCCGATCGATCTGCGATGCATTCGACGGGCAGGCGGAGGTGATGATCCATCTGGACCCCTGCGGCAAGGACTGCTGTGTCTTCTGCCCGAAGCTCGCCTGCCATGCCCGTATCTATGCGCAGACGGTCGAGCGGGAGCTCACCGTAGCGCAGGCGCAGGGGGCGCCGTTGCGCACCGTACTGCAGCCGACGGAGGCATAGACGGTCGCTCGCAGATCTTTACATCCGCCGCCAGAATTCGTTTGCTCGAAGCCCATCGACGGGTCTATATTTGCATTCTCTGTCCCGTTCGGCAGCGTCCGGCGGCGACCAGGGCGCTTAGCTCAGTTGGTTCAGAGCGTCTCGTTTACACCGAGAAGGTCGGGGGTTCAAATCCCTCAGCGCCCACCACCGAGCCCGGCGGGCTGGTGGGAGTAGAGCGACATGGCGGAGTAGCTCAGTTGGTTAGAGCAATGGAATCATAATCCATGTGTCGGGGGTTCAAGTCCCTCCTCCGCTACAGACAACAGATGGAAGGGAGAGGTGGCCGAGTGGCTGAAGGCAACGGTTTGCTAAACCGTCGTAGTGGTTATACCGCTACCGCGGGTTCGAATCCCGCCCTCTCCGCAAAACAGCCGGAAATTAGGATTTCCGGCTGTTTCTGTTTTGTATCGGCTAGTTGAAGAATTTGGTGGGTTCAAGTCAACTTCAAGTAGACGACGAGTTCTGGGAGACCTGCATGACGCGCGCGCTCCAATCATCAGGGAGTGTAAGGTTCTGAGGATCGACAGGTGGAAGCCCTCAGAGTGCGTCTTAAAAGGGATTATTGGAGTCGGGCAAGCATGAGCGCAATCATGGCGACACGAATAAACGCCTCGCTCGTTTCCGGAAGTGCTTCGTAATCCTTGCTCATTCGCCGATGCAATCCCAGCCATGCAAAGGTACGCTCGACAACCCAGCGACGTGGCAGAGCAACAAAGCCCTTCGCATCGTCGCTGCGCCTGACAATCTCCAGACGCGCCGTGTTCCGCGTGCGTAACGACCGCACCCACTCGACAAGAGCACCGCCATAGCCTCCATCAGCCCAGATCAGTCGCAGACGGCTGAAGCGATGCCGCAGGCGTTCAAGCACCAGCTTCGCACCATCGCGATCCTGCGTGCTGGCTGCATGCACGACAACGATCAGCAGCAGACCGATCGTATCAACAAGGATGTGCCGTTTGCGGCCGTTGACGTGCCTGCCAGCATCGCACCAGCGTTCTGGCCCCCCGCGATCGGTCGTCTTGACGCTCTGGGAATCCAGAATCGCCGCTGACGGCTGGCGATGCCGTCCTTCTGCCTGTCGCACGGCTGCGCGCAGAGCATCGTGGATACGCTCCCACAGGCCATTGATGCGCCATTGGCGGAAGTAGCCGTAGACGGTTTTCCACGGTGGATAGTCTCGTGGCAGGTATCGCCAGGCACATCCAGTACGTGTCAGGTAGAGGATCGCATTGACAAACAGGCGCATGTCGCCGGATCGCGGACGTCCGCCTGTTCTGGCCGGGGGAATAAAACATTCAAGTTTATTCCACTCTCGGTCGGATAGGTCGCTTGGGTAGAGTTGGTACCTCATACCGCAAGTTACTGATGCCGACCGAGCCTTTTAAGACGCTCTCTATGAGACACACGCGCTTCTGAATACCGAGGTATGTATTTTACGCCATGATTCTTTTCTCCCGCTCTCCCGCGCCCTGGCTCTCAAGCATTCCCGCCGCGTGAGCGGCTATGATGGTCACGGCATGCATCTACCCCGTTGTTTGTGGCCTCATGGGGTACACAATGATGTACTCTATGCCGCGAATACCCCGCCGTAGATTTGCAGCGTTTAGCGCAGAACATACTGTTGTCAGCTCTGTCGTGGCGGCTCCCGAACTATCCGCCAACGCTCTCTCCTCGCTATCATAACTCATAAAAATACCTGAAAATTTATACAACCATTTTTCAAGGAGGTTTGGATGCCCTGTAAAACAGGTGGAGAATGTGTGCCCGATGCTTTTATGCCTGAAGCATGTAGTAAATGCGGTAGCAAGATAGTATCCACCGCCAGAAAACTTGGAACCCAAGCCAGTCTCGGATCGCCGCAGGGAAGCCTTCGTGTGATTCTTCTGGGACACGGCACCCATCATGCCGCCGACGGGACATTCCAGATCCCGGAGCATGTGACGATCTACTTCAAAAGCGGGCATGGGAGCAATACACTTGGCTTAGACATGAGTGTTGTCCATGACCCCGAACACACGCTCAGGAGCGGCCAGCTATGCCGGAACTACCGTCTCTGGCCTATGATCGGCGAAGACCATGTGCTTCCTTCAGAGAAGGCATCTCCCTACCATCATGCACACCGTGGCGAGAACGCCTATAAGTTTCGCCCAGGCAATGCAATCTGGATGTACAGCGCGCGATCGGGGGACGGCCCGCGACTGTCCTCGATCATCGACAGGATACAACTCCTAGTGCAGCCTCGGAATACGGCTCTGGAAATCGTTTGGCTTCCCTGTCGCGAGGTAATCGCAAGCAACAGCGTGCAACAGAGTAACATGCAATTCGCAGACGGAAATGCACCGATTAGACAATAATAATATTGCCGCGGTTCTCCCTCATGATGAGGGAGAACACCTATGATTGACGTTCCTGCACTCTCCAATATCGCGTAAATGCACGCGCCGCAATCACCCCTATGCCGGTCATGTACAAAGACGGTCCTCTGATATTATTGATTCGTTCGTGAAGAGCTAATAATAGCCGACGTGCATGAAGCAGGCTTTGATCATCTGCGGCTTTTTGCGCATTCGCTCGTTGGCATACCGGAACTCTGTCCCAAGCTCCCTACAGTCCCGGCAACAGATATTCTTCAACTCGCGGCATTTCAAATACTGCCAAACCCCCTCGATCGGGTTGAGCGCTGGCGCATAGGCTGGCAGTATTTCGATCCTTACGTGTTGGGCGCCGATTCGTGCCAGATGCTCTTGAACATCCTTCCCTCGATGGATGCGTGCTCCATCCCAGATCATCAGCAGTGGACCGGCGATGGTTCGTTCGAGATGTTCAAGGAACGCGACGACCTGCTGCTGGCGTACGGTATGCGGATACTCGTGCAGGTACAGCCGCCCCTGCTCGGTGATACCGCCGATGATTGACAGATGCTCCTGTGCCAGTCGCACACGCAGCACAGGCGTTGCTCCAGCCGGTGCATAGTGTGCTCTTCCACTGTTCAATGGCGTTGTCATCGCGTTGCACCGCATGAAGTTCAGGGCGTTGATGAGTCCAACCGATGCGCCGCATCAGGCGCGAGATCGTCGGCAGGCTCAGACGCACGCCGAA